>BNJT01000298.1_pt1 | contig 407660 bp, 418 predicted proteins | sample 8540491 | NCBI WGS metagenome assembly BNJT01 (sample SAMD00202455, study PRJDB9452) | human saliva metagenome | host: Homo sapiens | reverse complement strand
AGGCGCTGGGGCGCCTCCTATCGGGCTTCGTCTAGTTCGACTCCAGTCGGGGAGTATCTCTAAAGATTTCTTAGGCTCCATCTGTAGGGTGTCCTGGCTGTGTCGTCTTGAGGGCTCTTGCCGCAGCCGCCTTTGCTCAACAGTGAATACAGGCGCGCTATCCTCCTCCCGGTAAGCCCGCCCGCACCCGCGCCCACCAGCGAAAACCCGCAGAAACACTCGGAACCAAAGGTTCAAATTCAAAACTACGCGATTCAGTGGATAATAGAGATAGAATAGTACTTTACGGAGTGAAGTAAACTCCACGCATCAAAGTCTTGAGAGGTGGGCATGGCCACTAACACTAATCCCAAAGGCATTCGCGCCAGCCTAGTGGGGATTAAGAACGGCGTCATGAGCGTCATTGACGCTGGTAAAGTCTTCTCAACCTTGGGTATCAACCAGGTCAAAGACGAAATCCAGATTGCTAAACACGAGCTCAAAACCAAAGGCATCGCCGTTGGTAAAGGCGCGGCATTCCTAGCCATCGCAGCGTTCTTCGCGGCCCTATTCATTATCGCCATCGTCGGCGCTATTATCCTGGGTCTCGGCGAAATCATGAGGCCCTGGCTCGCCGCGCTCGTAGTAGCACTCATCTTCGCTATCGTAATCCTCATCACCGGCCTCATCGGGTACAAGAAAGTCAAAGCACAAATGCCGTTCGCCCCCGAATCGGCAGTCTTCGGGCTGCTCTTCGACCTGGGTGTACTGCGTGAAGGCAGCGCTATGACCGCGTCCCGGCTGAAAAAGAACAAGCAGAACGCGCCGCCCGCAAACAGGCAGAGCGCGAAGCTGCTGCTGAGCAAGCTCGCCAAGAGGCCGAAGAACGCAAAGCACGCGGAGAAGCCGAACCGCAGCCACTCACTGAAGAGCAGCTTAGGCAGCGCACCAAAGAACGCCGCGAGCACCTGGCCGCTCTGCGCGATGACATGCAGAAATACAGTGAAGGCGTACAGGCAAACGCGCAGGGCATCATTGGCTCTGCCAAAGCTAAAGCGCAGCAGGCCCCCACAGAGGCCGTCAATGTTGGTCGCGGCTTGGCTGAGAACATCACCCAGCCCAACGTCGTCAAAGCACGCTGGAAATCATTCGCCGCACTCGGCGCTGCACTACCCGCGGCCCTGGTGTTCCTCCGCAGGTTCCTGCGCCGCTAAACACCACCCCCGCCGTACGGCGATGCGAAACACCGCGACTTGGCCCGCCACCTTCCGAAGGTGGCGGGCCAAGTCGCATCACCCCAACGCCCCCACCCATCACCAATACGCCGCAAACTCACTGATTCTCAGAGAACTCTAAGGCTACCTACCTTCTTGTTAGGCTCAAGTAACGCACCCAAACCGATAAAATAGTTGAATTGGAAAAATCACCTCACACCCTGTGCCCCGTATCACCCTACGAGGCTCATAATGACCAAGGAGTAGAACCGCGATGAAGCAGGCCCACACCATCCTCATCGGCGCCGAAACCTACCCGCCAGACATTAATGGGGCCGCCCAGTTCGGTCATCGCCTTGCCACCGCAATGCTTGGGCGCGGGCACGAAGTGCATGTGGTCGCGGCCAGCCCCATGCGTGGACCCAGCTACCGTACCACTGTTGAGGGCGGTATTGTTGAGCACCGGCTGCGCTCACACTTACCCCCTACCCATGACACCAACCGCATCTGCATCCCCTGGGAAATCCACTTCGAAGTGGGGCATATTCTTGACGAAGTGAAACCAGACGTTGTGCACGTACAATGCCACTACATTATTGGGCGGGCCCTCATCACCCAGGCCCATAAACGCGGTATCCGGGTGATCGCCACCAACCACTTCATGCCGGCGAATCTCGATCCTTTCCTGCCGGTCCCCACGCCTATTAAACGCGTCATTTCAAAAGCCACCTGGATCGATATGCGCCGCTGTTTCTCTCGGGCCGCAGTCGTCACCACCCCCACCCAGATTGGGGCTGACGCCATGAGGGACCTTGGCGGCTTCACCCGTCCTGTCATGCCTGTCTCCAACGGTATTGAAATCGGGGACTACGAACTTGCCGAAGGGGCCACCATTGATAAGGCCCCCGGTGAACTTCGCATCACCTTCGTGGGGCGCCTTGCCCAAGAAAAAAATATTGATGTGCTCATTGAGGCCCTCTCTCTACTGCCGGAGCACCTGAACCACGTGATTCTTGATATAGCAGGTGGGGGAGAGCTGCGGGAAGAACTAGAGAAAAAAGCCCATGACTGTGGGGTAAGCGAACGGGTCGTATTCCGCGGCTACGTGCCTGATGAAGACCTACCCGGGGTGTACCAGCGGGCCGATATTTTCTGCCAGCCCGGCACCGCCGAACTGCAGTCTCTCGTCTCCCTGGAAGCAATGAGTGCCTCAAAACCTGTGGTGCTTGCGAACGCTCTCGCGCTACCGCACCTTGTGGAAGACGGAGTGAACGGTTACCTCTTCGAGCCGAACAACGCCCGCGACCTCGCCCACAAACTCGCGGCGATCCTTTCACTTCCCGCCGCTGAACGTGAGCAGATGGGGCGTGAAAGCCGCCGCATCGTCGACTTCCACCGGGCTGATAACACGTGGCGCACCTTCGAAGAGCTATACGTAAGCGATGCCCCCTACGACCGCTTCCGCCACAGCTGACGCCCCTATTTTCCTAAACCCGGTTCGTCAGGTACTCTGGTTAAGGTTCGTGTAGCACATAAGCCGCACAAGCCGTGGGGGGTTAGCTCAGCCGGTTAGAGCAGAGGACTCATAATCCTTTGGTCGTGGGTTCAAGTCCCACACTCCCTACATACCCCCGCTCGGTATGACTCTGTCTAGTAGTCGCCGAGCGGGTTTTAGTATGTTCATAGTGGTGTAGCTCAGTGCGGCAGAAATAAAAATAAACCGGGTCAATCTTCGTCAAACATGACTGAATACATGCCCCTTGGACGCAGTTTTAAGGTACTGTAAAGGGTAGTCTTCTGGCGGTCTAGTCTTAGCACCGCAGAAGGTTTGAATGCACGGCGCAACTGATGCGTCTACCCCCTTGAGACAAGGACCGATGATGAGCGATAACCTTCCGCAGCAGCCCGGGTACAACGGGCATGACCAGCAGGATCACACACAACCCTACGGTATACCCCAGCAACAGGGGCAACAAAATACTCCCTATCAGCAGAATCAGTACCAGCAAAACCCTCAACAGGGAATGCAGCAGGGCCAGCAGAACGTACCCTATCAGCAAAATCAGTACCAGCAGAACCCTCAGCAGGGCTATGGTCAACAACAGCAGCAGTACATGCCCCCACAGAACCAGCAGGATCAGTACCAGCAGAATCAGCAGAGCCAGGCTCCGGCCACCCCTAATCATTTCGCGCTGGCGTTCAAGGGGGTGTGGGGAGCCTTCCTAGATATTTTTAAGAGCAACCCCACCGGCGCGCACGACCGTATGCAGCAGCACCCCCTGTGGGGCTGGCTTATTGCCTGCACATTACAGTCGGTTGCGGGTGCCCTGTTCATTATGGTGTTTTTGAACAGTCATACTGGGTATATCTTCCGTGCCTTATTTGTTGTTACTAAAGACACGGCAAAGTATTCTGCAGGTAAGTACACTGCCGCTGAGGGATTCCTCCTATTCCTTATTTTCCTGCTCCTGATTTTTGGTGTGCTCGTGCTACGCGGGGTGGGGCTGATGCTTACCGCACGTATCGGCAAGTCGCAGATGGGGTTTAACTCCGCGATGGATATTGTGGGTACTGCTGTGCTACCGCAGATCCCCGCTTTCCTAGTTCTGTTCTTCCTCTCATTCTTGCTGCCGCAGACAAGTTCCCTTTCCGATGACGTGTATGCTGCGTCGCAGCGCCCCATCTTGGTGATGATGATAGTCTTCGCCGTATTTAGCGTAATCGTTGGTGAATCCCTGCTGTACCTGGGACAAGCGAAAGTCGCCAACACCGAAAAATCGGTGTTCTTCATGTACGTGGTGTTAAGCACCGCATTCGTACTTGCTGGGATTCTGGTACTGTACTTCGGCTTCAGCGTATTAGCCCCGAGCCCCTCCCACTAGCGGAACATCTCTGATGAGCATGACACGTGACGACGCCCAGGTAACGCGCACCCCCATGCGTGTGCGTTACCTGGGCGTTCTACTGGTTTTGGTGGCGCTCGTACTTTCAGCGTGCGGCGCCAGGGTTGAGACGGATCTGGGGCTGGAGAACGCCGAGAAAGGCTCCCGAACAATGTCCATCTCCTTCAATATGAAGGACAATAAGGACTACGTGAAGGGCGACATTAACTCGATTGATTCGTCGATTAAGAAGCATCTGCCTTCTGAACTGTCTTATGAGGGTATACAGACCGACGGTGATAAGGCGCGTGCCACCTTCAAACTCTCGTTTACGAGTATCAGCGAATACCGCACAAAAGTTGAGAACCTTCTGAAGCTTTCAGGATCCTCCACAACCCCCACTATCAGCATCTCAGACAGCACCACGGGGCTGGTTCAGGGTGTACAGGTGTCGGAGAACTTCAGCTCCAAAGAACTGCTGGGGTGGGTTCCCGAGAGCTTGGTAGTCGATGGTGTTATCGAGTCGAAGCGCAAAAGTAGTGTGCTTGGAACAGAAGATAAAACCACTGTCAAAATGGGCGATAGGAGCTGAAAAACTCATCCTCGTCGACCCCGATCTCAGTGAAAGATATTAAAGATAACGGGTTCGGCTTTGTTCTGGTGGATGCGCAGGTGCAGCAGAATGGCTCGTACACTGCAAAAATATTTTTTGTTGCAAAAGATATTATGGAGCCTGATAAAGCTAAGGCTGTAGACTCCTATCTGCAGTCGGCCACCCCCGAGGGGGGACAGGTATCTAAGGGCGTGGATGAGGCGAGCATTAAGAGCTACTACACCGTCTCTTCTAAAGCCAGCACCTCCGCTGGGAAAGAAGAACTGGGGCGTACCCTCACCTTTGAAGCCAGCAACTTAGAAGACATGAACTCGAAGCTGCAGAAAATCTTCGGGAATAAAAACACCGAACTGAAGCACGAGCAGGAAGTGAACGATACCTCCGGCAAGCTCATGGTGAAAAATCATGTCAGCGGCCAGGTGGACTGCTCGATTGTGTGCTCACCGGAAGGTAACGGAGCCCTTTTCAAGCTCTCCGGCAGTAACGGTGTATACACCGAGCAGGGCGGCTCCTCAAATAGCGGATCGTCTAAGAACATCGTGCAGAATGTGGACCTTAGCTCCACGCAGGAAATTAAGGTTCAGGATGCCAGGACTTCTGTATCTTTGGGCATGGACGGCTCTGTTGAGGCTCGTTTCGAGTACTCAGTGAAGAACTCCGATGCGGCTTTAGCATCAGAGGCTCTTAAAAAGAAGTTCTCTCTCCCGGCGATGATATTGGAACCTTAGAGGAAGGGAACGACGGCGACAATACCGTCTACTCCACTGTCATTAAGGGGAAAAGACTCGGCTGATTTTAACAATCGTTTAGAAGGCTACCTGCCCGGGTCGACATTCACTATCACTCACCCCGGCGGTTATAACCCTTTCGGCACCTCATACACGGTGGAACCAGCGTTTAATCTCAACTCACGAGTGGGGGATGGCTACTCAGGCAGCTACAGTTTCTCATTCAACGCACCGTTTATGAGCACGGTGGATCAGAAAAAGTTTGAGACGCAGAACTCTTTGCCCGAGGGGGCAAAAACTGAAGCTGAAGGGCGTAACCTGACGGTTAGCAACGAGCACGGAACATTTACTCTGAGGATTCCGGCCGCTGGCCTAACAATGAGCGATATGGTGATTGACGGCGTCATTGTGCTTCTGGTGCTGCTGATCGTCATGATCCTGTTGCTGTTCCGCAGGCGCATCAGCTCCTCACTTCGTAACTCCCGCGAGCAACGGGCAGCCCTCGCAGCTGCCCAGCAGGCGCAGGGGTACGGTCACGGCGGCAACCCTGAAGCATACGTTATGAGCCGCTCTGGCGGAGGCCACCAGGCTCAGGGGTATAGCCCAGCCCAGCCTGCCTACTCGGAGGAAGGGAACTATCAGCAGGATCAGTATCCCCCGCAGAAGTCGGGGTATGGCGAACCGCCAACTGTTCCTATTAACGATATGGGCTCAAACGGTGCCTGGGACGATAAGACCCACCCGATGCCCCAGTATGCACCGCAGGAAGGCATGGGAGAGCCCACCGTGCCCATGTCTTACCAGCAGGTAACGTATGAGGAACCTACTCAGGCGATTTCCGGGAACGGTGCAGTTCAGCATGAGCCTCCGGCTCGACCGGTCTCTGAGCAGCCCCGTTCGGGCAGCTCTTCACAACGCGAACAGGACTACCTGAAATAGGGGTGATTCTGTGCGAGCAAGCCGCTGGCTTACACCGCTTCTGCGGTGGAGTCAGCGGCTTTGCTGTACGCCCACTACACGCTAACCTGCGGTAAAGCTCCCATCAACAGGCAGCAGGATGCTGGGCCGTTCGCGCCCCAGCAGGGTGAGCGGGTTAATGTACTCGGCGTTTTTACCGCTTCCGTCTTCTTTATCTCCCGCCGCGTCGCACGCCCCAGTGCAGGCACGGCCCCTGCTCACAGTGGTGTATATCGGGGTCTAATGTTGCGATAGTCTGCCCGGCGGATACCTGTGTCCCTTCGGGAAGAGGGTCTTTTACTGGTTCAAAGCTAGACCTTAAACCTCCTGGATGTTCCAGCACGATCACGGTGCGATCGACAACTTTGCCGGAGAAGACGACGGTTCCAGCAGCGGGGGCCTGCACCTGCGCATTGTCGCTGTCGGTAGCTAAATCAACACCACGGTGCCCCGCGCTCCACCGCTGGGCTGGTTTGCTGAACGGTTTGAGCACGCGCACTTTGCCGGAGGCGGGTGACCGCCATTTACTGCGAGATGCCGATACCTGTTGCACAGTGATGGCCTGGGTAGGTTCGGCGGCAGAGACGATAATGGGCGGGGTGAACAATATAAACGCAACACATGCAGCTATTGTTGGTAAGGTCTTCGACGCATACGCGGTAAGGGAGAGAGGCATTATGTTTTCTCCTTAAGCGATTTTCTTGGGTCGGGGATAATACGTAGTTCTTTTGAGGAAACCAGAAAATTCTCAGTCTTGGGGCGTCGTCTGCCAGAACTGTGGATAAAGACGGGGCGCAGTCACCTAATGGTGCTATCCACAGGTGCGCAGCGACAGTTCTTTTGTAAGTACGATCATGTGGCAGTGTTGTCTGTATCTGAGCCAACGAGGCGAGGGAAACGTATTAGCTGCCTGGAGCATGGTGACTGCCCAGTAGGGACAGAAACAAACTGCCTCATAAGCGGAACTGCCACTGGGGTGAGGTATTGAGGGCAGGGGCGCGGGCACGGTGAGAGAGCCGAAGCAGAAAAACCTGCGTCAATAGGGTACAATTTCGTATTGCAGTGTGCGCTTTTGCGTACTCTGACTACGCGCGGCGTGAGCGTCCGGTGTCACAAGCCGGACGATAAGGAACCTTCGGTCCGCCCCCATAAAACTAGGCGGTGAGGGTCTGAGGCCTGGGGCTACCCCTGGCTTAAGCGCCGCTAGGAGAAACCGATAACTACTATGCGCGCGTGCGGCTAGCCCGAGACGGGAGGTCGGCGCGGCACCCAGAAAAAGGAGACGACATGCCCGTCGTAACTATGCGTGAGATGCTGGATTCCGGCGTTCACTTCGGCCACCAGACCCGTCGCTGGAACCCAAGATGAAGCGTTTCATCCTCACCGAGCGCAACGGCATCTACATTATTGACCTGCAGCAGTCCCTCGAATTTATCGACAAGGCTTTTGAGGCTGTGAAGGCAACCGTCGCACACGGCGGTAATATCCTGTTCGTAGGCACCAAGAAGCAGGCCCAGGAAGCTATCGCTGAGCAGGCTACCCGCGTGAACATGCCGTACGTGAACCACCGCTGGCTCGGTGGTATGCTCACCAACTTCTCCACCATCGCTAAGAGCATTGAGCGCATGAAAGAGCTGGAGCAGATCGACTTCGACGACGTCGCAGGTTCACGCTACACCAAGAAGGAACTGCTGCTGATGCGTCGCGAGTTTGAGAAGCTCGAAAAGACCCTGGGCGGTATCCGTAACCTGACCAAGGTTCCCTCCCTGGTGTGGGTTGTTGACACCAAGAAGGAGCACCTGGCGGTTAACGAGGCTCAGAAGCTGGGCATCCCCGTGGTGGCTATTCTCGACACCAACTGCGACCCCGACGAGGTGGCATTCCCTATCCCCGGCAACGACGACGCAATTCGCTCCGTGAACCTGCTTACCCGCGTGGTGGCGGATGCGGTGGCAGCTGGTCTGCTTGAGCGTAACGCTAAGAAGAGCGGCAAGGCGGAGACCACCGAGGAGCCCATGGCTGCTTGGGAGCGTGAGCTTCTGGAACAGCACGAGGCCGCTAAGACCGAGGAATCGGCAGAAGAAGCTAAGTAAGCTTTAGCTCACCCGGTAACGGGGAGCTTACGGACGGTACCCACCCGCTCAGGGCGGGTGCCGTCTGCTCATAACTCATGGGCGTTATCGCGTCCACATCTTATAAAGGATAAAGAGGAGTTCACATGGCGAACTACACCGCAGCCGACATTAAGGCACTGCGTGAGAAGACCGGCGCAGGCATGCTCGACGTTAAGAAAGCCCTGGACGAGGCAAACGGCGACCAGCAGAAGGCCGCGGAGATCATCCGTGTTAAGGGCCTGAAGGGCATCACCAGCGTGAAGGCCGTGCGACCGCTGAGGGTCTGGTTGCTGCCCGCGTGGAGAACGGCGTTGGCTACATGGTTGAGGTTAACTCCGAGACTGACTTCGTGGCGAAGTCCGACCCGTTCATTGCGTTCGGTCAGAATGTGCTGGAGGCTGCTATTGCAGCTAACGCATCCACCCTGGAAGAGCTGCAGGCTGCATCTTACGAGGGGAAGACCGTTGAGGAGCTGACCACTGACGCAGGTGCGCTGCTGGGTGAGAAGATCGTGGTGCGCCGCGTGGCTCGTGTGGAAGGTGAGAACGTGGCAGTGTACCTGCACAAAACCTCCAAGGACCTGCCCGCACAGGTCGGCGTTCTGCTGGCTGTATCCGGTGCTAACACCGAGGAAATCGCACACGATGTTGCTGTGCACATTGCCGCTATGAGCCCCAAGTACCTGGATTCAGCGTCCATCCCTGCTGATCAGGTTGAGACTGAGAAGCGTGTGGCCCGTGAGACCGCGATTGCTGAGGGCAAGCCCGAGCAGATTCTGGACAAGATCGTTGAGGGCCGTCTGAAGGGCTTCTACAAGGAGAACACCCTGCTGGATCAGGACTTTGCTAAGGACCCCAAGAAGTCCGTTGCCCAGGTACTCTCTGAGGCAGGTGCAACCGCAACCGGTTTCGCACGTTTCCGTGTGGGTGCATAAAAATACGCAGCCACTAATTTTAGTGCTCCCCTAACCCGGTGAAACCTGGCGGCGGGAGTGAGAAAACGAGGGGAGGTCGTCACACGGCGGCCTCCCTTTAACGTATCCTTGATAAAGACTGATGGGGCATGCCCCGACCACTACTAGCTAACCGTTGGAGGGTTCTATGAAAGAATCGATCGCACACCCCCTGTATGAGGACAGCAACCGGCATCGACGCCGTGTTTTACTCAAACTTTCCGGCGAAGTTTTTGGTGGCGGTGAAGTGGGTATTTCCACCGAGGTGGTGCGCAATATTGCTCGGCAGATCGCGGCAACCGTGGGTGAGGTAGAGACCTCCATCGTGATCGGTGGCGGCAACTTTTTCCGTGGCGCCGAACTTTCCCAAGCGGGTATGGACCGTTCCCGTGCTGACTACATGGGCATGTTGGGTACCGTCATGAACTCTTTGGCACTTCAGGATTTTCTGGAGCAGGAGGGTATTGATACCCGTGTGCAGTCTGCTATCACTATGCCGCAGGTTGCCGAAACTTACATTCCACGCCGCGCGATTCGTCACATGCAGAAGGATCGCGTGGTTATTTTTGGTGCTGGTGCGGGCTTGCCGTACTTCTCAACTGACACCGTAGCCGCCCAGCGCGCCCTGGAAATCCACGCGGATGAGGTGCTGGTCGCTAAGAACGGTGTGGACGGGATTTACACCGCCGACCCGAATAAAGACCCAAATGCTGAACGCCTGTACAACCTCACCTACGATGAGGCGATGCAGCGTAATATCCGGGTGCTGGATCAGACCGCGTTTTCCTTGTGCCGCGATAATAACGTGACGATGCGCGTGTTTGGTATGCAGGGTGAAGATAACGTGACTCGCGCCATTAAGGGTGAGAAGATGGGCACTCTGGTGACTCGCTAGGTGCCGCGCTATTATACAGCGGCGTCTTGCCCCATCGCACCGACACACAGGCGCAAAGAGTCGCCGCGAAGGCCGTGGGGCGACTAAACTATAACTACAGGCATTGCTCAAGTACCCGGGCACCATCGTAGAGCCCGCCCGTACCGCTGGAAGCCGCCACGAAAATAATGTTCAGATTCGGCTCGCGCCGACTTCACCCCCAGAAGGAGATCCGAAGTGATCGAAGAAACCCTTGCCGAAGCTGGCGAGAAGATGGACAAGACTGTTGAAGCTGCTAAGGCTGAGTTCGCTAAGGTGCGTACGGGCCGCGTAAACCCGGGCCTGTTCAGCTCGCTCACCGCTGATTATTACGGGGCACCCACCCCGCTGCAGCAGCTTGTTTCGTTCAATGTTGAGGACGCCCGCACCGTGAAAATCGTGCCGTTTGACGTGACCGCCCTCGCCGCTATCGAGAAGGCGCTGCGTGACTCGGATTTGGGTGTTAACCCCAGCAACGATGGGGCGGCTATCCGCGTGGTGATGCCAGAAATGACCGCTGAGCGCCGTAAAGAATACACGAAACTGGTGAACCATAAGGCCGAAGAGGCCCGCATTTCGGTGCGTAATATTCGCCGTCACGCCAAGACCACCATTGATAAGTACGTCAAGGACGGTGAAATCGGTGAAGATGACGGGGCACGTGCCGAGAAGGAACTGGATGCCCTCACCAAAAAACATGTTGATACCATTGACGAGCTGTACAAGCACAAGGAATCCGAACTGCTAGAGGTTTAGCGGGAGCCGGTACCAACGATGACAGCAGAACCCGAAAGCACCGGGGAATCCCCCTCACTACCGCAGGTAAAGCCCACGTCAAAGGCTGGGCGGGACCTGCCCGCCGCCATTGGCGTGGGGGTGGCTTTCGGGGTGCTTCTTCTCTTGGGGCTGTTCTTCCCGCCCGTGATGGTTTTTACTGCCGCGCTAACCGCTGGGGTGGGTGCATGGGAAGTCGCTCATGTTTTGAACGATAAGCGCGGGCACGGCATCCCCGCCGTCGCGACCGGAGCGTTGACGGTGATGACCGTTGTCGCCTCATATATTCATGGGGTGCTTGGGCTGGTTATGTGTACTGCGGTATCGGCAGTTATTCTGCTGGTGTGGACCCTGCTTCTGAGTGGACGTAGGCGCACCGCAAACATCCCGGCGGCCACCTTCGGGGTTCTTGGGACCCTACTGTGGGTGCCGGTGCTGATGAGCATCCCCATTGTCTACTTGGGGAGTGTTGAGCGTGGCTGGCTGGGAATCCTGATGATCCTCCTCATGGCCATTAGCAACGACACGTTCGGCTATATTGCCGGGGTAAACTGGGGGAGGCACCCCATGGCCCCGAAAATTTCACCCAAGAAAAGCTGGGAAGGGCTGGCTGGCTCTATTATCGGGTCGGCCCTGGTAGCCATTGTCACCCTCATTATTGTGGGACAGCCGTGGTGGTACGGGCTGCTCGTAGCCCCTGTGATGGTGGTCGCATCCACGGCTGGGGATTTGATGGAGTCGGTGGTAAAACGTCGGCTGGGTGTGAAAGACATGTCGAACATCCTGCCCGGTCACGGCGGCATGATGGATCGGTTGGACTCAATTCTTTTTGCGGCTGCCGCCGGGTGCCTGATTTTTGGGACCGTGATGCCGCTGTAACGAATACCGTACACTAGATGTTTAGCCGCGCTGCAGGTTATTGAACGCCAGTACACGAAGGAGCGTCCTTTTGGCAAGGAAAAAAATTAGGCCCGCCCGTGATGGGGGCTTCTCCCGTACCGCTGAGACCGTTGCCGGGTACCGCCGTGTGGAGGTAGACCGCCTATTTACCCGCCTTGCCAACGACTACGAGCACCTCAGCAGCGGAGCAGAAGTGCCTTCAGACATATACACGTCACGTTCCATCCGGCAGGTGATTTTTCAGGCTGAGCCCGGCGGATACAATCCCGTGGAAGTGGACCGTGCCTTGGAGCAGGTGGGGGAGAGGTTCGCCAAACTGGAACGCAGCCGCTATATTCAGCGGTACGGACTGACCGAATGGGAGCGTTCTTTACGGTCCACCGGTGAGCTGTTGGCGGGGCGTTTAGAGCGTCCTCGGGGTGAGAAATTCCGCCGCCCCACTAAACGCAAAACGGTTGGCTACTTCATTAGTGACGTGGATGAACTGTGTGACCGGGTGCTCGCCCAGCTCAACAGTGAGGAGCCGCTGGATGCTGGTGTAGTGCAGCGCGCCTCGTTCCGGCCTGCCACCGGGTCTGTCTGCTACGACGAAACTCAGGTGGACGCGTTTTTGGACCGCTGCATTGAGCTGCTGCAGGACTTAGCCTAAGGCAGAGTGCTTTCTCTCTGAGGCACCAACGGTACGTCCGTGTGTAGCTTGACTTTCGCAGGCGATACTGGGGTTCGCAGCTGCTGACGGGCGGGAGTAGTCCGCTTCTGGTTCTAGCCTCGGATAGGGGATACTTATAACTATGAAATTTGGTTCCTCCGCCCGCTTAGATGCCACGTCCCCCGCCCTTACTGGTACGTTGAGAAGCCTTGTGCGCACACCCTCACGGGTCACTCTTCTAGGTTCCACCGGTTCTATCGGCACCCAGGCAATACAGGTTATTGAGCATCTTGCGCGTCTTGCAGGCACCACCGTTGATGCTGCGGATGCGCCGCTGAAGGTTGCAGCTCTCAGTGCCGGTTCACGCTCCCTCGAATTATTAGCACAGCAGGCGGTGCTGGTACGGGCCGAGCTTGTTGCCACCAGCGGCACGGCGCAGGATGCACAACGGTTGCGAGAATACCTTGATGCGGCCGCCCGCAGCACGGGCATTAGCGGGTACAGTCCGCGCATCGTCTGGGGAGAACGTGCCAGCGTTGAGGCGGCGGCGCATCCGGCGGATGTAGTGCTCAACGGCATTACCGGATCTATCGGTTTAGAACCCACACTGACCGCCCTCAAAGCGGGGCACCGGGTTGCCCTTGCAAATAAAGAATCTCTGATCGCGGGTGGACCGCTTGTGCGTGCCGCCGTTGATGCCTCGCCGTTAGAAACCCCGATGGTTCCCGTGGATTCAGAGCATTCGGCTCTTGCCCAGGCTCTAACCAGCGGTACCGACGCCGAGATAGACCGGCTGATTCTCACGGCCTCAGGCGGGCCCTTTCGCGGGTACACGCGTGAGATGCTTCACGACGTTACCCCACGGCAGGCGCTGGCGCATCCTACCTGGGATATGGGGCTGGTGGTCACAACCAATTCGGCAACGATGGTGAATAAGGCCCTTGAGGTATTAGAGGCACACCATCTTTTTGGGGTTGATCTTGACCGCATTGATGTTGCGGTGCACCCGCAGTCGATTGTGCATTCGATGGTTCAGTTCGTAGACGGCGCGACTATCGCCCAGGCGTCCCCGCCGACCATGCTTCTGCCTATTGCTTTGGGACTGACGTGGCCGCATCGTATTCCGCAGGTAGCGGCCCCCTGTGATTGGACTCAGGCGCAAACATGGACTTTTGAACCGCTTGATGCGACGGCTTTCCCTGCTGTGCAGATGATTAAAGAGGCGGGCAAGCGGGGCGGAACTTTTCCCACCGTTTTTAACGCTGCTAATGAGGAAGCGGTTAGTGCTTTCCACGCCGGTAAAATTCGGTTTACCGATATTGTGGATTCCGTGGCGCGTGTTTTGGAAGCGCACACTGCTAGCGGCGAAGCCGTGACAGACACCGAGATGACCCTAGACGCAGTGCTTAACGCCGAAACCTGGGCGCGGACACAAGCCCGTGAACTACTGGGCCCGTAGATTAGCGTTACTCACGGTTCCGGGCTAGGGAACACAGATAATTTGCCCCGTTACTACCACACGGGGTGTCTGGGTGTGGTGTTTGTTCGGTGCTTCCTTCAGCAGGTTCACAGATAACAGGAGTATCCTAAAGGCTTTGCGGTATCCCGCACACACAAGCAGTCCGCTCTGAAGGAGAGACGTGGAGATTCTGTACTACGCCGCTGGCGTGATTATTATGGCGTTTGCCATCGCGGTATCCATTGCTCTGCACGAGGTGGGGCACTTGGTGCCCGCTAAACTCTTCGGCGTGCGCGTACCCCAGTATATGATCGGCTTCGGAAAAACCATTTTCTCGTTCCGCCGGGGCGAGACCGAGTACGGGTTTAAAGCCATCCCGCTCGGTGGGTACATCTCTATGATTGGCATGTACCCGCCCGCCGCCCAAGAAAAAACTGATGCTTCAGTCGAAGAGGATACTTCGATTGAACGTGAGAAGGTCACAGCGTCCGCGGCCGCAGGTACCGTGGCGGGGCGGGCAGCATCTGAACCCGCTGAACCCACCGGTGATACTGCAGAACCAGCCGAAAAACACGCTGTACCCCAGCGGCAGGTGCGTTCCGGGAACACCAGCCTGCTGGCATCGCTCTCTGCTGCCGCCCGTGAGGCGGATGCCGAACGCATCCAGCCCGGCGATGAGAACCGTCTCTTCTATAAGCTGCCGGTGTATAAGCGCATTATCATTATGCTCGGCGGGCCGTTTATGAACCTGCTGATTGGGGTTGTGTGCACCGCAATCCTAATTTGTGGGTTTGGGCTGCCCACCGCCACGAATAAGGTCAGCTCCGTGTCGGAGTGCGTGCCGACGGTCAGCATGAACACAGATTCCATCACCTATGAGGAGTGCAGCGCTTCTTCTCAGCCGTCCCCCGCGAAAACTGCCGGGCTGCGTTCAGGTGACACGGTGCTGGCGGTGAACGGTACTGAAACCAGCAGCTGGACGGCGGTCTCAAGCGCTATCCGCGCGGCAGGGACCACCCCCAGTGAGATAAAGATCATGCGGGACGGGCGTGAACAGACCCTCACCATCACCCCGGTGCAGCTGGTGCGGCCCGTGGTTGATGAACAGACCGGCCAGTACGCCCGCAATGAGGACGGGTCCTTTAAAACAGTCAGCGGCGGGTTTGTGGGTATTTCTCCCACCTCCGAGCTGAAGCCTGGTAACCTATCCGATGTGCCGCCGAACGTGGGGCATACCCTGGCGCGTATTGCCGGGTCCATGTGGTCGTTGCCGCAACGGGTCTGGGATCTTGGGGTAACTCTCGTTACCAATGGTGACCGCGACGCGAACTCGCCGGTTTCTGTAGTGGGGGTGAGCCGTATTGCGGGGGAGGTCGCCTCTACCGATCAGATTGACCGCACCTCTAAGGAAGCAACTCTCGTCTCCCTGGTGGCCAGCATGAACTTGATGCTTTTCGCGTTCAACCTTATCCCGCTGCTGCCCCTGGATGGCGGGCACGTGTTTGGGGCACTATGGGAGGCTACCCGCCGTGCCTTCGCCAAACTTACCCGCCGTGAAGACCCGGGTCCCTTCGACCCCATTAAGCTCATGCCGCTTACCTACGTGGTGGCTGGAGCATTCATCCTCATGTCCGTTATCCTTATTGCCGCAGATATTATTAAACCGATTAGGTTGTTCTAAATGTGCGGCTCGTGAGAGCCGCAACCTACGGTTTGGACGCCCCATCCTTAACGCCCTGTGATTTATCACGCGGTTAGGGTATCCGTATTAGTGAATCGCCGCGCGGCGGTGGCACAATAAGAAGCTGAACGGCGCACCCAGCGCCACCTCAACCCTTTTGGAGGAATACCTTGTCGGTTAGCCTCGGCATGCCCGTACTTAAGCCCGCACCCCAGGTTCTTGCGCCGCGCCGCAAAACCCGCCAGTTCAAGGTTGGTACTGTGGGCATCGGTTCCGAATCGCCCGTCTCGGTGCAATCCATGACCACCACCAAGACCCACGATATTGGTTCTACCCTGCAGCAGATTGCCGAGCTCACCGCCGCCGGGTGCGATATTGTGCGTGTTGCGTGCCCCACCGATAAGGACGCTGAGGCGCTGCCGATTATCGCCAAGCAGTCCAATATACCGGTGATTGCCGATATCCACTTCCAGCCGAAATACGTGTACGCCGCCATTAAAGCCGGCTGCGGTGCGGTGCGAGTGAACCCCGGTAACATTCGTAAGTTTGACGACCAGGTGAAAGAGATCGCCGAGATGGCATCCGACCACGGCACCTCTATACGTATTGGTGTGAACGCCGGTTCACTCGATAAACGACTGCTTGAGAAGTACGGTAAAGCAACCCCTGAAGCACTGGTTGAATCAGCCGTCTGGGAAGCTTCCCTGTTTGAAGAGCACGGCTTCCGGGACTTTAAAATCTCCGTTAAACACAACGACCCGGTGATTATGGTCGAGGCGTACCGACAGCTTGCAGCCAGCGGCGACTGGCCCTGCACCTGGGAGTGACCGAAGCTGGCCCCGCATTCCAAGGCACCATTAAAAGCTCCGTCGCGTTCGGCACCCTGCTCTCACAGGGGATTGGTGATACTATCCGCGTGTCTCTTTCCGCCCCGCCGGTTGAAGAGGTAAAAGTTGGTACAAAAATCCTTGAATCGCTGAACCTGCGCGAACGTAAACTTGATATTGTTTCGTGCCCCTCGTGCGGGCGCGCCCAGGTGAACGTGTGGGAGCTGGCCGAGAACGTGACCAAGGGCCTGGAAGGCATGAAAGTTCCGCTGCGTGTGGCCGTGATGGGGTGCGTGGTGAACGGCCCCGGTGAGGCGCGTGAGGCCGACCTTGGGGTGGCATCCGGCAACGGTAAAGGCCAAATTTTTGTGAAGGGTGAGGTCATTAAGACTGTGCCTGAGGACCAGATCGTGGAAACCCTCATTGAGGAGGCGAACCGTATCGCCGCCGAAATGGAGGCACGCGGTGAATATGTTCCCGAAGGAGCCGCCCCCGCCGTCACCGTCAAATAGTTTTCAGCGCCCCGCACCCGTGTGCGGGGCGTTTCGCCCACTCGCCGCCCAGCACCTTACAACCTTTGGACGTCACAGTGTTACCTAAGCTCTTCACCGCCGCAAGCGCATCGCAGTCGGCGCCCCGCCGCGCTATCCCGCTGGATGTGCGGCACGCGGATGCGCTGGAAGAGGCATTGTATTCGAGTATTGTGGGTAACCTGTATGCCGTTGATTTTTACGAGCAAGTGGGTCTGCCCATGGCCGGGTCGGTGGGTGATAAAGTACCGTCTGGTTACGCCGGTTTTGTGGGTATCCCGGCTGAGGGAGACGAAAGAGACGGTGCGCAGCAGCCGAATTTGAGCAGTATTATCCTGCTGGGGAACAATACGGTTCCTGTGGTTGTGGCTAATAGTGATTACGCTGTATTGGCAAAATGCATCCACCGCAGCAAGCGCCGCCTTGACTCTATTTTTGGGCCTGCGGATATGGTGAACCCGTTGTGGCACACCCTTGAGAGCCGTATGCCCGCGCCGTCTTCGTACCGCCCGATTCAGCCTCTGCTGTACCTGTCGCCTGAGGTTGATCTCACTGAGCATATTGATGCGACACTACCGCGTATCCCTATGCACCTGCCTCCGCTTGCTACCACCGACCTGTATGACCAGCAGGTGGGGCATTACGTGCGGTTTGCTAATAGCGCCGACTATAATGCGTTGCTGCCCGCAGCGGCCGCCATGTTCCGTGAGGAGGTGGGCCTTGACCCGCTGGAGCGGTATGGGCAAGGGGTACCGTAACCGTGTGCATACCCTCAGCGCGCAGCAGCGAACCGTGGTCGCTACTAATGCTGAGGGGGCGGTAGTGTATAAGGCTGACGCGGGCCTTACCAGCCTGGACACTGCCCAAATACAGGGGCTGTGGGTGCACCCGGATTACCGGGGTCTGGGGTTGGCGGCTTCACTGACCGCTGCGGCGTGCGCCCTGTTACGCCGCCGCTACCGGCATCTGAGCCTGTATGTGAACGACTATAATGCCCGCGCCCGTGCCCTGTACGCCCGCCTGGGGTGGGAGCCGGTGGGCGAATACGCCACCGTCATCTTCGCGCGTTAACCCTGCGAACAGATAGACTAGAAAGATGGCACAGCCTGTACCTGGTTTTTGTGTGCCCGCACCGTTTACGCGCCTTCGTGCGCGAACAAGACTATTTCAACCGATTGCAGGAGGCTTCCCGTGGTACTTCGACTGTCCAACCTCTTCGTGCGAACTTTGCGCGAAGACCCTGTAGATGCTGAGGTGGCCAGTCACAAGCTGCTGGTGCGCGCAGGTTATATTCGCCGTGCCGCCCCTGGCGTGTACACGTGGCTGCCTCTGGGGCTGCGGGTCCTGCGCAAGGTTGAGAATGTGGTGCGTGAGGAAATGAACGCGATTGGAGCCCAAGAAGTTCTCTTCCCGGCGCTGCTGCCGCGAGAACCCTATGAGGCAACCAACCGGTGGGAAGAATACGGTGATAATCTCTTCCGCCTGCAGGACCGCAAAGGCGCCGATATGCTGCTGGCGCCCACCCATGAGGAAATGTTCACCCTGCTGGTGAAAGACCTGTATTCCTCCTACAAGGATCTGCCGCTGTATATTTACCAGATCCAGAATAAGTACCGTGACGAGGCGCGACCCCGCGCCGGTTTGCTGCGTGGGCGTGAATTCATCATGAAGGATTCCTACTCTTTTACTGTGGACGACGAAGGCTTGAGTGAAGCCTACGAGGCTCACCGTGCCGCCTACCAGCGTATCTTTGACCGTTTGGGATTAGACACCGTCATTGTGACCGCACAATCGGGTGCTATGGGTGGTTCCCGTAGCGAAGAATTCCTGCATCCGACCCCTGTAGGTGAAGACACCTTCGTGCGTTCCGCCGGTGGCTACGCCGCAAACGTGGAGGCAGTCACCACCGTTGTGCCCGCAGACATTGATTTCACGGATACACCCGCAGCTATCGTGCTCGATACCCCCGAATCTCCCACGATTGAAACCCTCGTAGCCCAGATGAACGACCTGCACCCGCAGGTGACCGGTGGTGAACTCACCGCAGAGCAAACGCTCAAATGTTTTGTGGGCGCAGTCATTACCCCAGCCGGGGAGCGTAAGCTCTTTGCCGTGGGTGTGCCCGGTGACCGCGAAGTCGATCTGGGGCGCGTCGAGGTTAACGTTGGTGCACTCCTGGGTATCGGCGGCGAGATCGAGGTTGAGGCTGCCTCCGAGGAGGACCTAAAGAAATTCCCGCAGCTCGTCAAGGGCTATATTGGCCCGGGTCTTACCTTCGATCAGCCTATGCTGGGTGAGAATACCGAAGAGCGCCACACTGCTACCGGTATTCCATTTTTCGTTGATCCGCGCGTGGTTCGCGGTACCTCGTGGGTGACCGGCGCTAACGAGCACGGCAAACACGTGGCAAATCTTGTGTACGGGCGGGACTTTAGCGCAGACGGTACTTTGGAAGCGTGTGAAGTACGCGAAGGCGACCCGGCACCGGATGGTTCCGGACCGCTTATTGCCGCACGCGGCATTGAGATGGGACATATCTTCCAGCTTGGTCGTAAATACGCCGAGGCACTGGGCCTGAAAGTACTCGATCAGAACGGTAAACCCAAACCGTAACGATGGGATCTTACGGCATTGGCGTAACCCGCGCGCTTGCCGCAATTGCTGAGGGCAATCATGACGAGAAGGGTCTGATCTGGCCGCGTAACTTGGCACCCGCCGATGTGCATATCGTCATCACGAATAAAGACGCCCACTCCCGTGAGTACGCAGAAACCTTGAGTGCGGAGCTTGAAGGCGCCGGGGTGCAGGTGCTGTTGGACGACCGTCTGAAAACCAGCCCGGGCGTGAAATTCGGCGATGCAGAGCTTCTGGGCGTACCCACCATCCTAGTGATTGGCCGCGGGTTCAAAGACGGCATGTTGGAGCTCAAAGACCGGCGAAGCGGCGAAGCACGTGATATTGCCGTATCGGATGCGGTACGCGAGGTCCTGGCTGAAACTCGCCCTTAACTGTTCTGGGTGTGGGATAGCAGGAAAGAAGGGATATCTATGGCGTACAAACCTAAACGTTCGGGCGGTAAGAAAGGCGGCGCCTCCAATGCTCGTGCCCGGCGTGCCGCCTCACGAGCCGCAAGCGGCGTCTCACGCGCACCCGCTGAGAAGGCTCCGCAGGCTCCGGTGGGTATCCGCCCTCTTCATGCCGATGAGGTGCGGGCTGCGATCGAACCAACCCTAGCGGAGTTCTCCCTTGTGGTGGAGAGCATTAAAATTACCGGCCCGGCACAGAACTGCACCGTTGAAATTACCGTGGATTACACGGAAGACCGCGCTGATTCGCTTTCTTTGGATACGATCGCCGAGATTTCGGGGGTATTCTCTGCGGCCCTGGATCGTGCTGATGCGAACGATGAGTTCTTCCCGTATTTACTGGAGGTCTCCCTCGCCGGGGGCAACGCGTGAACTGTCTGAACGCCGCCACTGGGTGCGAGCCCGAACCCGACTCGTGGCCATTACCGAGACTGATGGCTCCGAGTATGTGGGGCGCCTTGATGAAGTTACGGATGACGGCCCAGTTCTGCGGCGGAAGAAGCAGACTAAGAAGGGGCAGAAACCTTCGTACCATGAGCCGCAGACCCTGCCGTGGGAGCGTATCGCCAGTGCTCATCTTCAGATTGATTTCAATTCCACAGCCGATTCGGTAGAATAGGAGTCAAAGTGGGCTCTTCACCGTTGTTGCCTATTTTTAGGTGGTGAAGGGCATACCGTCCGGTAGCCGGGGCGCCCAGAGCGTCCCGGCGCTGTGCTACAGGGAAAGGCTGATGAGCGTGGACAATAATATGACGATTGACTAAGCGTTCTGAGCACGCTTGAGAAGGAACGCGGGATCGCTCTGGAAGAACTGTTTGCGCTCGTCGAGAATGCGCTACTGCTGGCGTACATGAAGCAGCCGGGCGCTATTAAAGGTTCCCGTGCAGAGATTGACCGTAAGAGCGGTCAGTTCGTCATTTTAGCCCCCGAACTTGACGACGATAACCAGAAGATCGCCGAGTTTGATGATACCCCCAATAACTTTGGCCGTATCGCCGCCGCGACTGTGCGTCAGGTGCTGGCGCAGCGCCTGCGAGACGCCGAGGACGCCAGCGTGCTGGGGGAGTTCCGTGACCGTGAGGGCACCCTCGTCTCTGGTGTGGTGCAGCAGGGCAATAATCCGCGCATGGTGCAGGTCGATCTGGGAACTGTTGAGGCGGTGCTGCCAGCTAATGAGCAGGTGCCGGGAGAGAAATACCCGCATGGCGCGCGCATCCGCGCATATTTGGTGGAGGCACGCCGAGGCCAGAAAGGCCCCTCAATTGTGCTTTCCCGTTCCCACCCGAACCTAGTGCTGCGTTTATTTGAGCATGAGGTTCCCGAGATTTCTGACGGGCTGGTGAAGATCGCCTCGATTGCCCGTGAAGCGGGGCATCGTTCGAAGATCGCGGTGCACGCCACCGACCCGTCTATTAACGCAAAAGGTGCCTGTATTGGTGATATGGGCGCGCGTGTTCGTGCTGTTGCCGCGGAACTGAATGACGAGAAAATCGACATTGTCGATTATTCCTCAGACCCCGCCGAGTTTATTGCCGCAGCGCTTTCCCCCGCGAAGGTGACTGAGGTCATTATTTTGGATGCGCGTGAGTATTCGGCCCGAGCCGTTGTACCCGATGACCAGCTGTCGTTGGCTATTGGTCGTGAGGGGCAGAACGCCCGGCTTGCCGCTAAACTCACCGGGTGGCGTATCGATATTCTCTCGGAATCGAAGTATGCGCAGCTAAAGGCTGAAGAGGAAGTGGCGGAGCGGGTTTCTCGCGCTTTGCATGCTGACAACGAGTAATATTCGTTCATAGCCGCAATGGCGGCTCTGAAAAATACCGGCATACCGTATAGAATATAAATGTGCGTTTGTGATCGCGTGCCTTAGTGCGCCCTCAAACGAGGGTAATTGATGTTGGGACGATAAAGGGGGAAACTTATGAGCCTACCCCTGAGAACCTGCATCGGTTGCCGTGACCGCGATACCCAGCGGAACATGCTCAGGATCGTACGATCCTGCGGCGGTGACGGGCCTACCTCCCAGCGTATTCTTGTGGATGCGCGAAGAGATATGCCCGGGCGCGGAGCGTGGCTACACCCCAGCGTGCAGTGCCTGCAGCAGGCAGTACGCAGGAATGCTTTCGCCCGCGCCTTCAAAACTGTCTGTGGCGCTTTGCAGGTGCAGGCTTTTGCCGAGCAACTTCAACAGCGTCTGGAGGCGGAGGAGAGAACCGCAGGCCCCATGTAAGTCAAACAAGTTTGACGGCTTCTTAACACTGTATGAAAGCGAGTCAGAAAACTGATGGATATCTAATGAGTGCCGCAGAATGAGTACTTACCTGTGCTCAGAAAACGGCTGTCTAATGCCACCGTGCGCCGTAGTGCGCACACCCATACATCACTAGAGCCCGCGCCGTCCTGGCGCGAGCCAGGACAGGAGAAAATTGGCTAAGCCTCGTGTACACGAGCTCGCTAAAGAGTTTGGCGTCACCTCTAAAGAAGTTATCGCCAAACTCGGCGAGATGAATGAATTTGTTAAGGGTCCTTCCTCAACCCTAAACCCCATGGTTGTCAAAAAGCTGCGTGAGGCGTTTCCCGCTGCAAAACCTGCAGCTGAAGCAGCTCAGAAACCTGCCGCATCCCAGAAAGCAGCCTCCGGTGCCTCTGCCGCGCCGAAATCTGCAGCAAAGCCTGCGGCTCCGAAACCTGGGCCTAAATCTGCCGTTCAGAAACAGAGCGGTACAAAGGCCGCTCCGTCGGCAGGGAAGGCTGCTGCTGCGCCGAAGCCTGCGGCTCCTAAACCCGGTCCGAAACCCGGCCCGCGCCCGGGTAATAACCCGTTCTCATCGCAGCAGGGCATGAAACGCCCCGATGCGCAGTCCGCAGCACCGAAACCCGGCGCCCCCAAGCCTGCCGCGCCAAAGCCTGCGGCTCCTAAGCCCGGTCCGAAACCCGGCCCGCGCCCGGGTAATAACCCGTTCTCATCGCAGCAGGGCATGAAACGCCCCGAGCGTGGTGAGCAGCGTTCCGGCGGGCCGCGCCCGCCGCGTGGTGGACAGCGTGGTGCTGGTTCCGGCGGCCCCCGCCCCGCAGCGGGCTCACGCCCCGGTGGCGGCCCCCGTTCAGGCTCAGGCGGCGGTTCACGCCCCACCCCGTCAATGATGCCGAAGGTATCCAATGTTGGGCCCGGATCGCCTTCAGGCGGCGGTAACTCCGGTGGCGGCGGTGGCTCCCGTCGCGGCGGTGGTGGCTTTAACCGTGGCCCGGGCCGCCCCGGCCCCGGCGGTCGCGGTAACGCCCAGGGCGCTTTCGGACGCGGCGGTTCCAAACGTAAAAACCGCAAGTCAAAGGCGGCACGCCGCAGCGAGCAGGAGCAGCTTAACGCACCAGCACCCGGCGGCGTGGTCGTGCCTCGCGGCGACGGCTCAACCGAAATCCGTATGCGCCGCGGCGCCTCCATCATGGACTTTGCCGAGAAGATTGGCGCGAACCCCGCAGCCCTGATTACGGTGCTCTTCCACTTGGGTGAGATGGCAACTCAAACCCAGTCCCTGGACGAGGACACGTTTGAGCTGCTGGGTGCCGAGCTGGGGTACGTTATTAAGATCGTTTCCCCCGAAGATGAAGAGCGCGAGCTGCTGGAGTCTTTCGACATTGACCTTGAGGCCGAAGCGGCTGCTGAAGGCGATAAAGAGCTTGAGGTGCGCCCGCCGGTTGTGACCGTGATGGGTCACGTTGACCACGGTAAAACCCGCCTGCTGGATGCCATCCGTAACACCAACGTCATTGAGGGCGAGGCCGGCGGCATTACCCAGCACATTGGTGCGTACCAGGTACACACCACCGTTGAGGGTGAAGACCGTGCGATTACCTTCATCGATACCCCCGGTCACGAGGCGTTTACCGCTATGCGTGCCCGCGGTGCGAAGGTTACCGACGTCGCTATTCTTGTGGTCGCAGCGGATGACGGCGTGATGCCGCAGACCGTTGAGGCCCTGAACCATGCCCAGGCGGCTAACGTGCCGATCGTGGTTGCGGTTAACAAGATCGATAAGGAAGGTGCCTCGCCCGATAAGGTCAAGGGCCAGCTGACCGAGTACGGTCTGGTACCCGAAGACTACGGCGGAGACACCATGTTCGTGAATGTTTCTGCCCGCAACGGCACCAATATTGACGAACTGCTAGAGGCTGTGACCCTCACCGCCGACGTCCTGGAACTGCGTGCTAACCCGAATAAGGAAGCTCGCGGCGTTGCCATTGAAGCGAACCTGGACAAGGGCCGCGGTGCGGTCTCCACCGTCCTGGTGCAGTCTGGTACCCTGCATGTGGGCGATGCGATTGTTGCCGGCGTGGCACACGGTCGCGTGCGTGCAATGTTCGATGAAAACGGCCAGGCAGTGAAAGAAGCCGGTCCGTCCCGTCCCGTGCAGGTTCTGGGCCTTTCGACGGTGCCCCGTGCGGGTGATACCTTCCTCTCGACCGAGGAAGAACGCACTGCACGCCAGATCGCTGAGAAGCGTGAGGCAGCGGACCGTAACGCACAGCTTGCGAAGCGTCGTAAGCGCGTAACCCTTGAATCCTTCGATGCCGCCGTGGCTGAGGGCAAGATGGACACGCTGAACCTGATTATTAAGGGTGATGTCTCCGGTGCTGTTGAGGCTCTGGAAGAGTCGCTCATGAAGATCGACGTGGGCGGCGACGAGGTTCAGCTGCGTGTGATCCACCGCGGTGTGGGTGCTATTACCCAGAACGACGTGAACCTGGCAACCGTGGACAACGCGGTGATCATTGGCTTCAACGTTCGCCCCGCAGAGCGCGTCTCGGAGCTTGCCGACCGCGAGGGTGTCGAGATGAAGTTCTACTCGGTCATCTACCGTGCGATTGAGGAAATCGAGCAGGCCGTTAAGGGTATGCTCAAGCCCGAGTATGAAGAAGTTGAGCTTGGTTCAGCTGAGATCCGCGAAGTGTTCCGCTCCTCCAAGTGGGGCAATATTGCCGGTTCGCTGGTTAAGAACGGTATTATCAAGCGTAACTCCAAGGCACGCCTGGTACGTGACGGGTCCGTGGTGGCTGAAGACCTCACCATTGAGTCGCTACGCCGATTCAAGGACGACGCCACCGAGGTTCGTGAAGGCTACGAGTGCGGTATTGGGCTCGGTTCCTTCAACGACATTAAGGAAGGCGACGTTATTGAAACGTGGGAGATGCGCGAGAAGAAGCGCGTCTAAGGCACTAAGGCCGTCTGCTTCCCAGCCGCAGTAGGGAAGCGGGCACCTCACATACCGTGCGGGCCGGTCCTTATGAACGGGAGTTTATAAGGGCCGGCCCGCCCCGCTGTGGGGCCAGTGTCAGCGATGCACCAGCGGCATCGTACCTTGCGAGCAGAAAATATACGGAAGAACTATCGCGTCGCCCCCGCGCCGCGTATCACCTACAGAGGAGAACAGCATGGCTGATGCAGCCCGCGCGGCTCGCTAGCCGACCGCATTAAAGTGATTGTGGCACAGGCGTTAGAGCGTCGTGTCAAAGACCCCAGGCTCGGGTTCGTGACCGTCACAGACGCCCGCGTCACCAACGATCTGCAGCACGCAACCGTGTACTACACGGTGTACGGTTCCGAACAGGAGCAGGCTTCGACAAAGGCTGCCTTGGAATCCGCCAAAGGTATCCTGCGGTCGGAGGTGGGGAAGAACATTACCGCCCGCCTGACCCCAACCCTCACCTTTGTGCCTGATGAAGTCCCCGTAAACGCCTACCACCTGGAGGATTTGCTCCGTAAGACCCGTGAACGCGACGCTCAGCTGGCCGCCGCCGCCACGGGCGCGCAGTATGCGGGGGAGGCCGACCCCTATAAGAAATCCGCCGACGATAACGAGTTCGGCGAAGACACCACCGGTGAGGACACCGAATAAGTGGCTAAAACGAAAGGGGACGGACCCAGCGGGCTGGTAGTGATCGATAAGCCCGAGGGGATAACCAGCCATGATGTGGTGTCGAAACTCCGCTGGATTGCGGGCACCCGTCGCGTTGGTCATGCGGGCACCCTTGACCCGGCGGCCACCGGGGTGCTGATTCTGGGGCTGAATAAGGCGACGAAACTGCTGACCTACCTGGTAGGGCAGGATAAGACGTATCAGGCCACGATTCAGCTGGGTATTAGCACAGAAACGGACGACGCGCAGGGCCGACAGACCGGAACTTGCCCGGAGGCCGTGGAGGCACTGACTGAGCAGCGCATTCTTGAGGCGGTCGCAAGCTTAACCGGCGATATTATGCAGGTGCCTTCTGCGGTATCTGCCATCAAGGTTAATGGGGTCCGCTCCTACACTCGGGTGCGCAGCGGTGAACAGGTAGAACTAGCTGCCCGCCCGGTGCGGGTGAATGAGTTCACGGTGCATTCCATACAACGCACTATGACCAGTTGGTGTGTTCTCGTTTCTCAGCAGGAACTTGCCGAGGCGGGGATCGACGCGGCCGGAACACACGGTGAGCTGTCAGATCCCACTACTGCGATCACCTCGGTGCCAGTGATCAACTGTGAGGTGACGGTATCCTGCTCCTCAGGCACCTATATTCGTGCCTTGGCGCGGGATCTGGGTCAGATGCTGGGCACCGGCGGGCACCTCATACGTTTACGCCGCACCCGGGTGGGAGAAACCACCCTTGCAGACGCCGCTGCTTTGCCGGAACTGCTGGAACGCCGGCAGACGGCGGGGCAACCGTTGACGGATATGCCGCTGCTGAGTTTAGAGGAGGCTGCGCGCCGTCTCTTTAAGGTTCGTGAGCTATCGGCGCAGCAGGCCACAGATGTGTCTTTTGGCCGCCGCATTAGCCCGAACGGGGACGGGACGGTGACTCCGCGGCAGGCCCACGCAAGTACCGGTGACAGAGGGGAAAAGCAACACGCAACTACCGAGGGCGTGTACGCGGCTTTTGCGCCGGATGGCACGCTGGTGGCGCTGCTGGAGAACTTAAAACAGCGCGGTAGTGTGGTAGCTGCACCGACCCTGGTGTTCGAGGCAGGGACTGATTTTTCCCGGAGCATTGGAGAAGCGCTCATGATTGCTGGGCTGGACTGGTGGTTTTGGGTAACTGCCGTACTGGGCTCCCTCTCAGCGGCTGCAGCACTGGTGCAGTATGTGCGCGGCTACGCCCCGGATGATTATTCGCAGGGCCCGGTGCTGCTGCTTGAGGCGTACCTGGTGGTGTACCTGATAGGGTCGATTATTATGCAGGCGGTTGGCCCGGGACCTCGCGGTGACTGGCTGGAGTACTACGGGTATTTGCTGACGGCTATGGTGATCCCGGCAGGGTGCGTTTTTCTACTCGTTGAGTGAACGCACCCGGTGGGCTACGCTTCTGTTGGCGGTTCCCGGCCCGGTGCTGATTGTGATGGTGCATCGGATGAATATGTTGTGGTACTACTACTGAGCCGGCCGCAGTGACCTTCTGCCGCACACACTTTTGGAAGGAAACATGGGTAATAATCTTCAATCCGCCTCCGGTGGGCGGCCTCAAAACCGCAGCATGGGCTCCTACCACGCCTCGGGCCCGGGGAAGCTGATCGCCGTTTTGTACGGTGTTTTTACGTTGTCGGCTGGGGCGCGGGCGGGGTACCAGCTGGTGCGTAAATTTGATGAGGCTCCGCTGGCAATCCTGCTGTCTTTGCTGTCGGCTGTTATTTATGCTGTGGCCGCAGTTGCCTTGGCACGGCGCGGAGAGCTGGCACGGCGAGTTGCCCTTGTGACTATTTCAGCTGAGCTTGTGGGCGTGCTGGGGGTGGGGGCGTTGTCTCTGGCTGCCCCGCACCTGTTCCCGTTGGCCTCAGTGTGGTCGCATTTTGGGCAGGGGTACGGGTTTATTCCGCTGGTTTTGCCCGTTGCGGGCCTGTGGTGGCTGTTCCACTCCAGGCGTGCATAGGCGCTGGGTAGCCGTGGCGCAAATTATTGAATTGTACACATTATGTGAGGAGAGAATATATGAATGAAGAGACCTCAAAAACGAGGCTGCGAGTCAGGGCGACCGTGAGGAATCTGCGGGTTTCCCCGCCAGTGAAGCGGGTACTGCGGGTCGGCCTGAAAAAGAGCCCCAGGCCCTGAAATCGGCCCGAACCACACCAGAGAACGGTGAGACGGTAAAGCATCCTGCACCGAAGAAACCCGAGCAGAAAACGAAACTGGAGCAGAAGCCGCAGACCCTTGAGGATGCGGCAAAACCCCAAAACCGCGGGCTGTTCCGTTCGGTGGTGGGGCTGTACGGCGTGGCGATTATTGCCTACGCGGCGTGGCAGGTGATGGCGGGTACGCAGGCGGCCCCGGACTCCGCTGCGGTTGCGGTGAACCCGTCAATCGAGTCGAACTATGCGTTTCTTGCCGCCGTGTATGCGGGGGTGGGCATCGCGTTCTTGTTTATCGCCTGGAAGTTTGAGTGGGCGAATATGCTGGTACTGGCGTGCCTGGTGGTGTTCCTTGGCGGTGTGGGGCGCATTATTTCGTGGGCTTCGCACGGTACCCCGCACTGGTCGCTTATTGTGCTGATGGTGACGGATTTGGTGATCCCGCCGTGTCTTCTGGTGTGGTACGCCTGGATTAATAAGTCGAATACGATCCGTCAGCAGATGCTCAGCGCCTCCCGCGTTTAATCGGGGCTTTGGCCGGGCTCGCCGTACCGGGGTGCACCCCGTTTTAGGATTCAGCATCTATGCCCGCGCTGGTCTAGGATGTATAGGTACAGTATTTTTTATGCAGGAGAGCACGTGACCCTCTATACCGAGCTGAGCGATATTCCGGCGGATTTTGGGCCGTCGGTGGTGACTATCGGCAACTTTGATGGTGTGCATATTGGTCATACCCGCGTGATTTCGCGCGTTGTCGAGTTGGCTGGGGAGCACGGGCTGGCCTCTGTCGCGGTCTCATTCGACCCGCATCCAATGCAGGTTCACCACCCTGAGCTGATGCATCAGGAGATTATGGGGCAGGGTTCACGCCGCTATTTTATGTGTCAGCTGGGCCTGCAGAATTATGTGCTGCTTCACTACGACCTGGAGTTTGCGAAGCAGAGTCCCGAAGAGTTTGTGAAGAGCGTTTTTGTGGATACTCTGCACGCCCGTTACGTGGTGATTGGCGATGATGTGCGTTTCGGGCACCGCAACTCTGGTGACCTTAACACCATGCGTGAGCTGGGCGAACAGTACGGGTTTGAGGTTGTGGTGGTTGATGATCTCATGGCGGATGACGGCACCAGGTGCTCTTCTACGCGTATCCGTGAACTGCTGAATACGGGGGATATGGAGGGTGCCGCCAGATTGTTGGGCCGCCCTCACCTCATGTACGGGGAGGTGGTGCACGGGTTGGCTCGTGGGCGTGAGCTGGGGTTCCCCACCGCAAACCTGGAGCTGGAGGCGCGCGGTTTTATTCCGGTGGATGGAGTGTACGCCGGGTGGCTGACGGACGAGTCGGGAACACGCCACCCGGCGGCTATTTCGGTGGGAACGAACCCAACGTTCGATGGTCTTGAGAACCGGCAGGTTGAGGCGCATGTGATTGACCGGCCGCAGGAGCGTGTCGAGGACTTTGACCTGTACGGTCAGCATGTGGTGGTGGAGTTTGTGAAGCATCTGCGCCCGATGGTGGCGTACCGCGGGGTGGAGGCCCTGGTGGAGCAGATTAACCAGGATGTGGTGCAGACTCGGGAGGTACTGGCCGCCGCGTAGTCCCTGCGAACCGGGCGCACCGTGTTGAGGGACGCGTCCGGTACCCGTCTGCACCGCCAAAGGTGTGGGCGTCTATGCGTGCAGTTTTTTGGGTTACATTACTCAGGTTTTAAGCGAGAATGGAACCATGGAAAAAATGAACGTTGAGTCCTTTAACCTGGACCACCGCGCTGTCGCTGCTCCCTATGTGCGCATTGCGGACCGTAAGATACTACCGGGCGGGGACACTCTCATTAAGTATGATGTCCGTTTCACTCAGCCAAATACTGCGCATCTTGACATGCCTGCTGTGCACTCTATTGAACATCTGAGCGCCGAACTGATGCGCAACCACACCGATAAGCTCATTGACTTCTCACCCATGGGCTGCCAGACCGGCTTCTACGCCCTCACTCTAGGTATTGAGCCGCAAGAATTTATGCCCATCCTTGAAGCAACGATGCGCGATATTCTAGAGGCTACCGAAGTTCCCGCCGCAAACGAGGTGCAGTGCGGCTGGGGGGCACACCATTCTCTGGGTGCTGCTCAAGAGGCCGCCCGCGGTTTCCTAGCCGCCCGCAGCGAATGGGAGCAGGTGATGGCGTGAGCGATTTTCCTTTTGCTGCGGCGCAGATGAATCCTGACGAGGTTTACACTGCCATGCTTGCTGACCTCGAAAACCTGAACGATCTGATGCTGAACTTCTCCAACGCCGTCATTATTCAGGTGGCTATGGACGAAGAAATCGCGCCGCTCCTTAACGCCACCGCCTGGGCGCAGGAACCTATTGATGAGGGCGCGGCGGTCTTTCACCCGCGCACCCTGACCGTTAACCAGCGTGAGGTGCCTCTGCTGCTGGTGCGTTCCAAGATTGGGCTGGTGAACGCCGCATCCGCCGTGACCGAGGCATTGAGCTACGCCACCGACTGTTCTGGCGTGATAAGTGCAGGCACCGCGGGCGGGCTTGCCGCCACAACGAACGTGGGGGATGTGATAGTCGGTACAGAGTACACCTACACCGATGCTGATGCGAGCGCTTTCGGGTATGTGCGTGGGCAAGTCCCTGGCATGCCCGAAACCTATGGCGGCCCGGATTCCGACGTGGATGATGCGGTTGCCGCCGCCGTCGAAGCTCTTGATGCTGAGCAGGCGGAAGGCGGCTGGCAGGTGTGCCGGGGGCTGATGCTTGCCGGACATTCATTCGTGACCGCCCATAATGTCAAAGACACCCGTGAGGCGTTTCCCGCCGCGTTAAGTACCGATATGGAAACTACCGCCATCGCCCAGGTGTGCCATAACTATGAGGTGCCGTTTGTGGCGGTGCGGTGCGTCTCTGATTTGTGCGGCCCCGCCGCTGGGCAAGATTTCCACCTTGGTGTGGAGGTAGCTGCTGCCCGCTCAGCCCAATACGCTCTGCGGGTTGCCGCGCACCTGTGGTTCCTGCGCGGGTACACGGATGATGCCGAAGACACAGGACAGGACTCTAAGGCGTAATACGGGCTGCAGCTGCGGCTCTGCCGGTGCTGCGGGCGCATCAACTTGCTCCCCGTAGACCCTGCCTAGTGGCGGTTCGCAGCGGGGTGAGGATGCATTTGTGGCGCACATGCAGTATGGTTATTAGGCAAGAGATTTTTCGGACCCCAGGAGAAACCCCATGAAGGTTTGCCCCACCCTCGCATCTGTCACCGGTCTGCTCGGTGGCTATAAGGTGGCTTCCACCACCGGTAACCGTCCTCTCGGCGGTGCTGTGCTGGGTGTGTGCGGCATTATTGCCTTTATGAACTGGAAGCGTAAGGCCGGGGCACCCCGCGCTACCTTCCTGACCGGTCTGTACCTGGGTGCTTTCGGCGCATCTCATCCGCTCGCCAAGAAGATTGGCGCGTGGCCTTCGGTTTACACAGTGACCGGAATAACCGCTCTCGCTTCGATCCTTATTGGTCGTAAGCGTAAGAAATAAGTCTTAGAGAAGACGGCGGGTTGGCTTCGTTGCCAGCCCGCCGTTTTTGCTTGCGTCCCTCACGCACCGGGGGTTGCGGGCATCACGGTATACGGCGGGTGCGGCAGCCTCCGGCGTTGGCTTATTCCCTGTGGGGAAACGGGCCTAGCCTATCCAATCCGCTTAGCCCACCGTCCTGCCGGGCCCCGCGTAGCAGGCGCCTGGCACCCCAACCCAGTGAGGACAGTATGAAAAACACGGACTCAACGGACCGTAACCCCACATCGGTAGATACCGCTAAGGTGCAGCCGGGCACCCCGCACCTTCAGCGTGTCCTGACGCTGCGTCACATCATGTTCATTGCCCTTGGTTCGGCGATTGGTACGGGCCTTTTCTACGGTTCAGCATCTGCTATCCAGTTGGCTGGGCCTTCGGTGCTGGTCGCCTACATGGTTGGCGGCGCAGCGGTGTTCATGGTGATGCGCGCTATGGGCGAGTTAGCGCTTGCCAAACCCGGTTTCGGGGGCGTTTTCGGAGTACGCTACCCGTTACTTGGGGCGCTGGGCGGGTTTTGTGACCGGCTGGAGTTACGCCCTGGAGATGGCGCTGGTCGCTATTGCGGATGTGACGGCGTTCGCCGTCTACATGCAGTTCTGGTTCCCTAATAGCCCCGCCTGGGTGTGGATTGTGTCGGTGCTTCTGATTCTGCTCGCCATTAATCTCACGAAAGTAAAAGCGTTCGGGGAGGCAGAGTTCTGGTTCACCCTAGTGAAGGTTTCGGCTATTATCGCCATGATTATTGGTGGCGTGATTCTGCTGTTTGTTGGGGTTCAGGCGCACGATTCTGTCGCATCGTCGGTTACCAACCTGTGGTCGCTGGACGGCGGTTTCATGCCGAACCAGTTCACCGGCTTCTTGGCCTGCTTTACCGTGGTGATGTTTTCTTTTGGCGGTATTGAGACTATTGGTATTGCGGCGGGTGAGACGAAAAACCCGCGTGTATCCATCCCTAAGGCAATCCGCACCGTGCCGGCCCGCATCATGATTTTCTATGTGCTTACCCTGGGTGTGATTATGTCCCTGTACCCCTGGTATTCGGTTAGTAAAGAGAACTCGCCGTTCGTGCAGATTTTTAGTTCTTTGGGTATACCTGCGGCAGCTGGCATTTTGAATATTGTGGTGATTACCGCCGCTGTTTCGGCCATGAACGCAGATGTGTACGGTGCCGGGCGTATGCTGTACGGTTTGGCGCAGCGCGGGCTGGCCCCCGCATCGTTCCGTAGGGTGAGCCGTACCGGCGCGCCGTGGATGACCACTTTGCTCATGATCGTGGTCATGGCGGTGGGTGTGATTGTGAACGTGCTCTTTAAGGATGCTTTTGAGGTGGTTGCCTCGCTGGCCACCTTCGCCACGGTGCTGGTGTGGGTGATGATTCTGCTGGCGCACATCGCCTATAAGCGCGGCGGGTATGACACCGAGAAGCAGCCTGTGCGCCTGCCCCTGTGGGTCAGCTACCTCACGTTGGCGTTCATGGCGTTCGTGGTGGTGCTTCTGGGGCTCTTTGAGAGCACCCGTTTGGCGCTGGTGGTTGGGGGTGTCTGGTGCGTGTTCCTGCTGGGGTACTACCTTCTGGTCTTGCGGGGTAAGCAGCCCGGCGTTACCGTCAAATAGCGGGTATATTCCCCAAAAACACGGCTTGTGCAGTAGAATAGTAAGGATGCGTGTCTGCGGTCCGCGGTTGACACGCTGAGGGCTTCGCCCAAACCCCGCGCAACAACACTATTGTGCGGGAGGTACGCGGCACTAACTCCAGGAGTTAACTTTCATGGCACTAGATCCGGCAATCAAGCAGGAAATCATCAAGGAATACGCAACCCACGAGGGCGACACTGGTTCGCCTGAGGTGCAGATTGCTGTTCTGTCTCGTCGTATCTCCGACCTGACCGAGCACCTGAAATTCCACAAGCATGACCACCACTCACGTCGTGGTCTGATGATGCTCGTTGGTCGTCGTCGCAACTTGTTGGGTTACCTCAAGAGCATCGACATCGAGCGTTACCGTTCGCTCATTGAGCGTCTGGGCCTGCGTCGATAAAGGGCTTATAGTGCGGGCGTGTCAGTCTCTCCACAGAGGCGGGCACGCCCGTAACTGCAACCTGGGGAGGGGCATGGGGCGGCAAGCAGCAACACTTGGCCGACCCCGGTTGCCTCATGATGCAATGAGCCGCAGGGGAGTGCCCCGCAAATGTGCCACGCATCGAACACAGTGAAATATTAACCTGAGGGAGCGCCCCGCGCGTTTAGGTGCGGTCCTCGGTAGCGAATTACGGGCCCCCGCCCGGGAGCGGGTGCGGCCGTGGTTTCCTATCGAAGGCCGATAGTTAGAACGCACGGTGTGCCGACCTCACCAACACAGAAAGAAGGAACCGTGGAAGGTCCCGAAATCCAATTTTCCGAGGTCGAAATCGACAACGGTGTGTACGGTAAGCGTCATGTGCGTTTTGAAACTGGCCGCCTCGCCAAGCAGGCGGCGGGCTCCGTGCTTGTCACCATTGACGACGAAACCACCCTGCTCTCTGCAACCGCTGTGGGGAAGTCACCGCGTGAAGGCTTTGACTTCTTCCCGCTGACTGTGGATGTTGAAGAGCGCATGTATGCTGCCGGTAAGATTCCCGGCTCGTTCTTCCGCCGTGAAGGGCGCCCCGCAACTGAGGCCGTGCTCGCTGCACGTCTGATTGACCGCCCGCTGCGCCCCGCCTTTACCAAGGGTATCCGCAATGAGGTGCAGGTTGTCGTAACCGTTCTGACCGTTGAACCGGACGAAATCTACAACACCTTCGCCATTAACGCTGCTTCCGCCTCAACCTCGCTTTCGGGCGCACCGTTTACCGGGCCTATCGGCGGTGTGCGTATGGCTCTTATTGACGGGCAGTGGGTGTGCTTCCCCAAGTACTCTCAGCTGGAAAACGCCGTATTCGATATGGCTGTGGCCGGTCGCATCGTGACTAAGGCCGATGGCAGTGAAGACGTTGCGATCATGATGGTAGAGGCAGAGGCAACCGATAACTCCTGGAAGCTCATTAAGGAAGACGGCCATGCTGCCCCCACCGAAGAGATCGTAGCCGAAGGTTTGGGAGGCTGCGAAGCCCTTTATTGCTGCTCTGTGCAAGGCTCAGGCTGACCTTGTTGAGCGCGCCGGTAAACCCGCCCTGGAGCTTCCCTACTTCGGCGGACACGGTGAAGACGTTGATACCGCCGTGAAGGACTTCGCGGGCAAGCGCCTCGTGGAGGTTTACTCCATCGCGGGTAAGCAGGAGCGTGAAGCCGCTGCCGCGGAGCTTGAATCCGAGCTGATGGAAACCCTCACCGGGGAAGGCAAAGAGTTTGAGGAGCGCGCTAACGAGGTTTCAGTAGCGTTTGCGGCTCTCACCAAACACACCGTGCGCCAGCGCATCCTCACCGAACAGGTGCGCATTGACGGTCGCGGGCTCACCGATATTCGCCAGCTGACCGCCGAAGTTGAGGTGCTGCCGCGCGTGCACGGTTCGGCAATTTTCGAGCGCGGCGAAACCCAGATTATGGGCGTGACCACCTTGAATATGCTCAAAGCTGGAGCAGCAGCTCGATTCGCTGCACCCGGTCAAGTCCAAGCGGTACATTCACCACTACAACTTCCCGCCGTACTCCACTGGTGAGACCGGCCGTGTTGGTTCGCCCAAGCGCCGCGAAATCGGCCACGGTGCGCTCGCAGAACGCGCACTGACCCCGGTGCTGCCCTCGCGTGAGGAATTCCCCTACGCGATCCGCCAGGTCTCTGAGGCCTTGGGCTCGAACGGCTCCACGTCGATGGGGTCGGTCTGTGCCTCAACCCTGTCGCTGCTCAATGCCGGTGTGCCTCTGCGCGCACCTGTTGCGGGTATCGCAATGGGCCTTGTCTCTGACGAGGTTGATGGCGAAACCCGTTACGCCGCGCTGACCGATATTCTGGGTGCTGAAGATGCCCTGGGTGATATGGACTTCAAGGTCGCCGGTACCAGCGAGTTCGTGACCGCTATTCAGCTGGACACCAAGCTTGATGGTATTCCCGCATCGGTGCTGGCAGGTGCACTGACCCAGGCACGCGAGGCTCGCCTGCATATTCTGGAGGTGCTCACCGCAGCTATTGATGCACCCGATGAAATGAGCGAGTTCGCGCCGCGCATCATTTCGGTGAAGGTTCCGGTCGCTAAGATTGGTGAGGTGATCGGCCCGAAGGGTAAGACCATTAACCAGATTCAGGAAGATACCGGTGCCGATATTTCCATTGAGGACGACGGTACTGTATTTATTGGCGCGACCGATGGGCCCTCTGCTGAGGCCGCCCGCACGGCGATTAACGCCATCGCGAACCCGCAGGTTCCCGAGATGGGCGAGCGCTACCTGGGCACCGTGGTGAAGCTGACTGATTTTGGTGCGTTCATTTCGCTTACCCCCGGCAAGGACGGGCTGATGCACATTTCTGAGATGCGTAAGCTTAACGGCGGTAAGCGCGTGGTAGACACCGAGGATGTGCTGTCGGTGGGGCAGAAGGTGCAGGTTGAGATCACTAAGATTGACGACCGCGGCAAGCTTTCGCTCTCCCCGGTGGTTGATGACGCCCAGTAGTATGCCCGCTGCGGCACTCTAACTGGCGAGGATGCGTCTTCCGCACGGCGCCCCGGGTTCGGGGCCCGGTGGGAGGCGCATCCTTCGCGTATATTTGTGTGTGGTTCATATTGTTCGTGAGGTAAGGACTGACTTTTTCATGGCTATTAGCCTTCCTGTGGCGCCCGGTGAAATCGCTGAGGAGCTTGATTATGAGCGTGGCCGCCTGATTTGCTGGTGCTGATTCGAATGAGGTGCGCCGTTCCATCCTGCCCGGCGGGGTGCGTGTCATCACCGAACGTATGCCGGGCACTCGAGGCGTTTCGATCGGTTTCTGGGCGGGGGTTGGTTCTCGGGACGAGGCCCCGGGCATGTTGGGGTCTACCCATTTTTTGGAGCACCTGCTCTTTAAAGGCACGGCTTCGCGCACGGCGCTGGATATTGCACAGACGTTTGATGAGGTGGGCGGCGAGTCAAACGCCCTCACCGCGAAGGAACACACCTGCTACTATGCGCGCGTACTTGACGACGACGTGTCGATGGCGATTGATGTGCTGGCGGATATGGTCAGTAACGCCCTGCTGGATCCTGAGCATTTGGAGCAGGAGCGCGGGGTGATTCTGGAAGAGCTGGCGATGGATCAGGACGACCCGACCGATGTTGCCTTCGAGAATTTTGTGGAACAGCTGATGGGTGATAACCCGCTGGGCCGCCCGATTGGTGGCACTCCGCAGGAGATTATGCAGGTTCCGAGGGAGGCGGTGTGGGAGCATTACAAGCAGTATTACACGCCGGATCGACTGGTTGTTTCAGCGGCTGGGTCGCTGGAGCACTCGCGTATTGTGAACCTGGTACTGGATGCGCTCACCCGCTCCGGCTGGAACCTTCGCGAGGGTGTGGCTCCGGCGCCGCGCCGTGTGCGCACCGAAAGCGGTATCGTTCCGTTCTCTGAGCTGCGTGAAGTCCAGAAGGGCTTCGAGCAGACAAATATTGTGATGGGCTGCCCGAGTATTATTGCGGGGGATGAGCGACGCTACGCGATGAGCGTGTTGTCGAGTGCTTTTGGGGCGGGTATGTCTTCACGGCTTTTCCAGGAGATCCGCGAGAAACGCGGGCTGGCGTACAGCACGTTCGCGTTCTCAGGTGCCTACTCCGATGCGGGGTATTTCGGCATGTACGCCGGGTGCCTGCCCGCTAAACCGAGCAGGTGTGTGAGCTCTTGCAGCATGAGTTTGATAAGTTGGTGGCTGCCGGAATTACCGCAGAAGAACTCAGCAAAGTACGTGGGCAGCTGGCCGGTTCAACTGTTCTGGGCAGTGAGGACTCGGGCTCCCGCATGTCCCGTCTGGGGCACGCGGAACTGGAGTCGGGCCGGTTTACGAGCACTGATGAGTTACTTCAGAAGATCCGCGCGGTCACCCTTGAGGATGTGCACGGCCTCGCCAGGTATCTGGGGCAGCAGCAGATGATCACCACAATTGTGCGCTGACAGATTTTGCTGTTCCGGTTGGTTGAAGGACGCCTATAATTTTTTTGGTAGCGAGAGTTTGGCAGGAGCAGCTGGTGTCATGATTGAGCCTCACTCCATAGAGTACAGCCCCTCAAATGAGGACGGGTTGGCGTACGTTTATTTCTCGTATGGGCAGCACGAGTACTTCACACTTGCACGTACTCCTGAGGAGGAACCCGTCATCTACTTAGAGCGTAATGACCAGTCGCTCGCTCTTGAGAGCAATAACGTGTCCTACACGCTCAGCGGCAACACGGTGGTGTTCACCATGGGGGAGGATATTCAGCAGGCGCTGCAGGTTGGGCCTGTCCTGGAGGTGCTGGTGAATCTTGACGACCGGCACCTGCCGGAATTCCGTAGGGCGCTGGCCGCTATTTTCTCGGTGGCGCGCTCGCCGCAGGGCGCCGAGCATCCCGACCGATAGCCGATAGCGGGTCAGCCTCACCTGCTGGAAAGACCGGATGTCAGCAGGCTATGGTGTGGCTAAGAAATCCAAAAGCTGCCGGTGCAGCGTCTCGGCGGGGTACTCGTCCGAGATGAGGTGCCGTAAGGCGGCAAGGATGCGTTCCTGCGGCTTTCGACTAAAGAACAGCTCGTACTGTGCGCGGGCAATGCGGGCAGCAAGATCAACTTGAGAGTATGCGGGACTGCTTAATTCACCAAGCGTGTCTGCGAGAATGCTGTACTTCTGCAGGAGCTGCTCGCTGTCGCTGAACACATCATTCTCGTGGGTACGGTACACCTGGTGCCACCCCAGCCGGGGGAGAGCAACCGGCTCCATTACGGTCTCTGAGCCTATTTCCTGAAGGAAAGAACGCAGATCATCCACGGGCCAGGTGACGGGTTTAAGAAGACGTATACCAAGGTCTGTGAAGAATGCCAGATCTTTACCCTGATCCGCCAGCTCGCGGCAGAGGTCCCGTAGTTTAAGCAGACACGCATGCCGATCAAGGTAATCTTGAAGATCACCTGTGAGGTCTTCAACCGAATAATCTTTTCCCACAAGCCCCTCAACCGCACAGGTAACACGCCTGCGCGGGTCTGGCTCAAATATGAGCTGTAGTGGGCATTGACGATTTTCCACAGGATGCGAAGATCATATCCTGCCAGGGTCGTATCTTTTGGAGCGGCAGTAGATATGTGGCGGGAAGTTCCCGCCTCATCGAAAGCTTCTAGAAGGATGGAATATTTGCCCATGAGCCATTCGCTCTCCAGAAACTTTGGGTTTGTGCGGAGCTCGGCAGGATCGCGTGGGGCTGCCATATCTTCGGGTTCTAAACCCCGCATAAAAGCCTTAACATCCCAACCGTGCTGTGGAGACCGCGCAAGCAGACGAAGACAGAGACTTATGTAGAATCTGAAGTCTTCTTCACGCTCTATAAGCTCTTGAAGGAGAGACTCCAATATATCGTGCGATGTTTCCTGCTGTGGCTCCATAGACTCCTTCTGATATCGGGTGTAGGGGTGGTGCTTTGCAGAGAGTATCGTGTGCAGCTTTCATGAGTTTCTCTGAGGAGATTCCTCCCAGTTTTACTTTACCCTTGTGCTAAAGTTGAGGGAATTCGCGAAAGGAACCCCGCTATGTTCACTATCGTTGTCCCTCCCGACTACGCCGAAGAACTACAGCAAATCTGCACTCTAGATGCATCACAACGCGCGAAACTCATCAGCCTTTTAGCCCTGGCGTGGCTTGACTGGAAACAGCAGCACCTTTCAGCGCTTGAGGTGGCTGAGGATATTGTGCGTATAGTGCGTGAGCAAGAAATCTTCTCCCACCCCGAACGTCTCCGGCAATGGGCAGAGAGCATGGACGAGATGTACCTTGAGGAGCTCGACGCCGATAAACCGTACGATATTGTACAACCGCTTTTCTACCGTGCCCGGTTTGCCGCCTCTTTATCGTATGCTCAAGACGCTCTTACGGAGGATAAAGCCTGGATTATCTGCTCTACGAATACTCCTTCTCACAGGAGACCGGCACCGATCACCTGATGCTTCATGCACTTCACACCGTGCGCGGCTAGGCACCCTATTTTCACCGCCCCACACTACACACAACACCCACCGCGTATACTGGGGCCTCATGAACCTGTTGCCAGAAGCTAACCTGTTATACCAGGAAATCAACGACGCCACAACGAACGCTGAGATGCGCGCCAAAGGGTACACGCCGGTGTACACCGCTACCGCAGCAGCACGCATTATGCTGGTGGGGCAAGCACCCGGCAGGATTGCGCAACAAACCCACAAACCCTGGAATGACGCCAGCGGGCGGCTGCTGAGGCAATGGCTGGGTGTTACTGATAACGAGTTCTACAACCCGGACCTTTTCGCGCTTACCCCCATGGACTTCTACTATCCGGGTAAAGGCAAACATGGGGACAAACCGCCGCGCAAAGAATTTGCCCCCACCTGGCACCCGCGGCTGCGTGAGCTCATGCCGCAGGTGCGGCTCACCATTCTCGTCGGCTCGTACGCGCAGCGCTACTACCTTGGTACCGGCGCTAAGAAAAACCTGTCCGAAACCGTCGCCGACTATGAACAGTACCTCCCCGCCCAGCTGCCGCTGGTGCACCCCTCGCCACTGACCATTGGCTGGCGCAAACGCAACCCCTGGTTCGAAGACGAAGTGATTCCCGCCGCGAAAGAGCTGGTGCGCAGCATCATTGACCAGTAGCGGCGGCGTTGCCTGCCATCACCTGCCGGTGAAGCCCCCATATCACGGTGGGCGGTGCGACCCCTGATACATCCGATCAGTAAAGCCGAACCGCCCACACCTTTAAGCTTGTCCTTTAAGACTGTGCTTTTGCTACCGCCTCAGTTATTACGCGCGCATAGATAACCTGCCCCGACAAATCCGGATGCACCCCGTCGGAGGTCATGAGCGTCGGGTTTTTCTGCAGCTCCTCACGGATTGTGCTGTTCCAGTCGGCCAGCACCACACGCGAAGAGTTCTTCTGGGCAAACTCGCGAATGATACTGTTCGAGTTTTCAATCCACGTCAGATTACTCGGGCCGAACCCTGTCACCACCACCAGTTTGCTGTCCTGCGGCAGGGTCTCAAGAATCTGCTCCAGCTGCCCCGGGGCGAACGTTGAGTTAGCGGCCACAGAAATTACCACGGTCTTGCGCAGCTGACCGTTGGAGGCCATTGACTTCACTATCGGGATCACCTTATCAATGGTGCGGCCTTCTTCAGCGTCCACCTGAGCATCGGGCATCGTATCGTACAGTCGGGTTGGGTTGCCACCACAATCGAATCACCAATAATGGTGACCTGTGAAGAATCAACCTTCGGCTGCGAATCCCCGGAAGGCCCGGGGGAGGGCGCCGCGGAAGGATCCTGCGACTGCTGCGGGTCGGCCGCGGCGCTGGCGGAGGCAGACGCACGGGCCTCCTTCTTAGCCTGCAGCCGCTCCTGGGCGGCCTTCTTACCGTTCTCCACAGCGGTTTGTGCACTGGTCATCTGCGGTGCACTGTGCACCGCCATTGCGGTGCTGGCAAAGCACGCTCCGGTCACGGCCACAGTAATAGAGAGCGGTACAAGTTTCATCCGGTCGGTGCGTAGCCACTGCCACACCATGCGTGCACACCCGCGGAACCCATAGCGGCGTACCGGTGTCTCAACAAAACGGTACGACAGCTCTGCCACCGCTAACGTCAACGCCAGCACCAGCAGATTAATCAGGGGAGAACGATCGGGCCCATACAAGTAATGAGCAATGACCGCCAGCGGCCAATGCCACAGGTACAGCCCGTACGAACGCTGGCCAATCCACAGAAGCGGCGGGAAAGACAGCACCTTACGCAGCAGCTCAGAGGCGCCCGCCACCATATCGGGCAGCATCCCCTGAATCACACCGATCGTCAGCAAAGAAGCGCCAAACAGCCCCCAAGGGATGAAGAACTTCGCCGACTCGTGAGCGAGCACAGCATAGGGGATGAGCGCAAATAGGCACACCCAGCTGATGAGCACCCGCGCAAACGTGACCATGCCGTAAGGCGGGACACCGTGTAGAGCACGTGCTTATCCGTGGGCGGGTACAGCGACCAGGGCACCGCAAACGCCAGCAGAACGCCGCTGAGCAGACCGTACATGTGGGTGTCAGTGCCGTAGTACACGCGACTCAATGGCGCTTCGCCAGCAGCCAGCACCGTGCTGATTGTCAGCGAAAAAACCACCAGGACCCCCACAGCAATGGCGAATAAGCGCCACCTGCGCTGAAGGATAAGGGCCACAGCCACCAGTAATAGCGGCCAGATTACATAGAATTGTTCTTCAACCGCCAGCGACCAGAAGTTTGTGAACAGCTGCGGGGAAGTCTGCGTAAAGTAGTCGTTACCTGAAAGGATAGAGAGCCAATTAGAGGAGAACGTGGCCGCGCCCAGCACCTGCCGGTCAAGGGCCACCCGAATATCGCCCTGCATAATCTGGGTAATGGGGCCCATGAGAAGAATTACTAGTGCAATAGCCGGGAGCAGACGTCTGGCACGGCGTTTCCAGAACTCCAGCAGGTTAATACGCCCGGTGGTGGCTCCCTCACGCAGCAGCAGGGCCGTGATCAAATACCCGGAGATGACGAAAAAAATGTCTACACCAATCATGCCCCCGGGGACTACCGTGGGCCATAGGTGATACACGATTACCAGAGACACTGCGATGGCGCGTAAACCATCTAGCCCAGGTAGTATGAACTTTTGATTCCCCTCTTCGGGGGCAATAGCGGAGGCGAAAAGCTGCTTCATTGACGGTGACTACTCCGGGTCAGGTGATGGCGCAATAAATTACTGCTTAATTATAGGGTCGGTTCGTGCGGTTCTTTGCGCTTCCCCCAAGTTTAGACCGGCTTTAACGGCTAATATTAAAAATATTAAGGGTACGGGTGCAGTATTTCCTGGGTAACGCCCATAAATACTGTGAGAGAAGGAGCAAGGCAGGTAGACAGTGGTACAACATACCGGTGAGATGACGACTAATAAAATATGGCGCGTGGCCGTACTCGGCGCGAAAGGACGCATGGGCTCTGAGGCCGTGCGGGCGGTTAATACTGCCGCCGATATGGACCTCGTGGCAGCGCTGGGCAGCGCAGACCCGCTCACGAAACTACTTGATGTTAAAGCCGACATCATCATCGACCTCACCGTGCCCACCGCAACTGAAGCAAATGTACGTTTCGCTGTGGAACACGGCATACACGCAGTGGTGGGAACCACCGGTTGGGATGAAGAACGGCTCAACTCGCTGAAGCAGCTTCTGGGCGAGCACCCCGGCGTGGGCGTGCTCATCGCCCCTAACTTCGCTATCGGCTCGATTCTCGCCACCGAATTTGCGGCCAAAGCCGCCCGGTATTTTGAATCGGCTGAAATCATTGAAATCCACCACCCAAATAAAGTGGATGCACCCTCCGGCACCGCCGCACACACCGCCCGGAAAGTGGCTGCCGCTCGAGAAGCAGCCGGGGTAGGGGCGTCCCCCGACGCGACCGAAACTGACCCGCTAGGATCACGCGGGGCAAAAATTGATGGTATTAGTGTGCACGCGGTGCGGCTGCGGGGCATGGTCGCTCACCAAGAAATCCTGTTGGGAGACACCGGGCAGCTTTTGACGATCCGGCATGACTCGTTTGACCGTGCCTCCTTCATGCCCGGGGTGCTGCTGGGTGTGCGAGAGGTTGCCTCCCACCCGGGGCTGAGCGTGGGCCTGGATAACTACCTGGAGCTTTCATGAGCACCCCTGTGCCCTCTTCCAGCATGGAGTCCTCTCGCCGCTCACTTTTTTTATCGTTGCGGCTCTGGAGTGCGCTCGCCTGCATCCTCTTAGCGGCTACAGTGCTGTTGCTGCCCGTGCCGTTTGGTGCCCGCGCTTTCATACTGGGAGTGTTGCTCTTTAGCGGTGTATTCTTGGTCGTCGATGCTGGCGGTAAAGGGAAAACCTTCGCGGCTCTCACCGTAGCGCTACTGGGGTTGTATCTGCTCTTTACCGCACAGCGTGGGGTGATGCTGATCGTCTCAGGCAATATTGCGGGAACTGTTCTGGGGGTTGGGCTGCTGCTGCCGGCGGTGGGGGCGTGGGCGTTGGTGCGTGAAATTATTTTTGGTGCACGCATCCAGAAGCTCGCCGATGAGCTGGCTGCTGCCGGTAAACTCCCTGAAGACACCCTGCCGCGCAGCCCCTCGGGGCGGGTGGACAAGTCCGCTGCCGCACAGGAGTTCGAGAAATATGCGCTTGCCGTTGAAGACGCCCCTGACGACTGGGCCAGCTGGTTTAACCTCTCCTGCATGTACGATGCGTGCGGCGAGCGCAAACGCGCCCGGGCCGCCATGCGTAACGCGGTGAGTCTGCACCGGGGACGGCCCGCCAAGCCTATGGTTTAGCCCGCCTGCCGTAACGGATAAGAAAAGTGGGCGTGACGCGCGACAAATAAAGCTGGGAGTAGTAGGGTAGTTAGTATGTCTGATAGCGCAGTGAACACCGAAACCTCCAACCGTCCCGTGAACAGTGCTGGCGGGCTGAAAACCCCGCATAACCAGGGTACGTTCGCCACACCGATTTTTGGCCGCCTGCTGACCGCCATGGTTACCCCATTTGCCGCCGACGGCTCCGTGGACGAGGCGCAGACCGTGAAGTTAGCCGAGTACCTTGTCGACAATGGGCATGACGGGCTAGTGGTGTGCGGCACCACCGGCGAGTACTCGACCATGACTGATGATGAAAATGAACGCGTGTTCCAGATCGTCAAAGATGCCGTGGGGCACCGGGCTAAGATCGTCGCGGGTGTTGGCTCGAATGACACTGCGCACACCATTGAGCTGGCTCGCCGTGCCGATAAGGTGGGCGTGGACGGGCTGCTGGTAGTTACCCCCTACTACAATAAGCCCACCCAGGCGGGCGTGTTTGCACACTATCAGGCGGTGGCGAAAACCTCTGACACGCCTATTATGGTGTACGATATTCCCGGGCGCTCCGCCATTCCGATTGAGCCGGATACCTACCGCCGCATGGCAGAAATTGATAGTATTGTAGCGGTCAAAGACGCGAAAGCTGACTTTGGCGCCGCGTCCGAGGTTATGGCAACTACAGACTTGCAGTACTACAGCGGTGATGATGGTTTAACTCTGCCCTGGATGTCGGTGGGGGCCGTCGGGCTGGTATCTGTTACAGCGCACGTTGCCCCGCAGCTATTCCGTGAACTTATTGATGCGGTCGTAGCCCAGGATCTGGTGACTGCCCAGCGTGTTCACCTCCTGCTGACCCCGATCGTGCGTGCGACAATGAGCCGTGCCCCCGGGTGCGTCTCCGCTAAGCAGATTTTGTCGTGGCAGGGCGTTCTTGGCACCCCCCTGTGGTGCGCCTGCCGCATGTGCTTTCTGAACCCGCCGTGGTGGAAGCGATGCGTTCGGATTTGCGTGACTCGGTCATTGCGCACAGCATTCAGAATTCTTAGCTGATTCTGTCTCCTTCACGGGCCCGCGTGAGTACCCTGCACTATTGGGGTGCGAACGCCGGGTCCGTTTCGATGCATTCAGGTGTGTCCAAGATAGCGGGCCGCCAGCACAGGTTAGAGAGGCAGCAAAGCAACTATGAGTACAGACAATAGAAAACAGTAAACCTATAAAGGAGAATAGATTGAGCGTATTCGAGGCGGATCTGCCCGCCCCTCCGCCGTTGCAGAAAGACACCCTGCGAGTGGTGCCGCTTGGCGGTCTGGGCGAGGTCGGCCGCAATATGACCGTGTACGAAATTAACGGCAAACTGCTGATTGTGGACTGCGGTGTGCTTTTCCCCGAAGAGTCACAGCCCGGTGTTGATCTGATCCTGCCCGATTTGAGTTACGTGGTGGGGCGCATCGACGACGTGGTGGCCATGGTGCTCACTCACGGGCATGAAGACCATATCGGTGCAGTACCTTACCTGCTGAAAAAACGCCCGGATATTCCCCTCATCGGCTCGGAGCTGACCCTGGCCCTTGTGGAGGCGAAACTTGCCGAGCACCGCATTAAGCCGTACACGCTGGCGGTGAAAGAACACCAGGTGGAGCGTTTCGGTCCGTATGAGTGCGAATTTATTGCGGTGAATCACTCTATCCCGGATGCCCTTGCGGTCTTTATTCGCACCGGTGCTGGCACCGTGCTGCACACCGGCGACTTTAAGATGGATCAGTTGCCGCTGGATGGGCGCATCACCGATCTGCGCCACTTCGCTAAGTTGGGTGAAGAAGGCATTGACCTGTTCCTGCCTGATTCCACCAATGCCGAGGTGCCCGGGTTCACCCCGACCGAGAAGAATATTGGCCCCGTTATTTCCAACGTGTTCCGGGATGCAACCGGGCGTATTATTGTGGCATCGTTCTCGTCTCATGTGCACCGTGTGCAGCAGGTTCTGGATGCTGCTGCCGAGCGCGGCCGCAAGGTGGTGCTGGTGGGCCGCTCGATGGTTCGTAATATGACGATCGCCGAGAAGCTTGGTTATTTGAAGGTTCCCGAGGGTATCCTGGTGGACCTGAAAAAGGTAGACGAGTACCGTCCCGACGAGATTGTGATGATGTGCACCGGCTCGCAGGGTGAGCCTATGGCTGCCCTGTCCCGTATGGCAAATGGTGACCATAAGGTGCAGGTTGAGCCAGGGGATACGATTGTGCTCGCTTCCTCCCTCATCCCGGGGAACGAGACCAGTGTGTACCGTATTATTAACGCCTTGCTGAAGCTGGGGGCGAACGTGGTGCATAAGGGTAACGCGAAGGTGCACGTTTCGGGGCATGCTGCCGCGGGGGAGCTGCTGTACTGCTACAACATCCTCAAACCCAAGAATGTGATGCCGGTACACGGGGAGGTACGCCACTGATCGCTAACGGCGAGCTGGCCCAGGAGACCGGCGTTCCTGCGGAGAACGTGCTGCTGTGCGAATCCGGCACTGTGGTCGATATGAAGGATGGGGTGGCCCGCATTGTGGGTGAGGTGCCCTGCGAGTACCTGTACGTGGACGGCCGTTCCGTGGGCGCAGTCACTGAGGACGATCTGAAAGACCGCCGTGTGCTCGGTGAGGAAGGTTTCGTTTCGGTGGTGAGCGTTATTGACCGTGCCGCGAAGCGTGTGGTGACCGGCCCGGATGTTCACGCGCGCGGTATTGCTGAGGACGACTCGGTGTTTGACGAAATTACCCCGAAGATCACCGCCGCCCTCGAGGATGCGCTTCACCGCGCACCGCAGAAGGTTCACACCACCCAGCAGCTGCAGCAGATTGTACGCCGTACCTTAGGTGCCTGGGTTTCGCGCCGGTTGCGCCGCAAGCCAATGATCGTGCCCGTTGTGGTGGAGCACAAGAGCGGCCCGGAAGCCGCTAAATAGCCGGTGTATGCGCCGTGACGGGGTCAACCGCTGTGTTCGGTTGGCCCCGTTACGCTTTCAAGGTTCCTTATGCGGTGGGTTGTTCCGCATGGTACAGCGGTTTTTCGGCCGGTTAATCTATGAATGAGAGAGAAGGTTGTTACTCTAGTAAGTATGGCTTCACGGACTTCTAAAGGTCGCTCGACCTCAGCCAAAAAGAAAACTTCGGGTTCTTCACGTTCCCGGAGCTCATCGGCGCGCCAGAATCAGGTTCCCGCCAATGCTTTCACCCGTTTCGTCTCTACGGTGTGGTTGAGCATTGCGCACGCCCTCGGCGGTATTGTGCGTTCTATCGGAACCGCACGTACCGATTCTGACCCGCAGCTGCGGCGTGATGGCGGCGCTCTTTTTATCGCCCTTTTTGGCCTGATAACTGCTGGGGTGGAGTGGTACAGCTGGAGGGTCATGACCGGTCCGGCTATTATTCACTGGCCGCTATCGGCCTGGCACGTGATGCTGGGCGGTATCTTTTGGGCAGGGGGCGCTGCTGGTTCCAGTGCTGTGTTTTGTGCTGGCGTGGTGCGTGTTTCGTGACCCTGAGCGGGTTCAGCGCAATAACCGGGTTACTTTTCGGGCTGTTCGTTCTCTTGGTGACAGCCTCACTTTTCTTCGCCCATATTGCCGGGTACCCCAGTTTCGCTGACGGCTTCGAGAAAGTCTGGTCAGGCGGTGGGGTGATTGGCGCAACCGTGGGGGTTTTTACTCTCGCGCGTGGTGGGCCAGGTGCCGTTCCTTGAGTGGCTGCTGCTGTTTGTGCTGTTTGTGGCGGGGCTGATGGTACTGACCGGCACGACGGTGCGTCAGCTGATACCGCGTATCGTGTACCTGGTGCGGTTGGTGCTGGGGGAGAAATCTCCCGGGCCTGCGTGGGAATCTGCCCGCGCTGAGGGCTCTGGAACCGCCGAGACCCGTACTGTTGATTTGGGGGCTGCGGAGCATGACCGCAGTTACCTGTACGGGGATGAGCCTACCGCACCCCAGAAGAAGCAGGGTTTCTTGACCCGGATGTTGGGTGCGTTAGGGGGTTATCCGCAACGAGAATGATACGGATGCTTCGCTTGACGAGTATGCGGGCGATGAGGCGTTTGTGAGCCCCGTGGTCTCATCCGACCGTGCTGATGAGGCGCACGATTCGGATGCTACCGCCGTGCACCCGGTACAGCAGACCACGAAAAAACAGCGCGGTAACGGTAACGGTCGGCTTAGCCGCCTGCCCGGTTACCCGCATGGGGGTGAGCAGCCCTCAGCAGACCCGTTCGATGTGGAGGCCTCAAACGCCCCCGCCACGCGCCTGAACCAGGTGCAGCAGGCGGCCGTGGAGCATGGGCGAGTGAACCCGAATGAGGCCACCCTCTTTGATGTGGAGGCGTACGATCAGCCGCAGAAGCCAGCGGCCCAGACGAAGCCCCAACCTTCCGTGCAGCAGCGGCCTAGCCAGGGGCCTGCACCTGAAGGCGCGGTCCCTGCCGCCGCAGCGAGCGCACCCGCGAAGCCTGCATCCGGCGGGACAGGCGTATCCCGCCCGCTGCAGAACAACACCCGTGTGGCGCAGACTGAGCAGGCCCGCCCGGCGCAGACTGTGGAATCTTCGCGAGGTAACTACACCTTGCCGTCTGAGCAGATGCTGATCGCAGGCCCGCCCGCGAAGGAATCCTCCGAAGTGAACGAGCAAGTGGTTCAGGCGCTCACGAGCGTGTTGGAGCAGTTCAAGGTGGATGCGCAGGTTACCGGGTTCTCGCGCGGGCCGACCGTGACCCGTTATGAGATTGAGCTAAGCCCCGGCACGAAAGTTGAGCGTGTGACGGCGTTGAGCAAGAACATCGCCTATGCGGTGGCGTCTGAAGAGGTGCGTATCCTCTCACCCATCCCCGGTAAATCGGCGATCGGTATTGAGATTCCCAATACCGACCGTGAGACGGTTGCGTTAGGCGATGTGCTACGCTGCCCGCAGGCGCATTCGAACCCGCATCCGATGGTGATGGGCGTGGGTAAGGACGTTGAGGGCGGTTTCGTGCTGGCGAATTTGGCGAAGATGCCGCATATGCTGGTGGCGGGTGCAACCGGTGCCGGTAAGTCTTCGTTTGTGAACTCAATGATCACCTCTATTTTGATGCGTTCCACCCCGGACCAGGTGCGCCTGGTGATGGTGGACCCTAAACGTGTGGAGCTGACCGCCTATGAGGGTATCCCGCACCTGATTACCCCCATTATTACGAACCCAAAGAAGGCTGCCGAGGCCCTGCAGTGGGTGGTTCGTGAGATGGATGCCCGCTACGATGACCTGGCGCATTACGGGTTAAACATGTGGATGATTTCAATAAGGCGGTGCGTGAGGGCAAGGTTCAGCCTGAGCCCGGCAGTAAACGTACCATCCACGAGTACCCGTACCTGCTGGTGATTGTGGACGAGCTTGCCGATTTGATGATGGTCGCCCCGCGCGATGTTGAAGAAGCAATCGTGCGTATTACCCAGCTGGCTCGCGCCGCCGGTATTCACCTGGTGCTGGCCACCCAGCGGCCTTCAGTGGATGTGGTGACGGGTCTGATTAAGGCGAACGTCCCTTCACGTATGGCGTTTGCGACCTCTTCGGTGACGGATTCGCGTGTGGTGCTGGATCAGCCCGGTGCGGAGAAGCTGATCGGCCAGGGCGACGCCCTGTTCTTGCCAATGGGTGCCTCAAAGCCGCTGCGTGTGCAGGGTGCTTGGGTGTCTGAGTCGGAGATTCACGAGGTGGTTGAGCACGTGAAGCAGCAGGCCCCGACCGTGTACCGTGAGGACGTGGTCTCTGCCGCATCGAAACGTCAGATTGATGAGGAGATCGGTGACGACCTGGACGATCTGCTGCGCGCAGCGGAGCTGGTGATTAGCACCCAGTTCGGTTCTACCTCTATGCTGCAGCGTAAACTGCGTATGGGATTTGCGAAGGCGGGGCGCATTATGGACCTGCTGGAATCCCAGGGCGTGGTGGGTCCCTCAGAGGGTTCGAAGGCGCGTGACGTACTGGTGCGTCCGGACGACCTGCAGCTGACGTTGGCGCGTATCCGTGGCGAGGATGTTCCAGAACCGGCCGCCGAGCCGGAGGCCAGCCCCGACCCGTACGCCAATGCGGTGGATGCCGGTGAGCCGGCTGCTGACTATTTCGACGGTGAGGATGAACAATCTGAGGACGCCTGGCAGCTGACCGGGCGGTAGGGGTCCGGCGGGCGTTGAGCCGTTGTCTTGCTGTAAAAACTATAGAGTATGCGCCGTGCGCACCGTAACCAGCAGGTTTACGGTGCGCACGGTTTCTTGTGTGTGGTTTTTCGCGCAGTTCCTGTGGGGCGGGTGCATTCTATAATGGAGGGACTTGCCCGGTATGGGGCCGGGAACACGACGAGTACGGAGCGATAGAGCATGAGCGAACAGGCCGGTGGTGCCGCACCTACCGCATCTAACTGGAATTTGCCGAATGCGTTGACGGTGGTTCGTATTGTGATGGTGCCGTTTTTCGTAGTGGCTCTTATTGCGGGAGGCGTCTATGGCGCCGATAGTTTAGGTGCGCGGTGGGCGGCGCTGGCACTTTTTGTTGCCGCAATGATTACGGACTGGGCGGATGGCTACTTGGCACGTTCGCGTCAGCTCATTACCAGTTTCGGGAAGATCGCGGACCCTATCGCCGATAAGCTACTCACCGGTGCGGCTTTTATAACGCTTTCATGGCTGGGGGAGCTGTGGTGGTGGGTGACTGCGGTGATTCTGGTTCGTGAGTGGGGTATTACCGTGATGCGCCTGTTCGTGATTAAGTACGGTGTGATGGCTGCGAGTAAGGGCGGTAAGGTGAAGACTGTGCTGCAGACCGTGGCGCTAGTGGTGATGCTTGTGCCGCTGGGGCTGTGGGGCACGGCGTGGTTAATCCCCGGGTGGGCGCTGATGGCGGCGGTCACTGCGATTACCGTGTGGACCGGGCTGGTGTATGTTCGTGATGCGCGTGAGCTGCGTAAAAAAACTGGTTGGCTCGGCAGAGTAAGGACTAAAAGGGGCAGCACGGGCTGCTGCGGCATCAGGGGTGCAGTCAGCAGAACATAGGCAGAGAAAGGTGCATGATGGGTGAGGGTATTCGCATGGTGGGGCCAACTGAAGTTGAGGAGGCTGCCCGTTCTTTGCATGATGCTTTGGCAGGAACCGGGCGAACAGTTGCCACCGCTGAGTCCCTAACAGGTGGGGACGTAGGCGGGGCTATCTGCACTATTGCGGGGGCTTCCGAGTATTATTTGGGCGGTGTTATTTCGTATGCGAGTGCAGTCAAAGCAGCTGTGCTTGGGGTGGATAGGGGGCTGTTAGAGCGGTGCGGTTCGGTGGATGCTGAGGTCGCCGTGCAGATGGCCGCCGGTACGGCTCGAGTGTGCGGGGCCGATTACGGGGTGTCAACAACCGGGGTGGCGGGTCCTGAGCCTCATGATGGTAAACCGGTGGGGACGGTATTTATTGGTGTGTTCGGCCCTGCCGGGTCGGCGGCGCATGAACGGCATTATACGGGGGATCGAGCGCAGATTCGGGCTCAGGCCACCTATGATGCGATCCTGCTTCTGCAGGCTGTGGCATCGGCCTAGCTGCGGTATTCGGGTAGCTATTTCTGGTGTTTCGTGGGGTAGGATAAGGCGGAGTATAAACTTTCTAAGTAAAGCTTTAGGGGGCTCTCAGCTGCTATTCAGCTCAGTGGGAATAACCGCACAGTTTTATGAGTTTGAATAGTTACAAGCCAAATGAGAGAGGTTCTCTAGCCTTGAAGCGAAAAATAGGTTAGGCTTAATCGAGTACATACCCGCGTGTCGGGTGCAACTACGCAATAGGAGAACAAGGCATGACCAAGCAGCGCGTTTCAATCAATGGTATTACCAGGTGGAAGGAAGTAGACGCCACACCTAAGAAAGCGGCTCCCGCCGTTGAGGAGGCGAAGGTGGTTCCCCTCCGCCAGGCTATCGGCGAGGTTTTGCGCGATATCCGTCAGCGCCAGGGCCGTACCCTGCGTGAGGTGTCCCAGCGTGCACGTGTTTCTCTTGGCTACCTCAGTGAGGTAGAGCGCGGTCAGAAGGAGGCGTCATCCGAGCTTCTGGCGTGGATTTGCCAGGCTTTGGAGACCCCTATGTACCAGATGCTCCGTGAGGTCGCTGACCGCATGGCTATTCTTGAGGGCGTTCATGTTCCCGATACTGTTCCCGCCGAGCTGGCCGAGCAGTACAGGAATGATTACGCAATGGCTTCCCTCTAAACGAGGCTCTTGTGGGCGGGTCGTACACCGGTGGGTGTGCGGCCCGCCCGCTTTGTGTCCGTTGTGCAGGTGGGGTGCGCGAGCAGGTGTGGGTTTTGGGCACTGCGTGCTGGTTATAAGCGTCATAGTCTGTCATGTAGACGGTGGGATGAGGAGATCCGCGTGAAGCTGAGTGAATTTTGGCTGTGTATGGAGCATGAATTCGGTCGGGGGTACGCCCGGGTGCTTGCCGCAGACCTGGTGCTGGGGCAGTTGGGGCAGCTGACCGCCTTGGAGGCTCTGGAAAAAGGCGTTGATACGCGCCGTGTGTGGCTGGCGATTTGCGATACGCAAGACATTCCCTTAGAGCGTAGGCTGGGGCCGGATATTAAGCCAAGTAGTTAGAGGTGAGGTGGCGCTTTGTTGGTATTTGTTGGGCGGGCTGAATGTGGTGCAATATAGGGGTACTGTACTCCTTATCGAAAGCCTGTGCTATTTTCTAGAAATTTTGTTCGATACATGGTAGGCTTATCCACGAAGAAATTTTTTGCAGACCTTTTGGCGGACTTATCCACAAAATTCGCAAACCGGTCTTAAACCGTCAGGGGCGGCCCCTACAGTGGTGCACGAAGGGGATAACCAGCATCCCCATAAGTGTTAGAACCACGCAGAGAAAACGAGGTAACAACCGTGGCAAAGAACAGCAAAGCTGAGAGCGTATCCCGCGTTCCCGAGGAGGGCCGCGCCAAGGCTATCGAAGCCGTCATGGCGAAAATCGATAAGAACTACGGTAAGGGTGCCGTGATGCGCCTAGGGGATAAAGAAACCACTAAGACTGAAGTAATCCCCACCGGCGCCATCGCTCTAGATGCGGCCCTGGGCATTGGTGGTCTGCCGCGCGGGCGCGTTATTGAGGTGTACGGCCCTGAATCCTCCGGTAAAACCACTGTGGCACTTCACGCTGTAGCGAACGCACAGAAAGCTGGCGGGGTGGCCGCGTTTATTGACGCCGAGCACGCACTTGACCCGGTGTACGCAGCAAAATTGGGTGTTGATACTGATGCCTTGCTGGTCTCCCAGCCGGATACCGGTGAGCAGGCGCTTGAGATTATGGATATGCTGGTTGGCTCCGGCGCCATCGACATTATTGTGGTGGACTCTGTTGCCGCATTGGTCCCGCGCGCCGAGATTGAAGGCGATATGGGTGACTCGCATGTAGGTCTGCAGGCACGCCTCATGAGCCAGGCGCTGCGCAAGATTACCGGGCGCCTGTCAGCAACCGGCACCACCGCCATCTTCATTAACCAGCTCCGTGAAAAAATCGGCGTGTTCTTTGGGTCCCCCGAGACCACCACCGGCGGTAAAGCCTTGAAGTTCTATGCTTCAGTACGTATTGATATTCGCCGTATCGAGACCCTCAAAGATGGCGCAAACCCGATTGGTAACCGCACGCGTGCCAAGATTGTGAAGAATAAGATGGCCCCGCCCTTCAAACAGGCTGAGTTTCGACATTCTCTACGGTGAAGGTATCTCGGTTGAAGGCGGCATTCTTGACTTGGCGGTGGAACACGATATTGTGAAGAAATCCGGTGCCTGGTTCACCTATGAAGGGGAGCAGCTGGGGCAGGGACGTGAGAACGTGCGTAAACTGCTTAAGGACAACCCCGAGCTCACCGAAGAACTGCAGTACAAGGTACTGGTGAAACTGGGAGTTATCGAGCCTGAGGAAGAGGAAACCGCTGAGGAGGCCGGTGCCGCCCCCGAGGTTGATCCCTTGGACGAAATCGCTGAGGAAATCTAATAAGTATGCCGAGCGTGTGCCGCGTAACCCGCATCAGGGTACGCGGCACACGCCGCATAAGTGCTGTAAAGACATCATGGTATTCAGCAGGAACTAAACATTACAGGGCGTGGGAAGGGAAACGAATGAGCGACTGGTTAGCGGACGCCTGGGGCGAGAACCCTCTGCTGGCCTCCGACCGTGCACAGAAGCAGCGGCCGCAGCAGCATTCAGAACCCACCCCTCCTGCCCAATGGTGGGGGAACGCTGAGGTGGAAAACACTCCGGAGCCTCCCTTAGACACTCCGGGTCTCCGCCAGAACAACAGCGAAAAGCAGCGGGAAGAGAAACCGAACAGCCAGAGGGCTCACCAAAGCACAGACTTTCCTGAGTGGCACCCGGCCGCCCTTGGAATTGACGAAGATGCACTGGGTATAGGTTCGGGCATCGGCCCAAGCACATTATCTGCTGACGCAACACCCCCGCATACTACCCCAGCAGAAGAGACAGCACCGGGGGCGGGAACAGACAATACCTCACGCCCTGCGGCACGTTCTGCAGGTGAGACGCACAAGGCAAAAAATAACAGTCAGCCAGCACGCACGGCCCGCCGTTATAACCCCGACAGGAAAAAAGGGTTCCGTCGCCCCCGCAATAATAACTCTCCGTTCGCCCCAGCGATCGGGGCTCAACGTTCGTCAGAACAGGAAAATTCACGCACCCACACCCCGCAACGAAAAGCTGGAACCCGGCGTCTTTTCCGTGAAGGGAGCGCCTTAAACGATGCCCTCACCCCCGAAGAGGAGACGCTTATTCGGGGTATCGCGGCCGAAGAAAACCAGAAAATCCCCGGGACTCGTGGGCGCGCCGCGAGCACTCAAGCACGTCGAGAAGAAACAGACCCATATACGCGGGCGAAAACCATTGTCTATAACCAGCTGGCGTATTCGGCGAAATCCCGCGCGCAGCTGCACAAAAACTGGAATCTAAAGGGTTTGAGGCTGAGCTGATCGAACCACTCCTTGACAAATTTGAGGCGGCGCACCTGATTGATGACGCCGAGTACGCGCGTTCCTTCGTAACCCAGCGGGGCACGGGCAAAAAGCTTTCCCGAAGTGCCCTGCGCCGTGAGCTCAAAGAGCGAGGAATTACCGGCGACCTTGCCGAAGAGGCACTTGCTGCACGCACCGATGAGGACGAACGCCGTGACGCCGCCGAATTAGTGCGCAAAAAACTGCGGCCCGCCATGAACTTCTCAGACCGTACCGAGAAGGAGAAAATCATGCGTCGCCTGGTAGGAATGCTAGCCCGCCGCGGGTATTCTTCGTTGGTGGCTTTCTCGGTGGTGAAAGAAGAAATCGAGAGGTACTGCAGCGAGTGGGAAGAAGACAGTTGAGCTGTCTCACAAGAGCCGTGACCGATACGAGATCATCTATGCAGCCGTTACAAGAACTTCGTGCCAGGCGTATGATCGCCCAGCTCCTCGCCCCAAGCGCAGCGCATCGCGATATAGGGGTAGACGCTGACACTCTGCGGCAAGAGACGAACGCTGCGGTATATGCCTTAGACCATCTCTACGCTGTTCAGGGGCAAAACTATAACGCCGGTGTGCGCGCCATTGCGCTACGAGCTGGGTGCAGTACTGACACAGTTCTTGAAGGCATTCACGACTACAGCATTGTGCGTTCGTGGCCCATGCGCGGAACACTCCACTTTTTGACTCTCAATAGTGCAGATTCGCTGTATGCTGCTGTCGCCGGCCGAGGCGCGAAGCCTCAGCCCGCCTATATGCGTCAATGTAACTTTACGCTCAAAGACTTCGAACGGTGGCGTGAGCACCTTCATGACGCTTTACAAACCAGGGGACATCTTGAGCCGCTCACCCGCACTGATCTCTACACCATTCTGTGCGAATACGGCTATAGCGGGCCAAGATCGCGGCGCAGCCACCTCATTCGACTCTACGGCGGTGAGGGCACGGTTCTCCAGGGGCCGCTTCGGGAAAAAGAAGAAAGCTTCGTGCACCGTGACTCCATACCTGTGCCCCGCACAAAATACGAGCGAAAACAGGCACTGGCTGAACTGGGTACACGTTATATATGCGGTCACGGGCCGGTGACCGCGGAGGATCTGCGCTGGTGGGCTGGGATTACAATAACCGATGCCCGGTATGCATTTGAACATGCTCGCCGTACCCAGACTATTGTGCTGGGTGGGCAAGAATATGCGGTAGGTTCCTGGCAAGAAGGCGTTACCCGTTCGGAGCTCAGAGATGCACTCAACCGAGAGCTTAGCCTCCCGGCCTTCGACGAGTACCTGCTGGGGTACGCCGATAAGAGTTTTGCATTGCGTGAGGAACTGCGTCCGCAGGTTCTCACCTGGAACGGAATGAGCTGGGATTTTACGCTTGCCGCCGGTGAAGCAACCGGGCGAGCCAGCACATAAGTGCCATCAGCCTCAGAGGTCCAGCAGCATCTTCTGCCTATTTGACATTCCCCAGGCGCTTGGCCAGATCAACCAGCGCCGTATCCTTCGAATCTCCGGTGCGTAGGAGCAGCATCATCAGCTCGGCACTTTGCCGCCGGATACGCCCCAGCAGATGGGCGCGCTCGCCGTGAGAGTACAGCTCCATGAGGGTGCAGGCTGTCACGGCGGCGCATACCGCCAGATCTTCCGCTAGTGCGTATCCAATGGGGTGTCCCCAAAGAGCGCCGCGAAGAGGCGGGGTACGGTACGTTCCCGGTTCACCTCATAATTCGGGTACCCCGGTGAGGATGGGAACCCCAGCATCGCCTCCACAAAGGGGAACCCCCGGTGGTGGATGCACGCCCCTTCCGCGTCGAAAGCCCGCACCGTATCCCGCGCCGAACCAAACAGCACATTGTGAGGGGAAAAATCTCCCGAAGAGAACATGTACACCTGCCCGCGGTTCAGCGTGAACTGCTCAGGCACCGGGGGGCGTTTCGTAAAAAACGGCTGAACCACGCGGCGAAACCGGTATGCCATTTCGATGAGCGTCTGCTGCTGTTCACCCAGTTCCTCAAGCTCAACGTCTTCGGGGAACCTGCAACCCGTCAGCCTCGGGGTATAGCGACGCTAACCCGTTCTCAGCGAGCGCGGGGGGAGGGCATAGCACCGGGGTGTTGGGCTTTCCGGTCTGCTTTCGCCAGTGCTTTACGGTACCGTTCAACGGCGCGGGGCATGACTCCCGCTTCTGCTAGTGCGTTCCATACGGACAGGTATGAGTCTACTGCGAACGCGAGATATCCGGGTGGGGTTTGGGTTGTGCTTGGCAGGAGCGCATCACCCACGGCGCGGGCGTCGGCAAACGCCACGTCTTCGAGGGCCACGCACCGCAGGTTATCGTCGGCGCCGTAGAGGTGGGGGAACACCCCGGGGGCCAGCTCCCCAAGAGCCACCAGCCCGTGGCGTTCCCGCAGGTACCCGAAACCACCCGAGTTTTTCGCCGAATCCTGCCGCCGGTACCATTTTAGAATCATAGTGGAGGGGGCATCACCCGCTGCCTCGTACCGCAACCGCAGCACCACCGAACGCATACCGGTACCCAAAATGGTCACGGCAAGCGGCTCCCTGCCTGTGAAGACTGCCAGGGAACAGGCCCAGAGGATAGCTTGTGCGGCGTCCTCGCGGAAGGTACCGGAATCGGCGGGGGCGTGATTTTTGGCGGGGGAGTAGGTGCCGATGGCTGATTCGATCAGCCCGGTCACTATACTTTCTATAGAGTCGGGGGCCATTGAGTCACCGGTTGAAGAATTACTAAGGGGTACCTGCATAGAGCCATTATCCCCCATCCGTTACCCTAAAGGCGTGAGCATGACCATCAGCGAAACCACAGAATCCCCTCAAACCAGCCTACGCACCTACGAAGTGCGCACATTTGGCTGTCAGATGAATGTGCACGATTCCGAGCGGATGGCGGGCCTTTTGGAGGCGAGCGGGTATGTGCGTGCCGCCGAAGGTGAAGAGCCTGACCTCGTGGTGTTTAACACTTGCGCGGTGCGTGAGAACGCATCGAACCGTCTCTACGGGCATTTGGGACAGTTGGCCTCCGTGAAGCGACGCCACGAAGGCATGCAGATTGCCGTAGGCGGGTGCTTGGCCCAAAAAGACCAGAACACCATTATCGAAAAAGCCCCCTGGGTGGATGTCGTGTTCGGCACCCACAATATTGGTTCGCTCCCCGCACTCCTTGAACGCGCCCGCCACAATCATGAGGCGCAGGCGGAACTGCTTGAATCGCTTGAGGTGTTCCCCTCGACCTGCCCACGAAACGCGACCATGTGTACTCGGGCTGGGTTTCAATCTCCGTAGGATGCAACAACACTTGTACCTTCTGCATCGTGCCGTCACTGCGCGGTAAAGAGAAAGATCGTCGACCCGGCGATATTCTCGCTGAAGTTCAAGCGCTCGTCGATGACGGCGCGATCGAAGTAACTCTGCTGGGGCAGAACGTGAACTCCTACGGCGTGGAATTTGGAGACCGTCAGGCATTCTCCAAACTATTGCGCGCCTGCGGTGATATTGAGGGACTGGAACGAGTACGGTTCACCTCACCGCATCCAGCTATGTTCACCGACGACGTGATAGAAGCGATGGCAGAAACCCCGAACGTCATGCCTGTTCTGCATATGCCGCTTCAATCGGGATCGGATAAGGTGCTCAAAGACATGCGCCGCTCATACCGATCCAAGAAATTCTTGGGCATTTTAGAGAAGGTGCGCGAGCGCATTCCGCACGCTGTCATTACCACCGATATTATCGTGGGGTTCCCCGGTGAGAGTGAAGAAGACTTCCAGGATACGCTGCGCGTGGTGGAGCAGGCGCGGTTCTCATCAGCGTTTACCTTCCAGTACTCAATTCGCCCCGGCACCCCAGCGGCGACTATGGAAAACCAGATTCCAAAAGATGTTGTGCAAGAGCGCTACGAACGCCTAGTGGCTCTGCAGGACCGGATCGCGGGCGAAGAGAACCGTAAACAGTTGGGCAAGACCGTCGAGCTGATGGTTGTCGCCGAGTCCGACGTAAAGCGCAGCAGACGAATCGTCTGGCGGGCCGCGGACCGGATCAGCGCCTCGTACATTTTTCGGTGCCCGCTGGGTGCGAAGAGCCTCGCCCTGGAGACATGGTGACCGTTCCTATCACTGAGGCAGGGTCATTCCATCTGATTTCAGATCCCGCCGCTGAGCAGTATCAGCTTCGCCGCACCCGAGCCGGGGACGCCTGGGACCGTTCACAGGCCGAATCTTGCGGTGCCGGAACTACCCAGGTTTCGGGCGGCCCGGTGGGGCTTGGTATGCCCACTATCGGCCCGAAGTAAGGCGGCTCAGCCCCCACATTGTGGGAGTGTCGTTCCTGATCCGGTGGCCGAACTGCCGGTAGTATATAAGTACATCCTTTCTGTTCACGAGGTGGAGCCTAATCTGCTCCACCTTGTGTTTTATATCACTCATAATGGTTTCTCGGTGGGGAAGGAAACTTTCCCAGCCCCACCTTAAAGAACCTGCCTAGCGGCAGTACATTCTCGCAATAGCCAATGAACCCGCCGGTAGAATGGTGCCCATGACCTCACCAGCACCGGCTAAAACCCCGTCTCGTCCCATTCTCGCTGTCGTTGGCCCCACCGGCACCGGGAAAAGCGCTCTGGCCGTTGCGCTCGCCAAAAAACTGGGGGGTGAATGCATTAACGCCGATTCCATGCAGTTCTATAGGGGTATGAACATCGGCACCGCAAAAATTACTCCCGCCGAAACCCAAGGTGTTGCGCATCATCTGATCGATATTATGGACCTCACCGAAGAGGCGTCCGTTGCCGAGTTTCAGGCACACGCTCGTGAAGTTATTACCGACATTACCAGCCGCGGAAAATACCCCATCCTGGTGGGGGGATCGGGGCTTTATGTGCGTGCTGTCCCTCGATAAACTTGAACTGCCCGGTACCGACCCTGCGGTGCGTGCCCGCCTTGAAGAAGAAAGCAGGGCCCACGGCATCGGGGCGCTTCGGGCACGCTTGGCGGACGTAGACCCGGACTCGGCCGCCAAACTGAACGATGAACGGCGCATTATTCGGGCACTTGAGGTGTATGAGGTAACGGGGCGCCCCTTCTCTGCGTTTATGCCCACCCGCGAGTACGTGAGCGACACTTTGCAGATCGGGCTGAACATGGACCGTGCTCGTCTGCACGAACGGCTCCACAACCGTGTGGTGGCCATGGAAAAGGCGGGGCTCTTGGCGGAAGTTGAGCAGCTTGTTGATCGGGGGCTACGTCAGGGTAAAACAGCCTCCCGCGCCATCGGGTACGCCCAGTTTTTACGCGCCCTTTGAAGCCCAAACATCCGGGGCAGATCAACGATACACGGTGGCGCAGGCAATCGAAGACACAACTGTTGCTACCCGCCAGTTTGCCCGCCGCCAGCTCACCTGGTTCCGGGCCGACCCGCGTGTGCACTGGTTCGACGCCGAATCCCCAACCCTCCTTGAGGATACGCTCACGCTCATACAGGGCCATATTGCAGGTTCTGCTAACCTAGCCTAAACCACTACTCAACCTGTAGGGTTTGTTACAGAAGCCCGTCGGCACATTAGAATTTAGGAAGCAGCTCAACTCAATAAACCCTAAGAAGACTTATGACCACACTGGAAGCCCACTCGCCGCCCACCCTGCGTGACGCACTACTGAGTCGTGAGAACTCCCTAAATTTCATACGATTAATGCTGGCGGTCGCGGTGATTATCTCGCACGCCCCATACCTGGTTCTTGGGGTGGAGGTAACCAGCGCAATACCTGTGCTGAACCTCAGTCACCTGTTGGGTGACTATGCGGTGAACATGTTTTTCTGCATCTCTGGTTTTCTGATCGCCCACAGTGCCCAGCGCGGCACCTTCGGCGGCTACCTGAAACGGCGTATACTCCGTATTTTCCCGGCCTACTGGGCCTCAATCCTGTTTGTTGTATGCATTGGTGCACCACTGGCGAACTACACCGCGCACTCAGGTAGCCCGTGGACAGTACAGGGGGTGTTGGAGTATGTGGGCCACAACTTCGACTTATTCTTCCTGCAGTATTCGCTTTTTGACGGACCCTCCCATCTGCCCTACGAAAACTCCTGGAACGGCTCGGCATGGACACTCAGCTACGAGTTTTTGGGGTACTTGGTGCTCATCCCAATCTTCTACCTGCCCGCGTTGAAACGAAATTCTCACAGGGTAGTTCCCACGGTGTACCTGTTGAGCCTGCTGCCGTTTTTTATTTTTACCGCCGCCGGGGCGACAAACAATACGTTTTGGGAGGTGGCACGCCTGTACCCCATGTTTTTTGCGGGCACACTCCTGTACGTTTGGGGGAATAAAATCAGGCTCCACCCGCAGGCAGCCTTAGCATGTTTCTTGGTTCCTTTTGCCCTGCAGTTCGTAGCCCTAGTGTGGTGTTACAGCTTATCCAGCCCGCCTACGCGTACGGTATCTTGGCGTTGGGGGCGCTTATCCGTGTCCCGCTGTGCCGCCGGAATGACATCTCTTACGGCATGTATATCTACGCGTGGCCGGTGCAGGTGATCCTTCTCATGCTTGGCAGCGAGCCGCTGGGGTGGGTGCTCAATGCGCTGCTGACCATTGTCGTGACCGTGCCTATTGCCTGGTTCTCGTGGCGGTATATCGAAAAACCGGCTATGGCGTTGAAACACTGGCAGCTTATGCCCACTAAGCCCGTGGACCGCCAGACGGAAGCAGACAGCGCCGAGGCACACCCCGTGCTGGTGCAGGTAAGCACACCCCAGAAGCGGTAGAATTCTCACAGAGACACCGCACAACTACGAAGGGGCAACGAACGCATGAGCGAGAACGCATCAGCCTGGGCAGATCTTACCGGGCGCACCCTCACCAAAGGGCAGGGCACCGGTAACGATTTTATTTTCATCACTGACCCCAAAGCCGAGGCGGTGCTTGACGCCGATCTGGTGGCGCGTGTGTGCGACCGTCATTTCGGGCTGGGCGCCGATGGGTTTATTCGCGCTGCGCACACCGAAACGTTCTCTACGGGGCAGAAAATCCTGGAAAAACACCCCGAGGCCACCTGGTTCATGGATTACCGCAACGCCGATGGCACGATCTCAGAAATGTGCGGGAACGGTGTGCGCGCCTTCGTTGAGTATCTGCGCACCGAGGGGCTGATCAGCCTTGAAGTGGGAGAGCACGTGAGTATTGGCACCCGCGCCGGGGTAAAAACTGTGGCCCGCACCGACACCGGGTATGCCGTAGATATGGGCCCCTGGAGCTTTATCCACGGTGATGCCGCGCGTGAGGGTGGTGAAGACTCGCAGGTTTCCGCACGCGGGCTTAAGACCCCGCGCCCGGCTTTATCCATCTCTATGGGCAACCCGCACACCGTGGTCATGCTCGGCAGCGACGGGAAACTCGACGGCCTAGACTAGGCGTCGCCCCAGTGGTCACCCCCGCCCCGGAGAACGGTACGAATGTGGAGTTCGTGGTGCCTCTCGAACTGGAGCATGAACCCGGCGACACCGGGGTCTCAGGGGAACAGTCTGAGGTGGGAGCTATTCGTCTGCGTGTGCACGAGCGCGGTGTGGGGGAGACCCTCTCCTGCGGCACAGGCGCGTGCGCAGCTGCCGCAGCCACCCGCTTCTGGGGAGGGGAGGACGCACCCGACGAGTGGCTCGTACATGTTCCTGGAGGCACCCTCGCGGTGACCTTCGTCCTGGGCCCCGACGACTAGAGCACGTGGTACTCGCTGGGGGCGCACAGATGGTGTATACGGCGCAGCTGAGCTAGCCGTACCCCACGCCCCGTGCGCCTGTATGCGCCGGGGACGGAAGCGGGTTAGGAGCGAAGAACCTCCAGCACACGGAACCCTTTAGAAGTAGCGTACCTGCTTACCGTGAACTCTCCCTCGAACCGCTCTAAGAAGTGCGCATCCAGCCATTTCTGCAAAGAGTCAGACCCCAAATTCTTTTGAACCACCAGATAGGCTGCGCCACCGGGGGCTAGTCGCGGAAGCCACGTGAGCAGAATATTGTGCAGAACCTCTTTACCCACGCGAATTGGAGGATTGGACCAGATAGTATCGAAACGTAACGTGGGATCTACCTCATCGGGGGTGCTCACCGAGACGTTCTGCAGTCCCAAAGCTTGGGCATTCTGTTCGGTGAGCGAGAGCGAACGGGAATTCACATCTACCGCATGAACCTCAGCCTGCGGGGCGAGCATCGCTAAAGATAGCGCGATGGGCCCCCAGCCACACCCAATATCGAGCATATATTTCCCGTGCGGGGCAGGGGCCTGCCCCAGAAGGACAGCGGTCCCTTTGTCTATTCCCGAAGGATTAAAAATACCGTTAGCGGTCGTTACAGAAACTTCACGACCCGCCAGCTCAACCTGAACTGTGCGCGGTTTGAACTCGGTTTCAGGGGACGAGGAAAAATAATGCTGTTCGCTCATGCCTACCAGTGTACGGGACGTATTACGCCCACGCCCCGCAGCAGCCCGCTCCTACCAGCCACCGAGTCCAGCGCACTGACTGTGCTGCGGGCATGAGGTGACGGAACACCGCGACAGCCCCGCATCCGCCCGGTAGAATAGAAACCACCTATGAATTCAATGCAAAACACTGAGAACACCACAAATAACCCCGGCGAAAAACTGCCCAGTGATGAGCAGCTACGCCAAACCGTAGAACGAGTCCTCGGCCGCGTAGACGCAGCGGCCCAGACCACTATCTACCCCGAAAGCACCGGCAGTCCCGCACAACGCCGCGTGCTCGACACCCGTGCCCGAGAAATTTCCGATAATCAGCGGGAACACTCAGACTTTGACGGCGAACAGGAAGACCTCGCCGAACGCCGCGCATTACGCCGAGTCGCCGGGCTCTCCACCGAACTCGACGACGTGACCGAAGTCGAATACCGTCAGCTGCGCCTAGAACGCGTGGTTCTCGCCGGGCTATGGACTGAAGGAACCGTCGAAGATGCTGAGAACTCCCTGCGAGAACTCGCCGCACTCGCCGAAACCGCAGGATCTGAAGTGCTGGACGGGCTAGTTCAGCGCCGCATCAAACCAGATCCCGGAACTTTTCTTGGGTCCGGAAAAGCCCTCGAACTCAAAGACATTGTGCAGGCAACCGGTGCCGATACCGTGATCGTCGATTCTGAATTAGCGCCCTCACAACGACGAGCCCTCGAAGATATCGTCAAAGTCAAAGTGATCGATCGTACCGCTCTGATTCTAGACATCTTCGCTCAACACGCGAAGTCCCGTGAAGGCAAAGCACAGGTCGAACTTGCCCAACTCGAATACATGCTCCCGCGTCTGCGCGGCTGGGGTGCATCCCTGTCACGCCAGGCAGGTGGGCGTGCCGCATCCGGTGAAGGCATTGGTTCACGCGGACCCGGTGAAACCAAAATCGAGATGGACCGCCGCCGTCTGCGTGCCCGCATGGCAAAACTCAAGCGCGAAATAGCCGCTATGGCGCCCGCCCGTGAAACAAAACGTCTGAACCGTAAACGCAACAGGGTACCCTCGGTCGCTATCGCGGGGTATACAAACGCCGGTAAGTCGTCGTTGCTGAATCGCCTGACCGACGCCGGTGTCCTGGTGGAGAACGCACTCTTCGCAACTCTGGATCCGACTGTGCGCAAAGCGCAGACTCCGGACGGCATCGGCTATACACTTTCGGACACTGTAGGATTCGTGCGTTCGTTGCCCACCCAGCTCGTGGAAGCATTCCGTTCCACGCTTGAAGAGGTAGCCGATGCAGATGTGATTCTGCATGTGGTAGACGCATCTCACCCAGATCCTGAGGGGCAGATTCGCGCCGTGCGTGAGGTTATCGCGGATTTAGATGCTCGCCGTATACCCGAGATTATTGTGCTCAATAAAGCGGATGCGGCTGATCCTTTTATCCTCGAACGCATGCGCCAGCGTGAACCAAACCACGTCATCGTCTCGGCGCGCACGGGGGAGGGCATTGACGAACTCAAACAGAAGATTGCGGATACGATTCCGCGCCCTTCCATCCTGGTGAAGCTTCTCGTCCCTTATGATCATGGGGAGGTCATCTCCCGCCTGCACTCGTGGGATGCCGAGATTAAACGCACCGAGTTTGTCTCCGATGGCACTTTTATCACCGCACTGGTACGTGAGGATGTCGCCGCTGAGCTTTCAGAATACGTTATTAGCGGGGAACTGCTAGAGGTGCTTGAGTCGGAGCTTGCAGATGCTGCCGCAACACCGGTGGCCACTTCGGGCAGCTAGGGGTTAAAGTGCAAGAGAGCATGAGCGCCCCCACCGGTGCTGAACCCGAGACCCTACCGGGGGCCCAGCCTGTGCTTCGCCTGCTTGACGAGGTGATTGAGGCAACGGGTGGTCAGCGACGTGAGGGGCAGCGACTTATGGCAGCCCATGTTGCTCAAGCTTTCGAGCTCGAGCGGCATCTGCTGGTGCAGGCTGGCACGGGAACCGGTAAATCTTTGGGGTATCTCATTCCCGCACTTCACAAGGTTGGCGACAGTAACAAACCCATTATTGTGGCGACCGCAACCCTTGCTTTGCAATCGCAGATCGTGAACCGCGATATTCCGCGTCTGCTTGCGGCACTTGAACCGCGCCCCGAGTCGCAGGCCCAGGTGGCGATTCTTAAAGGCCGCAATAATTACCTGTGCCTGCATAAGCTAGAAGGCGGGTACCCTGAAGAGGAGCCCGAGGCTCTCTTCGAAGCCCCTGGATCTTCTGGGGCGTCGTCTCGCCTGAGCGAGGAGGTGCAGCGTCTGCGTGCCTGGGCGGGACGTACCGAGACTGGTGATCGTGATGAAGTGCGCCCCGGTGTCTCAGATAGGGCCTGGGCGCAGGTGTCTGTGAGCGCCTCAGAATGCTTGGGACGGCGCTGCCCAATGGTTGAGGAGTGCTTCAGCGAAATGGCGCGTACCCGCGCCAACGAATCGGATATTGTTATCACCAACCACGCGCTGCTGGCCATTAATTCGTTTGAAGGGCTGGGCGTGCTGCCTGAGCATGACATTGTCATTATTGATGAGGCGCATGAGCTTGCCGACCGGGTGACTGGCGCAGTCACCGGATCCCTGTCGGCGGCGATGGTGCGCCGCGCCGCTCAGGGTATTCGTAAGAACTCAAAGCTAGCCCGGCCGCTTTGGAGAACGCGGCTTCATCCCTTGAAGAAGCGTTTCTGGGGGTTCCGGAAGGTTTGCTGAAGGGCCTTGACGGGCGCCTACTCACTGCTGTGTCGGCTGTGAATGACGCCGCCCGAGGTGCACTGTCGGACTCTAAAACGGATTCGAAAGAGGTGGACGCTGGCCTGCAAATGGCACGTTCGCGTGTTTCTGAGGTGCATGAGGAAAGCGGGCGTATCCTTGAAGCTTTCGAGAACCGGGAGGTTCTGTGGGTTTCTCGCCCCCGGGTGTTTGAGAACGGCCGTTACCATGATGCGAATGATACGGACCCGGCAACTTTGCATATTGCGCCTTTGAGTATTGGTTCTCGTCTGCGGGAGGGCTTGTTTGAGGATCGCACGGTGATTCTTACGAGTGCCACACTTGCGGTGGGCGAGTCGTTTGACGCTGCTGCCGGTGCGCTTGGGCTGATGGGTACGGGTGCTCCGCGCTGGGAGGGGATTGATGTTGGATCTCCTTTCGACTACCCCAAGCAGGGGGTCATGTATGTTGCTGCGGATCTGCCTAAACCTGGTTTTGGGGTGAGCACCCCGCAGCTTCAGCGGCTTCTCGAATTGTGTGAAGCAGCTAATGGCGGCGCGTTGGGTTTGTTTTCGTCGAAGAGAGGGGCCGAGCAGGCCGCAGAGTATGTGCGTCAGCACAGCGACTTGACGGTGCTTCTGCAGGGGGAGTCGTCCCTGCGGGCGCTTGTTGACGAGTTCACTGAGGATATGGATGCGTGCCTGTTCGGCACGATGAGCCTCTGGCAGGGTGTTGACGTTCCCGGAGATTCGTGCCGGTTGGTGGTGATGGACCGGATCCCGTTCCCACGCCCGAACGACCCGTTGGTGCAGGCCCGCACTGAGGCTGTTCAGGCAAACCGAGGTAATGGTTTTATGGCGGTTTCGGCGTATCATGCTGCGATTCGTATGGCGCAGGGGGCAGGGCGATTGATACGTTCCGTGCACGATCGCGGGGTAGTAGCAATCCTTGACTCTAGGCTGGCGACTCAGCGATACGGTGGGTACCTGATGCGGGCGATGCCTAACCTTTGGACCACCCAGGATAAGAATGTTGTTTTGGGTGCTTTAGAACGGCTCTATCAGAGTATTGACTAAAAGCAATAAGATACGCGGGCTTAATGCACGTTGTATTCCGGTACTGGTGCCGAGACATAAACGTAGCGAAGCGTCCATAGATGTAATGTGAGAAAGGTAGGGTACCGTTCGACGGTACCCTACCTGGTGCATTGTGCGCTTATGGCTGCCTATAGTAACTAGTTAGTCTATCGGGGCAACTCGGATACGGTTCCCATCTAGATCACTTGCTACGAAAGTCATCCCAAATACATCACGATGGGGCTCTTCCAATATGACAACCCCTTGTTCCACCCAGGCTTGGTACTGCGTGAGGATTTCTGCATCGGAACCCTTGAGATTTATACATACCTCAGAGGTACGTATTGAAGTTTCATGAAGAGCATTGCTTGCTCCGGTCCACAACGCTAGCGAGACTCCCGGTGCTAAATCCATGGTGACATAGCGTGGTGAGGTAAAACTGACTTCAAGATTTAGAAGGCTCGTATAGAAGGACGCTGAGGCCTTGATATCCGATACATAGACAATAAAAACGATCTCACGGTCAATCATTGTGCTGTTATTCCTTTCTGGACATGAGACGGCTGAATACGCAGGAACGGAACCTCTAGCGTTGTGTCTTTTGAGAAAAAAAGCGCGCAGGTCAGAAGGTCCCCGTTAGATGCTTCGCAGAACAGAAACTACTTTACCCATCACCGTGGCGCGGTCGCCGAGTATGGGCTCATATTGGGAATTTCGGGGGAGTAGCCAGGTATGACCATCTACTTGGCGGAATACTTTGACGGTCGCTTCGTCGTCAAGAAGAGCCGCAACAATGTCTCCATTATCGGCGGTGTGCTGTTCGCGAACCACCACCCAATCGCCGTCACAGATGGCGGCGTCGATCATCGAATCTCCTTTGACGCGCAGCATAAAGAGCTTGCCGCTGCCAACCAGCTGTTTGGGGAGGGAAAGCACATCCTCAACGGATTGCTCTGCCGTGATGGGCCCGCCCGCCGCTATGCGACCTACCAGAGGGATAGGCACCATATCCTCGTCGCTGACTTCAAAGGTAGGCAGCTCCGGAACTTTGGGCGCTTGGGTATTGGCACGTTGTTCGGAGTTTCCTGAGGCGTCCAGCACCTCAATTGCTCGCGGCAGCTTGGGGTCACGGCGAATATAGCCCATTTTCTCAAGTCGCCCCAGCTGGTGCGTCACCGACGAGAGGGATGCAAGGCCCACCATATCGCCGATTTGGCGCATTGATGGGGGATATCCTTTCTGCTCAATCTCGGTGCGAATAGCGTCCAAAATTTTCTGCTGGCGCGGAGTTAGGGCCGGGCGTGGGGTCTCGGGTGCCATGGGTGCCTTCTTTCCTAGACTGCGGCGCCTGCTGAAGCGACTGATACGTGCGGCGTAGCGCCAATGGAACGATCGTTGCTCCTATTTTAGAACAAACTTCCTCAGAAACCAAACATTTATTCTAGATTTCCGGTGAATCTTCGAAGAAATTTTTAGTACACATCTACTAGAATTTGGAATAGAGATTCGATATACTCGGTTCTATCTAAAGAACACATCTTCGAAAGCAGAGGTTTGCTCATGATTGCTCATACATCCGGTGCATGTGTGCAGAGTCTTGCTAATAGCCCGCGTCCGAAGAAACGGGATGATTCGTTACTCGTCCCATCACCACATCAACACCTTTATGACAACCAGCCAGTGAAAGGACTCGTTATGGATACCCAGGTAAGCCCCGCTATTCCTTCCGGTCTAACGGTTATTCACCCCGCCCGACGTAAATCATCAGCGGCCGTGCGACGGCTGGCTCGGGAACGCCAACAGGCTGAACGGGCACGTTCTACGCACCGCGGCGGTTCGGCTGAGAGCCCGGCTCAACAGATCTCAGTGACTCAACCGCCGCGTAACACTCGAGTACCTCAGCAGCAGTCTGGCGGGCGCATCTTTTCGCCCATTAAATATATTCACAGTCGTTTGGGCCGCAGGGGTATGCTCCTGCTGGGGCTGCCGTTGCTCACACTTGCGGCCCTCATTGTGCTTGGCGCCATCACCCTATTAGCGCCCCAGGGCGCACAGGCTGGAACATCACAACAGGCTACGGCAGTTACTAAGGTGGTTACTGTCAAAGCAGAGCAAACGCTATGGGATATTGCTCATGAGGCGGACCCTGAGACAGACCCTCGGGACACGATTGTGCGCATCATTAAACTGAATGATTTACAGAACACTAAGCTTCAGGCTGGTCAACGGCTGGAGGTTCCTGCACGGTAAATAGTGGCTATACGAAACATATTTTCTGGGTCGGGTGTGCAATAGCACCGTCTCAAAAGACCCTGTACCCTAGAAGTTGTGGGTCCAGTGCCTATGGTACAAAGCGATGAATCGGAGGAATGATGGCGCAGGAACAACCGATCGTTGCGATCCTGGGGGAGCCTGGCACGTTCGGAGAACTAGCACAGGCTCTTGGACGCGCAGGGGCGCAGGTTCTTGTCACTAAAACCTCTAATGAATTGTTGGACGCTGATGGCATGATTATTCCCGGCCATACAAGCTCTATTGAGACTTATCGCACGGTGCAGTCTTTCGATGCTGAACGTGTGGTGGGGCGTCGTGTGGCTGGGGGACGTCCAGTGCTTTTTGCGGGGGCAGCTTTTGGCATGTTGTTCGAGACAATGGACGATACGACTTCAGCCGGTACCGTCGAAGTTAAAGGTATGGGGGAGTGGCCCGGGCATACCTGTAAGCTTGCTGCTGCTGGCGCCCCCCTCGGTGTACAACAGCTGGTGCCCGCACAAGAAAGTTCCCTGCTTCATAATCTGCCTGGAGCGCTGCGGTACAAGGCCGAAGACGGCGTGCTGCGGTGGGAGTTTGAGCAAAATATTGACTATATGAGAGCTCCTGCGGTGAGCTGGACACAGACTACGCCGCCGTACATTGCGGCGGTTGAGAATGGCCCGCTAACAGCAGTGCAGTTTTGTCCTATTGCATCGGGAGAGCCCGGTGAGGAGTTCATGCGCCGGTGGGTTGCCTCATTACCTGTGACGGGGCGGATGTCAGTAGTGGTTGAGAACAACGTTGAGGAGAATTAGTCGTCCATGAACCCAATGTATTCCGGTCTGATACTCATGACTGTGGGAGCCTTCTTCGCGGGTGGGGGAATATCGTTTCGTAAGCAGAAATTACCGTTAGTTGCGCAGGTTATTATGTGGCTTATCGCTCTGGCGCTTTTTGGGTACGGGGCGTATGTAGCTTTTACTTTTGGGTCATAAGGGGCTGCTCATGCACTCTCAGCATTTGGGGAAGCTTCAGCTGCTTCCCGCTGTTGATATTTCTGAAGGGCGGGCTGTACGTCCGGTGGGCGGGCAGCTGTTGGGCACTTCGCAGAGCATTGATCCCGTGGCGGCCGCCATTACCTGGTGTGAGGCCGGTGCTGAGTGGATTCACCTGGTAGATCTTGATTTGGCTTTTGGCCGCGGCACTAATACTTCTGTGCTGGAACAGGTCATAGATGAGGTGCGGGACAGAACCTCCAACCGTATAAAGATTCAGGTAAGCGGCGGCATTAAAGATCACCGCAGCATTGAGTTGGCTCTTAGCTTGAGACCAGATCGTATTAATGTCACCTCAGCGGCACTGGCACAGCCCAGTTGGCTTGAACAAGTTCTTGAGGAACATGGCGAACTACTGGCCCTTGGGGTTGATGTCCGTGATGGTGTGGTGGTTGCCCGTGGCACCGATTGGCGGGGAGACGCATTGGATGCGAGTATCATGTGGCTTGAGCGTGCGGGAGCTCAACGGTATGTTGTTACTGATGTGAGCCGTGACGGGGCGTTATCTGGGCCAGGCCTTGAGCCGCTGCAACACGTGTTGACGCTGACTGGGAAACCGGTGATAGCTTCTGGCGGGGTGGCAAAGCCTTAATGATATTCGTGTGCTGCGTGGTATGACAGCCCAGGGGCTGGAAGCCTTGGTGCTGGGCAAAGCCCTTTACACAGGACGCTTTACCCTTGAGCAGGCGCTACAGGTGGCACACGGTACTGCGGAAGGTGTTAGTGTGCAGGAACAACTGGCGTGGAAACCGCCAACAGAGCAGGCAGAAAGCAGCGGCGAATGAGCGACGGAGGGAATAACCAACACCACGGTCCCCAGAGTCTTCACGGCAAGCTCCCTGCTCATATTGCCGCGCAGTTACGTAGTGCCGGTCGTAAGACAGATACCGGGGGCCAGCCATGGAAAGGTCGCAACCTTGGCGAGGGTACCTCGCAGACCCACCAGTTTTATGGGGATAATGGGCTGACAGAACCTGCCCTTGGTGCAGCATTGAAAGCATTTGCAGCGGGTGAGGCGAATGAAACAACAGTGGTGGATGCTCTTCGTGAGGCCCGGGTATTTGTTCCTGTGGTAGCACAGCTATCTCAGGCACATCTTACAGCTGAGGGGCTGGTCTCAGACAAAGAAGCAGATATGGCGCTGGTGAGTATTCAATCGCCAGATGGTCGTAGGGCATTGCCTGTTTTTACCTGTGTGGACTATTTGACGCAGTGGCACGCCCAGGCGCGTCCTGTGGCTGCTTCGATGCGTAAAACATCGTTGAGCGCGGTGGAAGATAATAATCAGCTGATCGTGGTGAACCCGGGGCAGGACCCCACATTTGTGGTGCGTCGACCGGCGATTTGGGCTATTGCTAAAGAACAACCGTGGGTGCCGTCATACAACCACGGGGCGGTCTCCCAGGATGTGCGCCAACTTATTCGCCTGATGCCTCAGGTTGAGGATGTGCAGTTAGCGGCAGCGGCGGGGGTTGACTCTCGTTCTGCTAAGGGGCGCATTCTGGCAGGGGGCGGTCATGGGCCAGAACTTGAGATAACGCTGGTGCTGAAACCAGGCATGACACGGGAACAACTGGACGCTACTATTACTGATTTTCAGCAGCGGCTTGCTGCTAGCGAGGTTATCTCGGAGCTAGTGGATTCGGTGCAGATAAAACTTTCACAGGCTTCATAGATAGTGGCTGCTGTGTTGGGTAAGGCGAGCGGCGTTACATCATTACCAGTGTTTAGTGTTTCAAAATTCTTGGCGTGTGGCACATTCTTCCGTGGCGTTAGTTCGGAAACACATGTTGTTAGGCTTCTACAACAACAGTGTGACCGCTCATTTGGGACTGGTGTACCCATGTACTATTTCGATTATGCAGGGTACAGTATTGCGTTTATCTGTGATGAAAATACTTATCGTCCTAAAGGCGAGCAGATTGAGGTGTATGCTCCGGAGCTGGTGCTAGATGCGGCTTTGTGCTCCATCCTAACGGTTGAAAAATTTAACCTCAGCCCTCTGAAACATGCAGCCATTGAGGAGTATTCGGATGGGGACGAGTATGTGATTTTTCTGAGAAACGGGCTGAACCTGTATTATCTCTCTAATGAAGAGCGAAGTTTTTCCTTAACAAAAATAATAAACCAGCACGAGCCATCCCGTACTCTGGTGAGAAAAACAATGGCCTCTGCCCGATAGCACTGCCGGGTGAGATTCACGTATAGTGGTGCTCCACAGCTCACAAGGGTGGATATATTTATTACCTAATTAAATAATTAAAGAGTGAAACAAGGGAGTTGGGTATGTATAGGGTGCACCTGCTAATCCACTAAATCTGGAGTCATCCTGCTAAGGCAATCATATAAATTTTTACCGATTAGATAGATATTTTGTAATTTTACTTCCTCAGGCATCGGCACACCATAATCATCAATATAATCCTCTTCATCCCACTCATTTTCATGATCCCAGTAGAAAATTTGCCCAATTCTTTCCCCTTGGGTGCATAGGCATATTAAGTCACCGAACTCATTACTTGATATTGGTAGAAAGTTATCCGGTATTCTATTTTTATATTTTTTAAGTCTTTCGCTCATCGGAGAGATTTGTCCACCACCCTTAACAGGTGCTATAAAAATCCTAACCCGCCGCCACCCCATGCAATATTACCTCCGACAGGAATAGCATCATCCGGGTAACAATATTCAGGAAGGTTGCTGTATGGTGTTAATTTATATTCTTTTATAAATCCCGTTTCCGCACCATATAATTCAAGGTAATCTAAATAGTCAGCAAATTCTTCTCTAGTAATGTCTAAAAATTCAGACATTGTTTCTCGAAGGGTGGGGGCTAGCGGTTCAGATGTAAACCTTGCGACTCCACCCATTTCTTCAACTAAATTCTTAATCCTCATTTTAGTATCTCTTTCGATGATTATACTCAAAGATAAATACTGCAACACCGGGGTGAAGCATCTGTATACCAGTAATGCTTCAAAGGCGATCTTTGACCTGATTACGTTTATCGTATAATAATTCAAAATTATAGCTCAGCGTCGCCTCGGTGTAAAGATATTAATTTCCAATCTACCGTGAAGAAATAATTTTATATCATTAATTCTGGAATTTATGTAGATATCAATAATTCCCCCTCCTCTAAATATTTAATTCAAATATTAAAAGTATTTCTTCTCATAAGAAATACTTATGCCATTTGCCATAATAATAAAAAGAAGAAGATTCTAAATCGGTATTATTAAATCTTAGGAAAAAAATGATTTTCTTGTTTCGTGGGCAGATAGGTATATTCTTTACTGCTAATAATTTCTGCAGCAGTAGTGTTATTGTCGATATCTATAGTCCATGTTAAACTTCCGGATAAATATTTAGTGTTGTATAGGTCAATATTATAATTGAGATAGTAACTTGGATCGTAACTGGCAATAATATTTAATTTGGTAAAATCAAATGAAGTGACTTGAAAATCCAGCCAGTCAAAATTTGTTTTTATATGATTATTAAATTTTGCTATTTCATGCTCTATAGATTTTTTCATTCTTTAAATCCCTACTGTGCAGTCACCGTTTCGCATGCATAGACCCATTCTTGCATATCGTCTACTCTTGAACGAAGTCATTCCCTAAAAGTTTTGTTGTTGCTACAGCCTGAAACCTTCAGAAGTCCATCTGTGGTATCAGCAGTGATATTGCGAGCTGACGACTAACCCTCGTTCTGTAGCCTGCAACTTGCTGTTTAGGCTAAATATTTAATATAACCTTCTGGGTATTTCACCCTCCCACGTATAGGGGAAATAACCTTTTAGGTAACACTTTGCCAGTGAATCAATAAAATAGTCAACTTTATCAAAGGCATAATGTTTTATGAGTATTTCTGCATCACGCATTACCTCGTCTATAAAGTAAGTATAAATATTATTTTCTGCACCTAAACCCAGTAAGATTTTTATCTATCGAAGCAAATATTTTGTCAAGAGACAGGCCTATTTTTTCCTTATTGCTTGAAGAAAAATATATTTTATTAATATTTTTCATATATTTATCTTTTAAATTCCCATAATATTTCTTATCAAGTAGACACTCTGAGAGTTTAATACCTTCAACGGGTTTTTCTAGATCAAGAGTCAGGAAAATATTTTCAATATACTCTATGCCATTTTCCTTTACGGCAACCTCTTCTTCAAGGGGAAGGTTCTTAATACTCTGTGAAAAATATGTGAGAAGCTGGGCTTGATTATCCAGCAAGCTGTTCATTTCTACAATCAGGTCTGATTGCCGGTTGGGGACTAGTGATACGAATAAATCAATTATTTCTCTTTTTCTAATATACTGATATTTGAGTCTGTAATACTTTTAAAGATTAGGTTCTGTGCCTTTCCTATCTCATTTACTCTGATGTATTTCTTAATTATTTCTAATTTATTCATTTTATTATCCTCTGATTTGATATGTTGGAACTATTTATTAAATTTTAACAGGAAGTGCAGAGCTCTGGTGTTGCCCGTTAAGTCTATCCAGCCGTAGTAACTGGCGGTACAGGGTGTACTATCGCTGCACATTCTATGAATAGTCTGGTGACGTTTTGAACGATAGGCCGTTTGAGCTACATATTATCCGTAATATATCACTCATAATTTATTGAGAGTCAATCCAGTGATTTTTAATTAACCAATGTTTTAAATCATCCATGAAATAAGGGTTTATGTCCTTTAGGGATGGAAATCTTTTTTCATATTTTTTCATGGCTTTTGGGAAAAAATTATAAAACTCTTGACCTATTATTTTACGCTGTGCAGGAACGTTGTTTATATAGGGTTTGTAATCTATTTCTTGTGTGACAATGTCTATGTATATAAAATTATCACTTGAGTAGTATCTGGCACCGGATTTCCATCCGCTCCAACTGTCTAAACATCTCACGCAGATCCCTATATTTACGGGAAAATTACTAAATTTATTGATTATCTTTTCTATTCCTTCTAATTCTTCCCTGAGCTGTGAAACATGAGTCCAAGAAGGAGAGTCTGAAGTTGTCTTAAATTCCACGATAAATAATCTTTTATGGATTGCACTTGTTGCTGAAGAGATACTTGTGCGGGGCAACCGCTCGTGTGGAATGCCCCGCGCTTAGAGATATAGGTAACGCAGCGACTGCTGGTTCTGGGTTGAGGTGTTATAACATGCTGCGCAGACTTAGCAGACCGGTCCAGTGAACTTTTCTCCAGGGCCCTGGCCAGGTTCGTCAGGGATAGGGGACGCTTCACGGAATGCCAACTGTAATGTGCGTAGCCCGTCGCGTAGAGGTGCGGCGTGCTGTGAGCCTATTTCGGGTGCAGCGGCTGTAATAAAGCCTGCAAGTGCTGTGATGAGTTTTCGAGCCTCGTCAAGGTCTTTGAGGTCCTCAGCGTTCTGGTCGGCACCTAATCCGCATTTGATAGCAGCGGCGCTCATCAGGTGAACGGCTGCGGCGCCAATAATTTCGATGGCTGGAACATCCGCGATGTCGCGCATTTGGGCGTTGAGGGCTTCAAGCTGTTCGGCGTCCAAATCTGTGTGTCCATGTACCGGTTTGCCGTGCTCCGCCTCGAATGTAAACTTCTGTGTTTCGTTAGTCATGCCTCTAAGAATCTCATAGTTCACAGGGTTTATAAAAGAAATATAGGTCTCTACAGCTCCGCGCTGTGATGGCAGGTGATGCGGGGCAGAACTGGTACTTAGGGGAATCAGGGTGTTGCGCACGAAAGCAGCCAGCGGTTCCCTTGTATTAGGCGGCAGTATGGGGTAAACTCTTGTACTGTTTGCAAGTGGATTGTACTCCCACCCGCATTCACCGGTTCGTACAGTCATCGTAGCGTGGCTAAAGGGACAAAGGTCTCTAAGACTATGGTGGTCGGGTTTTAGAACGACCAACCGGTCGTAAGTGTAGCCTCCGCTTGTAACATGCGGGGGCTTTTTAGTTCCCGTCAACGGATATATTCACGGGGAAACCCACTATGTACAGGAGTTAGTCATTAGCGAACCGCGCATTAATGATCGAATCCGTGTTCCGGAGGTCCGACTTGTTGGCCCCGGCGGTGAACAGGTAGGCGTCGTGCCTTTGGCCGATGCTCTGCGCCTTGCAGAGGACGCTGAACTTGACTTGGTCGAGGTAGCGCCGAACGCAAAACCGCCAGTATGCAAGCTGATGGACTACGGCAAATACAAGTACGAGGCGGCTGTTAAAGCCCGTGAGTCCCGCAAGAAACAGGTTAAAGCCGTTCTGAAGGAAATCCGTTTCCGGCTGAAGATTGATACCCATGACTACGAAACCAAAGTGGGGCACGCACGTCGTTTCCTTTCTGGCGGTGACAAAGTCAAGGCAATGATTCAGTTCCGCGGTCGTGAACAGCAGCGCCCCGAGATGGGTGTGCGTCTACTGGAACGCTTGGCCGAAGAACTGGCTGAGGTGAGTACTGTTGAGTCTCGCCCCCGCCAAGACGGCCGTAACATGGTGATGGTGCTGGCTCCGCTACGCGGTAAGGCAGAAGTACGCCGTGGACAGGGCGGCGGTGGACGCAAGGGTCGTGAACGTATTGATACGACCAAGGCAGAGCCTGTAACGAACTCGCTGGCGGACGCAATGCCCGCCGAGTTGAAAGCGCAGGCTTCCGCAGAATAGAATTCGGTGGGAACACCCCGCTGGCGCATACATGCGGCGGGGCTATAGTCCTGCGGGTTCTGAGGTATGAATCCTCACTATTTCCGTACCGTGGGGAAAGTGTCCCTTTCCTCAGTAAACTACCCTGTGCGTATGTGCGGGGGTGATTGTAAGGAGAACGGCAGCTATGCCGAAGCAGAAGACCCACTCTGGTGCTAAGAAGCGCTTCAAGCTCACCGGCAGCGGCAAGGTTAAGCGCCAGCAGGCGAACCGCCGCCACTACCTGGAGCACAAGTCCTCCCGTCTGACCCGTCGTCTGGCATCCGACCAGATCGTGACCGGTGGTCAGGCAAAGGTTGTCAAGAAGATGCTGGGTAAGTAGGCTACCGCTTACTTTCTCGCTAGAGGCGGGTGCATTCCCGCACCGACGATGAAAGACTCGCTCCTACAGGCTGGTTCTGAGGCCTTGTAGGACATAAGACGAAGGAGACACACGTGGCACGTGTGAAGCGCGCGGTTAACGCGCACAAGAAGCGCCGTACTATTCTCGACCGAGCATCCGGCTACCGCGGTCAGCGTTCGCGCCTGTACCGTAAGGCTAAGGAACAGGTCACTCACTCGCTCGTTTACAGCTACGACCACCGTCGTAAAAAGAAGGGCGATTTCCGCCGTCTGTGGATTCAGCGCATTAACGCTGCATCCCGTGCACAGGGGTTGACCTACAACCGTTTCATTCAGGGGTCAAAGCTGCTGGTGTTGAGGTTGACCGTCGTATGCTCGCTGAGCTGGCCGTAAACGATACCGCAGCGTTTAACGCCCTGGTTGAGATTGCCAAGAACAACCTGCCTGAGGACACCTCCGCGCCGAAGGCTGCATAAGAACGGTTGTTACCCCCGTCATGTGCGGGGTAATTAAGAGCTTGAACGGCTGCCGCATATTGTATGCGGCAGCCGTTTTGCTGTACGGTGCCTTCCCGAAAGCATCGCGGAAGTGACGGGCATTGGGAGGGCTTTGCCTGTACTCTTGAAGAGTGAGTTTTCTTGAACGAATCAGTTCCCCAGTGATTATGTCGAACCCTCAGGCCGATCGTGTGCGTGATATTGCGAAGCTACGCACCCGTGCTGGCCGTAAACGGGGACAGTTTTTGGTTGAGGGCCCGCAGGCTGTTCGTGAAGCGCTGCATGCGCATCTGCGCCGCCCGGTGCTGGATGCAGTATACGTGACGGAAGAGGCGTTCGACCGCCACCCCGACATTGCCGAGCTATTAGAAGAGGTGCACGGCACACCCACACCCGAGCAGGGTCGCCGCGTTTTTATGCGTGTGGTGACGGACGAGGTGCTACAAGCGATGGCCGATGCTCTCACTCCTCAAGGCATTATTGCGGTGTCGTTTAAACTGGATGCCTCTGCCGGACGACTGTGGGGTGAGGGGGCGCTGAACCCGCGTCTTATTGCGGTGCTTTCACGTGTACAAGATCCGGGAAACGCTGGTACGATCCTGCGGGTGGCTGATGCCGCGGGGGCTGATTTGGTGGTGGCGTCAAAGGGCACAGTGGATTTATATAACCCGAAGACAGTACGGGCAACAGCCGGTTCGCTATTCCATGTGCCGCTGATTCAGGGTGTTGATCTTGAAGATTTTGCGGAGGACGCCAAATCTCAGGGAATGACGGTTTTGGCCGCTGACGGGTACGGTACGGTGGATCTGCAGCAACTGGTGGAGTACTCTCTGGCACGCCCCGCTAATATCGAGATGCCCGTTCCGGCCGGGGTGAAAGGCTCATTCGACTTATCGAAACCAACTGTGTGGTTGTTTGGGAATGAGGCACAGGGGCTTAGCAGCGAGGAAAAAGCGGCGTCGTCAATGCGCGTGGCGGTTCTGTCTATGGGGCGGCTGAATCTTTGAACGTGGGCACAGCGGCGGCCGTGTGCCTGTACGCCTCGGCGATGGCGCAGAACCGCCCTTAGTGAGCGGCATGTATTTAAGTTTTGTTCTGACTGACCGATAGATGGAGAGCTATGTCTGCCAATTCTAGTCATTCCGGTTCCGGCGCGATTATTGCGGCGCTCGTGGCAAACCTGGGCATTGCGGTGCTGAAATTTGTGGCGTTTATTCTAACTCGTTCTTCTTCAATGCTCGCCGAAGCCATTCACTCGGTGGCAGATTCAGGGAACCAGCTTCTTCTGCTAGTGGGCGGGAAAGTATCCCAGCGTGCCGCTGACGAAGAGCACCCATTCGGGTATGGCCGTAACCGCTATATTTACGCGTTTATTGTGTCGATTATTATCTTTGCCCTAGGTGGGCTGTTTGCCCTGTATGAGGGGTACGAGAAATGGCACGACCCGCATGGCATTACCGAGTGGCAATGGGTTCCGGTGGCTGTGCTGGTGGGCGCCATTCTTCTTGAAGGCAACTCATTCCGTGTAGCGGTCAAAGAATCCCGCGAACTGAAGGGAACACAAGGGTGGTTCCGGTTTTTGCGCACCTCAAAAAACCCAGAGCTTCCAGTGCTTTTGTTGGAGGATGCAGGTGCCCTTTTGGGCCTGATTCTGGCGCTCTTTGGGGTGAGCATGACCCTGCTGACTGGTAACGGGCTGTGGGATGCTGCCGGTACTCTGGCGATCGGGGTGCTGCTGGTGGTTATTGCCGTGTTTTTGGCTTCCGAAATGAAGTCGCTGATCCTGGGGGAGGCAGCAACTCCCGAGGATCTGGCGAAGATCCGCGCGGCAATTGAGAACGGTGATTCTGACCGACTAATCCATATTAAGACCGTTCATTTGGGGCCCGAGGAAATTTTGGTGGCGGCTAAGATCCGCATCCACGATGCTGATACTGGTATTACTGTGGCAAACGAGATTGACGAGGCGGAGGCACGGATCCGTGAGGCTGTTCCCGCGGCCCGGGTAATTTATTTGGAACCGGATGTTTATCGTCCTGCGGAGGCATAGAAACATGATGACGCATTACCCTGTGCAGGTGGTGGGCGCGGCAATTTTCGATTCGCTTCAGTCTCCTACCCGGCTGTTGGTTGCCAGGCGGTCAGCGCCTGAGGCATTAGCCGGGTTGTGGGAATTCCCCGGCGGGAAGGTTGAGCCGGGGGAGTCCTGCGAAAAAGCGCTTGCCCGTGAGCTTGCGGAAGAGCTGGGCGTGCAGGTTCAGCTGGGGCAGGAACTTACGGGGCCGCACCCCCAGGGCTGGGTGCTGAACAATAAGGCGGCGATGAGGGTTTTTCTTTGCTGAACTCACGTTGGGTGAGCCTCACCCTTTACAGGACCATAGCGAGCTGCGGTGGCTTCCGCTGGGGTCTGACCATAATGCCTCCGCAGTGCTGAGTTTGGAGTGGATTCCTGCAGATTATCCGATTGTGGAGGCTTTTATTGGCGGCGGTACATGCCGTTGGTTAGGTTTTTTTATTCCAGTGAGCTGGTGTGTTCTGTCAAATTGTTACGTCGGTTAGCTGTTTTTTTCCTGCGAAACTGCGGTCAGCAAGCTTGCTCTCAGCTGGGGAACGGAAACATAATAATATTCAAAAAAATACATCTTTCTATAGGCGATTTCCCCTTACTTTAAAGGGATTATTAAAGATAGTATGAATTATTATGCTGACGATATGTAGCTAAAAAGATAGTCACAGTCGAATCTGTCACCGGAGGCAAAAAAAGTGTGTGTAGTGACACATCTCAGCTTGGGAGTCGTGGCACACAGATACTCTAGAGTGTTAATTAGAGAAGGAAACTCTAACGTTATGGTGATAAAGCTATGAACTTTTGGGCCGCATTTACAGGCAACTTCCTTATCGGGCTGCGCGAAGGCTTAGAGGCTGCACTTGTGGTCGGTATCCTCATCGCGTATATCCATAAAACTCAACGAACCCACCTCCTTCCCAAAATCTGGGCGGGAGTAGCCTTTGCGGTCGTGGTATCACTAGGATTTGGGGCACTTCTCACCTACGGTCCTAAAACCCTCACCTTCGAAGCTCAGGAAGCAATTGGCGGTTCGCTCTCAATCATCGCGGTCGGTTTCGTCACCTGGATGATTTTCTGGATGGCAGAGAATGCCCGCGCGCTTTCCGCAGAACTGCACACTAAGCTCGACGCGGTGCAGGGCAGCACCTGGGCGGTCGTTCTTCTCGCAGCCCTCTCCGTTGGGCGTGAAGGGCTGGAAACCACCCTATTTATCTGGTCGGCAACACAAGCCGCAACCGCAGAGCAGGGCTCTGCCGATTCCGCACTGCCCGTTTATGGGGCGCTTACTGGAATCATCGTTGCAGTACTCCTCGCGTGGGCTATGATGCGCGGCATTATGAAAATTAACCTCGCCAAATTCTTCACCTGGACTGGTGCGTTCCTCATTATTATCGCCGCAGGTGTACTTTCCTACGGGCTGCATGACCTGCAGGAAGCAAATATTCTCCCCGGGATCAACAACATTGTTTTTGAATCCTACAAATACATTGACCCCGGCAGTTTCCTCGGCACTATGCTAAAAGCGGTCTTTAACCTCTCAAGCACTACCACCTGGATTGAAGCCATTGCCTGGGTGCTGTACGTCAGTATTATCATGACCCTTTTCTTCCGGGTGCAATTGCGCCACCGTCGCGGGCGCCATAACAACACATCCAAGAGTGTTGCCGCTGCGGCGAACAGTACCCCTGAAAATGGCGGTGCTACTACAAAACAGCCGCTATCTGACGGTACCCCCTAGATTTTTCCCTGTCCCCAAACAAAGGAAAACACACTATGCGAAAGTCACTTGTTTCCGCAGGCGCCCTGCTGTCGGTTAGCGCCATCCTGCTGACTGGTTGCACCGACAACCCGAAGAATAATGCTAGTTCCTCGAACTCCTCAGGCGGCACCTCAAACGACGGTAATATTTCTGTTACCTCAACTGATACCGCCTGCAAACTATCAGCCACCGAAACCAAGGCCGGTAAGGTTACCTTTAAGGTCAAGAACGAAGGTACCAAGGTTACTGAGTTCTATGTGCTTGGTTCTGACGGATTGCGCATTATCTCAGAGGTCGAGAACATCGGCCCCAACCTCACCCGTGAGCTGGTGGTTGATCTGCCCGAGGGCTCCTACAAGACCGCCTGCAAACCGGGTATGGTCGGTGACGGCATTCAGGGAGACTTTAAGGTCACCAAGAACGAGAACGCTAAACCCGTGGCTGAGGACATACAGAAGCTACGCGATACCGCCTCCACCCAGTACGCCTCGTATGTGAAGGACCAGGTTGAGTCTCTGCAAACCAAGACCGAAGAGTTCGCAAAGCTCTACGCAGAGGGCAAGACCGAAGAAGCTAAAGCCAAGTACGCTCTCGCCCGTCTTCACTACGAACGTATCGAACCTGTAGCGGAAAAGTACGGCACCTCCCTTGACCAGAACCTGGACGCCCGCGAGGCTGACCTGCAGGAAGGCAAGATCAGCGAGTGGAGCGGCTGGCACAAGATCGAGAAGGATCTGTGGCAGCCCAAGGCCGATAAGAATGACGGTAAGGAGTACACCCCCCCTCACGCAGGATGAGCGGAAGAAAGTCGCAGACCAGCTGGTCAAGGACACCAAAGAACTGTACGACCACGTACACTCCGAGAAGTTTGCGCAAGAGCTGAAGGTTGATGACATCACCAACGGCGCGAAAGAACTGTTGGACGAGATCGTACACACCAAGACCACCGGTGAGGAAGAAAACTGGTCGCACACCGACCTCTACGATTTCCAAGGCAATATTGACGGCGCTAAGGTTGCCTACGAAACGTACGCCCCATCCTTGAGAAGAAGAACGGCAAGCTCTCCAAGAATATTGAGAGCAAGTTCGCGGCTGTGCAGACTCTGCTCGATAAGCACAAGAGCGGTGACGAGTTCAAATCCTACAAGGAGCTCAGCGAAACTGAGGTACGTGAGCTTTCTGACGCGGTGGGTGCACTCGCTGAGCCGCTCTCCGAGCTGACGGCTGCTGTTGTTGACGAAACCGGCAACGACACGTCCACCGAGAAAGAATCAGCGGGTGCTTCCGCATCGGCTTCAGCCTCGGCGGGGGCATCAAATAGCGCGGGTGCCTCAGGTTCGGCGTCTGCTGGGGCATCAGGTTCAGCCTCGGCTACGGGTAGCTCTGGCGCATCAGCAGGGTCCTCGGCATCAGCTGGGTCTACCTCAGACGATTCAAGCGCCAGCGCGGCAGGCTCAGCCCAGTAACAACAACGGGCACGCAGTCTAGGCAGAGCCAGCACTGACGGCCCCAGCGGGGTGCAGAAAATCCCACACCGCACCCCGCTGGGGTAAACACCGCATCAACACACACGCATGCCCCGTATTCCATAACAAACCCATTAGGGAGAAACCACATGCGCGAAGAAAATTACCCGGTGCCCTCAACAGATCAGGGCACCGCACCGCACGGAACTAACCGTCGTGCCCTCCTGACCGGTACCGCACTGACTGCTGTTGGTATTGCCACAGCAGGTACACTCGCCAGCTGCGCTACCGAGCAGAAGCAGAACGACAGTAAAGATAATAAGAGTCAGGAGGTGAAAGATACCCACTCTTTCTTCGGGGAGCACCAGAGCGGCATTTCCACCGAAGTGCAGGATCGTATGTACTTTGTGGCTCTCACTCTCAAAACAACCGATAAAGAAGAAATCAAGAAACTTTTTAAAGACTGGACTGCCGCTTCCCAAAAGCTCATGGCTGGTGAAGTTGTGGGTGATGTCTCCACTTATGAGGCCCCGCCGAAGGACACAGGAGAAGCCTACGATCTTTCTGCCGCGCATCTGACTCTCACCTTTGGACTCGGCCGGTCGTTCTTCGTCGATAAGGATAATAAAGACCGTTTTGGGTTCAAAGACAAGCTGCCTGCTGCGCTCGTCAATATCCCTAAAATGTCCGGTGATGCCCTTGACGATAAACGCAGCGGCGGGGACCTGTGCATTCAGGCGTGTGCCGATGACCCACAGGTGGCCTTCCACGCCATCCGTAACTTAATCCGTATTGCTGCGGGCCGGGCCGTGGTGCACTGGAGCCAGCTAGGGTTTGGGCGCACCGCATCGACTTCTACGAGTCAGGTGACGGCACGTAACCTTTTCGGTTTCAAAGACGGTACGAACAACCTCAAAATCCAAGAGCCGGAGCTGCTGAAGAAACATGTGTGGGCTTCCTCTGAGAACTCTGAGGGAAACCCCGACTGGATGAACGGCGGCACCTACCTCGCAGCACGCCGCATCCGCATGATTATTGAAACGTGGGACCGGTCCCGCCTGCATGAGCAAGAAGATATTATTGGGCGCACTAAAGTATCAGGCGCGCCGCTTTCAGGCGGAGAGGAATTTACCACCCCAGATTTCAATATGAAGGGTAAAAACGGCCCTATCATTCCCGATGATTCGCATATGCGGCTCATGCACCCGAACCAAAATAATGGTGTTCAGATGCTGCGCCGCGGGTTTAACTACACGGATGGCTCCGACGGACTTGGACACCTGGATGCTGGGCTGTTCTTTATAGCGTTCGTCTGTGACCCGCGCACCCACTTCATCCCGCTTCTGGATACCATGACCCAGTCCGATGCGCTCAGTGAGTATCTTAAACACACCGGCAGCGCCGTTTTTGCGGTACCTCCCGGTATCAAAGACGAGAACGATTTTATCGCTTCTGGGTTGTTCTAAACCGCTGAGTATGCTTTTGATGGGCGCCCGGTACCAAGACGGTATCCGGGCGCTTAGGGGTCAGCGGTGTTTCGATAACCGTGGTCTGAACTATTGGGTTCTTCAGGACTTTATCGGGCATGGGAAAGGGGAGAAACTTCGTACTAAGGCATTTTAAAACAGTGATGTGGTATGCCTTGGCGGCGCGGTTTATTGTGATGTTCGGCTGAAAACCTCCGGCGGTGCGCGTCTAATTTGACTGCCACACCGCCAACGGTACTATTGAGTTAAAAATCACATACATATGGGAGACAATGATGACTGCTCAACCCCCCTCGTACGACCCGCAGAATTTTAGGAGCGACGCCGTTCCTTCTGATACGCAAGCCATTTATATTCAAGAAGGCGGAGACTCTGCAAGCAACCTTTTTAATCTGCCTTCTAAACATCCTAAAATTCTTCGTCTACAAGAAATTATGATTGTGTCGGCGATTATCTGTTTTATTCATGGGCTCATCTCGGCATTTGCGCCGGGTAACGCTAAACCTCTTGCGGGACTGCCTGAATTCGGGGTTGCTGGCGGCATTGGGTTGCTTGTTGTTTCGGCTGCCGTTTACCTCACCGTCTATTTCATGGTGCAAAACGGTAACCGGCTGGGCCTGACAATTGGGCTTATCTTCGCAATTTTGGGCGGGCTGATCGCTATTATGTCCCTTCTAGGTAACATTCTTGATACTCAACGCTATGGTTTTGTGCCGCTCTATGCTGGCTGGTTTATTGCCAATGTTCTGTGGATTCGCGCCGCTTTCGACCCGGCAGTGAAAGCTGCTCTCAAGTAGGTTCCCGTAACTTTTCGGCTGCACCGTGAAAGTAGCCTGCAAAACCGGCCGCACCCCGCCAACTGGGATGCGGCCGGTTCCTATATGTACTCTTCGTGCTGCAAAGCAGAAACGTGAGAGGAGCAAACGGTGAAAGAGCCCTCCGACTGCACTAAAATAGTAAGGATGGGCAGGCCCCTCAAAATTGTAGGGTGCGCCCCTAACCTCAGGAAGAACGCAGAGAAGAGTAGCAATGACCGATCCCGTGCAGGAGACCGAGAACGTGCCTGAATCGGCGCAAACCCTCGCCAGCATCGCACAGATTCTCAATGAAAACCCCGAAAGTGGGCTTGAGATTGTGCGCGCCGCCTTTGACGCTGAGCGCGAGCGCGCACTGACCGCCCTCCGCGAACGTGCCAAAGATTTTGAATCGCTTAAAACGGTGCGCCTAGGCTTTTTCGGCGATAAGGGGAGCATGAGCTTGGCAAACAAGCAAATGCGTGACCTTCAGAATCAGCACAAGGGACCCGTGGGGAAACTGCTGGGGCAGGCACGTGCGGCGCTCACCGAGGCTATTGAGGCACGTACTGCTGAACTGGAGGCCGAGCGCGAGGCACGCATCCTAGAGGAAGAAGCAGTTGATGTGACAGCGGCTTCAGCGCGGCGTTCGCTGGGTGGGCGGCATCCTGTGGCGCTCATGCAGGAAAAACTCACCGATATCTTCGTAGGCATGGGCTGGGAAGTCGCTGACGGGCCGGAGCTGGAATCTGAGTGGTACAACTTTGATGCCCTGAACATTAAGCCTGACCACCCGGCACGCGATATGCAAGACACCTTCTACGTTGAGCCACGAGAGGCACATTTGGTACTGCGCACCCACACCTCCCCGGTGCAGATGCGCGCCATGCTTACCCGTGAGCTGCCGTTATACGTTGTGTGCCCCGGTCAGGTGTACCGTACAGATGAGCTGGATGCCACACACACCCCCGTATTCCACCAGATTGAGGGGCTTGCGGTTGATAAAGGCCTGACGATGGCCGATATGAAAGGCACTCTGGAGTATATGGCCCGCGCCATGTTTGGTGAGGAAGCTAGGATTCGTTTGCGCCCGAACTTCTTCCCCTTCACCGAGCCTTCCGCTGAGCTAGATTTGTGGCACCCGAACGCCAAGGGTGGTCCGCAATGGATTGAATGGGGCGGTTGCGGCATGGTAAACCCCAATGTGTTGCGTGCGGCCGGGATCAACCCCGAAGTATATTCGGGGTTCGCCTTCGGCATGGGTATTGAACGTACCCTTATGTTCCGTAATAACGTCCCCGATATGCATGACATGATTGAGGGCGACATTCGTTTCTCTGAGCAGTTCGGGATGGAGATTTAAAACAATGCGAGTACCCCTATCATGGTTGCGTGAGTTCGCGCCTGTTCCTGAGGACGCGACGGCTGAAGACGTACTGGACACCCTCGTGAAGGTTGGGCTGGAAGAGGAGGCTGTGCACCGTCCGGCCGATGAGATATCTGGCCCTATTGTGGTCGGTCAGGTGCTCTCGATAGAACCTGAGACGCATTCTAACGGTAAGACTGTGAACTGGTGCCAGGTGCGTGTTGTTCCTGAGGGGCAGCAGCAGACTCTCACCGGTAAAGGTATCGAAGAATCCGGTGTGCAGGGCATTATCTGCGGCGCCCACAACTTCAAGGTCGGCGACAAAGTCGTGGTGACCCTCCCCGGTGCCGTCCTACCCGGAAATTTCGCTATTACCGCCCGTAAAACCTACGGGCACAAGTCTGCTGGTATGATTGCCTCCACCCGCGAGCTGGGTATTGGTGAGGACCACGGCGGTATTTGGTGCTCTCCACCCTGGGACTCGATCCGGAACTTGGGTCAGACGCGCTGGAGCTTTTGGGTCTGTATGACGAAGCAGCCGAGGTTAATGTGACTCCTGATCGCGGATATGCGTTTTCGATTCGCGGTATTGCCCGTGAATACGCGCATGCGACCGGAACTTCTTTCAACGATTTTGTTCTGGAATACGGCGCTCGCGCCCCCAAAGCGAACTCCGAAGGCATTCCGGTACGCCTGGAAGACTCTGCACCAATTCACGAGAACCCTGCAACCATACGCTTCGTCATGCGCCGGGTTAATGGTGTGGATGCGACCGCGCCGGTACCCACGTGGATGGCTTCGCGTTTGCGTTTAGCGGGCGTGCGTTCTATCTCGCTGCCGGTAGATATTTCCAATTACGTGATGCTTGAGACCGGTCAGCCGCTGCACTTCTATGATGCCGATAAGGTACAGGGAGAAATCGTGGTGCGCCGAGCAGTCGCAGGGGAGAAGCTGACGACTTTGGACGGCGTTGAACGCGACCTGCATCCCGAGGATATCGTGATTACCGATGATTCCGGCGTTATCGGTCTTGCTGGTGTCATGGGCGGTGCTTCTACCGAGGTTACGGCTGAGACGAAGAATATTCTGATCGAAGCGGCGCGTTTCGATGAAGTATCTATTGCGCGTACTGCCCGCCGCCATAAGCTGATTTCTGAGGCTTCGAAGCGGTTTGAGCGTGGGGTAGACCCACAGATTCAGCAGGCGGCAGCGCAGCGGGCGGTCGAGCTACTGACTCAGCTGGCCGGTGGTACAGCTGATGCTGGGGTGACCGATGCGGCTCTGCCGTATCATCCCCGTGGTAATTGATCTGCCTTCCGAGTACACCGCTGGCCGTATCGGTGTGGACTACTCACAGGAGCAGATTGTTGCGTGCCTGAGTGAGATCGGGTGCGACGTTGAAAAAACTGAGAACGGTTATTCTGTGACGGTTCCTTCGTGGCGTACCGACCTGCTGGCGAAAGAGGACCTGACGGAGGAGATCGCCCGGATCGACGGGTACGATAAAGATTCCTTCGTCTTTGCCGGTGGCACCAGCCGGGCGCGGGTACACCCCCGAGCAGTCGATGCGCCGCCGTGTTGTGGACGCACTTGCCGCGTCCGGTATGACTGAAGTTTTTGCGTACCCGTTTGTTTCAGCGGATGAAAACGCCCGCTGGGTTGCACCTGTGGCGGGGGAGCAGGTCGCTTCGGTGCGTCTGGTAAACCCGATTTCTTCAGCGCAGGGGTGGATGCGCCGCTCGCTGCTGCCGGGGCTGGTAGGGGTGCTGAAGCGTAATCTTTCGCGTGGGTTTAAGAACCTGGCGATTTTCGAGGCTGGACGTGTGTTTATTCCGCGCCCCCAGCACGGCTCGGCATTGAACCCGCCCTTGGGGCAGCGCCCCAGTGATGAAGTATTGGCTGAGCTAAACGCCGGTATTCCCGAACAACCAATTCATATGGGTGGCTTGTTCACCGGCGCTGAACACGACCCGATGCCAGGCACGCAGGCACGTCCCTATGATTGGCGCGATGCATTGGATGCGGTGCGTCTGATTGCTGATGCTATGGGCGTGGAACTGGTGATCGTGCAGGGCACACACCAGGCGTTCCATCCAGGGCGTACTGCGCGCCTGTGCACCGTTGAAGGCGAGACGGTCGGGTTTGCTGGTGAGCTTCATCCTAAGCTTTTGCAGACTGAGAACTTACCTGAACGTACCTGTGCGTTCGAGCTGGATTTCACTGCCCTTTTGGGACGTGAAAGCCCCTGCGCCGCAGGCAGCCCCGATATACGGCTTCCCCGCCGCCACCCAGGACGTTGCTCTGCTGGTGGATGCATCGGTACCTGTCGCCGAGGTTTCTCGTGCGCTGCGTGAGGGCGCTGGCGAGCTTTTGGAGGATATTAGGGTGTTTGACGATTACCGCGGTGCGGGTATTGAGCCGGGGAAGAAGTCCTTAGCATTTGCGCTTCGGTTCCGCGCTCCTGACCGCACCCTAACGGCTGAAGAGGCAAGTGCGTCCCGTGAGGCGGCGGTAGCTGTTGCGACGGAACGTTTCGGTGCTGTAGCGCGCGTATAGGACTGATTTCGGTGCTGCTGACGGGGCGGGGGAGCGGTTGCTCACCCGCCCCATTGTCTGGTGCAGGGTCGTTACAACGTATATTTGTTGTTAGATATGCATAATTTATACCTTTGATGGAATTAAAGTTTTGGGCCGCGTCGGCTTTCTCAAATGCGTTGTAGACCGGTACCCTAGACCGTAGAGAAAATACTAGGAGACACATTCATGGCTGAACGAGAATACGAGCACGAAGAATACGACGAAGTAGACGGTGAATACATCGAAGATATCGACGGCGGCGAAGAAGTCGTTGACGAAGATTTTTTTGATGAGGATGATGAAGTCGAGGAAGTAGACTCGGAATTCTTCGAGATGCACGGGGATGAGGAATACGAGGAATATTCAGAGAACCGCGCTAGCGTGAGCTGGGGCGCGGTGCTGAGTGTTGTTGCGGCTCTTATCCTGGCTGTTGCTCTGTGCGTTGTGGGTGGTCGGGCGTTGTTTGCGGCGCAGCAGGATACCGGTATTACCGGTAAAACGTGGGTGATAGAGGGTTCTTTTGTCGATGTTACCCCCGACCTGGAAACGAAAGATAATGTGGCCCGTTATAAGGGCACTTTGCCGGTTGATGAGCGTATTGATGGGAAAACATATCGTTCGAATCTGAAAGACCGTCAGAAAGTAAGCCGGGGTGAGGAGATTGAATTCCGTGGCTCTCAGACCGGTATGGTTTCCTCTGACTTCCCGCGTGAAGTGAGCGCGTTGTTGGTCGAAACTGGAGATAACCAGCTTGAGGTAATTCGCACTGGTGAAAAGGGCAGCCTGCATGAAGTAGATGAGGGTACCGTGGGCCGACAGAAACTAATTGGGTGGGCCAGCTTTATTGGTGCTTTGCTTGTTCTCATTGGTGGCGGTTATGTGGGTGTTATTTTGACTCGACGCGCTCGACAGCAAGCTCTTGAAAGTGAATATGAGGGTGAAGAAGATCTTGAACTCGATTAACCTTTAGAGTTGGCTCATATTGAGTTTTAGAGGCGGGTATCTGCGGCTGTTGAATGCCGCTGATATCCGCCTCTTTTCGTTACCCCTATCAATAATGGTGGTGAATAACACATAAATTTTGTTAGTGTGGATTGACAAGGAGAAAATAGAAAATATTTGAGTTTTTCACCCTAAATCTTTTTAAATTATTCTTCGCATAATACCTATTTTGAGCGAATATTTATGTGTGCGTGTATTATCTTTATGGAGGAGATTTTGCCGCCCGGTAACCTTCCGGTGTTCCGACGGCTGTACCTCCACGATAATGACCGAAGGAAGAAGAAGAGACATGCCTTTCCCCTCGACCAAATCGCGCGTCAGGCTCGCATCGTTGAGCTGCTGCAAACCCGACGCGTACGTTCTCAGGCCGAATTGGCGCAGTACCTCATTGATGATGGTATGAAAGTCACCCAAGCTACTCTATCCCGTGACCTTGTTGAGATCGGTGCCGAGCGTATCCGTGATGAAGGCTCCGGGCTAATTTACGCAGTTCCGAATTACCCTGCCCGGCGCGGTGGGGGAGAAACCCCGGATGCGCGTATGATTTCTCTGTTCAAAGAACTGCTGATTACAGCTGAAGGATCTGGTAATACAACTATCCTTCGCACACCACCGGGGGCGGCACAGTTTTTGGCTTCCTCCATTGATCAGAGCGGTTTAGAAGCTATTTTAGGGACCATCGCTGGGGACGATACCGTTATGGTGGTAACACGTGACCCCTCGGGCGGTCAGGAACTTGCTGAAAGCTTCCTTGCCTGGTCGGCAGGTCAGTAGCTTTAAGAGTTTCAGGTAGAGAGCTAGTAGTATCAGCGGAGCCGCCGAACAATGGGTGTTTGGCGGCTCCGGTGCACTTTGAGGGACTGGCTCTTGTGAATAGGCTAATTAGCAAGTAGCTTCTGCATGCTTGGCAGATCAAAGAACTGTGCCACCTGGGCAGGGGTTTGTGTGCCGAGGTGAGGGTCAGCACCTGCTTTTAGCAACGCCTGTGCGATGGGCTCATTATCGCGGAATACGGCGCATACAAGCGCGGTTTGTCCCCTGTCGTTGAGGCGGTTCAGATCAGCCCCAGCATCAATGAGGATGCGTACCATGTCTTTGTGTTCGTGGTAGGCGGCGAGAATAAGTAGGGTATCGCCGTTGGAGTTGGTGAGATTCACGGGTATGCCCTGGTTAAGGAGCGAGGTGAGCGCTAGGGGCTTATTGTCGCGCACAAGGTCAAAGATTGAGTTGAGAAAATCAAGGTCTTGACTGGTGAGGTGTGTATCTTGAGAAGGTTGGGGTATTTGTGTGTTCATGGTTTCTCTTCCCTAATAGGGCGATTTATCGGTGGGGTACGGGGGAGTCTGTGCTCAAAGTACTTATTGTGAATTACTAAAAATATTAAAAAATGATTTTATCATAATAAGAAGAATGGGGAGGTGTCTCGGGGTCAGCCGCAGCCTCCCAAAACGAGCCATGTAAAGGACTAAAATAGTGAGAACGTGCTGCACTATCTTATGCGCCCCCATCAGGTGCATCTCACGCCCCCTGCCCGCAAGGACATTACATGCCAACTAGCGAACCCCAACACCAACAACACTTCGCTGCACCCGCCGAGACGCGGAAAGACTCACACACGCACCTTCCCGCAGTCGCGCCACAGCCGCGCAATAATATCGCTGCCCTTTTAGCCGACAAAGCCCACAATAACGACACGGCACTCATTGTCCCCAGCGCTGCCGGTGGGGTAACCCATATTAGCTACCGTGAACTAGCTCAGGCAGCCGCTGCGTACAAGACTACCTGCAGAGTATTGGTGTACGTGAAGGCGACCGCGTCGCACTTTCACTTCCCAACGTTCCCCTTATGCCCGCTATCTACTATGGTGTCCTTGCCGCAGGCGCTATCTGCGTACCGTTGAATCCGTTACTGAGCGCGGCCGAGCTGGAACACCACATTCAAGACAGCACAGCAAAAGTCCTCTTCGCTTGGGAAGGCACAAGGCTAGCCGAAGAAGCCCCGCGTATTCCCCACATTGAGCGAGGCACTCTGCGCTTTGAAATACTTCGCGGGGTCACAGGGCCAGGGCCCAGAAACCTGTTTCGCCCCCTTTGACATGAACTCACCTGATAGCACCCAAGCGGTACTCGCTCCATTACCGGTCTGTGGGGCAGATCCCGCGCTTATCCTCTACACCTCAGGAACCACCGGAAAGCCTAAAGGTGCCACTCTAACTCACGCAAATATCCTCAGTAACGCACATAGCTGCGCGGAGGTTTTCGGGTTCACTAACGCAGACATCATCTTTGGTGGGCTGCCGCTTTTTCATGCCTTCGGACAAACCGTGTCCATGAACGCCGCATTTAGTGCAGGAGCCGCCGTTGCCCTTTTGCCTCGGTTCACTCCCGCTGACGCGCTGTATCTCATTGAACAGGCCCGCGTGAGCGTGCTCGCGGCGGTACCCAGCATGTACCTAGCGCTCGCCGACGTTCTTGAGTCTAATCCCGAAAGCTCAGCGTGCTTGAGGGGGCGTATCCGTTTCGGTATATCCGGTGGGTCACCTCTGCCGGAACCGGCGCATCGGAGATTTGAGAAACTGATCTCCTGCCCCATCTATGAGGGGTACGGACTGAGCGAAACGTCGCCGGTGGTCTGCTTTAATCGGTCGCAGTTTGGCCTGATAATCGGGTCGGTGGGGCGTGTGCTGCCCGGGGTGCGGGTGCAGGTACGCAAGCAGGACGGAACCCCAGCGCCCACCGGAGAGGCCGGGCAGCTCTGGATCTCGGGAGAAAACGTGATGGCAGGGTACTGGGAAAACCCAGAAGCCACAGAACAGGCTTTCGACGGTTCGTGGTTCGCCTCCGGCGATATTGCCAGTATCGACGCAGATAACAATATTTATATTCTTGACCGTATTAAAGATATGGTGCTGCGCAACGGTTACTCAGTGTACCCGCGAGAAATTGAAGATGTGCTCTACGCACACCCTCAAGTGCGTACCGCCGCCGTGGTGGGGGTCCCCGACGAGCGGGTGGGAGAAGAAATCCTAGCGGTCATTCTTCCGCGTGAGGCCACAAATACCTCTCAGCTGGAACATGAGTTAGACAGCTTGGCCCGCACCCACTTAGCAGCGTATAAGCACCCACGCCGCTACCTTTTTGTGAACGAGCTACCGTTAGGGCCAACCGGTAAAATACTCAAACGTGAGTTGCGGGCCGCCTTAGGACTCACCGAATAAAAGCGAGGTGCCGCTAAAACAGAGTAGAATTCTGTAGGCTACATTAGCACCACGCCCCCCGACTAAATGGGGTTGCACAGACACCTTGGATGCACAGCATCCGCCACCGGAAAGCGAGATAAATGAGCGTCACCGAGCCTGCCCCATGCAGCAGATCGTACCTGATGCGTGCACAACCATTGAGAATTATCCGCACGAGGGTATCCTTTTCTACGATGTGACCACGCTTTTTGCCAATGCCAAGGTATTCAAACAATGCATTGATGAGCTGGCCCGCCGGTTTGAAGGTACCTATGATGTGGTGGCCGGTGTTGAGGCGCGTGGTTTTTTGTTAGCGTCAGCGCTTGCCTACGCCACGGGTAAAGGGATTATGACGGTGCGTAAGGCAGGTAAACTGCCGCGCGAGACATTCCGTGAAGAGTACTCCCTGGAGTATGGTACGGCGGCTGTTGAGATTCACTGCAATGATTTCCCAGCGGGTACTCGGGTGCTTTTATTGGATGATATTTTAGCGACCGGAGGTACCCTGGTAGCTGCGGCGAAGCTGGTGGAGCGGGCACAGCTGCAGGTGGCTGGTATTGGTGTGCTCCTTGAGCTTGATGGCTTGGGCGGTCGTACCGCGCTTGAGTCATACCATGTTGAGAGCCTTAGCGCGGTCACTGAGTAATTCTTCACTCACATTTTTGGGTTTTAGCTTAGGGTAAGTTTCCCACTCCTGTGTGAACCCTGTAAAATAGTTCACCGTATTTTCGATACCGCCCGGCGGTTCTCGCCCGGGCGGTATTACTGTTCTAAGGAGCCGCATTTGTCCGCAGATGACCAGCAGTACGCGAATGTAGAAGAGGCGGAACGCCGCAGGGAGCGGGTTTTCGCGGAGCAGCTCAACCTTGAGCGTGACTATGTTTCACGCCTGTATTCTCGTCTTGATACTTTGCGGCAAGAGACTGAGCAGAAGCTCGCGCAGGTGCGGAAGAACCAGGCAGTGGGTGGGCACCAGAACCGGTCGGAACGGGACTCATTTGCGGCCCACTATGAGGACCGTCTAGCGCAGCTTAACGCGGTAGATGCGCGGTTGGCGTTTGGTCGTTTAGATATGAGCCGCGAGGGGCGAGGACGTGACCCGCTATATTGGGCGGCTGGGGATTACTGATGAGCAGCAGAACCGCCTGTTAATGGATTGGCGTGCCCCGAAGCGGGAACTTTTTACCAGGCAACAGCGTTCACGCCAATGGGGGTGCGTCGTCGTCGCCATCTCATGCTTGAAGGCCGCACCGTGGTGAACCTTGAAGATGAAGTATTTGACCCAGCCATGCTGCAGGATTCAGGTGAGTTACATGGCGAGGGTGCACTGCTGGCTGCGCTCAATCAGAAGCGTACGGGGCGCATGAATGATATTGTGGCGACTATTCAGGCTGAGCAGGATGCGATTATCCGCTCGGACCTGGCGGGCGTGCGCGTGGTGCAGGGCGGGCCGGGAACAGGTAAAACGGCAGTTGCTCTGCATCGTGCCGCATACCTGCTATACACGAATCGTGAGCGTCTCGCTAAGGCAGGCGTGCTGGTAGTGGGCCCCTCGAATTCGTTTATGTGGTATATCGAACGTGTGCTGCCTTCCTTGGGGGAGACAGGCGTGGTGATGGCATCGTTGGCGACCTTGTACCCGGGCTTACAGGCTGTGGCCGAGAAGAGCCGTAAAGCTGCTGCTTTAAAAGGTGAGCTGCGTATGGTGAAAGTGATTGAGCGTGCGGTTGCTGATCGGCAGAAGGTGCCGCAAGAGGCGCAGCAGCTTAACGTTGAGGGTACTGATGTTGAGCTGACTCCTGAGATGGTGCGTTCTGCCCGTGCTCGGGCTAGGGCCACAGGTAAGCCGCATAATGAGGCACGTGAGACATTCGTAAAAATACTGCTTCGTGAGCTGACCACTGCATTGGATGAGCAGTTGAATAAGGCGGCGGGCAGGGTAGTGGAACGCCCATATTTGCAGGATGATGTGCGCGGCAGTTTGGATGTACGCCGTGCCCTTAATCTGGCGTGGATGCCGCTTTCTCCCGAAACGTTGGTGCGCTCGCTTTTTTCGAAACAGCACTATCTGATATCTGCGACACCTGATTTTACGGAACAGGAGCGGGCCCTTCTAGCACGTGAGGCTGATGCTCCTTTCACCGAGGCGGATGTACCGCTGCTGGATGAAGCAGCCGAACTGCTGGGCGATTTTTCGAAGGTGACAGGCGCAGCGGCGGCGGCTCGCGCGGCGGCTGAGCATCAGGCGAACCTGGAAACGCCGCTAAGGCACTGGAGAATGTGCATCAGTCTCTTGCCGATGTCGGGGCTGACGGAGTGGTCACTGCGGAGCAGATTGCAGCGATGAATGAGACGGTGCGTGAGCGCATGACAGCTGCGGCTGCGGCCCAGTCTGATCGTACGTGGGCGTATGGGCATATTGTGGTGGATGAGGCTCAGGAACTTTCACCCATGCAGTGGCGCCTGCTAATGCGCCGGTGCCCCATGAAGTCTTTGACGGTAGTGGGGGATATCGCTCAGGCTTCTTCAGCAGCCGCGGCTTCTTCCTGGGAACAGGCACTTGAGCCATTTGTGGGGGAGCGTTTTACGCTTGATGAGCTGACGATTAACTACCGCACCCCGGCACAGATTTCTGATGCTGCTGTTGCTGTGGCCCGATCGGCTGGTTATGAGGTGTCAGCCCCGCGTGCGGTGCGTCAGGGTGACTGGGGGCCGCAGGTTCACCATGTTCCTGCGGAGCGCGTGGTGGCTGAGACGGTGTCTGTTGTGAACCGCGAGGTTGAGCACAGTGGCGGGGCACTGATTGGGGTTATCTGCCCACCAGACGAGTATATTGCGGTGGCACAGGCTGTGGGGCGGGCACAGACCGGGCGTACCGGTACCGCGCAGGACGCTCTTGAGAATCAGGTTCTAGTGCTCACCCCGTGGGAGGCAAAGGGGCTTGAATTTGATGTTGTGGTTATTGTTGAGCCGCAGCGTCTTATTGATGATGCGCTCGGGGCTGTGGGGGATTTATATGTGTCGATGACTCGGCCCACCCAACGTTTGCATCTGGTAGGTGATCGTATGCCTGAGGGGCTTGAATAGAACCCGCTTGGGTCTGAACTGCTTAAAAGTTCTGCGCGCAGCAGCAGCTGTGAGGCTGGGTAAGCGGGATGTTGAGAAAGCGCGCGCTTGGTTGCTACCTGCTAGGCTTAACCCTGTGTAAATCCTCTTGTGTTGTATCCGCTACCTGCGGCACGCAACCTCGACCCGTATGAAACGGAGAACCATGTCTGCCGACATCCTCAATGCGCAGCATAATGACGATACTTTTGAGAACATTTGGCAGGAGCTCAAGTGGCGCGGTCTTGTGCACGTGAGCACTGATGAGGAGGCGCTGGAGAAAGCGCTGAGCAGCGAGACTGTAACGTTCTACACCGGTTACGATCCTACCGCCGCGTCTTTGCATCTGGGGCACCTCGTGCAGCTATTGGTGATGCGTCGTTTGCAGCTTGCGGGGCATAAGCCGATTGGTTTGGTGGGCGGTTTTACGGGATTGATTGGTGATCCTCGTCAGACGTCAGAGCGTGTGCTTAATTCCCGTGAAGTTGTTGCTGGGTGGGTTGATTCGTTGCGTTCCCAGATTGAGCGGTTTCTCTCGTTTGAGGGAGAGAACGGCGCCCGGATGGTGAATAACTTGGACTGGGGCGGGCAGCTTTCCGCTATTGATTTCTTGCGTGATGTTGGTAAGCATTTCCGCGTGGGAACTATGGTGAAGAAGGAAATCGTTGCTAAACGCCTGAACTCGGAAGAGGGTATTTCTTACACCGAGTTTTCATACCAGATTTTGCAGGGGCTGGATTACCTTGAGCTTAATCGCCAGTACGGGTGCGCCCTGCAAACCGGTGGCTCTGATCAGTGGGGTAATCTCACCAGTGGCACCGAGCTGATCCGTAAGGTTGAGGGTAAAACCGTTCACGCTATTGGAACTCCGCTGATTACCAATTCCGATGGCACGAAGTTTGGTAAGAGCGAAGGCAACGCAATTTGGCTGAATCCTCAGATGTGCTCACCCTATGCCTTCTACCAGTTCTGGCTTAATACCGCTGATGCTGATGTGGTGGACCGTTTGAAGGTCTTTACTTTCTTGACTCGTGCTGAGATTGGCGAATACGAGCATAAGGTTGAAACGGAAGCGTATAAACGTGAGGCTCAGAAACGACTCGCCTATGAGGTGACAGCTCTTGTGCATGGTGTTGAGGCTACACATCAGGCTATTGCGGCTTCGGAAGCTCTTTTTGGTAAAGGTGATTTTGCGGCTTTGGATGAAAGCACTCTTCAAGCGGTGATGAGTGAACTGCCTTCAGTTGAGCTCTCTTCAGATCAGCTGGATTTGATTACGGTGCTTACGGAGCTTGGTTTTGCTTCTTCCAAATCTGAAGCACGCCGCATTTTGAAAGAAGGCGGCGCCTCGGTTAACGGGGCGAAGGTTCAGGGGGAGGATGCCGTAATTACACCTGAGCAGTTGCTTCACGGTAAGTATGCGATTGTGCGTCGTGGTAAGAAAAACCAGGGTGCTATTACGGTCGTATAGAGATTTGACTGTAGACATTGAAGGGGGTTTACTGCACAGCTTGTGCAGTAAACCCCTTTCTTTTTACTGCCGCGGGTAAAACGTGGGTGAAGACGCCATAGGTGCGAATGCGCTGCCTTACCAGCAATTACCCTTAGAGAAGCACCCTGCTGCGCCCAGATACCAGAGTGCTGAAAAATTTTTGTGAGAATTTTTAACGGTCCAACAGGCCAGCAGTTCCGCGTGTTTTCAAGGAACTCTGAGGTGTGAGGGCCTCCGTATAGCTTGTTTACCCCCCAATACAGGCCTATTTGTGTTGCAGAACACTCTGATTCAGGTTGCGTGTTGTGTGGGGGGTGTGTATAGTTGTATGAGTCGCCGCGGCGAGGGGCCCTGAAGGGGTGCTGTTGATGTTGTGGTTGGCTCTGAATGATGACTGTCTGGGGGGCTTCTGCGTGCCTGTTGTGGGTGTGTGGTGGTGTCCTGGGGTGGTGTGTTGTTTGAGAACTCAATAGTGTGCTTTTTTGGTTTCGAGCAAATTGTTTTTGTTTGGAAATGTGATACCAATTATTTTATTTATTTTTTGATTGATGACCGTTTGTGGTTTCAATTGTGTCAGCGTGGATCGTGCACCCCCGTGTACGGTTTGTGTTGGTGTTTGAGATCGGGTTGTCAGGCTTTTTGTTTTGTAACGGAGAGTTTGATCCTGGCTCAGGACGAACGCTGGCGGCGTGCTTAACACATGCAAGTCGAACGATGAAGCGGTGCTTGCACCGTGGATTAGTGGCGAACGGGTGAGTAATACGTGAGTGACCTACCTTTGACTCTGGGATAAGCCTGGGAAACTGGGTCTAATACCGGATACGACCAATCTCTGCATGGGGTGTTGGTGGAAAGCGTTATGGAGTGGTTTTAGATGGGCTCACGGCCTATCAGCTTGTTGGTGAGGTAATGGCTTACCAAGGCGACGACGGGTAGCCGGCCTGAGAGGGTGACCGGCCACACTGGGACTGAGACACGGCCCAGACTCCTACGGGAGGCAGCAGTGGGGAATATTGCACAATGGGCGCAAGCCTGATGCAGCGACGCCGCGTGAGGGATGACGGCCTTCGGGTTGTAAACCTCTGTTAGCATCGAAGAAGCGAAAGTGACGGTAGGTGCAGAGAAAGCGCCGGCTAACTACGTGCCAGCAGCCGCGGTAATACGTAGGGCGCGAGCGTTGTCCGGAATTATTGGGCGTAAAGAGCTTGTAGGCGGTTGGTCGCGTCTGCTGTGAAAGGCCGGGGCTTAACTCCGGTTTTGCAGTGGGTACGGGCTAACTAGAGTGCAGTAGGGGAGACTGGAATTCCTGGTGTAGCGGTGGAATGCACAGATATCAGGAGGAACACCGATGGCGAAGGCAGGTCTCTGGGCTGTAACTGACGCTGAGAAGCGAAAGCATGGGGAGCGAACAGGATTAGATACCCTGGTAGTCCATGCCGTAAACGTTGGGCACTAGGTGTGGGGGACATTCCACGTTTTCCGCGCCGTAGCTAACGCATTAAGTGCCCCGCCTGGGGAGTACGGCCGCAAGGCTAAAACTCAAAGGAATTGACGGGGGCCCGCACAAGCGGCGGAGCATGCGGATTAATTCGATGCAACGCGAAGAACCTTACCAAGGCTTGACATGCATTAGATCGCGTCAGAGATGGCGTTTCCCTTCGGGGCTGGTATACAGGTGGTGCATGGTTGTCGTCAGCTCGTGTCGTGAGATGTTGGGTTAAGTCCCGCAACGAGCGCAACCCTCGTTCTATGTTGCCAGCGCGTTATGGTGGGGACTCATAGGAGACTGCCGGGGTCAACTCGGAGGAAGGTGGGGATGACGTCAAATCATCATGCCCCTTATGTCTTGGGCTTCACGCATGCTACAATGGCCGGTACAGAGGGTTGCGATACTGTGAGGTGGAGCTAATCCCTTAAAGCCGGTCTCAGTTCGGATTGGGGTCTGCAACTCGACCCCATGAAGTCGGAGTCGCTAGTAATCGCAGATCAGCAACGCTGCGGTGAATACGTTCCCGGGCCTTGTACACACCGCCCGTCAAGTCACGAAAGTTGGTAACACCCGAAGCCGGTGGCCTAACCCTTGTGGGGGGAGCCGTCGAAGGTGGGATTGGCGATTGGGACTAAGTCGTAACAAGGTAGCCGTACCGGAAGGTGCGGCTGGATCACCTCCTTTCTAAGGAGCTCAACTATATTGGTTGGCCATGCCATCTGCGAGTGTCGGATGGGTGGTTTGCTCATGGGTGGAATGTCATGTTTCCTGGTTTGTGGTGGGGCCATTGAGGTGCGCTGTTGGGTTTTCGGGCTGCACGCTGTGTGGTCTGTGTGACTGGCTGGTGCTGGTGCTGGGGGTTTTCTCTGGTGCTGGTGGTGGTGTGGTTTGTTGTTTGAGAACTGTATAGTGGACGCGAGCATCTTCTGGAAGCTGTGCTGTGCACCCGCCTGTTTTGTGTGTGGGTGTGTGGTGAGTTTTCTGTGATTTTTTCTTTGATTGTTTGTAAGTTGTTAAGGGCACACGGTGGATGCCTTGGCACTAGAAGCCGATGAAGGACGTGTGAATCTGCGATAAGCCTCGGGGAGCCGATAACTGGGCGTTGATCCGAGGATGTCCGAATGGGGAAACCTTGCTCATTGTTATGGTGAGTGACCGCTGGTTGAATGTATAGGCCAGTTGGGGGGAACGCGGGGAAGTGAAACATCTCAGTACCCGCAGGAAGAGAAAATAATAATGATTCTGTGAGTAGTGGCGAGCGAAAGCGGAAGAGACTAAACCTGTGGTGTGTGATACCGGTCGGGGGTTGCATCATGGGGGTTGTGGGAGGCGTCGTGGCAGTTCTGACCGGCTGTTGGCGTGATGTTCAGGATGGTAGGTGAATGGTCTGGGAAGGCCGACCGGAGTGGGTGAGAGTCCCGTAGCTGAAATTGTTCTGACCGCGTGGCGTTTGTCCCGAGTAGCACGGGGCTCGTGGAATCTCGTGTGAATCTGCCAGGACCACCTGGTAAGTCTAAATACTTTCTAGTGACCGATAGTGGATCAGTACCGTGAGGGAATGGTGAAAGTACCCCGGGAGGGGAGTGAAAGAGTACCTGAAACCGTGTGCTTACAAGCCGTTATAGCCCCCTGTTGTGTGGGGTGGTGGCGTGCCTTTTGAAGAATGAGCCTGCGAGTTAGTGTTTTGTCGCGAGGTTAACCCGTGTGGGGTAGTCGTAGCGAAAGCGAGTCTGAATAGGGCGTTGTAGTGGCAGGATCTAGACCCGAAGCGGAGTGATCTATCCATGGCCAGGTTGAAGCACGTGTAAGAGCGTGTGGAGGACCGAACCCACCTAGGTTGAAAACTGGGGGGATGAGCTGTGGATAGGGGTGAAAGGCCAATCAAACTCTGTGATAGCTGGTTCTCCCCGAAATGCATTTAGGTGCAGCGTTGCATGTTTCTTGCCGGAGGTAGAGCGACTGGATGGCTGATGGGCCCGCGAGGGTTACTGACGTTAGCTAAACTCCGAATGCCGGTAAGTGAGAGTGTAGCAGTGAGACAGTGGGGGATAAGCTTCATTGTCGAGAGGGAAACAGCCCAGACCATCAACTAAGGCCCCTAAGCGTGTGCTAAGTGGGAAAGGATGTGGAGTTGCTGAGACAACCAGGAGGTTGGCTTAGAAGCAGCCATCCTTGAAAGAGTGCGTAATAGCTCACTGGTCAAGTGATTCTGCGCCGATAATGTAGCGGGGCTCAAGTACACCGCCGAAGTTGTGGCAATCAGTCCTTGTGGCTGGTTGGGTAGGGGAGCGTCCTGCATGAGGTGAAGCTGCCACGGGAGTGTGTGGTGGATTGTGTGGGAGTGAGAATGCAGGCATGAGTAGCGAATCACGGGTGAGAAACCCGTGCGCCGGATGATCAAGGGTTCCAGGGTCAAGTTAATCTGCCCTGGGTTAGTCGGGGCCTAAGGCGAGGCCGACAGGCGTAGTCGATGGATAACGGGTTGATATTCCCGTACCAGTGAAGAACCGTCCATACTGATATTGTGATGCTAACCATGCCGAACACAGTGTGCTGCTCTTTTGGGTGGTGTGTTGTGGGGTGTGTGGGACCCAGGCTTTGGAGGTAAGCGTGTTAACAGGTGTGACGCAGGAAGGTAGCCAAGCCACGCGGTGGTTGTCGTGGTCTAAGCGTGTAGGGATGGTTGGTTGTTAAATGCGCCAGCTGTGTGTCTGAGACGTGATGGGACCCCGTTGTTGGGGGATTTGGTGATCCTATGCTGTCGAGAAAAGCATCGGCGTGAGGTTTGAGCTGCCCGTACCCGAAACCGACACAGGTGATCAGGTAGAGAATACTAAGGCGATCGAGAGAATCATGGTTAAGGAACTCGGCAAAATGCCCCCGTAACTTCGGGAGAAGGGGGCCCTGAGCGTGATCTGCCCGTGCGGTGGGGAGCGTGTAGGGGTCGCAGAGACCAGGGGAAGCGACTGTTTATCAAAAACACAGGTCCGTGCGAAGTCGTAAGACGAGGTATACGGACTGACTCCTGCCCGGTGCTGGAAGGTTAAGAGGAGTGGTTAGCCCTTTTGGGGGGCGAAGCTGCGAATTTAAAGCCCCAGTAAACGGCGGTGGTAACTATAACCATCCTAAGGTAGCGAAATTCCTTGTCGGGTAAGTTCCGACCTGCACGAATGGAGTAACGACTTCCCTACTGTCTCAACCATGAACTCGGTGAAATTGCAGTACGAGTAAAGATGCTCGTTTCGCGCAGCAGGACGGAAAGACCCCGTGACCTTTACTATAGTTTGGTATTGGTGTTTGGGTTGGCTTGTGTAGGATAGGGTGGGAGACTGTGAAGCCGCTACGCTAGTGGTGGTGGAGTCGTTGTTGAAATACCACTCTGGTCAATCTGAGCGTCTAACTTCGGGCCATGATCTGGTTCAGGGACAGTGCCTGATGGGTAGTTTGACTGGGGGCGGTTGCCTCCTAAAGTGTAACGGAGGCGCCCAAAGGTTCCCTCAGCCTGGTTGGCAATCAGGTGTTGAGTGTAAGTGCACAAGGGAGCTTGACTGTGAGAGTGGCGGCTCGAGCAGGTGCGAAAGCAGGGACCAGTGATCCGGCAGTGGCGTGTGGAAGCGCTGTCGCTCAACGGATAAAAAGGTACCTCGGGGATAACAGGCTGATCTTGCCCAAGAGTCCATATCGACGGCATGGTTTGGCACCTCGATGTCGGCTCGTCGCATCCTGGGGCTGGAGTCGGTCCCAAGGGGTTGGGCTGTTCGCCCATTAAAGCGGTACGCGAGCTGGGTTCAGAACGTCGTGAGACAGTTCGGTCCCTATCCGCTGCGTGCGTTGGAGAATTGAGAAAGGCTGTCCTTAGTACGAGAGGACCGGGACGGACGAACCTCTGGTATGTCAGTTGTACCGCCAGGTGCATGGCTGATTGGCTACGTTCGGGAGGGATAACCGCTGAAAGCATCTAAGCGGGAAGCTTGTTTCGTGATGAGTTCTCCTGGCCCCCTGTGTGGGGTGTGAGGTTCCCTGTAGATGACGGGGTTGATAGGCCGGGTATGGAAGCGCTGTAAGGTGTGGAGTTGACTGGTACTAATAGACCGAAGGCTTACATTATAGTCATATTTGTTTTGTGTGTTTGTGTTCACTGTACAGTTTTGAGGCAACAAGCTATTCTTTGCGGGGGGTAATCCCCGTGAGGGTGTTGTTGTGTGGTTTTGCGGTGGTGATAGCCGGGGGGAAACGCTCAGTCTCCTTTTCGAACCTGGTTGCTAAGCCCTGTGGTGTTGATGGTACTGCATCTTGGTGGGTGTGGGAGAGTAGATGGCTGCCGCAATTTTTTTTGTGAGTGGGGGTCCCCTTTGTGGGGGCCCTCTTTTTTTGTGCCCTGAAGGGGGGTTGCGTGTGTGTGGGGTGTTGGTGTGTTTGGGGGTCTACACAAAAAACCAGAGTATTTTTGTTGTTCAGTGCTTGAACCATACTATGCACCAGGCAGCCCGAGTAGGTTGTTGACAGGGTATATCTCGAAGAAGTATTCACCTTATGGGACCTCAGGTGCACATTCACCCAGTCTGTAATAGACTATAACGGAGTAATAGTGCGCCTATAACCCTGAAATGGCGTATCCCGCCCCAAGGAGCTTCATGTCTGAGAAACCCCGCCACACATCCAACACGTCTGGCGATAATCGTCCCATGTACAAAGGTAACCGTACTGAAAAATCACGCGGTAAAAAAGGTGGCTACAAAGGTAAAGGGTTTAAAGACAACCGCCGGGATGGTAACGGATACGATCGTAATGGAGCCTCCGGCCGCGGCGATAAAAAATTCAACCGAAATCACCAATCAAGCCAGCGTCCCAGCACTCGCAGGCAGCACGGTTCAGAAGACACGCCTCAAGAAGATGTGCGCACTATTGGAGGGCGCGCAGGGTACCGGCCCTCAAAAGCGAAAGCCCCTGAAATTGATAATGATGTTACTGGGCGGGAACTAGATGGGGCCACCAACCGCCAGCTGCGAGCCCTAGAACCTCGTAACGCCGAAACTGTAGCAAAGCACCTTGTTATGGCCGGGCGCTACCTTGATATTGACCCTCAGTTCGCCCTTGAGCACGCTATTGCAGCCTCACGGAGCGCTGGGCGCATCGCCGCAGTACGCGAAGCCGTGGGTGTTACTGCATATGTGGCCGAAGAGTACGAGACCGCGCTGCGGGAGCTGCGCACCCACCGGCGAATCAGCGGATCCAATGAGCATCTTGCACTGCTGGTCGACTGCGAACGCGCTCTGAATAGGCTCCCTAAAGCACTTGAAATGCTTAACGAAGCACAACGCGAAGACCTACCAACAGCGGTACGGGTGGAATTGGCAATCGTCGAATCGGGTATCTACATCGATCAAGGCAAAAAATCTCAGGCCATTGCTGTATTACGTATCCCTCAGCTTGACCCTAAACGTGCCTATCACTATAGCCCCCGCCTATTCACTGCTTATGCGGCTGCCCTCGCTAATGCAGGGAAAAAACAGGAAGCACAGCGGTGGGAACGACTGGCCCACATGGCTGAAGCAGCTCTGGGACAAGGCGACTATGCCGAACCCGAAATTTTCGACATCTATGGGGAATCGGATCTTCTGGAACCCGAAGAAAACCCCGTAACTGACGAACAACCAGATAGTGTAGAAACTGCTGATCTTTCCGAACAAGAGGAAGCGGAAACCACCTCAGAAAATACCGGTGTACAAGAAACAGAGGCTAGTACTGATGAGCTGCATGGGGAGAATGCCCCAAATGTTGCTGACGAGGAGTCCGAAGAAGACAGCATCATTGACGTTGCGGAATCCGCGGAGAACAAGGTAAAGACCAACCAGGATACCCTCAACTCTGTGCGAGCACAGCAACAAACGGAACCTCAGTAAGAAACCGGCTCTTCAACTAACCCTGCAAAATAGCTGTAGAACCTATCCCCAACCCGCCTACAGTACTTCGGAGGGAAACCCCTGAAAGGTGCACCATGAGTGAAACCCTGCTCAGCGGCTACGACGCGCTGCTATCTGACCTAGACGGCGTGGTGTACGCTGGTCCTTTCGCCATACCCGGCGCTCCCGAAGCACTCAACCGTGCCGAAGACAGCGGTACCCCCGTGGTATTCGTGACTAATAATGCATCCCGTTCTGTGGACTCAGTCGCTGAACACCTACGTGAATTAGGTGTGAAGACCCGTGCCGACCGTGTGGTCAGCTCCGCCCAAGCTAGTGCAGCTCTTCTCGCGCAGCAGCTATCCGCAGGGGCAAAGGTGCTCGTGACAGGTACAGACGCCCTCGCCAACTGCGTGCGGGAGGCCGGGCTCACCCCTGTACGGTCACAGCACGAAAACCCGGTAGCGGTTGTTCAAGGATTCAACCCACGCCTCATCTGGGAAGATCTGGCAGAGGCATCCTACACTCTTGCTGACGAGCAGGTGCTATGGGTGGCTACCAATACCGATAAAACCATCCCCAAAGAACGGGGCCAAGCGCCCGGAAACGGGACTCTCGTCGCTGCTGTAGCGACCGCTACGGGACGTACTCCACAGGTGGCGGGTAAGCCTGAGGCAGCAATTTTTGCAACAGCGGCCGCATCGGTTAAAGCTCAGAAACCAGTGGTGGTCGGCGACCGGCTTGACACCGATGTTCTGGGCGCAAACCGCGCCGGTATGCACGGGGCTATAGTACTCACCGGGGTACAAACCTACGCCGATGTGATTGCAGCTGTACCTGACCAGCGGCCAGCCTACATCCTGCGCACCCTTGACGACTTCTTTGCTCCCTACCCGAATATTGAGGTGGTGTTTGAAGGGTACGAGACCGTAGCCTACGGCCCCCGCTGGCAGGCAAATGTTCGTGGAGAACACATTCAGCTCACGGCCCCTGAAGGATTCAGCACGACTGCTGCGCATAAAAACTTTGCTGGAAGCGACGATGAAGCAGAAGCCTGGCGTGTAGCATGTGCCGCGTGGTGGGCTGCCCATCCCGATCGGGGAGGGATGCCCGAAGTACACGGGCTACCCAATGCGAGCGGTGCCGAGGGAGCCTCATGAGCGAAAAAAGCACCGGCGCTGAACTAACCCTAGAAGACGGCCCTGAAACACCGTTGAGTGATGAGGAACGCGCGGAGTATGAAGCCTTCGAAGAGAAGCTGGCCGCAGCACTCGCCCTAGATCCTTTGGAACGCATTAACGCCTATGGGAAACTCGTGGAAAAACTCACCGCTGAACTCGAAAGCTGAGCAGCGTGCGGTTAGACAAGTACCTCGCCCACAATGGGCTAGCAACCTCCCGCACACTTGCTGCAAAACTTATTGCTGCCGGTGCTGTGAGCCTCAACGGGAAACCCGTTCGTAAAGCATCCCTGGATGTGACGCCAGGTGATAACGTGCAGGTGCAGCGTAGCGAACTCACTGAATATGTAAGCCGGGCGGGGCACAAACTGGCGGGGGCCCTGAAAGCATTCCCGCAGGTGCAGGTGAGCGGTAAACGCTGCTTAGACGCGGGGGCCTCAACCGGTGGATTCACTGATGTACTCTTACGCGCCGGCGCTGCTCACGTTGCCGCAGTAGATGTGGGCCATAATCAGCTGGTGCAGCAACTGCGGGATGACACACGGGTAAGCGTCTATGAAGGGCTGAACGTGCGCTACCTGAAGCCTGCTGATATTGGCGGGCAGGTTGATGTGACAGTAGGAGACCTGTCGTTTATTTCCCTCACTCTCGTCATGCGCCCCTTAGCGGAGGCAACAGTACCCGGTGGAGACCTGCTGCTAATGGTGAAACCCCAATTTGAGGTAGGAAAACATCGTATTGGTAAGGGCGGGGTAGTAGTTGATGCACAGGCCCGTGCGGAGGCTGTGCAGGCTGTGCAGAACTCGGCGCGCGAGTGCGGTTTAACGGTGTGTGCCACCTCCCCGAGCCCGTTACCCGGGCAGGATGGAAATAAAGAATACTTTCTGTGGTGCACCAAACCGATGCGCTAAAAATAACAACTCTTATCGAAAAAATTTTCTAGAACTTGTGTTCGTATCATTATTTTTTCGGGTAGACTTAGGAAAGATACCGCGCAGGGCAAAATATCTGAAAGGGATGTACATGGCAGAGGCAGAAAGCCGTAAAATCCTGGTGTTCGCCCACACCGGACGTAAAGAGGCACGTGAGGCTGCCCGCCAAGCGTGCACACAGCTGTATCGTGCGGGGCTCACCCCGGTCATGAACCGTTCAGATCTTGAGACCCTTACCGAAAACTGGGCGGATCCCGTGCCCGTGCAAGTGGTACACGAAAGCGTACCGCTCATTGATATTGAGCTGGGGGTAGTGCTTGGGGGTGACGGGTCGATTCTGCGTGCGGCAGAGATGGTACGCCGCACCACTATTCCGCTGGTCGGGGTGAATCTCGGACACGTGGGATTCCTCGCAGAATCTGAAGAAAGCGACCTAGGGGAGACCGTTGAGCGTATCGTAAGCGGAGAGTACACCGTTGAAGAGCGCATGGCGATCGAGGTTGAAGTCTGGCATGAGAGCAAACGGGTGCACACCGACTGGGCGTTAAACGAGGTCAGCGTCGAAAAAGGCAACCGCGAAAAATGATCGAAGTCATCATTGAAGTGGATCGAAAACCCCTGAGCACCTTTGGATGTGACGGGGTGGTAATGGGCACTCCCACCGGTTCCACCGCGTACGCATTCTCGGGGGGGTGGACCTGTTGTCTGGCCGGAGGTAGAAGCAATACTCATGGTGCCGCTTTCAGCACACGCCCTATTCGCCAGGCCACTCGTCGCGGCCCCCACCTCAATGGTTGCAGTCGAGATGATGCCTGGTAACGGCGCATCCGGGGTGCTGTGGTGCGATGGGCGCCGTACCGTGGATTTACGCCCCGGCTCGCGGATTGAGGTACGCAAATCAGAGAAACCGGTGCTGCTGGCCCGTATTCACCCGGCTCCGTTCTCTGAACGGATTGTCCGTAAATTTGAGCTGCCTATCCGCGGCTGGCGTGGCCCCCAGCATCAAAGCTAAACCCCTCGCCATTTTTACTGTTGCGCCCAGCGCCGGAATACCACGGTGAATCCCAGAACCTGAGTAGATGAGGACCTTGCGTGATTGAAGAAATCCATATTCGTGACTTGGGCGTTATCACCGATGCGCGCCTGCCCCTGCAGCCCGGGCTGTCAGTACTTACAGGTGAGACAGGGGCCGGTAAAACGATGGTTGTGACCGCTCTTGGGATGCTTCTCGGAGCCCGAAGCGACGCCTCTAGTGTGCGCAGCGGCGCTAAGAGTGCCCTCGCAGAGGCTGTGGTGCGCCTTCCCAATAGCCATCCGGCCCTTACTCTCGCGCAGGATGCCGGTGGGTCGGTAGAAGAACTTGACGGTGAGCAAAGTGAGCTGCTGCTGGCGCGCACCGTGAACGCTTCGGGGCGTTCCCGTGCCCACATTGGTGGGTGCTCTGCCCCTATCGGGACCCTTGCAGATATTGGGCACACCCTCGTTGCGGTGCATGGACAATCCGACCAGCTGCGCCTCAAATCTGCTGCCGCTCAACGGCACGCCCTTGACTCGTATGCGGGCGAGACCCTCACACGTCTGCTGGGGGAGTACCGCACCACCTATGACCGTTACCGCGCTGCTGCTGCCGAGCTTAAAGAAGTACGCGAAAACTCTCGCGCCCGCGCCTTGGAGGCACAAACTCTGCGCGGGGCGCTTGAAGAAATCGATAGTGTGGACCCGCAGGAGGGTGAAGATACTGCTCTTAAGGCTGAAAGTCTTAAGCTCATGAACGTTGAGGCGCTGCGTACCGCCGCCGCCACGGCTTCAGCGGCACTGGCAGGCAGCGAATACGCTGAAGGGGATGAGGCGAACGTGCTGGGTCTGCTTGATACTGCCCGAGGCGCCCTGCAGCACCAAGCCGAGGCCGACGAAGAATTAGCTTCACTCGCTCACCGTTTGAACGAAGTGCTGATCCTTAGCACCGACATCTCATCTGATCTCGCCTCTTACACGGCTTCCCTCGACGGAGAAAGCCCTGAACGGCTTGCACACGTGCAGAACCGCCTGGCGCAGCTGAAAAACCTCACCCGAAAATACGGTGCAGATATTACCGAGGTACTTGACTGGGCGCAGGCATCCCGCGCCCGCCTGAATACTCTTACCGATGACCCCACCCGTCAAGAAAACTTAGAAGCCGAGCTGGTCACTTTACGCCAGAAGCTTGGGGAGCAGTCGCAGGCGCTTCTGGAAGCCCGCCGGGGCGCCGCCCGAACACTGGCCGAGGCTGTCAGCGAAGAACTGACTGCACTCGCCATGCCCAACGCCTCCCTCATCGTGGAGGTTTCCGAGGCAGAGAAGTTCTCACCCTACGGTAAGGACACCGTCACCTTCATGCTCGCCCCGCACAAAAATGCAGCCCCGCGTCCGCTGGGTAAAGGCGCCTCCGGTGGTGAGCTTTCCCGCGTGATGCTGGCCCTTGAGGTGGTACTGGCTGAGGTGGACCCTGTACCCACCTTCATCTTTGATGAGGTAGACTCCGGGGTGGGCGGTAAAGCGGCCATTGAAATCGGCAGGCGCCTTGCGATGCTCGCCCAACACGTGCAGGTGCTGGTGGTAACCCACCTGCCGCAGGTGGCTGCGTTCGCTGACCAGCATATTCTGGTGCTCAAAAACGATGACGCTTCACTCTCAAAAGTGCAGGTGCTCACCGATGAGCAGAGGGTAGTTGAACTTGCCCGGATGCTCGCCGGACACGACCAATCGGAGGCGGCTCAAGAGCACGCCCGCGAACTATTGCACGCTGGCGGCCAGCTGTAAAGAAGAACCATGCACCCATAGCGTAGGTTCGGCAGGCGGCGTTTGACCACCCAGTATTTGGGCGGTTGTGTGAGTATTATTGGCGGGTTATTACGCTGCGCCCTATTGGATAAGAAAGAAGAAAATGGTAAGCTTGAATTCCGTGGTGAATGAAATATGAGCGCATCCGGCGCGTCTTCCAACGGCAAAGTAACCCGTCAAATCTTCGTAACCGGCGGTGTTGCGTCTTCTCTAGGCAAAGGCCTTTCAGCATCTTCTCTGGGGCAGCTTCTACGCTCACGCGGTCTTTCTGTGACTATGCAGAAGTTCGACCCCTACCTAAACGTTGACCCCGGAACCATGAACCCTTTCCAGCACGGTGAGGTATTCGTGACTGATGATGGGGCGGAAACCGACCTCGACATTGGGCACTACGAGCGTTTCCTTGACGAGAACCTTGACCAGTCCGCGAACGTGACTACCGGTCAGGTGTACTCGTCGGTGATCGCCAAAGAACGCCGCGGCGAATACTTGGGTGATACGGTGCAGGTGATTCCACACATCACCAACGAGATTAAGGCGCGTATGCGTTACGCTGCCGAGATTGATAACGCCCCGGACATTATTATTACCGAAATCGGCGGTACCGTTGGTGATATTGAGTCCCTGCCATTTATGGAAGCCGCGCGGCAGGTGCGCCGCGATGTGGGGCGTCAGAACGTGTTTTTCCTGCACGTCTCCCTGGTGCCGTTTATTGGTCCATCTGGCGAGCTTAAAACCAAACCCACCCAGCATTCAGTCGCCTCTCTGCGGGGTTTGGGGATTCAACCCGACGGACTGATTCTCCGCTGCGAGCGTGACGTGCCAGCCTCACACCGGGCGAAGATTGGTAACGCCTGCGACGTGGATGTGGACGCCGTCATTTCGTGCCCTGACGCGCCGAGCATCTACGATATCCCCAAAACTCTGCATGGGCAGAAGCTGGACGACTATATCCTTGATTACTTTGGGCTTGAGGCCCCCGACCCCGATTTCACCCAGTGGGATCGTGTGTTAGGCGCCGTGCACAACCCTAATACTGATGTGAAGGTCGCACTCGTTGGCAAATATATTGACCTGCCCGATGCCTACCTTTCCGTCTCTGAGGCCCTGCGCGCTGGCGGCTTCGCCAATAATGTGAAGGTCAAGATTAACTGGGTGGCGGCAGATTTGTGCTCCACCGATGAGGACGCCGAAAAGCACTTGGGCGACATGGACGCTATCCTGGTACCTGGCGGGTTTGGCATCCGCGGCCTTGACGGCAAGATCGGTGCGCTCAAATACGCTCGTGAGCATAAAATTCCCACGCTAGGAATCTGCCTGGGGCTGCAATCTATGGTGATTGAGTATGCGCGTAATGTGCTTGGGCTATCTGAGGCGTCCTCGACTGAGTTTGACCCGGACACCACCGAGCCGGTGATCGCCACCATTGAGGAGCAGAAACAGTTCGTGCACGGTGCTGGGGATCTTGGCGGTACCATGCGTCTGGGCCTGTACCCTGCGAACCTGGTTCCCGGCTCTCAGGTTGCTAAGGCGTACGGTGCTACTGAGGTCGCTGAGCGGCACCGCCACCGCTATGAGGTAAACAATGAGTACCGTGAACGGCTTGAAGACGCGGGGCTGAGGATCTCGGGCACCTCACCCGACTCCTCACTGGTGGAGTATGTGGAACTGCCCGCCGAGACGCACCCCTACTATGTGGCGACTCAGGCGCACCCCGAATACCGTTCCCGCCCGACCCGCCCGCACCCGCTCTTTGCGGGCCTTATTGAGGCAGCACTGGCACAACGCGATATGTAACGGCTAAGGCAGCAACACCACGAGGCGGGGCCTGTTACATACTTTGGTGAAGGCTTCGCCTCGTGCCGGTCTGGTGCGGATAACTGTGATGGGCGTGTGATGCAGGGATGTTCAGTGTCATTCGCTAAACCACCGACTCTCTGTGCCCTGACGCTGCACCGGGTCCCCGCCTGGAATCCACGTTAGAATGGGGGATATGAGCACCAAACCGGCGGCATCATCGCTTAACCCAGAATACGCAGATATTGTTGACACTCCCTCTTTGCGGGAGGTTACCTCCCGGGAACATAAATACTGCGGGCATGTGCTCGATGTGACCGTTGAAAAATACTTGCTGAGTCCCCCACGGGCCGGAACTGACCCGCGACGTTGTGGGTATGCCGGGTGCTGTTGCCGTGGCTACCCTTGATGAACACGACCGTATTCTGCTGCTTAACCAGTACCGCCACCCGGTGCGCATGAACCTGTGGGAGGTACCCGCTGGGCTTCTCGACATTGAGGGGGAAGACCCGCTGGCGGCGGCCCAACGTGAGCTTGCAGAGGAAGCCGACTTAGAAGCTAAGACCTGGCACACTCTTATCGACTACTACACCACCCCGGGTGGGGCCGACGAGGCGGGCCGCATCTACCTGGCTCGGGGTCTGCGCCGTATCCCAGAAGGGCAACGCATCCCACGCGGGGAAGAAGAAGCTGAGATCACCTACCGGTGGGTTCCTCTTGACGCTGCCGTACAGCTGGTGCTGGCAGGGCGCATCCATAACGGGTTGGCGAACCAGGCGATTATGGCGGCTTACGTTGCATCCCAGGTGGGGTTTGCCAACCTGCGCTCGGCCACCGATAGCTGGGATTTTCACCCTTATCTGGGCGGGCGGCGCACCCGGTACCGGAATGTTCACTAAAACTGTGTGATGGTATCTCCTGTGACTGGGCGCTCTTCCCGCAGCCACACCCGGCCCACCCCACTGCAGGCTGGTGTAGAACAGTACCTTACCTATTTGCGTGTTGAAAAAGGCAGCAGCGATAATACGGTACTTTCGTACACGCGCGATTTGCGCCGCTACAGCGCGTACCTTGCCACGCGCGGTATTATCGCTCCCGAGCGCATCCGCACCGCTGATGTGCGTGCGTTTATGCGGGAACTCGCTAACCCCACCGTGCCACTACCCGAGCCGCAGACAGCGCAAGACCGTAAAGCAGCCGAGCAGGACGCGCATGATGCCCTTGCCGCAACGATTTATGCGGGTGATAAAGCATCTGCTGCGCCCCCGCCGCACAATTCGCTCAGTGCACCAGCGGGGCAAATTCTGCCGGTTCCGCTGGGTCCCTAACTCTATTGCCCGCACCATGGCAGCGGTGCGGGGCGCGCACGCTTTCTGGCATAGTTCCCGCACCACTGACACCGACCCGGCGGCGGCGGTGAAGCCTCCCAAAAACGTCAAACGGTTACCTAAGGCTGTCACTGTTGAGCAGATGCAGCGGCTTCTTGCGGTTCCGTCCCCTGGAGACCCCTACCGGTTTGCGGGACCGGGCGATCTTGGAATTTTTGTATGCCACGGGTGCGCGCGTCAGTGAGATGCTAGCCGCTGATATAGACGATGTGCACCTGGGGGGAGAGCACCACCGATGAGCACGGTGAAACTGTTACTTTACCCGGGTATGTGCGGCTATTCGGTAAAGGGGGGAAAGAGCGGCTGGTTCCGGTGGGGTCGTATGCGCAGCGGGCCCTTCAGAACTATCTGGTGCGTGCCCGCCCCGTATTTGCCGCACATGGTAAAGGTACCGCCGCGCTATTCCTCAATGGGCGCGGTAGCCGCCTGGGTCGGCAGGGTGCGTGGCTGATTCTTAAAAGCGCCGCCGAGCAGGCGGGGCTGGCCCAGGATTTTTCGCCTCACTCAATGCGGCATTCTTTTGCTACACACCTGCTGCAGGGCGGGGCCGATATTCGGGTGGTGCAGGAACTTTTGGGCCACGCTTCTATTGCCACCACCCAGGTGTATACCCGGGTGAGCCCCGAGGGGATGATGGAGGTGTACCGGATGGCGCATCCGCGAGCCAACTACCCCACACAGTAGGAACAGTAGGAAATGTATGCGTGCGCCTTGGTGCACTGTACCCATCCGCTGCGCCGGTTCGCGCGTAAGGCTACCGAAAGATTCTGCGGTGCGCAAAATCATGTGTAATATTTATTCTTCGTGTTACAAAAATGTAAAAAATGTGTTTCTCCGTGTAAAACCCACCAAACCCACTAGGGTGGCCCGGTAGTATCGTGACTATCGCCGAATCGGCCGCGCCCAACCGCAACTATCCCAGAGCGTGGCTGTTCATGAGATTAAAGGCTATCTCAGGCGGTGCAGACGCACAGTATCGTGCGTGCCCCGAACGGAAGGGATACATGTTATGAGCACGGCATCAGCCCACAACTCATCACCCAAAAAAACACGGTAGAAAAAGAAGCCGTTCTATAAAGACCCCACCCACATGCTGTACCTCTCGGTGATTGCTGCCGTCATTATCGGCTGCGTGCTGGGGACTGACCGCGCCGGGCTTCGCTAAAGGTCTGGCGCCCATCGGTACCGGGTTTATCGCGCTCATTAAAATGATGATCGCCCCCGTCATTTTCTGCACCATCGTCCTCGGGGTTGGCTCCATTGCAAAAGCTGCGACCGTGGGGAAAGTGGGCGGTATGGCGCTGCTGTATTTTGTGCTCATGAGCACCTTTGCGCTCGGTATTGGTCTAGTGGTTGGCAATATTATTGAGCCCGGCAGCGCCCTGCACTACGACCCAGCCACCACTAAATACACCCTCCCCAACAACAGCAGCGGGAGTCATGGCGGGGGAGATACCGTGAGCTTTCTGCTGGGCATTATCCCCACCTCCCTGCTTTCTGCACTGACAAACGACAACATTCTGCAGACCCTGTTTGTGGCTCTGCTGATGGGTTTTGCGCTGCAGAAAATGGGCCCGGTCGGCCAGCCCATCCTAAAATTCCTCACCTACTGCCAAGCGCTGGTGTTCCGCCTGCTCATGATGATTATGTGGCTGGCACCGCTGGGGGCATTAGGCGCTATCGCAGCGGTTGTCGGGTCCACCGGGCTGCAAGCAATCTCGTCTATGTTCGTGCTCATGGCCGCCTTCTACATCACCTGCATCCTATTTGTTGTGGTGGTGTTGGGCAGCATCCTTAAACTGTTCGCAGGGGTGAACATTTTTAGCCTACTGAAATATTTGGCGCGGGAATACCTGCTGATTTTCTCCACCTCCTCCTCTGAGGCGGCCTTGCCGCGGCTGATCGCTAAAATGGAGCACCTTGGCGTCTCAAAACCTGTAGTGGGTGTGGTTGTGCCCACCGGGTATTCCTTTAACCTGGACGGTACCGCTATCTACCTGACCATGAGCGCACTATTCGTGGCCGAGGCAATGGGTACCCCGCTGGCGCTGGGTGAACAGCTTTCTCTGTTGGTTTTCATGATTATTGCTTCAAAGGGCGCCGCTGGTGTCTCGGGTGCGGGTATCGCTACCCTGGCAGGTGGTTTGCAGTCGCACCGCCCTGACCTCGTGAACGGTGTGGGGCTGATTGTGGGTATTGACCGTTTCATGTCCGAGGCGCGCGCCGTTACGAACTTTACCGGCAACGCCGTGGCGACCGTGCTCATGGGTAAAGCCGTTAAAGAGATTGACATGGACAGGGTGCATTCCGTCCTAAAGGCGAACTTCCCTTTGACGAGAACACCATGGGGGATGCCCTGCACGGCGACCAGTATGTGGATGATGCAGTGGCTCAGAAATCGCCAACCAAACAGATTCCCGTTGTGCCGCCCGAGAACATAAAGCCACGCACGCACATCGACTCTGGGCAGTAGCAGAGAGCTTGAACGCATCCGTTCAACCTCAACCGCCCCGTACCCCTGAGTTCCACCTCACGTTTAGGCTCTGGGATACGGGGCAAATACTGTAACCTTATAATCAACAGTAAATTTCGCACACGAAGGTGACATAGTTGACTGAAGCACCGGAACAAGAACTCGGGCCCACCGGCCGCCCCCTCCGCGAATACCCCCGACCCCGCGCCCATACAACAGCACGGTCCCGCGCGCATCATCTCGATGGTGAACCAGAAGGGTGGGGTGGGTAAGACCACCTCAACCATTAATCTTGGTGCGGCCCTTGCTGAATGCGGGCGTAAAGTTTTACTCGTGGATTTTGATCCGCAGGGCGCGCTCTCTGCGGGATTTGGCGCGAACCCGCACGAGCTGGACTTGACCGTCTATAACGTCATGATGGACCGCAAGGTAGACATTAAAGACGTCATCCAAGGCACCGGTGTTGAGAACGTAGACCTGCTCCCGGCGAATATTGACTTGTCCGCAGCTGAGGTGCTGCTGGTGAACGAGGTGGCTCGTGAACAGGTGCTGGCATCTGCGCTCCGTAAAGTTCGCGACGAGTACGACGTAATCCTCATTGACTGCCAGCCTTCCCTGGGGCTGCTTACTGTGAATGCTCTCACCGCCTCTGACGGCGTGATCATTCCCCTCATCTGCGAGTTTTTCGCCCTGCGCGCTGTCGCGTTGCTGAACGACTCAATCCAGAAAGTGCAGGATAGGCTCAACCCCGACCTGGACATTGTTGGCGTACTTGCCACCATGTTTGATGCACGCACCACCCACTCCAAAGAGGTACTGGCCCGCATTATTGACGCATTCGGCGATAAGGTGTTCGACACCGTCATTAAACGCACCGTTAAATTCCCGGATGCGACCGTCTCATTTGAGCCGATCCTGAACTACGCCACCAACCACCCAGGCGCACAGGCGTACCGGCAGGTGGCACGTGAGCTAATCTATAAGGGCGGCGCACCCTAGTCCCGGCCGGGCGCCCCAATACGTACGCGGATGCTGTAGCACGGTGCGGGACTGCACCGGGTACGGTGTCCGCGTTTTCATCGGGGTACCTGCGGACCGCTGTTGAGGCTGGGGCCGCCTGCTGCGGTGCCGTGTTGTTTAGCCTCCGCTGGACCCGGTAAAATGTGTGACGTTAGGCTTGCCCCTGTAGTTACAGGTGGTGTGCACCTGCCCTAAGTATTTTGAAGCATCCAAGAATGGAGCATAGGTCACCCATGACCGAAACCGTCGCTGCCGAGAGGGTACCGACACCGACTGGGCCGAACAGCCCTACACCCCCGGTGCCAGGTGCCGGGTTCACTCTCTCACACTCACTAATTTTGAGGGCCCCTTTGATCTGCTGTTGACCCTCATATCGCGCCGTAAACTCGATATTACAGATATCGCGCTTGCTGAAGTTACCGACGAGTTCATCGCCTATCTGCATGCCCTCTACGAGCATGGCACCGCCGAGGCGCTGGATGAGGCGAGTGACTTTATGGTTACTGCCGCAACACTGCTTGAGTTAAAGGCTGCGCGTCTGCTGCCGCACCATAATGATCCGCTGCAACAGGATGTTGCGCTTTTAGAGGCCCGTGACTTGCTGTTTGCACGGCTTCTGCAGTACCGCGCCTACCGTGAAGTTGCCGCTATTTTTGCTGCACGCTGGCAAGCGGAAAATCAGCGGTTTGCCCGCGCCGTGGCCTTAGAGCCGGTTTTTGCGAAGGCACTTCCGGAGCTTGTGTTTGAGGAAGGGACCCGAGGAATTCGCACGTATCGCTGCGGCGGCGTTCGCACCTAAAACTCGTCCCGCTGAACCGGAACCAGAGGTAATTGTTGAAGAACTCAACGAACACCTGCACGTTTCCACCACCACTATAGCCGCTGAGGAACGCACTATTTTAGATGCGCTCCTAGCGGGTGCGCCTGCGGTACGGTCGGTGCGGTTCAGCGAGCTTGTGCGCGGGGCCGGTGAGCTTGAGACGGCAGTAGTGCGTTTTTTGGCGTTACTGGAACTCTATAAAGAGGGGGCGGTGACCCTCAACCAGGACGCGCCTTTGGGAGAGATTTCGGTGAGCACAACCGCATTGTCCCGCGATTTTGTGCCCCACGACCCGGCCGACTCTACAATGGCAGGCAGCGATACTGTACCCGCCGTAGCGGCGCCTGAGCTGCAGGCACACCCTGGGAAGGGGAAAGCATGAACACTGGCGCCACCGGCGGTAACCGTTTTGAGGACGAATTTACTGAATCAGACCTGAGTATTGTGAACCTTGGGTATTGGGACCCCGGATCCGATACGGAAATAGCGTCGGGCGCCGGGCAAGAAAGCGCTGTGAGCGATGCTGACGCCCCAGAACCCAACAACACTGTGCAGACACCGCCCCAGAGCAAAAGGGCTTACAGTATCTAGCCTCCCCAATAAGGACACAAACAAGACCCCATCAGGGCAGCGAGCGCCCCAGCACCCCAGCGGCCGAACCATGGGTGCTGCTGCTGTTGATGCTGAGGACGAGTTTTCCCGCGTGGAGCGTATACCGGGCGGGGTGAAAGCAGCGATTGAGGCTGTCTTAGCGGTCGCTGACGCCCCGGTGAGTGTGCGTGAGCTATCGGCTGCGCTGATCGTGAATGAGCGGGCGGTGGAGGCTGCCTTAGACGAACTGTACCGTGAATATAACGGGGACGAATCAGACTACGGTGATGATGGGCCTTCTCGGGAGCCGAGAGGTTTTGAACTGCGCCAGGTAGGGGGCGGCTGGCGTTTGTACTCTCGTGCCGATTTCGCGCCTTGGGTGGCCCGGTTTGTGACCCGCAGCCAGAGCGCCACATTGAGCAAATCGGCGTTTGAGACGTTGGCTGTGATCGCGTATCAGCAGCCAGTTACCCGGGCTCGTGTTGCAGCGGTGCGCGGCGTGAATGCTGATGCCGCGGTGCGGCAGCTGGTGCACCGCCAGTTGGTGCGTGAGGCTGGTAAGGAAGAAGGTACAGGGGCGGCCCTGTATGAGACGACTGAGCTTCTGCTGGCGAAACTGGGGTTGGACTCGTTGGATGAGCTGCCGGAGCTTGCCCCGTTTTTGCCGGATGATACGGAGGCGGCACTTTTGGCAGATGATGCGTAGATACTTATAACGGGCTCCGCAGATGGGTAATGCGTGTAATACTTCAGGCCCAGGGGAGTGCTGCTGAACGTGCGGGCAGTGAGTCCGGGATATAACAGATAAATTGTAGAAAATACTGACAGGATATTAGGAAAACTGATGGCATACGGAAAGAATAATTCCCGCCCCGGACATACGGGCGGTTCCAAGGGCGCGGGCCCGCAAGGCGGTGGCCGCAAGGCTAAGGGGGGCGCCCCCAAAAACTCGAAGTATGGCGCCTCGCAGTCTGGCGCTTCCAGGGGCAAAGGCAAGGGGAAAGGTAAGTATTCTGAGCTACCTAAGCGTGAACGCCGGGCACCGGGCCGCCCGTACCGTTCGGGGGAGGCGTTTGCGCATGAGCGCGGCGAGTACCGGGCCAACAAATGGGCGGGGCCGCATCGCCCACGACGTCCGCGTGCTGCGCCGGTGGATCATTTCGATTTTTATGACGAGAACGGTATGCGTCTGCAGAAGCTAATGGCCCAGGCCGGGGTGGCATCACGCCGTGTGTGTGAGCAGATGATCACCGAAGGGCGGGTCACTGTTAATGGTGAGGCCGTGACCGAGCTAGGGGTGCGTGTGAACCCTGCGGATGTTGTGGTTCAGGTGGATGGTATGACCGTGCAGACGAACGATAAGCTCGTGTACATGGCATTTAATAAGCCTGCCGGGGTTGTTTCAACAATGGAAGACCCCGATGGCCGCCCCTGCATTAAAGATTTTTGCGGTCTTCAATGACGGAGCGGGTGTTCCATGTGGGTCGTTTGGATGTTGAGACTGAGGGGCTGCTGCTGCTGACGAATGATGGTGAGCTGGCGAATCGGCTGACGCACCCCTCCTACGAGGTGCCTAAAACATACCTGGTGCAGGTGCGTGGCCCGGTTGAGTCGGGCGTGGGTGCGCAGCTGAAAAAGGGGGTGCGTCTTGAGGATGGCGTGTCTCGTGTTGATTCGTTTAAGCTGGTGGATTCGGCCCCGGGGCATGTGCTGATTGAGGTGAGTATCCATTCGGGGAAGAACCGTATTGTGCGCCGCCTGTTTGAGGCTGTGGGGTACCCGGTGGAGAAGCTGGTGCGTGTTGAGATGGGCCCGGTACGTATTGGGTCGCAGAAGCAGGGTACGGTGCGTAACCTGTCGAAGGTTGAGATCGGGCATCTACTGGCAAGCGTGGACATGTAATGGGTTCTCAGGATATTTCCCCGGTGCTTACCGGCCCGGTGCTGGTGATCGGCACGGGCTTGTTGGGGGCATCTATCGGGTTGGGCTTGCGTGCCGCAGGAGTGCCGGTGTACTTGCAGGATATTTCGCCTACCGTGGAGGCGGTCGCTGAGGATATTGGTGCGGGTACCCGTTGGTCCTCTCTTGGGGAAGCTAAACGTGCCTCATGCGCGCCGCAGCTGGTGCTGGTGGCGGCCCCGCCGGACGTGGCTGGTGACCTGTGCGTGCAGGCACTCAATACATATGCGCCGCACGGGGATTACCCGGGGGCCACCGTCACTGATATTGCTTCGGTGAAGTCTTTGCCGCTGCGGCAGGTGCTTGAGTCGGGGGCTGATGCTTCACGTTATGTGGGGTCGCACCCGATGGCGGGGCGGGAGAAGTCCGGTCCGGTTGCTGCACGCGGAGAGCTGTTTCAGGCCCGACCCTGGATTATTTGTGAGCATGAGGCTGCCCGCACTGAGTGCGTGAAACTGGTGCGGGCTTTAGCGGTTGAGCTGGGGGCTATTGTGACCGCCTTGAGTGCGTCTGAGCATGATGAGACGGTGGCGCTCATCTCGCATGTGCCGCAGGCGGTGAGTTCTTTACTTGCCACCCGCCTGCAGCACACACCGTTATATGCGCTGTCGCTGGCGGGGCAGGGCCTGCGTGATACGGTGCGTATCGCGGGGAGTGACCCGCGTCTGTGGGTGCAGATTTTCGCGGCGAATGCGGAGCCTATGGTGCGTACACTCTATGGTATACGTCAGGATCTGGACCGTCTGATTGCTACACTTGAGAACCCTACCGCCCCCGGCGCTCGCCTGGATTTGGCGCAGCTCATGAGTGAGGGGAACGCGGGGGTGGCTCGCATCCCCGGTAAACATGGTACGGTGCCGACCGCATTTGCCACGCTCACGGTGTTGGTGGATGATACCCCTGGGTCTTTGGCGCGGCTGCTGGCCGATATTGGTGAGCTGGGTGTGAATGTGGAAGATCTGCGTCTGGAACATTCAACCGGGGCAGATGTAGGCATGGCCGAGTTGTCGGTGAGCCCCGCTAAACATGATGGGCTGGTGACCGGACTGACCGAGCGGGGCTGGAAGGTCGTCACCTAGTGGGTGGGGCGTCCCAATGTTTGCGGGGAGGAATAAACGCCCCAATCCCGTATGCTAAAAGCAGGTAAGTACCTGCGCATCACCATATGAAAGCGAATAAGCATGCATGAGAAACCTAAGTTAACGATTGCTATTGATGGCCCTTCCGGGTCTGGAAAGTCTTCAGTCTCAAAAGAGGTGGCGCGTCATTTTGGGCTGGCGTATCTTGACACCGGCGCCATGTACCGTGCGGCAACCTGGTATGTGCTGGAGCGGGGGATTGACCTGGCTGACGCTGAGGCTATCTCCCGGGCGGTGGTTGAGATGCCGTTGGTGTTTGGCACCAATATTAAGGAAGAAGAGATCCTGATTGGCTCTACCGATGTGCGTGAGCAGATCCGCTCTGAGCGGGTTTCGGCGGCGGTCTCAGCTGTGGCGTCCGTCCCGGCGGTACGTGAGCACCTGATCGGGTTACAGAGATGGGCCATTGGGCACGCCGTGAATGGTATTGTCGCCGAGGGGCGTGATATTACCACTGTGGTGGCCCCGGACGCGGATGCGCGTATCTTGCTGACTGCTTCGGAAGAGGTGCGTATGGCCCGCCGCGGCCTGGAAATACTGAGAAGTCGGGCTCTGCGGGCGATTTGACGCAGCAGATCTCTGAGCGTGACGCCAAAGACTCGAAGGTTAATAATTTTATGCAGGCCGCAGCTGGTGTTGAGCTGATTGATAGCTCCGAACTGGACTTTAACGCCACCGTTTCGGCTGTGATTAATGCGGTCAACGCGCAGGTGAAAGCAAAACGCGGGGGATAACCCACGCAGCAGTACGTAATGTGCGAACCGCCCGACTCTCAGGTTCCTTAGTGGGATGTTTATTGGGAGGTGGTTCGGGTGTTTGCAGTGTAGAAAGGGGACGCGCATGGCTGAGAACGATGCTATCCGCGATGACTACGAAGACAAATATTTAGGCGGCGGTGAGGATGATGTCACCGAGCGTCTAGCTGATATTGACGATGAGACCGCTGAGGCGCGTGCGCAGGCTCTTCTGGAGGGGCTTGAGGATTATGATCTTGATGAGGAAGATCGTGCGCTCTTGGGCGCCTGGGGTTTTGAGCTTGATGAGGAAGAAGAGCAGCTTGCTGACCCGGTGGTAGCGATCGTGGGGCGCCCCAATGTGGGGAAGTCCACGATTATTAACCGTATTTTGGGTCGGCGTGAGGCCGTGGTGGAGGATAAGCCGGGGGTGACCCGCGACCGTGTCTCCTATAAAGCTGAATGGTTGGACAAACGTTTCACCCTTGTTGATACTGGCGGCTGGGAATCTGATGCACGCGGTATTGACGCCCAGGTGGCGGATCAGGCGGAAATCGCGGTTGAGCAGGCCGACGTTGTTATTCTTGTGGTGGACGCGCGCGTGGGTATTACCGCCTCGGATGAGCAGATTGTGCGCATGCTCCGGCGCGTGAAGAAACCCATTATCCTGATGGCCAATAAGATTGATGACGCTCACCTGGAACCGGAGATTTATAACCTGTGGTCGCTGGGAATGGGGCAGCCTTTCCCGGTTTCGGGTTTGCACGGTCGTGGCCTTGCGGATGCCCTTGACGAACTTCTAGAGGTCATGCCCGAGCACTCCCAGTATGCGCAGCCGGATGCGCCGGGTGGGCCGCGCCGTGTGGCGCTGATTGGTCGCCCCAACGTGGGCAAATCCTCGCTGCTGAATAAGCTAGCGGGCTCTGAACGTGCAGTTGTGAATGACCTTGCGGGTACTACGCGTGACCCTATTGATGAGGTTATTGAGCTGGGCGGTTACCCGTGGCGGTTTATTGATACGGCGGGTATTCGCCGCCGCCAGCATATGGCGAAGGGGGCAGAGTTTTATTCTTCGCTCCGCACTCAGACAGCTCTGGAACGCTCCGAGGTCGCGGTTGTGCTTCTGGACGTGTCTGAGCCGCTGAGTGAGCAGGACGTGCGTATTATTCAGACCGCTATCGATTCCGGTCGTGCAATGGTGCTGGCTTTCAACAAGTGGGACACCCTTGATGAGGAACGCCGCGAGATGCTCGAACGTGAAATTGACCGCGACCTGGCGCACGTGAAGTGGGCTCCGCGCGTGAATATTTCGGCGAAAACCGGCTGGCATAAAGATAAACTGGTGCCCGCCCTGGAACGCTCGCTGGAGTCCTGGGATTCGCGTATCCCAACGGGGCGGCTGAACGCTTTCTTAGGGGAGCTGGCTGCGGCGCATCCTCATCCTTTGCGTGGTGGTAAGCAGCCGCGTATTCTTTTCGGCACGCAGGTGTCGTCGCGCCCGCCGAAGTTTGTGCTTTTCACAACCGGGTTCTTAGACCCGGGGTATCGGCGTTTTATTACGCGCCGCCTGCGTGAAACTTTCGAGTTCACAGCACGCCGATCGAAATTTCGATGCGCGTGCGTGAACGCCGCTCCTTGGGGGAACGTCAGGGCGGTAAGACGAAGAAGAAGGGGAAGAGCACCCGCAAACGGTAGTCCCCTGCCCCGTGGTGTACTGGGTGCCTTGTGGTGGTCTTGAAGAAGCCGCTGCGAGGCGCCCGTGCTGGCATGGTGACCCCTTATGTGAGCAGCTGAGAACGGTAGCGCAAAAATTTCTGTTCCTTAGTCTGTGCCAAGTTGCACGGGGTAAAAACCTGGGGTATAGTTTATCGAGTGTTCAGGGGAGGGTTCCCCGGAATCATCGGGTTGTGGCGCAGCTTGGTAGCGCACTTGACTGGGGGTCAAGGGGTCGCAGGTTCAAATCCTGTCAACCCGACGCAGAAAACGCTCTAATCGGTAGAACTATCGGTTGGGGCGTTTTGTTGTATCTGGTATTGTGCATCATAAGTTACTGGTTTTGACGGTTGACACAATGTACGTGACCGCAGGCTAGCTATGACCGGAAGGCAGCAACTTTAGCAGCCTCACGTGAGCGGATGCCGCTTAAGCCCTCATCGTTGTCTCACCGGCGGCACCGCGTAATGGTGAGTTAGCTGCTGTCGCCGCTGGTAATAACAGCATCGCGGCCAATCCACTCAGCATCGCGGGCGGCACGGTACATAAAATGGCCCACATCGGCGCGGCTCACCTTTAGTACCGCGGAATTCATGGAAATATTCTCTCCCACCCGGTACGTGTCGGTGGCTGGGCCATTTGTTAGAGCGGTAGGGTACACGATGGTGTAGTCCAGGTCGCTGGCGCGGAGCAGCTTTTCTGCCTCAGCCTTATTCGCATAAATATTGCGCAGTATTGTCTTATACACCGCTTTCTGGCTGAAGGTGGCCGAGTCGTAGGTGTGCGCAACACCGAAAGACGATAACCACATCAGGCGGTGAACACCGGTGGCAGATGCCGCCTGCAGGATCGCCAAGATGGCGTCCGTAAAAAGGTTCTCCGCCCGCAGGGCTTTACCACGGCCTAGAGTGGAGATGATGACGTCCTGCCCGTCCATGGCTTTCGTTAGGTCCTCAGCTGAGGTGGCATCACCGCGAACAACCTTCACTTGCTGCCCGAACTGTTCCAACGTTTCGGGGTGCCGGGCTAAGGCGGTGACGGTATCCCCATGTTCCAGGGCTTGCTGAAGCACTTGTTGTCCGGTGGGGCCGCTGGCTCCAAGTAAAAGGATGTTCATCATTATTCCTCCCAGGCGGTATAAGCGCGCTCTGACAACATCTGCGAGTTTACTTAACAATGGTAGTAAAGTTCATGTAGAAGATAAACGTTTTAGGCGCACGGAATCTGCCCTCGAGTAATAGCCCTAAAGGACGTTGATCTGTCTGGATATCCAACGTGTTGAGGCGGTTAGCCAAATAATAACGCGGAGCGCAGTGAAATCTTCAGGTTGTGATGCAACTATGATGTTTCAGTCTTTAGGTGGGGATATTTGCGAACAAGTTGTCATGAAGTGGTACATTCATAAGTGGGGCGGGGAACACATAAGCCACCGTAACCATCTGGCAGGCAGGTTTAGCGTTTTCTCCGTTTGAAAACACATCAATATGCTGCCGCCAAACCCACAGAAACGCAATACTACCGGTAAGGCGCTCGCTGAGGGAACGACGGCACAGCCCGCATAGAACCACTGCGGGCGCACTGCCGGAAGGACACACCCTCATGTGGCAACAGGTATACGACCCGTTACATTCCACCGTGCTATCAGCCCTCGTTGCGGCCATACCCATTATTTTCTTCCTACTGGGTCTTACCGTACTTAAACTTAGCGGCATTAAAGCGGCAGTCATTGCCCTGGTTCTAGCTCTGGGCATCGGAATCCTCGTCTTCGGGCTGCCAGCAGGTGCCGGGGCGGGTTCGATCCTTTACGGTTTCTTAGCTGGCATGTGGCCTATTGGGTGGATTGTGCTCATGGCCGTGTGGCTCTACCGCATTAGCGTGCGCGCCGGGAACTTCGACATCGTCCGTTCCTCCATCTCAGCTATCTCAACAGACCAGCGCATCCAGATGCTGCTGATCGCGTTTTGCTTTGGTGGGTTCTTGGAAGGGGCCGCCGGGTTCGGTATTCCTATCGCTATCTGCGCCGCGCTACTGGTGAGCCTGGGGTTCAACCCGCTCAAAGCCTCCATGCTGGCGTTGGTTGCAAACGTTGCCTCCGGGGCGTACGGGGCCATCGGTATTCCTGTCAGCACCGGTGCCGAGAAAGGCAGTATTCCCCTTGCTGAACTATCAGCAGATATGATCCCTGTGTTGCAGATTTTTGCACTTCTTATCCCTGTGCTCCTTGTGGTGATCCAAGACGGGCTGCGCGGTTTACGCGAAACAGGTCTGGTAGCGCTCATTGTCGGTGCCGTGTACTCCGGCGGACAGTCGCTACTGCTACAGGTACTGGGCAACCCCGAACTGGTCGATGTGATCCCGCCGCTGCTGGCGCTTGTGGCGCTCGCACTAATAATGCGTGTGTGGCAGCCCAAAAATACTTACCGTGAGCCTACCGCTCCCACACTCGAAGAGGTGCAAGAGCAGGGGGCAGTTAAGCACACCGCCGGGGAGATCCTAAACGCCTGGAGCCCGTTCGTATACCTCTCCGTCGTTATTCTCTTGTGGTCCACCGTCCTCAAGCCGGTATTTGCTAAAGCCACCAAACCGGGGGAGAGCGACGGGCTGCTAGGATTCACCAATATCCCTGTTAATATTCCCGGTGTGCACAAGGCAATAGCGCAGGCAGCCCCTATCGTTCATGAACCCACCCCAGTGAAGGCTGTGTTTACCTGGAACATTTTTGGGGGGGCATCCGGCACCGCGATTCTGGTGGCCGTCGTTATTACCGTGCTGTTCTCCAAGATCAGTTGGAAGGCCGCGTTCGAAGAACTCGGCGGCACCTGGAAACAGCTGCAAACTCCCATCATTATGATTTGCTTGGTCATGTCCTTAGCGAATGTGATGAACTACGCCGGAATGATCTCTTCCATCGCGCTGGCGGTGGCGGCCGCAGGTGCCGTGTTCCCGCCCTATCACCCATTATTGGCTGGATTGGTGTGTTCGTGACCGGCTCCGTGGTGAACAACAACATCCTCTTCGCCGGTCTGCAATCAACCACCGCACACCAGATCGGTGTGAACCCCACTCTGTTGGTGGCTGCCAACACCTCTGGTGGTGTGATGGCAAAAATTGTTTCGCCCCAGTCAATTGCTATCGCTGCGGCCGCAGTGAACAGCGCCGGGCAGGAATCGAAGATTACCTCCATGTCCATTAAATACAGTGCAGGGCTGCTGATCGTTCTGTGCGTGTGGGTGTACCTACTCTCACTGGTGATGACGCACTAATCACCTCGGGCAGTTTCAACTCACATACCACCATAGCAGCCACTACAACCGGCGGGTTCCGCAACGGAAATAACCGAGCGGAACCCGCCAGTTTCATGTGTCTACACCGCAAGTCAGTGCCGCCTCATATGAGTCACTCCCCGCACTCATGGTACTTTTGAAAAGAAAAGGTTGTGTGTACCCTTATTAGTCTCACATGTCCACGTCTCACTACAGCAATGGGTACAGAGCGGGAATAACACCGGTACACACCACTGTTATATACACACAAATACAGATAAAACGCACGATGCCGCCCACACACCTGCCACACCAGTAGCAGGAACCGTGGCGGCATCACATCGTGAAATACCGAGCGGGAGCACACACAGCACCGCCGGGAAGGACTAAAAACTTATGTGGCAACAGGTCTATGACCCACTCCACTCGACTGTGCTTTCGGCACTGGTCGCGGCGGCGCCCATCATCCTTTTCCTACTGAGCCTTACCGTTTTCAAACTCACCGGCATTAAATCCGCGCTCCTCTCGCTGGCGGCTGCGTTGGGTATCGGTATCTTCGTGTTTGGCCTGCCAGCAGGTGCCGGGGCGGGTTCGATCCTTTACGGTTTCTTAGCTGGCATGTGGCCTATTGGGTGGATTGTGCTCATGGCTGTGTGGCTGTACCGCATTAGCGTGCGCGCCGGGAATTTCGATATTGTGCGCTCATCGGTGTCGGCAATATCCACCGACCAGCGCATCCAGATGCTGCTAATAGCGTTCTGCTTTGGCGGGTTCTTGGAAGGGGCTGCTGGGTTCGGTATTCCCATTGCCATTGCGGCGGCACTACTGGTGAACCTGGGCTTCAACCCGCTCAAAGCCTCCATGTTCGCACTTATCGCTAACGCCGCCTCAGGTGCTTATGGGGCTATCGGTATCCCGGTCACTACTGCCGCCAACTACGGAAACATTGATCTAGCAGGTCTATCCATAGATATTGTTCCGGTACTGCAGATTTTCTCAATGCTTATCCCCGTACTCATGGTCGCCATTCAAGACGGGGTGCGTGGTGTGCGTGAAGTTGGGCCTGTTGCCTTGCTTATTGGTGCAGTGTTTTCTGGCGGGCAGTCAGCGATTCTATTCTTCCTCGGCAGCCCCGAGCTGGTGGATATTATTCCGCCGCTGCTGGCGCTTGTGGTGCTCGCACTAATAATGCGTGTGTGGCAGCCCAAAAATATTTACCGTGAGCCTACCGCTCCCACCCTCGAAGAAGTACAAGAGCAGGGGGCGACCAAACACACCGCTGGGGAGATCCTGAACGCCTGGAGTCCCTTCGTGTACTTATCGGTCGCCATCCTGCTGTGGTCTACCACCCTCAAACCGGTGTTTGCTAAAGCTGTTAAAACCGGGGGATAGCGACGGGCTATTGGGGTTCTCCACCATCTTGTTTTAACATCCCCGGCGTGCATGGGGCAATTGAGCAGGCTGCCCCTATCGTCACTAGACCCACCCCTGTGAAGGCTGTGTTTACCTGGAATATTTTGGGGGCCTCCGGCACCGCGATTCTAGTGGCGGTGCTGGTGACCGTGTTGTTCTCCAAGATTAGTTGGAAGGCCGCGTTTGAGGAGCTTAGCGGCACCTGGAAACAGTTATGGCTTCCTATCCTCATGATCTGCTTGGTGATGTCCCTAGCGAATGTGATGAACTACGCCGGGATGATTTCCTCTATCGCACTTGCGGCCTCAGCTGCGGGCGCGTTCTTCCCGCTTATTTCGCCAGTAATCGGCTGGATTGGTGTGTTCGTGACCGGATCAGTAACAAACAATAACGTGCTGTTCGCCGGTTTGCAGTCTGCGACCGCGCATCAGATTAATGTGAATCCCACTCTGCTGGTAGCCTCGAACACTGCGGGCGGTGTGATGGGTAAGATCGTTTCGCCTCAATCGATTGCTATTGCTGCGGCTGCTGTGAATAGTGCCGGGCAGGAATCGAAGATTACCTCCATGTCTATTAAATACAGTGCTATTCTGCTGGTTTTGGTATGCGTGTGGGTGTACCTACTCTCACTGGTGATGGCCCGCTAAAGAGCTCCTTGCTCTTCGTGCAATACCTGTTGTCCGGCTCATCGGTACAGCGAGAAACCGAACAGGCACGTGGTGAGGCGAAGTATGTGTATAAGTTACGGGCATGTATCTTCACTGGTCTGAGGGAGTAAAATTGTTCCTGTTTACCGATTGACACTACAGCAAGGAGAAGAACTTTATGCCAGCTATGCTGACCGTAGTCACTGTGTTCGCGTTTGTGGCAATTGCCATTCACGTGTATATCTGGATTCTTGAATCGTTTCTGTGGACCAAGCCAAAAGGCCGTGAAGTGTTCAACATGAGCGAGGAATTCGCGGAGTCTACAAAAGATATGGCGGCAAACCAGGGGCTGTATAACCTGATGCTGGCTTGGGTTGCTGCCACCGGCTTGCTCGCTTTCTGGTTTGGTGGGCTCCCGCAGGTGGGTATCGCCCTCATGTTTGCTGGTTTGGGGTCGATGGCTGTAGCTGGTATTTACCTGTTTCTCACCTCAAAAGATAAGCGTAAGCCCGCGCTCATCCAATTTACCCCGCCGCTGCTGGCGCTGATCTTCCTGCTGGTGGTGATCTAGCCTCAGAGGTTTTTAATAGGATGCGCCCGCACCCGCGTATGGTAATACGCCGGTGCGGGCGCATCTTACTGTTTACGTCATTCTATTGTGTGGTGTTTTCTGAGAAAAGTGCGAGGCGCCCGGTAGGGAGAGGCAACATAACCCTAAAATGAGAGGGGTTAAAGTGCCTCGGGGAGGGCAGGAGCCTGCCGTTTTCGTCGAAAAGCCCCATGACGCCCCTGCGATGAGAATCCAGCAGGTGCGCATCCACCATACCGATAGCGCACATGAGCGCGTAACAGCTGGTGGGCCCTAAAAATTTTCCGCCCAGTTTCTTAAAAGCCTTCGCCATAGCAGCGGACACGTCGTCCTGGGCGGGGACCTCGCTGAGTTCACGCGGGGTAATGGTGCGTTCGGGGAGGAAAGACCAAATGAAGGCTGGCAGCCCGGGCTCAACCCACTGACCATTTGGCAGATAAAAGCCAGCCAGCGAGGTGTCCCCAGCAGCCGCACGGTCACGCAGTTCGATGGTTAATAGCGCGTTAGAAATAGTAGCCTGTATTTTCAGGCGGTTGCGGATAATGCGCTCATCCTGCAACAGCCGTTCCACATCGTCGTTAGTGAACTTTACCAGAGCGTCCGGGACAAAATTTGCGAAAAGTTCACGGAACGCCGGGCGCTTCACAAGAACCGTGTACCACGAGAGACCCGACTGGAAGCCTTCAAGGCAGACCCGTTCAAGCATTCCGCGTTCATCGGTAACGGGCACACCCCACTCGGTATCATAGTAGTCACGTTCCAGATCGTTACGAACCCACGCGGGGTAATTCTCACGGGGCGCTTTATCCCCGGTGCCTATAGCCATGACTCTCCCCATCATCGAAAGTATCTATTGGAACAGCGCGTAGTTCTCAAATATACCAGTCTTTATCGGAAAAATATGGTGGAAAATTGGTGGGCATAACACTAAAACAACCGCCCGCTACGTATATCTTTAGGCTCTTCACGATCCAATAACCAACGTTTACGGTCAAGGCCTCCAGCGTATCCGGTGAGCTTCCCACCCGCACCGAGCACCCGGTGGCAAGGAATAATGATCGCGATTTTATTATGACCAACTGCCTGCCCAACAGCCTGGGCGGGCGCACCAGGGCCAACCATCCGCGAGATTTCACCGTAGGTAACCGTGTACCCGTACGGAACTGTTTTGAGATAGTCCCACACAGCCAGCTGAAAATCGGTGCCGTCGGGATCCAGCGGTACCTCAAAATCTGTGCGCCGACCCCTAAATATTCGTCAAGTTCCCGCTCCGTTTGAGCGAGGATACGCGCCGGGGCCACATAGATGTGTTCGCCACTGCGTTCGGCATCGGCACCTATTGCCTGAGCCACCTCGTCGGCCTCAGCGACTAGACCAGCGGGGTCGGTGATACGTTCGCCCAGCTCATGGGGGAGCGGAAAATGGGCTTGCTCTTCATACCAAATGCCGGTCAGGGCGTTATCACTGGCCGCCACATACAGACGTCCCACTGGGCTGTTGATAATACTATGCCAACGCGGCGGGTACTGCCCCTGAAAGGCCCTCGGTTTGACGCTCATGGTCGCTCCCTGATCGTGAGGTTACTGCGAACCCGCCTATAACAGGGGAGAGCGCTATGGCGTGCCCGCATCATAATTAACCATCATATCGGTTAGCAGAAGATCTGGTTGAGGCGAGATTGTATAACCGATAGCGGGGATTCATAAAGGGCAAACAGGTGAGAAAACTTGTGGACTGTGTAGCGTTTCTTACCGTTATGTTTCCTGCGGTTAGCGTATCGGTATTCTCAATCAAGCGATACCTTGAACGTATCGACCCTGCCCCGCGACAGGCAAAACCTGGGAGTATGATTTGAAAGTCTTCAGGGGCCAACTGGCAGAGTTCAGAGGGTGCGGTATGCGGCTAGAATATTGTCTAATCACAGACAAACGTCGGGCGGCATCACCACGCCCGCGCGCGGTAAATTTCAGCAAGGACGCCCTATGACTACGAATATGAATACTCAACAGCCCGACGACGAACTACAGCACTGGCGTTCCTCAGTGCAGGACTACATGAGCCGTAATGATGACATTAACCTGTATATCGCTGCGCAGAACCTGAACCGACTAGCCCCCGCCGATCCGCTCGGGCTGTTCGGTCTTGCCAAGGCCCAGCGGCACAGAGGGGAGCTTGAGCCCGCCTACTTTAACATCACCCAGGCGCGCCAGCGCTCCGCAGAACCCGTTGAGGGGATGCTCCTGTTGGAGGCACAGCTCGCCCAGCAGCTCAACCAACATGCTGTCGCCGCAGACCGGTACGCTGAGCTCATTGCTCTTAATCCTCTTGAACCTGGTTACGTCACAGCCCGCGCCGACGCACTCAGGCTCAGCGGCCACACCGAAGAAGCCGATAAAGAACTCCGCAAAGGTCGCGATTTCTTTCAATACGACCAGGCCCTACACGACTCAGGAGTTGCAGCCGCCGTAGCAACCGCAGAAAAAGACGCTATTAATATTAACCAGAAACCCGCATACCTTACCGCCGAGGCCGCGAAAAACGCCCTAGAAATACTGCGTAAACCCGAGCCGCTTGAAAGCGTCAGAACTGCCTCAGCCCACCTGCGGGAACGCTACGAGAACCTTCAAACCGCCGCAGAATATGCGCTCAAGAGGCACTTCGTTTGGCGCGAATGGTGGCAGATGATCATTATCGGCTTGTTCCTGCTCTTCCTCATTCCTTTCGAATATGGTGTGCTGCATGGGGCAGTGGCAGGTATCCTGCAAACCCCAACCTTTACAGAGATCTTCGGAACGGTATTTGCAGTACTCGTGCTGCTGGGTATCCCGCTACTGCTGGGGTTTATTTTCTTCTTCCCTAAAGGCTATAAGATTAGCCGCTCAAAAGCCCGTAAAGCAGGGATTCTTTGTCACGTTAAAGCCCTCACAATATGTACTCATAGCATGGGATAACGGGTAGGATGTCATCAGAAGAAGCCGCTTGTTCCTAGGGGCGCTGTAATGCCTAATTTTCTGGTACTGCATAATGTTCCCGCATGTCTATCTTAGTAAAGCAAGAGCCCGCCATATATACTGAGGCTAGTAGTGACCTGCAATAAGCATCTTATGTATATTTGAATATAGGATGATGCCTGAAAAGACCAGCCACCACTGAGAGGGAATACATGGGGATCGCTATAGGAATAGATCTGGGGACGACGAACTCTGCGATAGCTGTTGTACGGCCTGATGGAAGACCAGAGATCCTTAAGAACCGTGAGGGGGCTGTTACTACCCCCCTCTGTTGTCCTCTTTCAAGACTTTGGAGGTGGCGATGAGCCGTTGGTGGGAGAACAAGCTAAAAGGCAGGCGGGCATAAATCCTACTGACGTTGTGCAGCATGTGAAACGTTATATGGGGGATGCTTCGTGGAGGTTCGATTCAGAATCTGGCGCTCGGTATAGCCCTGAAGAAGTGTCCGCAATCGTTCTCAAACGGCTCAAAGAAGATGCTGAACTAGCCCTTGGGGCAAGCGTTACTGACGCCGTCATTACAGTTCCAGCATATTTTGACGACTCACGCCGCATCGCCACAAAACACGCTGGTCAGATCGCTGGGTTGAATGTTTTACGGGTGCTGAACGAGCCAACAGCTGCGGCGCTATCGTACGGAGTTGAAAATAACTCTGGGGGGCATGTGCTTGTCTACGATTTAGGTGGCGGAACTTTCGACGTCACTATTTTGCGTATTGCCGGGGCAGAGTTTGAAGTGGTAGCTACAGATGGCGATCGTAACTTGGGCGGGTTTGATTTTGACAATGCCCTGATGAACTACCTAAATGATGAGCTGAAAAAACAGGGTGCTCCTGACAGCTTTGAAGATGTTTCATTAATGGTGCAGCTGCGTGAGCAGGCAGAAGATGTGAAAAAATCTCTCTCTACAGTTCCGGCCACGAATGCATATGTAACCATTCACGGCAGGAGCTACCGAGTGCCTGTGAACCGTGGAATATTTGATGCGCAGATTGCTGGGTTATTGCGTCGTACGGAAGAAATTTTGGAGGACGTCCTGCAAGAGGCACAGCTTACTTGGGCGCATATTGACAAGGTTCTTCTGGTGGGCGGTTCCACCCGTATGCCTGCTGTGCGGCAGATGCTTGAAAAGGTAACGGGTAAAACCCCAGAGTTAGGGGTTAACCCTGATGAAGCTGTGGCTCTTGGTGCTGCTATACGGGCGGCTCTGGAGTCTGAGCCTGAGGAAGAAACCATTGGGTTTATCGGTGGGCGTACAGCAGTTGAAGGGTTGTTGGGTGGTCCGGTACGGGTGAAAGACGTAACCTCACAGGCATTGGGGGCAATATTATTTAAGTATAATACGGATGAGAAGATTAATAGAATTATTATTCCCCGTAATTCTGAAGTTCCAGCAAAGCATAATCGAGAAGTTTACACACGTTATGATTACCAAGAAAGTATTTTGGTTACAGTCACCCAGGGAGATGATGAAGATCCTGAATTTGTGACAATTGTGGGTAAAGGTGTTCTTGACATGCCAATAAATATCCCAAGGGTGCACCGTTAGAATATATTTATAAGTACGATGTGGATCAGATTATCAATGTTGAAGTTATTGATGTAACTGCCAATATATCCCTGGGAACTTTTCAGATTGATCGTGTTGCTAACCTTACCCAGGAGCAGATAGAAAAAGCGAATTATAAGATTGGAAGTATGATGATTATGTAGGTTGATGTATATAAAAATATACTTTCTATTGTGTCATAGATATTTTTAGTTCGATCTAAAATAGTTATTACGCTTAGATATAAGCTGTTTATTATGAACTATGGTTCTGCCGCTGTGTGGATCCTATGTTCAGCTTATAGAGACGCTGCAACTAGCGGAAAAGGAGCATGTATGGGAATCGCAGTTGGAATTGACCTTGGCACCACGAACTCTGCGGTGTCAGTGGTACGTCCCACTGGTAAACCGGAAGTCTTGAAGAATAAAGAGGGTGATTCCATCACCCCATCGGTTGTTCTATTCCAATCATTTGGAGGGCCAGATGAGCCACTGGTGGGGGAGCAGGCTAAACGGCAAGCGGCGGCTTTCCCTGACGATATTGTGCAACACGTAAAACGGTATATGGGGGATCCGTCGTGGCGGTTTGACTCCTCATCTGGGGCACAGTATTCCGCTGAAGAAGTGTCGGCTATTATCCTCAAGAGGCTGAAAGAGGATGCCGAAATTGCGCTTGGTGAAGAAGTCACTGATGCTGTTATTACAGTTCCTGCGTATTTTGATGATGCCCGCCGAACCGCTACGAAACAGGCTGGTCAGATTGCCGGGTTAAATGTTTTGAGGGTTCTGAATGAGCCCACTGCGGCTGCGCTTTCCTACGGTATAGATGCGGATGCCAATGGTACGGTGTTGGTGTACGATCTAGGCGGCGGTACGTTTGACGTAACGATTCTAAAAATTGCTGGTACCGAATTTGAAGTGATCGCGACTGATGGTGATCGTAACCTAGGCGGATTCGACTTCGATAATGCCCTGATGAGCTACCTGAATGAGGAGCTGAAAAAACAGGGCGCACCGGATGCTCTGGAAGATGTTGCGCTCATGGCGTCTCTGCGCGAAAAGGCAGAATTTGCCAAGAAAGCACTATCCACGGTTCCTAAGACGAATGTACAGTTTTCAGCGAATGACCAGCACTACCGGGTGCCTTGACTCGTGAAGAGTTTAATGAGGTTACTCAGTCGCTTATGGTACGCACCCAGGAATTGGTAGCTGATGTCTTAGAGGCTTCTAAGCTCACGTGGGATGACATTGACAAGGTTCTTCTCGTTGGCGGTTCGACCCGTATGCCAGCGGTGCGTGAACTTGTTGAGCAGATGTCAGGGAAGAGCCCTGAACTGGATGTTAACCCGGATGAAGCAGTAGCTCTTGGTGCGGCCATTCAAGCTACTCTGGAAGGGGATATTGAAGTCAGCACTGAACAGGTGGGCTCTAAAGCCACTGTTGAAAGTTTCCTAGGCGGTCCTGTGCATATTAGCGATGTTACGTCGCAGGCACTGGGTGTGATTCTCATAGAGGCTGACGGGGTGACCGAGTTCAACCAGGTCATGATTGAACGTAACACGAAAGTACCCGCAAAGACCGAACTGAAGACAAAGACTGCTTATGATCGGCAGACCGCAGTGCACGTAAAAGTGACCCAAGGGGATGAGCGGGATCCGCAAAATGTCACTATTGTTGGTGAGGGCCAACTGGAAATCCCTGTTTACCCTAAAGGTTCTCCTTTGCGCGTGAGCTATGAGTATGATGTCGATCAGACTGTTGTTGTTGAAGTGTACGACCTGACTGCTAATAAATCACTGGGGACCATTAAGATCGAGCGTGTCGCAAACCTTGGAGAAGGTGAGCTCGGAGAAATGGAGCAGAAGATCGGCGGTATGCAGATTAACTAGATAGAATCTGCAAAACATTAGGTGCCCGAGGTTTATCTTGCAGGAGCAGATTTTAGCTAGCGGGAGCACCTCGGGCACACATTCTATAATATCTTGGTTGTATTTTAGGTAGCTGTAATAAAACTATGTTTTTATTTCGGATTGCCGCACTAAAGTAGCGGAGGAGAGATATGGATTTTAACGACTACTATGACATCCTTAAAATTGATGATTCGGCAGCGGAATCTGAGATTAAGGTAGCAATCCGTAAAACTCGTTCTCGTTACCGTAACCTAACGGGATCTCCCAATAAAGAACAAGCACGCAAAGCAGAACATATGATTGACGTGCTTGCTGAGGCAGAGAAGGTTCTCTACGATCCTGCTGCCCGAGCTGACTACGACCAGAAACTTGCTATTTATCGCACAAAGAAAATCCTAAACAATGATGAGAGGGAAGAGCCTTCCCCATCTGAAGAAGAAATTCGCCGTGAATATGAATTGCGGCTTGAGAAAGAGTGGCAGCGTCGGGAACGGAAACTCCGTGATGAATACAAGAAACATAAAGAAGAACGGCACGATGACTCCATAATAGAGGAGGACATTAGTGACGACGAATTCCTAGACCGTTATGAAGAGCGTTTAGAACGGGCACGCCAAGAACGAGCTGCACGTGAGGAGCGTGAACGTCAGGAACGTTTAGAGCGCGAGAGACAAGCTCGTGCTGAGCGGGAACGCCTCCACAAACTTGCACAAGAGAAACGTGCCAAGGAAGAAGCTGCGCGCTGGGAGAAACAGGTTACCAGCTATTTAGAGGATCAAAATCGTGATTATAAAGCTCTTCACTACGCCGCTCAGCAACTTACCTCATATAACCCTCGCAGTGCTATAGGGTGGCAGGCTCTGGCAATGGCCCAGTATGACCGTGGGGAATTTCCAGCAGCTGCTACATCAATCCGGCAAGCAAAACAGCTTTCGTCAACGCCCAGTGATGACCTGCTTTCCTTAGAAGCACTAATAGCCATTAAAAACGGAAACTATACCCAGGCGCTCGCGAATTATCGTCATCTTATTCAAGAGTATCCTGATAATCAAAAATATATTGCCCAGTATATTCAAGCCCTTACCGTCAGTGGAGATCCGCAGCATGCTGTTTCTGAAAGTGAGCAGGCTTTAGCTGTCCATCCTGATAGTTCAGAGATAAAGAAACAATATGCTGTATCTCTTATGAGGGAAGCGCAGAGCTATTCTATACCATATAATGGACTATTGTATGTTGCTTCACGGCAGCAGTTAAAAAACGCCCGTAAAGCTTTTGCAAAGGTACCCAAGCCTCATACGCTGCCTGAAGATATAAGGCCCATATATCATCAAGTGGCGGATCATATGAAGATTGCTACCAAGCGGCGGTGGACTGGAAATTTTCGGCTGATGTTCCTGTATTTTTTATTTTTGGGTGGGGCAATGGTGTTTATGCCGCTGATGACACTTATGGCTTTAGTAGATTCGATATCAAAATTTTATAGTGATATTTATGGATTTCTGGCTGATATAATCATCGCATTTATTGGAATGGGTATCTCGGTACCTGTGTGGTGGTTATTCTTTTACTGCTTCTATCAGCCAATGTGGCGTCACAATCGACGATGGCTATCAAGTATAGGAGTTGCTGTGCCGAGGTAATTTGCGTATAGAGAGCTAGCAGCTCTCTATACCCGCCATTGACCTTTAGTATGTATCCGTAGAAATGTATTTATAGTTATAATTTGAGGGAAATAATGTCAGACAATATACCTGAAACCTTGTATACCTCCCAGCCTGCCCTCCATGCTCGAGAGGGAGAACAAAATACTGAGGATAAAGCGGCAAACACCGATTATCCTCACACTGCGGATGGCTCTACCGCAACCGCTCAGCCTGTCCCCCAAGAGAACATCCATAGCCAGAGTGTGACTGTTTCAGCGTTCGTTACTCCAGGATTTGAAGAACGTGTGCTTGGAGAACTAGAAGAGTTACGTAACCGTTTTACCCATAAGATTGCTGAGGACCGTGCGAAGAATCAGCTGATTGTTTCGGTCCAACAGAGTTTACGTGAGCGTGATGAGACAGCTAAGGGAGAAGCATACCGCTCTATATTCAAGGAGATCCTCGTCGCCTTGGACCGGTTGATCTCTCAAGAACCCTCAGCAGCTCTTACAGAATCAGTGCGGGAAGAAATCCTTGACATTCTCGCGCTGCGTGGACTGGAACGCATTGAGGCAAAAGGCCTCTACAACCCCGCAATTCATGAAGTTGCTGGTGTGGTACCTGCTGATGAGACGCATCCAGCGGGGAGTATCGTATCTGAGGTGAAGGAAGGTTTTATGCTTGCTGACCGAGTGCTCCGCCCTGCTTTGGTAACTGTGGCGCGTGCTGCTCAAGTTTCTAACGGCGTTCAACCTGAGACTACTTATACCGCACCTTCAGAGAACACCGTCGAAGCATCCGGAACATTGCAACCACATAACCCAACAGCTGTTCCCCAGGCAGAGCCTAACGAAACGCATCTGTCATAACTTTCCCTGATATTGTCTCAGGGGTGCCTAGGCACTAGCCTAGACACCCCTGATATCGGTAGGTCGCAAATTTAAAGTTTATGCGGTGGGCACGTCCTCATCCACCCAGTCGAGGGTGCGCGCCACAGCCTTCTTCCAGAGGCGGTACTGGCGGTCTACCTCGGACTGGTCCATGGCAGGTAGCCACCGCTTATCCTCAGCCCAGTTTTCGACAACGTCTTTCTCACCGTCCCAGAAACCGACCGCAATACCGGCTGCGTAGGCGGCACCCAACGCAGTAGTCTCAATAACCTTCGGGCGGATCACCGGGACCCCCAGAATATCCGCCTGGAACTGCATCAGGAACTCGTTTGCGGTCATGCCGCCATCCACACGCAGCTCGGAAAGTTTCACGCCGGAATCGGCGTTCATCGCGTCCAGCACCTCGCGGGTCTGGAAAGCGGTTGCCTCCAGTGCCGCGCGCACAATGTGCGCCTTGTTCACGTAGCGGGTCAAACCTACGATCACGCCGCGCGCATCGGAACGCCAATGCGGTGCAAACAGGCCCGAGAACGCAGGAACCACATAGCAGCCACCCGAATCCTCAACAGAGGTCGCCAGCGCCTCAGACTCAGAGGCGTTGGTGAGCATGCCCAGGTTATCGCGGAGCCACTGAATCAGCGAACCACTCATTGCGACCGAGCCCTCTAGCGCGTAGACGGGGTCGGCGTCACCAATCTTGTACGCCACAGTCGTCAGAAGACCGTTATCTGAGAACACGGGCTCATTCCCGGTGTTCATCAGCATGAAGTTACCGGTACCGTAGGTGTTCTTCGCCATGCCCTTCTCAAAGCAAGCCTGCCCGAAGGTTGCCGCCTGCTGATCGCCCAGGATACCGGCAATGGGTGTGCCGCGCATCAGGCCGGTCGGGCGCCCATAACCGTAGATCTCAGAAGAGGACTTAATCTCGGGGAGCATGCTCATGGGAATACCCATATCGGCAGCGATCTGCGGATCCCACTCAAGAGTACGAATGTTCATGAGCAGAGTACGGGATGCGTTCGTAACGTCAGTCACGTGCACGCCGCCATCAACACCGCCGGTCAGGTTCCACACCACCCAGCTGTCGGTGTTGCCAAAAAGCAGATCACCGCGTTCGGCACGCTCACGAGCGCCGGGAACATTATCGAGAATCCACTTAATCTTGGGTCCTGAGAAGTAGGTTGAAAGATTCAGGCCCACAACATCGTGGTACTTGCCCACACCGTCATCGCCAGCGAGCTCATCAACAACTTCTTGGGTGCGGGTGTCCTGCCAAACAATTGCGTTATAAACCGGCTCACCAGTGTTCTTATCCCACACCACCGTGGTCTCACGCTGATTGGTGATGCCCACTGCGGCAATCTCGTGATGGTTTACCTCACCGTTTGCCATCGCCATTGCAGTGGCTTTACGCACGTTATCCCAAATCTCAACGGGGTTGTGTTCAACCCAACCTGCCTTGGGGAAAATCTGCTCGTGCTCAAGCTGACCCACAGAAACGATCTTGCCCGCCTTATCGAAAAGGATAGCCCGGGAGCTGGTGGTGCCCTGGTCGATAGACATAATGTACTTGCGCTCAACATTCAGGGTGGCGCTGTGTAGGGGGTTAGTCATAGTGATTTCCTCACTGTTGTGGGAGACAGGCGGCCTGAAATACGCCAAACCTGTTATCTGACACGGAATAAACTTTTAGGAGTAGAAACGGCAGAGGATACGCCGCCCGTCTCTTACATAACGGTGCCGGGCGGCGTATCACGCCTTAACAATTAGAGCGCCAACAGCGCCGGAACAATCAGGCCAGCGAGCACACCACCGATGGTGGGGCCAAGCACCGGCACCCAGGAGTACGACCAGTTAGAGCCGCCCTTGCCGCGGATCGGAAGCACAAAGTGAGCGAAACGCGGGGCCAAGTCACGTGCCGGGTTAATGGCATACCCGGTTGCACCACCAAGGCTCATACCAATCACAACCACCACTAGGGCCACACCCAGCGGGCCAATCTGTGCAGGGGTCTTGCCCGAAGCAATAATCCACCCTACCAGCACGAACGTACCGAGGATCTCCGTCACCAGGTTCCAGCCGTACGACTTAATAGCAGGGCCGGTCGCGAAGATACCTAGGCGGTCGCCTTTCTCCTCATCAAAGTGTTTTTTGTACGCGAGGAAAGCCGCCACAGCACCGCAGAACCCGCCGAGCATCTGCCCGGCAATATAGATCGCAATATTAGCAGCTGAAGCGGGTACATTCTCGGCAAGGTCACGCCCGGCTGAGGCCAGCCCGAGAGTCACAGCAGGGTTGAGATGGGCACCCGAAGGGAAAGACAGGTACACAGCGGTGAACACTGCAAGACCCCAGCCAAAGGTAATAACAACCCAGCCAGCGTTCTTAGCATATGACTTGGGCAGGTTGACTGCGGCGCACACACCAGCACCGAGCAGAATCAGGATGAATGTCCCGAAAAATTCAGAGACAAACAAGCCTAACGTGTTGGCCTACCGGCGGTATCCGCAAGGGCGCTACCGCCATCTGCGAGAAGCGTGCCGACGGCGGCAGCTAGAGGAATTGACATAATTATCCTTTCAGCACTGCATTGTGAACTTCACATAACTATACGGGCAGCTAAAAACCTGCGGCAGTTAGCTGTGGTGCACATTGAGCGTGCGGCGGGGGGCCACAGGCTCAACGGCCTCAATCTTAGCGGATGCTTCGGCGTCGGTCGAGGTTGTCTCTGCCTGACGAATAGCCGCTACACGGGCCGCGTAGAGATCGAATTCTTTTTGGGCTTGTTCCGGCGACCAACCGAGTTCGGAACGCATAATCTCAAGAATCTCGGGGGCCGCAGCCAACCCGCGATCACGCTGTTCAAGGTCAAGACGCACGCGGCGAACCAGTACATCTTCCAGGTGCAGGGCACCTTCGTAGCGAACAGCGAATACAACGTCGGCGCGTAGGAACTGCGGTGCGTGTTTAAGAGGCGCACCAAGGCCCGGATCAGCATCAATAAGCGCACCAAGATCCTCAATCTGCGCGCCGTAGCGTTCCAGCAGATGGGTAATACGGTCTTCATCCCAACCATAGCGTTGTGCGTAACGGCCACGGCCGGCCTCAATAGCGCGATACCCATCAGCACCCACCAGGGCGATCGTCTCCGTCACCGATGGACGTTCCTGTGCACGATCACCGAGTGCAAAATCAACCGCATCCGCCGCCATTACACGGTAGGTAGTCAGCTTGCCGCCAGCAATAGCGCTCATACCGGGGGCAACCTCCGTAACAGTATGCTCACGAGACACCTTAGTGGACTGGGCACCATCACCCTTAACCTTCGGCTGCAAGAGAGGACGCAGCCCCGAATAGGTGCCGATGATGTCATCATGGGTCAACGGGTCAGCAATCAGCTTGTTCGCCTGCTCCAGCACGTAATCAATATCCTGCCGAGTTGCCACAGGGCGCTCGCGATCCTCGGTATACGGGGTATCGGTCGTACCAATAATCCAGTAACGCTGCCACGGGATAATGAAAAGTACCGATTTTTCGGTCTTTGTGAAAATACCGCTAGTAGCCTGAATACGATCACGCGGCACGACAATGTGAATACCCTTAGACGCGAGTACCTCAAGGCCGGCATCCGGGTTCGCCAGAGATTCAGACTCTTCGGTCCAGACTCCGGTGGCATTAATAATGTGTTTCGCTTTGACCGTGAGCTCCTGCCCGCTTTCCAGATCGGCCAGCCGCGCACCCACCACCTTGCCGGAGGTGTCTTTATCGATACCTACTACCTGGGTACGTGAAGCAGCCAAGGCACCATAACCGCTGGCGGTGCGAACAACATCAACAACTAGGCGGGCATCATCTACGCGTGCATCATAGAACTGAATAGCGCCGGTAAATGCAGAATCTTTGATATCGGGGAAAACCGTTTTAGTGCCCTTCTTCGTGAAGTGACGCTGCGAAGGAACTCCCTTTTTTCCGCGCGAACCAATGTACGCGAGGGCATCGTACATGCCAATGCCGATAGCGGAATAGGAGCGCTCAATAACCGGAGTCTTCAGTGGCCACAAAAAGGGCTGCGCGTGCACAAGGTGAGGCGCAATTTTCTCGAGCAGCAGACCGCGTTCCTTGAGGGCCTCAGCTACGAGTTTGAAATCCAGGTTGTAGAGGTAGCGTAGACCGCCGTGAATAAGTTTGAGGACCAAGCGCTGGTACCTGCTGCCCAGTCTCCCGCTTCCACAATACCCGTACGCAGGCCGCGAGTCGCCGCATCGAGGGCGATACCGGCACCGGTAATACCGCCGCCAATGACAAGAACGTCGAGTTCGGGTCCTTCCGCCATATCAGCCAGTGCGCGTGCACGAGAGGAAGCGGTGAGGTGAGAAAGTTTATTGAACTGCTGAGAGCCCATTTGTGTTCTAATCCTTTTCTTCAGGGGCGTCTTTGTCGTCTGTGGTTGGGGAGGGAATAGGCCCACCTGTGCCGGGTGGGAACCGGCGCCAAAGCCAGCAAACTGTGTGCTTACACCGTTTTGAGGTTGCACTCAGTAAAACCTGGTGGTGAAATATTTACCAAGTATTATGAACGGATTTTCATGCGGGGGGAGGGTGCATGTGAACGGACGAATCAATCAAGCCTATGAGGCCGCACAACTGTATTACGTACAAGATATGACTATGGACGGTATCGCTAATCGGCTTGGGGTTTCCCGCGCTACCGTCTCACGACTTCTCAAAAGCGCTCGTGAAACTGGCATGGTGCAGATTCGTCTGGATGATTCTTTCCGGGTTCGCAGCGAACTTGAGCGGCGCATTAGCGAACGATATAAGACCCGTGTAAGCCTAGTAAACACTCGGGCGGATGCTACACCTATCGCGGTGATGGGACAGGTGGCCCGTACTGCCGCCCAGCTTCTGGACTCTTTGATTGACGACGGAACAAGTGTTGGGGTGGCATGGGGCGCGACCGTCACTGAGGTGTCTCGGCATCTGCCGCGCCGCCCCCTCAATGGGGTAAAAATAGTGCAGCTCAACGGAGCGGGAAACGCCCACCACACCGGAATACCGTACCTGGACACCCTGCTGGGACGACTTGTTACAGCCTATGACGCATATATAGTGCATTTCCCCGTTCCAGCGTTTTTTGACTATGCCGACACGAAAGACGCTATGTGGCGGGAAAGGAGCGTGCAGGCAACTCTGCGGGCCCAACGCAAGGTTGACGTGGCGCTCTTTGGTATTGGTGCTTTCGGTGGGGCAATCCCATCGCATGTGTACTCTGGCGGGTATTTCGATGCCGCCGCGCAGCGTACACTGCGTGAGCAGGGGGTGGTGGGGGATATATGTACTATCCTGTTGCGAGAAGACGGCTCGTGGAAGGACCTGGAGATGAACCGCCGGGCCTCTGGCCCCACCCCGACAGAGCTAACTCATATTCCACGTAGGTTGTGTGTGGCATCTGGGGTGCATCGGGTAGCTGTGCTGCGGGCAGCATTGCGCACGGGGGCCATCACTGACCTGGTGCTGGATGAGCAGTTGGGGCGGGCTCTCATTGAGAAGTAAGAGCGAGGGCGTTTCGGTGTGGAGGGCAGCTGCTAAGAGTCGAACGCTTCACTCACCGCATACCGCATGGCTTCACGTACCATGGCAAGGGCGGGGGTTGTGACCGCATCGGCGCGTACCGCGGTAAAAATACTGCGGTAGGGGGCTCCCGGCAGATCCACTACCCGTAACCCTTCAGAGTTGGAGAGTGAAGCGAGAATAAAGCCGGGCACAATACTGGCGGCAAAACCGGCACGTACCAAGTTCACGTTAGTGATCATGTCGTTGGCGCTGTATCGGATCTCGGGTTCGAACCCGGCGGCTCGGCATTGGTTGACGGCCCACCGGCGGGAGGTATTTTCTTCCCTTTCAAGAACCCACGGGATGTGTCGTGCCTCGTGGAGGGAACGGATAGGGGAGTCTGCTGGAACGATGAGGCTCAGAGGGTCTTCAACCAGAAGCTCGGAGTGAAGTTCGGGGTATTCAGGGATGTAATGGTGTGGGTAGGATTCGGCGATTACCATGTCGTATTCGCGGCTTCTGGTCATTGAGATGCCGGTTTCCGGGTCGATCTGAAGAACCTGCAGCACTAGACGTGGGGCATGGTCGTGAAGGTAGGCGAGGGTGCGTGGCAATAAGGCGAATGATGCGGACTGGAAAATTGCTAGACGTACAGTTCCGGCTGGCTCTCCGGCGAGGGTAGCTACGCTGGTTTGCATACGGTCCACTTCCCGCAGAATACGTCGGGCTGTTTCGATGACTACTAGCCCGGCGCTGGTAAGCTGCACACGCCTGCCTACGCGTTGGAGCAGGGCGGTTCCTGCTTCTTTTTCGAGGTTAGTGATCTGCTGGGAGACAGCTGATGGGGTGAGATTAAGTGCATGAGCGGCAGAGATAATGGTGCCTCGCTCGTGGATTTCAAGGAGCATCTGCATGCGGCGGATGTCGTACATGGCTGTCTTTCTGCTGGGTGAGGTGGGGCTGCGGCGTCTCTACTATGATTTCAAGATTAGTATATAGAGATTAGCCTCACATCTACTCTAGGGTGATGAACCCCACTATTTTGGGGTGTTTGGGGGAGTAAAGTAAGCGGCTGAAACCTCCTGCACTCCTGAGATGTGGCGGATTTTCGGGAGAAAATGATGCCACGGCAATTATTTAGAAATTTTAAACAATATATGGCACAAACATTTATTTTTTCTAATGAGGTATTTCCCACCCTTTTGTGGTGAAATAGAGACATCATTAAGCTTCGTGCGCATCGCGCGCACCGTAGTTAGTTAGGAGTCAAGGATGACGCATCCTTTCGCATCTGAGCACTACCAGAACATGGCGAACGAGGCTCGTAAGCTCGTCCGTCAGTGGGTCACTGAGGCGCAGAACGAGAAATCAACCTTTGCCGCTGAGCAACTCGCTGGCGTGCTCAAGGATCCGAATGGCCTGCCTTTTACTGTCGGTTTTGTCGACGGCGTGATCCGCCCCGAAGACGATAATGTCTCGGGTCGTAACCTCTCCCATATTGCATCTCTTGTTCCTTCCTTCCTGCCGTGGTATATGAAGTCCGCTGTTGGTATCGGCGGTAAGATGGCGGGTAAGCTCGCCTGGCCGACCGTTCCCGTAGCACGCCGAGTGCTCCGCGAGATGGTTGGGCACCTGATCGTTGATGCCTCCGATGAGAAGCTAGGTGGCGCAATTGCAGAGCTCACTAAGACTGGCAACCGCCTAAACGTGAACCTTCTGGGTGAGGCTGTGCTGGGTGATAATGAAGCAGAACACCGCCTTTCCGAGACCAAGCGACTGTTGGCACGTGACGACGTTGATTATGTCTCCATTAAAGTATCGGCTGTCTCCGGCCCGCACCAGCACTGGGCGTTTGACGAAGTTGTTAATGAATCAGTCCGCCGCCTGACCCCGCTGTACGAACTGGCTGCCTCCACCAGCCCCACCAAGTTCATTAACCTGGACATGGAGGAGTACAAGGATCTGGACATGACCATTGACGTGTTCACCAAGATCCTGGATCAGCCGCAGCTGAAGAACCTCGAAGCGGGTATCGTGCTGCAGGCGTACCTGCCTGACACTCTTGCCGCTATGATCCGCTTGCAGGAGTGGGCTGCACGCCGCGTTGAGAACGGTGGCGCAGGTATTAAGGTTCGCCTCGTTAAGGGCGCCAACCTCTCCATGGAGATTGTTGAAGGTGTGATGCACGGTTGGCCCGTCACCACCTGGGACACCAAGCAGGCAGCGGATACTAACTACAAGCGTATCCTTGATTACGCCCTGCGCCCCGAACATGCCAAGAACATCCGCTTGGGTGTTGCTGGCCATAACCTCTTCGATGTGGCGTTTGCACTGCTGCTGGCTGAGGACCGCGGCGTTGCCGACCGTGTCGAATTTGAGATGCTGATCGGTATGGCCGAGCAGCAAGCAAAGGTTATTCAGAAGCGTGTGGGCCACCTGCTGCTGTACACCCCCGTGGTAAACCCCAAGGAATTCGATGTTGCTATCGCCTACCTGATCCGTCGTCTGGAAGAAAACGCATCAAGCGAGAACTTCATGTCGGGCATCTTTGACCTGGCAACTGACGAGGCTATCTTCAAGCGTGAGGAAGAACGCTTCCTGCGCTCACTGAACTCCGTCACTGACGAGATTCCCTCCGCTAAGCGTACCCAGGACCGTTCCCACGAGAACGCTGAGAACGTCTTCGTCCCGGCAGGCCGCTTCGAGAACACCCCCGATACCGACCCCTCACTGGCAGTAACCGTGCATGGGGTCGTGCGATCCTTGAGCGTTCCAAGAGCACCCAGTTGGGTATTGATATCCTCAAGGAGAATGAGCTGACCTCTGTTGCTGAGGCGGAGGCACTTATTGAGGAGACCGAGCAGGCTGGCAAGGCTTGGGGTCGTCTCTCCGGTGCTGAGCGGGCTAAGATTCTGCGCCACGTGGGTAAGGGTATTGCTCTGCACCGTGCAGACCTGCTGGAGGTTATGGCTGCCGAAGCTGGCAAGACTCTTGAGCAGGGTGATACCGAGGTATCTGAGGCTATCGACTTTGCGTACTACTATGCAATGCTGGCTGAGGACCTCGATAAGATGGACGGTGCTCGGGCTAAGTCTGTAGACCTGACCCTGGTCGTTCCGCCGTGGAACTTCCCGACTGCTATTCCCGCCGGTGGTGTGCTTGCCGGTTTGGCCGCAGGTTCTGCTGTTATCTTCAAGCCCGCGACCATTACCGCCCGCACCGGTGCTCTGATTGCAGATATTATGTGGGACGCTGGCGTGCCGAAGGAAGTTCTGAAGCTTGTCAAGGTTGTTGACCGTGAGGCAGGTAAGGTACTCATTTCCCACCCCGAGGTAGACCGTCTGATTCTTACCGGCGGCTACGAGACCGCTGAGCTGTTCCGCTCCTGGCGCGATGACCTGCCGCTGTTCGGTGAAACCTCAGGTAAGAACTCCATTATTGTTACCCCGAACGCTGACATCGACTTGGCTGTGAAGGACGTCGTATACTCGGCGTTCGGTCACGCAGGTCAGAAGTGCTCTGCCGGTTCAACTGTTATCCTGGTTGGTTCCGTGGCTCAATCTGAGCGGTTCCGTCGTCAGCTGCTTGACTCCGTGAACTCCCTGCACGTGGCGCACCCGCAGGACATTGAGTCTCAGATGGGTCCGGTGGCGCAGAAGCCTGAGGAGAAGCTACTCCGCGGTCTGACCACCCTTGGTCCGGGTGAGCGTTGGCTGATTCAGCCTAAGGAACTGGACGAGACCGGCCGCCTGTGGAGCCCTGGCGTTCGTGAAGGCGTCAAGCCTGGCTCTGAGTACCATATGACTGAGTACTTCGGTCCGATCCTGGGTATTATGACTGCTGATACCCTTGAAGAGGCTATTGAGCTGCAGAACGCTCCCGACTACGGCCTAACTGCTGGTCTGCACTCGCTTGATGCTGATGACCTTGAGCTGTGGCTCTCCAAGGTGCAGGCGGGTAACGTGTACGTGAACCGTGGTATTACCGGTGCAATTGTTCGCCGCCAGCCCTTCGGTGGCTGGAAGAAGTCTACCGTCGGTTCCGGTACCAAAGCTGGTGGCCCCAACTACCTGGTCGCGCTTACCGACTGGGAGCCGGATCACGCAACCGCTACTACCGTTCCGCAGTCTGTGGCGGTACGCGAGGTACTGGCCACCGCTGAGGGCGCTAGCCTGTGCGGCGCAAAGGACTTCGAGTTCATTAAGCGCTCGGCATCCTCCGACGCTCACGCTTGGGAGACTGAGTTTGGTTACGGCCACGATCCCTCGAAGCTGGGTGTTGAGCGTAATATTCTGCGCTATCTACCCACTCAGGTGCTGGTGCGTGCCGATGAGTCGGCACCTGCGGCAGAGGTCGTACGTGTTGTACTGGCTGGTTTGGCAGCCGGTGCCCCGATCGCTCTGTCAACTGCACGGGATCTGCCGGTCGCCGTCCGCGGTGTGCTGGAGAACAAGGGCGTGAAGTACTCGATCGAGTCTGATGAAGCATGGCGTAACTGGCTCAAGTCCAACGCTAAGACCCCGGTTCGTGCCCTAGCTGGCACCCCTCTGGAAGGTACTCGTATCCGCTACATTGGTAGCGATGTAAAGTCCGTGTACACCGCTCTGGGCGGCCGCCCGGACGTGGCTGTGTACTTCCAGCCGGTAACCGAAGCCGGGCGTATCGAGATGCTGCCGTTCCTGCGTGAGCAGGCCGTCTCGATTACCGCACACCGTTTCGGTAACCCGAACCCCTTCTCTGAGAAGGTCATTGCTTCTCGCTAGAAGCTGTAAGTAACTCATAGGATGCGCCTTGCCTCCTTCGTGGAGGTGGGGCGCATCCGCCTTTAAAACAGCCTCGTCATACTGGTAATCAACGTGCTCTCGGTTACGTTATATGCGATAATCTAAGGTATACCGTGCGCGTTCCCCACGGCGCGAACGTGGCTCGCGTGGCTCACGCGGCCTGCAAGGAACACAGTGAAAGGAAACCACCGTTATGAGCAATGTTCCCGCAGAACTTTTGTACACCTCCGACCACGAGTGGGTTTCGGCTCTCACCGATGAGGGCACCGTTCGTATTGGCATTACCGACCACGCACAGGATGCTCTGGGCGATGTTGTGTATATCGATCTTCCCTCGGAAGGCGATACTGTCGAAGCTAACGATTCTTTCGGCGAGATTGAATCCACTAAGTCCGTTTCGGATGTGCTTGCCCCGGTTGCTGGCGAGGTTGTGGCCGTTAACGAGGCTGTGAACGACGATTCGTCTTTGGTTAACAGCGACCCTTACGGGGAGGGCTGGCTCGTTGAGCTGCGCCCTGCAAATGCTGATGATCTCTCTGGTTTGCTCTCTGCTGAGGCCTACAAAGCAGAGTTGGACTAGGGTGAGTACGATGTTTTAAGCCCTCGATTCAAAAATGAGAGCTTAATCTCGGTCGCAGCGAATGTGTAGAGGTGTTGGTGAGTTTCGAACTTGCCAGCACCTCCATTTTTCGAACAGGGTAGGTTCCCCTTAGTTCGGCGTTATTTCACGGGTAAAACGGCGTATTGGCTTCAACCCCGGCTTCATATTCGGGTGCTGAGGGGGCTAATTGGTATTCTTTCTCCCAGCGCTTAATAAAGTACTTTCTCCGTAAAAAATCATAAAATTTACCCAGAATCTTCGGGAGAAATGGCATTCTCTCGCTTAAAGCTATAAGATTGAACAGCAGGTTAAGTGTTTATCATTTCGTGATAATTCACGAAGGCCTGCTCTCACACTCAAACACAGGCGCTAAATAGCTGGCTACCGTGCAAGCCTCCCGGTCATGTACGTGTCAGGCGCTGGGGTACCTTGAGCGTACCCCAGCGTGTATTTAGCGAAAATCTATAAACCCGAAAGTTGTTCTCATGAGCTCACTCATTGATGAAAACCTCGCAAGGGCCGAGGCTCTCGTAGAAAGCGTCGGGCGTGGCGAAAACAGCCGCGACCCCCGCGACATTAAAGCCGTACCATCGGTCAGGTTCTTAGTCAGCTAGACCTGGACTTCCCCGGCATTAGCGCTTCGAAGATTCGGTTCCTCGAAGAACGCGGACTGGTGTACCCCAAGCGTACTGACACTGGGTACCGCAAGTACTCCCAGACCGATATTGAACGCCTGCGGTACATCCTCACCATGCAGCGTGACTACTATATGCCCCTGAAGGTCATCCGCCAGCACCTTGACGACCTTGAAGCCGGACGCGCTATTAACGCAATCCCTGCGCCGGTCTCTGACGAGGTGCTGGACCAAGTACTCGGATCTTCCGACAATGCAAGCCGCAAGTACACCCTACGCGAGCTGGCAGAGTACTCAGGGGCCTCAACAGAACTTATTGATGACCTGGTTGAATACGGCCTGATCGAGGCTAAGGACGGCGAATACACCGAGTATGATGTGCTGACCGCCCGCACCAGTGCTGAACTGACTCAGCACGGTATTCAGCCCCGTCACCTGCGTTCCTTCAAGTCTGCTGCAGAACGCGAGATTTCTCTGGTAGAAATCGCGGTAGCTCCACTGGCTTCCCGCCGCGACCCTTCATCGCAGTCTCAGGCTCAGGAGCGTGCGGATAAGATCCGCAAGCTGTGCCTGCAGCTGCATGCGACTCTGGTCGAATCGGCAATGCCCAGTTACGAATAATTTGGCATTATCGAAAACACTCTGTTATTCCGGCACCGGGACCGGGACGGGGCGTTTTCCCCAGAATCCGAGACACAATCAATAACCCCGCCGATGGGTTTATAGTGGATTCACTCACTCAGCATGAGGATGCGCGCCTCGCCCCATTGGGCGAGGCGCGCATCCTCTTTAAGTCATAAAACTTTTTGCTGAAATACGTTCTTATTTAGGTGCGTTGTCCCGTGCAAACGTATTCTTCAGCCGGTACGATAGCTAAGTAGGATTCTCATGGTGCATGTCCTAACCGGACGGCCCCACCTCGTACCCTCACCGTGGGGAGAACGTAAGAGAACACAAAGAATAGGAAGTAACCTCAGTGGCGCAGCAATCCAGCCGTGGGCAGAACGCGAAAGGCACCGCATCCGCTGCGGATGCAGCAGACTCTACCCTTTCGCACCCGATGGATCAGCCGCTTGAAGGGTTCGGCTCTCTTTTTCCCACAACGCCACCTCCGCGAGGAGAACAGGGGGTGCTTTTCGCAGACCCTCTGTCCCTGGTAGATGAGAACCTGGGGTATCGTGGGTCGGTAGCCCGCAAAGCGGCGGGTATAAGCTACCGCCAGCTGGATTATTGGGCGCGTACCGAGCTAGTGGTCCCCACAGTTCGTTCAGCCTCCGGGTCTGGTACCCAACGTCTCTATAGTTTTAGGGACGTGCTGGTGCTTAAGATCGTAAAGCACCTGCTTGATACTGGTGTTTCCCTCCAGCAGATCCGTACCTCCATTGAGCACTTACGTACCCGAGGCGTGGAAGACCTGGCGGGAGTGACCCTTATGAGCGATGGCACTACAGTATATGAGTGCACATCCCCAAGCGAAGTGATCGACCTAGTACAGGCAGGGCAGGGCGTGTTCGGTATCGCCATTGGTCGTGTCTGGCGTGAGATTGAGCAGAACCTTAACGGCGAGCCGGGAGAAGACACTCTCGGCGGGGCGCATGAGCACGTGGACCAGTTGGCGGCTAGACGTGCCCGCAAGGCCGGGAACTAAGTCCCGGCCCTGCCTTGCAGGCTGCCCTAACCCACGATACAAGAGGCGGCAGGGAGGCAGCCCCCGAGAAAGAAACCTGCACACTAGCAGGTACCCATAGTATTTTTGAATCGTGGGTTTCAAGCGTACCCTGCAAAAAGCCTCACCATTCGGTGAGGGTGCAGTTATTTCGCTAGAATAAGTTGTAAGCACTCATTCATTGGAATACTCAACGGAAATATACTCTCAATGCCTAGAATCGTCAGTATCAGTAGCCTCAAGGGCGGCGTAGGCAAAACTTCCATAACACTCGGTTTGGCATCTGCCGCGCTACATGGTGGGCTCAAGACCCTCGTAATAGACCTTGACCCACACGCAGACGCCAGCACAGGGTTGGACGTTGCCCCTACTACCCCCGATATTGCCTCCATCATGGATGGAGACGATGAGGACGCGTTTCACGGCCTCAGTCGGCCCATCTGGGTGGAACCGCCACGCCGGTGCCACTACGCTCTTAACCAGCCACCCCGCCACTACCGGCGAGATACAGGTGGCGCGCGGCTCTGCCCGGTCAATCCTCTTCGATACCCGGCAGCATGTCTCCTACAGTGAGCGGGTGCGGAAACTTATCCGCGCGACTGACGCTACCTACGATCTGGTGCTCATTGACTGCCCTCCTTTTATGGGGACCCTCACCTCGGTGGGGTGGGCTGCCAGCCAGCGGATACTTTCTATCGCGGAACCTTCCCTTTTTTCGGTTGCCGGAACCGAACGCACGCTACGCGGTATCGCCCGTTTTAAGGACAATAACGAACAAGATATTGAGGGGGTTGCGGTCATCATTAATAGGATGCGCCCTAACGACCCTGAGCACCTGTACCGCCGCGAAGAAATGCGTACCCTCTTCGGTGGTCTCGTGGTTGAGCCAACCCTGTGGGAAAGCTCAGCGGTGCAACGAGCCCAAGGCGCGGCTTTTCCTATCCATTACTGGCCCGATGAGGAAGCCGTGGACCCGGCAACCCGTTTCACCCGCCTGCTCACGGGGCTTGTCGCCGCCCTGTAGCCGTTGGATATGAAAGAGCCGCAGAAAGTAAAGGACTTCTTCATGCCGCAGAACAGCAACTCGCCGCAGCACCCAAACGAACATACTCTACACTCAAACCAGGATGATCTGGGGCCCACTATAGTGTGTGCACCGTTCGCCGGGTATCTGACTCTGCTCGTGGGTCAGGGCGAGTATGTGGACGCGGGACAGAAGCTCGCTATCGTCGAAGCCCTTAAAGTGGAAACTCTGGTAACGGCTCGGACGCACGGTCGGGTTGGGCGTATTACCCACACCGATGGCTCATACGTAACTGGTGGGCAGCTGCTACTGACTATAGTGCCGGAATAAACCTAAGTCCCCGTGTTATAGCTACCGTTAGAATGATACGAAGGGCACCTGAGGCCCTAGAAACTGGCAAACCAGAGAACCGGCAGGCCCGGGACCACCACATGATAAAGGTAGGAGCGCATGAGCATTAAAGACCTCGAAGTCATTGACGGGGTGGCACAGTACGACCTTGTAGTGATCGGCTCTGGGTCGGGCAATAGCATTATTGGACCCGAGTGGGATGATAAGACAGTCGCCATTATTGACGGCGGTATATTTGGCGGCACCTGCCTAAACGTGGGGTGTATCCCCACAAAAATGTTTGTGTATCCGGCCACCGTGGCAGTTAAAACGCAAGAAGTTGCTGAGCTTGGCGTTGAAGCATCCGTGCAAAACATTTCGTGGCAGAACATGCGCGACCGCATTTTCCCACACCGAATCGATAAGATTTCTGAGGCTGGCCGCCAATGGCGTGCTAACCTGCCGAACGTTGACTTCTACCCAGAGTATGCGCACTTTACCGGCCGGCACACCCTGCAGACTGCATCGGGCCGGAAGGTCCACGGTAAGCAGGTGGTTATCGCCGCCGGTTCACGCGCCACGCGCCCCGACGTGCCCGGAATTAACCTGCCGCAGGTGCTCACAAATGATACCGTGATGCGCATGGAACACCTACCGCAGCGTATGGTGGTGCTTGGCGGCGGGGTAGTGGCCGCAGAGTTCGCACATGTTTTCTCAGCGCTGGGCGTTGAGGTAACCCAGGCGAACCGGTCAGCCCGCCTGCTGCGCGGCGTGGATGAGGAGGTTGTGAACCGTTTCGCCCAAGCCGCATCTCAACAGTGGAATCTGCTGCTGGAGCACGCTCTCATCGAGATCCGTCAAAACGATGACGACTCAGTAACCGTGGTTCTTGAGAACGACGGCGAACTAGTTGATGTGGTTGCCGATAAGGTGCTGGTGGCTACCGGGCGGCGTCCAAATAGTGATAGCCTGCATGCTGAGAAGTTCTTTGATGTAGATGCCCGCGGCCTTATTGGTGTGGACGAGTATCAGCGGGTACTGTACAACGGCGCCCCCGTTGAAGGCGTTTTTGCGCTGGGGGATATCTCCTCCCCATATCAGCTAAACATGTTGCTAACCACGAGGCGCGCATCGTGCAGCATAACCTGTCCCACCCGAACGAGCTACGCGCCAGCGACCACCGCTTTGTGCCCGCGGCTGTGTTCAGCCACCCGCAGCTGGCGTATGTGGGCCTCACCGAGGAGCAAGCGCGTGCCGCCGGTGAACGTGAAGGCTTTGAGGTGACCGTTAAAAGCCAGGAGTTTGGGGATACCGCCTATGGCTGGGCGATGGAGGATAAAGTGGGGCTGTGCAAGCTGATCGCCCGTAAAGACACCGGTCAGCTGCTGGGGGCGGCGCTGGTGGGCGAGGAGTCATCCGTGCTCATTCAGCCGCTCATTCAAGCGATGAGCTTCGGGCTGGGGGTGCGCGAGATGGCCCGCGGCCAGTACTGGATTCACCCCGCACTGACTGAAGTTGTTGAGAACGCTCTGCTGGGGCTTGAAATCAACGCATAGCTATAGCTGCAAAATATGCCGCAGGGCAGGCTTTCCCACCGAGTCTCCTCAAACCGGGAAAACTTGCCCTGCGGCATACATCTTCTGGGAAACATATACCTGGCAGCCGTCAGCGCACATTGCGTACATGCGGCACCCGACCGTTCCGGCCCAAGGCCGAACTTATTGCTTGTGGGAGCGAGAAGTGTCATCCTCTGCTGCTTCGATCACAGCGGTATCCTTGGGGCCGTCAGAGGTCACAGCAGTCGCCTCAACCTGCTCGGTACTTTCGGTTTTCTGCGCTCGCGCAGCCTGATACCCCTGCAGCCTCTCACTGGCCTGTTCCCTGAGCTCCTCAATGCGTTCGCTGGCGTGCTCCGCGTATTCGTGCAGTTTCTCGGACGCCTGCTCTTTTATCTCCTGCAGCCGCTCTAGACGCACACCCATATCGCCGGAGACCCGGCTGTACATATCGTCCACATATGCGGAGAAATCTTTCAGAATCTTTGAGCGTTTAAGCTTCTGCGATGGCGTCAGGTAACCGTCGGCTTCCGTCAGGTCTTTGTTCATGATGCGAAATTCACGCACTGTCTCTGCCCGAGACACCAGCAGGTTTGCCTCGTCAATAAACATCTGCACTGCCTCACGCACCTTAGGGTGCACCGCTGCCTCGGGGATGCTCATGGCACGCGGTAAGCCCAGGTGTTCCAGCTGCTCCGGCAGCGTGTCCGGGTCAAGCGTCACCAGTGCGGCAATAAACGGTTTCTGGTCTCCCACCAGCATTGCCTGAGATACCAAGGGGGAGGTGCGGATGTGATCTTCCGCCACAGACGGTACCACATTCTTACCGCCCGCAGTCACAATAATTTCTTTCTTACGGCCCACAATCGTCAGGTTGCCGCGTTCATCAAAGCGGGCCAGGTCTCCGGTTTTAAACCAGCCGTCTTCAGTAAATGCGGTGGCGTCTTCCTGAGGGTTCTTATAGTATCCATCGATCACACCCACGCCGCGCACCTGCAGTTCACCGTCTTCGGCAATACGCCCCTGCGCTCCCGGTAAGAGCGGGCCGATGGTCCCGATCTGGAACTCGCTAATACGCCCCGCTGCAATCGGCGCGCAAGTCTCCGTGAGACCGTACCCTTCAACCACCCGGATACCTACAGCGTGGAAGAAGTGGCCTAGAGTATCGGATAACGGGCCACCGCCCGAGACGGCGTACTTTAGCTGCCCGCCCATCGCCGCTCGCAGCTTCGCGTACACGAGCCTATCGTAGAACGTGTACTGGGCCGCCAATACGAGGGGAACCCGCCCGGAAATTTTAGCGCGCGACCACTCAACAGCAACCTTCACTGAGCGGTCAAATAGGGCTTTGTTGAGCGTTCCGCCTTTAGCCGCTTTAGCCTTCGCTCCCTCATAGATTTTCTCAAACACGCGGGGCACTACCAGCAGCATAGTCGGTTTAAAACTGTCCAGATCGGCAGCGAGGTTTTTAATATTGGGGGAGTGCCCAATCTGTACGCCCGCGTCCATCGCCAATATCTGAATCAGCCTGGCGAGCACATGCGCCAACGGCAGAAAAATAATAGAGGAATTATGGGGATTCGCAATCTCTGGTTCCGCCAGTTTGGTGTTTACGCTCAGGTTCAGGAAATGCCCGTGTGTTAGCGGGCACCCCTTCGGCCTGCCGGTGGTACCTGAGGTGTACACAATAGTTGCCAGGGAGCTGCAGGTGGCGGTGTCACGTGCCGTATACACTGCTTCTTCCGGCACGTTGAGCCCGGCCGTAATGAGTGCATCCAGGGCCCCGTTATTAATAACCCAGGTGTTTTCAAGGTGCAACGGCTCAATGCTGTTCGCCTGTTCGATAACACCAGCCAGCTTATCGTCCTCAACGAAACTGCTTTCGCTTCGGAGTGAGAAAGAGCCCACGCCGCCTGGGCGGGCGCGCTCGTCTCATACACGGGAACAGAGACGGCTCCCGCATACCAGATAGCGAAGTCAATGAGAGTCCATTCGAACCGGGTGCGGCTCATAATGCCGATACGATCTCCGGGAACAATACCGGAGGCGATCAGCCCTTTAGCCACCGCCACCACCATGGCCCGAAATTCGCGGGCCCGCACCGGCTGCCAATTCCCCGGTGACATCTGCCAGCGATACAACAACGGGTTGGTAGTGTCAGCGCAACGGCGTTCTAAGATGCTGGTGATATTCAGCTGCGGGTCGCACATTACCTCTGCTGGAACAGAGAAAACCTTCATGAGTTACGCCTTCCACGCCCTAGCTTAAGGACTGTACAAATTTGTGTGTGAATTCTTTAACAAGCTCGGCATCGTAATCAAGGGTCGCCACATGGTAGCTACGGGTGAGCCATTTAAATTCTACCGATGCCGAGACATGTTGCAGAAAATAGCGGTGTGACGCGTCAGTAACGGTGTGGTCTGATACGGAGCGCAAGTACAGTACAGGTGCATGCAGTTTCGGCAGTAGCTCGCGGGTTTCTACCCCCAGCAGGTGCAGCTGCCGGATAGACGCGGTGGGAGTGCGTGCATATGCCCCTTCATCTACACCCGGCACGGCAATATCGGACCCTATTGAGCGCATTACCGGCAGCACTGGTGCCACCCGGTGGGCAATGCGCATGAGCGGGTTGACATCAACAAAGAACGGGTTAATAAGCACTGTGCCAGCAACCGGGCGGCGTGCCGCAAGGTGCGCGGCAAGGCATCCACCCATAGACATACCGATAACAATTACTCGATATCCCGCACCAGTGAGCCGCTCGTACGCCTGCTCAACACTATCTATCCAATCGGTGTAGTGGGTGACTGCCATATCACGCCAGTGAGTTCCGTGGCCGGGTAAGCGGGGTAACTCCACCGGGTACCCTTTCTCTGCTAAATACGCTGCTAACGGGTGCAGACTGTGCGGAGAGCCTGTGAACCCGTGCACGATGAGGATACCTAAGTCACCCGCATACTTTTTGGGGTCTGCGGGGGATGACAGCGGTTCGTGGTTAAAGTCCGGCTGCTGCGCAGGCACCCCACCTGTCTGTTGCCTCTCGTGTACTTTGCGGCGTATCCGACGCACCGGCTCTAACGAGTTCTCAAAAATATTCATACATCCCCCAGGAAGCTGTGTAGCCCCACACTTAATATCTAGCACTATTATTGCTTTCAAGGTGAGATAAAAACTCACGCTATTGAGCTGTGAGCGTGATTTCGTGCGATTCACAGGTAACTGGCAGGTGAAAATGGGCTGTATAACACCCAATGGACCCCCTGGTACCCGGCTACAATCTACTAGGAAGGCACTCGCCCCTCCGATGACGCACACCGGTGTGAATTAATCGAACCGTGCCGCGTTCAATAACCGGAAACACTCCAGGAGAAAACTGTGGTCACACACCCCGCCACAACACCCGTATATGCGGTACTTAAAGCAATAAGCGACCCCACCGTCCGGCGGATCTGGCCGCATGAAGTCATAGGTGCTGAAAACATGCCCAATGGTCCAGCCATTATTGCCAGTAACCACTTAGCCTTCTGCGATTCGGTGTTTATTCCGCTTGCGGTTAAACCCACCGTAAATTTCTTAGCGAAAAGCGACTATTTCACTACCCCCGGCTTTAAAGGGCGTGCAATGGCAGCTTTCTTCCGCAGCGTGGGCCAGCTTCCTATGGATCGTTCGGGTGGGGAGAAAAGCAGGGCTTCTTTAGAAGCGGGTCTAAAGGTACTTCGTGCCGGGGGAGTGCTCGGCATCTACCCTGAAGGAACCCGCAGTCCTGACGGACGCTACTACCGCCCTAAAATTGGGGTGGCGCGTCTTGCATTGGAATCTGGTGCGCCCGTGGTACCTGTGGGTCAGCTGGGCACCGACCTAATACAGCCAGCCGGGACGAACAGGCCACGTTTTCGGCATAATGGGAAACCCATTACGGTACGCACTATTATTGGTAAACCGCTGGAGTTCGCACATTTGCAGGATAAAGCTAATGACCACGCCACGCTCAGGGCTGTGACCGATCAGATAGCTGAGGCTATTCGCGCCCTCTCGGGGCAGCAGTACGTGCCTGTGCCCGCCGACAAAGTTAAACGGCTTATGGCGGCTCATGGGTGGAGCGCCCAAACCGCAGTAGCTAGTCTTCTCACACACTAACAGCCACATTTCGGTTGTACGGGCCGCTTTGTGGCGTGTGATTTCACGCAGCGAGATAAAAACATGACCGCTCCGTACCGTCTTGCCCATAGCGGGAGTACAATAACGTAGTACTGCCTCATGGTTTTAGCTATGGGGTACCGCAACCGCAGACAACCCAACCTGAGTGATAGAGCGAGACAACATACATGAGCAACACGATTCGCCCGCAACAGCCCAGCGACCATGGGCTGGATATTTGGCGCACCCTTAACGCTGACCAGCAGCCTACCTGGGCGGATCATCCCGACTACGCGCCCACAGTGGCAGAACTCGAAAAGCTGCCCCCGCTGGTCTTTGCGGGGGAAGTGGACTCGATGCGCCACCAACTTGCTGAAGTCGCTGAAGGTCGTGCTTTTCTGCTTCAGGGCGGAGACTGCGCCGAAACGTTCGCGGGAGCCACCGCCGATAAAATTTCAGGCCGTGTTCGTACCATCCTTCAGATGGCAGCGGTGCTGACCTATGGGGCCTCTATGCCTGTGGTTAAGATGGGCCGCATTGCCGGGCAGTTCTCTAAACCACGCTCCTCGGATGTGGAAACCCGTGACGGTGTTACCCTGCCTTCGTTCCGTGGAGAAACCGTTAACGGTCATGAGTTCACAGCAGAGGCGCGCACTCACGACCCCAAGCGGATGCTGCGCGGGTACCACACCTCCTCAGCAACCCTGAACCTGGTGCGGGCTTTCACGAAGGGCGGTTTTGCCGATCTGCGTTCCGTACACCAGTGGAACCGCGGGTTTACCGAAAACCCTGCGCATGCCCGCTATGAAGAAACTGCGCGTGAAATAGGCCGTGCCCTCAAATTTATGGAAGCCTGCGGGGTGGACTTTAACGCATTGACCACCACCGACCTGTACGTGGGCCACGAGGCACTGGTGCTTGATTTTGAACGTGCCCTCACACGCATCGATTCGCGTACCCACCAACCGTATGACACGTCCGCACACTTTTTGTGGATTGGCGAACGCACCCGAGGAATTAACGACGCCCACGTAGACTTCCTCTCTAAGGTGCGTAACCCCATCGGTGTTAAGCTGGGCCCCAGCACCACCACCGATGACGCACTAGCTCTTATCGACAAGCTCGACCCTGAACGGGAGCCCGGTCGTCTTACTTTTATCACCCGCATGGGGGCAAAGAACATTCGTGAAAAACTTCCCGCTCTCGTTGAGGGGGTTAATGCATCCGGGGCGAAGGTCGTGTGGGTTACCGACCCCATGCACGGCAACACTATATCGGTTCCATCGGGGATTAAAACCCGCCGGTTTGACGATATCCTGGATGAGGTGCGCGGCTTCTTTGAGGTGCATGAGTCCCTGGGCTCTTTCCCCGGTGGCATCCACGTTGAAATGACTGGGGATGACGTCACCGAGTGTTTGGGCGGCTCAGACCCCGTGGATGAGGCAGCACTGGCTAACCGCTACGAATCGCTGTGCGACCCGCGGCTGAACCATTCACAGTCTCTGGAGATCGCATTCTTGGTATCTGAGTACCTGAAGAGCCAGTACGTGCGCCAACTGGGTAATACTATGCGTTAAGCACACCCACATAACGTATGATGAGGCCGATGAGCCGTCCTAAAAAGGGCAGCCCATCGGCCTTGAACGTATGAGGTGTGGGGGATTAGAGCCCACCAAACATTTGTGACAGGTTAGCCCACCACGTGCTCTGTAATACCGATTGGGCCAGCAGCCACCCCACGAACCCTGCCAAAACTAGGGCCACCAAGAGTACGACCACTCCCGTCACTACTGTAAACGGCGATGGCGGCGGACCTAGCCGTTCAGCCGGGAGCCTCCTGTTACGGGGGAAAGGACGCGGGCCGGGCCGCGCTTGCGGATGCGATGCTGGCCTGCGCTGTGGGGAACGGTTAGGGCCCGGTGGGGTGCGTGGAAGTCCAAAGACATTATTCGGGGAACGCTGAGCAAGCTCTGGGCGCAGCGCGCCATAATGCATCCGCGCCGAGGAACCATCCAAGGACCGCTGACCGCCCAGAGGGATATCGCCACGCGCTAAAGCAGGGTTTACCGGCCGGGTTTCAGGGCCGATACCGATCGAGAGCGGAACGTATTCTTCCATGGGCAGCACAGGTTTTGCAGGCTGGGCCCGCCGGTTAGTGCCCACCAGCAGATCCTCAGCACGGCCAATACCACTGATAGGGGCTGTTGTGCACCATCTGGGCCAACCCCGTAGTCTCAGCGATGTGTTCCACAGCCTCCCATAGCGGAACTTCAGGTTCCTCCACGAGGGGAGTGCGCCAGGCAAGCTCTTCCTCGCTCATGTGGGCCGTCACATCCCGCAGATCGGTTAGAACTTCAAGCGCGTTCTCTGGACGGTCTTCAGGCTGCTGACGGGTACACCAGCTAATGAGCCCCGCAAGCCCTGGATCTAGGCCGGGAGCAGCCTCCGCGACGGGCGGGATTTCGACGTTTGCATTGTAACGGTGAACCTCGCTGCTGTTGGCGATGCCATCAAACGGCAGATGCCCGGCGAACATAAGGTACATCATCACGCCCAAGGCAAAAATATCGGCGGGTGCACCCGTCTGCTGGCCTTTGACCAGTTCCGGTGCGGCGTATGCGGGGGTGCCCATAATCTCACCGGTGAGCGCCTGGTCGTCGCGGCGCGTCAACCCGAAGTCTGCCAGTTTCACCGTTTCGGTCACATCCAACAAAATATTGCCGGGTTTAATATCGCTGTGTACCAGCCGTCGCGCATGAGCCTCAGACAGTCCCTCCACTACCGGCAGCAGAATCTGCAGGGCTTCCCCCACAGATAGGGCACCGCGCTCCCGCAGCAGCTGGCCTAGAGTACACCCGTGCACGTACTCCATGACAATGTACCGTAGCTTCTGCCCGCGTACCGTCTGTTCACCTGAGGAAAGCACGCCGATCACATGTCCGCCGCCCATCTGCCGTAGCGATGACTCTTCACTGTAAAACTTGCGCTGATTCTCGGGTGAAGCGGCAAGTTCAGGTTTCAGAATTTTAATAGCCACCGGGGAATCGTTGAGCCATGTGTCGGTCGCGTAGTACACTTCGGCCATACCGCCGCCAGCAATGAGCGGGCCAGCCAAGTAGTGTTCATCGAAGATGATGCCGTTTAACCAGTCACGCCCCCGCGTCGCAGAACTCGCGGGGGAAGAAGATGGTGTTGAAGATGGGGGAGGATTCATCATCTACGATTCTAGGGGATATGTGGTGTCCATGCTGCATGGACAACTCTCACTGAGCAAAGATACAGCGGATTCATAGGTAAAGAGGGTAAAACCGGCCAAGTAATAGAGCCCGGACCACACACCATAACAGAACCGACAATAATGGCGGCGCATAAGTAGGCAAAATTGGGTAGATTCTGGCACTCTTAAAAGGTGAGTAGCGAAAAAACTGTACAGACCTTTGCCCTTGTAGGTGACTGGGTCACTATTCCCGATATTGCCGAGGCACTTGATTTGAAAGTTACTCGAGTGCACAACCTTATCTCAGATGGCACTCTTGTAGCCCTGCGCGAACCAGACACGAATGTGCGTAAAGTACCCGCGCTTTTTCTCAACGGCGATCATGTGCTCGAATCTCTCAAAGGCACCTTAGTAGTGCTCAAAGACGCTGGTTTTAGCGACGAGGAAGCCATCACCTGGCTCTACACTGCGGATGATTCTCTGCCGGGACGTCCCATTGATGCGCTCATTAACGGGCAGAAGACGGAAATCCGCCGCCGCGCACAGGCCTTAGCCTGGTAAAACCCAAGTCCGATAAAACCGCGCGCCGTTGAGTACTTGGGCGCTTTCCTCAAACTAGTGACGGTGGAGGGGCCACCCGCATGATGGGGTAGTCCCCTCCACCTTTTACAGTTACGCGGCTCGATGCAGCGCTTTTGCTGCAATAGCTTCTAAGGCTTCCCGTACCTGCTCCGGTACCGGTAAAGCAGCCAGCGCCGTATCAATGGCAGCAGACTTGCGGGCAATGAGCTCCTCAAGCTGCGCCACTGCACCACAAGAAAGCATGAGACCACGCACCCGCTGAACATCGTGAACATCTAGGTTCGGGTTCCCCAAGCATGTCTCAAGCAGGGACCGTCCCGCCTGATCCGCATTCTTTTCCGTAAGTGCCACCAGCACGGTGCGTTTTCCTTCCCGAATATCATCCCCGGCAGGTTTTCCAGTGGTTTCAGGCTCACCGAACACCCCCAGCTGATCATCACGCAGCTGAAAGCCTTCACCCAGGGGTAAGCCGAAGCTGCGGTACGCATTAAGAATGGGGTGGTGCTGGTTCTGCTGTGCATCAAGGGCTAGAGCGCCGCCAAGAGTCAGCGGGTGCTCGCATGAATATTTGGCTGACTTATAACGGATCACGTTCTGGGCACGCTGTAGTGCCGCATCATAATCTTCGGAATCGATGACTTCCGAGAGCACATCCAGGTATTGCCCGGCCATGACTTCGGTGCGCATCGTATCGAAAACAGTTCGTGCGGTGCGGTCTGGTAGGGAGCCCACCCCCGTGCGCGCAAACATTGTCTCCGACCACGATAGGCACAGATCTCCGGCGATAATACCCCCCGTAAGACCATAGTTAAAAGTATCGCCGCGCCAGGCACTACTTTTATGCTGGTTCTCAAAACGCTTGTGCACAGCGGGTGCTCCACGCCGAGTATCGGAACGGTCAATAATATCGTCGTGGATGAGCGCAGCGGATTGAAACAGTTCAATGGCCACCCCTATACGCACCACCGACAGGGGCTTTGGGTCCTCAAGAATACTCACCCCACCTGCGCCGCGCCATCCCCAGTAGCTCAGTAGCGCACGCAGCCTTTTACCACCTGTGGAGAGCGCTTCAATGGCTTCTAGCAGGCTGAGTGCATCTGGTGAAATATTGGAGAGCACCTCGCGCTGTTGGGTAAAAAAACGCGCCATTTCGGCCTCAACCTCTTGCAGATATGCCTGTTGTTCGGCCTGAATTTGCGTTTCAAACGCGCTCTGCGTAGCCATTGTTGCTCCCGTCGATATATATCTGGCGGTGGTCGATACCCATCTAGCTTATGCTATCTCCCATAATTCGCGGTATTTTCGTGTGGGGCTAGCCAACTCGATTTTTTATAGAACAAGAATACTATATAGAATATATATGCTATTATGGGGTGGTGGGAGGCTGAAGATACATCAAAGCTGAGGCACAATAGTCATCCAGGGCCTCCCTCTATACAGGGGGTGGAATGTCTGAGAACGTAAAAAACATCTTTAATACATCTCGCTTCCAGCGGGGGAATACCGCTGATGACCGAAGCGAGAAGCCCCGCATCATGATGCATCTTGATATGGACGCATTTTTTGTCAACGTAGAGCTGCTGAATAAACCAGAATTACACGGAACTCCTATTATTGTGGCGCATGAGGGCCCGCGCTCAGTGGTATGTTCTGCTTCCTATGAGGCTCGAGACTCGGGTGTTCATTCGGGTATGCCGCTGGCACGTGCTAAACGCCTGAGCCCACAGGCAACTATTCTGCCTCTGCGGGGTGATTACGGCTTTTACTCTCGTGCGGTCATGCGAATACTGCGGGATGAAAGCCCGCTTGTGGAACAAGTAAGTGTTGATGAGGCATTCATTGATCTCACCGGTGCCACTGCCATCGGCGGATCCCCGGTTGCGATAGCACAGCGGGTGCGAGAACGTATTGCAGACGAGCTGTCTCTACCCTGCTCAGCGGGGATATCTATTAATAAGTTTCTTGCCAAAATGGCCTCAACTGGCAGTAAACCCAATGGGCTGTGGGTGGTGCCACCCCACAGGGTGCAGGAGTTCCTGGATCTATGCCGGTTAATAAACTGTGGGGTGTGGGGGCGCGAAGCGCCACTTTGCTGAACGAATACGGAATCTACACGGTGGCACAGCTGCGTGAATTTGACGCCCAGTGGCTGTGCGGGCGTTTTGGTAATGCGGCAGGGAACCATCTCTATGCTCTTGCTCGTGGTATTGATCATCGTCCGGTGGTCACTGAACGTGTTGAGAAAAGTATGGGAGCTGAACATACCTTTGCTGCCGATACTCGCTGCGCCGCAGATATTGAGCGAGCGGTGCAGGGTATTGCTTTACGGTTGGGGCGGCGGCTGCGCGCAGCAGGGAAAACCGCCGGTGCGCTGACCATTAAATATCGTTATGAAGGTTTTGAGACACACACTAAATCTATACCCCTAACTGAGCCTGTAGATTCTGGGATGCAGATATATCGTATTGCTTGCGCCGCCCTGAGGGCGATGGGGCTTTTGATCAAAAGTTGTGATGGTCAAAAGGAACAAGCGTCACGGGCTTTACGGTTGATAGGGGTACGCGCCGAGCGGCTGCAACAATGCGCCTCTGGTGTGCAGCAGACGCTTTTTGCCTTGGACCCACAGGAAGGGGACGGTGCAGAGAAAGCTGACTGGGGTCGTGTGGAGCGTGCCCTTGACGGCATCCATACGCGATTTAGTGCAGAGGCGGTGCGCCCGGCCTCTCTGATGGGGTATACGGCGGGGCGAACACATATGCACAGGGTGCAGCATCGTCAGGGGTAAGGCAGGATGCGAGGCGTAGAAGTGCGAGCTTTTAAAGAATATACGGCTAGAAATCCCCTGAGTGTTAAGCGTTGAGGCAGGTTCATGGGCCGCTGGGTACTCTGATGCATCCCCGGCAACGCAGGGATGTGGTGAGTGCGGCTTTTATTCTCAGTACATACACAGAGATTTAGCTCAAGAAAGAGTACCTATTGGGGGCCTAAAAGGGGTACTATGATGAACGTACGCTAGGCTACATGTGATGGTCTTGCCCCGGGGTGGATATGTGCCGACGGCAGGGCTTTCGGGCACGGTTTTAAGGAGAATGCTATGGCACTTTCGGAGCGCGAACAGAAAGTCCTTGATCAGCTTGAGGAGTTAATGCACGCCGAAGACCCGCAGTTTGCAAGTTCGATGTCTTCGACGGGCAATACCGCGCCCGTATTTAGCGCCCGCCACATGGTGCTGGGTATCCTGTGCGTGCTTGCTGGGCTGGGCATTATTATTGGGGCGGTTGCCTCAAAGATTATTCTGCTTGGTATTGTCGGCTTTATAGTTGCCGCCGGGGGCGTGTATTTTGCGACCACCAGTAAGAAAACCCCTATTGATTCGTTCTTAGGTGGTAAGGCTAAAGGTGCCTCCGCTGAGAAGGCGCAGCAACAGCGCAAACAATCGAAGCTCATGGAGCGCCTGGAAGAGCGCTGGGATGAGCGCGAACAGGGGCGTTAGTATATTTTTCTTCTTGTGATACGTCAGTACTGGCGTGAGGTACCACCGTGGTAATAGGCTGGTACGTTTAAACCGTGTTCTACCTCAGACTTGGTGGCGGGGCGGGGCTTCCATAAGGGAGGCCCCGCCCCACTGTCCGTTAAAGGTCGCTGTACTTGCAGCTACTGTACACGCCACACCGGGGTGGTGGTACTAAGAGCCGGTATTTATCCCAAGCTAGCGTTAGCTTCTGATTATGGGTATTTTCCCCACCGTAAGCGGTACTCACGCTGAAACTGAGGATGTTTCCTCCACTTTTCCCTCCACAATCCTCCACCGCCCCATAATAACCCGTGTAGCAGCGGGATTGTGTCTGCTGCCGCCAATAACTCTAAAACTGCCTGCGTGGAACGGACAATGATGTGGTTTTTCAAAATATGTTGGCTATTCGTGCGTCGAATCAGCGGGTGGCGAACTCCTCAATAACGGTCCTATCTGGGGTGAAGCTGCGGGATTCAAGGGCTTGACGTGCAGGTTTATTAAAATTTGCGGGAAAATTTGGGTGCTTAAAAAGGGTTAAGTGGTGGAAAGTGGGGTAAAGTGGAGGGTAGCAGATTGTTCAAGTGCGCTGTGAGGGGGTGGGTACGTGTTTTTAGGGACGTATTCGCCTCGGTTAGACACCAAAGGGCGCATCATTCTTCCCGCGAAATTTCGTGAGGAACTTTCTGCTGGTCTAGTGCTCACCCGCGGACAGGAACGTTGCTTGTACGTGTTCTCTGCGGAAGAGTTTGAGCGTATTCACGAGCAGATGCGTTCAGCGCCACTGTCTTCACGGCAGGCTCGGGACTACATGCGTGTGTTCCTGTCGGGCGCATCTGATGAGGTGCCCGATAAGCAGGGGCGGGTCACCATCCCGGCGGCGTTGCGTGAGTACGCTCGGTTAGACCGCGAGCTTGTCGTCATCGGCGCGGGTTCCCGAGCCGAAATCTGGGACGCTCAGGCTTGGGACGAGTACCTTGCTCGTACCGAAGCTGAATTTGCACAACTGGATGAGGAGCCTTTCCCCTTCCTGTAAACCACCCCATCTGTTAGCGCATTCGCTGCGGGAGCAGATCCTAGTACGTGACCCTCAAGGAGCGAATATGAGCGCTAAGGAAAGCACCCACGCCGGTGCTCAGGGAGCGGTAGCTCCCGCACACACCCTTACGCTTACTGAAACTCCCGATGCGGGGCTTTCGAAGAAAGAAGCGAAAGAACGCCACGTACCGGTCATGCTTACCAGGTGCCTTGACCTGCTAGCCCCGGCCCTCGAACGTGAAGGGGCAGTGGTCATTGATGGGACGTTAGGAATGGGCGGGCACACCGAGGCAATGCTTGAACGTTTCCCCGAACTGCAGGGTGATCGGTATCGACCGAGACCCGCAGGCGCACACTATTGCGGGGCAGCGGCTGGAGCGGTTCGGCGAGCGGTTCATCCCCGTGCACGCTGTGTACGACCAGATTGAATACGCCATGGACGTCGCCGGGGTGAATGCCGTCGATGGCGTCCTATTCGACTTGGGTGTCTCCTCCATGCAGCTGGATGAGCGTTCACGCGGGTTTGCTTATTCTTACGACGCTCCGCTCGATATGCGGATGAATAGTGAAGATGAGCTGACAGCACGCACCGTAGTGAACGAGTATCCGTTGGAGCGGCTGCGGAGAATTATCCGCACGTGGGGCGAAGAGAAGTTCGCCGCGCGGATTGCCGAACGGATCGTTGCTCAGCGGGCCGTTCAGCCGTTTGAGACCACCGGTGAGCTGGTAGCCGCTATCCAAAAAGCGGTGCCAGCAGCGGCACAACGCAAAGGCGGGCACCCTGCGAAACGCACTTTCCAGGCGCTACGCATTGAGGTGAACCACGAACTGGAGGCACTGGAACGCGCTGTGCCGGTCGCAATCGACTCGCTCTCCCTGGGCGGGCGGTTCGTGGCCATGAGCTACCACAGTTTAGAAGACAAGATCGTCAAGCGGGGCCTGAGTGCTGCCGCCACCTCTAAGGCACCCAAAGGGTTCCCCGTGGAGCTTGACGAACATAAGCCAACGATGAAGGTTATCACGCGTGGCGCAGAGCCACCGACTGAGGCTGAAATCGCAGAGAATTCACGCGCCGCAAGCGCAAAATTGCGGGCTGGCGAGAAGATTAGGGTTACATAAATGAGCGTAACAACGAAGACCACCATGACGGGGGAGCGTAGGAACACGCCCAAACCCCCGGGTCGTAAAACACGCCCGGAAGGGACAGCTGCTGCGCCGGGCCGAGCAGGCTCCTCACACCCCGGGTCGGCTCGTCGCGCCTCCACAACTTCGACAAACACCCGCCGCACCGCACAGAAGGAAAAAGTTGGTGCATCATCTCGGGCTGCTACCGCTGGCAGCACCACCCGAACCAGCACCCCCAGTCGGGCTCGAACAACCGAAACAGCCCGGCCTCAGGGCGCTGGTGCCACACGCACCTCCCGGGGGGCGACCCTGCTAGACGCTCCTGCCCGTTTCTTGGCGTACACGCGCGGGGTAGCGGGAGTATTTGAGAAGCCCTCAACCGCGCAGTTCGAAGCGAATACCACCTCGGTGCGGCCTAAACCTTCTCGGGGCGGTACAGCTGGGCGCGCTGAAGTGCGCGAAGCCTCCGGTGCAAAAAAACGTGCGCCGCTGGCCCGTTCTTTACGTAAACCCACCCGCCGGGGAGGCATCATGAGCCTTCTGATGTGGGCGGTGTTTTTGGTGATCCCGCTATTTCTCATCTTTAACCTGCTGATGAATATCCTAGTGGCTCAGCGTCAGTACGAACTGGTAGACATGCACGCCCAGGAGCTGGCTCTCACCCAGCAGAACGAGGCCCTGCATCAGGAGCTGGGGTACAACGAAGCTCCGCAGGATCTAGCGATCCGTGCTTCTCTGCTGAATATGTTCCCCAGCACCACTCCGGCAACTTTGGACGTGCAGAACGGTACGATTCAGGGCACCCCAACCCCAGCTGCTTCGCCCACCTCAGCTAATGGGACCCGCGGGAATCTTGTGCCAGCACCCGCGACCCGCGATAATGATCCCTCCGGGCAGAAGGCTGCGGATGCCCAGAAGCAGGCGCAGGAGAAGACCGCGAAGCAGAACCGTGAGCGGGAAGAGAAAGAGAAGCAGGAAAAGGAGAAGGCAAGTGCCGCCGCCTCGCCTTCACCCTCGGCATCTCCGCAGGGTTCACAGAGCCCGCAGCAGGCTCAGCCGTCACAGGCTGCGCCTAGCGCCTCCGCGAATCGCTAATACAGTTCACACCCCGGGTAGGGGTGGTGGCGCCGATTGGTGTCACCTGATCTACTCGGGGTAGTGTTCTGTTCGGGGCAAGTTATAAGCTGCCCCGGCAGGTGCCAGAAGAGCCCGGCGATATAGGAACAACAATCCAGGAAATAGCGCAGGAATGTACCGGAAGGAACACTGTGGCCCACAAGAAAAAGCGGTATCCTCACAGAGCGAGCGTAAACTCAGCCGACGTGGATTCATGATAGGCGCCAGCAGCACGGGGCTACTGGGCCTGCTGAGTTTACGCCTACTGTACGTTCAGGGGCTTGACCCGCAAAACCTGGCTGCAACCTCCCGGGATTCTCGAACCCGAACCCAGAAAGTTCCCGCAGTCCGCGGACAGATTACCGATGTGAACGGGCACGTACTGGCCCGTAGTGTGCAAAGGTACAATATCATCGCGGACCAGACGATCGTGGCGGAATTTAAACGCTACGACCACTCCCAAGAGCGTGTGACAGTCACCCCCACCGAGCTGGTGTACGAGGTCACCGATATTTACGCACCGTGGACCCGACCATCACCGATGACTTCGTGAAGTCAAAACTTGAGGGAGACTCCCGGTATTCGGTCATTAAAACCAACGTAACCCCCGAAATTTACAATCGTATCGACGCATTAGGGGCGCCGTTCCTCTTCGGGGAAGTAATCAGCGAACGCCTGTACCCCGACGGGCCGGTGGGTGGTTCTGTGGTAGGCCGCTACCGCATCGTTGATGAAGCAGTTGAGGGTAAAGAAAACGAAACCGTTGAACGCAACCTCTCGGTAGGGATTGAGCGCACCTTCGAGAAGGAACTCGCTGGGGTGAACGGCAAACGCGTGTACGAGATCGGGGCTGACGGCGTGCGTATTCCTGTGACCCAGGAGCAGGTGAGCGAATCAGTGAACGGTAAAACCGTGCGTCTGACCCTCAACCGGGATATCCAGTACTACGCCCAGCAGGTTATGAAAGCCCGTGTAGACGAACTCAAAGCAGAATGGGGATGCGCCATTGTGATGGATGTACGCGACGGCTCAATCCTGGCACTTGCTGATTCAACAACCATGGACCCGGGCGCCGAAAAAGTTGAGAACGCACAAGATATGGTGCCACGTGCCATTTCTCAGATTATTGAACCCGGATCGACGGAGAAAATCCTCACCGCATCAGCGCTCATTGAGAAAGGCATTACCACCCCCACCGATACATATGATGTGCCCGCCACCCTCACCGTTAACGGGCAAACCTTCAAAGATGCTTTTGAGCACCCCGCGCAACGCCGCACGTTCTCGGGTATTATTACCGATTCGATGAACACCGGAACTGTGCTGGTTGGCCAGAAGATGCCCAAAGAAGAGCGCTATGAGTGGCTGAAAAAATACGGTATGGGCGAGTTCACAGGTATTGATATTGCCGGGGAGCAGCAGGCCTAGTCTCCGATTGGAAGACCTGGGACGGACGCCAGGAATTTACGGTGTTTTTTGGTCAGGGCCTTGCACAGACCCCGCTTCAGACCGCTATGGTTTTTCAGGCCGTAGGTAACCTGGGGGTTAAAGTGAAGCCACGGATTGTGGACGCGATTATCGACCCCGACGGCACCGAGCATAAGGTTCCCGTAGAGGGCGCCCAGCGTGTGGTGAGTGAAAAAACCGCCCGAGACTGCCTGACCCTCATGGAGAATGTGGTGACTAAGGGGCAAGCGAAACTTGCCCAGGTCAACGGGTACCGTGTCGGGGGTAAAACCGGTACCGCAGAGGCGCCCAGCGAAAAAGGCGGCTATGAGGGATACACCACATCTTTCATTGGTGTGGCGCCCATTGAGAACCCCCGGTTTATGGTGAGTATCACCCTGCAGCGCCCCAAAGGTGAGGTGGGAACTATCGGCGGCACCGGGCAATTCTCCCAAATCATGGAGCGAGTTCTGCACACCTACAATATTCCGCACTCCACCACCGAGCCACATATTATCCCCATTTTTGCGGATGGTAAGAACAGCGGCTAGTCTCGTGAGGGTGCCGAGCACCCGTTGGCTCATTACAATGAGAAGGTACCAATCGCCCCAGCCCAGCTGTGGCACATCACAAGACGATAAATAGGGCGCCCCATGCGCGAAGGAAGAAGGACAATGAACGGCGAACAGCCCGGTGAGAAACTCTCAGACGAAGCTATGCCCGGCGAAGAGCTGTTCGGCAAAGATGCCCAGAACTTACGGCCCCGCCTAACCACAGGCTACCCGCTAGATACGCTCATTCAGAAGCTGCAAAACCTTGAGGCACAGCCGCACCTAGCCCTATCCGGCTCCCGAAACGTGACCGGTATCAGTATGGACTCACGCTCCGTACGCGAGGGGGACCTATATGTAGCGCTGCCAGGTGCTAAAACACACGGAGCTAGTTTCGCTGCAGCTGCTGTAGCCGCAGGCGCAGCGGGTATTCTTACTGACGCTCAGGGGCAGCGCATTATTGCTGAGGCGCACCTTGATTTAGCAGATACTGCGCTTATAATTGGCACAGATTTACGCCGGGTGCTGGGTTCCTTGGCGGCTTTCATCTACGGTTCAAACGACTACCCGCAACTGCAGCGGTTCGCGGTGACCGGAACAAACGGGAAAACTACCACCACCTATATGCTTGAATCCGTTTTCCGTGCCGCTCTGGGCGTCAAAACCGGGTTGGTCGGTACCATCCAAATCCTTATTGACGGTGTGTCGATTCCCTCCGCGATGACCACCCCCGAATCTGTGCATGTGCACGCCCTGCTGTCTCTTATGGGCCAGCGTGGAGTACGTTGTGCAGCTATGGAAGTCTCTTCCCACGCCATTGATTATCGCCGCGTTGACGGGGTGCGTTATGCAATGAGTGGTTTCACAAACCTCACCCAAGACCACCTAGACCTACACGGTGGGATGGAAGAATACTTTGACTCCAAAAGCACAGCTGTTCACCCCTGAACGTACTGAACGGGCCGTGATCACCGCAGACGATCCATGGGGGCAGCGGATGCTTGTTCACGCACAACAGCAGCTGGGTGCGCAAAACACAATTCGGTTGCTGACCAATCACGGTGCCGGGTTAGAAGCGGTACCGGCAGATTTTGGTGTCAACGATTGGGCTGTTACTGAGGTGATGGCTCAAGGGTTGAGGGCATAACTTCGTACTTGCTAACGGGGCTGGGGAGCGTGTTCAGGCTCGTACCGGACTTCCCGCAGATTTTAACGTTTCCAATGCGGCCCTGGCGGCGCTTATGGCCTGGCTCAGCACAAGCGAAGAAGAGAGAGAGCCGTTGGCGGCTGCGCTCGCCAGTGGGGAGGCACTCACCCCGGTAGTTCCTGGTCGAATGCAGCTTATTGGGCACAGCCCCCACACTATTGTTGATTTTGCGCATAATCCTGACGGGCTAATCCGTGCGTTAGAGGCGATGGACCGCCCCGGTGAGGGCCGAGTCATTATCGTGTTTGGCGCTACTGGTGAACGTGACCAGGGCAAGCGCCCCATTATGGGTGAGATCGCTGCCCGCTACGCAGATATTGTTATTGTGACCGATGACGATCCGCATGGGGAAGACCCGGCCCCCATTCGTGAGGCTGTTGCTGCCGGTGCGCAGCAAGCTATCGCCGCTGGGGCGCGGGCTCATGAAGTACATAATATTGCCCCGCGTGCTAGGGCTATTGCGCAGGCTATTGATATGGCCACCCCTGACGATGCCGTGCTCATTGCGGGCCGCGGCCATGAAACAGCCCAAGATGTAGCTGGGGTAGACGTGCAGCTGGATGACCGTATTGAAGTGGCCCGCGCCATGGTTACTCGCGGATTTGAGATTCTGCCAGATTATCGGCGTATGCTGGAAGAAAACGCTGAGGATAAGAAATAATGATTAAACTAAGTGCCGCCGATATTATCCAGGCGACCGGAGGTGCCGCGCTCGGGCTTCAAGACCCCGAGACGGTCTTCTGTACCTTCGCCACTACTGATTCACGGGAAGTAGTCCCCGGTACCCTTTTTATTGCGAAACCGGGAGAAAGTACCGACGGGCACCGTTTTGTTGCCGCGGCTTTTAACTCTGGTGCTTCCTTAGCCCTTGTTGAACGGCCCGTTACCGCTGAGCCTTCAGGCGAGCTGTATCCTGCCGTGCAGGTGGATGATGCGGTACTGGCGATGGGGCGCTTGGCGGCATACGCTATCGAGAAGATGCGTAGTCTTGGTCCCGTGGAAGTCATTGGGATTACTGGTTCCGCAGGGAAAACCACCACCAAAGACTTGCTGGCAGCTATTTTTGGTGCCGAGGGTGCTACGGTAGCTCCCGTGGGCTCCTATAACGGTGAGGTTGGGGTGCCGCTGACGGTATTCCGTGCGGATGAAACCACCCGGTACTTGGTTATTGAAATGGGCGCTGACCATGTAGGCAATATTGAGTACCTGGCGAATATCGTACAGCCGGACTACGGGGTTATCTTAAAGGTCGGTACCGCCCATGCGGGCGAGTTCGGCGGGGTAGACAATATTGAACGCACCAAAGGTGAACTGGCCGAAGGCATCCGCGCCGGTGGGGCGCTCGCCCTCAACGCTGACGATGAGCGTGTGCTGCGCATGGCAGCGCGTGCGTGTGTTCCCGTCACCTATTTCGGGGTGGGGGATAAGCCACAGTACGAGCGGTATGTGGCGGCCCTGAACTTGAGCACGAATGATGCGGGGTGCCCGGAATTCACTCTGCGGCTGCCCAACGGGCAGGAACACCTGGTGTCGTCACAATTAATTGGTGAGCATCATGTGCATAACCTGCTGGCGGCCGCAACTATTGCGTATAACGCTGGCATCGCGGGGGACAGGATAGCTCACGCGCTCAATACCAGCGGTGCTGTGTCTAAATGGCGTATGGCCCGCACCGACCGCTCCGATGGGGTGAGCATCATTAACGATGCGTACAACGCGAACCCGGAGTCAATGTCAGCTGCGCTGCGAACTCTGGCGCAGCTGGGCCGCGGCAGCGAGCCACGCCGCACCTGGGCTGTGCTGGGGGCGATGCTGGAACTGGGAGAAAGCAGCGTCGAAGAGCACGACCATATTGGGCGGCTTGCAGTGCGGCTCAATATTTCTAAGCTAATCGCGGTGGGAGATACGGCCAAACCAATCTATAATGCCGCGCACCTGGAAGGTTCCTGGGGTAATGAGGCCACCTGGGTGCAGACCCCGCAGCAGGCATTGTCGGTGCTACGCGCTGAGCTGCGCCCCGGCGACATTGTGCTGTTTAAATCCTCCAATGGCGCCAAACTTGGGACAGTTGGGAGATGAGGTGGCGTTCAGCAGTGACCGGTTTGGGTCCGGCTTTGACCCTGCTCCTACCTGGTTGAGCGCTGGCGACTTTGTTGAAATGACCGATTTGACGGGTTCTGTCGCCCCCACGGCGAGTGAGCCTGCAACCACCTCCAGCCCGGTGGCCACTACGGCCTCCGCTTCCACCACATTCACCGGCCAGGAAGGCACACGCTAGAGAATGATTACTGTGCTCATTGCGGGAGTTCTGGGTTTTATCCTGTCATTTGGGGCGATCCCCCTGTTCATCCGCCAGATGCAGAAGCTGAAGCTGGGTCAGCTTATCCGTGACGAAGGCCCTGCTGCGCACCAGCATAAAGCGGGAACCCCCACCATGGCGGGGCTTGTCTTCATCCCCGCCGCCGTGCTCGCTTATTTCATAGCTCTGCTGCTGAGCGCCTGGTTCTACGGCACCTCCCCAGCACCCAGTGCAACAGCATGGCTGACTCTGGGGTTTACGGTAGGGATGCTCGCTGTGGGAGCGGCAGACGACATTATGAAATTCCGCAATAAGGGCAATGAGGGGCTGACGGAGATTCAGAAAACGGTCGGGCTGCTGGCCGTAACCCTGCCGTTCTCTTACTTGGCGTTCCAGTTCCCAAACTCCGCAGGAGTTACGCCCGCGTCCACAGCGGTTTCTTTTGTACGTGATTTGCCGCTGGATCTTATGGCCCCGGGGGCTATTGTGGGTACCCTACTGGTGATGGCGTGGATTAACCTGATCGCTCTCTCCGGCACTAATGCTGTGAATTTCACTGATGGCCTGGATGGCTTAGCCGGCGGGGTGATGATGACGATTTTCACCGGCTATCTGGCAATGACTGTGTGGCAGTACTCGCACCGGTGTGTCTCGGCTGCTGGGGTCGGGTGCTACGACGTACGTGATGCTGGTGCCCTAGCCATGATCGCTGCAGCTTTTGTGGGGTCGCTGGGCGGGTTCCTGCTGTGGAACGTGTCGAAGGCGCAGATCTTTATGGGTGATTCCGGATCACTGGCCTTAGGGCGGGGCTCTTGTAGCGTTCGCTATTTTTCACCCGCACCGAGCTGCTGCTACCCATTATTGCGTTGGTGCCTGTGCTAGAGGTTTTCTCGGTAATAGTGCAGAAATTCGTTTTTAAATTTAGCCGTAAAGGCTCGGTGTCCCGCGGTGAGAAAGTTCCGCATGCACACCGTTTCTTCCGTATGACACCTTTCCACCATCACATGGAGAAGACCGGCGTGAACGGTATGTATTCTATTGATAAGAAGGGTATCGCACCCGGTACCGTCAGCAGCGGCGAGGTAAACTCGGTGTTCCGGCTGTGGGTGGTGAACGCTTTGTGCGTACTCATCGCCTTAGCCCTGTTCTTTGGTGATTGGTTCTCGCAGAATACCGGGGTGATTAACTAGTGACGGAGTGGAACATGAAAACTGCTGAGCAGCTGGCCCGTATTGAGGCGAATAAGGACGCGGTAGCAACCAACCCCGTATTGAATAATTCGCGTCTTGCTGAGCTGACCAGTTGGGATGCTCCTTGGGCCGGACTTCGCGTGGTCGTGGTCGGCCTGGGGGTCTCTGGCGATGCCGCAGCTGATGTGCTGGCTCAGAAAGGTGCGCACGTAGTTGCTATTGACGCTAAAGACACCGCAGAGAAACGGGAGCGTATCCGCCTTTATGATCAGGCATACGGTCATGTGAGCGGCCTTTTCGGGCAAGAGCACATGAGCTCCTTACCCCTGGTTGATGGGCAGGAGCCGGACGTAGTGGTGGTGTCCCCAGGGATCCGCCCTGATAGCGATATTATGTTGGACGCCTATGAGCGCGGCGTTCAAGTGTGGAGCGAGGTTGAGCTGGCGTGGCGCTTAAACACGCGTGCTGGCCGTCGCAGCACCCAATGGCTGTGCCTGACCGGCACAAACGGGAAAACCACAACTGTTGGTATGGTCGATTCAATCCTCAAAGCAGCCGGGCGGCATAGCGCCCAAGTGGGGAATGTGGGCCTGCCTATTGTGTATGCTGTGGCTGATGATGAAGAGTACGAATTCTTCGCTGTGGAGCTTTCAAGTTTTCAGCTGCACTGGACCTATTCGCTTTCGCCCTTGGCTTCTGTGGTGTTGAACGTTGCTGATGATCACGTGGACTGGCACGGTAGTTTTGAGGCGTATAAGGCCGCGAAGGCACGTATCTACGAGAATACGCAGGTGGCCTGCATCTTCAACGAAGAACACGCCGATACGCGTCGCATGGTTGAAGAAGCTGACGTGGTTGAGGGTGCCCGTGCGGTGAGCATCAGCAGCACCGAGATCCCGAGAGTTTCCATGCTTGGTCTGACTGAGGATATCCTCGTGGATCGGGCGTTTTTGAAGGACCGTTACCATCAGGCCCTTGAGCTGGGGGTGCTAACTGATTTAGCGCAGGCTCCCGGTCAAGTTCCCGCGCAGCACACGGTTGAAAATGCGTTAGCGGCGGCGGCGCTGACTCGCGCGGCGGGTATAGCCCCGGAGCATGTGCGTGAGGGGTTGCGTACGTATTCCCCAGGGGCGCATCGTAACCAGTTGGTGGCCTCAGCTGGCGGAGTGCAGTGGGTGAATGACTCAAAGGCCACGAACCCGCACGCTGCAAACGCCTCCATGAGTGCCTACCCGTCGCTGGTGTGGATAGCGGGGGGCCTGTCGAAGGGTGTCACCTATGATGAGCTGGTGAAGAAGCATGCTGAACGCCTGCGTGCGGTGCTTATTATTGGTACTGATTCTGCGGCGTTGATGTCTGCCTTGGCCACCCATGCGGGGCAGGTTCCTGTGTATAACCTCACTGCGAGTGTGGCGAACCCAACGGATGGGGCGGCTGCGATGGAAGCTGCGGTTATTAAGGCTCGCGAGGTGGCTGAACCTGGCGATGTGGTGCTCATGGCCCCTGCGGCGGCTTCCATGGATCAGTTTAAGAATTATGCAGAGCGCGGTAACGCTTTTTGTTGAGGCTGTGCAACGAGCCGTTGGTGAGGGTATTTCAACCACCTAAGAGCAGGTGCGGTGTTGAGCTAGACCACAAGACGCTAAGCTAATAACTGGACGGGAGTAACGGAATAAACGGGGAGATTAGTGTGAGCGGTGCATCTGGCAAGACGCAAAACACGGCGGCAGACCATCGTAAGACGCGGCGTGTGTGGCGTGATGGCGTGCTGGCCAGGCGCTATGCTTCCGCCTATGCGCGTATTTCCCGCGCTGAACTGTCATATGTGTCCCGCCTGATCCTGCTGGTGAGTGTGAGCCTGACGTTCTTCGGGTGCATTATGGTGCTGTCCGCTTCGTCGGTGCGCATGATTTCGCAGGGTATGTCCCCGTTTAACCAGGGGGAACGACAGCTGCAGTACGCCGTCGGGGGTCTTGCCCTCATGCTGGTGGTGGGGTTCCTGCCGGTGGGGTGGTATCGGCGCCGGTGGGTGCTGAACACAGCCGTGGTGTTGGGTATCCTGCTGCAGGTTGCGGTGCTTGTGGTGGGCGTTGAGGTTGGCGGTAACCGTAACTGGATTGTGCTTGGTCCGGTGCAGCTTCAGCCTTCCGAACTGTCGAAACCGATTCTTATCCTGTGGATGGCCCTCATGTTGGCTAGGCAGGGGGACGTTTCGAAGAACAGCTGGCGGGCTCTTCTCCCCGCGCTTTTTGGCTTTTTGCCGCTGGTGGGCACTATCATGTTGGGCCGAGACTTGGGTACCGCTATCGTCTACGGTGTCATCTTTATGGGGATGCTGTGGCTGGCGGGTACCCGTAACCGCACCATGTGGGTATTGGTGGGGTTCGCATTGGTACTCGCGATTTTTGCGGTTGTCATGAGTGAGAACCGTATCCAGCGTGTGTTTGGTGCTGCTGGCGTATGTGACGGGGCCACCTGTGATCAGTCGAATGCGGGTAAGGTCGCCTTGGCAACCGGCGGTTTCTGGGGTGTTGGGCTCGGGCAGTCCCGCCAGAAATACAACTACCTGCCGGAAGCACATAACGACTATATTTTTGCGATTATCGGTGAGGAGCTGGGTCTAGTAGGCACCCTCGCTGTGGTGCTTTTGTATTTGGGTCTTATCTACTGTTCTGTCACTATTATGGTGCGCACTTCGGACCGTTTTGTGCGCTTGGCGGCGGGCGGTATTACGGTGTGGATTACGGCGCAGGCGCTTATTAATATGGGCATGGTCACGGGTGTGCTCCCGGTGATTGGTGTGCCTCTGCCGTTTATTTCTTATGGTGGTTCGTCTCTTCTTGCATCAATGTTTGCGGCGGGGTTATTGTTCGCATTTTCGCGGCAGGCGCCGGTGTACCCGTTGCGGAGGGACCCGAACCGTAACCTTTCTCCGCGTGAGATTCGCCGTGAGAATGAGGATTGGCAGCGCCGCCTGGTTTTAGGGCAGGCAGTTGCTGAGGAGAACCGGCGTATGGTGCAGGCAGGCGGCGCATTGGGTCTTGACGTGTGGCATTGGCGCAGCCAGCTGCGGGATGCGATACATGGTTTGCTCGTATGGTTGGGCCTATCCAGTGAGCAGCGGGCGCGTGCGCATCAGCGTCGGGTCCAGCAGCGGGAGCTAGCTGTCCGTGAGGCACAGAAACAGCAGGCCGCGGAGCGTGAACGTGAGCTTCTTGAGAGGCAGCGGCTTCAACAGGCGCAAAAACAGCAGGCTCAGCGGGCAGAACGTACAGCGACCCGACGGCCCAGTGCGGCAACTTCGGGGCAACAACGGCCTGCAGCCCAGGCCCGCCCAGCTAAGCAGTCTCAGGCAGCTGACAGGAGTCGGGGAGAACGGCAGCGGCCTGAGTCAAAACGCCCCGCTGCAACTGTTTCGGGAGGCGGTGCGGCTCGCCCTCGCACTGCTTCTGAGCAGCGGCCGGGTGCTGCACGGAGCAAGACCCAAGGCACAGCGAAGCAAGGGGCGCCTCGTCGTCAGGATGCGCGGCGTACTGCCGTGCGCGGCTCGCAGGTTCAGGGGAATAACCGTACTCAGGGCAAAACTCAGCCCCAGGCGGCGCGTACGCGCCGTCCGCAACGCACTGGTTCGCTCCCGGAGGGCCTGCGTCCGTTGCATGGGGGCGCTCCGAAGAATGCGGCGTCAAAGCCCCGTCATGGTTCCGGGGAAACCCCACGGGGGTCAGGCTCAGCTGCGGCGGGCCAGCGGCGCACCGTAAGGCAGGGCAGCAGCCCCCAAAAGCGTGGCGGGTCACCCGGCGGGTCGCAAAATACGGGCCAAAGTGTACAGGGCAATCGTTCCAATCCCCGGCGATAGAGAAAGCAGCGCTGGTGCTTTCACACCCGGTTCTGTGTACGTTGAGAGCCGACAGTAAGGGGCAGCGTCGCGTTAAAATATAGGTCTGTTTTGCCGGATGAGGAGGGTGTATTGCATGTTGTACGGGGACGGTTTGTGCCGTGTCTGATGCCGTAGAATGGGGAAGAACCGATTTTTAGGGAGATTTTTATGTCTAAGGCACCTTCTGTGGTTTTTGCTGGGGGCGGCACGGCAGGGCACATTAACCCGATGCTCGCTATCGCCCGCGAGATCCGTAAGATAGAGCCAACTGCGAAGATTACGATGCTTGGTACGGCTGATAAATTGGAGGCCCAGCTGGTTCCGGCAGCTGGTTTCGATATTGAGTTCATCCCCAAGGCTCCGTTACCGCGTTCGTTGAATAAAGAGGCTTTTGCGTTCCCCGGAAGATTCTTGGGTGGTATTCGTAAGGCGCACGAGGTTTTTAACAAGTGGATGCGGATGTCGTGGTGGGCGTGGGCGGGTATGTGTGCCCTCCAGCTTATATGTGTGCGGCTAAGGAACGTATCCCGATTATTATTCATGAGGCGAATGCAGCCCCGGGGTGGGCTAATAAGCTGGGCGGGCGCTTCGCGGAGTTTGTGGGGGTGGCGTTTCCTAATACGCCGTTCCGCGGCGCTGAGCTGGTGGGGATGCCCATGAGTGATGAGATTGCGAACTTGGACCGTAAGACGCAGCGTTCTGAGGCGATGCGCAGGTTGGGGCTGGATGAGTCGCTGCCGACGGTGATAGTGACTGGTGGTTCCCTGGGGGCACTAACGCTCAATAAAGCGGTGGAGGCTAATATTGATGCTCTCGCCGACTGGGGGTTTCAGGTGTTGCACATTACGGGTAAGGGCAAAGCTATCCTGGATGAGCAGGGTAATCCGCGCACCGCGAAGAATTATCACCAGATGGAGTTTTGCACCAGCATGCAGGATGTGTACGCCGCTGCTGATCTTTTGGTGGTGCGTTCGGGTGCGGCGACCGTGAGTGAGGTTGCTGCCGTGGGGGTTCCTGCTGTTTTTGTGCCGTTGCCGCATGGTAATGGTGAGCAGAGTTTAAATATTCGCCCTCTTCTTGAGGAAGGAGCAGCTCGCCTGGTGGAGGACCAGGATGCCACCGCTGAGTGGTTTGCGAGCGAGATTCCGGCTTTAATGGCGGATTCGGCGTTATTAGAGCGGATGGCGCAGAAGGCGTATAAGTTGGGTATCCGCGATGCTGCGCGGGTTATGGCTGAACGGACATTGAAAGCGGTTAAACACAGTGACTGAGTTAATGAACCTTGATCTGGTGCTTCCTGCACCGTTGAATCCGCCGTTTCCTGAACGGGCACGGGTTGCTGATTTAGGGCGTGTGCATTTTGTGGGTGTTGGCGGCGCGGGGATGAGCGCTATCGCATTGCTAATGGCTCAGCTGGGTGTTCCGGTCAGTGGGTCGGACCGTGCCGAGTCGGCTAACCTTCAGTCGTTGCGACAGGCTGGGGTGCGTGTATCGGTTCCGCAGGATGCCGTGAATATTCATGACGTGGATACTGTGGTTATTTCGACTGCTATCCATGAGGATAACCCTGAACTGGTGAAGGCCCGTGAGCTGGGGCTGCCGGTTTTGCATCGTTCTGAGGCGCTTGCCGCAGTGATGGGGGACTCCCAGGTGGTCGCGGTGGCTGGTACGCACGGTAAGAGCACCACCAGTTCCATGATTTCGGTCATGTTTGATGGGCTGAATGCGAAACCGTCGTTTGCGGTGGGTACTGTGATCGCCGGGTTTGGTACGAATGCACGGCTGGGCGCCACAGGCCCCGGATCGTGGTTCGTAGCTGAAGCTGACGAGTCTGACGGCTCATTTGTACGCTACCGCCCGAAGGTTGCGGTGGTGACGAATATTGAACCGGACCATATTGATTTTTATGGCACTGCTGAGCGGGTGTATGAGGCGTTTAACCGGTTTGTGGCCTCGATGGTTCCTGATGGGGTGCTGATTACGTGCGCGGACGATGCTGGCGCTGTTTCGTTGGCTCAGCGCAGTCGGGTGGCTGGCCTTCAGGTGCTCACATATGGTGAATCTGAAGATGCCGATGTGCGTTTATCGCAGATTACAAGTCATGGTTCACAGTCGTCATCGGTGTTAAGCTGGTCGTTTGATCTTGCGGGGCAGCACTATTCGGGTGAGCAGGAGCTCAACCTGCAGGTTCCCGGTGTCCATAATCAGCTTAATGCTGCGGCGTCGTTTGCGACGGCACTGGTTGCTGGGGCACGCCCTGCGGATGCTGCCAGTGCACTGGGCGGCTTTTGTGGGTGCGGATCGTCGGTTTACACTGCGGGGAGAAGTAGCCGGGGTTAAGGTTTTTGACGACTACGCCCACCACCCTACAGAGGTGTTGTGCGCTTTGCAGACGGGGCGTACTGTTGCGGGTGGACATAATCTGTATGTTGTATTCCAGCCGCACCTATTTTCACGCACTAAGGAGTTTGCTCAGGAGTTTGCTCAGGCGCTGTCCTTGGCGGACAGGGCGTATGTGCTTGATATTTACCCGGCGCGTGAGGAACCCATTGAAGGTGTAACGAGCGAGTTAATTACCGGTGCCGGGTTCTCTGAGGTGCACTACGCCTCTGATGCTACGGTAGCTATTGATGACATTGTGACGTGCGCTAGCGCGGGGGATATTGTGATGACGGTGGGAGCGGGCGATGTTACCGCACTCGGGGAGCGTTTCTTGGCGGCTCTCACCTCGCGTCATGGTGCCTCTGGTGAAGGTGATGCTGGTACCGAGTAGAACGGATAGAGTGTAGCGGAAGGCTGGTATGGGCGAAGAAGAACAGAAACGGAAGGGATCGCCGGAGCATCGTAATGCCCCGGCGGGGGCTCCGCGTGTGCCTGTCCACCGCCGACTAAAAAAGAAATCGGCGGCAGACGGTTCGTCCCCTGCAGCACCTGCCGAGCAGAAACAACAGGTGAATAATCCTCGCCCTGCCTCTGCTGCATCCGCAGATTCTGTTGCTCAAAAGCGGAAGGTATCTGAGCCTGCTGCACCGGAAAGTTCAGCGGCTCAGCAACCAGCCGCACGACGGGCTGAGCCCATGCCAAAGCCCCGTAACCCTAGGGCTCGTGTTTTACCTCCTCATGTCATCGCTACGGAGGTGCAAGAGGGCGCCGCACAAAGGGAAGCTGAGACACCTGCAGAGGCGCCGGTAGGCAATGTAGCCTCTGGGCGACAAGCCGTCTAGGGAGGCTTCACAGTCGTCTCAGAAGCATGAACCAAGTGATGCTCTCCCGTCCTTACCTGACGCCGCAGATGAATCCACCGGGAAACGGGAGCCTGCCGTCTCTCAACCCGAGGAGAAAAGCTCGGGACAGAGTCGTTTTGGTCGTTGGCGGGCAAACCGGGAGCAGCAGCGCGAGGCTGAGATTGCGCGTGAGAATGAGCGGGTGCGGGAACATAACAGGCGTGAGCAGATACGTCGCGATCCCGCTCTGGATGGTTTACGTGCTGAAGATAAGGTTGAGCCGGAGCGTGCTCCGCTCTCGCGTATGCGTAAGCTGGCTTATACCGCTTTGGCTCTGGTGCTGGTGGTGGCACTCTATATTGGCGTGGTATTTTTCTCTCCGTTGTTAGCGGTTGAGAAGATTACGGTGCGGGGTGCCTCTTTGATGGACAGCGCGCAGGTTGAACAGAAGCTGAACCCGCTGCGGGGGGTTCCGTTATCACGGGTGAGCGAGGACCGGGTGCGTGAACTGGTTGGCTCTGACGGGGCTTTGCGCGGGGTCCAGATGGAGATTCGCCCCCCGCATGAGCTGGTGGTGACGGTAAAGGAGCGTGTGCCGATCGCTGCGGTGAAACGCGGCGAGAAATATGCGCTGGTGGATAATGAGGGGCAGACCCTGCGCGAGGTTGATTCAGCACAGCAAGCCGGTGTTCCTATAGTTCAGGTTGAAGATGAAAATCTGTCGCAGAGCGCCGCATTCCGCATTATCTCGAATGTGTTGGTGACCTTACCAACGTCGCTGTTAGCGGAGGTCTCTGAAGTAAAAGCTGACTCCACCTCAAGCATAACTCTCATCTTGAAGGATAAGGTTACAGTGCTATGGGGTACCTCACAGGAGAATGAAGTTAAAGCTAAGGTTTTAACTAAGCTGCTGGAAGCTACTCGGTCTGAAGATTCGCAGTCGAGCGGGGCCCAGGGGCAGGGGAAGAAAATTTCTGTGTATGATGTTTCTTCACCGCTTCTGCCGGTGACTCGGTAGGTGCTATCTTCAAGTTGGGGTTTAGACAGATGTAATTTTTTGGCTAAATCCCCACAAATTTGGGTGTCAGTACACCCCGCAACTAGGAACCTGGTGAATCTGTTGGTATCCTTGCAAATAAAGCCAATTTGAGAGCGAGTATGTCTAAGGTTAAACTCGAACTTTGGACTTTTCTCAATAAATCAACGAAACAATTGAGGGATAAATGGACGCTGGAACTCCCCAGAACTACTTGGCAGTCATCAAGGTCGTCGGTATCGGCGGCGGTGGTGTCAACGCAGTCAACCGAATGATTGAGGTTGGTCTGCGCGGCGTTGAGTTCATTGCAATCAACACCGATGCCCAGGCGCTATTGATGTCTGATGCGGATGTTAAGCTTGACGTTGGTCGTGAGCTGACCCGCGGTCTTGGTGCTGGTGCTAACCCCGAGGTTGGCCGCCAGGCTGCAGAGGATCATGCGCAGGAGATTGAGGAAGTCCTCAAGGGTGCAGACATGGTCTTTGTGACTGCCGGTGAGGGCGGTGGTACCGGTACCGGTGGCGCTCCCGTGGTGGCACGTATCGCTCGCTCGCTTGGTGCTCTTACCATTGGCGTGGTGACCCGTCCGTTTACCTTCGAGGGCCGCCGCCGTTCAAACCAAGCAGAGACCGGTATTTCCGCTCTGCGCGATGAGGTTGATACCCTCATTGTTATTCCGAACGACCGACTGCTGTCTATCTCTGACCGTAACGTGTCAATGCTTGATGCCTTTAAGTCAGCAGACCAGGTGCTTCTGTCCGGTGTGCAGGGTATTACCGACCTGATTACCACTCCGGGTCTGATTAACCTTGACTTTGCGGACGTGAAGTCTGTGATGCAGGGTGCTGGCTCCGCGCTTATGGGCATTGGCTCCGCTGCTGGGGAGGACCGCGCAGTCAAGGCTGCTGAGCTCGCTATTGCCTCTCCTCTTCTGGAAGCTTCCATTGACGGTGCACATGGTGTTCTGCTCTCCATTCAGGGCGGGTCCGACCTCGGCCTATTCGAGATTAACGAGGCCGCACGTTTGGTTCAGGAAGTGGCCCACCCGGATGCGAACATTATCTTCGGTGCTGTGATTGACGACGCGTTGGGTGATGAAGCTCGTGTGACCGTGATTGCTGCTGGCTTTGATGCCGTGAACCCCGAGACAAATTCAAATGCATCCGCTGCCGCCGCAGTGCAGGCTCAGGCCCAGCGCACTCAGCAGACTTTCGGCGGTCAGAACGCACCTACGGCTGCTCCTGCTCAGCCTGATTACGGGTTCAACGCTCCCGCAGCTCCGGCATACCAGCAGAATGATGTTCCCGCATCAGCCGGGTTCGATGTTGATCTGCCTCCGGTGGTGGAAGAGCCTCCGGCTCGTCGCGATACCCTAGACGTTCCTGACTTTTTGAAGTAGAGCGTGTAGAACCGCATTTTGAATGTGGGAGTCGGTGCGCGGTACGTGACAGTGCCGTGCCCGGCTCCTTCCTTTGTGCCTTTATAACTTCTAAGGGGTGCTGGTTATGTTCCACCCCGTCAATATGTACTAAAGATATATCGCAAAATCATGGATAATACCGAACATATTTACCATACTAGTGCACCGCTATTGTTCTCATATCAGCTTTTTCGCTCTGGAGCGCATGAGGTAAATATTGCTTTTACCAGTATGGCTGCGGGCAATGTAGGACTGCATGTTGATACGGGCGAACCGCAGGCGCAGACGCTACGCCATAGGTTACGTTTAGAGGGGATGCTGAGCACAGGTTACCCTTTCTGTACCTGAACCAAGTGCACGGTACCACTGTGGTATGCGCTGAAGACTATGAGCCAGCACAGTATGCTCCGCAAGATTCAGCCGACGGATTTAGCGATACACACGCACAGCACCTGTTGGAGCAGGCGCCCGTAGCGGATGCGGCATATAGTACGAACGGTCGGCCGTTGGCGATTATGGTTGCTGATTGTATCCCTGTGGTGCTGGTGGGACAGTGTCAAGATGGTGAGCTGGTGCTGGCCGTGGCCCATGCCGGTCGTAAAGGGCTGCTGGATGGAGTGCTGCAACGCACGGTTGCGGCCATGCATGAGGCTGGAGCTGAGAATATATGTGCATGGCTGGGGCCGAGCATCTGCGGGAGCTGCTACGAGGTTCCCGAGCAGATGCGCACTGCCTCAGCTGAGCGTATTCCACAGGTTGCTGCGCAGACCCGCACAGGAACCCCAGCTCTTGATTTACCTGCGGGTGCTATTGCGATACTAGAAGATATGGGGGTTGAGGTATCCACCGAGCTTGCGGCGTGCACCTATGAGACCGGTGAACTGTATTCTCACAGAGCGTTCACTCACGGGTCTCGACCCGCAGGGCGTATCGCAGGGCTAGTGTGGCTTAGCGCCGCATCGGAGGAGAAGGAAGAGACCACAAACTAGCTGTCTCTTAGGGGTATCTTTGCAGGCTGCTAGAGGTATAGGTGCCTTCTGCAGGCTATCTTCGGCCTATCTATTTCAGGTCATTGGGGAGGAAATAATGAGCACTAATTCTCTAACATATACTGCCGATCGTGCGGAACAGCTTGCCAGCGGTTACCAGCGGGTGGTTGAACGTATTCGGGCAGCTGAGCAAGATACTAGCGGCGCCCGCTCCGCCCAGAGTGAAACGGTGCAATTGGTGACCGTGACAAAGTTCTTTCCGGCCTCCGACGTGATGGCCCTCTACGATGCTGGTGTGCGGCTTTTTGGGGAGAACCGCGATCAGGAGGCTGCACCAAAGGCGGCGCTGGTGAGCGAATCCGTCCCGTCCCATGACCCGGCTCGTTGGGCTTTATTGGCCAGCTGCAGACCAATAAGGCGAAATCTGTGGTGCGGTACGCCCAGCAGGTGCAGTCAGTGGACCGCCCGTCGTTAGCGGATGCCTTAGCGAAAGCCTATGCGCGGCAGATAGAGCGCTTTGAGACTGAGCATGCTCCTGCCCCCGCAGCATATAAGGCTGGGAAACTGGAATGTCTTATTCAAGTGTCTCTGGCGCAGGGACAGGCTACAGCGGGTCACGCCTCAACCGGTGCCCGCGGCGGGGCTGACCCTGAGCAGGTGTTGGCATTGGCCGAACATATTGAAAACTATGAACAGCTACACTGTGCGGGAGTGATGGCCGTTGCGCCTTTAGGATCTGAGCCAGATATGGTATTTGAGAAACTGTGGAATATTTCTCAGATACTTCGAGAGTCTTTTCCCCAGGCCACCCAGATTTCGGCGGGAATGAGCGGGGATTTAGAAGCGGCTATCCGCTGGGGGTCGACATGCGTTCGAGTGGGGTCTGACATTATGGGGCCGCGCCCAAGCGCATAGTCCTGGTGATGCGTTCGTTACCAGCTGAGGGGCTTCCCGTACCAACTATTCAGGAACCATGGTTTTGAAGGTGTCTGAAGCCTGCAGCGAGGTGTTGTAGCGCGCATCACTGGAAAAAACCAAGGTCTGGGCGCAATTTATGCGTAAGATACGCAAATCTATAAGGTTTAGCGGCACATCCACTGATAGAATAGTGAACAGCAACGCACCCGCGTGACGGAGTGCTCACCCGGCATCCGCCTCCTGGATGTGTTTTAAACGGGATTATTTCCATCTGACTGACTGCGAAGCGAGATTTATAGTATGGCTAAACAGGGCGGCGGTATAGCCCGAATTACCTCGTTCTTTGGTGTTGCGGAGTATGAAGGTGCTCATGAACATCAGGGGAATAGCGAGGCTGAGGGAGCTGCTACTTCCGCCCAGCCTGAAGAGTCGTCGGCACGTCTGAACGCTCTGCCCACCCCGTTAGATGGAGGGCATAAACGTCGCTACGCGCGTCAGGAGTCTTCCGCGGCCGCGGATCGGGGGTATGATAATTCCGCAGATAACCACTGGGAGGATGATACGGTGCAGGACAACGCAGAGGTCGAGTACACGCAGGATCAGTACGGCTACGAAGACGGCGAGCTGGCCGAGGAGTATCCCGAGGACTACGGTGCTGACGATTACCCCAGTGAGGAAGAAGAGGACGAATTGCGCCGCATCACTACTATTCACCCCCGATCCTATAATGACGCCAAGATTATTGGTGAGCATTCCGTGAGGATATCCCCGTCATTATGAACGTTGATGATATGCCGGATGCGGACGCGAAACGCTTGGTGGATTTTGCCTCGGGGCTGGTGTTCGCGCTTAACGGTCGTATTGAGCGGGTGACTGCCAAAGTCTTCCTGCTCACTCCTTCTGACCTGGAGGTTCTCGGTATTACCAGTAGTGATGATATGCCGCAGGCCTTTGACGATGAGGGACTAGTTCCCTTCGACCAGGGTTAGAGGATCTTGCCCGATGGGTTATCTTTTTGCGGTGCTGACAATCGCCCTGTACGTGTTGTACATTGGGCTTCTGCTGCGCATGATGTTTGATTGGGTGCGTATTTTTTCCCCCACGTGGCGCCCACGCGGGCCAGTGTTGGTCGTGGCTTCTGCGGTGTACGGGGTGACTGACTGGCCAATGAACCTTCTGAGGAAGGTAGTGCCTCCGCTTCGGCTGGGGAACGTGGCCCTTGATATGGGTTTTTTGATTCTTATTATTGCGGTGAGTTTTTTGTTGAATGGGCTACAGTATCTGACGGCTATTACGTCGTAGGGGATACCAGTCCGATAGGGATCTTGAAATTTTGGACTTAAAACTCCTAAATCTTAAGGTGATATGCCTCTCTTTGGCGGGTCAGTAAAAACCCTGGAATAGCGTCAAGTTTTGCTTTAGGTGTAAATGGTTTTCGCTTATCGGCCCGTTAAAGGCGATTTTGCCACCCAAAGGGGGGTAGAATAATTACGGTATACCGATTTCGTGCGGCCCATCCGTGCGGATTCATTGTTTAACTTCCGAGGAGAAACCCCAGTGGCTATTACCCCCGAAGACCTGATTAACAAGAGTTTCAAGGTCGTTAACGTTGGACCCAGCTACAGCATGAATGAGGTCGACGATTTTCTTGACGAACTGGTAGGCGAGCTGCGTCGTCTGAATGCTGAGAATAATTCACTCAGGCGCAAGCTTGAAGATTGTGAGTCGCGTAAGGGCGGCGCATCGACCTCCGAGACCACTGCAGCAGCGGCTGCCCCCGCCGGCGGTGGCTCTCAGGATGCTGCTGGCCTGCTGGCCATGGCTCAGAAGGTTCACGATGATTACGTGAGCCAGGGTGAGCGCACGAAGGCTGAACTGATCGCTGAGGCCGAGAAGAAAGCTAACCAGCTGGTAGTTGAGGCCGAGATTAAGCGTGAGAAAGCTCTGTCGGCTCTGAAGGAGGAGCAGGCAAATCTTAAGAGCAGCGTTGAGTCGCTACGTGGCTTTGAGTCCCGCTACCGTACTCAGCTCCAGGAGCACCTGAACAGGCAGCTAGACGATCTGCGTCACCTGAAGAGCATCGAGGCTGAAGCGAGGTACTAAAAGAAGAGGTACTGGTTACGGTACCTATGGTACCCGCGCCTCTTACTGTGACGCGTGGCGGCCGCCTGTGTTCCCTAACCGCCTTATGGCGGGCGAGTTTATGAATTGGGGATGCGGGCGGTCGGTTATATTCTGGTCAATGTTTTAAGCGGTTGAGCATTCTTTGTGCCGCACAATAGTGAATATTTTTTCGCCTGCTTCTATATGTAACCTTTATGTATACCTTAATCGTTGCTTAATGATACGTTCGAACGTTTTTAATGCACGATAATAAGAGAAAAGACTATTCTTAATAACCGTATTATATGCATTGTGAGAATGCTGCTGGTGCCAGACCTTATGAATAGCTCGCAGGTTTGTAAAGAATTAATAGGGGAGTAGCTATCTGCAGTTAGTATCTATATTGCTGCTGCCCGGACCCCTGAACTCTATAGGTTACTGGTGCAGTAGTTAAGATGCGATAAGCTAGAGGGTGCGGGGCCACCCCCGTCAGTTACTGAACGAGGAGCCGCATGAAGGACGAGCACACACACGCCGCAACCACCTCCAAAGAACAAGCCGCAGAATCCGGCAGCGGATCTACCGGCAGCTCGCGACCGCACGTCATATCCCGCCGCGTTTTTAGTACACGTAGTGCTTGGACGCTGGCCCTTCTTCTAGCAGCTACCGTTTTTATTATCGACCAGGGGACCAAATATTTAGTGGTAACCCGCATGGAGATAGGGGAGCGTATCCCCGTTATTGAGGGGCTGCTGTGGTGGTACTCAATCCGTAATTCCGGTGCGGCATTCTCGTTCGGTGAAGGGGCCACCTGGGTGTTCACCCTTATTATGGCTATCGCAGCGGTAGTGGTGGTGTATACGCTTCGTAAAACCCGGGCTCTGGGGTGGGTACTGGCACTGGGAGGCCTGCTCGGTGGGGTCCTGGGAAATCTTTTTGACCGTCTTTTCCGTGAGCCTGGTTTTGGAACCGGGCATGTAGTGGATTTTATCTCGGTACCAAACTTCGCTATTTTCAATATCGCTGACTCCGCGATATGCGTATGCATGGCATTGATCGTGCTTTTGAACTTTAGGGGGATGACCCTCGCCGGAACTCGTGCCGAAAGCCCTCAGCGCACCACACCGGAACACCACACCGATGACACCCCCAGCGACCTGGAGGAAACGGCATGAGCGGTACAGGGCATATGCGAGAGAACGAAGAAGGCATTCACGCTGAATTTGAAGTGAGCGAACCCATCGCTGGAACGCGCCTAGATGCGGCACTTGCGGGGGTCTTTGATGTTCCCCGCACCCGAGCCTCCGCATGGATCCGAGATGGGCATGTGCGCCTCACTCGGGCTCACCAGCCAGTTAAAATCGGCAAATCTCATAAACTGTCGGTGGGGGAACTGGTGAGCGTAAACGCCCCCGCACCGCGTGATTTAGCGGATATTCGCCCCGAAAAAGTAGACGGCTTCTCCATCGTCTACTGCGACGACGACATTGTGGTAGTTGATAAACCCGCCGGGGTGGCGGCGCACCCTTCGCCGGGATGGCACGGGCCAACCGTACCGTCGGCCCTGCTGGGAGAAGGAATTAGCGTAACAACCTCCGGTGCCGCCGAGCGGCAGGGCATCGTACACCGGCTGGACGTGGGAACCAGCGGACTTATGGTACTCGCCCGCAGCGAGCGCGCCTACACCGAGCTTAAACGTGCCTTTAAAGAACGCACAGTAGAGAAGGTGTACCACACACTAGTGCAGGGGCTGCCCGACCCGCTGCGAGGAACTATCGACGCCCCGATTGGACGGCACCCAGGCAGTGAATGGCGGTTTGCAGTGGTAGAGGACGGGCGAGAATCCATCACCCACTACGAAACGCAAGAGGCATTCGGGCCAGCCACCCTGGTTGAGGTGCACCTTGAAACCGGACGCACCCACCAGATCCGTGTGCATTTTTCAGCGCTCCACCACCCCTGCTGCGGGGATCTCACCTACGGGGCAGACCCCACACTGAGCGCGGAGCTGGGGCTAACCCGCCAGTGGCTGCATGCCCACCGGCTGGGTTTTTACGCACCCCGCCAGCGGTGAGAGAATGAGCTTTGAGAGCCCCCTACCCGCGTGATTTGACCTACGCGTTAGAAGCGCTCCGTGAGGGGAATATTCGGCGAGGATAAGGCAACGAGTGCGGAACAGCCTCTGAACCGCACGAACAACCAGTGACGTACTAGATAGCGAACGAACGGAGAGACCGTGGCGAAAAAAGGCTTCGCACACCTGCATGTGCACACCGAATACTCCATGCTGGATGGTGCCGCGCGACTGAGTGACCTCTTTACGCACACCCGTGAGCTCGGTATGGACTCCATCGCCACCAGTGATCACGGTTTCTTATTCGGCGCCTTCGACTTCTGGCGGCAGGCAAAAGCTAATGACGTGAAACCCATTATCGGGGTGGAAGCGTACCTGACTCCCGGAACGCATCGTAGTGACCGTTCCCGTGTGCGGTGGGGAGACGGCTCCCGCGATGATGTTTCTGGCGGTGGCGCATACACACACATGACCATGTGGGCGGAAACCACCGAGGGTATGCACAACCTATTCCGGGCTTCCTCTATCGCCTCCCTGGAAGGGCAGCTGTATAAGCCGCGCATGGACCGTGAGGTGCTGCAAACTTACTCCAAAGGTTTGATTGCCACCACCGGGTGCCCTTCAGGTGAGATTCAGACGCGTCTACGCCTGGGGCAGTATCAGGAGGCGGTTGCTGCCGCCGCAGAATTCCGCGATATTTTCGGTAAGGGTAACTTCTATTGTGAAGTGATGGATCATGGCCTGTCTATTGAGAAAAATGTGGCTGCTGATCTGATGCGCCTCGCTAAAGAACTTGACCTGCCGTTTGTGGCAACTAACGATCTGCACTACACCAAACACGAAGACTACAATGCGCACGCGGCGCTGCTGTGCGTACAGTCAGGCTCAACCCTGGAAGACCCCAACCGCTTCAAATTTGATGCGGATAACTTCTACCTGCGCTCACCCGAGGAAATGTACTCCATCTTTGGCGATATTCCCGGGGCATGCGAGAACACCCTCGAAATCGCTGAGCGGTGCAACGTTGAGTTCAACACCAAAGCGAACTATATGCCGAACTTCCCGGTGCCTGAGGGGGGAGAGCGAAGAATCATGGTTCGTGAAAGAAGTTGAGGCGGGGCTGCATTACCGGTTCCCCAACGGTATCCCTGATGAGGTACGTAAACAGGCGAATTATGAGGTTGAGGTTATTACCTCAATGGGCTTCCCCGGCTACTTCTTGGTGGTGGCGGACTTCATTAACTGGGCGAAACGCAATAATATTCGTGTGGGTCCGGGGCGTGGCTCCGGTGCGGGGTCGATGGTTGCGTACGCTATGCGCATCACCGAGCTGAACCCGCTGCGGCACGAACTGATTTGAGCGGTTCCTGAACCCTGACCGCGTCTCAATGCCTGACTTCGACGTGGACTTTGACGATCGCCGCCGCCCCGAGGTGATCCACTATGTGACTGAGAAGTACGGTGAAGATAAGGTCGCGCAGATCGTCACCTTCGGCACCATTAAAGCGAAGCAGGCGCTCAAAGACGCCTCCCGAGTGATGGGGTACCCTTACTCGGTGGGGGAGCGGCTCACCAAGGCAATGCCGCCGGATGTGATGGGAAAGAACATTGCCCTAGCGAACGTCTACAACAAAGACGATAAACGCTACGCCGAAGCTGGAGATTTGCGTGAGCTCATCGAAACCGATGACGTTTCGGGCAAGGTTTTTAAAACTGCTCAGGGCCTTGAAGGCCTAAAACGCCAGTGGGGCGTGCATGCCGCCGGTGTGATTATGTCCTCGGAGGTACTCACCGAAGTCATCCCTGTGATGCGCCGTGAAGCAGATGGGCAGGTGATCACCCAGTTTGATTACCCCACCTGTGAGGGGCTGGGCCTGATTAAGATGGACTTTCTGGGGCTGCGTAACCTCACCATCATCTCAGATGCGATCGAAAACATTAAAGCTAACCGTAATTTTGACCTCGACTTAGAGACGCTTGAGCTGAGCGATAAAGCATCCTACGAGCTGCTGGCGCGCGGTGATACGCTGGGCGTGTTCCAGCTCGATGGCGGGCCGATGCGCTCGCTTCTGAAGCTTATGGAGCCTGAAGAGTTTGAGCATATTTCCGCTGTGCTTGCTCTCTACCGTCCCGGGCCGATGGGGGCGAACTCGCATACGAACTATGCGCTGCGCAAGAACGGTAAGCAGGAGATTACGGCGATCCATCCCGAGCTGGAGGAGCCTCTTTCCGATATTTTGGGTACCACGTACGGTTTGATCGTGTACCAGGAACAGGTGATGGCGATCGCCCAGAAGGTGGCGAACTACACCCTTGGTGAGGCAGATCTTTTGCGCCGCGCAATGGGTAAGAAGAAAAAGGCTGAGCTGGATAAACAGTACGCCACGTTCCACGATGGCATGATTTCGAACGGATACTCTGAGGGCGCGGTAAAAGCCCTGTGGGATATTCTGCTGCCGTTCTCCGATTACGCGTTTAATAAGGCTCACACGGCTGCTTACGGGCTAGTTTCATACTGGACCGCATACTTGAAAGCGCACTACCCGCAGGAGTACATGGCTGCGCTGCTGACCAGTGTGGGCGATAACAAAGATAAGCTTGCCATGTACCTGAACGAGTGCCACCGCATGGGCATTACCGTGCTGCCGCCTGATGTGAATGAATCGGAGCTAACGTTCGCCCCGGTGGGTGACGATATCCGCTTCGGCATGGGCGCAGTCCGTAACGTGGGCGCGAACGTGGTGGATGGTATGATTACCGCCCGCAATGAGAAGGGCCGGTATGAGTCATTCAGCGATTTCCTGCAAAAAGTGCCGTTGAGCGTGTGCAATAAGCGCACCATTGATTCGCTCATTAAAGCGGGTGCGTTTGACGATCTGGGGCATACACGCCGTTCTCTTGCGCTCATGCATGAGGAGGCGATTGACGCGGCTGTCTCGGTGAAACGTAAGGAAGCCGCCGGGCAGTTTGACCTGTTCGGTTCCCTCGGGATGGGGGAGGAACTGGGCGAGGATCTGTCGGTATCGGTACCTGATGTTCCCGAGTGGGAACGGCGCGATAAGCTCAACTTTGAGCGTGACATGCTGGGGCTGTACGTCTCGGATCACCCGTTGCGCGGGCTGGAACGCGCCCTTTCTGATGCGTCCAGCACCTCGATTCACGACATTATGGAGGAAGAATCCCACATTAAAGACGGCGAGTTCGTCACAATCGCCGGGATGCTCACGGGCGTGTCACGGCGTATCGCTAAGTCAAGCGGTAACCAGTACGCCACTGCCGAGCTGGAAGACCCCTCGGGGGTGACGATCACCGTCATGTTCTTTGCCCGCACCTACGAGACGGTGGGCGGGGTACTCGCTGATGACCTGATCTGCTCAGTGCGTGGACGTGTGCAACGTCGAGACGACGGCAGCGTGAATATTAGTGCCCAGGAGCTGACGATCCTGGAGCTTACCGAGGATGGGCGTACCGGCCCGGTGACGATCGCTATCCCCGAGTATCGTGCCACCGAATCGAACCTGGTGCACCTGCGGGATGTGCTGCTTGATCATCGGGGTTCGACGGATGTGCGCCTGGCCCTGCGCGGTCGGGAGAAAGAACAATTGGTGCTGCTGGAGGCTAAGCTGCGGGTGGAACCAAACCCCAGTTTATTCGGTGAGATTAAGACGATTTTCGGTCCCGGGTGCATCCGCCGCTAGGCTGTTGAACCCTCATGAGGCAGCTGACGTGAGATGAGGTCGGCAGGGCTTGGCTCTGCTCAAGCAGATGCGTTCAGGGCATATATACAGCAAACTATGCGGTTAGGGTCCCCTATAGCGGGGTACACTGGGAATAAGTATGCTCACAGTGGGCGGTTATACCCCGTCCGACCGAGGAGGCTCCCTGTGTATTGCCCCTACTGCAAACACACCGATTCCCGAGTGGTTGACTCCCGCACCACCGATGACGGTGCCGCAATCCGCCGCCGCCGTCAGTGCACCGACTGCGGGCGCCGGTTTACCACGGTCGAAACAACCAGTATTTCTGTTATTAAACGCTCCGGGGTTACCGAGCCGTTCGACCGCGCTAAAATCGCCTCGGGTGTGCGTAAAGCCTGCCAGGGCAGGCCGGTCGGTGAGGATGACCTGGCGAAGCTCGCCCAGGAGGTAGAGGAACGTATCCGCGCCAAGGGGCTTGCCGAAATTAACGCGCATGAGGTGGGGCTGACTATTCTAGAGCCGCTATCGAAGCTGGATGCGGTGGCGTACCTGCGGTTCGCCAGTGTGTATCAGGCGTTTGAAAACCTTGAAGACTTTGAGGGGGCCATTGCTTTGCTCCGTAAAGATGCTGTGGGGGATGCGCTGCCCGAGGCTGAAACACCTGCACCGAAACCCCGCAAGGCCAAGACGGAGACGGCCAGCACCAAAAAACCTAAAGAAGCTCCTCTGCAGGACACCCTGTTATAGGGCCACTCTGCACCACGTATACTAATGTGCCCTACCGGTTGGAACTGAACACCGGTAGGGCACACCTCTTTCTTATTGGCAGGTTTTCCCGGCGGGCTCTTTACGCCTCCCCGCGGCGTTGACGTTCGGGCAGCATACCGCCAGCCCACAATGCCGCCCCCACAATACCGGCATTATTGCGCAGGGTCGCCATGACCATGGGGGTGCGAATCTCGTCCTCAAAATAAGGCATGAACTTTTCGGGGTTCTTCGAGATACCACCGCCGATAATGAAAAGGTCAGGGGAGAACAGTGCCTCAACATGCTGGAAGTACCGGCGCAGACGTTTACTTGCGTACTTCTTCCAGGAAAGTTCATGGACTTCGCGTGCCCGGGCGGACGCGCGGGATTCTGCATCGTGCCCGTCAATTTCAAGGTGCCCAAGTTCGGTGTTCGGCACCAGCACACCGTTATTAATGAGGGCGGAACCAATACCGGTCCCCAGGGTGATAACGGCGATGAGCCCCATCTTGTCTCGCCCCTGCCCGTAGGTGGCTTCGGCAAGACCTGCAGCATCGGCATCATTAATGCCGTAGACAGCTCTTGAATCCAGGGCGTCACTGATGAGCTGCTCAAGGTTAGTGTTAATCCAGGTCGGATCAACATTCGCGGCTGAGAACACCACACCGTTCTTCACAACGGCGGGGAAATCAACGCCAATAGCCGAGTGAGGCTCGGGAGCCAAGTCACGGGATTGAAGCTCATCAACAATCTGGCGCGCCACCTGGGCAATGGCCTGCGGGGTTGCCGGTTGCGGGGTGGGGATGCGGAAACGCTCAGACACCAGGTTGCCGGTGCGCAGATCAACGATCCCGCCTTTCATCCCGGTGCCGCCAATATCAATACCGATCATTAGGTCTTTCGGCGTGGGCGCCGGGATATCGACATACTCTACTGACTCTTCGGCTGCGGAATTTGCCGCTGTACTCTCGCTCATGGGTTTCTCTTTCCTTGTTGTGTCTGCGTTATGAAGGGAATGCTGAATTAAGGCAGGGTGAGAACATCCACGCCGTCTGATGTGACAACCATGGTGTGCTCAAACTGGGCGGTACGTTTACGGTCACAGGTGACCACGGTCCAATTGTCGTCCCACAAATCCCACTCAATAGTGCCTAAGGTCAGCATGGGCTCAATAGTGAAGATCATGCCTTCTTTAATCTCGGTGTCGTAGGCGGGCGCCGCATCGTAGTGGGGAATAATAAGGCCTGAATGGAATTCGCGGCCCACACCGTGCCCGGTGTAGTCACGCACCACACCGTACCCAAAACGCGCCGCATATTTTTCAATCACGCGGCCAATAACGTTAATCTGACGGCCCGGTTTAACTGCTTTCATCGCACGGTTAAGGGCCTCTTCGGTGCGTTCGACCAACAGGCGGGACTCCTCATCAACGTTGCCCACCAGCAAAGTCTTATTGGTATCGCCGTGCATTCCGTCAAGGTAGGCGGTGACGTCAAGATTCAGAATGTCGCCGTCCTCAAGCACCGTAGAATCGGGAATACCGTGGCAGATCACCTCATTCAGCGAGGTACACACCGACTTCGGGTAGCCGCGGTAGTCCACGGTGGAGGGGTAGGCACCGTGATCACAAATATACTCATGAACCAACACATCAATCTGGTCGGTTGTTGTCCCCGGGACGGCAATCTTCGCCGCTTCCACAATGGCACCGGCGGCGACCTTACCGGCTGCACGCACCCTCTCAACCTCTTCAGGGGTGTACATATTTGAATCGTTGCCCTCATTGGCGGTAGGTTTCCCCACGTACTCGGGACGAACAATGTCTGCCGGTACTTTACGCATGGGGGTGATGGTGCCGGGGGCCAAGCACCCTATGGGTGCGGTACCCGGTTCTGCGGGAAGATTATGAGAAGTAGCCATACCTAATATTTTAGCGGCGCCTGCCCGCACTGGGACCGGGCAGACACCCAAATCCTGAACCTTTTGCCAACTGGTGTATTATTTTCCGCGCTGTTTTCAGCGGTGCGGGGGTAAACACATGCGAAGCGAGCACGGATAAGATACCGTGAAAGGTACATACCGTACATATAGATACACTCATGTGGTGTGAGACTAAGGAGAGACTGTGAGCCTGAAAAATGATATGACCCCCGGCCCCCACGAGACCGAATACTGGTACAACACCTCCACTGGGGAGGTTGAAGAAGGGCAGCAGAGCAAGATCACTCACCTGTGGGGCCCTTATAAGACCCGTGAAGAGGCGGAACACGCTATGGAAACCGCCCAGAAACGCAACGAAGAATGGGATAACCAGTGGAAGGACTAGACCCCACCAGCGGTAGGGGTGTCCCTCAATGATGCGTTAAATATTTCCGGCTGGCCCATACACATGATGCGTACGGAACCAGCCGGAGACATACATGCTGGCTGTGGGCTGTCTTCTAGTCGAATGTGTGCTCATCGGCTGGGAATGAGCCAGCCCGCACCTCAGAGCGGTAAGCGCGAGCTGCATCCTCCAGCAGCTGCCCCACTTGGGCGAACTGCTTCACGAAAGTAGGCATCCGCCCTTGACGCACGCCCATGGCGTCCTGCCACACCAGCACCTGCCCGTCAGCAGTATTACCCGCACCAATGCCGATGGTGGGTACCGCACCCACTGCCTGGTTAACACGTTCAGCAGTTTCTGCGGTTACCATCTCCATGAGGATGCAGAAAGCGCCAGCAGCGGCGAGTGCCCGGGCGTCTTCAACTACCCGGTCGGCGGTACCGTGACGGCCCTGAACCCTGAAACCGCCCAGAGCATGCTCAGCCTGCGGGGTGAACCCCACGTGCGCAACTACCGGGATGCCAGCGGTTACGAGGGCTTGCACCCAGTCGGCCATGCGCGCATCGGCCTCAATTTTTACGGCGTGCGCCCCGCCTTCTTTCATGAGGCGCGCCGCAGAAGCAACCGCCTGCTGCGGCGACTGCTCGTAGGTGCCAAACGGCAGATCAGCGACCACCATTGCCCGTTTCGCCCCGCGTGATACTGCGGCCACCATCGGGATTATCTCATCAAGGGTGATGGCTAGGGTTGATTCGTAACCAAGCATCACATTCGCGGCCGAGTCACCAATAAGAAGCATCTCAATGCCTGCGCGGTCAAAAACCTGCGCCGTGGAAAAGTCGTAGCAGGTGAGCATTGAGAACTTCTCACCCTCAGCCTTAGCCCGCTCCAAGTGGATGGTGCGGATTTTTTTCACCGTATCAAGGCTAAAGGGCGTTTGGGCCATGCCGGGTGTCTCGGCAGTGTTCGTTACAGTGGACGTTGCATAGGGTGCGTTTTCGTTCTCACTCATGCCTATAGTTTATCCTGCCTAACCCCTGGCACCGGTACCTGCGTTAGCGTTTAGTGAACGCCGCGCGTGCCGCCTCTAGGGCGTCGGTAGAACGCTGGTATCGTTCTGCCAGCGGTTTCTTGCGTGTCGGTAGAGGCTGAGTAGCTCTCTGGTACAGCCACTGAGCACGTTCCAAGCGGTTTGCTGAGGCAGGTTTTGTTTTCTGCTTATCTTGCACGGGTTGCGTTTTGGTGCTTATGCGCGCGCATGCGATATACTGCTCGGCCAGCGCCACATGTGCACCTATTAGGTTTTCCTGGGTTTTTGTGCGCGCCTTTGAACCGATGAGTTTCTGCTCCTGGGCCAGCAAGGGAGGCGGTGTCCTCCAGAACGCGGAACATATAGTCTAGCGGCGCGAAATCTTCGGTTTCTAAACGGTCGCGCAGGGTGCGGCGAAGCGCCGCCCGCTGTTGTTCGGCAACCGAAAAAAATTATGGGAAACTTCCTCAGATAAGAAAGCATCCAGCAGGGTATTTGCCGCCGTCTCACATTCGCGCACGGCCAGAGGCAGACGCCCCAAAAACTTCCAGAGATTCAAAGAGAGAATCCAGAAGATCATTCGCCTCATCCACCCAAGAGCGTAGCTCTTTGAGCTTCTTCCGGGTCTTAGGGGGTATTCACCGGCTGGTCGGTTGTGGAGGATGCTTCTGCCAATTCTGTGTGCTCATTGCTGGCACGTTTCAGCAGCTTTTCAGCACGGCTGTTTAGGGCCTGCAGATCGTTAAGTGGCAGGCCCCGGTACGCCAGCAGGGCACGTTCTATGAGCGCAGCAGCTTGGGTGCGGCGGTTGTGGGCTGCGGCAATAGCTGCGCCTAGGGTATCTACCTCATCCTTCACTACGGAACCTTTAGGCGTGGGCCCACGCTTTGAGGTCGCTGACGTATCCTCATGTTTTTGCGTCTTGTGCGTGCGCTGTTTTCTTCTCGCCCAGAGGTAGCGGAAGATAATCCATGCGCCGTAGGGAGCAAAAAGTATGGCTAGTGCGGTGAGGATAATCCCTACCTTCCAGGATTCGTTCCCGGAGGATTGTGAGGAAGTACCTGGTTTTACACCGATATCGGCTTCAGCCGATGCCTTGGCGGAGGCCTCTTGATCCCTCTGATAACGGGCGAGCTGGGGAGGCTCTTCCCTGCCGGGGGAACCAAAAAGAGTTGAAGCATTTATTCCTGCCTGCTCGATGGCGTCACTATTTCTATGATGCCGTGCCCAATCGGCGGCAGATTTATCGATCTCCGCATACTTGTACAGGTATTGCGCATCCTCATCACTGAGCCACGAGGGGTCTTTAGCCACCAGAGAGATCTGATAGTTATCGGCGGTTGCTATCAGTAGTACTGCATGATCGGGGGCGTTATTACGCTGCAGAAAATCACGCCCCCACCGTATGCGTTCCGCTTGCAACTCTTCATCACTGCGTTGCTGGCCGGACTGTTGTTTGGGGCTGCCGCCGTCAGTATTATCGATTACCACAATATACAGGTGACCGTTGTACTTGGCGGCAATTTTTGCGTCATGCTCTCAAGATATTTAAGGTCATTGTCGGTGAGAATAAGACCGGTGCGGTCAATAACTGCGTGCTGAGAATCTAGCGGGGCGGAGAAAACCTCTGTCGCCTGTGCAACACCGGGGGACAATACACCAGCGGCTACAGTACAGGTGGCACCTAAAAGCACTGTGAGCACAGCAGAAAAGAGCAGACGCAATAACTTTAACCCTGTTCTTACCACGGGTACCTCACTATCAGGCTGCGGTTACAAAACCTACGAATACGAGACATAGCTATGGCCACCCGCATACTAGTCTTCCGGTTTGTTGCGCCTGCGGCGACGCATCCACACGTAGCCAATAACCCCTGCCGCAGCTACAGCGCCGAGAACCGCAAGAATCACTGCACCGTCTGGTGAATCTTGTGAAGAACTTCTCTGCGCCGCCTCAGCACTGGGGTTGGGACTCCACTTACCGCCCGCGCCCGGGCCCTCCCCGAAACCCGGGTTATACGCGGGGCCGAACGCGTGCGGGGAGGGCCGTGCCGCAATAATGCGGTCGTACAGGCCGTCTTTCTGAAGTGCAGCTTCGAGGCTGGTAAGAGTGGCATCCCATTTGCCCTCATGTACAGTGCTCTCAATGGAGGGCACCCCGTCTGCCGGGTGCTCGGAGTATAGTTTTTGAGCTTCATCATTCTGCAAAGGACCGTGTGGAGAATGGTAGAGGCTCGCTTGATGGGTGTCCGTCTCTACTACCAACAGTACATCGCGGGATTCGAGATGATTCTTCTGAGTAAACTGATACGCCCACAGCATCCGTTTCTTATCTTCCGGGGTTTGACCCGCAGGCTTCGGGGCGGCATTGGGGGATGCACTCGAGGGAGCCGAAGGAACCTCTGTAGGGGAAGCATCCGGCACCGCAGTTTTTACAAACACAATATAAAAACGGAACGGGCGTTTTGAATGAATATTTGTCAGCTTTTGTGAGGCCTCCTGTACCTGCTGCTGGCTCAGCACGTCCGCCTTATCAACAATAGGGTGCGAGGGGTCAAACCGGTGCTCGAAAACGCTTTCAGCATGGGCGGCAGGTGCGGCGGGAGAGGGGAGGAACAGTGGGGCGCCTGATCCACCCAGCCCAAGAGCCACAGCTAAGGCAATTTGAGTGATTCGCTGTGACCACCGGGAATGGCACACGCTGCCCGCGCCCGCACGCGTACATGTGAGCGGGGCGTCCTGCGGACTGCGGTGGGAAGAATAGTGAGCAATAACTCTGTTCAATAAGCTACTCATTAAGACTGTATTTCTCCCAGTTTTCTATGGCCAATTTGTCGATATTCGGAATATTAGTGCGTGATTGGTCGGGCTTGTCGCTATCTTCCAGTGTGTTACTTTTTGGTGTGCCAGCAAAAATGCGGGATAAGCCGCGATATACCTTAATAATAAAATTGCCGAACCCTATAATAGCGGCGCATATAAACGCAATAAAAAGCCCAATAATTAAAAATACTAATACGGTATCTAAAAATCCGTTACTTTCTTTAGGGGCGGCTTTTGTCTTGGCGTCCAGCGATTCTTTTCTGATGCCTTCTAGGGCTGCTCTTATAATAACCCCGAGATCGTTATGGTTTGATTTCTCTTTAATGTAGTCATTATTAATCTTATGTAATACGTCATCGCTGATGAAGCTGCTATCATTAGTGGTTACCAAACATTTTCGAGGATCATCGCGTGTCCTATCTCCCTGGCAGACAAGCACCGCAGTGTGCGCGGGGGCATTATTAACGCGTAAGAACTCTTTGCCCCACTCCTGTAAATCTGATGGGTTTTCTGGTTTGGTCAGCAGCACAACATACAACTGGGCGTCGTCGTTTTTATTAAAACTTATAAGTTCGGGCCATAATTTCGGGTCGGTGAGTGAGTACGATGTGAGACTAAAAACTGGATCTTCAGGATTAAGCTCTGTTTTTCATAACAGACTGGCCCGCTGCTGTGGGCGAAGGTGTAGGTGATGGGGTAGGCGTGGCTGTTTGCGGAGCGGGTTGAATATTATATTTATCTGGGTACCCTGTGCTATTGTCAAAAGCTTTAGCCATAGCTTGCGCTATACCCGTAAAATCACGTTTTTCAAGGAGCGGGTTTATTGTTTTATTTCTTATTTCAGAGCCCTCAACGGTACCCAGATAATGCATATTAAGAGAGTGGAAACTGGCTTCTGGGGTGGCGTTTTTATCACCAGTACCCTGCGGGTCCAGCTCTATGAGAAGCAGCGCAGTTTTATCATCGGGGCCTGCACCATTCTGTTTCAAAAATTTATGCCCCCAGTTTGCCAGCCCATTCCGGGGCGGCCCTGTCAATCACCACAACCTGCAACGAGACCCCGCGTCGCGCGGAGACATCCGCAAGAGGAACACTCATCTGTTGGATTTGTTCCGTACTGAGCACACCTGTTTTATCAACGACTGGATGCGCGGGATCCAGCCGTGAGTCAAAAGTGCGGGTGCCTACTACCGCAGAAGAAGCAGGCGGAACAATAACGCTGGTCACCACGGTATGCCCAACACCTAGTACAGCAGCGAGCGCTATTGCCAGAAAGGGTGCGGTGCGTCCTGCGGAATGTGCGGCGGATGCGCTCAGTGCACGTGCGGGTGGGGAAAGTATTCACTAGCGCTTGTTCCTCACAAAAGTTCGGAGAATAAATACTTTAAATAAGTATAAAGTACGTTGATTCTGCGTTGGTTGCGAGGGTTACCCCGTGCGCGCTGTCTGCAAAGTAGTGCTGGGTTTGCGGTGCAGCTCTGGCGGGCGGCACCCTCTCCGCTACCCCTAGAAGAAATGAGCGTGTGGCTATGCGGCGAAACCTTCTCGGGTGGCCTCGGAGAGCACATACTCCAGCTCTTGCAGGACCGTATGGTTCTTATACCCCAAATGAGGCAGCAGCTCCCGGCACCAGTCAAAGTGATCCCAAATATCCGTATTTGCTTTATCCCAGAAGAGCTGGTGCATGAACCGGATGGCCGCTGATTTGCGGAGAGGAGCATATGTTAGGTTGTGTGAATCTAGATATTTCCAGATAAGCACCCGGGCGTTCTCAAGGGCTTGAGGTGATACGTTTCCTGCGTGCCAGTACCCTTCGGCAACCTCAAGATGTGCCCTGAGCTTTTCGGGGATTTTATGTTCGATTCGGGGGATAAAACGGAAGCAGAACTCAATGTAGATTCTGTATGCTTCCTGCTCCGTAAAGTTCTCTTCTAGGCCATCAATAATATCTAAGATACGCTGCTCGTCAGCCACGGGTTCCCTCTTTTTCCTCGTTTAGTGGGGGTTTAGCCGTTTATGGGTATGAGGATTTTAGCGCATTTCCCAGACTGAGTTTTCCTAGAGCTCCGCGCAATTTCCGCATATTTTACAGGCCCTATTGTATGCGCATCAGAGAAGAAACCTGGGGGAAGACAGTTGCGCACGAATTGATTTGCGGGAATTAGAAACGTGAACTGGTGGCTGTGGCTGCCTGCGCAACGATGGGAACCTGCACACCGCAGAGGCAACACGGGCGCACAGAATTTACATAAACGAAACCTGCACCCTGGGCGTTCCGCCGCAGAACCCGATAGGCTAGAGGGGAGACAAAACCGTGACAGCGCACGCGTGTGCGCCCGGTACCGCTCACCGCCGACTCAACGACCGCCCGGATCGAGGGAGAAACATATGGACCGTCAGCAGGAATTCGTGATGCGCACCATTGAGGAGCGTGACATCCGCTTTATTCGCCTCTGGTTCACCGATGTGGTTGGCACCCTCAAATCTGTGGCGCTCGCCCCCGCCGAGGTTGAAAGCGCCTTTGAGGAAGGGCTGGGGTTTGATGGCTCATCCATTGAGGGCCTCTCCCGGGTGTACGAGTCAGACATGCTGCTGCAGCCTGACCCCTCAACATTCCAGATCCTGCCGTGGCGCGGCGCCGAATCCCACACCTCCCGCATGTTCTGCGACATCCTCACCCCAGATGGGGAAGCGAGCGCATCCGACACCCGCGGCGTTCTTAAACGCACCCTGAACCGTGCCGCCGAAATGGGGTTCACCTGCTACACCTCACCCGAGATCGAGTTCTACCTCCTTAAATCCACGGAGCTGGGGGCTGACGGGTTCCCCGTCCCGGTGGACTACGAGTCGTATTTCGACCACACACCCGGCGGGATTGTGCAGGATTTTCGCCGTAATGCGGTGACCATGCTGGAAGAGGTCGGTATTTCGGTGGAGTTCAGCCACCACGAAACCGGCCCCGGGCAGAACGAGATCGACCTGCGTCACGCCGACGCCCTGCAAACCGCCGATAATGTGATGACGTTCCGCACCGTCATTAAAGAGGTGGCGTTTACCCGAAACATGTACGCCACATTCATGCCCAAGCCTTTCACCAAATATGCTGGCAGTGGGATGCACACCCATTTCTCCCTGTTTGAGGGGGACACCAACGCATTCTTCGAGGCGGGTGCCGAATACCGGCTCTCAAAAACGGGGCGGCATTTTATTGCCGGGGTACTCAAGCATGCCCCCGAATTCACGGCGGTCACCAACCAGTTCATTAACTCGTATAAGCGCCTGTGGGGCGGCGGGGAAGCACCCAGCTACGTTTCGTGGGGGCACAATAACCGGTCTGCGCTGGTGCGGGTTCCGCTGTATAAACCAAACAAGATGCAGTCGGCCCGCATTGAATACCGCGGCCTTGACTCGGCCTCTAACCCGTACCTGGCGTATGCGGTGATTCTTTCTGCCGGGCTGAAAGGTATTGAAAACGAGTATGAGCTGATGCCAGCGGTGACCGAAGATTTGGCGGCAATGACAACCGCTGAACGCCGCGCCATGGGGTACCACCCGCTGCCAGCGTCGCTGCGGGAAGCCATTAACCTGACCGAGGACTCCGAGTTCATGGCTGAGGTGCTGGGGGAGCAGGTGTTTGAGCATTTCCTGCGGAATAAGCGGGCTGACTGGGAAGATTACCGGGCACAGGTGACCCCGTACGAGCTTAAACACAACCTGGGCATCCTCTAAAGCTGCTTGCGGGCAGGCTATGAGGGAAGTGGCGGGTACTACGTACCGGGAAGGTGAGTATGAATCAAGCGGAACCAGGGCATACACCCCAGAACGGGCGGGAAACGCACCCCAGAGGCACCACATCTGGCACCGAGAGCCACCTCACCAGTGCTGCCCATGCGGTGGGAGCGGCAGATGCAGCCGACGCTGATGTATCTAAACCCGCTGATGCTGAGCAGGCTGAGGAGCAGCGCCGCACCCGCACACGGTTGCGGGCGCAAATGGTCAGTGCGGGTTTCTACGACTCCGGCAAAAGCGAACGCTGGCTAGAGGCCCCTGAGCTTGCCGCCGTGGACCGGGTAAACCTGTTCGCAGGGGCTGCGGTATGCGCCTTCACCGGATACCGCCCTACCAGCGTTAGTGCGGCTGATTGAGAAACACCCGCCGGTTGCTGAACGCGCTAACAGCGGCGAAAAACAGATGGGCCTGTTCCGGCTGCTGGGCGCATCCCAGGCGGTGGGAGATTTTCTGTACCGCCACCCGCAGACGATCGACCCGCTCTTTGACACTGATACGGTGCGCGGCGAGACGGAGCTGGTGGCAACTGAACACCCGAAAACTGTACTAGATACCCCCGAAACAGACACGCCGAATAAAACACCGGAACGGGTGCGGAAGAGCCCCCTGCCCCAGAGCGCCCCGCTTAATACCCTGTACCGAACCCGTCTGCTGCACGCCGTCGGCGCCGACCCGGACGCTGAGCGCCCGCGCGCCCGCACAGAACTTACCGGCAAAGACGGGTACGTGGCTTTACGGGTGGCCTACCGTGCGGAGCTGGCAAAAATAGCGCTGATTGACGTGTGCTCACCCGACCCGGTGGAGCTCATGCCTACCATTGGGCGGCACCTTGCTGACCTGGCCGCAGCCGCCCTGGAGGGGGCGCTCGCTATCGCCCGCACCGAAGTCGCTGAAGGCGCTGGCGGGGGGCTGTGCGCCGCCCCCGCGCGTGGCGCATCCGTGGATGCCCTGGATCTGGCGATTATTGGCATGGGCAAGTGCGGGGCATGTGAACTGAACTATATTTCTGACGTGGACGTGGTGTACGTGATCGCCCCCGCACCCGCCAGCGACCTGCCCGAGGGGGCTGAGCCGCTCACCGAGCAGCAGTGTGCGCAGATCGGCACGGAACTGGTGCACGCCCTCACGAAAGCAATCATGGCCCCAGCCCCAGAGCCGCCCCTGTGGGAGGTGGACGCGAACCTGCGCCCCGAAGGTAAGGACGGGCCGCTGGTGCGCACCGTCGAATCCTACGTGAGCTACTACAAGCGGTGGGCGGAGAACTGGGAGTTCCAGGCGCTGCTGAAAGCCCGCCCGGTTGCAGGTTCGGCGCACCTGGGGCGGCGTTTCGCCCACGCGATCGACCCGTTCGTGTGGGACTCAGCGGCGCGGGAATCCTTCGTTGAGTCGGTGCAGGCGATGCGCGCCCGCGTGACCGACAATATCCCCCCAGCGCAGGTGGAACAGCAGATAAAGCTCGGCCCCGGCGGGCTGCGTGACATTGAGTTCACGGTTCAGCTGCTGCAGCTGGTGCACGGGCGCACCGACCCCACGGTACGCACCAAATCCACCATCGAATCTTTAGAGGCGCTGACCGGTTCAAGCTACATTAGCCGCGCCGACGCGCAGACGTTCGCGCTCTACTACAAGAAACTGCGCCTGCTGGAGCACCGCATCCAGCTGTCCCAGCTGCGCCGCACCCACCTGATGCCCGCCAAAGAGCACGAGAGGCGCGCCCTGGCCCGCTCGCTTGTTTCGCCGGAGAGGCTGGGCACTCTCTCGGCGGAGCAAATGTATAAGGCGTGGCAGAAACTCAAACGGAACGTGCGTTCCCTCCACGAGCGTGTCTTCTTCCGCCCGCTGCTGGCGGCGGTCTCAACCTTGAGCCGTGACGAAGTGGTGCTCACCGAATCAGCCGCCCAAGACCGCCTGGCTGCGCTTGGGTACCGCGACCCGCGCGGCGCTATGCGGCATATTCAGGCGCTCACCAGCGGGGTGAGCCGCCGCGCCGAGATTCAGCGGCACCTGATGCCCGTGCTCCTGGGGTGGTTCGCTGACGGGGTGGACGCGGACGCCGGGCTGCTGGGGTTCCGCATCGTTTCTGAGTCGCTGGGAACCACCAGCTGGTACCTGCGCATGCTGCGCGATTCACCCGCCGCTGCGGAGCGGCTGTGCCACATACTTTCAAGCTCCCGGTACATCACCGACCTGCTGGAGGATGCGCCCACCTCCATCACCTGGCTCGATAAGGTTGCCGACCTGCAGCCACTGGGTGCGGCCGCGCTCAAAGCCGAGATAGCCTCACTGCTGTCACGTCATGACGACTCCGCGGAGGCGATGCGTGCCGTACGGTACCTGCGCCGCCGCGAAATTCTGCGCATCGCCATGGGGGACGCCCTGAACCTGCTGGGCGTGCAGCAGGTGTGCACCGGGCTGGCGACCGTGGACGAGTGCACCATCGGTGCGGCGCTCGCCCTAGCCGAGCGTGAGGAAATAACGGCGAAAGAACGCGAAGAAGCCGCCGGGATTAGGGAAATCCCCGAGGAGGAGCCGAAGAACCCGCTGCTGACTGAGATCGCGGTGATCGCCATGGGCCGTTTAGGGCGGCGCCGAGAACGGCTTTCGGTTCCGACGCGGACGTGATGTTTGTACACCGCCCCGTGGAAGGAGCCGGTGAAGAGGAAGCCCAGTCGCAGGCGAACCGTATTGTAAACCGGCTGATGCAGCTGATTAAACAGCCGGTACGCCCTGCGATCCGTGCCGAACGCCCGCTTGAGGTAGACGCAGATTTGCGCCCGGAAGGTAAGCAGGGGGCGATGGTGCGCTCGTTGGATTCGTACCGCGCCTACTATGAGCGCTGGGCGGAGACCTGGGAGTTTCAGGCGCTTCTGCGGGCGCGCCCGATAGCTGGTTCTGAGGAGCTGGGGCGTGCGTTTATTGAGCTGATTGACCCGTACCGGTACCCGCGTGAGTTCACTGCTGAGCAGGCGCAGCAGGTGCGGCGCATGAAGGCGCGCGTGGAGCATGAGCGCATGCCGCACGGGGCAGACCGCACCCGGCAGCTGAAACTGGGGCGCGGCGGGCTCTCCGATGTGGAGTGGCTGGTTCAGCTGATTCAGCTGCAGCATGCTCATAAGGTTGAGGGGCTTCGCACGACCTCGACCCTGGAAGCGCTGAACGCCGCCGTGGAAGCAAACCTAGTGGCCGCCGAGGACGCCGAGGTGCTGCGGGACGCGTGGCTGCTGGCGACCAAGATTCGCGGCGGCAACGTGCTGCGCGGCGTGCGCCAGTCTGATTTGCTGCCCACCCTGCGCGATGCCCTGGAAGCGGTCGCCCGCTGGAGCGGCTACACCCGGGCAGCGCCCGCCAGCTGGAAGAAGATTATCTACGGGTTACCCGAAACGCTAGGAAAGTTTATGAAAGGCTTTTCTTTGAGGGGTAACTATTTCTTAAGAAAATAATATAAATCACATTCGAATAAGTTTGACATAACCTTTTAAAGATGCCACCTTTAATTAAGGATTTCATTTCTAGTAGTGTAAGGATGGTATAGACTCATGGAAGAAAGCTTTAAGGTGGAAGGTAAACCTGAAAATCAGCAAAATGTAGATCCTCAAAATAATGTATCTTTAATGTTTAGAAAAATTATTTTATGTGGCAGTTTCTTTCTTAAAAAGAAAACTGGCAAGTTATAATCGCTTTAACATTTTCATGCATGGTGTTTACGTCTAGAAATATATATACCGAGCTATTTTCCGGGGACTCAGAATCCGCTATAAAATTCACTCAAGAGTACTACTCAAATAATATTTATAGGGTAGTTTTTCTATTTTTGTATGTATGTCATATTTTTTTTGCAGGATTAATTATTTCACTATCTCGTATAGTTTCCTATGAAGATATTGAGGAAAAAAATATTTTTTTGGACAGAACAAGGACGCCAAAAAAAGCTGAAATATCCTTCTATTCCCTTGAGATCTTTGCAGGGTTGTGTTTGTTTTACAGTAACCGCATTTATAATATATTTCCTGACTGGTATGTTCACTTTTTGAATCTTTCCGACATGGGTTTATATTTTTATGTTTTATTTTTATTATTTATGTTTGCTCTAATGGTGGGGTTAAATTTTTTTAGTATCTGGTCTATAAAATCTGCACATAATTATCTGTCTTCTTCTAAAAATGGAAGTAAATTTTATAAAAATTATTATTTTCTCAATCTCTAGAAAATCCATCATCTACTTTTATGCATCTCTTGTTTTTCTCTTGATTGTTTTGCTTCCTGCATTGTCAAGTAAGTCTTATGGATATATTGATGTAGCGTATCGTAGAGGATATGTTTCATGTATATCCAGCGAAAACGAGGGTTTTTCGAAAACTGGCATACCTATATCATATGATTCCCGCGGCGTTCATATATTTACTGGAGAGTATTATCCTGATGAATCACTGGAATATTATAATGGAATAAGTTCAGAGAAAGGATATAGATGGAGAAACGTTCATAGAGAATACTTGCAATTTGAGAAGGGTTATAAAATTACCTCTGGTGCTTGTAAGCCTGGCTCCAACACATCTTCCACGCAACCTCCGCCGCATTCTCGGTCCCCACAGTAAGGTACAATAAATTCCTGGTTATACATCATTTATTGTTGGTGTTTTCCTCTCGGTTGTACAATAATAACAATATTATCTACTATCTGGGTAAGCCGAACATTGAGCACTGAGATTTATTCATGTGGGATATTGACACATCCGGAAAAACAATCTGTGTACCACCAAGAACACCTTAAGTGGAGTATGAATGTCAGGGGGTCTGAGATACGTGGATAAGAGAACCCGGCAGCATTTGAGATACATTTGATCACACGCTCGACTATCCCCAGCGGCATTTGACCTGTTGATTCGGGTGCTTGTGCTTGGTGGTTGATTATTTTTCACCATCATACGCTCTTGCCTGGTAGAGGCTGTCGTTTGTGCGTGTGTGGGTTGGGCTTTACTTCCTAACATATAACCCTCAGGGCATTGCTAGTAATGTGGGCGTAGGGGGTGGGTACCCTCAACGTACCTCTCCCACCTATCAGGAAATCAGCCTCCCAGAGCAGAAGCTTCCTCTGCACCTGTGTGCCGTATCCTTAATAGACACGTTCTGTGGCACCATCCAGCCGTTGGGTTGCCGCCTCGAACATGCCTAAATTATTCACCAAATATGTTGATAGGAAGGCGCTGTTATGGATACGAACATTGAGCACATCATCAAAGTAGATGAGATTATCCACAGCATGGGTGCATTGCAGGCCCTCAAACGTAAACTCCAGGACGGGGAACGCGACCCCGAGAAGCTGGGGGAGGCGTGCGACCGTATCGTGGCCGCCACCCAGAAGGTTATTAGCGAGTCCGGGGAAGAAGGGGAGGCTATCGCCGAGCTGCTGCGTGACTCCGTTTCAGACACCGTCTACTTCTTCCTGGAAGAGCACAACCTTGACGACGATTTCGATATCCGAGCATTCGTCACAGACCGCAACTGGTAGGTGGCCCGCCCCCTCACTGAACCCGCGATGACCGAGCTGGTTGCCCGCCGTCTTTGGTGCGTGGGATTATAAGCTCAGCTCCCGTACACGCCAGGGCCACAGCTCACAATTTTGAAGGAAAAACCATGCTGAAAAACGATGACTACGTCTACGACATGCGCGACGACGACTATTACCCACCGCACCTGGTGCAGAAAGTCGCTGACGAGCTGCGGAAATTTGATGAGCTTCTGGACGCGGGCGAGCGTGACCCGCAGAAAATCCAGGCCCGCGCCGACGAAGTCACCAAGAACATTAACACCCTTGAAGATGAGTTCGATGAGGCAGACAGCGAGATTGAGACTGTTGCACGCGAGTCCATCGCTGAGACTTTCTACCTCATCCTCAAAGAGTACGGGCTTGAGGAAGACTTCGATATTGAAGAGCTCATCGCTGAGCGTGACTGGTAAATTAGACCCGCTTTACACATAAAGCTTCGTCATCTCATGGATTCTATAGCTCGGCTTGAGTAGCATATATAAAAACGGGAGTGGTTTCTTGATCTCAAGAGCAGCTCATACGCTCTTGGATCAAGAAACCACTCCTATACATTAGTGACAACCCTATGTCTACGTCTCTGCTGAACGTTACACCTGGTGTCCGCTTAGATTCTGACCGATGGGGTTCTCCGTGAGGTATTGCTGAGCGGCTGCTAGTGAAGCTTCTGGTGCTAACACCTGCTGATCTTCGGGGCTTGTGGGTGAAGGCCAGCGACCATTAATCTGACGGAAAACTAGCGTGCACATCACCCGCTCGCCCCTGAGAAAACGGGAGGTAAAAGCAATCTTGCGCTTATCCTGCGCTTTGAGAACCAACCATCCGCCGGGATGACTTGAACTATAGGCGTACGAGTCAATCTCATGGAAGGGTATACGGGTAACCTTGCCGTACCAGGTGCACTGCTCAATATAATCTAGACCGGTCTCAACATACTGGCGCTGACCCATGAGAATTGCCCAGATGCCAAATATTAGGCAGATCCCGATAATCCCAAACGCCATATATGGCGGCATCGGATTACTGCCTGAAAGTAGGGTAGGGGTGATGAGAGTGAAGAGTGCTCCCACCGCGACGAGGAAGTAGCCGCAAAATTTGTACCAGCCGGGCATTTTCGCCCTGATCGTCCCATCGGGTTGGGGCTTGATGCGGGCGGCATGTTTTCTGTAGAAGTAAGTGCTGATCGCACCAATGCACACCAGCAGAACGGCAGTAGTAATAAAAGTCATATACCCATCATACGTGTTCAAAAACTAAGAAAGGGGAGCCCAGATATTTGGGGATCGATCTTAGAATATTTGAAGATACGGTTTTCTTAATTGCTTTCCCGTCAAGTTTTCTGTACGGTATACTGTACAGAGAAGGAGAGCGCTTATGAAAACCATGTCTTACACTGAGTCTCGGGCTCGGTATGCTGAAGTACTTGATCACGTTGAAGACCACCGCGAAGAAGTTGTCATCACTCGATCCGGGCATGAGCCTGCAGTTATTCTCTCATTGTCTGAGTACGAATCTCTTCAAGAGACTGCTTACCTTATGCGTTCCCCGGCTAACGCACGTCGTCTTATGGAGTCTATTTCTCGTCTTGAAGCTGGTCTTGGAACTGAGCAGCAGCTGATTGAGGAATAGCCGTGAGAATCATATTTGATGATTCAGCGTGGAGCGACTATCTCTGGTGGCAGGCTCAGGATCGGAAGGTTCTCAAACGCATTAATCTACTGATCAAAGATGTTGAGCGAAATGGTAACGAAGGTATAGGGAAGCCTGAAGCTCTCAGACATCAATTTTCAGGCTGGTGGTCACGCAGAATTACTGATGAACACCGTCTCGTATACAAGCTTACTGATGACTCTATTGCCATAGCTTCATGCCGATATCACTATGGAGCGTAGAAGGGTGTGTTGTCACAAGATTCTGAATCTTGTGGCACACAACCCTTCGAGGAACGAAAACCCCAGATAGAGCCGCCGACAACCTACCTCTTCACCTGCTCCAGCGCCTCGCGTTGCGCCTTGGCGATGCGCTTCTCAGAGACCGTGTACGCCGTGCCGAGTTCCTGGGCGAAGAAGCTCACGCGCAGCTCCTCAAGCATCCAGTTCACGCGGGCGAGCGCATCGGGAATAAGAGTCCCCTCAGGCAGAGACTTGACCAGCGGAATCGTAGGAATCCTCCAAATCCTGCACCGTGAGCATGAGCTGATTATCTCGGTTCAGGTTGGCCCCAGCTTCGTCAGACGTATCTGCGCCGCCTTCAGATAGCGCGGCAGGTGAACCAGCTGATCGTACCCGGTGTTCGCCACGAATCCGGGGTACACCAGATTATCGAGCTGCCCCTTCACGTCTGAGACGGCGTGCATGGTGCTCAGCGAGGTCGCCTTCTTAATGGCTTTGCGCAGCGCCGCCGCCTCCGAGAGGATTTCCGCGACCAGCTTGGTGACCTCAAAGACGGTATCGATCAGCTCGGCGCGCACATGCTCGAACAAGTCACGGTATTTGGGGCGCGTGAACACGGGCGTGTGCGGCACCAGCTTGTCGAGTGCGGCAACCGTGCAGTCCCGAATCAGCTCGTCAATCGAGCCGTGCGGGTTCTGTGTGAACACAATCTTCTCTTTGATTTGATAGATGGTCGCTCACGTACCGCTCGGGTGAGGGCACCTGCAGCTGCAGAAGACGAATAATACCGCGCCGCTGCGAATGTACCTGCTCGGCCTCGGTGGGGAAAAATACGGATGCCCACGCTCGTTTTTTCGTCCACCAGCGCCGGGTATCCGCTGACCGCCTGGGTCGCAATAATGCGCTGTACCTTGCGCGGGAATTCCTCGCCGGGAAAGTCGGTCAGGCCCGTGGTTTCACGGATAGAATCCTGGGAGTCCGCACCCTGAGCGGCGGCTTTCCCAGGTTTTGCGCCCGAGCCTGTGCTGTTTTTCTTCGCACCCTGCTGCGCCGAACCGGTCTGCGATGAGGCACTCTGTGCGGAGTTCCCGCCCGCGAGCGCCGCCATTTTCGCGACCGTATCCTCCGAAGCGCCCAGCGAATCTGCCAGGGCTGAGCGGATCTGCGCATGAAGTTTTTGCTGCAGTTCACGGATGTCTTTGCTTTCGCCCAGAATCTTATTGCGGGCATCACGCACCTGGAACGTGAACTTCAGATGATCCGGCACGGACTCCCAATCGAAGGCATCCGGTTCAACCACCACGCCGCGCAGACGACGCAGCACCAGCGCGAACGAGGGTAAAAGCTCGTCAGTCGCGGGGGAGTAGTCCGCCTCCAGAGACTCCAACGCCATACGTGCAACATCCGGGGCGGGCACAAAATTACGGCGAATCGCCTTCGGCAGCGACTTAATGAGTGCCGTTAAAAGTTCATGGCGCATCCCCGGAATCTGCCAGCGGAACGGCTCGGGGGTCAGCTGGTTCAAGAACAGAATCGGTACCTGAACCGCCACGCCGTCGCGTTTTGCCGCATCCGTGCGGGCACCGCCCAACCCTGCCCCCGGGGCGTATTCGTACCGCAAATCCAGGGTGAGTTCCCCGCCGTCAGTACGCTGCACCCACTGGCGCGGGAACTGCGAATCGTCATAATCGGCGGCATCCTCATTAATAAGGTTTTCCGGGTTGAAATCGAGCAGGTTATCGTTCTCTAAACGCGCGTGCTTCCACCATTTATCGAAGGAACGAACGTCCGTCACATGCTCGGGGATGCGCGCATTATAGAACTCGAAAAGCACGGCATCATCCACTCGCAGATCGCGGCGGCGCAGGCGGGCCTCAAGCTCCTCAACCTCAGCCAGGGCACGCAGGTTGCGCTTGTAGAACTTGTGCTGGGTGCGCCAGTCGCCCTCCACCAGGGCGGAACGAATAAAAATCTCACGTGCAGCGGCGGCATCTACCCGGGAATACTGCACAGTACGGTCAGCATAAATCGTCAGCCCGTACAGGGTGCCCTTCGTATACGCCACGGCAGCACCCCGGCTTGCCGACCAATGCGGCTCGGAATACTGCTTCTTCAGCAGGTGCCCGCCCACTTCTTCAACCCACTGCGGCTCAATCGCGGCGTTTGTGCGCGCCCACAGCCGGGAAGTCTCCACAAGCTCGGCAGAAAGCACCCAGTCAGGGTTCTGCTTGAAAAGCCCTGAACCTGGGAAGATAGCGAATTTTGTGCCGCGCGCCCCCAGGTATTCGCGCGGGCCACGCGGGGCTTTGCCGTAGGTTTTCTCACGCTCCTCTTTAGCGCCCACATGCGAGAGCAGGCCCGAAAGCAGGCTCTTATGAATCTCAACCTCACGCCCCGAAGCGTCAATATCGCGCCCGTTCGACACGCGGATATTCGCGGTGCGCCCCATCTCACGCAGCTGGGCGAAAAGATCCTGCCACTCACGAATACGCAGAAAGTTAATAAACTCGCGGTGGCACATTTTTCGCAACTGCGAAGAGGAAAGCTCAGCCTGGCGCTCATTAATGTACTGCCACAGCAGCAGGAACGACGAAATCAGATGTATCGTCCGTGAAACGGGCATGCATCTCATCGGCGGTGCCACGCACCTCAGCCGGGCGTTCACGCGGATCCTGAATCGTCAAAGCGGCGGCAAGAACCATCATCTCTTTAGCACAGTCACGGCGCGAACCCTCAATAATCATGCGTGCCAAGCGCGGATCGACCGGGAACGCACTCATTGCACGCCCCGTAGCAGTCAGCGTCGAGGCAGCACGATGATGCTTCCCCCTTTTATCCGTGCGCGCCGGTTTTTCAGAAAGCGCCCCAAGCTCACGCAGCAGATTCACGCCGTCATTAATCGCGCGTGATGCGGGCGGCTGCACAAACGGGAAACGCGCAATATCGCCGGGCTCACGCACCACGCCGATCGCAATCATCTGCAAAATAACAGCCGCCAGGTTCGTGCGCAGAATCTCCGGGTCGGTAAACTCGCTGCGCGACGCGAAATCCTCCTCAGAATACAGCCGAATTGCAATACCATCGCTCACACGGCCGCACCGCCCCGAGCGCTGGTTCGCGCTTGCCTGCGAAATCCGTTCGATTGGCAGGCGCTGCACCTTCGTGCGCGCCGAATACCGCGAAATGCGGGCGGTACCGGTATCGATCACATACTTGATACCCGGCACCGTCAGCGAAGTTTCCGCAACGTTCGTCGCCAGCACGATGCGCGGCCGACTCCCCGGCGTAAACACACGATGCTGCTCCGCGAGAGACAGACGCGCATACAGCGGCAGAACCTCATAGTTCATACGTGGAGACTTGGCAACCAAAGACTCCAAAGCATCGTGAGCATCACGAATTTCACGTTCGCCCGAGAAGAAAATCAGGATATCGCCAGTGCTTCCTTCGACAGCTCCTCAACGGCGGCAAGGATTCCATCGGTTGGGTCACGGTCTTCGTCGCCTTCATCTTCATCAGCGTAGCCGTCCCCATCGAGCGGGCGGTAGCGAATCTCCACCGGGTAGGTGCGCCCCGAAACCTCAATAATCGGGGGAGCATCATCGGGAAGAATCTGCTCGGCAATCTCACGCTCCTCATCGCTAAGAGAATCGTCTACCACACCCTTACCGGGCACGAAACTCGGTGCGAAATGCCGCGCGAACCGTTCAGGGATCAATGGTTGCGGAGGTAATAATGACCTTCAAATCCGGGGCGCTTCGGCAGAATCCGCTTCAGGTACCCCAGAATAAAATCAATATTTAGGCTGCGCTCATGTGCCTCGTCAATAATGAGCGTGGAGTACTTGCGCAGCAGCTTATCGTGCTGAATTTCGGCGAGCAGAATACCGTCGGTCATGAGTTTAATGGCGCTGTTCTCGCCCACCTCAGAGGTGAAACGCACCTGGTAGCCCACGGTCTCACCAATTTTCTGTCCCAGCTCTTCGGCGATGCGCTCCGCCACCGAACGTGCGGCAAGGCGGCGCGGCTGGGTGTGCCCAATCATGCCTTTCTCGGCAAGACCGAGTTCCAGGCACATCTTGGGCAGCTGCGTGGTCTTACCCGAGCCGGTCTCGCCAGCCACAATGATGACCTGGTGATCACGAATAGCCGACTTAATGTCTTCGCGGCGCTCGCTGACGGGCAGCTCTTCGGGATAGGTGATTACGGCGGGAATCAGCGGGTTATAGGGGCGCTGTTCGGCCCGGTCCCGGTGGTTCTTGTGATGCGCGCGTTTTTGCGGGTTTTTGGGGCGTGAAGCGTTATTCTTACGCGAGGAATTCTTGTGGGCATTACGCCGTTTTGAGCTTGGCTCTGTTGTGGAAGCATCGCCGGGTTTCTCACCGGATGTTTGGGATGCGCGCGCGGGCTTTTGAGCTGCGCACATCGGCGCCGCATGAATAGCAGCCGCCATGCTCGCCATACTGGGTGCGGTTCGAGCGGTCTTAGGAGTATCTGTGTGTTCGGTGGGTTTCTGCTCAGACATATCGTTACTAGTTTACTCTTCTGCCACCAACCGTAAATCAGCGCACCTTCACAGCATCGTGCCCCTCTCGCCGCCCTTTAAGAACGGAGCTTGGGCGCATCAATGAGTCTTAGGTGCCCTGCCGATTGTGAAGAAGCAGAAAACTGCAACTGTTTTCAACCGACTTTGGTATGTTTCGCCCATCGGAATACCCGCCGCCGAACAGGCCAAAAACGCCCCGTATGGGTAGGGGTTACGCGTAGCATATGGGGCTATGACTGAGGTTCAACTAACTATTCTGCATACCGGTACCGTGCTCGTCGATCAAGCGCTGCCGTACCACCGCGACACTGACCCGCCACTGGCATGGACCCACCTGCTGCGGCCTAAAAGCGCCCTAGTAGAAATTCCTGTCAGCTGTTATCTGATTGAGAATCCACACGGGCTGACGCTCATTGATACCGGCTGGCACACTGATAACCGTACCCGCTGGGGGCAGATCAAAAATCTGCGCCATCAATACCCGACTAACAAAGCCAACCTCCCCGAAGGACAAGCAATCCACGAACAGCTTGAAGAGCATGGTATTCGCCCACAGGATCTCGATCTCGTGCTGATGAGCCACCTGTATTGCGACCACGCTGACGGGCTACGTCTCATCAAAGAAGCTCCACGCATCCTGGTTTCTGAACCCTGAACTTCGAGCCGCTCAGAAAGACCGTATACGGTACCTGCCGAGCCAATGGAAAGGGCGTTAACCTGCAAACCCTATGCGTGGAATTCTCGCGTAGGGGAGAGGCAAGCATACGATCCCGTATGGTGACGGTTCTGTAGTGATGGTTTTTCGCACCGGGGCACAGTCCAGGGTTGGCGGCTACACTCGTGCGCGGCACCGAAACCGTGGTCGGGGTGAAACCGGGTGTTATTGGTGACGACCTGCGCAAATATATTCTGCTGACTTCTAACGTGGGCTTTGGTCGCCCCTCCTTTGAGGAACGCCTGCGTCCCGGAGTTGTCACTGACGCCAAGGCAGCATTCCAGTCTCTCGACTGGGCACGTGCCGCCGGTGCCGATCCGCGATGTATCGCTATGTACGCTAACCACGACCCGGAAGTTGAGGCGGGAACCCGAAGTCTTGTGTAATCTTGGAGCAGATACTAATAACCTCAAACGCGGAGGAAGGTCATGAAAATAAAACTGCGGGCTTGGCGGGAAGATGATGCCGCAAGACTCTATGACATATACCGTGCAACGCCCGATCTTGTACATCAGATGCCAGCTCTCGGTGGTGTAGAAGATGCGCGAACTCTCATCTGCGAAGAGCTTCTTCCGTCTTCTGAACACATAGCATGGTGTCTGGAAGCTGATAACCAAGCTGCCGGGTGCGTAGGTTTCAGATGTATGGGGCGCCAGCCTTCTGGAACCTGGGATAGAGCTTGGGTTTACTATTGGATCTCGGCAGAAACCCGAGGGCTCGGTATAACACGTCGATGCGTGCGTGCGGCGTGCGACTGGGCACAGAATATAGACGCGTCGGATGATAGCGCTGTATCACCTGGAAAACCCGCAGAACAAGCCAAGATCAGCTACGATTTCTCAGCTCTTACATCCGCGAGGTCCCCACGTGTTCGCCGTTTAGAGCTTGGGTACCGTACCAATAACCCGGCATCAGCGGCAGTGGCGCGCCATACGGGGTTCGTGGTTGAAGGCGTAGAACGTGAAAAGTTCTGCTACAACGGCGTGCTCTATGATGCCGCCATAGCCGCGCGTCTTCACAGAGACGTGGACCATATGCTGGCAGCCACCTCATCGTCTGGAGCATCAGCAGCCCTATAAAGATTCAGGATCGTCTTCTTCCAGAGAACACGTGGAATCTAAGGAACAAGCACCACTTTGCCGCGCACATGACGGGAACCCACAAGTTCATGAGCCTTTGCCGCTTGCTCTTAGCGGGAAAGTCTGATCCACGTGAACCTTCACGATCCCCAGCGACATGAGTCGAGCAATCTCACCCAGCTGATAACGGTCGGGATGCACCGTCAGCCACTCTGCCGTAAACCCGCGCTCGCGTGCAGTCTCTAAAGGATCGGGGCTTGTGAGGGTCACGATTCGACCGCCCGGAACCAGCACATCCAAAGAATCTATGAAGGTTTGTGCACCCGTAGAATTCAGTACCACATCAAGGGTAGAACCTAGAACCTGCCGGAAATCCTGGGTTGTATAGTCGATAAATTCTGCGCCCAAAGACTGTATAAAATCACGGTTTTTCTCAGAAGCCGTGGCGTAAACTGTAGCGCCAGCGTTGAGGGCAAGCTGAATCGCGAGATGACCAACACCGCCGGCGCCCGCATGGATCAGCACGCGCTCGCCTGCAGCAAGGCACGCCACCTCAAAAAGCGCCTGCGTCCTGGGGTTGTAACCGATGCCAAGGCGGCGTTTAGTTCCCTCGACTGGGCGTGTGCCGCCGGTGCCGACCCGCGATGCATCGCCATGTACGCCAACCACGACCCGGAGGTTGACCCCGGTACTCGGGTGCTGAGGTAATAGTGGGCGCAGCATCTGCATAATAAATATTGAAAGCATCATCCCATATTTCGAAAATTTCGAATATATGATAAGGTGGAGGCACAGAAATATCGTAAATTGGCGAGAGAGTGTGATCGTATGAGCACCAGAGGGCAGGGGCGATATTACGAAGAGGAGCCCGACCCGGCTGGCCAGCACAGCACACCCAGCGAACTATTCGACATGCTTTTAAACGCCCAGCGTAAGCGGGACGCTGAGCACCACACAGAAGAAGCCGATACCCTCTACATTGCAAATAGCAAAGGGGAAAAAATACCCCTGAGTCCTGATATGTACGCGCCGCTGGAAACCATTCTGCGGGCACAGCTGGAACACAAAGCAGTCACGCTTGTGCAACAGGATAGAATGATGACCACCCAGGAAGCCGCCGATTATCTGGGAATGTCACGCCCCACGCTTGTTCGGCTTCTTGAAGACGGGAAAATCCCCTTCGAAAAACTGAAAAAACACCGCCGTGTAGCGTTTGCCGATGTAGAAACATACCGGGCGCACCGGATGAATAAAAAGTAGGGCATAACCCTGCTCGTACCTTAATTATTTCACCCGGTTAAGGCGGCTTACGCTGACTCCATGGGACATTTCGGTACTGTCTGTGGGCATATGCCGTTGCAGAAACTCCAAAAACTGTGCGGTAATCCCCGGGCTGAAACAGCTCGGGTCCGCATGCTCCGCACCGGGAACTAGCACCAGATTGGTGGGTATTCCGTGCGCCTTTAAAGCGTTAAAGACGCGCACCGACTGCTGATACGGCACACACGAATCGGCTATGCCATGCGCCAAAAACAGGGGCACGCGCGGGCACCGCTGGCCCGCAGCCCGCACCATATCAAGAGGATGCGCCCGCGCCCAGTTCACCCGGGCTGGCGCATCCGCCGCAGTATCAGCCGGAACCGGATACACGCTACCCAGCAGGCGCCACTCAGCGCCATCATCATCACGATGCGCCAGTCGGCACCCCGCCAACGGCCTATCGCTAAAAATCGTGCGCACATCACTGACCCCGTAGAACGACCCGGCGCACACCACCGACGCTGAAACATCAGGGAAGGCGCTAGAGCCAAAACCCAGATAATACTCGGCCAGCTCAGCATCCAGAAAAACCTGATGCGGCGCTATCGGCGGCGAACCCGCAGAGCATCGCCAAATGCCCGCCCGCACTGCCCCCAGCGATAGCGATACGCCCAGCATCCACCCCAAACTGGGCCGCATTCGCCCGGAAAAACCGAACCGCCTCAGCCACATCATGCAACGGGGCAGGGAACAAACCCTGATGCGAATACCGGTAATTCACCGAAGCAACCGCCCACCCCGCCCGCTGAAACAGCGCCCTCATGGCACCCTGGGCGCGAGAAATATCGCGTAAACCATGGTTATCACCAAACCGCCAGGCGCCGCCATGCACCCACACCAAAAGGGCAGAGCGAGCATCGGAAGCCACGGGTGAGACAGCAGGAAAGAAATCGTAGGCAAACGCTTGCCGCTGCTCAAAAGGGAACGAATCCGGGCGGTAAAAACCAGTCACATAATCAGGCATACCACCATTAAACGGCCTTTGCGCCCTAACCGCCCAACCGTTCACCCACACCGAAGCGTACAAGCACAAGCCGCAGCCCCTACGGAACGAGCACCACCTTACCGCGCGCGTGCCGTTGTTCAATATACTCGTGGGCCGCCGCAGCCTCAGCCAGCGGAAACACCCGGTCAAGGTGAACCCGCAGTGTGCCCTCCTGCAGATAATGCGCGATCTTAGTAAGCTGCCCGGCATCAGGGTGCACCGTCAGCCACTGTGCCGTGAAACCGCGCTCCCGCGCCGCCTCCAAAGGATCGGGGCTGGTAAGCGTCACAATACGCCCCGCCGGTGCGAAAATACGGTCGGCGGGGGCCAGCACATCCAACGAGTCCAGGAACGTCTGCGCGCCGGTTGAATTCAGCACCACATCAATATGCTCATCATCGTCGGCAAGAGCCTCACGAAAATCTTCCGAGGTGTAGTCAATACACACCGCACCCAGGGACTCCACAAATTCACGGTTCCGCGCAGATGCGGTGGCGTACACCTGAGCCCCGGCAGCTGCCGCCAGCTGAATCGCCATATGGCCCACCCCGCCAGCGCCAGCATGAATGAGGATGCGCTCGCCTGCAGCAAGGCGCGCCACCTCAAAAAGCGCCTGGTATGCGGTGAGGGCGGCAAGGGGAGCGGCCCCCAGCTGCTCCATTGGAACATTATCTGGGGCATGAGCCAGCTGGTAGGCGGGAACCAGGGCGTACTGTGCGTAGGCGTTCCCCAAAACCGGGAAATTCACCATCCCGAACACCCGATCACCCACTGCGAACCCAGTGTAGTCACCCGCAGTGGCGGTTACCACCCCGGCAATATCCCAGCCCAGAACTACCGGTTTGCTGGTATCTGCCAGCTGCGCTGCGGGGCCCAGCCCTTTACGGGTGGTGGTATCAATCGGGTTCACACCCGCCGCCTGAACCCGTACCACCACATGCCCGCGCACCGGCCCGGGGACGGGAACCTCCGCAAGGTGCAGCACCTCAGGCCCACCCCACTCCACGAGCTGCACCTGCTGCATGGTATCTGTCACGGTTACCTCCCTAAAGTGTTCCGTTACTGAACCTATTACCCAATTCTCTCAGCGTCACAGCGGCAAGAGCCAGCAGAACCATGAGAAAAATAGACAAGAACCGTGCCGCCGTCGCGTATTAAACACCCAGATACAAGCAGCAATAATACGCCGACTAGGGGCTTTAGGGCGGGCTGCGATCAGTGGCAGCTAGCCCCGGCGCATCCGCAGCTAAAAGGCCGTACTATTGGTGTACAACAACCAACCACCAGGGAGCGAGAATTGCCTGAAAGACCATCTGAAACGGCGAATGCAACAGCTATGAGCGTTAAGGAACGCACCGCCGCGATCCGCATGATTCTCACCGGCTCAGATACCGAGAACTGGCATATGCTAGAGACCTACTTGACTGAGACAACGGAAAAAGACCGAACCGCTATCGCCCGCAGTCTTGGTGGGATGTACGGGCTGTATGAGGCCGAAGGCCCCACCTTGCGGATGCTCTATCTGTGGGCGGCACTGGCTTCCAACCCCGAGTATCTTGCCGGGGGCGGTTGGGCAGATACCCTGGATTACTGGGGGAAACAACGCAGAAAAACCGCCTACCCCGTATACACGCCCGCCGTCATGCGCGCTGATGAGCAAGCCCTCAACCGTGCGGTACACGCCTACACTGCTGGTCTTATATCGCGAGGGGACATTGCGAAACGATTAGAGACGATCTGCGCGTCTGTGTGGAACAGACGCGAATGGGTGTGGCGGGTATGCCGCACGCTCGCCGGGCACCTCACCCCAGACCAGTACCCGCTGCCTTATTTGCGGATGGTGCGTAACTATATATCTGGTGACGGGCTGAACCTATCTCCGCAGTCCATGGTGGAGCGTATAGTGCGTATCCTCACGGACGATGAGGCGCTGCGTAAGAAAGAATTCTGGGCGTTTTTACCGTCGAAGGGATGGGCGATGAACAGTCCCTAGAGCATCGCAACGATACGGCACTCATCTGGGATGCTGCGCGTGCGAAAGAAGCCCGAGAGAAGATTAAAAACGCCTACCTGTGTGCGTTGAGTGAGCTCTGTGAGCGTATCCCCGGGTTCCGTGACCGCCTGCTGGAGGCCACTCTCACGGGAACACTCAGCGACTTCTCGACCCGCAACGTCGCGTGGTACGTAAATATTCACCGTTACCTAAAGCCCACCAGCACTGAGATTGCGGGGCGAGAACCACGCTACGCGGGGCTTCTTACTGTACCCTCCGGGGCGGCTGTTGCCCTGGGACAGAACGCCTATAAAACCCTCATGAAAACCAGGGAGCTGGGGGAGGTAAACGGGCTGATAGAAGCAAGCCGAACAGTACTTGCCCGCACCGATAAGAAAAGCGTTAAAGCGCAGCTGAGCCTGCTCCGCTCACTTAATAATTATGCAAAGAAAAATGGGCTTTCTGAGGTTCCCCAGAAAGTATCTGCACTAGTGAACGAGTTTCTGCCATCGTTTCCGGTAGATACGGCTGAGCCCGCTAAAAGACTCATCATAGCCGCCGATAATAGCCCCGCAGATAGCGAAACAGAGGCTCCTGGCACAGAGAATGCCCCAGCTGAAGCCCCTATTGTTCCCGAACCACGTGCCGTACCGCTACCGGATAACTATGCGCCCGAACCCCCTGTTACTGACGCAGCCGAACTCAACGAACTAATGATTGAACACCTGCTTAATGCCGGCAACGGGGCAGATCTGCCGCGTATTCTCGACGCGATCATCACCTTAGGTATTGACGCAATAAGCGCACCAACTCTGACCCGCATTAAACGCCTAGCCCGGCAACAATGTAGAACCAAGATAACTCCCACCATGCAGGAACCGGGCAGACAACAGGCCAGTGGGAGCTTGCCCCGTACGGAACGCTCCTAGCGTGCGCGCTCGCTACAGTGACCGTGAACGCTAGCGAACCTGAACACGCTAGCTGGGATGCTCTAATAGCTGCCATGACGTCAGGGCGGGGAAAGACACTAACCGCCGCATCTCACCTGCCGGATCGTGCAGCAAGCACCCTGCTTATCCGCGAACTAGACCGGTTCACCCGTCAGGTCGCTGGCGGGCAGGCAACAGTACCGTTCATGCGGCCAGTTCCCCAGCAGCAGCGCCAATGGACGCGTAAACGGTATAAATTATCGTCGCTGGCGCGTGCCTGGGAAGGGCACGGGTGGAAAGCCCCGCTGTGGTTTGCCCCGGCCATTAAAGCCGGAAAAAATATTAGCCCCGTGGAGTCTGCTCTTCTGGGCGGCCCGTTCACCCGCACCAACGGCAATTTTGGGGTGGCCGACTACGTTGATTTTAAAGGCGAGCAGCGGGTGTATGAGTGGATGGTGTGGGCCCTGCGCCATAACCTAGACACCCTCGCGGCGCACGCACATATGAGCCTCATCGCTGGGATGAACTACCCGCACCGCCCTGAGATTCGGCTTTTTCTGAATACTTTTGAACGCACCGGGTGCATACCGGGTGAGCCTGTATATTCGGCCTTGGGGTACGCCTGCCGGGCTAAAAACGATGCCGACCGTGCTGCTGCCGCGGAGGCGATTGCTGGGCTGTGCGCCTCGAACCTGCTTGACCCGCACATGTTTGCCGAACAGCTCAAACTGCTCATGGCTGATGGGGCGATGATTGTGGGGCGCCTTGCCAAAACCCTCGACGATGCGGCGCAGCTGAACGAGCTGGCCGGGTATCGGGTGCTTCAAACCCTGCACGCTATGCTGCAGAAATCCACCGACGTGGTAAATGAATACCCGCTGGTTGCTCTTCTGGCCCAGTTGTGCGTGCAGTACGGTGTGAGCGTGCCAATACCCGACCGTCTGATCCCGGCACCGAAAGCCCGCGGCACGGTGGCAACAGCGCTGCGTACCATTCTGGCTCTTGAACCGCACCCCACCGAACTATTGGCAAAGGCGGCGCAGCAAGCAGAGGCAGCGAACAGGCTGCAATACGATGATGAGGACAAATAAATGACCGGCCCCGTGCATCTGCCGCCGCATACCTCACAAGCGAAAAGCCTGGCCGAGATGATTCGTGCAATCCTTACTGCACCAAAGACCGGGAACTGGCAGGGACTAGACGAGATCCTGGCGGGGACGGGCGAGAAAGAACGCTCCGCTGTGCTGCGCACCCTAGGCGGGTTTACCGCAGTGTATGAGAGGGAAGGGCCAACCCCGCGTATGTTCTATCTGCGGGCGGCTTTGGCGGGGCGTAAGAAAGTGGGCGAAATATTCACGTGGCCCTCCGCCAACGACCCATGCACTTCATGGATTGCCCGGCACCCAGGCGCCAGTTACCCAGTGTACTCCGGGGAACAGCTATGCACAGATGCGTCAGCACGGGAAGCAGCAGCTGAAGCATTCGCTGCGGGTATTCTGCATCGTGGGGGCGCGTGGGTTCAGCGAGTAATGGACGATATGCTCGGGGTGAGAAACCTGTGGGCACTGCACATCATGCGCCTGCTCATGCGGGACGTACCAGCCGAACGGTACCACCCCAACTATTTACCAACAATCCGCGATTATCTGCGTCGCCCCTACTATGGGGAACCCAAAAAACGTGAGCCCCGCCCGGAACGTATCGCCCGCATCCTTACCTCAGATGAGCGGCTGTACCAGCGGGAATTCTGGGAATTTCTCCGTTGAAGGTATGGGAGATACGCGCCGGTTCGCAGAGATCGGTTCAGCTGTTCGTGGTATGAACGCGCGAAAACGCGCCGAGGCGTGCAGCAGGGTCGAGCACGACTTCATGGCCGCATTCGATATTCTGTGCCATCAGGTGCCGGGTTTCCGTGACCGTCTTTTAGATGCCGCGCTCGCCGGGATGCTCAGTGACTTCTCGGCGCGAAACATCACGTGGTACGTGAATATTCATCGGCACCTGAACCCCGATAGCCGTGAGCTTTCCCAGCGGGAAGGAAGCTATGCGGCGCTTTTAGCAGCACCGTCTGCGGTAACGGTGAGTGTGGGACAAAACGCCTATAAGAGCCTCATACAATCAGGGAACCTAGAGAATATGAGCGGGCTCCTTACAGCGAGCGAAGCGGTACTGAGCCGAGCCGATAAAAAGAGCGTCACAACCCAGCTGAGCCTGCTCCACACCCTGAATAGCTATGCAAAAAAGCACGGCTATGCAGAGGTACCTGAGAAAGTCAGCGCACTAGTGGCAGAACATCTGCCAACATTTCCCGTAGACCTCGCCGAGAAGGCACAAAAACTTATAATACCGGGGGAGGCGCAGAGTGCAGGCATCACGGGTGCTATAAAAACAGAAGCTGATTCGCTGGAAGTACCCGCCCCACGCACCACGCCAATACTGCATTATTATGCGCAAAAGGCGACTGTCCCATGTGTAGCCGAGCTGAACGAGCTTATCGCTGAACACCTCATTGATGCCGGAAACGGGGCGGATCTGCCGCGCATCATTGACGGAGTTATTACGCACGGTATAGGCGCGGTAGACGCGCAGAATCTTGACCGTATTCGGCAGCTGGCCCGCCAAGAATACGTGGGCAGCTACCGTGAGTACAACAACCGTACAGACGAAGGGGCCGAAGCTCACCTGTGGGATAACATTCCGTACAGCTCCCTGATGGCGCTTGCCTTCGCCAAGATCGCGGGGCTGCCCGGGCCAGCGGGTACCGCATGGGATAGGCTCATAGCCCATATGGCAGTCGGCGGGGACACCGGGCTGTTCCTGCCCAACCGCGCCCTCAGCACCGTGCTCATCCACGAGCTCAACCGGTTCGTTGAATGCAGCATCGCAGGCGAAGCATCCGCCCCGTTAATGGTTGCGGTACCCCCGCAACAGCGGTTGTGGGAACGCAGACACCGGATTCCCTCCCTGAGGTACGGCATGGATGAGAACCGCGAAGCCGCATGGTGGTTTGCCCCAGTACCGCAGGCCTACCGCAAAGACCCAGTCGTGAGTGCGCTCCTGGCGGGTACCGCAGATCGTAGAGACGGTAACTTTGGGATCCATGACGCTATGGTTTTTAATGGCCGCCAGCGGGTGCGCGAATGGGCAGGGTGGATGCTTCAGCACAATATTGATACCTACGCGGCCCACGCCCACATGGAGCTGGCCCACGGTATGCAGCCAGTCTTGTTTCTACGCTCTCTTGAACACACCGGGTGGGTGCTGCAGGAACCCGTTTATTCTGCATTAGCGCACGCCTGCGGGGCGGCGCAGGCCGAAGGAAGAGCCGCCGCTGCTGAGGCACTTGCCGGGCTGTGTGCTTCGAACCTGCTTTGACCCGCAGCTTCTTGCGAAAGAGCTGATACTTCTTTTTGATGAGAAGGCGATTATTGCATCTCGTATCGCGAAAACCCTTGACGATACGGCGCAGCTGAGCGCCCTAGCAGGGTACCGGGTGCTTCAGACCCTGACTACGGTAGTAACTGGGGAAACCACGATTCCTAGAGGGCATCAGCTGACCGTTCTGCTGGCCCAATTGTGCGTGCAGTACGGTGTGAGCGTGCCAATACCTGATCGTCTGGTTCCGGCGCCGAAAGCCCGCGGCACGGCTGCAGCGGCGCTGCGTACTATTCTGGCTCTTGAACCGCACCCCACCGAACTATTCGCGGAGGCGGCGCGGCAAGCAGAGGCAGCGAACAAGCTATAACTAGCACCAGCCCAGCCCCCAAATACTACTGAATAAATATGAGGAAGATTATGGCCGGTAATACCACCGCAGAACCGGGTCTTGTCACCCCACCTAGCCAGAGCCGCTTCGAGGCGTTACGTACCGCTCTAACCAATAAAAACACCGAAGACTGGCACACGCTCGATAGCATCCTAGCTGATGCAGATGAGAAAGAACGCGCCGCCATCATGCGTGCCCTAGGCGGGTTTGCTGCGGTGTACGAGGCTGAAGGGCCAACCCTGCGCATGGTTTATCTGCGTGCGGCCGTTGCCCGCCGTGACCACGTGACATACCCGAAAGGGATATTCGCGCACTCTACCGGGCAGGAAGCCACAGACGACCGTTGGGTGAAACACCACCCAGACCCCGGGTACCCGATCTACCCCCAGGAGAGCTTTCACACCGACGTAGCGGCACGGCAGAAAGCGGGTGAAGCGTTTGCGGCGGGGATTATGAGCCGCGGTGGAACCTGGGTTAATAAAGTTTTTGAGGACATCCACTGGTGCCACGATTTGTGGAGCCTGCACATTATGCGCCGCCTCATGCGGGATGTGCCACCCGAGCAGTACCACCCGGAGTATCTGCGTGAGATCAGGTACTACCTGTGCCGCCCCTACCAGGGTGAGCCGTTCACCCGTGAATCACACGCGGAACGTATAGTGCGTATTCTCACGGAGGATGAGGGGTTGCGTGAGAAGGAATTCTGGGCATTCTTTACCGCCGAAGGGATGGGGGACACGCAGGCAATACTCACCTCTTCCACGGGCACCCGCGCCGGCGATGCGCAAGAAAACCAGCTGCTCGAAAGCCAGCTCATGGCTGCCTTCGATAGTCTCTGCGCGAGGCTGCCGGGGTTCCGTGACCGCCTCTTAGACGCCACACTGACGGGGATGCTCAGCGATTTCTCGGCGCGTCATATTGCCTGGTACCTGAATATTCAGAAGCATCTTGCCCCCACCGTGGGCGAGATACTTGCCCGCAAAGATAACTACCTGAGCTTGCTCAGCACCGAACCTGGAGCAGCTGTCGCATGGGGCCAAGCCGCCTATAAAACCCTCCTAGCTGAGGGTGCACTCGATAACCCGTATGAGCTGATAAGCGCCAGCGGGGCCGTGCTGAGCCGCGCCGATAAGAAAAGCATCAAAGCCCAGCTGAGTCTGCTCCGCACCCTGAATAACTATGCTAATAAGCACGACTACTTAGAGGTGCCTCAGAAAGTGTCTGAGCTGGTGCGGGAGTTTCTTCCGTCGTACCCAGCGGATATTGCCCAGAGTGCCCAAAAACTCATACTTGAGCAGCCTTCGGGGGAGGTACCAAATCATACGCAGAGCAGCTGCCAGGCGGCACCACGGGGCGCTGAAATCCCCCATATTCCTGCCCCACGCACCACACCGTTACCGGATAACTATGCCCCCGGTGAGCCTATTACCACCCCGGTGGAACTTAACCGGCTTCTTACGGAGCACCTCAGCGAAGCATCCGGGGAAACACACGGCATGGGCGCGGGTGAAGAGCTGGCGCGTATCCTGGACGGAATCATTACCCTGGGGGCAGAAACGATTGATAAGCAGAACCGGGAGCTCATGCGCCGCACAATACGTGAGATTCAGATGTCCACACCCCGGAGGCGAACTGGAGTGTTAGCTCGTGGGGGTTTCTCTGCCGGTACAACGTGATTCTTGGGCTTGCCCTCGCTGAGCTGGTTGAGGTTAAAGATAATGACGGTGCCCTTTGGCAGGAGCTTATTGCTACTATTACCGGCGGCACCATGGCAATTACCCGACATGCCCGTCTTGAAAACCGGCGGGTGAGCCTGCTGCTGATCTTTGAGATGATGCGTTTTATTGACGAAATGCGCTCAGGCTCCGCGGCTGCCCCGTTCATGCGCCCCATACCCGCACAGTCCCGCCCCTGGACGCGGATACACTACCCGCAGTCGCATCTGGGCATGTTGTGGGACTCAACGCGGGATGAACAGGAGCTACCCATCTGGGAAGCCCCCATGATGACCGAAGAGCAGGGGGTAGGAGCCATGCAGTCGGCGGCCCTTGGCGGCCCGTGCACCCGCATTGACGGCAGCTGCGATATGTACGAGAGGGAAGAATGGACGCACACCCAGCACGTGCCTGAATGGTTCGCCTGGCTTATGCAGCATAACCCGGATACCTATGCCGCTCACTCTCACATTCGCTTAATGCGCGCCCTGACCCAGAACCGGGTGCCAGAGGTTCAGCGAACTATGCGGCTGCTTGAAGCTAGCCGCCAAGTGCCAACGGCTCCGGTGTACTCCGCGTTGGCTCTTGCCTGCAGCGCGAAGAGCGCCGAAGACCGGGCGGCTGCGGCGGAGGCGATTGCGGGCTTATGCGCCTCGAACCTTTTTGACCCCGCCGGGTTTGCGCACCAGGTGCGGCTGCTGCTGGCGGAGAAGCTGCTGACGGCCGGGCGCCTCGCTAAAACCCTTGAGGATGCGGCGCATATGAGTGCCCTGAGCGGCTACCGGGTGCTGCACGTTTTGGCTGAGCTGCTGAATGAGACAAAGTCCGCCCACCAGCTCCTTGATCTGCTGGGGAAGCTCTGCGTGCATTACGGGGTGGCGGTGCCGGTTCCTGAGCATCTTATCCCCGCACCGAAAGCACGTGGTGTTGCAGTATCCGCCCTGCGTACTATTGCTGCCGTTGAGCCGCATGTTACGGATTCCCTCATAGCTGCCGCTGACGAGGCTGCTGCGGCAGAAGCATAGAAAACACAGAATAGGGTAACCGCCACGAAGCGGCACTAGCTGTGCTTCGTGGCGGTACAGCCACCTATTCCAAGGGGCCGCGCATATACGTATCGAGAGTGGGGCCAATGAGCCGCGCCGTCTGCTCAGTAGAGAGCTCGGTCAGGGGCGGAATCTTCAAAATGTACCGGGTGTAAATCAGCCCAAAAATCTGGGTCCCTGCGAGGGCAAGCCGTGTTGTGGCGTTTTCCATCGGAAGCTGTGGGGCGAGGCGCTCTAAAAGTTCTTCGTTAACAAAGCGGAGGAAAACCTTTTGCGATTCTTCGTGGGTGCCAAGGCTGCGCAGCAGCCCGGTGAAGGCGGGCCCTATGGTGGGGGTTTCGAGGGTGGTGAGTACGGCGCGTATATAGTGCGTGCCGGGTGAGTCGGTTGCCTCCGGGCGGTATTCCGAGAGAATATCGGGTAGCCCGCGGGAGCGGAATACCTCAGAAATAGCGGCGGTGAAAAGGTCCTCTTTGGTGCCGAAATAGTAGTGGATGAGCTTCGCATCAACACCTGCGGCTGTGCCGATTTTACGCATAGTGGTGGCCTGGTACCCGTGTTCGCTAAAAAGCTCGGTGGCGACCTGCAGAATGTGCTTTCGTTCAACCCCTCCCGCTCTGGGGCCGCGGCGGGGCTTGGGATTTTTCTTAGGTGAACTCACGGCTTGACCTTCCCGCTCTTGTGTGGTGGTTTGAGCCTAACAGCGGGGGAGCGCTTGCGCAACCAGAAAGAGCGGTTAAGCGTATTACGCAATTTTTTGGATTAACGTTTCAATCTTTCCTGAGAGCCGGTAAAGCATCTGTAGGTTAATAAGAACCACAGCGCTCAAGACCACGGTCAAAATAACTAATGCGAGGTAATCGATATGCTGGGTAGCAAAGATAGCGTATAAGGTAATAGCGTTAAACGGCATGGTAAATACTGCGGTCCTGCTGCCCGGCGCCCACCCCGGGAAGACTATTGCCTCACGAATATGGATGACGAGGTGCAATGTGTAGGCGATAAACATAGCTGCCACGACCTCAGCAGAATCAAGGATGATCCCGGTACAAAGGATGAGGCAGGCAACAACGAATTCTTCAGCGATCATGGCCGCAATAGCCGCGGTTGAGGGGTAATGATCTTGCCCTGCCACGAAAAGCTCGTCGTGATACCGGTTATTATCGGCATGTTTATCAATATAGCGGCGCACAAAAATAATCTCTTCAAATTCGTGCACCATAAACAGCACAAGGGTGATTAAAGCAAAACCGCTAATAGTCATTGCAGCCTCCCGAGTTTCCCGTGTAATTTCATGCTACAACCATGGGCGCACGGGGGATAAAGGGGACAGCAGGGTGCTGCTCTGTGCCTCAAGCCGTGGTTTTTACATGTTGTCTTCTTTGCTGCTCTGGTGGTTTGGGTATTACTGCGAGGGTACTTGCGCAATGAGAAGGGGCAGCTGTAGGGGTTAATTTCATCAACTGATGAAATAGGGAGGTGGGGGTAATGACAGCCCTCATTGTGAAAGAATTTCGGGAGTTGGCACGTGACCGCCGCACCCTGGCGATGCTGGTGATTCTGCCGGTAATCCTACTGATTATTTTTCGGTTACGCGGCAAACCTATCCGTCGACAAGGTGTCGGTGGCTGTCATTGGTTCGCAGGCAGAATCTTTCGCCCATAAACTCGACACCTACCGTGCCGCCCGGGATAAAGCTTGACATCACCCACATAGAACACACCCGCGGCGGGGAAGAAGCAGAGCAATTACTGCGCGACCGAAAAAGCCGACGTTGTGGTTGTTTCCGACCGGCCGGATACCTCGGACAAACCCATCTCGGAGCAGATGCAGGTCTACACCGACGGCAGTAACCTCTTTGTTGCGCAGACGGCGCAGGGTGCCTTCGTGCAGATATCGGCTGAGGATGCGCAAAACCGCATAACGGAAGCAAAATCCGCGTACCGCAATGCAGCCGCACAAGCACAAAAAGCGCAGCGTGACCAAACAGCCTCACCCGCACAAGGGTCCTCAGCAGCCCCAAGGGGGCCGGGGGCAGCACCACCAGACTTTACGAGCATGGAGAGCCCTAAACTAGACCCAGATGACCTCGTGACGGTACTGTTCAACCCGGAACTAAAAACATCCTGGGTGATGGTGCCGGGGCTTATTGGGCTGATTCTATTGTTCATCGGTACGGTCATTACCAGTATCGGGTTAGTGCGTGAGCGAGAAACCGGCACACTGGAACAACTGGCGGTCATGCCGCTTCGGCCCTCCTCCATTATTCTGGGCAAAATCGTCCCCTATTTTATGGTTGCCGTAGTTGATATGGCGGTGGTGACCATGCTCGGTGTGTGGCTTTTCGGGGTGCCCTTCAACGGCAGCCTGTGGCTGTTCAGCCTTGCCGCCCTCATATTCCTCTTCGTGGTGCTCGGTATTGGTGTGTTTATCTCCTCCATCTCCCAGAACACCGGGCAGGCCATCCAAATGGCGATTCTTTTTATGGTTCCGCAGGTGCTGCTCTCGGGACTGATTTTTCCCTTGACCTCCATGCCGCTAGGCGTGCGTTGGATAGGCTACGCCCTGCCTCTGACCTGGTTCCGTGAAATTGCCCAGGGCATTATGCTCCGCTCCGTAACCCTCGAAGGTATTTGGCTACCTTTTGTCATTCTGGCGGCTATGGCGGTGGTTGTTTTCGGTGCCGCAACGGCCCGGATGCGGTACATTCTCACCCACGGAGGGGCACGCTAATGGAACCCGTGACTATCAACCTTGAACAAGCCACAGTGCGTTTTGGAGACAAACAGCTCTTGATAATTTCACGGGCGAGTTCACTCCCGGAACGGTAACAGCGCTGATCGGCGGGGACGGTGCCGGTAAAACCACGCTCCTTAAACTGCTCGCCGGAAGGCTGAGGACGCACAGCGGGAACAACAGCGGGTATGCCGTTGACCGGCACAACGTGGGGTACCAGCCCGCAGATTCGGGCGTGTGGCGTCATCTCTCAGTTGCCGAGAATATCGAGTTCGTAGCGCGTACCTACGGACTCAGCCCGGATAAGGCCCGCACCCGCTCCGAAGAACTGCTCACAAAAGCCGGGCTAGACCACGTACCCAACCGGCTGGCTGGGCGGCTCTCGGGCGGGATGCGACAAAAACTCGGGGTGGTGCTTGCAACACTGCATCAGCCCGGCCTGGTGCTGCTTGATGAACCAACTACGGGCGTGGACCCCATCAGCAGGGCAGAACTGTGGAGCCTGATCGCGGCCGCGGCTGCGGAGGGGGCAACCGTCATCTTTCGCCACCACCTACCTTGATGAAGCCGAACGCGCCACACGACTGTTCCTGCTGGATCATGGGACCCTGCTGGGTGTTGGGACCCCCGACGAAGTGATGGCAGATGTACCCGGCTCAATCTGGCAGGCACCGGTGAGCCTGGAGCCCGCGCAGCAAGTACTTGCCCACCCATCCGCATGGCGCCGGGCACATACCGTCTACTGTTGGAGTGAAGACGCACACCCAGCCCATCCTAAGGGTTTCACCCCCGCCCCTAAAGATTTAGAGAACGCAAGCATTGCGTTGCTGCTGGGAAAGACTTCGGGTGATCATGATTTAAATACCCTACCTACCGGGGTTGAGCGCAGCGGAAAACCCCCAAATAGCAGAAAGTTTCGACAGCGGCGATACCCTCGTGCTGGCGGATCATATAGTCCGCGACTATGGCTCTTTCAGGGCGCTTAACGGAGTATCACTGAGTGTGCGTCCCGGTGAAATTGTCGGGCTCCTCGGGGGTAACGGAGCCGGTAAAACCACGCTCATGCGGATTCTGCTCGGTCTGGAAACCGCCACCGCGGGGGGAAGCGACACTCTTTGGGCGGAGCCCATCACTTGGCAGCCGCAGGCACATCGGGTATGTGGCGCAGGGGTTAGGCTTGTACCCCTCACTGTCAGCCCTGGAAAACCTGGAATTCGCGGCTTCCGTCCAAGGGGTCGCCGTGAGCAAACAGGCCCGCGGCTTCGCAGAACGCTACGGCCACGCTCCCGTGGCTACTCTGCCGTTAGGCGCTAAACGCACTCTCGCGTATCTTGCCGCCATTGGGCACGACCCCAAACTTCTCGTGCTGGATGAGCCCACCTCCGGTATGGACGTGCTCACCCGCGCCCGCCTCTGGGAAAACCTGCGCGCCTTAGCTGATAACGGCACGGGCATTCTGGTAACAACCCACTACATGCAGGAAGCCGCCCAATGTGACCGCCTTGTCATGCTTGCTGCCGGCAAGGTAACTGGCACCGGAACCGTTGACGAGATCACCGCCGGGCACAGCTCGCTCGTGGTGAGCGCCAAACGCTGGGAAGAAGCCTTTAAACTGCTTCAGGATGCAGGCATTCCCGCACTCTTGGACGGCCGCACCCTACGCCTACCCGGTGCTGGGCGCGGCCCCGTCACCACGGCCCTTCAGCCGCTCGGGGAACAGGTTCATCTGCAAGAAGGCACCGCAACCCTTGAAGAAACCATGCTGCTAGATGCGGAGCCCTAACGACAGGCAGCTTTTAACGCTAAAACAAATGCGGTCTGTCTAAATTACTGTTTAGACAGACCGTTTTTGTGCCCTTGAAAGGATTCGAACCTTCGACTTCTTGCTCCGGAGGCAAGCGCTCTATCCACTGAGCTACAAGGGCTAACATATGAAATTTTAGACGCCCCAGCAAAGCTGCAGACGATAAAAACCTTCGACTTCTCAGACTCACTAACGCTCGTCTGCTTCGGCACGAAATATAATTCCTTGCGCGCTCGGAATTTCGTACCGCAGCGGAGAATCAAGTGCTCTATCCGCATCGGTTACAAGGGCGAACCTCATCTATCCTAGCAGAGTATTGCTAAACTATTAACTTATGACTCCAGAAGAACTCTCAGACGCTATCACTCACGTTCTTAAAGACACCATTGCCGCCGGTCAGCTGACCCTCGTTGATGGTGCCGACCTGCCACAGGTTCGTGTGGAGCGCCCCAAATCGCGTGAGCACGGCGACTGGGCCACCAACCTCGCGCTGCAGCTTGCTAAAAAAGTCGGGAAAAACCCGCGTGAAGTAGCCGCCATCCTCGCAGAGAAAATCGCCCATACCCCTGGAGTTCTGCGGGTAGATATTGCTGGCCCCGGCTTCCTCAATATCACCCTGGACGCGGCAGCGGCAGGCACACTAGCCGCAACTATTGTAGAAGCAGGCGAATCCTACGGTACGAGCGATAAGTTCGCGGGGAAAACCATTAACCTCGAGTTCGTTTCGGCTAACCCCACCGGCCCCATCCACCTGGGCGGAACCCGCTGGGCGGCTGTGGGTGACGCGTTGGCGCGTATGCTCAGCGCCGAAGGGGCGAACGTGGTGCGCGAATACTACTTTAACGACCACGGTACCCAAATTGACCGGTTCGTCAACTCACTATTGGCCGCCGCCAAGGGAGAGCCTACCCCTGAAGACGGTTACGCGGGCGGCTATATTACCGAGATTAAAGACCGGATCCTCGCCCAACGTCCAGATGCGCTTGATGCCGAGAATCCCGCAGAGATTTTCCGTGAAATCGGAACCGAGCTCATGTTCGCGCAGATTAAAGAGTCCCTGCACCGTTTCGGCACCGACTTTGATGTCTTCTTCCACGAAAACTCGGTATTTGAGTCTGGTGAGGCCGACCGCATCATTGAGCAGATGAAACAGGACGGTCAGCTTTTTGAAGCTGAAGGCGCCTGGTGGATGCGCACCACCGACTACGGCGACGACAAAGACCGTGTGGTCATTAAGTCTGACGGCAACCACGCCTATGTGGCTGGCGATATCGCATACTATAAACAAAATGACCCGCTCCGAAAACCCCGCCGACGTGGCTATTTATATGCTTGGCGCAGACCATAGCGGCTATGTGGGGCGGCTGAAAGCTATCGCCCAGATCCTTGGGTACCAGCCCGAGCAGATTGAGGTCATGATTGGGCAGCTGGTGAACCTCGTTAAAGACGGTAAACCCGTGCGCATGTCAAAACGCGCCGGTAATGTCGTCACCCTCGAAGACCTGGTAGAGGCTGTGGGGGTGGATGCGGCACGCTATGAGCTCACCCGCTACTCAGTGGACAGCACTATCGACATTGACCTGGACCTGCTGGTGCAGAAAAGTAACGATAACCCGGTCTACTACGTGCAGTACGCGCACGCCCGCGCATGCGCCGTTGCACGTAACGCCGCCGACGCCGGGGTGGATACCGCAGCCGGGGTGGATACCGCGCTGCTGGATTCCCCTGCGGACACGGAACTGCTTGCAGCACTGGGGCAGTACCCGGCGGCCGTGCGCACCGCAGCCGAATTCTATGAGCCGCACCGTGTTAACCGTTATCTCGAAAACCTGGCAACCGCATACCACCGCTGGTACGGTATCTCGCGTGTGGCCCCGAAGAGCGATGAGCCGGTGACCGATCTGCATCGCACCCGTTTGCTTCTCAACAATGCAGCCCGGCAGGTGCTCGCCAACGGATTGGGTCTGCTGGGGGTCACCGCCCCCGAACGTATGTAACGCTAACCAGCCCGAAGCCGCGTACCCCTCCCATCTTGGTGGGGTACGCGGCTTTCGTATATTGGTTTATCCGCTATCTGAACACCGCCTATCAGCAGCATCGTGGCGGCGCGGCGTTCCGATATAGTGGTGATGGCATCACGAATCTGTGACCGTGACACAAGACCCGAGGACTATGCATGAGCGACGCGCAATCCCTGTACGCCCCCAACTGGCTTACCTGCCCTGACCATCCCGCCGAGCTGAACCGCACCATCTGGACGGACTCATTTCAGCGTAATCACGGGGGAGAGCTCACCATTGACGGCATTGCAGCGAGTGAGCTTGTCGAAGAGTTTGATACCCCGCAGTACGTATTTTCGGAAGACACATTCCGGGCTAGGGCACGCGGGTACCGCCGGGCATTCGAGGATGCCTTCGCCCGGTATGGGGCGCAGGCGAGTGTCTACTACGCGGGAAGTCATTCCTGTGCACCGCCGTGGCGCGGTGGGCGCATGAGGAAGGCTTGTGTCTTGATACGGCGTCGGGCGGGGAACTGGCGATTGCCCTGCGGGCGCAGGTTCCCGGGCAAAATATTGCGCTGCACGGTAATAACAAGTCGTATGACGAGATTAAGCGCGCTATTAAACACGGGGTGGGCCGCGTGGTGGTGGACTCCATTGATGAGCTTAAACTCATTACGGATGTGTATGCTGAGCTGTGCGCAGAGAGTGTCGCAGAGGGGCTGGAGCCGTATCCGGCGGTTCCCGTGCTCATCCGGATTACACCCGGTGTGCACGCCTCCACCCACGAATCTATTGCCACGGCGCATGAGGATCAGAAGTTTGGGATGTCGCTTCAGCCGGGAACTGCACGTCTTGCCGGGCTGGAGGCCGACGAACTTGAGTATTGGTCAACCACCGAGGATGAATCCTACGCGATGCTCGCTGCCGGTATTCTTGCCGCCACGGATTCCCTGGAATTTCGGGGTATTCACTGCCATATAGGTTCGCAGATTTTTGAGGCGCAGGGTTTTGAGCAGGCGGCAGATACTGCCCTCACTTTTATGCATGCTGTGAACCAGAAATACGGTCTTAGCCTGCCGGAGCTTGACCTGGGCGGCGGCTATGGTATTGGCTATACCGAGGCCGATACTCCGCGTAGTATTGAGCAGATTACCGTCTCGATTGCGGATGCTGTCGCAGCAACCTGCGGGCGTCTTGGCATGACGATTCCGCACATGTCTTTTGAGCCTGGCCGCTCGATTTCCGGCCCCTCGGGGGTGACGCTCTACACCGTCGGCACCATTAAACGTGAGTATTGAGGATGAGCACGGTCAGATTCGAGTGCGCCGGTATGTCTCGGTGGACGGCGGTATGAGCGATAATGCGCGCCCGGTGCTCTATGACGCCGACTACACGGTTACCCTGGCAAACCGCGCCCCGGTGGGGGAGCAGGTGCTTTCTCGTGTGGTGGGTAAACACTGCGAATCGGGTGATATTGTGGTGCGGTACTGCTATCTTCCCGCTGACCTTCAGGCGGGGGATATTCTCGCGGTGCCAGCCACCGGGGCGTACTGTTATGTGCTGGGATCGAACTATAACTACCTGAGCCGTCCGCCGGTTATTGCTACGTCGGCGGGGGAGGCGGCGCATCCTATTATTCGTCGACAAAGCGAAGACGAGATGCTCGCTCTGGACACGGGCTTCTAGCGCGGGCGCCGCAAATCTTTTCCGTGCGATGACCCCGCAATCGCGAGTTCGGCCAGGAAACCGCCCGTAATATAACGACACCCCCGTAAATGGCGGTAATGTTGGCGTCTTGACCGCGCCCAGGTACCGCTCTCTTGATACAGTTGATGATGACGTCGCCCGTTCGTACAGGCGCGTTCACCACTCGGTCAAAATGTAGGAGATAACGTGACTGACACCATTAAGGTTGCTCTGCTCGGCGCTGGGAATGTGGGTTCCCAGGTAGCGCGTATTTTCAGTGAAGATAGCGCGGTTCTCAAAGAACGGATAGGGGCACCTGTTGAGCTGATTGGTATTGCCGTGCGTGATACTGCGGCTAAACGCCACTGGGACGCTAACCCAGCACTGTACACTACCGATGCGGACGCCCTGATTGATGCCGCCGATGTGGTGATCGAGCTGACCGGCGGTATTGAGCCTGCACGAACCCGCATTCTGCGTGCCCTAGAGGCCGGTAAATCGGTAGTTTCGGGTAATAAAGCGCTTCTGGCAAAACACGGTGTTGAGCTTCAGACTGCTGCCGATAAGTCCGGCGCACAGCTTTCTTATGAGGCGGCTGTCGCCGGCGCAATTCCGATTCTGCGGCCCCTGCGCGATTCTTTGGCAGGCGATACCGTCACACGTGTGCTGGGCATTATGAACGGCACCACCAACTACATTCTGGATCAGATGGATACCACCGGCGCAACCTTTGCCGATGCACTCAAAGACGCCCAGGAACTCGGCTACGCCGAAGCAGACCCCACCGCTGATGTTGAAGGCCACGATGCCGCGTCAAAGGCGGCTATTGTAGCCTCATTGGCGTTCCATTCTGATTTCACCATTGATGACGTTCACGTTGAGGGTATTACCGCTGTAAGCGCCGATGACGTTGCCGCCGCAGATGCCGACGGCTATGTGATTAAACTTCTGTCCGTTTGCGAACGCGATGGTGAGGGGGTCAATATCCGTGTGGCTCCTACGCTTATTCCGCGGCAGCATCCACTGGCGGGTGTTCATGGCGCGTTTAACGCCGTGTTTGTGCAGGCGCAGAACGCAGGCGAGCTGATGTTCTACGGCCCCGGCGCCGGCGGGGCACCGACCGCTTCCGCCGTTCTGGGTGATTTTGTCTCGTTAGCGCGCCGCCTGGTACTGGGCGGTCCGGGTGTGCCCGAGTCCTCCTACGCGCAGCTGCCCGCTACCGGACTGGGCGACATTATCTCCCGCTACTCGGTAGGTATGCTGGTTGACGACAAACTGGGCGTACTCGCAAATATTTCCCGTATTTTTGCCGAGCACGGCATTTCGGTGGATTCTTTGCGTCAATCTACTCCGCAGGACGGCGCCGCACAGATTCGCCTAGTAACGCACTCTGCCAAAGATTCTGACCTGCGCCGCGCGATCGCGGTGATCGATGGCTTAGACACCGTGCGCGAGATTATTTCCGTGATTCGCGTCGAGTCCGGTAAATAACCCAAGAAGACTAGAATTTCAGCGCGGAAATTCTCAAGTCCGCGCGAGCAACACCACCAGCAGAAAGTAGGAGAATCCCATGGCACATGTGTGGCAGGCGTCATTAACGAATACCGCGACCGTCTCCCGTTCGGGGACGACGTAAAACCGGTAACTCTAGGCGAAGGCGGAACCCCGCTAATTCACGCACCGGCGCTGTCAGCGCAAACCGGCAATACGGTATACCTCAAATTCGAGGGGATGAACCCCACCGGGTCCTTCAAAGACCGCGGCATGACGAGCGCTATTACCGCCGCTAAACACGAAGGTGCGAAGGCTGTTGTGTGCGCTTCGACCGGTAATACTTCAGCGTCGGCAGCGGCATATGCGCTTCAAGCGGGGATGCGCTGCGCGGTACTCGTGCCGGACGGCAAGATTTCAATGGGCAAACTCTCGCAGGCCATCGCCCACGGCGCCGATATTATTCAGATTGACGGAAACTTCGATAACTGCCTCGAAATTGCCCGTAAACTCAGCGAGAATTACCCGGTATTCTTGGTGAACTCGGTGAACCCCTACCGCATTGAGGGGCAGAAGACCGGCTCTTTTGAGGTCGTCGACACCCTGGGGGATGCCCCCGATTATCACCTGCTCCCGGTGGGTAACGCGGGCAATATTACCGCTTATTGGAAGGGATACAAGGAGTACTCAGAGCCCTATACGAATCGTGACGGCAAGGTTCTGGAACCGGTCGCCACCAAACGCCCCGTCATGTGGGGTTTTCAGGCAGCTGGCGCGGCCCCGATTGTTGCAGGGCACCCGATTGACACTCCCGAAACGATTGCGACCGCGATTCGCATCGGCAACCCCGCCTCATGGGAGAAAGCTGAGGCGGCACGTGATGAATCCGGTGGTGTGATTGAGGCTGTCACCGATGAGGAGATTCTTGAGGCGCACCGCTGGCTCTCTTCCCGCGAGGGCGTTTTCGTTGAGCCCGCATCAGCCGCTGGCGTTGCAGGTCTGCTCAAGAAACACCGCGCGGGTGAGGCCCCCGAAGGCAAGACCATTGTCATTACGGTGACGGGTCACGGCTTGAAGGACCCGCAGTGGGCATTGGAACCGGTCAATGGTGCGAAAGTCGAACCGACCAAGGCAGCCTTCGACGTTGTGGCTGTGGCAGATATTCTTGACCTGAATTAGACCACCGCCCCCTTGAGGAAGGCGCCTCCAGTATCCGCATAGCGGATACGGCGGGGCGCTTTTCTATACCGCATTACATGCAATGCTAGGATAAAATCCGTAATACACCACAATGTTTGTGTTCGGGACAGAAACCCCTAACACACCCCACAACGCCCCGAGTACGAGGTCCCCATGTCACTCAATTCGATACCCCTTACTCTCACCGACATTCCGGTGGGTAAAACCGTCACCGTCAAGGTTCCCGCTTCAAGCGCCAATCTCGGCCCCGGGTACGACACCCTGGGACTTGCCTTAGGGTACTATGACGAGCTGACGGTTGAGCGTATCGCCGAAGGGCTGGAATTCGAGCTGTCGGGCGAAGGTAGCGATACGGTGCCACGCAACGAAAACCATCTGGTGGTTCGGTCAATGCGCACCGTCTTCGAAAAGGTCGGGCTGGATGAGCTTCCTGCCCTTAGACTGACGGCGCACAACCGTATTCCGCACTCGCGCGGCATGGGATCATCCGCCTCCGCTATTGTTGCGGGTGTTGCGGCGGCCTCAGCGCTACTGCCGGAGTATGCTCGGTTAAGCCGCGACCAGATTTTCCAGATCGCCTCGGATGTAGAGGGGCACCCCGATAATGTTGCCCCGTCGGTGTACGGTTCGCTGTCAATATCCTGGGGTGAGCTGGGGGACTGGCACTCACTGATCGTGCCGGTGCATCCCACCATTGTGCCTGTGGTTGCGGTGCCTGATTATGAGGTCTCCACCAAACTTGCGCGCTCGCTGATTCCCGCTGAGATTCCGCATGGGCAGGCGGCGGCCAACTCTGGCCGGGCGGCACTGCTGATTCAGTCGCTTGCGCAGGCGCCGGAGCATCTCATGGACGCGACTGTGGACTACCTGCACCAGGGGTACCGTGTGCCCGCGATGCAGCCGAGCGCGGCTCTGGTGGCGTATCTGCGTGAGCAGCAACTTCCTGCTGTCATCTCGGGTGCTGGGCCCACCGTTCTCACGTTTGCGCACGGTGCCAAGGAGGCCAGCCGGGTGTGTGAATTCGTTGAGAAGTTCATGGCGGAGCATCCCGGAAATATTTTTGAAAATCGTCATCTGTCATGGCGCGTCATGCCGCTTGAAATCGATGGCGAAGGTGTTATAGTTACACAGTAGGCACATACAGCCGAGTCACCGATTGGCGTGTCTAAAGCTTCCGGGATCTGTTTCAGTAGCGGCCTTGACCGCGTCGGAAGTGTCAAAAAATCACCGGTGGTTTCTCCACCAAAGCTCCGTGTTCTTCGTGGGTGCCGCTTGTGGTTTTTAGACGTAAAAATGGCGCCGTTCAGGGTTGTCGCTTCTTATCGTAGGGTTCTTCCTTTACGGCAAATGCGGTAGCTTAGCGAACGAATGCTCCAAGAACTTTGAAAGGATTCCCCCGTAAAAGTACGCGTCGAACTCTACCCGAGTTCGGCGGGGGCCGCGCTCAATAGTGAGAAACCCGATCCTTAAGTTTCTGTAGGGATTTTCTGGGTGTTTTAAAACAAATATAAGGAAATATTTAGTGGCAAAAAATATTGTCGTGACTGAAGACGAAAACGCGTCGGGCACACTCGTAACGAGCTCGAAGCTTGGCGAGCTGAAAGTCGCTCAGCTACGCACCTAGCCCAGCAGTTGGGCATTAAAGGGTACCTGCGTCTGAAGAAGGCGGATCTGGTTGAGGCTGTGGCGTCTCACCAGCGCGGAGGCGTGGTGGCTGAACGCGATGAGACCGACGCTGAGAAAAAGAGCGAAAAGACCGAAAAAACTCCTTCCTCTAAGGCTGAAAAGTCCGAAAAGAGTGAGGGCGAGAAGGCACCCGCAAAGCGAACCCGCGCCACGCGTACCCGTAAAACGCAGGAGGCTAAGAAAGCCGAAAAGACCGCTAAGGCGGATGCGGACCTTCCTCCCCTGGACGTGAAGGCAGAGCTGGCTTCCGAGAAAATTCGTGAGCGCCGCGAACAGCGTGAACTCCCCGAGAACTCCGCCGATTTGAAGGCCGAAACCGCAGACGGGGCAACCAGCCTGGATTCCATTACCGCCGCCTTGGATATGACGTTCGGTACCGACCCGGAGAAACCGGTGAAACGCACCCGCACCCGTGAACGCACCAATAACCGCCGTAAGAGCGAAGAGGCTGAAAGCACCGAGCAGAACGAGCGCACCTACCGCCGCACCAATAAGCGCGAACGGTACGAGAAAAACGAGCGGTACGAGAAGAATAATGACCGCCAGGCCAAGGCCGATCGTTCTAACTCTAACGACGATGAGCGCCGTAACCGCCGCAATAAGCGCACTAATGAGCAGCGGGAGCGCCGCAATAACCGCGGGTTCGATAATAAAGTCAGCGAAAACGATGTGCTGGCACCGATCTCCGGCATCCTCGAAATCCTCGATAATTATGCATTTGTGCGCACCTCAGGCTATTTGCCGGGCCCGGATGACGTGTACGTTTCGCTGGCTCAGGTGAAGCATTTCCGCCTGCGTAAAGGCGACCATATTCTGGGTGCTATCCGGGTGCCGCGTGAAGGGGAGCAGAACTCCCGCCAGCGGTTCAACGCACTGGTTCAGATTGAGGCGATTAACGGTCAGAGCGTTGAAGACTCGACGCGCCGCCGTGAATTCTCAAAACTCACCCCGCTGTACCCCAAGGAACGTTTGCGCCTTGAGACCGACAAGAAGAAGCTGGGCCCGCGCGTAGTGGACCTGGTGTCCCCGATCGGTAAGGGCCAGCGCGGCCTGATTGTTTCACCCCCGAAGGCGGGTAAGACTCTTATGCTCCAGTCGATCGCGAATGCGATCACGGAGAATAACCCCGAAGTGTACCTCATGATGGTGCTGGTGGATGAGCGCCCCGAAGAGGTGACCGATATGCAGCGCACGGTTAAGGGTGAGGTGATCGCCTCAACCTTCGACCGTCCCGCTGAGGATCACACCACGGTCGCGGAGCTCGCTATTGAGCGCGCGAAGCGTATGGTTGAGCTCGGCTACGACGTGGTGGTGCTGCTGGATTCGATGACTCGTTTGGGGCGTGCCTACAACCTGGCGGCGCCCGCATCCGGCCGTATCCTCTCCGGTGGTGTGGATTCTGCCGCGCTGTATCCTCCGAAGAAGTTCTTCGGTGCGGCCCGCAACATTGAAGAGGGCGGTTCGCTGACTATTCTGGCGACGGCTCTGGTGGAGACCGGTTCGAAGATGGACGAGGTGATCTTTGAGGAGTTCAAGGGCACCGGCAATATGGAGCTGCGCCTGTCGCGCCAGCTGGCGGATAAGCGTATCTTCCCCGCAGTCGATGTGACCGCCTCCGGTACCCGCCGTGAGGAGAACCTGCTCAGCGGCGAAGAGGTGAAGATCATGTGGGGTCTGCGCCGCGTGCTGGCTGGTATGGAGCCGGAGCAGGCGCTGAGCGTGCTGACGAACCAGCTGCGAAAGACCGAAACGAACGCCGAGTTCTTAATGACCGTGCAGAAGAACGGCCTTCGGATGAGCCCCAACTAGTCGCGGTGCTTCTATCGCCCGCCCCGTGCGTTTAATAGCGCAGCAGGGGCGGGCGATATTCGGCGTTTAGCGCCGGTAGCGTGGAGCGTTCTGCGGTTCGCACGGCATAATTGGCTTTGAGGATGCGCACCAGGTGGGTGCGTTCATGAATTGTAAGAGAGTAATAGACAATGTTTGAATCTATCCAGGTGCTACTGGATGAGCACGCTGATTTGCAGGCGCAGCTGGCGGATCCTGCGGTGCAGGCAAACCAGGGTAAGGCGCGCCGTGTGGGCCGTCGATACGCCGAGCTGACCGGTATCGTGAGTGCTTATAACAAATACAAGGGTTTCAGCGATGACCTTGAGGCGGCCCGTGAGATGGCGGCCGAAGACCCCGAGTTTGCCGCCGAAGTACCCGTTTTAGAGGCTGAACTTGAAGCGGCGGGGGAGAAACTGCGCCGCCTGCTCATCCCGCGTGACCCGGATGATGGCCGTAACGTGATTCTTGAGGTAAAAGCTGGCGCGGGCGGCGACGAGGCGGCGCTGTTTGCGGGCGACCTGCTGCGCATGTACATGCGGTACGCCGAGCATAAAGGCTGGAAAACCGAGATTATTTCCTCCACCAGCACCGATGTGGGCGGCTATAAGGATGCGCAGATCGCGATTAAAGGCACCTCCAATGAGCCCGCCGAAGGCGTGTGGGCGCACCTGAAATATGAGGGCGGTGTGCACCGTGTGCAGCGCGTTCCGGCAACCGAATCGCAGGGACGTATTCACACCTCCGCGGCGGGTGTGCTGGTTTTCCCTGAGGTGGATGAGCCCGAAGAGATTGAGATTAGCCAGAACGACTTAAAGATTGACGTCTACCGTTCCTCCGGTCCCGGCGGTCAGTCCGTGAACACGACTGACTCCGCTGTGCGTATCACCCACCTTCCAACGGGTATTGTGGTGGCGATGCAGAACGAAAAGTCGCAGCTGCAGAACCGTGAAGCCGCGATGCGTGTGCTGCGTGCGAGGCTGCTGGCGCATCAGCAGGAGCAGATTGAGGCGGAGAACGCTGCACATCGTGCCTCTCAGGTGCGCACTATGGACCGGTCGGAACGTATCCGCACCTATAACTTCCCCGAGAACCGTATCGCTGATCACCGTACCGGTTACAAAGCGTATAACTTGGATGCAGTACTGGGCGGAGACCTTGAACCGGTGGTGCAGTCCGCTATTGAAATGGATGAGGCACACCGTCTATCCCAGGTGGGTCAAGAGCAGAAATAACCGGTGCCACGGCAACGCCGGCAGGTGGATGCGATGACGCGGAACATGGACATGACCGATACGACAGGAACATCCCTTACCCCGACGCAATGTGAAGGGGTGAGCCTTGCGCAGGCGCTGCGCCAAGGCACCGCCACGCTGCGGCAGGCCGGGGTGCCGAGCCCGGTGGCTGATGCTGAGCTTTTAGCGGCGCATCTGCTGGGTACCGATGCCGAAGGTAACCGGTGTGGTACCGCCCGTGAGGGGTACACGCGCGGTGCGGTGCAGCAGCGGGCGCTTCTGGGGGATGTTCTCACTGCGCAGGATACGCAACGGTATGAGTCGCTTATCGCCCGCCGTGCCCGTCGCATACCCCTGCAGCATATTACGGGTGTGGCGGCGTTTCACCGTATCCAGGTGCGGGTTGGTCCGGGAGTGTTCGTGCCCCGGCCCGAGACGGAGCTGCTGGTGGAAGAGGCACTTAACGCACTCCGAGCGTACCCCCAGCGGCGCCTGCGGGTTGTTGACTTGTGTGCCGGTTCGGGCGCGATTGCAGCTGCAATAAAAATGCCCTTCCGGATGATGCCCTGGTGACAGCGGTGGAGCTTTCGAAACATGCCGAGCCCTGGGCCCGTATTAACTGCGAAACATACGGTGTGAACTTCGTACACGGTGATGCGCTCAGCGCCCTTGAGGGATTGGGCGGGTACTTCGATGCGGTCGTGTCGAACCCGCCGTATATCCCGCAGGGGCGGGTGCCTGCAGAACCCGAGGCCGCCCAGCACGACCCGGATATGGCGCTCTATGGGGGGTCAGCGGATGGGATGCGGATACCGGCTGCGGTTGCTGCCAGGGCCGCATACCTTGTGAAACCGGGTGGGTTTTTTATTATGGAACATGATGAAACCCAGCAGGAGGCGGTGGCCGAGGTGTTCAACGAGCTGGGGTTTGTGAGAGTGCGGTGCGTGCACGATTTAACCGGCAGGCCCCGCCATACGTGCGGTTACAGGCCAACCGTGTAGGCGGTAAGAAGGCCCGCAGCATTTTGTGGCCTTGGGCTGAACCAACACAACCTAAAAACATGAGAGAATAGGGCACGTGAAAGCTAAGCTGTACCCCGTATCGAGTGAGACTGATGTTTCGGAGGCCATTACGGCCGCCCGTGAAGCCTTGAACTCGCACGAGACTATCGTTATTCCCACCGACACCGTTTACGGCATCGCCTGCGACGCCTTTTCGCATGAGGGCGTGGCGAAGCTGCTCTCCGACAAGGGCCGTTCACGCACCATGCCGCCGCCGGTCATGATTTTTGATCAGGCGTCGCTGTCCGGTGTGGCGGATGAGATTCCTGATGAGGTGTACGAGCTGGGTCGTAAATTCTGGCCGGGTGCACTCACCGTTATCTTGTACTCTTACCCGTCACTTAACTGGGATTTGGGGGATACCCAGGGCACGGTGGCCGTGCGTGTACCCAATGATGAGTTCGCGTTGAAGCTCCTGACGGAGCACGGCCCGCTGGCTGTTTCTTCTGCGAATAAAACGGGGCAGCAGGCGGCGGTGAACGCGCAGCAGGCAGCCGATCAGCTGGGGGAGAATGTGAGCCTGATCGTGGATGCTGGTGACCGGCCAGCATCTGCTGGCAGCACAAAAGAGTCCGCGGCCGCCTCGGACAGTACATCTCAAGCACCGGATACCGATGCGCCAGGCTCAGAGGACACAGAGACCGCAGATTTGGGGGCTGAGAGTGCCCCCGCCGCCGAAACCACCAAGGATACCCCCTCCGAAACGGCGGAAGGTACCGGAAGTGATGATGCACCGGCACAGGCTCTGCCTTCAACAATCCTGGACTGCACCTGCACCCCGTTTGTGGTGGTGCGTGAGGGCGCTATCTCCGTAGAGGCGCTGCGTGAGGTGGTTCCCTCAATCGTGACCCGCGCCGAGCTGGATGAGCGTAACGAGCTAAAAGCGAAGGAACGTGCCGCTGAGGGTGAGACTCATGCCGCCGCCGGGCAGGAAGATTTAGACGAAGCATACGAGCAGTGGGATAAAGAACATTCGCAGAGTTCGGAGTCCGCTCGCCGTGCTGGCGCACCAGCTGAGGGGTCTATCGCCTCGGCACTCATGGGTGCGGTAGGGGTGCTGGGGGAGGTGTCTGCCTCAGCGGGTATCGATCAGCAGCGTACCCGACAGTACCGCAATAACACCCCGAAACCTGTTAAGCGGGATGAGGCGCAGGCGCAGCCGTTCTCCGCTCAGCAGGCCCGTGCTCTCGTTTTCGGTGAGCAGACGGAGAGCGCTTCCACAGATTAGCGGGGCGAGCTTTCTTTCCCTATTAAGCCCCACAAGTACGAGTGCGCAGTTTCTGAGGCGTATGGCCGGTTTATCCCGGACCTCGCAGAAACTGCGCACTGTGTGCTTAAACGAGCTGTGTGTTCGTGCTAGCGGAATCGTTTGTCTTTTTCTTACCCAGTGCCGTGTGGGCGTTGCGCAGCACCTCGCGCACGCGCGGCTCGGGCACCAGGTTATTGGCACGCGCCCACGAGTCGTCAAGCTCCTGACCGAACCACATGAGCTCCACTTTACGCACCGACCCCTGAAACTTATCGTTCAGCAGCTCCGAGACGGTGTAGCCAGCTTTAATAGCGCCACGGCACAACCACTCCGGCAGGTGTTTGGGGGCGCGGCGGCCCGCATCGGTCATGATTGAGTTAACCGTAGCTCCCTCCCAGGGCTGTAAGACAATAGGCGGTAGCTGACCCGGGAAACGGCCCAGTTTGACGGTAAATTCAGCTAGGGCGTATGAGCTGGAGACGGGCGATTTGCGGTTTCCTGCCCCCGCCACCGAGGCGAACGGGGAGGAAGCCATCTTTGCGAACAGTTCGGTGGTGCGGCGCCCGCGCCCCTGTACGCTGGTGGCGCGTAGGATACACAGCTCAACCGCGTGATCGGGGGCCACATAGGCGGGAGCGTGGGACGGCGCAGCGGGGTAGGGGGAATTTGCTGAACCGGGTGCCCGCCCCTGTGCCGCCGTTTCTTCTATTAAGTCGTATAGGTCAAGCAGGCACTCTTCACCGAGCGCTTTCGAGAACGAATAAGCACTGAATGGTTCAGTGTATTCGGTCGCATCCAGCACGGGTTTAGCACCCTGCACGGCGGCGGAGCTGAGGTGAATCATGCGGCGCACCCCAGTGCGCTGGGCGGCGATAGCAATGACGGCCGGTAAGAGGGCGTTCGCGCCCACAAGCGCCGGCAGGTCCTGCATATTGGGGGCTGCCAGACCAGCGGCGTTGACGATCACGTGCGCCCCCGCGAATGCGTCGGCGAGAGAGTCGATAATACCTTCGAGACGGCGTGCCTCGTCAATGATGATTTCGGGGTCGGTTGCTCGGGTCGCCAAACGCGGCGCTTCGATGGGGTCTGCGCTGATACCCTCGGCGTTGAGTCGGGCTACGATGGAGGAGCCGACGAAGCCGCTGGCGCCGATTACTTTCCACTGGGGGTCGGACACGTCATTCACCTTTCTTATCCCCGAACCTTTACGGGGCTCACTCCAACTTTCGCACATGTGCACGGGTTTTGGAAACGAAACGCGCCTGTATATTCAGGCGGCTAAATATGGGGTGCGACATATTTTCCGTGAGTGCCTTTTCTGGGGGTAAAATAGAGAGTCTGAATTCTAGTATTCTTTCGGTGAATCACGGTATTTTCTTTGAGCAATGTGGGAGGGAGCTGTTCGTGAACGCAGAGGATGCACGTACTATTGTGGCGCCCAATAATGCTCAACACTCCGATACACTGTATCGCACGGTGGCGGTAGTGGTGACCTATAACCGTAAAGACCTGCTGCCGTTGACATTAGCCGGTATCACTGGGGGAGAGGCCCAGCCAGCTGCGGTGGTTGTTGTCGATAACGCCTCCACTGACGGCACCGCGCAGTACCTTGCGGACCTTCACTACCCGCTCCCGCTGGATGTCATAACCCTGCCCCGCAATATGGGCGGAGCTGGCGGGTTCGCAGCTGGAATTGACCGGGCACTTGCGCAGTATGACCCGGATCTGGTGTGGGTCATGGACGATGATACTGAACCCACCGAAAACACCCTCTATGAGGCGGTAAAAGCCTGGGAGGGGTACTCGCCGGTACGGGCTTTACGCCCCGCCCTTGTCGCGTCCAAAGTTGTGTGGGACGACGGGCGGGATCACCCCATGAATACGATGCGCACTATGTTTGCGGCAGGCGCTGAGCGTCACGCTCGTGCCCGGTCGGTGGGTGCCCGGCCTATCCGCAGCGCCTCGTTCGTGTCAATCCTGATGGACGCACAGGTGATGCGCCAGAACGGCGGGCTGCCGCTGACGGAGTTTTTCATCTGGAATGACGATTTTGAGTTTTCTACACGTCTGGCACACCACCGTGACGCTATTGCGGTACCATCCTCGGTGGCGGTGCACCACACGAAAACCTTCGGCACCACCGACGCTAAACCAGGGCCGCGGTTTTACAATGATGTGCGCAATAAGCTGTGGGTTTTTACCCGGTGCCGCACTCTCAGCCCCCTGGAAAAGCTCCTCTACGGCGTATCCAGTGCCCGCCTGTGGGTTTCCACCGTGGTGCGTACCGATGAGAAAAGAACCTATTTCGGGTACTTTGTGAATGGTATAAGGGACGCAGTACGCCCACCCCGACCTAATGCCGAGGTCATGGCGGGGGTGTATCCCCTGCATTTCCCGGGGCGTTACGGTTCGTCACAGGCACCTGTCATTGTGCCGGATACGGATAAAACCCCCGATTTTTCGGTTCTCATGAGCGTATACGCTGAGGAAATCCCCGAGTACCTGGACGCTGCGTTGGCTTCGAATGCGCGTGAACAGTCGCTTCGGCCAACTGAGCTGGTGCTGGTGCTGGATGGGCCGCTCACCCCAGAACTTAATACCGTGATTGAACGGTGGGTTGCTGAAGGGCAGGCGGGCCGGTGTGCACCTATTCGTACGGTGCCGCTGCCGCAGAACGCTGGCCTTGCTGCCGCTCTCAACGAGGGGCTGGCAGCGTGTACCCACGAGCTGGTGGCTCGCGCAGATTCCGACGATATTTCGGAACCCTCCCGGTTTGAGAGGCTTATCCCAGCACTGGCCGCTAGCGATTGTGCGGTACTTGGTTCGGCCATGCACGAGGTGGATGCGCAGAACACGGTGTGTGAAGCGAAGCGCTCCACCGTTCTGGGCGCAGAACGGGTTCAGGCAGCGATGCCGTCCCGGAACCCGCTGTACCACCCCACCGTGGCGTTCCGAAAAACCCCGGTGCAGCAGGTGGGCGGTTACGAATATGTGCCCGGGGCCGAGGACTGGTGGCTGTGGTCCCGGCTGGCTGCCGCTGGGTACAAGCTGGATAACCTTTCTGAGGCTCTGGTGCGGTACCGGGTGGGTGCGGGAGCCTACACCCGACGCGGGGGTCTTGTAGCATGGAAACAGGATTGGGCGATTCAGCATCGTCTGTACACTGGGCACGCCATCACCAAGGCGGGGTGGGTGAAAAATATGGGGGTGCGCACCGTTTACCGGTTTATCCCCGAGTCCGTGCGCCGCACCGCTTTTAGGGCTCTTGTAGGTGCTAAAAGCATAAACCAACCACATACATCTCAGCGGCTCTTTAGCATCCGCTCACAGTTTCGAAAGGGGACTTAGTGACCTCTGAACCCACTAAGCGGTCTGAGACACAGACTGATATTCCAACATATTATGAACGTAAGCTCTCCTGGATGCTGGGGCGGATGTTCTTAGATTCCATCGCGTGGGCGTTAGCCCTCGTGGTGGCGTTCATGTTGCGTTACAGTGTGCTGCTGAATCAGCGTAGCGTGCTTGATGTGATTGACGCTCAAGCTCTGGCAATAAACATTGCGTTGGCGGCTGTCTTACAAGTGGGCTTTGGCCTGTGGTACAAGGTGTACCGTCGGGATCACGAGTACGGCTCATTTGAAGAGATCCTTCTAGCGGGCGCCGCCGTGGTGGCCACCGGGCTGGGGCTATTTGCCTGGAGCTACCTTGATGAGCTGCTGCACTGGCCGCATCTGCCGCATTCTGTGCCTCTGATCAGCATGGCGTTTGCCCTCATGCTGATGGCCGGTATGCGCATGGCTAAACGCACCTATGTTGAGTGGCGTCTGAAGAAGCGGCAGGACGGCGAACCTGTCATTATTTATGGTGCTGGTTTGGCGGGGCCGTTTGGTGATTCAGTCGATGATACAAGACCGCCGTTCAAAAGTTTTCCCGGTAGCTATTATTGACGACAACCCGCGCCTATTAGGGGCGAAGGTGCACGGTATTCCGGTGCGCGGCAATATTGATAATCTGGATCAGCTTATTGATGAGCTGCACCCGAAGAAAGTGATTGTTGCGATCTCAAAGTACCCTAAAGACACCTTCGACGTGCTGTGGGAACGGATGCGGGAGAGGGGTATCGAAGCCCGTCGCATTGCGAGCACCACCCAGCGCCTGGTGGGTGACGATACGGTGTATGAGACGGACGATAGCGAAATCATGCAGCTGGTGCGCGGCGAGATTAACTATGAGGTGGACGACCAGCTGCTTAGCTCGTATATTACGGGGAAACGCGTGCTGGTCACCGGAGCCGGTGGTTCTATCGGTTCGGAATTGTGCCGCCAGATTCACCGTTTTAACCCGCAGCTGCTCATGATGCTTGACCGGGATGAGACCCTGCTGATGGACACTAAGCTGTCGATCACCGGCGAGTCGAGCCTGGATGATGAGCGCATTATTCTGGCTGATATCCGTGAGGGCGAGAACCTGCGCAAAATCTTTATGGAACGTAAACCCGATATTGTGTTCCACGCAGCTGCCCTGAAACACGTCTCAGCATTAGAGGCGTACCCCGAGGAGGCGTGGAAGACTAATACCCTGGGTACTCTTAACGTGCTGCGTGCCGCGGAAGCTTCGGGTGTTGGGACTCTAGTGAATGTCTCAACAGATAAGGCGGCTGACCCGACCACGGCCTTGGGGCAGTCGAAACGTGCGGCAGAGTGTCTGACCGCCTGGTTCGGGCACCAGACCGGACGGAAGTACGTTTCGGTGCGCTTCGGCAACGTGTTTGGTTCCCGCGGCTCCATTAAGCCGCTATTTACCCGCCAGATTGAGAGCGGCGGGCCTATTACGCTCACCCATAAGGATGCCACCCGCTACTTTATGCTGATCCCGGACGCTTGCCTGCTGGTGATGCTCGCCGGTAAAATCGGCCGGCCGGGGGACGTGATGGTACTCGATATGGGCGACCCCGTGCATATTTATGATGTTGCACGGGAGATGCGTAAGGCATATGGCCGTTACGATGTGGAGATTGTACTCACCGGCCTGCGCAAGGGCGAGAAACTAGGTGAGGTGCTGTTTGGGCACGGGGAGCACTATGAGCGTAGCGCCGAGAACCGGTACATTTCGCACTCGACTGCCCCCGCTCTAGACCCGGATACGCTGGACTACGATACGTGGCTGCGTGACTATGAGGAACACCGCGGCTATGAGCGGCACGGCTTGGAGCGAGCACCTGATCTGGGTACAGCCCGACGTATTACGCGTTAGGTGCGGTTACGAACAGAAGTAAAGGACACCCCGATGCTACCGATAATCACTGTGGCCCTGACCGCTACCATCCTAGGCGGTGTGCTCCCGTTCCTGGTGCGTCCGCTATTGCACACACTGAATATGGTGGATTTACCGAATGAGCGTTCCTCTCACACTACCCCCACCTACCGGGGGATGGGATTGGCAACCGCTTTGGCGGTGTGCGCAAGTTTTGGGGTGGCAACTGCTGCGGGATGGACGGTGAATACCGGTATTTCGGTAACCCTATTGGCGGGTATGGCTGCCGCACTGCTGCTGGGCTGGATTGAGGATGTAAGCGGCATTGGAATCGCTATACGGGCCGGGGTGCAGTTGCTGATTGGTGCGGGGGTTGCCGGGGTTTTGTCGGTGCTTATGAATGTGCCGATATTCTGGGCAGTACCGGCAGCTATTTCGTGGCCGCGTACATTAACGTGGCGAATTTTATGGACGGTATTAACGGTATTTCCGGCTGCCACGGTTTGGCAGCTGGATTGTGCTACTCCTTCACGGGATACCTGACGGAACTGCCGTGGCTGACCCTGGGTGGTCTGGCAATCGCGGGTGCATTCGCGGCATTTTTGCCGTGGAACGTACGCAGCGGTCGTAATGTTTTCTTAGGTGATGCCGGTTCGTACCTGCTGGGGGCGGGGCTGTCGATACTTACGGTGGGCACCTGGTTTGCGAATGTGAATCCGCTGGTGGCTTTGGCCCCGCTGCTGGTGTACTTGGCTGATTCGGGTACCACCTTATTGCGTCGTATGGCTGCGGGGGAGCAGTGGTATAAGCCGCATCGGACGCATGTGTACCAGCGTTTGACTGATGTGGGCTTCACACATTTAGGGTCTGCAACGGTGGTGACTGGACTAACAGTGCTGGTGTGGGCTCTCATACTTAACGGCCTTAACTTTTGGAGTAGTGACCTTCCTACTCTGGGTGTGGCGTTGCTCGCATTTGCGGTGTTAGTTGTGCTGCTATATCTGTCTCTGCCCACGCTTATTGCGCGTCAGAAGACCGCAGCGTCGTCAGAGAATAACACTGCGGCCCCCGAAGGCGGCACAGGGAGTAGTTTGGGGAGCTCACAGGCGTCCTTCCACGGAGGTCAAAACCCTCATGATTCGGGAGAAGTTCAATGATTCTGCAGAGGGTTAAAAACCTGCTGTGGTATCCGCCATCAGAACGAAAAGGGCGGCCTCTGGGCTCCTATTCGCGCACCTTCCCGTGGAAGACTCTTTACTACCGGGTGAGTGTCTGCTCCGTCCCGCCATTATTGCTGGGTGTAACAGGCGCGTTAATTGTACGCGGACCCTCTGGCTTTGGCGGGATTTATGCTCGGGTTTCTGATAATCTATATATGTTTCACCTTAGGCGTATTAACGGTGTTGGGAGCCACCCGATTAAGGGTTGGAATACCCCAGGCCCTAGTATGTGCCTACGTGGTGAAAGCAAGCTTGATGGGGGTGGTGCTCCTGACGGTGCCTATCCCCGAAAACTATAAAACACGGGTGGACACTCGCCGGAGCCATTATTGGGGCTGTACTCTGGCTGAGTATTGAGGCCATCACCATTAACAACATACGGATTCTATACTTTGACTCCGAACCATAAAAGCACACATTTTTGGTTTGGAGAAAAACGACAGGAAGATTTTTGGCCGAACCTGAGAAGAAATGGTGGCGTGGAGACAGGGAACTCCGAACCACCGGGGAACTGGTATCTGGCGGGGGCCTCTCCGGCGCCGTCATGACCATTCTTTATCTACTCATCGGCGCCGCCGTCTGGGGGCTTATCGGCTTTGGGCTCGATAGTCTTCTAGGCACCTCCTGGATCGTGTGGGTCGGCGTACTGGTAGGGGTCTGCGGAGGCTTATACCTTGTATATATCCACATGAGTCAGGAAAAATAACTAGGGTCGCAAGACCCCGCGCACACCAATCCCCCATAGTTAGTTGAGTAAATGCTCGCCCGGCGGGCAGCCAACTAGCAGCAAGAAAGGACTTGCTTTGATCGAGAACGGGTCTGTACTCGCGGAAGGCTACGTGCCGCCGACCCCGGATGAAATGCACCTTCCCGACCTATTCGCTATTGGGTCTTTTGGCGTGGGCAAGCAGATGCTTCTGGTGCTTCTCTCCGTCGTCATTATCGCGGGCTTTTTCCTGTGGGCCGGACGCAAACGCGCCATGGTTCCTTCCAGGACACAGTTCGTAGCTGAGTCGGGGTACCTTTTTGCCCGTAATTCACTGGCCAAGGAACTTATTGGTGCGCATCACTTCAAGCCCTTCATCCCTCTGCTGTTTGCGTCGTTCTATTTCGTGCTGGTGAACAACCTGTACGGTTCAATTCCGCTACTGCAGCTGCCTTCGTTCTCACACCCCGGCAGCGCCTACGCATTGGCCGCTATTGCCTACCTGAGCTGGGTAGGTGTCGGTATTAAGCGCAAAGGCTTGGGCGGCTTCTTTAAAGATTTGACAATGCCTTCGGGGGTTCCCGTTTGGGTGTACCCGATTCTAATCCCCATTGAGCTGCTCTCCAATATGGTGATTCGCCCCGTGACGCACTCCCTGCGTCTTTTCGCCACCATGTTCGGCGGGCACATGGCAATGATGGTTGCCGCCTCTTTGGCGCAGTACATGATTGACTCAATGGGCGGGGTAGGCTACGCAGCTGCTATCGCCCCCGGGGCACTCGGTATGTTCCTCTACTTCCTGGAGCTCATGATCCAGGTTATTCAGGCCTACGTGTTCGCACTGCTACTGGCCGTGTACATGCAGGGCTCGGTCTCCGAAGGCCACTAAATAAGGTTTTCGTTCCCAAGCTTTTGGGTAACGAATAAAGCAACCCGTTGCAAGCGGGCTTAGCACACTACAAAAGACTCTGTTCGGCGGAGGAAGGGTTCCTTCCCGGGCACTGTTGAAAGGAAAAATAATGGAAATTACCGGTTCGATCACCGCAGTTGGCTACGGTCTGGCAGCAATCGGCGGCGGTATCGGCGTGGGTCTGATCTTCGCGGCTTATATGACCAGCGTGGCACGTCAGCCTGAGTCTCGCAAAGCCCTGCAGCCGATGCTGTTCATGGGTTTCGCACTGGTTGAGGCGCTGGCCGTGCTGGGCCTGGTGCTTGCGTTCATTAAGTAACCGGCCCCGATACGTCCCAACGACCAACCCATAGAACAGGATTCCTTCCATGACTTATCTGGCAAATGATGGGGGTGCGGAGCACGCCGCGTCTAACCCCCTGATCCCCGCGACCGGGGAAGTCATCATGACCGCCATCGGATTCCTGATCCTCCTCTTCATTGTCATCAAGTACATCGCCCCGGCATTCGAGAAGATCTACCAGGATCGTAAGGAAGCCATTGAAGGCGGCCTCGCCAAAGCTAAGAAGGTTCAGGCAGAGGCGGCAGCGGCTCGCGAAGAGTACAGCCAGCAGCTCGATAGTGCTCGGCTGGAGGCACAGCAGATTCGTGAGGAAGCCCGCGCTGAAGGCGAAGCGATTATCGCTAAAGCCCGTGAGCGTGCGACCGCCGAGGCCCAGCGTATCACTGAGAATGCGCAGAAAACCATCGAGGCTGAGCGTGCGGCAGCGGCTGTTTCGCTTCGTAGCGAGGTGGGCAGCCTGGCAACCGCTTTGGCCGGGAAGATTGTGGGCGAAGCTCTCACCGATGATGCACGATCGGCCCGTGTGGTAGATCGTTTTCTTGCTGACCTTGAAACCGAGCAGCAGAACGCAGGTGCAACTCGGTAATGGCAGGAGTATCTACTGAATCACTGAGCAAGGTGGAGGCGGCCCTCGACGCTAACGCGTCGCTCAACCCGCTGCATCTAGCGAGCGAGCTTTTCGCGGTGGTCGATGTTATTGACCGCGATGGTGGTCTGCGCCGTGGGCTGACTGACACCTCCCGTGTGGAGGCTGCGCGTCAGAACATTGCCAGCACCGTATTCGGCAACAAAGTTTCGTCCCAGACCTTATCTGTACTGACCGTCGCTGTCTCTCAGCGCTGGTCTGCAGAACGAGATCTGGCGGACGCGCTTGAGAAGTGCGCCGTACTCGCCGCCATTGTGTCTACCCAGTCACATGGTGGTGTTGAGGCACTCGATACCCTCATTAATGAACTTCTCACGTTCGTCCGAAACGTTGATGGCACCGCCCAAGCACAGACGGCACTGTCTAACAATCTGGCAAGCAAAGAAGCAAAGCAGAAACTCGCAGTAGCGTTGGGCGGCCCCGCCCGCAGCGCTGAAGGCGTGCTTCTGCTGGAACGGATCGGTAGCGAAACTCGCGGCATGCACGCTGCGCGTCTGGCCGACGAGTTCGTAGAAATCATCGTCAAGCGACAAAACCGCTACATTGCAAAGGTAACCTCAGCTGTAGCGCTTTCGCAGGCGCAGCTGAACCGCCTGGGGCACGCCCTCAGCAGGGTGTATAACCGCAAGTTAAAGCTGAACATTTCGGTGGATCCGACGGTTCTGGGCGGTCTGCGCGTTCAGGTTGGTGACGAGGTAATTGACGGTACTGTTATCGCTCGCCTCGACGAACTGGAACGTAACCTTGGCTAGGCCACCCCTAACCAGCGATTCGTCGCAACGGTGATTTAGAAGATACCCCGGGCGATGGGTGGACACCCCGATTTTTCGCCCCGGACAACAAGTTTCGGTTAGCCCCTGAGGGGCCAGCCACAAGAAGGAGAGCAGGGACACAAGATGGCCGATTTGACCATCAATGCCGACGACGTCCGTAATGCGCTGAATGAGTTCGCGGCGTCTTACGAACCCGGCAATGCAGAACGTGTTGAGATAGGCCGTGTGGTAGCGGCCTCCGATGGTATTGCGCGTGTTGAGGGTCTTCCCTCAGTCATGGCGAATGAGCTGCTTCGTTTTGAAGACGGCACCCTCGGTCTTGCACAGAACCTAGATACCCGCGATATTGGTGTGATCATCCTGGGTGATTTTACCGGTATTGAGGAAGGCCAGCAGGTACACCGCACTGGTGAGGTGCTGTCGGTACCCGTTGGTGACAAGTACTTGGGCCGAGTCGTTGACCCCCTCGGCAACCCCATTGACGATCTGGGGCCTATTGAGGCTGAAGGCCGCCGCGCACTGGAACTGCAAGCACCCGGTGTGACGCAGCGTAAGTCGGTGCATGAGCCGCTGCAGACCGGCCTGAAAGCTATTGACGCGATGATCCCGATTGGCCGTGGCCAGCGTCAGCTGATTATCGGTGACCGTCAGACCGGTAAAACCGCGATTGCGGTCGATACCATTCTGAACCAGAAGACGAACTGGGAGAGCGGTGACCCCTCCAAGCAGGTACGCTGCGTGTACGTTGCGGTCGGGCAGAAAGCCTCGACCATTGCGGCGGTGCGTCATACCTTGGAGACTAAGGGCGCACTGGAGTACACCACCATTGTTGCTGCTCCTGCATCGGATGCCGCAGGCTTTAAATACTTGGCACCGTACACTGGTTCAGCGATTGGCCAGCACTGGATGTACGGCGGCAAGCATGTGCTGATTATCTTTGATGACCTTTCAAAGCAGGCAGAAGCATACCGCGCCGTATCGCTGTTGCTGCGCCGCCCACCGGGACGTGAAGCATACCCCGGTGACGTCTTCTACCTGCACTCCCGCCTGCTGGAGCGTTGCGCTAAGCTCTCCGATGAGCTGGGCGCCGGGTCGATGACCGGGTTCCCCATTATTGAGACGAAGGCGAACGATGTGTCTGCCTTCATTCCCACCAACGTCATTTCAATTACCGACGGTCAGATCTTCCTGCAGTCCGACCTGTTCAACGCTAACCAGCGCCCCGCAGTGGACGTGGGTATTTCCGTCTCCCGCGTGGGTGGTGCGGCGCAGACTAAGGCGATGAAGAAGGTCTCCGGTACTTTGAAGCTGGAACTGGCGCAGTACCGCGCAATGGAAGCGTTCGCAATGTTCGCATCCGACCTGGATGAGGCTTCGAAGGCGCAGCTAACCCGCGGCGCCCGCCTGACCGAGCTGCTGCGTCAGCCGCAGTACACCCCGTACGCGGTGGAGGAGCAGGTTGTCTCTATCTGGTGCGGTACTAACGGGTACCTGGATGACCTTGAAGTTTCTGACATTCTTCGTTTCGAAGCTGAGTTCATTGATTATCTGCGTCACCGCACCTCAGTACTGACCGATATCGCTGCCTCAGGGAAGCTGGAGGACGATGTTGTGGAAGCCCTGAAGTCTGCTGTGACAGAGTTCAAGAAGGGTTTCCGCTCTGAGGGCACCAGCCACCTTGTTGATGCCGGTCATGAGGAGTATCAAGCTGCCAAGGACCAGGACATCACCCAGGAAACCATCGGTTAGCGATTATTCCTAGCCCGCTTTCAGCCGTGCACCCTACACCGGGTGCACGGTGGGGGAGAAGGGCAGGAGAAAGGAAGCTCTATGGGAGCCCAGATTAGGGTTTACCGACAGAAGATTGCTTCGACATCGTCTATGAAGAAAATCTTCAAGGCGATGGAGATGATCGCGACCTCCCGCATTAATAAGGCACGCCGTAGCGCACAGGCGGCAGGCCCGTACGCGAACGCACTCACCCGCGTGGTGACGGCCCTGGCAACCCAGCAGAGCGTGCAGCATCCGCTGATCCACGGCCCAGGGGCGATTGGGAAAAGCAAACATAAGCGTTCGGCGGTGCTGGTAGTTACTAGCGACCGCGGTTTGGCGGGCTCGTACTCTTCATCGGTTTTGAAGAAAACCGAGTCGCTGATCGAAAAGTTGCGCGGCGAAGGCCGTGAAGTGAACCTGTACCTAGTGGGGCGTAAGGCGAAATCTTATTTCGAGTTCCGTGAACGTCCTTACATTCGGGCCTGGGAGGGGCATACTGACAGCCCGCGCATCGATACTGCGGTTGAGATTCGGGACGTGTTTTTGGAAGCGTACTCTAAGCCTTTTGAAGAAGGCGGGGTGGACGACCTTCACGTGGTCTACACCGAGTTCAAATCCATGGTCACCCAGGAGACCAAGATTCTGCGGCTGCTGCCCATTCATGTGGCTGAGGCCCAGCATCTTGGGGAGGAAATCGTGCCCGATGAGGAACTCACCCAGGCTGACTACGTACAGCCAGCAGTGTTTGAGTTTGAGCCTTCCCCGCAGGAGGTTCTGGATGCGCTGCTACCGCGCTATATTGCCTCCCGTCTGTTTGCCTGCCTGCTTCAGGCGGCCGCCAGCGAGCTTGCCTCGCGCCAGCGGGCCATGAAGACCGCGGGCGATAACGCCGAGACGCTCATTAATAAGTACACCCGCTTGATGAATAACGCTCGCCAGGCGGAGATTACGCAGGAGCTTTCAGAGATTGTGGGCGGCGCTGACGCCCTCGCCTCGTCGTAGCCTGATGTTACAGCATCGAAACCGCCTACTGTTCCAAACTTTTTATAGGTAAGTGAGAGAATATGACTGCCACCTACAACGAATCGGTCTCAGCACCGACTCAGGGCGCAACGGGCCGTATTGCCCGCGTGATTGGCCCCGTGGTCGACGTTGAGTTCCCCGCCGGCCAGGTACCGGATATTTATAACGCGCTGACCACCGAACTCACCCTCAACGGTCGCACCCGTACTATCACCTTCGAGACCGCCCAGCACCTCGGCGACTCCCTTGTGCGCGCTATTTCGCTGCAGCAGACCGACGGGCTGGTGCGCGGCCAAGCCGTGATTGACACCGGCGCACCCATCTCTGTGCCTGTGGGCGATGGCGTGAAGGGTCATCTGTTTAACGTGCTCGGTGACGCGCTGGATGTGCCTAACTCCGAGATTACTGCGGATGCATACTGGCCTATTCACCGTGCCGCTCCCGGCTTCGCGGAGCTGGAGGGGTCGACCGAGATGCTGGAGACCGGTATTAAGTCGATTGACCTGCTCACCCCCTACATTAAGGGCGGTAAGATCGGCCTGTTCGGCGGCGCTGGTGTTGGTAAGACCGTGCTAATTCAGGAAATGATTACCCGTGTGGCACGTAACTTCGGCGGTACCTCGGTGTTCACCGGTGTTGGTGAGCGCACCCGTGAGGGTAACGACCTGTGGGTTGAGATGGAAGAAGCAGGGGTTCTGAAGGACACCGCCCTTGTCTTTGGCCAGATGGATGAGCCCCCGGGAACCCGTCTGCGTGTGGCCCTGACCGGTTTGACCATGGCGGAGTACTTCCGTGATGTGAAGAACCAGGACGTGCTGCTCTTTATCGATAATATTTTCCGTTTTACCCAGGCTGGTTCTGAAGTTTCGACTCTGCTGGGCCGTATGCCCTCTGCTGTGGGCTACCAGCTAACCTGGCGGATGAGATGGGTCTGCTGCAGGAGCGTATTACCTCAACTCGCGGTCACTCCATTACCTCGATGCAGGCGATTTATGTTCCTGCGGATGACTACACCGACCCCGCACCGGCAACGACCTTCGCGCACCTGGATGCGACCACTGAGCTTTCGCGTGAGATCGCATCGCGTGGCCTGTACCCGGCAATCGACCCGCTGACCTCCACCTCCCGTATTCTTGACCCGCAGTATATTGGCCAGGAACACTACGACACGGCTATCCGTGTGAAGGCTATTCTGCAGGAGAACAAGGAACTGCAGGATATTATCGCAATTCTGGGTGTGGACGAACTGTCCGAGGAGCAGAAGGTTGTTGTCTCGCGCGCCCGCCGTATCGAGCAGTTCCTCTCACAGAACACCTACACCGCGAAGCAGTTCACCGGTGTTGAAGGGTCCACCGTTCCGTTGAAGGACACTATCGAGTCCTTCCAGATGATCTGCAACGGCGACGTGGACCACATCCCGGAGCAGGCATTCTACAACATCGGCGGTATGGACGATGTGATGCGCCAGTACGAGGAAATCAAGGCACAGACTGGAGCCAAGTAATTATGGCACTAACGGTTGAAGTTGTTTCCCGCGAACGCGTGGTGTGGACCGGTGAGGCATCCTACGTACGTGTGCGTACCGTTGAGGGCGATCTGGGTATCTCACCCGGGCTTATCCCCACGTGCGCGCTGCTGGCGGAGGACGGCGAAATGCTGCTGCGCCCGGTGGATGGGCAGGACTTGAAAACCCGCCTGCATCAGGGGTTTATGACCGTCTCGAATGATAAGGTCACAATCGCGGCTAAACACGCGGACTTCACAGTTCCCGCCACATAGCGCGGCCTGTAATAACAACGAACCGGCGTGTCCTCTTTACGAGGATGCGCCGGTTCGTGCGTGTTTATATCGGTTCTCGTGCAGGTTCACCGGGTGGTACGTGGGATAGGGCCGTGAGCTCCTCCGCCAGAGGCACGGGGGAGCGCAGACCGGCTGTAACTTATGGCTGGAGAGGGCGTAAAACTAACGCGGCAGAGAGCTAGAAAAGCCTGTCTGCGGCGTCGTCTACGCCGCGCATTGCATCGTAGTCAAGGGCGATGCACCTAATACCGCGGTCTTGGGCGAGTGTGCGGGCCTGCGGCTTGATTTTTTGGGCCGCGAATACTCCTTTGACAGGCGCTAGCAACGGGTCTCGGTTCAGCAGCTCCAAGTAGCGGGTGAGCTGCTCCACGCCGTCAATGTCGCCTACTCGTTTAAGCTCCACAGCAACGCTTGCCCCGTTGGGGTCTTTTGCCATAATATCCACCGGGCCGATAGCGGTCGGATATTCACGGCGCACCAGCGAGTATCCTGAGCCCAGCGTTTCAATTTGTTCGGCAAGCAGACGCTGCAGGTCGGCTTCCACACCATCCTTAATGAGCCCCGGGTCGGTGCCAAGCGAATGCTCATGCTCGTGGATGACCTCAAAAACTTTAATGAGCAGCCGGTCGTCACTTTTAGCGGCCTGCACCGTCCACAGCTGCTGTACTTCCTCTTCCAGCTCTTCTAGGGCGGTGGCGGGGATATCATCACGTGCGGCCACAGCCAGGGTGCAGGGCGGGCTCATCCAGTTCAGCGGCTTATAGGAGCCACCATCGGAGTGAATCAGCACCGAACCGTCCCCTTTAACCATGAGCAGACGGGTGGCGCGGGGCAGGTGAGCCCGTAGGCGGCCTTCGTAATCGACGGAACATTCAGCTATAACAACTCGCACCCATCCACTCTACCAGCAGCGGGTCATTGTGCACACGCCATCTGCGGGTTGGTTATTTATAGTCTCTCCCATGTGTAGGGCAGGCCCGCATGGGAGATACGCCCAGTCTTGAAATACTGTACCGCACACTCAAAAGCCTGCTCTTGAGTCACTAATTCGTGTTCCGTGAAGAGACTCAGCTGCCCACCCACCAGTATCTTAACTGTTGCTGTGTCACTCATCTGCGGGTTTCTGACGTTTAGAATGGTGCCCTCTTCACACCCGGTGAGTACATACCGTTGGGGACCTCCGCCGATCATGAGGTGGTTGTTATCGGGGTCTTTACTGGGGTGATACAGGCTGAGCAGGGTGTGGTGGTTGGTGCCGAGACGTTTCAGCAAGGCCAGCAGTTCCCCTGTTGATACGATGGTGTGCTCTGTATCCTCGCTGCGGTTTCCAACCCAGTGATCAAGAATAGCTTTCATGCGGCATTCTCCTCGGTGCGCTCATCATGATGTGGGTGATACACGAGTGTATTTTATAGTGTATGCGGGGGTAGCGCTGTTTCTTTGCCGCTGATAGCCCGGTGAGAAAAACCAAATACGTGAAACAATAAGAAAGTGCAGGCTGTGAAAGATTTTGCGTATGGTCAGCCATTAGAAGCGACTGAGGCGGAAAAAGTAGTGCAGCGTCTTATCCGTGTCTTTTTCAGAGGACATATGCTCTGCTCAACACCTAATAACTCAAACGAAAATACAGTGAGTTTCTCGTATAAGCGACCATTCGGGTGCGAAAGCGGCCAGCCTCAGCTGGTTCGCCCCCACCGGCTGGGTGATCTTTTTCCTCACCAAATGCTTTATGTGCTGCGGCATTACGTGTATGACGGTCTTCAGCTGCCTGTCTTCACTGCCCTCAGCAGCGAGATCCAGCACGATTTAGAAGACGTGGACTCTATTGATTTCCACGAGCACGCCTATATTTTTGATAAAAATTTTTTGCGCTGTTTTTACGTTATGGATTCTTGCAATCTTCACGGCAATACGTATGAGGCTATCCTCACCGAGTATGCTCCTTTAGAAGAGACCCCGGTATAACCTTTAAAATCTGGAACGGGTAGTAGCTAGGGATAAAATAGTGAGCATGGCACGTAAGAATCACCCCGGTAAACGCCCTTCGGGCACCACCTCCAGCAAATGGTTACGCACCACCGCAGGTGGCGGGCGTGATATTTCACGGATTCTTGACCCGGCGCCAACCGTTGAGAGCGACCGGTACGGAGACTGGTTCGTGCAGTATATCCCGGCTGTTAATGCCAGAAAAACTTACACCTGCCCCGAATGTTACCGTCCCATACCGCCCGGAACTGCGCACCTGGTGGTGTGGCAAGAAAGCCACGTGCTGGGCAGAGAACGTGCCATTGATGAACGCCGCCACTGGCACCGGCACTGTTGGCGCAGCCGCCGAAAATAACAGCAGAATCCTATGCGCATCACCCCCATTTTTGGGCTTGAGATACACCAACCCCGATTGAAAGACACACTATGAGCGAAGAAACCCGCACAGAATTCGACCCGTCCCGCTATATTTTTACCGACCCCGGGGTGCCAACCGCGATCCGTTCCCGCACGGTGCTTCCCGCGCGTCGTGAGAACTTTGAGGTCACAACAGCCGATGGAAACGCCTCGTGGGTGAACTGGCGATTCCTGAGGGGGACATTAAAGCGACTCTCGTAACTTTTCATCCGCTTCCAACGCATGGCGGGTATATGGATTCGCACGTGTACAAGAAAGCGTCGTTCCGTCTGCCCGCGCTTGCCAATATAGCCGTACTTCGCTTCAATACCCGCGGCACCTCCTCCATTCGAGGCACCAGCGATGGGGTCTTCGACGGCGGATTTGCTGAGAAGAAAGATTTCGATGCGATTCTTGACTACGTCTTAGGACGTGCTCTGCCTAACCCGTGGCTTATTGGCTGGTCATTCGGTACAGAGCTGGTGCTCAAATATGGACCCGCGCGCGCCAACGAATTCACCGGTGCGGTCCTCCTTTCCCCGCCGCTTCACCGGGTACACCCGGCGGAGATAGCTGAATGGAATACGATCAGCAACCCCCTGTACGCACTTATCCCTGAACACGACGACTACTTACAGCCCGCTCAGGCGCGTGAACGGTTTAGTACCATTAACCGTGCCCAGGTAATCCCCTTTGAGGGATGTAAGCACCTGTGGGTGGGCGAGAAGTCTGTGAACGCGGTGCTGAACTCTATAGCAAGTATTGTGCTGGGGGAGCAGACCATGCTGCCGAGCGAGTATAGCGGTCCGGTCGCAGAAGAGATTACTGAGCCCTAAAGCCCTCTCTGGCACCACCGGGTAAATTATTTCAGACAGCAATCGGCGGCTACATCACCGTATGGGGTGCAGCCGCCGATTAGTGTATGACCAGGTGCCGTAAACCTTCCGGTTCGTCGCAGGCTACTTCGTGTCTTGGTAAGGGATAAATACTTCTTTCACCAGAATGAGCAGGGAAGCCGCCACCGGTATGGCGATAAGCGCACCCAGCACGCCCCACAGAGCACCACCTGCGGCCACCGCAATAATTGCCACGCCACCGGGCACCGAAACCGCCCGGGACATAATGCGCGGCGAGATAATGTACGCCTCAACCTGCAGGTAAATGAAGTACACGATGGCGAAGGTGAGAGCCATCTGCCACCCCGAAATCAGCAGGATGAGCGACACTACTACGAGCGCCACCACGCCGCCGACCAATGGGATAAACGCCAGGATCAGCACGAATAGCGCCAGCAGCTGGGGGAACGAAAACCCCAGGATACTCATCGTAATCAGGGCAAAGGTGGCGTTAAGAATAGCCACCAGCGCCTGCCCCATCACATAACTGCCAACCGACCCGGTGATACGTTCCACCAAGTAGGAGACACGCTCACGCTGGGACGCCGGTGCTAGGCGCACCCCCCACGCCTTAATCGTGTTCATAGACGAGAGGAAGTACAGGGACAAGAACAACACAATCACGGTGCCGGTGAGCACCTGAGCGATTGTGGATCCTGCTGTAACCAAGTTCCCCATGAACCCGCTAATCGCGTTGCTGGATGTAATAGACTCAATGAACGCGGGCACATTCTTATCGACCCAGTCGCGGATGTGCACCATATCGTCAAAGTTTTTGAACGCCTCTGACTCCAGGAAATCCTGAAATGGCGGGGGAGCGGTAGATAAAACTATTCGCCTGTTCACTAATAATGGGCACAATCCACAGGGTGAGGCCGGTAACCGTACCAGCAAATACAGTTACTACCAGCAGCACACCAACGCCTCGGCGGATACCCCACTTCTCCAGGCGCCGCACGGCGGGGTCAAGGCCCAGCGCAATGAACACGGCCCCGGTCACCCACCCCGCGAGTGCCCCAACGTTCGTAAACGCATAGTAGGCCAGCAGCGCCAACCCCACACCCACGGTACCTAAGAAACCGAGTTTTACCGGGTTGGTCACAAGCGAGACTTTCTGAACATCGCTGTTCTCCGGGGACTCAACCGGGGGCACCACATCGGTGGGGGGCAGTTGGGGGAGGCATCGACGCCTGTTTCCGTTTATCGCGGGCCTGTAGAACCGATCCGCTGAATTCGGTAATTGTTTCGGTGAGGTGCTCAGTGAATGGGCGCCGCGCCCCTCGCGACTCGTGGGCTTCTCTGGGTGAGGCGCCGCTTTCATCCGGTTGGGGGGCGGGCGGAAGAGTCCTGCTGCGGCTGCGTATGAGCGTTGGAACGCCGAGGCCTAGGCGGCGTCGGCTGGGCAGGGGGGCGGTGATCGGTCATGTAACTGCCTTTCGACGAAGCATTTACTTTTTAGTCTACCGGGCGGTTGGGGGATAACGCCGGTGCAGGCGTATTGGTGGTGCTACGCCAGCAGTAAAATAGCGGCCGAAGCGGCGCACCTCGGGTGAAAAAACCCCGGGGAGTTGAGATAATCAAGGGGAACTATCAGCCTGAGCAGGAGAGGGCGCATGTCAGAGAACAGTCATGAACTACAGTGGGGCAACCCGGCAGCGACAGGGAAGCAGCCGGAGGCTGCGCAGATTCCAGCTTCGGTACGGAATGTCCCCGATTTGGGGAGTTTAGCGGCATCTGCTGGTGTGCCGCCGCAGCCGAGCAACACTGACCCTCATGCTGCTGCCCAAGGGCACCCCTACGTGGCGTGTTGAGGTAAACACACCCGAGGATTTCCAGAAATATGTGCAGGAATCCAGCCGGGGTGCTGTTATTTTTGCGCTCTATGCTGAGCACTCTCCCTCATCGGTGCAGATGGTCGATGCGGTGCAGAAACTGGTTGATTCCGCCGCGGGGAATCTGTTGTTGGCAGCGGTAGATATCGCGAAACTTCCTGAGGCCGCACAGGCTTTTGGGGCGAGCGGTGTGCCCGCTGGGGTGGCGGTGCTTGCGGGTCGGCCCGCACCTATTTACAACGGTACTGTGGGTGAGCAGGAACTTGCCGATGTGCTCGGGCAGCTTATACAACTGGCGGCGCAGTATCAGCTGCCGGGAGGTTTTGAGCCCATCTACGCGGAGGAAGAGAAAGCCGGTACCTCCGCTGCATGCTAAGGCCGTTGAGGCACTGGACGCTGGGGACTATGAGGGCGCTCGCGCCGCCTACAAGCAGGCTATTTCTGATAACCCGGGCGATAAAGAGGCCAAACTTGGCTTGGAACAGGTGGAGCTTTTGGCGCGCGTGAAAAACCTTGATATGGCTTCCGAGCGTGCCGCTGCTGCAGCTGATCCGCTGAATATTGAGACGGCCTTTAACGTGGCTGATTTGGATGTGGTTGGTGGGCACGTGGAAGATGCGTACGCCCGTTTGCTGCGCTTGTTTAAAGCCGTACCTGCGGATGAGAAAACTCGTGTGCGTGAGCGTCTTGTTCAGCTTTTTGATGTGGTGGGTACTGCCGATGCGCGTACTGTAAAGGCCCGCGCGGAGCTGACGGTGGCGCTTTTCTAAAGGCTGGTTTCTGCAGGAATCTGTGTAAAGCTAAGAAATAAAATACAGAATATTTATTCTTTATGTGTTCCCCATGTGGTGTTATTGCCGTCACGGGGAACACGTATCTTATAGTTATGCTTAGGGGTGAGTAAAAGCTACGCGAACGGGGTAAAAATAAGGGCATACTATGCTCATACTTGTTACCGTTAATCTATGGAAGATAAAAACTCTCTCAATAACTCGTATCTCTCACCACTTGTCCCCGGGGCAGAAGCAGAGCAACCGAATCCGGAAGTTCACCTGCCCACCTCGGTGCAGCAGAATATAGCCCCGCAACGGGGGGGCCGCAACCACCAGAAACGCGATTGAGGTTCGCGGGCTCACCAAAGCTTTTGGGCAGACCGTGGCTGTGGATCGTATTAATTTAGGCATCCCAACGGGCTCATTTTATGGGCTGGTGGGGCGTAATGGTGCCGGGAAGACCACCACCATTTCGATGGTCTCAGGTATGCTGCAACCCACCGAAGGTATGGCGTTTATTAACGGGGTAGACATGTGGCAGGCCCCCTTAGAAGCCAAGAAACACCTGGGGGTGCTCCCTGACGGAGTGCATCTTTTTGATAGGCTCACGGGTGAACAGCTCATCACATACTCCGGATACCTGCATGGGCTTGATAAGGCAACTGTTGCCGAACGCACCGCTGATCTGCTGCGCGCTATGGACCTCACCGAGGCAGCGGGGACGAACTGTCGCCGACTACTCCGCCGGTATGACGAAGAAAATCGCGCTTGCTGCCGCGCTCATCCACGCCCCTTCTGTGCTTATCCTTGATGAGCCATTTGAGGCTGTTGACCCAGTCTCAGCGGCGAATATTCAGGACATTCTTAAGGGATTCGTCGGCTCGGGGGGAACCGTCGTGCTCTCATCCCACGTGATGGACTTGGTACAGCGTTTGTGTGACCATGTGGCCATTATGAACGAAGGCCATATTCTTGCCGCCGGAACCGTCTCTGAGGTACGCGGAAACACCAGCCTAGAAGAACGTTTCGTGCAGCTCGTGGGTGGGCGCACCAGCTCGGAAGGATTGTCATGGTTGGGCACCTCGTCTCATTAAAATGGCGGTATGTGATTGCTTCACTCAAACGGAGCGTGTGGGCCCTGATTGGGATAATCCTCGGCCTTCTATACCTGGTGGGGATTCTGATAGGGTTGGGATTCCTCTACAGTTTTCTGGCTTTTGAATCCCCTGAGGGGGCGGCCTCGCTTGCCCTGCTGATAGGGACGCTGCTGTGTCTGGGGTGGATGCTGGTACCTATCTTCGTCAGCGGCCTTGACGGAACCCTGGATGAGAGCCGTTTCGTGCTTTTCCCCATAGAACCGAAAACCCTGCAGAAGGGCCAATTTCTTGGTGGGTTTATTGGCATACCCGGTATCGCAACCATAACTATGGTGCTGATCGGTGCCCTTGGCTACCTTACTAACCCGTTGGGGCTTCTCCTGTATCTTCTCTGCGCCCTGCTGGGGCTGGCCACCCTCATGTGTATAGCGCGTATCGGTAATCAGGTCGGTGTGTACCTGAACGCTAACCCGCGCATTAACCTCATCCTCATGCTCACTGCGGGGATCCTGCTCATGAGCTCCGGTTTTATTTTTGCGGGTGCAACAGCTTACATTGGAGAGAACTTTGAGCAAATAGCGCCCTATGTTGTATGGCTTGGGTATACCCCGTTTGGTGCTGCGTTTGCTGTTCCCCTGCACGCTGTGGCAGGTAACTGGATTCTTGCGGCTGTGTGCCTGGTGCTTGCACTTGTTTACTTGGCGGGCACCTGGTGGCTGTGGGGTCGCCAGCTGGAACGCTCCATCCGTAACGTGGGTGGGCAGACTCAGCGCGGGACAGCTAAGGCGTTGTCTGTTGGTAATATTGGGGTGTTCGCTAAATTCCCCAGCACCCCGGTCGGGGCGGTAGCGGCACGCACCCTTCACAGCTACCTGAAAGATGCGCGCATGAGTGTATCGGCGGCCACGTTAGCCATGATGTACGTGCTGCTGGGAATATTTGTACCGATGGTCAATAGCGGGTTTTTTAGGACCGGTAGGATTCAGCTTGGTATGGATACCAGCACCGCTGGTATTGAGGCGGCCTTAGCTTCTGGGTGTACTTCAGTACCATCTCTGCGGGGTACTACATTATGTACTCGGTCTCATACGATAACACCGCCTTTAGCCTGCACGTGCTCTCGCCGCTGCGCGGGCGTGATGACAGGCTGGGCCGTGCCCTGGGGTACTCTGTTTTGATGGTGCCTGTGGTGGTTATTATGACCTTCGCTGTGTGTCTTATTCATGGTGCTGTGGGGATGTACCCGGCGGTGCTCCTGCACCAGCTGGGCACCTATGCGGCAGCTCTGGGCGTGGGCCTGTATGCCGATACCCTGCTATCTCCACCGGCTCCGGCACCCGGGTCGAACCCGCTCAAAACCCCGAAACAAACGGACGGCATGGCCAAGAACCTCTTGACGATGGTGGTGATGCTGATTTGCATGGCTGCAACTATCCCGGCATTTATCTGTGTACTTATTTATATGTTCAGCTCCCATGAACCCATGCTCCTATGGGTGGGGGGAATCATCCAAATGGTTGTGGGCGGCATTCTTCTGGCCCTCGGCGTTGTGATTGGCGGTAAGTCTTACGACCGTAATAGCCACGCCATGCTTCAGCGAGTGGCGAAGTTTCACCGCAGCCTAACCTGCCGGACAACCACAGCACACAGAGGCGGCGGATCAGAATACGCTCTGTATGAGGTATTCTGATCCGCCGCTTTTTGCTGTGCTTTTCACTGGGGCCTGGTTTCGGTGAACGGGACAATACCCGGTACCCGCCACTACAATGGGAAGAGTTATCTACACAACCGCAGAATGCCCATGCGGCATTGTCTAAGGAGAGAACTATGAGCTCCATTGAAGGTATTGAGGACCCGTTCGGCACCAAACCCGCAGGTGGCACCAGCCTGCTGGAGCGTGAGGAAACCCAGCTTTCTGAGCCCGGTGACCACGAACGCTTCTCGCACTATGTGCGGAAAGAAAAGATTATGGAGTCCGCGCTGACCGGTGAGCCGGTTCGCGCCCTGTGCGGTAAAGTCTGGACTCCCGGGCGTGACCCGCAGAAGTTCCCGGTCTGCCCCACCTGCAAAGAAATTTATGAGGGTCTTAAGCCCGGTAAAGACGGTGGCGATAATGGCGGCGACAACTAGCCGCAGCTGACTGGCAGGCATCAGCAGGCCCACGGCAGCCAACACCAGCAGACAGGGCGCATCCGAATAAGTATGCATAGTACTGGATGCGCCCTTCTTTCGCGTTCGGCGTAGCCACCGTACAGTACCGGGGGTACCGTTGAGCCAGGCAGCGTGCAAGGCGGTACACTCTTAAGGCGTCCGCACCGCACCGGCCACTTACGCCCGTGCGAGCTGCAGCGGGGGCATGACGTATAGAAATGATTAAGGGGTAGGGGAAGAATGAGCGAACACGAAGAACCCACACTGTTTGAAGGCGCCATTAAGCCGAAACTTTCCCCGGCCTACCCCGGCCGTGCCCCGTGGGGAACCTCCGTCAGTTTACGTGCTTGGCAGACGGAGGCTATGAAAAAATATTTTGAAACCAACCCGCGTGACTTTATGGCGGTGGCAACCCCAGGCGCTGGTAAAACCACTTTTGCCCTCACCCTGGCTCGTGAACTTTTTAGCCGCGGTGTGGTGCGTAAGCTCACCGTGGTAGCGCCCACCGACCACCTGAAAAAGCAGTGGGCGGATGCCGCCGCTAAGGTAGGCATACCGATCGACCCGAATTTTAAAAATGCCGATGTTCATGTGGGCCGCCAGTACAAAGGGGTGGCACTTACCTACTCCCAGGTGGCGAATAAGCCGCAGCTGCACGCCCGTAACACCGAGAACGACAAAACCCTGGTTATTTTTGACGAGATTCATCACGCCGGTGACGCGCTCTCGTGGGGAGACGGACTGCGGGAGGCTTTCGACGACGCCACTCGACGCCTCGCCTTGACCGGCACCCCGTTCCGCTCCGATGCCGCACCCATCCCGTTTGTCAACTACGAAGAAGACCACGAAGGGATCCGCCGATCCCGCGCCGACTACTCTTATGGATATGGTCCCGCTCTCAAAGACCATGTGGTGCGGCCGGTGATTTTCATGGCGTACTCGGGGCAGATGCGGTGGCGTACCTCCGCCGGGGAGGAAATGGCAGCAAATCTGGGGGAGGGATTCACCAAGGATGTGACCGCCCAGGCGTGGCGCACCGCCCTTGATGCGAACGGTGAATGGATACCCACCGTTTTGGCCGCTGCCGATAAGCGCCTCACCGAGGTGCGCCGTACCGTACCTGATGCCGGGGCGCTCGTGATCGCCACCGACCACGCTGACGCTAAAGCATACGCCGAAAAACTGCATGCTATCACGGGAGAGAAGCCAACTGTGGTGCTCTCAGATGACCGCGAAGCCTCCGCAAAAATTGACGAATTCCGTGAGAGTAAAAAGCGGTGGATGGTGGCGGTCCGCATGGTCTCTGAGGGCGTGGATGTGCCGCGCCTTGCGGTGGGTGTGTACGCCACTAGCACCAGCACACCTCTCTTTTTTGCTCAGGCAATCGGGCGTTTTGTGCGGGCCCGCAAGCGTGGGGAGACCGCCTCCGTGTTCCTGCCGTCGGTTCCGCAGCTGATGATGCTCGCTAACGATATGGAGCTAGAACGCGATCACGCCCTCGACCGCGGCGCTACCCAGGAAGAGATCGACCCCATGGTTGAGGGGCTGGATGATGCGGCACTCGAAGAAGCAAACCGTGAAGAGCGCGCCTCGGAGCAGCTGGCTCGCGGTAAGTTTGAGGCAATAGGCTCGCAGGCCTCTTTCCACGGGGTGCTTTTTGATGGGGCGGAGTTCGCATCGGGCGGGCTGGAAGTCGGTTCGGAAGAGGAACAGGATTTTCTGGGCATCCCGGGCCTGCTTGACGCTGAACAGGTCGGTACTTTGCTGCGGGCCCGTCAGCAGGAACATGCTGCCCGCCGCCCGGCCACTGCAGCCCCGGCGGTGGTGGACCACCGCCAGCTCAAAGAAATGCGTAATAAGTTGGCGAAAAACGTGTCGGCCTATTCACTGAAAAGCGGTAAACCGCACGGGGTGATCCATAATGAGCTGCGTAAAATCTGCGGCGGCCCGGCGGTGGCTCAAGCATCAGCGGAGCAGATTCAGGCACGCCTTGATAAGCTCGCGGACTGGTTTGTCGGCAGGCGGTAACAGGCTGGCTCGGTCTGTGAACGGTTAGGGGATGGCAAAAATCCGGTGTTCGTCACGAGCGGGAAGTCAACCGCCGTGCCATTCCATTTAACCTCAACGCCGTGGCCTTCGAGCACCGGGATAATGCGGTTTTGGATAATCGCGCAGTCTGCATCGTGAATCTCTTGATCGCTTACTTCCCCAGTATCGCTGAAGGTGCCGCAGTGCAGTTGGGCGGCGTCGTAGAGCAGTAGGGCCTCCGCGCTTTCTGCACTGAGCGATACATACCCGTATCGGGTGGTACCGTCTTCGGGCCCTTCCTCGGGGATGCCGCACCAGTTGCCGTCCGGGTAAGCAATAATCCCCGTTCGTTCCAGCGCCTCGAAGGCACACACCAGGTTGCCTCGGCACCCTTCAATACCGATCTCTTTAGCATAGGCACGGCGGGAGGCAAGGAGCGCCTGAGCGTACTCTTCCAGCTTTTGGGGCGGGATAAGAATATGCCCTTCACCGTCGTCAAGGAACGGTTCAAAAACCTCCGTGTAGCACGCAATATCTGATTCGCCGACCAGCAGGCATGCCATGAGCCTGCGTTCTACGGTAGGCCGATCCATCTCTGGGATTGGCCAGCTGCGGGGTATAGGTGGGTCAATACGCGGTGCGCGCCATAGTTTTAGCTGTTCTGCAGTCACGTGAGGGCTACTCATGCTCCCAGTGTAACCGGGATACACAACCATCATCCACGCATGGAAGGAATAATATTGTGCATAAAAGGCTGATTTATGGGGGCAATTATGCAAATTTATGCTATGGGGTATGTCGGTACTGGGTAAGCGTATGGTACCCGCAAGACCATTGTGCAGCCTGTTAGGGGATAGCAATGTATTTTATGTTCATGACATTAGGACAATAGGTAGTATCGCCGCCCCACCGTACCTGCAGTCCGTGACGTTCAAGTACCGGAATAACGCGCTCTTGCAGAAATTGTTCCGTAACCCGGCGATGAGCTGCACTGCGTTCCTCTTGACTCATTGACTCCCACTGCTGCTCAGAATACTGTTGGCGCACTGCTGGCGGGAAAATGCCGTGTTGAAGGTACACGCTTGCTGTTTCTGAAATATCAGCTGCACACTGCTCGCTGAAAAATACATACCCGTACCAGTCGCGGGAGTCATCTGCCTCGTCGTAAATACTCCACGAACCGCACCTGCTGCAGCAGGAGAACGCCTCACGCGCTACAACCCCCTGACGATTGAGCTCTTTAAAAGCGAGAGAGATATTGCCCCAGCACTTTTCGATCCCCAGTTCCTGGGCATAGGCACGGCGGGAGGCGATGAGAGCACGGGCGTAATCGTCGAATTCCTCCATATGTTTCTCATCGCAATCCCACTTATCGCTCTCAGTAATAGTGCTGTCGTTCAAAATATCGACATAGGAAATGGATCACTGTCACCCCTGAAAAGCGCACCCCACAGAACCTCACCCACGAATTCACTCACCTCATCAGGCATGCCCCAGTGGGCCGGAAGGGGCGGATCAATGCGCTGGGTGTACCAAAGTTTGAGCTGCTCATCAGTAATGCTAGGTGTAGTCATGGGGTTAACCTTAGACCACAAATGCATACTTGTCGTTGCACACGGTCAGTCACAAAACCGGTGATCCGCAGACCTTATAAGGGAGGAAAAGACAGCACAACACCCGCACGGGGGCAACGCCCGTGCTATAGGTGCATTACAAAGGGGGTAGGAGCTCTACCCACCATGGGGCTAAGGTGCAGCGAAAAACTCCGCGTTTTTCAGCACGGGAAGCTCAATGTACGTGCCGTCCCAATCTATCTCAACACCGTGGCGCTCAAAAACCGGGAGGATGTGCTGGCGGATCACCGCACTATTAATGCGGTTATACTCCGCATCACTCATCTCTTCGAGCTCTTCGCCCGTTACAAAAGCCCCGCAGCTGAGACGGGTCTCGCCATTTTTAATGAGTTCTTCGGCCTCTTCGGGGCCGAGCGACACATACCCGTACCAGGTGTGCCCATCCTGCGGAGCCTCATGCGGTATACCGCAACACCCGAAATCGGGGTTCATCTTAACACCCTGACGTTCGAGCTCAGCAAGTGAAAGGTTCAGGGGAGTGCCCGGCACCCCGCCTAAGGCGGCAATATAGGCACGGCGGGAATCAATGAGCTGCCTAATATAGGCGCGAACTTCCCCGTCCCAGTCAGCGGAACCATAGGCATCCCTGAGTGAGGGAGTCTCCCAGAAGTAATACTCATAACGGGCCGTATCAGACTCACCGGTGCTGAGCAGGCGCCAGAGGGCATCTTCTAAGGTGCCACGCTCTTCACCGGTCACAGGCCAGTGCGCCGGGATAGGCGGATCGATACGCGGTGCGTACCAGCTGTCACGGAATTCTGTGGTGATGATATCGGTGGTCATAGTTTCAGTGTAACCGGATATTTAATGCATGAAAAGCGTATATTTCTATAGAAACTTTAGCTAAATAAAAACTTTTTACAGAAATAAATGCTTCTCGAACCAAAAGAGGTCTTTAAAACTATAGACGGTTATTCATTGAGGATATCCTGCCATCAGATTATGAGCCAACATTTTGCGGCTGCAGCACCGACATCTGCCGGTATTGCTCTTCCGCTAAGGCTGGTGGAGCGCATCGTGCCGCTCTTGCCGAATAGATGCTGTAATATCCAGTGTGATAAATTCCTGTTATTTTCTCAGTCATTTCGTGGTGTTTTCCTGGTTAGAGGGTGTCCAGTATGACGATAGGGCGCTGAGCTGGTCTTTGGCTAGTCATATAATGACGTTTGTTCGCTATAATTTTGTTCCGGTAAAATTGCAGCAAATAAACATTATTATAATTTTTGTAGGAGATGAAATATGAACGATAAAAAAATAATATAAAAATACTACGAAAAAAATTATTATACTGGAAGATGAAATATACGATTCTGACGCCCTAGATAACTATGATGCTTTTATTTTAAAATGTATAAAATTCGCCGAGAAAAATATTATTCCATTAAGCCAGTACAGGAAAGAACTGGAAGGTGTAATTAAACAATGCACAGACTTTTTGGAAGGCAGGATTGGTAGATCTGAACTGGAAAAATATTATATCCAACTGGGCAGAAAGATTCGCTTGTCAGGAAGCTTAGATAAAAAAGAAAAAGAAATACATATTTTTATGTCTATTTTTCTTGACTCCAATTTCTTGCAAAATACGGCACCTGAGGAACAGCAAGATAGCGATATTTGTAATCTGTTATGTAACCTGTATAGGATAAAAAATGATCTTGAATTATGCAATAAATTCTATAATTTTATTTGTAAATAATAGAGAGTTATTTATCTGAGTTGTTCTGTGCTTGGAAAAACAGCCCCCGCACTACCGAGAATACCCGCTGGTACGAGGCTAAGGGCCTGCGAAATACTGTGGATAATACCCGCCAATATTTCAGGTGCGCGATCACACTCAATGACCGCTCAGTGTGGTGACCTGATAGTTGAACTGCTTATTCTCACCGGTGGTCCCATCGGGAGGTTTTTGGCTGGATCAGATTGAGCCCTTGATAACCTTGTCCTGTGCAGTTCGCGATACCGGTACGCAAAAGCGTCACGGTGCGTACCTGCACCCTCATGAATAATCCTCAACGGGTAGTTTAGTGAACAGGCTGAGTTAATCCCACACCTCGGGATGTAATACGAATTTTTGTGTCAAGCTCCAACTGATAAACTGAAATGATAGGGAAAAATTTTATGAAACGTTTTGAAAAACAAGACTATCCTCATTACCGGAGCCAGCAGCGGCATCGGTTTGGCGGGCGCAAAACGGCTGGTGGCCGAAGGTGCGAAAGTCATCATCACTGGCCGGACTCAAAGCCGCTTGGAAGCCGCCACCGCAGAACTGGGCGCAAACGCCGTTGCCGTGCTGGACGATGTGTCAGACGGCAAAACACTGGAACGGCTGCTGCCCGTTGTGGAGCGTGTTGGCAGGCTAGACGGCTTGTGGCTCAATGCTGCCTATGCCGCAGGCGCGCCGCTGGAAGCGACCGATAAATCTATGATTGAACAGATGCTTCAGGTAAACGTGGTAGCCCCCATGCTGCAAATGGGCGCGCTCTCGCCTTATTTGAACAGCGGTGCTTCCGTGGTCATAACCTCATCCAGCGCGGTGTACGAAGGACAGCCGAGCGTTGCCCTGTATGCCGCCACCAAAGCGGCTGTGCTGGCGGCGGCGCGCAGTTGGGCCGCGGAACTCGCTCCGCGCGGCGTCCGCGTCAATTCGCTTGTGCCCGGCCCGATTACCAGCAACCTGCGTTCGGTACTGCCCGACGAGATGCGTGCCCAGTTTGAAGAACAACTTGCTGAAGTTGTGCTGCTCAAGCGCGTGGGCGAAGCGCGCGAAGCGGCGGCGGTGGCACTCTTCCTGCTGTCGGATGATGCCAGCTATGTTACCGGCAGTGCGTATACGGTGGATGGCGGTCTGCTGATGGATTAACCCGGCAAAAGGCAGAAGGCCGCCTGAAAGCGTTGAGCTCAACAGGGGTAAAAGGCAGCATGAACTCGCCAATATTGTTTAGCTTTGGTCGGCAAACCTTACGAAAAACAAAGCAGCGTGTAGGTCGGGTATAAATGTCCGATATAAAAAGGTTTATTCGCATTTCGGAAAGATAGAGAATCGGCCCGGCATGGTTTGTTGGTTCTAAGGTGCATAGAATGCATAGAACAGGGGGCTCTCGGCGCTACTGCAAGGGCGAGCCGGTGGGGAAGGAGCGTCCCCGAGCAATATACAGTTCAGTGATGTGCGTAGGGTGGGTTTTAACCCCATAATGAATAGTCCTTCACCGTGCGTAGTTACGCCCGACGGGGCTGGCCGGAGTTAGCTGTTAGAAAACCTGTGTCCTATTTTATTGAGGGATAAAATGCCTGCCGGTTGTAACGTAATCCATGGGGGTGAAATGTGTGGGAAGCTCCGCATTTTCAATAGCAAAAATATAGTTTCGATAAAATAGGCTATGCACTGAACGGTCATCTATTTTTAAAATATCTTCTTCAAAGCTTCTGGCAAGTTTCAACTGTGCGTTTTCCTTGTCAATACCCTTCCCAAGAGCGTAAAACAAGACCGATAATAATAAACAATAGCAGCACCTAAATTGATGCAATGATGAGTTTATAAACAGTGGTTCTTGAATATCTGAATAATGAAATGGGATAAGCCATACTTCTTTGTTTTTATTGATAGCAAAGAAGCCATTGCTATTCTTTCCAAAAACAATAAATTTATCTTTATTGCTGTTTTCGACAATAACTTCTTCATCTTTGAAATTTATGAATTCAAATTTATCTTTATAGTAATTCTCCAACCTTGAATATTCGTTGCTTGCCATATCATTTAACAACTCGGAAAATGAATAAATTTGCTTATTGAAACTTTTTGAAATCTTATAGTCCGTACCTTTTAAATCACTCTCATTAATAATCATCAAATATTCCTTATTGGGCAGATTCCTTCTGCAGATTTGCAGCTCATATCTGGTAAATTGCTACGGGATATGGCTAAACTGCGATGAGAATACCTGCGGCCGTACAGAATAAGAGCCTTCCCAATCTACCCATAATCCGTGCTGCTCGAACACCGGAAGTACCTTTTCGCGCAATAGTTTTACACTCAAACTCTCGTACTGCTGCTCTTGGGTTTGGGCATCAAGTGCGTCCCATTGCTGCTCAGTAAAATATGCATCCAGAAAAACCCCATAATTGAGGCCTACCGATCCGCTCTCGTATGCGGATTCAGCATCCTGTTCGTGGTAGAAAACGTACCCGTACCAAGTGCGTGAATCATCTCTCTCATCCCAGATTTCGGCTGAACCACACGAACCGCAACAGGTAAAACACTCCCGTGCCACCACGCCCTCATGCGCTAAAGCGTCAAATGCCAACGTTAAATCATTATTCCGAGGCTCCAGTCCAATAGCTGCAGCATAGGCGCGGCGTGCGTTAATAAGCTGCTGGGCGTACTCTGTTATCTCTTCCCTGTATTTTTCACCCAAGCCAGCGTTCTCATCGGGCAAAATATAATCAAATACTTCCACATACGCTTCCGGGGTAGATGCGCCGTGCAGAAGCATCTCCCACAGAAGCTCTTCAAGCTCGGTGCGGCTCTGGTCGTTGAGCCCCCAATGTTCTGGGAGAGGCGGGTCAAGACGCGGGGTATACCAAAGACTGAGCTGATGATCGTCACACTGCTTATTCATACCCATATATTAGCTGTTGTGCCGGGTGCTACGCTGCTAGTCCTGCAGCACTGGCGGCACCTGGTGACAATGCGGGGTACTCCGGTCCGTACTGCACGCCATTCGAACATGCAGATATGTACCACCAGCTCCCCTAGCGTAGCTATTGAGCCGGGCGGCAGGTGGCACTGGGAGAGATTTTACTGTTAGCTTTCGTATGATGTATAATTTTCGTCAGATAGATGTATCTATATATTCACTCAAGTTTTGAAAGGCTAATGATGGTCTTTGCGTTAATCAGTGATAAAAAGTTAAGTATTAGAAAGCTAGTTTCTGTAAATACTTTAGGATTTTTTTTGTTTGGGACGTCATATGTGCCTGCTCTTAGTTTTGAGTCATCTAGTGCCAGTAGCTCACTAACAAATATCAAGTACAGTTTTTCTGACTCATCACAGGGTTTATATAACCAATTTAAAACTGTGATCAGTATAGCTGTGGTCCTGGTATTGTAGATCGGGCAAGACACTGGAATATCTGGACAATCCTGTAAAGAACCCTGATCCATGGAATAATGGTCCAATATTTTACGATATACATAAAAACATGCCATTTTATCAAGAGATTCAGTGGATAGGAGCGCAGGGTATTACTACTGGATACCCTGATGGCACATTCCACCCAGCAGATAATGTAGAACGTGGCGCAATGGCAGCGTTTTTCTACCGATATGCAGGACAGCCAGAGTATGTGATGCCAAGCACTTCTCCATTCAGGGATGTTTCGGTTGGCAGCAGTTTCTATCGAGAGATTACCTGGTTGCATTCTACTGGTATAGCTAATGGGTGGCAGGATGGGACGTACCGTCCTGTAGACCCCATCCGCCGTGATGCAATGGCAGCTTTTATTTATCGCTACGCTCACAAGAAGTAAATACGCAGTGTGCGCGGTGTATCTAAAGGTCAAAATACGTTAGGGGTGTGCCGCACGCGCTATGGTGAAAGAGATAACAATGAAAAAGTAACTACTCGTAGAACCTCTCAGGCAGTAGGTACTGCCATGTGCGCTGTTGCACTGGGAGCTACGCTGCTAGGCCCAGCAGCACTGGCAGCACCTGGTGACAATGCGGGGTACTCCGGTCCGTACTGTGCGCCATTCGAACATGCAGATATGTACTACCAGCTTTTCCCCATCACGTTCACCGCTGCGGCTATTGAGGATGCGAAAGCCCAAACCGAGCATCGTGGGTGGAACAATGAGCAGATACACCAGTACTTGGTGGCCCAGCTGAGTCAGAAACTCACCGAGGATAACTATCCTGTGAATATCCAGTACTACAGCTACATACAATCTGGAGACAGAAACTATGCTGAAGTAGAAGTATCCCACTTTGTCACCGCCGCGCAGGGCAAGGGACTTCTGCAGAAACTGCTCTCATACCCCACCGTTCAAGAAGCTCAGGTGCAGCCCGTCCCACACCCAACCGTTGACGGCCCCTGCCGATTTAGTGATGTGCCCCAAAATCATCCGTTCTACGAAGAAATCACGTGGCTAGAGTACCGAAATATCACCACCGGCTGGGCCGATGGTACCTACCGACCGCTGAATAATATTGAGCGCGGGGCGGTTGCTGCTTTCTTCTACCGGCTGGCGGGTTCGCCGGAGGTTACCTTGCCCGCCGCCTCACCTTTTACCGATGTGAACCCCTCGCACCAGTTTTACCATGAGATTGTGTGGATGCATCAGCAGGGTCTTACTACCGGCTGGGCCGATGGCACCTACCGAGCGCAAGACGCGGTTACTCGCGAGGCAATGGCCGCATTCTTCTACCGTTACGCTGGTAAACCTGACTATGTAGTGGTTGGGCCAGTTTTTAAGGACGTGCCTCATGATGGCGCATTTTACCGCGAAATTAACTGGCTACGTTCAAGCGGCATTACTACCGGCTGGGCCGATGGCACCTACCGCCCTAGTGAGCCGATTCACCGTGACGCAATGGCTGCGTTTATCTACCGCTACGCGCATCTTGACACCTAAATCATCCGCATATTACACGTGCAGAGGCGACATTCTTACCGGGGCATACTACAGGGAACCCACTAAGAATGTCGCCTCGTACTCTAAAAGCGCTCACGATGAGCGGGACGCGCTTACAGCGCCTGCTTGACCGTAATGCCCTCGTCCTCCATCTCGGCGATTACCTCGTCGAGCTTATCCTCATGTACGGGAGCCGTCAGGTCGATCAGCACACGGGTCTCATACCCGGCATCCACCGCATCCTTAGCGGTTGCCAGCACACAGTAGTCGGTGGCGATACCCACAATATCGACATCCTGTATCTCGTGTTCATCCAGCCAGTCTGCCAGCGGGGTTTTCGGGCCTTCATCATCCAGTGTGGCGCCCGGCTCATGCTCACCGGTCATGACCGACTCCTCGGGGGCCTGCAGCCCCTCGAACCCTGAATACGCAGCCTCATACCGGCCCTTACGGAAATACGCTTCAATGTAGTCGGTATCAAGATTCGGGTGAATCTCGGCTCCTTCGGTATTCGCCACACAGTGCACCGGCCAGGAATCCACAAAATCCGGGGTGTCAGAGAAATGCGCGCCCGGGTCAATATGCCAGTCCTGGGTGGCCACAACCGCCTCGTACCGGTGGTGGTTATCCTCAACGTATTCGCTAATGAGCGAGGCGACCTTGGCTCCCCGGTCGGTTGCCAACGCCCCACCGGCGCAGAAATCGTTCTGAACATCAACAATAATGAGTGCTTTTGCCATGAGACTATCCTAGAAAATCCTTGGGGCTCAGTGAAAGGGGGACAGTTGCTAAAGAACTATATGAACTCGGTGGGGATCACTGGCTCACCCTCCGAGAGACGGCGGGCCGCCTCAGGGAGCTCTGCTAGTGAACGCTGATGCCGTGTGGCGGCGGCACGTACCGCATCCTCGCCCGTAAAACCAGGCAGGTGTTCACCATCCACCACAAAATCCACCATGAGCGGGCGGGTATTCTCGATCTGTGCCGGATCCTCGGTGATGCTCAGTAGCTCTGCACTGGCTATTCCCATGGGGGGAGAGCTTACGCGCGGCGCGTTTAGCACCGCCCACCGATGCCTTACCGGCGGAGGCCTTTGCCACAGGCTCCATCTCGCCCGCCGAGTTCTCGCGCGCCACCACCTTATACACCATGGAAGAGGTCGGTGCCCCGGAGCCGGTCACCAGTTTGGTTCCCACCCCGTATGAATCCACGGGGGCCGCCGCTAGGGAGGCGATAGCGTACTCGTCAAGGTCGCTGGTGACCGTAATCTTTGTGTGCTCGTTCCCTAAAGAATCGAGCAGCTCACGCACTCGCTGCGCAGTTGCCACCAGGTCACCGGAATCCAGGCGTACCCCGCCGAGCTCCTCGCCCGCTAGTTCAACGGCGGTGCGTACCGCATTATCCACATCGTAAGTATCTACCAGCAAGGTGGTGCGTGCACCCAGCGAACGCAGCTGAGCTTCAAACGCTTCCCGCTCCGAGTCGTGAAGCAGAGTAAAGGCGTGGGCGCTGGTACCAACGGTTTCAAGCCCGTACCGGCGGCCTGCCTCAAGGTTGGAGGTTGCGGCAAATCCCGCAATAGCGGCGGCGCGGGCAGCAGATACCGCGGCGCGTTCATGGGCCCGTCGCGAACCCATCTCAATGCAGGGGCGGGTTTCGGCGGCGGCGCTCATGCGCGAAGCGGCAGAGGCGACCGCTGAGTCGTAATTTAGGATCGACAGCAGATAGTTTCAAGGACGCACGCCTGCGCGAACGTTGCCTCAACCTGCAGCACGGGGGAGTGGGGGAAGAATAACTCGCCCTCAGCGTAGCCGCGTACTGTGCCGGTGAACTCAAAATTTTCGAGATATTTCAGGGTTTGGGTGTTCACAATATTGCGGGCCGCCAAGAACGAGAGCTCTTCGTCATCGAAACGGAACTTATCGAGTCCTTCAAGAAAACGCCCTGTTCCAGCGAGCACCCCGTAGCGGCGGCCTGCTGGCAGTCGCCGGGTGAACACTTCGAAGGTGCACATGCGGTGAGCCGCCCCTGAGGCGAGCGCGGCCTGCAGCATAGTTAATTCATAATGGTCGGTGAGCAGTGAGGTTGTTGCCATACACCTCATTCTAGAGGGGTGGGCGGCTCAAAACAGCATTGTGAAGGTGTGTTGTCCATGACATACGGTAAAAATGACCATAAGAGTTCGCTGTGAACCGAAACCCATAAAAAATAAGGGAAGCAGGCAGATTATGCGGTACAATCGGCCCCATGAGTAGCACGCCCGCCCACACCATCATCACCCCGCCAGTGCTGTCTGCACACACACTCGGTGAAACCGATCTTGATACCCACTTGAGTGACTCACTTGAACTCAATACGCCGTGGCAAGTGATCGTGTGGAACGACCCCGTGAACCTCATGACCTATGTGTCCTATGTTTTCCGTTCACACTTTGGGTTCAGCCGTGCTCGCGCTGAAGAACTTATGCTCCAGGTGCACCATAACGGTAAAGCCATAGTATTTACCGGCAGCCGTGAAGAAGCCGAAAAACATACCCACGCCATGCACGGCTGGGGGCTGCAGGCAACCTTCGAGAAAGTTGATAACTAATGGCGCGCGGCTTCAAAAACACCCCGCGCGGGTACACTGCGTATTTCGAAAAACCCGAGCTGCTTCTCATCCGCGACCTCGCCGAAGACATTGTTGCCCTGCTGCAGCCCGAAACCGGGCAAGACGCCGACCCGCTGGATGCACTTATCGGTATCACCGACAACCCGCAGGTGCCCACCGACCCCGCCGTATCCCGTCTGCTGCCGGTCGGCAGCAGCGACGAAGAAGCAGCCGCAGAATACCGCCGCTACACCGAACGCGACCTGCGTGAACGTAAAATCGCGAACCTTTCGATGCTCGCCTTCGATATCGAATCCGCCGACCTGCTCCTTGACGAAGAACACGCACGCGCTTGGGCATCGGCCCTCTCCGATATCCGCCTGGTGCTGGCCACCCGCCTCGACATTACCGACGATGCGCGAGCTGAAGAAATCCACCGGTACGTCGACTGGTCACAGATAGAAACCGAAGACGAATACCTGGCGATGGTGTACAACTTCATTAGTTGGGTGCAGGAATCGCTCATGAGCGCGCTGATGGACGGGCTGCACACCCCCTAACCCGGTGCACCCCGGTCGGTGCTGCCCCGTTGTGCAACGCCACAGGTGAACACAGTGCCCGCAGGTAGAAAAACGGGGAAAACACCCCGTAATATCCGTAATATAAAACCGCGCACCCGAGCGGAATACGTTTTAAGGCACCCAAACCGTAGAATGGGTTACGGCGCCTAAAACGGTACAACCACACAAAACCCCAAAACCCGATCTGGCCCTCAGACCTTGTGTTTGAAGGCAACAACAAAAGTGCAGGTAAAACCACAGTGAGCGAAAGCCACAATACGACCGAGCAAACCCACGCTCGCACCCCCTGGGGAACTCTCGCCCCCATCACCCCGAGCGCTTCCGCCCCTATCGGCGTCTTCGACTCCGGTGTGGGTGGGCTCACCGTGGCCCGCGCCATTATGGACCAGCTGCCGTATGAACGCATTATCTATGTGGGAGACACCGCCCACGGACCCTACGGACCCCTCAAAATAGCGCAAGTGCGGGCCAACGCCCTACGCATTATGGACGAGCTCGTGGACTCCGGCGTGAAAATGCTCGTCATTGCCTGCAACACCGCCTCGGCAGCCGTGCTCAGAGACGCCCGTGAACGGTACACCCGCCAGTATCATATCCCCGTGATTGAGGTGATTCAGCCCGCCGCGCGCCGCGCGCTCGCAGCAACCCGCAACCGCACCATCGGGGTAATCGCAACAGAAGCAACCGTCACCTCCCGCGCCTATGAAGACACCTTCGCCATCGCCCCCAACCTGCGCGTGCACTCGGTGGCCTGTCCCCGCTTCGTTGAATTCGTAGAGCGCGGCATCACCTCCGGACCCGAACTGCTGCAAACCGCCCAAGAATACTTACAGCCCCTCAAAGATGCGGGAGTGGACACCCTGGTGCTTGGGTGCACCCACTACCCGCTGCTGACCGGCGTCATCTCGTACATTATGGGTGAAGACGTCACCCTCGTCTCCTCCGCCGATGAAACCGCTAAAGACGTATACCGTGAACTGCTCACCGGCGGGCTCGAAACCCCGGTACTGAACAACCAGTTTGAACACGAATTCCTTGCAACCGGCCAGTCAGAAACCTTCGAACACCTAGCCCGCAGGTTCCTCGGCCCTGAAGTCACCAACGTGCGCCACACCTCCTCTGTCGCCGAACGGTTCCCCACCGGCTCACTCACCGCCCTCACCCCCGACATGATGAGCACTCACACCCGTATCGACCCGCAACTTATCCCCCACGAAGGACTAACCCCATGCGCCTGACCGTCATCGGATGCACCGGCTCGTTCCCGGGACCAAATTCCCCGGCGAGCTGCTACCTGCTGACCGCAACCGACCGCCACGGCCGCACCTGGCGGGTACTCATGGACATGGGCAACGGGGCGCTCGGGGTGCTGCAGCGGCATATAAACCTCGCCGATATTGATGCGATCCTCATCTCCCACCTGCACCCCGACCACTGCATCGACCTCTCCGGGCTGCACGTGGCCGTCAAATGGGATCCCGCGCGGCTGGCCCGCCGGGCGCATCCCCCTCTACGGTCCAGCGGACATTAACGAATACCTCTCAGCCACCCACGGGCTCGACCCCGACCCCGGCATGAGCACCGAATTTGAATACCACACCTGGACCGAAGGGCAGAAAGTGCGCATTGGCCCCTTCACCGTAGAACCGTTCCGGGTGATACACCCCGCCAAAGACCCCTACGCCCTACGCATTGAATGCAACACCGCCACAGAAAATATTCTGTTCGCCTACTCCGGCGACACCGACCTGTGCGACGGACTCATTGAGGCGGCACGCGGCGCCGACCTGTTCCTCTGCGAAGCTGCCTACCAGGAAGGGCGTGACGACGCGCTGCGCGGCATCCACCTGACCGGCAAACGTGCCGGGCAGGCGGCCCAAGCTGCGGGGGTACGCAACCTGCTGTTAACCCACCTGCCCGTCTGGAACGACCCAGATATTGCTCGTGCTGAAGCGAAAAGCGTGTTCACCGGATCCGTGGGGGTCGCCGAGGTCGCGGCAAGCTACCGCATCCACCCCCGGCCGAAACCGACCAACCCGCCCACCAGCACCCTGAACGTCATCGAACGGTTCGACTCGCACACCTCAAATATTGAGCTGCCACCCACCATGGACGACAACTAAACACCCCGCCCCACCGTACAAGACAGCGAAGGAGACACCATGAGCGAAAACACCCGCGAAGACGGCCGCGCCCTGTAACGAGCTGCGCCCCATCACCATAACCCGCGGCTGGTCACTTAACGCTGAAGGCTCAGCCCTGATCGAATTCGGCAACACCCGGGTGCTGTGCACCGCATCCTTCACTGAAGGCGTGCCCCGCTGGCTCAAGGGCGAAGGCAAAGGGTGGGTGAGTGCCGAGTACGCCATGCTGCCGCGCGCCACCGGAACCCGCTCATCCCGTGAATCCGTCAAAGGTAAAATCGGTGGGCGCACCCACGAAATTTCCCGTCTTATTGGACGCTCCCTCCGCGCCGTTATTGATATGGATGCCCTTGGAGAAAACACCATTGTGCTTGACTGCGACGTACTCCAGGCAGATGGGGGCACCCGCACCGCCTCCATTACCGGGGCATATGTGGCGCTCGCTGACGCCATTGGGTGGGCTAAACAGAACGGCCTGATCGCATCCGGTGCGAATCCTCTCACCGACTCCGTCTCGGCGATCTCGGTCGGTATTATCGACGGCACCCCCATGCTTGACTTGCCGTACACCGAAGATGTTCGCGCTGAAACCGACATGAATGTGGTGGTCACCGGATCGGGTAAATTTGTTGAGGTTCAGGGCACCGCCGAAGGTGCCCCGTTCGACCGGGACGAACTGAACGCGCTCCTTGACTTGGCGTTGGAAGGCACCGCCGAGCTTGCACAGATCCAGCGTGAAGTGCTTGGTACCGCATAAGCTGGCATCACACCATTCGGCAACTAACCAGGGGGAGAAGACGCATGGCAAAAATCGTTCTAGCAAGCCATAACCAGGGTAAACTGCGTGAGCTGCGCGAGATCCTGCGCGGGCGGATCGACGGGCTTAACGTAGAGACGGACGTGGTAGACGCCTCGGCTGTGCACGCCCCCGACGTACCTGAAACCGGGGTGAGCTTCGCAGAGAACTCCCTCATAAAGGCCCGCGCTATTGCAGAAGCAACCGGACTCATCGCCGTAGCCGACGACTCTGGGCTGAGCGTGGACGTGCTGGGCGGGGCACCCGGTATTTTCTCGGCGCGCTGGTCTGGGGTGCACGGGGACGACACCGCGAACCTTAACCTGCTGCTGCGCCAGTTAAGCGATATTGCCGATGAGCACCGGTCCGCAAAGTTCTGCTGCGCCGCTTCCTTGGCCGTGCCGGAAGCTGACGGCGGGTATGAGGCCGTCGAATACGGGGAACTGCCCGGGGTGCTCCTGCACGCCCCGCAGGGTGACGGCGGGTTCGGGTACGACCCGATCCTGCAGCCCACAGAACTTAACGGCGATAACGCCCTCTACGGCGGGGACTATGCCAGGCAATCGTGCGCACAAATACCGGCCGAGATTAAAAACTCCATAAGCCACCGGGCTCGCGCATTTGCCGCGCTCGTACCACACCTTGAAAAAGCCCTCACACACAAGACCGTCTAGCCTTGTGCACTGCCCACAGCGCGGTAATATGCCACCCGCACCAATAATTCGCGCAATGCTATGGTTTTCATGCGAAATGGGCCGAAAAGGCGCACAATAGGTAGTACAAGCCAACCACTCAACCTTCCTAAGGGCATTGATGATTGTACTGCTCATACTCATGCTTCTGCTGCTTGCGCCCGCCCTGTGGGCCTACATCTACATTTGGCGCGGGCTCAACCGGCGGGTTATAGCCGCCGTAAAAGTCGTTGACCCCATCATCACCCTGGGACCCTACGCGATGGGGGCGTGGGCGGCGCTGAGCGCGTGCGTGGCAGTCAATATATGGTGTGAAGGGCCAGCCCGTCTTATCGGTAATATCATCACCCTCACCATCGCGGTGGGCTGTGCCCTGTGGGCCGGGTTCTGGCTTCTAATGCACTGCCTCGGCGGGCAGACCCCCGGCAAAGCGGCCCACCTGGTGGCGTGAGGCGGTGGCCGCAAAATTCGCTTGGCGCAACCTGGAGTCCATGCCCGCCTACCTGGGGGCGCGCACCAGTATCCTGCCGGTGGCAAACCCGCGCATCGTCAAACCTTACAGCGGCTCGTGGACGCGCCCGATCGGGGCCACCATGGAGGGGTACCTGCCGGATGGCTCCCACACCGAAGGTTTCGACGAGCACGGGCGTAAAATGCCGCGAATCTACCCGGTAGGCCCCGAACCGACAGCATTCGAGGTGGCACGCTGGGGAAAATCCGTCAGCTCCGACCTGCTGCTGCACACTTTCCTCCCCACAGCCCCATTTGAGCGGCTGCGCATGGCCGGGACCATCACCGGGCCCTTCACATTCGCCGGTGCCGTACCGCACGGGGCCGTCACCAAATGGCCGCGACGCTCCGGGGCAAACCGGGCATTCGGCAACTATGCGCGGCTCGGCGAAATTACGCAGCGGCGCGTCGAACTGCTCGTAGACTACCGGCTAGTTGCCGCGTTACAGACCACCCGCGAAAGCTACGAGAGGCGGCACAGCTGGGTGCTGGCCTTTACCGATATCACCGCGGATGACCTCACCTTCGACACCAGCGACGACGGTAAACTGCAAATAGTGTTCGGGCAGGTTGGGGAAGACTACCCCACCCCCTGGGTGTTTACCGCCACCGTGAATGACACCCCCAGGCTGCGCCGAAAAATTATGCGCGCCATGCGTGAACGTAAAATCCTCAAACAAACCAGTGCCGAACTCATGGACTGGCATTTCCGGCCAAAACTTAGCGAATTCCCGCACGGGCCCATCCAGAATGAACTGCCTGAAGAGTTCTACTTTAAATCAAACCGGCTGATTGTGAGCCACCGCGAAACCTCCGCAAAAGGCGAAGGAGAGGCGCACTGACCCTCGCGCGGTAGCTTCCGCTGGGTAGAATAAACGGTATGGCTGAATTCACCCGAACCCCCGATGCATCCAGCGAAAAATACCCGCTCGCGGTGTGCACCGCCCTGCTATGCGCCGCTATGGGGGATGCCCTGGGGTACCCGCTGGAGCTGCTGAGCGCCAAAGAGATCGCAGCCCGCGGCCCCCTAACGGGTGAGAACGAACTCATCTTCAGCGACGACACGCAGCTAAGCTGCTACACCCTTGATGCGCTCACCGAAGTTCTGGAATGGAATAATCAAGGCACCCCCGCCGACGAACTGGCGTGCCTGTGGCTGGCGTATCTGCGCTGGTACCGGGGGATGGGGTTCACACCCGCAGCGCACGCACCGTTTTCCCTTGACCGCGAAATCGACACGAGTGCGCCCCTGACAGCCCGCGAAGGGCCGGGGCAAGCGACTCTGAGGGCTTTAGAGAGCGGCGAAATGCAGACGGTGGCACAAAATATTAACCCTGATGCGCTTGGGACGGGGGCGCTGGTGCGTTCCTGCGCTTTCGGTTTCCTGCCGGTAGCCCCCGAACGCACCGTAGTGTTACTGGCGGCGCGTGCGGCGGCACTGACCCACGGGCACCCGGAGGCCCTGGCATCAGCGGCGGCCTATGCGTTACTGACCCGTGATGTTCTAGCGGGTGCCTGCGGGTCTGAACAGGGCAAAAAGAACAGCATAGCCGATTCGGTGCGGCGCGTCATCGACTGGTGCGGCAGCCTCCCCGCGGAGGAGGCTTTCCCCACCGATGCGGCACTCACTCGCGAGGCGCTGGTGAAGGCGCTCGCCCTGCAGGACACCGAACCAACACCCGAAGCAGTCGCAGAGCACTTCGGCACCAACTGGTTATGCTACACAGTGTTGGGTATTGCGGTGTGGAACACTCTGTACTGTTCAGCCCGCATAAGCGCCCCCGGGGAAGGGCTTCAGGCGGGTCTTATGCGGGCGGTCTCGGCAGATTCCGACTCCGACTCGATTGGTGCCATTACCGGCACCCTGCTGGGTGCACACGTGGGTACACTCGGGGACACGCAGCCGCTACTTGAGAAGCTGCGCGGGGCCGCAGATGTGCGGGCGGTTGCCGACCGCTATATCACGCAGCTGGGGCAGACACCTAAAACGGACGTATGAGACACGCGCGCCTGGTGACCGTGCAAGATGCGTACCTATTGCTGCCGGTGCGATACTGGGAGGCATGAAAATACTGCACACCTCCGACTGGCATTTGGGCCGTACGTTCCACGGCACCTCGCTGCATGATGTGAGTGAGCGGTTCATTGATGAGCTGATCGCCACCGTAGCCGAAGAAAACATTGATGCTGTGCTCATTAGCGGAGACGTGTACGATAACGCCACCCCTTCCACGGAAACCATTCAGCTGCTCAACCGGGCACTCACCGGCCTGGTGGCTGCCGGGGCACAGGTTATTTTCAGCAGCGGCAACCACGACTCACCGCGCCGCCTGGGATTCGGGGCCGAACTGTTCGCCACAGCCGGGGTGCATATTATGACCCGGTGTGAGCAGGCCTGGCAGCACCCGGTGATCCTCAGCAAAGACGGGGTGCGTGTGGGTGTATACGCCATCCCATACCTGAACCCGCGCTATCACGGCCCTATTCTTGGGGCGGAACCCACACACGCGGGAGTGCTGGGCGCCGTGACTGAGCGCATCCGTGAAAATATTGCTGAACTCCGCAAGGAGGGCGGCTTAGACTACAGTATTGTGCTCGCCCACGCCTTTATAACCCGTGCCCCCGCCGCACGGGAGCAAGAGGACACCGGTGGGGAGCAGGCCGCCCTAACGGAGCCAGCCCGCTCTGATTCGGAGCGGGATATTAGCATCGGCGGGGTGGAGGCGGCACCCGCCAGCCTTTTTGACGGTATAGACTACACGGCGCTGGGGCACCTGCACGGGCGGCAGCGGGTCAGCGACACTATACGCTACAGCGGCTCACCGCTGGCGTTTTCCTTCTCGGAAGAGAACCATGTTAAGGGTGCCTGGCTGCTCACCCTCACCCGCGACGCCGGTGGGGTCAGCGCCAGCATCGACCCCATCAACTGGGATACCACGCTACACCTAAAAACCCTGCGCGGAACCCTCACCGAGCTTTTGAACAACCCCGCGTTTGAGCCCTATGAGGACGCTTTCTGCCGTATCTACCTGGAGCAGGAGAACCGGCCGCTGAACCCTGTTGAGCAGCTTCGCAAACGGTTCCCGCATATTGCGTCCTTCGAATTTCGCAGCACTGTCGAACAGGTACAGCGCAGCCCCTACCACCGCACCCGTGAAAATATTACCCCGCAGGTGATGTGCCGCGAGTTCTACGCCTACGTGCGTGGGGCTCCTTTGAGCGAGCGTGAAGAAGAAATACTCACCGCAATCATTGAAGAAGCCACCGAACCCGGCGGTGACGCCGCAGACAGTAAGGCATCCGCATGCTCATCCACCGACTAGAGTTCCGCGCCTTCATGGCGTACCCCCACCACGAAAAAATCGATTTTGAGCGGCTTAACGACGCCGGTATATTCCTGCTGAACGGCCCCACCGGCGCCGGTAAAACCACGGTACTGGACGCCATCTGTTACGCGATCTACGGCACTGTCTCGTCTCAACGGGCCGAAAGCGAGCTGCGTTCCATTTTCGCTGACCGTGATGTGGCGCCTTTTGTGGAGCTGGAACTGACGGTGCAGGGGCGGCGGTTACGTATTCACCGCACCCCCGCCTGGATGCGCCCCAAAAAACGCGGCACCGGGCTAACACAGGAGAAAACCACCCACCATGTGAGCAGGCTGCGCCCCGGGGCAGACCCGCTGGAGGCCGCCAGCTGGGAGGAAGTCGGCAACCGCCACCGTGAAAGCGCGGAGTACGTGCAGACCCTGATCGGGCTCACCCGTGAACAATTTCTGAAGGTTATGCTGCTGCCGCAGGGGGACTTCTCGAAGTTTCTGCGCACCGTGGGGCGAGAACGCCAAGAACTACTCAAGAAACTGTTCCCCATCGAAACGTATGAACGTATTGTGGAGCGCTTGAATGAGCTTGCGCGTCAGGCACACGACCGGGCCCATGACGCCGCCCAGGCGCTGGATACGTTACGGGATGAGGGGGTGAACTCTCTAGCACGTCTAAAACAGCAGCTACCGCCGCTTGACGAAGAACCCGCAGCCGCACCCGAGGAAGAAGCAGTCCGGACGGTAACGGACGGTCATAAGCCGCACGAGCAGGGGCAAGAGCCGCCCGCGATTGACCCGCGGCAGCTTCCCGCCGCAGAGTTTACGGACTGGGTGCGGCACCAGCTGACACTCACCCTGCGGGGTGGGGAGGCGGAAGATACCCGCCGCGCCAGCATTGAGCAGTGTATTGCTGCACAGCGTGAGAAACTGCATGAACTAACGGCTCTGAGCCGTGACTGGGCGGAATATGAGAGCCTCACCGCCGATAAGGAACGCCTCGAAGAACAGAAAGCAGGACCGCCACGCCGATAAAACCACTCTTGAGACAGCCCGCGCCGCCGAACCCGTGCACAGCGCCCTCACCCGCGCTGAAGCCGATCAGGCAGCGAACGAGCAGGAGCTCACCGGCGCCGTCAAAAAAACACCGTGCGGCACATGACATCGCCGAAACCCAACTAGGGATCCTAAAGCCTGGCCCCGGCGGGAAAGGAGCCCTTAGAGGCCCACGCCTACCGGCTCACCGCAGCAGCGACGCAACCCCACAACGTGGAATATGAGGAACTAGCCACGCTCATTAGCTCCTGCCTGTCGGAGCTCAAAGGGTACCGTAAAGACGACCAGGCGCTCACCGCGGCCCGCGCTGAACAGCGCAGCGCCGAAGAGACGTACACCACCGCCTGCGCGGCCGTCACTACGTTGACCGAAGAGACGCATCAGGCGGTTACCGCAAAGGAGAAGGCCGGGCAAGATCTTGACGCCTTCGCCGGGGTGGAGGAGTCCCTAGCCCGGGCACAAACCGCCGCCGCTGCTGCGCGGGAAACGCTGGAACAGGCGCAGCGGCACGCCCAGCGCCTTGCCGAGGCGTCAGCGGAGGTGCAGCGCACAGAAACCCTGTACGCAGCCGCCCATGCCGCCGCTAATACGGCACGTCAGCGCGTTACCGAGCTCAGCAGTGCACGCATGAGCCAGGCGGCGCTGAGCTTGGCGAAGAACCTGCAGCAGGGCCAAGAATGTATGGTGTGCGGTTCGCGCCAGCACCCCAACCCCGCCACCGGTGCTCCCAATGAAACCCTCATCGAACAGACTGATATTGATGCGGCCTGTGAGGCGTCGGATGCGGCGAACGCAGCTGAATCCGCCGCGCACTCGGCACACACTAAGGCGCGCACAGTGCTGGAGCAGCTCACCGAAACCAGCGCCGTAACCCCTCAGGCTGCTGCTGCACGCCTGAGCGAGGCGGAGCACGCCCTCACCTCCGCCGAACAGACGCACACCGCGAAAACAGGCTGCGCAGCAAAAACTCAAGGCCTTAGAACAGCAGCTTGAGGTGCTCGCTGAGAAAAATACTGAGGCTGCCCGGACGCAAGCCGCAGCCCGCGCTCAGGCTGAGGCCGCCCAGGAGCGTGTTACGGCGCTGGAAGCATCCCTGGAACCGGTGCGCGCCCGGGCAGATTTCACCCAACGCATTGAGGCCCTCGAACGCTACTTTAGCGCCGTGCGGGCAGCCGAAACTGCTGTCACCCGTGCGGAAGAAGCCGCTAAACGCGCCGCGCAGAGCACCGCTGGGGCACAGGCCGCACTGGAAGATTCCCCCTTTGACACAGTTGAGACTGTGCGCGCTGCCGTGCTGTCGGGTACCGAGCAGAAGGCTATTCAGGAGCGCCTTACCGAGTATGAGCGGCAGCTGACCCGAGTCTCTTTCGGCTCTTGAGCGTGAGGCTATGCGCGATATTGCGCGGCGTGCAGCCGCCGGGCAGAGCGTCCCCCGAAGCGGCAGAACGTGAGAAAGTGAGCGAGCGTATTAGCGGTTTGGAGAAAACCCGTGATGAGCTGCTGGCTCGCCACACGCTGCGTGAGAGTGGTGAAGAGCATCTTAAGGAGTTCATTGTACGGTTTGAGAAGCAGCATACCCGCAGCGCCCAGGCTATCGCACGTCATGAGCTGTACGGTTCGCTGGCGGCGGTGGCGAGCGCATCCTCCACGAATAATACCCGCCGGATCGACTTGGTGAATTATGTGCTTGCAGGGCGAGTTTCAGGCTGTGGTGCGGGCCGCTTCGGCGCATTTGAAGCAGATGAGCGGCGGCAGGTTTACCCTGGTGCATAGCGAAGATAAGGAAGCTAAAGAACGAACCAGCCTGGGGCTGGGGGTGCGTGTTTTTGATACGTGGCAGGGCACCGACCGCCGCACCGCCTCGCTCTCAGGGGGTGAGACGTTCATGGCCTCACTCGCTCTTGCATTGGGGCTGGCCGAGATTGTGCAGGAAAACAATGGCGGGGTTGAGATCGACACTCTGTTTATCGACGAAGGTTTTGGTACTCTTGACGGTGAAACCCTAGAGCAAGTGATGTCCACTATTGATGGTTTACGTGAGAATGGCCGCACTATCGGGCTGATTTCGCATGTTGAAGAGATGAAGAATCGTATCCAGGCGCAGGTTGTGGTGAGTAAGGGGCAGGGCGGCTCAACTTTACGGGTAGACTTCTAGTAGCGGTTTTTCCGCTCTGTCCTACTGCACGGAAGGCATCCTATGCATAATTTTTCTGGCCCGGAACTCGGCAAGAGCGCCGGTGTTCTTCGGTCCTATTCCAGACCGAGTTTTACGGAGCCTGTCGATTTTGTATTAGATGATTATCCGCGTAGTTCAATGATGTGGGGCAGTATCCGTTTTACACTGCGTAAGCAGTGGCGGAATTTTCGCCGTAGTCACCGTGTGGGCAGGGCGCTTCTGTGGCGGCAGCTGCGTTCGGACGGTTTTGCGAGACTCCTGCTTGATGTGCTCATGCACCTGCCCGTTGTGCTGGTCGGTATTTCTCTTTTTATTATTGTCACTAACCATAGTTTTAGCGTTCACCTGAGTGGCTACTCGGTGGGCGCGGCTGTTTTTGCTTTTGCGTGCACTAGCCTCATGACCTCGGTCATGACGCGGTTTATTGGTATCCGCTGGCTGCTGGGCATGTATGCGGTGGTTAATATTCCCGCGCTCGTGTACCTGTCACATTTGTCGGGGGGGGGGGAGTGTCGGCACCACCGAGTATGCGCTCATGTGTTTGGCGGTGGGGGTTACGATACCGCCGTGGTCGGTGCTGAGCCAGCGGCACCGTGCGCATAACACCGAGTTTGCGGGTAATGGGCCGGTGGTGATGGCCTGGTCAAATATGCTGAACCTGTCGATGTACCCTCTGGCTGCGCTTTTAACTCTTCCCGCAATGTACTATGGCGGCGGCCGTGCTGGCCTGTGGGTTACCGCCGCTTTGGATGTGCTTCTGATTGCTGCAGTGCTTTTCACCCCGTCGCTGCTGCCGGGGTCTTGGCCCCGAGCGGCCGTTACCGCCGCACCGACTCCTTCGGCGGCTTCGGCGCTGCTGCAGCACCCTGAGACTCAGCTCCCGCATACCGGGCGGGGTGTGCATGTTAATGTGCTGAAGCTGCTGCTGGTGTTGGGCACGGCGATGCTTGGGGCGTGCCTGGGGTCGGCGGCCACTGGCCTTCTGGGTATGGTGATGTCCTATGATTCGCTCTACCTGTACCCGGTCATGATTGCGGTGGGTACGGGCGTTATAGTGGTGGTGGCTGTGCCTATTCTGCTGGGCGGGTTTAGGATTGTGCCGTGGCAGGGCTGGCTGGTAAGTGGCGTGACACTGGTTTTCGCGGCGATGCTGCTGCCTGCCTCCAGCAGTATTGAGGGCACTACTGGGGCGCTGGTGCTATTTGGTGCGGCGTTGGGGGCGTCGCTGGCGGGGCAGTCGTTGAGTCTGTCGATGCTTATGGGGCATTCGCCCGATTCTCAGGTTAGTTTTATTGCCCGGTCAATGTCTGCGGTGGGTATTACGATGGGCAGCATGTGGGGCGGTTTCTTGGGTGATTCGCCGTACTACCGTAATGCTTTTATGGTGCCGATTATTGCGGCGTGCCTATACCTGGTGCTTGGGCACGTGTTTGGGTATGTGTGGCGTCTTGACTATGAGGAGCATTTGGAGCCGCTGCCTGAAGCTGATTAGTGCCCGCAACCGGCTGGTGTTTACGTCAAATTGTTTGTTCCCCGCTCACCCGCAATATGCGGTGTGGCGGGGAACAAACTGTGTGAGGGGGCGCTGGCTGGCGGCGCTTTGGTTTTACAGTTTCTTACGCTGCCAGCGTTGCTTTAGTGCCCGCGTTTCTTCCAGGCGTCGAGGTCGGGTGCCTCCACGCCGATGCCTGTGGAGTCTCCGTGACCGGTGAGAACCGCAGTGGATTCGGGCAGGGTGAGCAGCTTCGACTCGATGGAGTCGATAATAGTGTCGAAGTCGCTGTAGGAACGCCCCGTCGCTCCAGGGCCGCCCTTGAAGAGGGTATCGCCCGAAAAGAGTACACCTTCGCTGTTTTCCCAGCTGAGTTCAGGTGCATAGAAGCAGACCGAGCCGGGGGAGTGCCCGGGGGTGGCGAGCACCTGCAGCTCGGTAGCGCCAACACTGATTTTCTGCCCGTCGTGCAGGGGCTCGTCGAAGTCCCAGGAGGGGTACACCATCTCCCAGAGCACCCGATCCTCAGGGTTCAGGTAGACGGGTGCTTTGAAGCGCTCGGCGGCTTCCTTCGCGGAGCGAATATGGTCGTCGTGGGCGTGGGTGAGTAGAATCTTCTCGACCGTGCGCCCGGCAACCTTTGTTGCGATTTTATCGACGTCATGCGCGGGGTCAATGATTGTCACACGCTGGTCATTCCCAATAATCCACACGTTATTATCGACTTCCCAGGTGCCGCCGTCGAGTGAGAACGTCCCGTGGGTAACAACCCGTTCAATAGCTTCAGTCATTAGGGGTTCCTTTCCCGGTTTTAAAGTTCCACCACGGAGCGCAGCACACGACCGGTTTTCATGGTTTCAAAGGCATCATTGACGTCTTCCAGCTTAATACGCTCGGAGACAAAGCCGTCCAGATCGAGGCGGCCGAGCAGGTACTGGTCCACGAACTCGGGGAAGTCGCGTGAAGGCAGGGTGTCACCGTACCAGGCGCTCTTAATGGAGCCGCCGCGCCCGAAAACCTCATCCAGGGGAATATCCCAGGTGATGCCAGGCTCAGGGACCCCCACAAGTACCACGCGCCCGGCAAGATCGCGTGCCTCGAAAGCCTGTTTGAAGGTGGGGGCGATACCTACCGCATCTATTACCAGATCCGCACCAAACCCGCCGGTCAGCTCCCGGATAGCCTCGATTGGGTCTACCTTGGCGGAGTTCACGGTGTGTGTTGCACCCTGCTGACGTGCGCGTTCAAGTTTATCGTCATCAATATCAACGGCGATAATGGTCGTTGCTCCGCCCAGCTGCGCCCCGGCAATTGCAGCGGTACCCACACCACCGCACCCAATAACGGCCACAGATTCTCCGCGCTTGAGCGCACCCGTATTGAGAACGGCACCCAGGCCAGCGGTCACACCGCACCCAAGCAATCCAATAGCGGCGTACTGTTCGGGGGAAATATCGGCGGTAATTTTGGTGCACTGGCCCGCAGCGACCAGGGTTTTTTCGGCGAAAGAGCCAATGCCTAAAGCAGGAGTGAGCTCGGTGCCGTCCTCCAGGGTCATTTTCTGGGTAGCGTTATGGGTCGCAAAGCAGTACTGCGGCTCGCCCTTACGGCACGCACGGCATTCACCGCAGACCGCACGCCAGTTCAGGATGACTAAGTCTCCGGGAGCAATATCGGTTACGTCATCGCCAACTGCCTCCACTACGGCAGCTGATTCGTGCCCCAGCAGGTAGGGGAATTCATCGCCCACACCACCGGCAACATAGTGGTGATCTGTCTGGCACACGCCGCAGGTAAGAACTTTCACGAGTGCCTCGCCCTGACCGGGGTCTGGCACGTTAATGGTGGTCACGGTGACGGGTTCGTTCTTGGCGAGCGCTACAACTGCTTTAACTTTGTGCATGTTGTTCCTTAGGGGTTGGGCTTCTACCACAACGGCAGATAAAAGAATATTTATACGTTTATTCTAAGGTCTGTGCCCTTGCCGCAACAGGTAGACTCGCATTCGGCGAACACATCCCCCGCTGTGTGGGGTCTTCCTCAGATCGGGGAGGACTATACCTTGGCGGCTGCTTCCGAGTCTTGGGAGAACGCCAGGGCCGCCCGGCGGAAACACCGGCTGTAAGGGCGTTCACGTGGTCCCTTCCGGGTAAGAGAAGCAGCTCGTTTTGGGGGTTGTCGGATGCAACCATATCGTAGAGTTCGTGGGCGTCTGCGGCCACGTTGTCTTCGGTACCTACGGCCATGAGAATGGGGCAGCGTGGGCGTTGTCCGCCCCGTATGGCGTCCGGGTCGAAGGGGGCGAAGGAGAGGGCCACAAATCGGTGGAGCGCCTCCTGCCGGATGGGGGAGGAACTAATGATGCTGGTGAACGCCTGCAGCGTTTCGGTGTCATCAATGGTGCCTCCGTCAAAGAGCACCTTTAAGTCCTGAAGATGGTCGCACAGCGGCAGCCCGCCCAGCACGAGGGAAGCTACCAGGTGCGGGTGAGCGACCGCTAAATCCCATCCCAGGTGCGCCCCGAAGGAGAATCCCACCACGTGCACGGGGTGCCGTTGCGAGGTGGTGTTGCCGCTTTCTTGGAGGCCATCTAGCAGACGGGTGAGTGCTTCGACGAGCGCTCCCATCGCATCGGTGGTGTCTGCCCCATCAGGCGCAGGGGCCAGGGTTCCCACCTGCACGGCTGTTTCTGGCGGCAGTTTGGCCGCTACGGAGAACGAGGGGTCTTTGAGCCAGCCCCGGCCGTGGTACGGCAGATCAACGGCGATCACGGTGTACCCTGCACGCAGGTATTGGCGCACCCACCCGGTACCGCCCCAGAGCTGGTCGCCGCGGGTGGCGAACCCGTGAATCATGAGCACCAGCGCCTGCTGCGTGGGGTGCTCGGGCGTGTAGACGGTGTATTCAAAGTTGGGGATCGTGTGGGTCATAATCCCTATTTTCGCATTCTTTGGGGCAGCCCATGATCACCCCTGTAGTGGCTTTCAGAAACCCGTTACGGGTGCGTCGGCAGCAGAATTCACAGGCGCCAGGCGCCGGTTTGTGATTGCCCCGTGTACGTCCCAGGGCCTGGGGGGGTACTTACCGGCGGCACATAAATCCGTCCGTCCATCCCAAACCCTGCACCGGAAGCGGACACTAGAAAAGCGTGGGCTGGTTGGGGTCTTCATCGGGTCCGTCGGGGTTATCCGTCTGGGTATCTGCCTCGGATAATGTGGCAGAGTCGGAGGGTTGGTTGGTGTTTTGGGAATTATCAAACATGCCGCGCACCTGGTCTGCTTTGCCCTGTACCTGTTCGAATGTTGCGGTGACTTTCTGCGATACCTGCTGGGCCAGCGACGGTCCTTTGGGCTTGGGCATGATTTGCTGTCCCCCGGACTTGCGCTGCAGCATATTGGCCTGCGATATGAGCGTCTCATTCTTATGATCTAGTATTTTGAGGGCGCGGTCATCACGCACCTCTACTCGAATAATGTCTTCTGAGTGCTCTCCGGCAACTAACTGCCGCATCCGCTCAATTTCGGCGTCTAGGTGCGCGCCGTAGAGGAGCATATTGTTCATAATCCAGGTGAAGAGCAGCATAACGATCACACCACCGATCAGGCCATAGGTGGCGTTATATTTACTGAAATTATCGGTGTAGAGGGTAAAACCGAAGCCGCCTAGGGCCATACCGGTCAGAGCCACGAACGCTCCGGGACTCATCCGGCGCATTTTTTCGTGGCGAATATTTGGGGTGGCCGTGTACAGCATGGCGATAAGCCCTACAGCCGCCAGGAAGATGAGTACCCAGCGCCCATTGAGCCAGAGCACTTTCACCAGTTCTATGTCAACGTGAGGCGGCAGGTGAGAACCAATAATGTTCAGCACATCCACCCCCAGCAGCAGCATGAGCATCATCAGCACCGCCAGTACCACTACGGCCGTGGTGATGAGTATATTGAACGGTATAAGAACCCACACGGGGCGGCCTTCACGCACCCCGTAGATGCGGTTAATGGCGCGCCCGAAGGAACTAATATAGCCCGAGGCAGACCAGAGGGCGCTCAGAATACCGATAAGAAGCGCAATACCTGCGCCCTGGCCGTTGGTGAGCTGCCGGATAGGGTTTTCGACGATACTGTACATCTGCTGCGGCGCGTTTTCTTGCAGAAATTCCAGGATGACCGTGGCACTTTCCTGGCCCTGCCCGACAATACCGAGAAGAGAGACGAAGGCCAGCAGCCCCGGGAAGATAGACAGCACCGTGAAGTAGGTGAGTGCGGCCGCAGAATCGGTTCCGTTGCTGCTCAGGAAGTTAAAACCTGCACGTCGAAAAATGTGGCTGATGCTTCCCCGGGGGAAATCTTTCAGACGCACCTGCGCGGTTTTTGCCGGGTGCTGGTCAAACTCTAAAGCTGTTTCTGTATTCGTACCGTTATCCATAACGGAAAGGGGCCCTTCGTGTGTGCGGGTTCGTTTCCCACATCATACCTGAGAGCAGGCCCCGCTGTGGCAGCCGTAACCCTGGTGCCTGAGCGGGTGCAGTAGGAAAGCCCCCGGGGACAGGTTCACCCTGTCCTCCGGGGGCGTGCGTGGGTAGTTAGCGGAATCTAGTTGTAGATGCCCAGAACCTTCGCAGTGTATCCCATGAGCTCATCGGCTAGAGACGGGTTATCATTGAGCTTCATCCCGTACCCGGGCACCAGCTCACGGATACGCGGCTCCCATGCGGCCATACGGGAGGGGGAAGCAGCGGTTGAGCAGGTTCAGCATAATCGGTGCCGCAGTCGATGCGCCAGGGGAAGCACCCAGCAGTGCCGCCAGTGAACCATCGGAAGCTGAAACAACCTCGGTACCGAACTGCAGCACGCCGCCTTTCTTCGCGTCACGCTTCATAATCTGCACACGCTGACCGGCGGTAATGAGCTCCCAGTCGTCCCCCACGGCTTCGGGGTAGTAGCGGTGCAGCGCACCCAGCCGCGCCTCACGGCTCTTGAACAGTTCAGTGACCAGGTACTTCACCAACGAAGTGTTCGCGGCACCGGCACGAGTCATGGGGTACACGTTATTCAGCCGTACCGACAGCGGCAGGTCGAAGTATGAGCCCTGCTTGAGGAAGTTCGGTTTGAACCCCGCGTAAGGGCCGAACATGAGAGAACGTTTGCCGTCCACATAGCGGGTATCAAGGTGCGGCACTGACATGGGCGGCGCACCTACCGACGCCTGACCGTACACCTTCGCATTGTGCTGGGAGGCGGTTGCCTCGTTGGTGCTGCGCAGGAACAAGCCAGAGACCGGGAAGCCGCCGTACCCTTTGCCTTCTTCGATCCCAGACTTCTGAAGCAGGTGCAGGGCGCCGCCACCGGCACCGAGGAACACGAACTTCGTGTGAACCGTCAGCGGCTCTTCCTTATTGATGCGGTTCTTAGCCTGAATAGTCCACGAACCATCGGATTCGCGGGACACATCAGTCACCTGGTAGCCGTAACGCACCTCAACACCGTGGGTTTGCAGGTAATCCACCATGCTCTTGGTGAGGGCACCGAAATCAACATCGGTGCCTTCGGGCGCCCACGTGGCGGCAATCGGTTCGTCTGCGGCTCGGCCCGCAACGGTCAGCGGCGCCCACTCAGCGATCTTGTCCCGCTCGGTTGAGAATTCCATCCGTTCAAAGAGTTTCTGGGTGCGGAACGCCTCATAACGGGCCGCCAGGTACTTTGAGTGCTCATCCCCGAATACCAGCGACATGTGCGGCACCGGGTTAATGAACGAGTTATCCGGCAGGATGCCCTCGTTCACCAGGGAGGCCCAGAACTGGCGTGACACCTGGAACTGCTCGTTAATGCCCAGCGCCTTAGCGGGGTTTACAGTGCCGTCGGGTCCTGCGGGTGCGTAGTTCAGCTCGCACAGGGCGGAGTGGCCGGTACCCGCGTTATTCCAGGGGTTTGTTGACTCCTGCGCCACTTTATCTAGACGCTCAAGAAGAATGATGTTCCAGGAAGGCTCAAGTTCCTTCAAAAAAACGCCTAAAGTGGCGCTCATAATACCGCCGCCTACGAGGACGACATCGGTGCGTTCAGTACGTGCTCCCACAGATACTCCCAAATCTCGGTGTTTCCCACCGTCAGTGGTGGTTAACAAGCGCTTGCCAATACTTCTAGGGTACTCCTCTTTCACCATTTAGCGGCTACCGGCAAGAACCATGAAGTAGTGATACAGCTCTCGTGCGAGCCGTGAGGTAGACACGGAAGAGCCGCCTCTAGGCCACCGTAATCTTCGTAAAATACTCAATAGCGTTCTGCTCGGTCACATACCCCCGCACGTCACGGCTAAGAGCCACGTTCGAGGTCACGTTCATGAGCGGAACCCCCGGCATGTACTGAGCCAGTAGCGTGCTCACCTGCCGATACCTGGAGCGCTGATCTTCCACGTTCTCCGCCGAATCGGCATCTCGAATATCGCGCATAATCTGCTCAAGTGAGGGGGGCCGGGTCAATATGCGCGGGTTTAACCGTTGGTGTTGGTGATGGGGTCGGTGAGGGCTGCCCCTGCTCACCTTCGGCAGGTGATGCACTGGGGCTCGCCGACTCGCTCTCAGAGGCGGAGGGGGAAGCCGATGCACTCGCTGAGGCCGAAGGCTGCGGGCTCGCGGAAGCCGTGGCGGAAGAAACAGGGTTTTGCGCGGTCTGGGGGAGAGACTTAGCCCGGTTGGGGTCTTTTTCGTTGAGCCACTGTGCTACCAGCAGGGGCGCGAGCACGGGCCCCAGAAAAGCGTACGGGTCGCGGTAGGCGCCGTAGAAACCGCCCAGAACCATGCCGCGTTCGGCCCCGTTGCTGCGGGCCTTCTCACAGTATTCTGCCCACCCAAGCGGAACGGGTTTAATGTTCAGACCCACCTCAATGAGCGAGCCGATCAGCTGCGAGTAGATTACCTGCGGGGTGCTCATCCATGGCAGTGAAACATCTACCGGGTAGTAGCATTCGATCGCCTCGTTTTTGTAGTTTGCGGCGGCCAGCAGCGATTGGGCGGTACCGGTATCACGGCGGTAGTAGGGGTCAACAAGTCTTCGTCGCGGGTGCGGAATAGTGCGGGGAGGTACCCCAGAGCATCACTGGTGCCTTGTAGATAGTAGGGGACAATGGTGCCGCGCTCTACGGCTCGGGCAATTGCGCGGCGCACCGAAATGTTTTTGAGCACCGGGTGTTCAAGGTTGAAATCAAAATACACCAGCGAGAACGGGTCACGGGTGGGGGTCAGGTACCCCTCACGCACCAGTGGCGCCAAGTCGTTCCTGCTCACCTGATCGCAGGCATCGATTTTACTGGCAACCAGCGAGTAGTAGCGTTTGTCAGATGATGAGAGCGTGTGGAACTGTATTTCGTCCAGCTCAACCTTGGTGTTATCTCGTTTAAAGTGTTCGTTACGCACCAGCACGGTGCGCGCCTGTTCGAAGGACTGCACCTTAAAAGCGCCAGTGCCTACAGGGTGGTCTTTAATCCGTGAATTCTCGTCCAGGCAGTTGGGGGAGAGGATACCGAAGGCGGGCTGGGTGAGCATCCGCAAAAATGCGAGAGAGGGACGGCTGAGCGTCATGACGATTTTGCCCTCACGCTCCTCAACTGACTGCAGCAGCGGCTGGTGGCGGTATGTGGCGTGTTCTTTCTGCGTCGAGTTGTGAGGTGCCGCCCCGGAGGCGCTGGCGCTCGGCTCGGCGGATGCGCTCGCTGTGGGGTCTGCGGTGGGCTGCGGGGATTCGGCGGGGAGGCGCTGCCTGTTGCCGTGGGCGTTGGTGTGGCAGAGGGGCTTTGCTGTTTCGTCTCTACCTTTTCAGCGGTCCCAAAACCCCACCCGTAGAGCGGAAAAAGCGGTACGCACAGGTGCGCGGTGTCGGTATTGGTAGCTAGGGCACGCCAACGGTCGGCGTTGCGCAGCACCGCACCGGTGTTGAGTGCAGCACCGTCACTGAACTTCACGTTCTCACGGAGGGTGAAGGTGTAGGTGCGTCGGTCGTCGGAGATGTCCCATGAGGTAGCTAACGCCGGTTCGGGTTCGCCCGTATAATGGTTCGCCGCCACGAGCGGTTCCAGGATTTGGGAGGTGATACGGGTGGTGCTGGTAACCGGCGCCAAGGCCGGGTCGAGGGACACGGCCGGGGCGCCTTGGGCGAAACGGAAAACACGGTGTTCACCGTCCTGACCCCCGCTTCCTTTGCGCGAGTCGCAGGCTGCGAGCGTAAACCCACATGTGAGTAGGGCACCCAAGCGCAGTGCATCGCGGCGGCTGACCCGGGTTGGGGGTAGCGGTGCTGTGGGCATCGGGTGCGTCCTTTCGGCTATATGGGTTGGGGCGCCCGGTGCGGGCACTGCGGTACCGATAGATGTCTGCGGTGAGAAATCTTTAGTCGGAACTTTCAGCATACCGCTTACAGGGTTCGCCGTATAGAAGATTAACCGTGTGCTGCGTTGAATCCTCAGACAATCTTCAGGTTCGAAAGTGGCGGCAGATACATCCGTGGGCTGGTACTGCCAGAGGGAACCTCTCGGGGTGGGCAGTTCTTTAAAATATGTGGTTTGTGTTACCGGGCTGAAAAGTATTGTCGCTATGTTCCTATTGTTTGATAGCGCTATGCGCTGCGTTCAAGGAGCTCACGTAAAGAGCCTCCGACCATTGCGGACGGAGGCTCTGAAATAAAGAATATGGTGCGCGAGGGGGGACTTGAACCCCCACGCCGTAAGGCACAGGAACCTAAATCCTGCGTGTCTGCCAATTTCACCACTCGCGCGTGATGCCAGTGCTAAACCAACGTATGCAAGTCTACACTAGCGGCAAAAGGGTTCACAAATAGCGTGAGCGGTGGCGCAGCGGGGCGCCTCCCCCGCAATAGGGGATGCTAGTGCTATTTGGGGTCAATGCCCATATCGCGCCGTAGTTTTGCTACGTGCCCGGTGGCTCGCACATTGTACTGGGCAATCTTAATGGTGCCCTGCTCATCAATGACGAAGGTTGAGCGAATAAGCCCTTCGTACACTTTCCCGTAGTTCTTCTTCTCGCCCCACGCGCCGTATGCTTCGGCCACGGCGTGGTCGGCGTCGGACAGCAGCGGGAAGGTGAGCTCTTCGTTCTGGGTAAATTTCTTGAGGGCGGGCAGCTTATCGGGTGAGACACCCAGCACCGTGTACCCGAGTGAGGAGAACGACGCCAGGTTATCCCGAAAGTCACATGCTTCTTTAGTGCACCCGGGGGTGGACGCCTTGGGGTAGAAGTAGAGGATGACGTTCTGCCCCCGATAGTCGCTGAGGGAGCGGGTGGTTCCATCCTGGTCTTGTAGTGTGAAGTCGGGTGCGGCGGTGCCGGGTTCCAAACGAGTGCTCACGGTGTGCCTTTCGGGTTATCGGGGCCAGAAGTGTCTTTACCACAAACCATCATGGCACGGCCTCAGGTGCGCCTCAAGATGAACGGGTCGAAGCTGTTTTCACTACTGCCCCCACACACCCCAGCTTTGGGGTGGCGAGTATCACCCCAACTGGATTTGCGAGGGTGAAGCAAGTGCCGTATAGTTTTTATCTGTCGCCAGCGGTGCTGGTGGATAAGTAAATAAGCGCCTCTAGCTCAATTGGCAGAGCAATTGACTCTTAATCAATGGGTTCTGGGTTCGAGTCCCAGGGGGCGCACACTATAGCGAGAACCCCGCCAGTATCGGCGGGGTTCTCGCCTATTTTTACTCTGTACCCGTGCTCTCGCAGCCAAGCGCGGTACCGGGTACATGCGGGTAGCCTGCTAAAAGGCGCACCCCCCCAAGCCGCGGGGTGCGCCATGAACCGGTGGCCGCACAGGACTAAAGCACAGGCCAGATAGTGGTCACGAACGTCCGGAAATCTTGCACATCCAGCGTCTGATCAATAGTGCCCGTACCAGCGTGCGTGGTAATCTCGGGCTTATCTAATAGCGTGAGCCTGAACCGGCTCCCATTAATAGACTCAAGCATAATAGTCAGGTTGTCATTCGTCAGGTGCGCATGCAGAGCGTTTGTGTTGTCGATGGTTGTTGCCGCACCTGCCGGGGTCACCTCAGGCATATGAATAGGTGCAATAATCACCTCATCCGGTGAATCCTGATAACCTACCAGAAAGCACTCTTGGTGATCCTCCTGAAGAGCCGCAATATCGGGGTTGCGGTAGGTAGCGGAACCGGTCGCATACACCAGGTTGTAGGCGCCGTAATTAATGATCTGATTATCAAAAGCAGGGTGCAGTACTCGGATTACTTGCTCTCCGGTTAGTTGTTGTGTGCCCTGTTGTTGATTGGCCTGCGCTACATCGGTGTCGGCCGTATTTTTCACATCGGTCATACCCCCAATTCTACCGGCAGGCGCGTTCTACGTCACCGTTTTATGTCACATAAACGCACTAATTTACTGGTGAAATACTCCGGTAGTGGTCGGCAGATAACACTTGCATCCCGTTCACAAGCCAACTTCTCAAAAAATACTGCAAAAAATTCGTTAAAACGGCACGGGAGATTTGACTCACGCACGCCAGCGCGCGAACATAGAAGGGTGCAAAAGCAACAGATGCAGCTGATTCTTAGCCTCGTAGTCGTCGCCTAGGGCGCCGCAGGACGAGGCTTTGATGCTGTCTACGTAAGCGCCCTTCGCTACCACCACCAGCGGAGGGTATTTTTTGTAGCTACGGAACCACCGGGGCGCACGCGCGAAAGGCACACCAGCTTATCGCACCTCACCTCAGATTACAGAGAACTGAAGAACCGATAAGAGGCATTAATATGACCACGGGATACTCGGCTAAGACCGCCCCCGAAACTTCGGCGGCGGGCGAAACACACACCACCGAGCGCATGACCGGCTCCCAGGCGATCATCCGCTCCCTTGAAATGCTTGGCGTCACCGACGTTTTTGGTTTGCCCGGCGGGGCAATCCTGCCCACCTATGACCCGCTCATGGATTCCTCCAAGATTAACCACATCCTGGTGCGCCACGAGCAAGGTGCAGGGCACGCCGCTCAAGGGTATGCGACCTCCACCGGCAAAGTAGGTGTGTGTATTGCAACCAGCGGGCCCGGTGCCACCAACCTGCTCACCCCCATCGCGGACGCAAACATGGACTCGGTGCCCATCGTCGCTATCACCGGGCAGGTGTCCACGAAGCTGCTCGGCACCGACGCCTTCCAAGAAGCAGACATTGTGGGCATGACCATGCCGATCACCAAGCACTCCTTCATGGTCTCTGACCCGCAGGAAATTCCGCGGTGCATCGCCACCGCCTTCCATCTTGCCGCAACCGGACGCCCCGGCCCCGTGCTGGTAGACATCACCAAGGACGCGCAGGTGGGCATGATGGACTTCAGCTGGCCCCCGAAGATTGAGGTGCGCGGCTACACCCCCGTCACCCGCGGGCACTCCAAGCAGATCCGTGAAGCGGCTAAGCTCATTACCGAGTCCAAACGCCCCGTACTGTACGTGGGCGGCGGCGTGGTACGCGCAGGTGCCTCCGAAGAGCTGGCTAAACTCGCAGAACTCACTGGCGCACCTGTGGTTACCACCCTCAACGCCCGCGGCGCTCTGCCTGACTCGAACCCCCAGAACTTGGGGATGCCCGGCATGCACGGCACCGTTCCCGCCGTGGCAGCCATGCAGAAGTCAGACTTGCTGATTACTCTCGGGGCCCGTTTCGACGACCGTGTGACCGGTAAAGTCGACTCGTTCGCCCCCGATGCGAAGGTCATCCATATTGACGTTGACCCGGCGGAGATCTCAAAAATCCGTTTCGCAAATGTGCCGATCGTGGGCGATTTGCGGTACGTGCTGCCCGAACTGAACGAGCTGCTCGCCACCGAGTTCGCCCCGCACATGCCCTCACTGGCCGAATGGTGGGTTGAGCTGGACAAGATTAAGGCGGACTACCCGCTGGGGTACGTTAAAACAGATGACGGGCTGGGCTCACCCCAGTACGTGCTGGAACGCATCAGCGCCCTCACCGGCCCAGACGCATTCTATGTGGCTGGCGTGGGCCAGCACCAGATGTGGGGTGCGCACTTTGTGGGGCACGAGAACCCGCGTCACTTCCTCAGCTCCTCCGGTCTGGGCACTATGGGCTACTCCGTACCCGCCGCAATGGGTGCACAGGTGGCAAACCCCAACTCCGTGGTGTGGGCGATTGACGGCGACGGCTGTTTCCAGATGACTAACCAGGAGCTGGCCACCTGCGCGCAGAACAATATCCCCATTAAAGTTGCGATCATTAATAACTCGTCCCTGGGTATGGTGCGCCAGTGGCAGACCCTCTTCTACGACGGCCGCTACTCCAACACGCACCTGCGTACCGGGCACGGCACCGACCGCATCCCCGATTTCGTCAAGCTCGGCGACGCGTACGGCTGCGCCACGTTCAGGTGCGAACGTGACGAGGACGTGGACGAAACCATTAAGCAGGCGCTCGCGATTAACGACCGCCCCGTGGTGATTGATTTCACCGTTAGCCCGGATGCGATGGTGTGGCCGATGGTGCCCGCTGGCGTGTCGAATGATTTGATTCAGATTGCGAAGAACACCTCGCCCGATTTCGGTCGAGAAGAGGGGGAGAACTAATGAGCCTGCATACCCTTTCAGTACTGGTAGAAGACAAGCCCGGCGTGCTCTCACGCGTTTCTGGGCTGTTCTCCCGCCGCATGTTTAATATTGCCTCCCTCGCGGTGGGCCCCACGGAGGTTCCCAAGGTTTCACGCATCACGATTGTTGCGGATGGCGATTCTGAAACTCTGGAGCAGCTCACTAAACAGCTGAATAAGCTGATCCATGTTCTTAAAGTGGTGGAGCTGCCGCCGGAAACCTCAACGCAGCGCGACCACATTATGGTGAAGGTTAAGGCGGACCCGGCGGTGCGTCTGCAGGTGGTTCAGGCCGCCGATCTTTTCCGTGCTTCGGTAATTGACGTCTCTACGGAGTCGGTAGTGATTGAGGCAACCGGTTCGGCTGAGAAGCTTAACGCCCTGCTGGATGTGCTCGAGCCCTACGGCATCCGTGAGATTGTGCGTGCTGGCACTATTGCGCTTTCTCGCGGGCCGCGGTCGATGAGCGAACGCATTTAGCGCCCTCTTTCGGCGGAAGAAGCCGCTGGCAACCGTGGGTGGAGCCACTATCGTTGGGTGCGGGTATGCGGTGCCGTGCGGTGCCGGTGCCCGCATCCTGAGAAGAGGCGTTTAAACCTTCTGCACGGTACCGCATCTAGTAAACTTATTCACTGAGCCCTTAGCGGGTAAACACCAAAATATTAGGAGAAGAAATGGCAGCAACCATTTTCTACAACGACGATGCAGATCTTTCCCTGGTCCAGGGCCGTACCGTCGCGATTATCGGTTACGGTTCGCAGGGTCACGCCCACGCATTGAACCTGCGTGATTCTGGCGTGAAGGTTATTGTTGGCTTGGCTGAGGGCTCCAAGTCCCGCGCCAAGGCTGAGGCTGAAGGGCTGCGTGTGGCGACCGTTGCCGAGGCCGCCGCTGAGGCAGATGTCATTATGATTCTGACCCCGGATCAGGTGCAGGCTAAGGTCTACGCTGAGAGCATCGAACCTAACTTGAAGCCCGGCAATGCGCTGTTCTTCGCGCACGGTTTCAATATCCGCTTTGGCTACATTACCGCACCCGAGGGTGTGGATGTCGCTATGGTCGCCCCGAAGGGTCCGGGGCACACGGTGCGCCGCGAGTACGAGGCAGGCCGTGGTGTTCCCGCTCTTGTTGCCGTTGAGAAGGACGCCTCGGGCGAGGCCCTGGCATTGGCCCTGTCGTATGCTAAGGCGCTGGGTGCTACCCGTGCGGGCGTTATTAAGACCACTTTCACTGAAGAGACCGAGTCTGACCTGTTCGGTGAGCAGGCTGTGCTGTGCGGGTCTACCTCGCAGCTGGTGCAGTACGGTTTTGAGGTGCTGACTGAGGCAGGGTACCAGCCTGAGATCGCATATTTTGAGGTGCTGCACGAGCTGAAGCTGATCGTGGATCTGATGATTGAAGGCGGTATTGCTAAGCAGCGCTGGTCGATTTCTGACACCGCCGAGTACGGTGACTATGTTTCTGGCCCGCGCGTGATTTCTCCCGAGGTTAAGGAGAACATGAAGGCTGTGCTGGCTGATATTCAGAGCGGCGCGTTCGCTAAGCGTTTCATGGACGACCAGGCTGCTGGTGCACCCGAGTTCAAGGCTCTGCGCGCTCAGGGCGAGTCGCACCCGATTGAGGCTACCGGCCGTAAGCTGCGTGAGCTGTTCTCGTGGAACACCGTGGATGATGACTACACCGAAGGTTCGGTGGCTCGCTAAGCACTGAGCTAATAACGTTACAGGGGTGCCTGCCATTATGGCGGGCACCCCTTTGTATGCGCTTGGTCTTTGAAGCGTTTATTGCAGCTCATGTAGTACCCTAAAATTTTCTGCCAGCAGCTTGGCGGTTCGGAACTAGATAATGCTGTGCCAATCCTGATGAGGGGTACATCAGGTGAGGAAAAACGGGCAATGACGAAACCAATTGTGTGCTGGTTCAGGAAGGTGCTCTAATTAATGCGGAGAACACAGGCGGTGACGCCTGTAACCCCTAACTACCGTAGCTCAGAGCCATCGAAGGAGTTCCCATGAGCAGCACTGCCGAGAAAGCTATCGCCCTTATTAAACAGCTCAATGCTGAAAACCCGTTACCCGTTATTGAGATTAAGGCATCTAAGGCTGCTGAGCCGCTGCCGGTGACCGTTTCAAAGTTCGGGGGAGTGCCGTATCTGCCCGCTGGGGTGGAGGCACCCATCGACTCAGATGGGAACCCAATGGCCATGATCGCGCAGATTAACTGTGCTGAACTGCCCGAGAACCCCATTTACCCGCCTACCGGTATGGTGCAGTTCTGGATAGGGGGCGGTGACGATTGGGGATTAGGTGGCGAAAATGACCGCCGCGTTATCTATTACCCTCAGCTGGGTGAGGCGAACCCGGAAGCGACAGCAACTATGAATGACGATGAACATGATATTTGGCTGCCGGTGGAGCACGAATGCGCACTCGAATTTGTGGTGTTGGAGCATGAAATATTCTCCCCGTACAAGGATTCAGTGAACCACCCGCTGATTGAGAAGTGGAACCAGGCATACCCGGAACAGACCATTAAGTCTCTTTTTGACCTTGACAATTTTGAGGACGGCGATGTTCTGGAGGAAATCGAGAAGTTCACCGATTCGCGGGAATACTCGAAGATCGGCGGTTTACCAGACTTTGTGCAGGGCGACCCGCGTACCTACCATGAGAATGCTGAGGAACGTGGGTGCACCGTGAACCTGCTGACGATGGACTCAGCCTGGGATGGCGAAGAATATTTGGTGATCTGGGGTGATGGCGGTACGGCGAACTGGTTGATTGCTCCCGACCGGTTGGCAGCACGTGACTTCTCACAGGTCTTCTATGAGTGGTCATGCTGTTAGCGGCCTCTGTAAAAACACGGGCTGACCTCCTGGCACATTCTGGTGCCGAGCGCTGCCCCTAACCGGGGCTTGTCAGATGAGGAAAAGCGGGTAATGACGAAATCGGTTGTGTATTGGCTCGGGAGAGTGCTCTCATTAAACCAAGGCGCAGGTGGAAACACCTGCACAACCCAGCAATGACCATAGATAGAACCCTTGAAGGAGAGCTTCCTGTGAGCGATATTGTTGAGAAAGCTGCTGCCCTTATTGAAGAGCTCTATGCCGAAAACCCATTACCCACTATTAGGATTAAGCCCTCTGAGGCCGCTGAGCCGCTGCCGGTGACCGTCTCGAAGTTCGGGGGAGTGCCGTATCTGCCCGCTGGGGTGGAAGCTCCCACCGACTCGGACGGGGTGCCGATGGGCATGATCGCGCAGATTAATTGTGCTGAGCTGCCCGAGAATCCCATTTATCCGCCTACCGGCATGGTGCAGTTCTGGGTGAGCACAAACTCAGGTTGGGGGATAGATAAGGAAGAGGACCACCGTGTGATCTACTATCCTCAGCTGGGTGAAGCGAATCCGGATGCGGTAGCGACCTGTGAGGACCGTGAGCGAGACTTCTGGTGGCCTGTCAAACATGAATGTGCACTCGAATTTACGACACTTGGGCGGGAAATATTTGCCCCGAACGATTCGATAAATCACCCGCTGATTGAGAGGTGGAACCAGGCATACCCGGAACAGGCTATTACGAGTCTTTTTGACCTTGATGCATATGATGTGGAAGAAATTGAGGAATTTACTGGTTCAGGGGACTACTCAAGGCTTGGTGGGTTACCGCACTTCATGCAGGGCGATCCACGCCGCGAAGAGCCTGAACACTCTGATATCCGCAGGTGTACCGTGAACCTGTTAACGATGGATTCGTATGGGAACACGGTGCTCTGGGGCGATGTTGGTACGGCGAACTGGCTGATTGCTCCGGACCGGTTGGCAGCCCGTGACTTCTCGCAGGTCTTCTATGAGTGGTCATGCGGCTAGCGAGCCCAGCCTACAGTGCACTGCTGTAAACGCAGGTGACCCCTTCGCACATGCTGCGTGCTGAGCACCGTTACGGTGTGCAGCGCACGACATGTGCGAGGGGGTTGCTGCTGCAGCTGGGGTTGTGTGTGGGTACATGACGGCGGGCTTGTCGCATTACTGTTTCGCCGCATCCAGCGCCAGAAACTGGGGTAAGATTAATAATTATGACTGCTACCCCGTACTACATCACTACAGCGATTTCATACCCCAACGGCAACCCCCACATTGGGCACGCCTATGAGACTATTGCCGCAGACGTTATGGCGCGTTTTAAAACGGCTCGATGGGTTCGATGTGCGGTTTATGACCGGCACCGATGAGCACGGGCAGAAGATGCAGACCACCGCCGAGAAGCAGAGCGTGACCGCCAAGGAACTCGCCGACGAGAATTCCGCTCGTTTCAAGGCGATGAATGATGCCCTCGGTATTAGCTATGACCGTTTTATCCGCACCACAGACCCCGACCATTATGAGGCGTCGCAGGCGATCTGGAAGCGTATGGAAGAGAACGGGGATATTTACCTCGATAAATACGCCGGATGGTACTCCGTACGCGATGAAGCCTACTATGCTGAGGACGAGACAGAAGAACGTGACGGGCAGCGTTACGCTATTGCCACCGGAACGGAAGTCGAATGGACTGAGGAAGAGTCGTATTTCTTCCGCCTCTCAAAGTATGCCGATAAGCTGCTGGAGCTTTACGCAACCCAGGGCTACATTTACCCCGAGTCGCGCCGCAATGAGCTGACCTCGTTCGTCAAGGGCGGACTGAATGACCTCTCAATTTCGCGCACCACCTTCGACTGGGGCGTGCCCGTACCCGGTAATGATAAGCACGTTATGTACGTGTGGGTGGATGCGCTGACTAACTACCTGACTGGCCTGGGCTACCCGAACACTGAGGGGGAGCTTTTCACCAAATACTGGCCGGCAGACCTGCACCTGATTGGTAAGGACATTACCCGTTTCCACTCTATCTACTGGCCTGCGTTCCTCTGGTCTGCCGGTCTTGAGCTGCCCAAACGCGTATTTGGGCACGGGTTCCTGCTGGTTAATGGTGAGAAAATGTCGAAATCGGTGGGTAATGTGGTGGATCCTGCCGACCTGGTGGCGGCCTTCGGGCTGGACCAGGTGCGGTTCTTCCTGATGCGTGAGGTCTCATTCGGGCAGGACGGCTCGTATTCCGCCGAGGCGATTAAGAACCGTATTAATTCGGATTTGGCGAATAACCTGGGGAACTTGGCGCAGCGTTCGCTGTCGATGGTGGCGAAGAACTGTGACGGTAGGGTGCCTACCCCCGGCAAATTGACTGAGGCTGATCGTAAGATTTTGGCTGATGCTGCCGCCCTGTATGAGCCGGTTCGCGCGGACTATGATGAGCAGGCATTCCACCGTGCCTTGGAGCGTATCTGGACGGTGCTTGCCGATACGAACGCCTATTTTGCGGAGCAGCAGCCGTGGGCTTTGCGTAAGAACGGTGAGCTGGAGCGCATGGGCACAGTGCTGTATGTGACCCTTGAGGTGGTGCGCCAGGTTGCTATCCTTATGCAGCCGGTGATGCCCGCCTCCATGGCGAAGCTGCTGGGTCTGCTGGGTGTTGCTGAAGGTGATGCGCGCCAGTTTACCGCGCTGGGTGATGCCCTGGTCGCCGGTACTGAGCTTCCGGCCCCGTCGCCGGTGTTCCCCCGGTATGAGGAGCCGAAAGAGGCGTAACCGGCACGTATCTTCATACGCTAAAAGTCCCGGAAGCAACGAATACCGTTGCCTCCGGGACTTTCTGTTGCTCGTAATGTTAGCGGGCTACTGCTGTGAGGGCAGGAAGAAGCCCCCGGCTCCAACCGACAAAAGCACCGGGGGCTTTTCCCCTTCCGGGGATCCTTATGAGGTTAGCGGGACCTTAACCCCTCCACTGGGGATTGCCGTGCCGACCGGAAGGCCGGGATGGCCGATGCCGCGAATGCGGCGAGTAGGCCCACTACCAACACGAGTACCATGCCAGTAATTGGCAGGGCCGGTACCATTTCCATGGATTCACGTATGGCCCGCACCAGTACTCGTGAAAGAACTAAACCAATGAGTACGCCTGAGACGATGCCCATCGCCAGCGCTCCGAGGGTAATCATGACGGCTTCGGTTGAGACCATGCGGCGCAGCTGCTTGCGGGACAGGCCCAGCGAGCGGAGCATCGCGTTCTCGCGGCGGCGCTCGTTCACCGACAGGGTCATAGTGTTTGCCACACCAATCACCGCAATAACGACTGCCAGTGCCAGCAGATCAGGGACGCATTGAGCATAATACTCAAAGTCTGATCGTTACTCTTACGAATACTCAGTCCGCCCTGGAACTCGGTTCCGTCATTTGCCTTAGCAAGCTCGCTCTGCAGCTGGCTGTTATCGGAGCTGGTGAGCGGGGTCTTTGCCCGCATGAGCACCATAGTTGCGGTACCGCGTGCCGCAAAGCTGCGTGCCAGGGCCGGGTTTTCCTTGGCAGCCTTCATGAGCGCTTCCTGTGCGGCGGGGTCTTCCGGCATAGCCTGCTCATTAGTGGCTGGCTGCGGGTTGGAGGCATCCTGCACCTTAGCACCGGTTGCCGGGTTCACCACGAAGAACGGCTCTTTGGTCTCTGCCTTAATGGGGTTGGCCTCGACCGTTCCCAGCGGCCCGGTGAGCTTCAGACGGGTGTTGTTATCGAACTTGCCCAAGTCCCAAATATCCTGGGGCACGAGCACCTCGTCGTCCTTCAGGTTAATGTTGGACTCGCCGGTGGATACCTTGTGCAGGTCGTCATTGCTCAGGGACATCACATTGTCTTTGAGGTTAATGGAGTCTGCATTATCGGGTTTTGCGGTGTATTCGATCACGCCCGCAGCCGAGCCAACGCTGACGGCTTCAACGTTTTTAAGGCCCTTAATCTTATCGGCCACGTTCTTTGCCTTGGTCACGCTCGCACTGCTATTGGTCACGGAGGACTCACCGAACGGTGCGTACGCTGTTACCGGGTATAGCCTATCCAGCTCTTTGGCGATGGATGTGCTCAAAACCGAGTGGCCAGTTAGCACGATGCCAATCACCAGGGTTCCCACCAGCACGGCGCGCCCGGTTGAAACGGTGCGTTTGGGCGAGCGCAGAGAGTTCGCTAGCGCGAGTTTACCGGTCTGCCCGCGCAGTACCGACCCAATAATCCGAACGAGCGGCAGCAGGATCCACGGGGTGAGCAGGAATACCGCCAACGCGTAGAGGAGGCATGCCCACATGATGGTGGTAATGGCAGTGCCGCCGTTATTATCCTTCAGCGCGGCGGTGGTGAGAATACCGCCCGCAATGGCGAGGACGACGCCGATGATTCCCCCAATGATGCTGGGCTTCTTCACTGCCTGCTCGGTGTTTGCGCTCATGGCGCTAATGGGGGAGATGCGCAGGGCGGTACGGGCCGGGACGAGCGAGGCGAGCACGGTCACGACGGTGCACATGAGCACACCCACAATAAACGCCACGGGGGAGAAACTGACAATGAACGTGCTGAACATTGCGTTCAAAATCCCGCCGACTGCATACACCGCCGCCGAACCAATAATGGAGAAGAACAGGCCAATCACCAGCGACTCCATAAGCAGCATTCGCACCAGCGAACCACCGCGGGCACCAAGGGTGCGCAGTAAGGCGAGCTCACGAGTCCGTTGGCCCACCAGCACCGCGAAGGTGTTCGAAATGACGAATGAAGAAACCAGCAGAGCCAGAATTGCGAAGGCAATGAGGACGGTACCCAGTGCGTCGAAGAGTGATGAGAGCTGCTTCTTGAGGTGGTCCATCATCTGCGTATTAGAGAACACCTTGGGGGTGGTGTTCTTATCGCCGGTGTTCAGCTCTTTCTGCAGGGCATCGCGCGATTCCTGGGTATTATTCTTGAGCTTAATGAAGGCCTGAGGCGCCATAGGTTTGGAGGGGTCTGAGACGATCCCGCCCTCTTCATCGGCAAGCTGACGCGCGATATCCGCAAGGCTGGTGCCGCCAATGAAAACGTTGTCGCTCATCTGCGAATCTGAGATACCGGTGCTGAAGGTAGCCGTGAGGGTATACTCGGTGTCTTTCGCATTGTCCTTATCGGTAGCTGAGGTGACAATATTAGGCATGGTCACCTTATCACCGATTTTCAGATTGTGTTTCTCAGCGAAACTCTTAGCAACCAGAAGCTCGGTGTCCTTAGAGGGGAGATTCCCCTCAATATTGAAGGGCGAAAGGTCCTTTGACGACGGTGTAGAAGCGTATGTTACCTTCTCTTTATCGGCCCCGTAGGTGCCAGAAAAACTATACAGAATCCAGGATGAGCTAACCTCCGGGGACTCCTGAAGCTTCTTAATCGTGTCATTGGACATCGGCAACTTAGCGGTGGAATTCGCGTCGTCTTGGTTCGCCACACCCGCAGAAATCACCACGTTTTGGGAGTTAGCGTAGATATCGCCAATGGTCGCATCCAGCGTCGCCTGAAGCGAGGAGGTAAGCATTAGCACCGCCGAAATGAAGAACGACGAAATGGCAATACCAATACCCGTGAGAATATATTTCTTCTTGGAAGCGCGCAGGTTCGCCCGCGCCACCGTACTTAGTGTAGTAGCCATTTTTTACTTACCTTCCAACTGTCCCATGGCCTGCAGGACGGCGTCGTGGGTGGGATTGAGCATTTCGCCAGCGATCATGCCGTCTTTGAGGAAGACCACGCGGTCTGCATACGAGGCGGCATGCGCATCGTGCGTGACCATGAGGATGGTCTGCTGGTGCTCAGTCGCCGCATCACGCAGCAGCCGCAAAACCTCAGACCCCGAGTTAGAGTCGAGGTTACCGGTCGGCTCGTCAGCAAATACGACCTCCGGGCGAGCCAGCAGAGCGCGCACAATGGCAACGCGCTGCTGCTGGCCGCCGGAGAGCTGTTCGGGGCGGTGATCCAGGCGGTTCTGCAGCCCCAAAGTCTGAACAAGATAGTCACGCCATACCGGGTCGGGTTTTTTGCCGGCCAGTCCCAGCGGCAGGTCGATGTTTTGCCCGGCGGTGAGAGTGGGTACGAGGTTAAATGCCTGGAAGATGAACCCTACGTGTTCGCGGCGGAATTCGGTGAGCTGGTTGTCTTTCTGACCGTATAGCTCGGTGCCGCCGATACGGATAATAGTCTGGGGGTTACGGTCGGGCGCATCAAGGGTAGCGAGCGTCTGCATCAGCGTGGACTTGCCAGAGCCGGAAGGCCCCATAATGGCAGTGAACTTACCGTGCTCGAAGTCAACGCTCACATTGTTCAGCGCGTGAACGGTTGCTTCGCCCTTGCCGTAGGTTTTGAACAGGTTTCCGTGTGGCTACCGCAGGAGTGCCTGCGGGGATGGTTGAAGTAGTCATGATTTAATTGTTTCAGGAATTGAAAGCGATATCCCCTGACATTTGTCATCCTTTGGGGTGAAGTTTTTGAAGGCCCCAAAAACGGTTCTCATACTTTCGGATGATATACGGCCCTGACCAGGGTTTAAGGTGGCACGGTGGGGAATGGTGTGGTAAAAGTGGTAGATGTGCTGCATTTAAGCTGCATTCAAAGAGTATGAGGTAATGTATACCCTAAGTGGCGTATGTGATATATAACACTGTTTCTAATAAATGGAAAATAAAGATTTAATAACACGCCGTCGTGTAAGAATTATAGGCAGAATAGTACACCCTCAACACGTTTCGGCAGACAAACTGTATTAACTTTCAGCGGGCACAATAAAAACACAGGGCGGGTTCCCCACACCGGAGAACCCGCCCTGTGACGGTTCAGAACCGACAGCGAATCAGCGGCTAGCTGCGCATACCCTCCACGGGAGACATACGCGCTGAACGTATCGCCGGCAGCGCCGAGGCGACCAGTGCTGACAGCAAACCAACCAGCACCACAAAGGCCAGCCCCAAGAACGGCAGCTCAACCACAATCTCAGCGGAACTATTGGACGCCGTGAAAATAACCTTCGCCGCGAGCAGCCCAATCCCAATACCGCCTAAGATGCCCAGCAGCACCGCGCCTAGGGTAATGAGAATTGCCTCGGCCGAAATCATGCGACGCAGCTGCTTGCGGGACAGGCCCAGCGAGCGGAGCATCGCGTTCTCACGGCGGCGCTCGTTCACCGACAGGGTCATAGTGTTCGCCACGCCAATCACAGCAATCACAATTGCCAGAGCCAACAGTGCCAGGGTGCAGCCCAGCAGAATAGTCAGTATCTGGTCAATCTGTTTCCGCGACTGCAAACCGCCCACAAAATCAACGCCGTCATTAGCTTTAGTCAGCTCATCCTGCAAAGCGGCGTTATCGGAGGACGACAGCGGAGAAGCCGCACGCACCAGAACCATCGTCTGGTTACCGCGCGCTACGGTTCCCAGCTCCTGCTGCCCAGCACCATCCTGGCCCGGCTGCTGGGCGCCCCCAGCGGATGCACCCGCAGCAGAGCCTTGAGCGCCGCCACCGGCAGGGGCGCTGGCACCCTCAGAACCGGCACCGGTAGCGCCGGGAGATGCGTCGCCCTCAGCCCCAGCGGTGGGTGAACCCTGCGCCCCATCGGCAGGAGCCTGGTGCTCACCACCCTGGGCGGGCTGCCCCTGTGCACCCTGCTGTTCCGGTGCGTTTGCAACAGCAATCGGTTTCGGGTCGGAGGCATCCTGCAGCTTGGCCCCGGTTGCCGTATTCACGATGAAGAGGGTCTGCTGGGTCTGCGACTTAATCGGTTTCAGCTCCACAGTCCCGCGCGGGCCGGTTGCCTTGAGTCGGGTTGAATCGTTATACGAGCTGGCCTCATAAATCTTGGTGGGAACCAGCACCGTATTATCGGCAAGCTGCTGCGAAGCCTCACCCGGGATGACCTTCCCCAGCTCGTCTTGACTCAGCGCCACCAGGTTACTGGCGTGATCCACCGACTTGTCGGTATCCTTCACAGGGATCGTGTACTCCACAGCACCCGCAGCAGAGGCCACAGTTGCTGCTTCCACATTCTTCAAACCCCGCGCCTTATCGGCAACGCTGCGGGCTTTCTCCACGCCCTTGGAACCGGTCGATGAGCCATCACCGTATACGGCCATCGCTGAGATCGGGAAGGTTTTATCCATTGCTTTTGCCAGCGAGGCGTTCATGACGCTGTAACCGGTCAGTACGGTAGCGACCACCAGTGCACCCACCAGCACTGCACGGCCTGTTGAGACCGTACGTTTGGGGGAGCGCAGGGCGTTAGCGACCGCCAATTTACCGGTCTGGGTGCGGAACATTGTGCCCAGCCCCCGCACCAGCGGCAACAGAATCCAGGGGGTGAGCAGGAAGATCGCCACACCGAGCAGCAGGGCAGCCAGCATCACCAGCAGCACAGCCTGTTCGGAGTCCTTCTTGTCGTTGGTCATCCCGATGGCAATACTGACCAGTACGGCACCGCCAATACCCACCAGCACGCCCGCGATCATCCCAATAATGCTGGGCTTCTTCACGGCCTGGGCGGTGGTCTCACCCATTGCGCTAATGGGGGAGATGCGCAGGGCGGTGCGGGCCGGGGCCAGCGAAGCCAACACTGTGACGATGGTGCACAGTGCCACACCAGCGACGAACGCCATAGGGTCGTACGTGATCAGAATATTGTTAAACAACAGTGACAGCAGGCCTGCGACGGCATACACCGCCAACGCCCCGATCGCTGAGAATACAATACCCACCACGAGGGCCTCAATGATGAGCATGAGCACCAGTGATGAGCCGCGCGCACCCAAGGTACGCAGCAGGGCAAGCTCACGCACTCGCTGCCCAATCAGCACCGCGAACGTATTAGAAATGACGAAGGATGAGACCAGCAGGGCCAGCGCCGCGAAAGCGCCCAGAATCGTGCCAATAAACGCGAACCCAGCCGAGATTTGGTCCTGTATCTTCTTCAGGTACTCTTTCCCGGTTGTTACCTTCGGCTCGGTATTTTTTTGTCCCCGGTGTTGAGCTTGTTCTGCAGCTCGGTACGGGCAGCGGCCTGGTCATCACCCTTGAATTTAACGAACGCCATGGTAGCGCCCGGATACATGTACTCGGGTGCCCCAGCAGGCCTGTTCTTAAGGGCCTTGGTGGCGGCTTCCCCGTAGGCGGTACCGCCGATAAAGACTGCATTATTTCGAGCTGGCGCCGAGAACCCGCCGTCGAACAGGCCACTGACCGTGTACTCCTTGGTGTCGGTGGTGCTCGGATCAGAGGCGGAAGCCACAATATCCTGCGAGGTGACCTTATCACCGGTTTTCAGGTTGTGTTTTTGCGCGAAGATTTTAGAGAGCATAATCTCTGAATCATTCGCGGGCAACTTACCGTCAATGCTGAAGGGGAATGCGTCGGTGCTGGTGGGGGCCTGGTTGTAGTAGGCCGTGGTCTTATCGGCACCGAACTTGCCCGAACCCTGGTAATCAATCCAGGCTGAGGCAACCGACGGGTCTTCCTGAATTTTCTTAATGGTCTCCTCATCCAGGTAAATGTTCGCGCTATTGTTAGACTGGTCGTTTGCCCCGGCAGAGATCACAATATTATCGGCCTTGGTCAGCACATCGCCGATTGAGGCGCTAACGGTGCCTTGCAGCGAGCTGATCAGCACAATCACGGCCGCAATGAAGAACGACGAAATGGCAATACCAAGACCCGTGAGAATATATTTGCCTTTGGACGCACGCAGGTTCGCGCGCGCCACTGTATTTAGATTACTAGACACTACTTACCCTCCAACTGTCCCCATGGCCTGCAGGACGGCGTCGTGGGTGGGGTTGAGCATTTCGCCAGCGATCATGCCGTCTTTGAGGAAGACCACGCGGTCTGCGTACGAGGCGGCGTGCGCATCGTGCGTGACCATCAGAATTGTTTGTTTCTGTTCGGTGGCTGCATCCCGCAGAAGTTTAAGCACCTCAGTACCCGAGTTAGAGTCGAGGTTACCGGTCGGCTCATCCGCAAAAACCACCTCGGGCCGGGACAGTAGCGCACGCACAATCGCCACACGCTGCTGCTGACCACCCGAAAGCTGTTCGGGCCTGTGGTTCAGACGTTCGGCAAGACCCAGGGTTTTCACCAGGTAATCGCGCCATACCGGGTCGGGTTTTTTGCCGGCCAGCCCCAGCGGCAGGTCGATGTTTTGCCCAGCGGTGAGGGTGGGTACGAGGTTAAAGGCCTGGAAGATGAAGCCTACGTGTTCGCGGCGGAATTCGGTGAGTTGGTTGTCTTTCTGCCCGTACAGCTCAGTGCCGCCAATCTGGATGCTTGTTTCAGGGTTTCGATCCGGGGTGTCGAGGGTCGCTAAGGTTTGCATAAGCGTGGATTTACCTGAGCCGGAAGGCCCCATAATGGCGGTAAATTTACCGCGCTCAAAGTCAATGGTCACATTATTCAGGGCATGAACGGTTGCTTCGCCCCTACCGTAGGTTTTGAACAGATTTCGTGTGGCTACCGCAGGTGCAGCTGCGGCAATAGTCGTAGTACTCATGCCCTCAATTGTTGCAGATGATACCCTCAAATACCTGTTATATCCCTCATCCTTTAGGATGATTTTTAGGGAAACACCGCAGTGGGGAGTCAGAGCGGGCTAAAAAGTAGCCTTACATGCGTTAGTGCTTTACATGGCAACTAATTTATTTACAAGGTAATAAATAATCCGTCATGTGTGCACCCGCCCAAGACATTATTTAGTCGGTTCGCAGCCCCTCCACCGGGGAACGCCGCGAAACGCGCACCGCTGGGATAAACGAGCAGAGGATAGCCGCCACGAGAGAGGCGAGAAGCGTGAAACCGTACCCCACCCAGGGTATGGTGTACACCAGCTCGTACTGCTCCGGAACCATCGCCCGGGCGCCTACAAACCCGATGATGGTACCGCCAGCAAGCCCAATGGTGACGGTTGCGAATGTAATCAGCACCGCCTCCATGATCACTACCGAACGCAGCTGTGTGCGCGAGAGCCCCAGCACCCGTAAGAGCGCATTTTCATGTGCCCGCTCGTACCCTGAAAGCGCGATAGTGTTCGCCACCCCCAGCATTGAAATCAGCAGCGTGAGCGACAGCAGCGCCATATAAACATACACGGCATAATCCATGCTTTGGGTTAGAGTAGCGCGCGTGTCAACGGTGCCAAGCACGTAATGCCCCTGATGCTCTGAGGCAATACGCTGCAGGTTTTCGCGTAGTTCTTTAGCCTTATTGCCGGTAAGCGGTTTGGTCTGCATGATCAGCTGGGAGCCGCCCCCAGCGCTGCCTTCAACAGTGCGGGGGTGTTCAAGGTCTTGCACTTTTGCGGCCGTTGCACGGGAGACATACGGGGAGTGGTTGTCAAGGTTTGATGGTACAGGTTTAAGTTTGATCTCCCCGGTGGGGCCAACAAACCGGAATTCGCCGGTTTCGCCAGCCCGGTAGGATTCCCAGTCCTGCCGGGAGAGTGCCACCGTGTCCCCATCCAGCAGATGAGAGTCAGCTCCGGGAAGTATCGTAGTAATATCTGCGGTATCAACCGCATACGTATTTCGCCAGGGATGCGGCAGATTCTTCGGTGCGCAGGCGCTGGTATTCCTGCTCGCTCATACGGTTTCTGAACGAACTTGTGGTACGGCTCGGTCTCCAGATAGTCGAACCCGCCAGCATACTCCACCAGAGAAGCCGAGGATACACCCGCTAGGCTGCGCACCTGCTGGGCTGCTTCACGTGCCTGACGCAGCGATGTCTCCGCAGCAGAATGATTTGAGCCATTATGCTGCTGCGGCTGTTGCTCGGCAGCATGTTGCGCATCGGACGGTGTAGCGTGTGTGGGCAGCGCAGAGGGCGCACCAAAATACAGGGATGCTGCCGCAGCCTTCTGCTGGTCAACGGTGTGCATCACCATTGACTCCAGTGTGGCCCGGCCAGAGAGCACAACGCCCACCAGAACCGCCCCCACCAGCAGGGCACGCCCGGTCGCCACTGTACGTTTGGGGGAGCGCAGCGCGTTCGCTCGGGCAATCTCACCCGTTAACGTGCGGGCAATAAGCGCCGCCCACCCGCGTACCAGCAGCGGTATAAACCGATAAGCAAGGAACACCAGCGCCACCAGCAGGCACGCTACCCCAAGCGCCGAGAATATAAACCGTTTCTGCCATCCTGTATCAGTAATATCATCTATACCTATTGAATGGAACAACCCCCAGGCTACTAAGCCCTGTAGCAAGCAGGAAAAACACGGTGCCTAGGATGGTCTGCACCCGACCCACCGGCATGTACCGTGATCTTTGTGCCTTGCCGCAGACCCTGTACCGGAGAAATACGCATCGCCGTCACCGCTGGCAGAAGTGCCGCAATGAGCGTGGTGGTACAACATACGGCTAGGGTTATTGCCGCTGGCATGAGCGATGAGCTGAACACGAGCTCGGTAATAGCCCGCACCTCTGAGATGGTTATTGAGAAACGGGAGGAACGATCCAGCAGCAGAGTGCCCACCGCGAACAAGATATAGGCTAAGACAATACCAGCCAGTGAAGATACCACACCCATAATTGCCGCTTCCCCCAGCACCAGGGCAAGGAGCGAGCGTTTATTCATCCCCACTGTTCGCAGCAGTGACAGTTCGCGGGTGCGTTGAGCCATGAGCACATTCAGGGTATTAGAGATAACGAAATGCAGAAACCAACACCGCCAGTATGGCGAAGCTGAGCATTGAGCTCGGTCAGCATGCCACTAGAACTATATGCTGGATTCCGCGCATAGCATCAGCATATTGGTGGGGAGTTATTGCCGTGAGTGCGTGCCCACCGGGATTGGCCCCGCCGAAACCCGTTCAGCCCTGCTGATTCGATCAAGTCTCGGATGACTGGACCCGGGTTTAAGCTTAATGGCTAAACCCTCAATGGTGTTTGAGGACGCTCCCGGCCGGGTCAGCGACAAGCCACCAGCATATACGGCACGCGTTTCGTCAGACCGCTGCGTCGCTGGCTTAAACGTACCCACAATACGGTATTCACCCAGCGTATGGCGGGTCTGTGCTGTTGCCCCTGAGCGTATCACCAATATTTAGCTGTAAATCAGCGGCTACGTACTCAGAGACCACCACTTCCCGTTCGTTAACTGGCATGCGGCCATTCACCGTGTAGGGGAACATATCGGTGCGAGTAGGAACCTCCCGGAGTACAAAATACTTATCAGTTGTTCCGGTGGCGATGTAGGATTCTTCCACCAGTTCCCAGACGGCCTCAACATGGGGGTCATTCCTGACGCGCTGCACCTGCTCAGTGGTCAGAGTGTCTGAGCCGTTGTTGGGGCTTGGCGACATCAACAGTGTTTGTGGTACCACAACGGCATCACTGCGCGAGACCCTATCCTCAAAGTGGGCATCAAATGCGGCGTTGAATGACAGGCTCAGCAGAATTACCATAGCTAAGAAAAACGCCGAGATCCCCACAGCTGCCCCCGTGAGCGCGTATTTACGCCATGAGGCGCGCGCATTTGCGCGAACCAGCGTCACTAACGGTGCCCTCATCGTTGCCTTTTTCGCCAATTTTCCCACTACTTTTATCGTCCAGCTTTACCGTTTCAGTCGTACACGCCCACACCCACCGCCGTGGGTTTCCCGCCTTCTAACTCACGATCCCCGCCTCGTACGCCATGATGACCGCCTGCACACGATCCCGTGCGTCCAACTTATTCAACACATGCGACACATGTGTTTTAATGGTCGCCTCGGAAAGCACCAGCTCCCGACCGATCTCAGAGTTCGACAGGCCCTCAGCCACCAGTTTCAGCACCTCATACTCGCGCGGGGTCAGCTGCTCAATAAGTTCCTGATGCTGCAGCACCGGCTGCTCCTGCGGCGGCGCTTCGGCTGCAGCATTTTCCCTGGAGGTATCCAGTACCGGGATCATGTGCTTGAGCAGGCGGCGCGTGGCCGAAGGCGCGATCACCGCATCCCCCCGGTACACTGTGCGCACCGCCCCCAGCAGCTCCTCCGGCGGGGCGTCTTTGAGCAGAAACCCGCTCGCACCGGCCCGAACCGCCGAGTACACGTACTCATCCAAATCGAAGGTGGTCAGCATAATCACGTGCGATTGGGGGGCGTGCATCTCAAGGATGCGCGTGGCCGCCTGCAGCCCGTCCAGTACCGGCATGCGCACATCCATGAGCACAATGTTCGGCGCGTGCCCCTGCTCCGCCAGGCGCGCATAACTATCCACAGCGGCGGCGCCGTCATCGGCTTCCATCACCACCTGCAAATCGGGTTGAGAGTCCACGAGCATCTTCAGCCCGCCACGCACCAGCTGCTGATCATCAACCAGCATTACCGTAATCTTTTCATCCACTATTACGCTCCTTCACGAATAATTAACCAAAACCTACACTGACTAAATTTCTCGGTATGGCAGGTGCGCCCGCACCGTGTAACCGCCCTGAACGTCCGGGCCGTAGCTCAGCTCACCCTCATACATGTTCACGCGCTCCGCCATGCCGCGCAGCCCGTTACCTGACCCCGGCACCGGGGAAAACTTACCCTGCGGGGCGCTATTGTGTGCACTAATGCCCAGCCCCGCCCTGTCCCAGGCCACCACCAGCTGCACCTGCTGCGCGTCCCGGGCGTGCTTAAGGATGTTCGTCAGCGCCTCCTGCACCACCCGGTACGCTGCCAGCTCAGCCCCCTGCGGCAGGGTGCCTCGCGGCACCCCGCTAATACCTGAGAACTCTATTGGCACCCCCGAATCGCGTGTCTGCTCCACCAGCATCGGCACCTCACCCAGGCTGGGGGCGGGGGTGTACATGGTCACCTCGTCGGTGCGCAGTATTCCAAGCAGTGAACGCATCTGTGCAAGAGAACCACGCGCCGTTGTGGCGATCGTATCGAGTGTTTGCTCCGCAATTTTTTGAGATGTTTCCGGCTGTGAGCCATCTGCGTCGGTGGCTTCTTCGCTAGCCTGCCGTGCCGCCGCTGAGGCATACCGCGCCCCATCGGCCTGCGTAATAATGCTGGAGAGTGAATGCGCCACAATATCGTGCATTTCACGGGCAATACGGGTGCGTTCGTCCTGAGCCGCCAGCCGCCGCTCCTGCTGCTGCTCAAATTCTAGGCGCATGGCGCGCTCACGGATTTCGTCTTGCAGCAGCACACGCATACGCCGTGAAGCACCAAAAAACCAGAAGAACGAGAACGTGAGCCCGCAAAAGAAGAGGGCAAAGAGCGCTATGAAAGCTGCACCGGCGGCATTGAGCACCGGTTCATTCGGGCTGAGGCTATGAAGCAGCGCTATAAAACTACGGACTCCCACCAGGAATGAGATAACCCACCCGCCAATAAATGCGCGTGCTCGTCCCTTTTGGTTCCAATGTCGGCCGGTATGGTACGCGGCCAATAACACCGGCAGGTAGGAGTAAATAACGACGGTGGGGGCGAAAAGCGAAAGGAGCAGCGCCACCGTAAAAACATAAATACTGCCGTAGGGGTTGCGGTACCGGTAGTACAGGCTGGTGGTAGTCACACCCGCAGTAATAAAGGCGACGCCCGCATCACGGTCAGCGGTTCCTAAACAGATCAGCAGGGTAAGCATCTGAATGCTCAGAACAGCCGCGGCATTACCCCACCGGTGGTGTTTGTCGAGGAAGTTATTAACGCGGCTAGTGAAGTCCATGGGTTAAGTTTATCGGTGGGTAGCTACTACTCAGGTATGAGAAGGCCATGTGCGCCAGCAGCATCATGATAAGTACTGCGGTTCTCAGGCTGCCCACACTGTGAGATTCGCGGGGTTGTGTGTGGGCGTGGTTCCGCACCAGCAGTAGGGTAGTAGCATGACTGAACAGCACCTCACCAACAGTATTGACCTCGCCGTAATCGCTGGCGACGGTATCGGCCCCGAAATTATTGCTCAGGCCCGGCGTGTACTTGACCGCGTATGCGAGCTCGATAGCATCGCCGTAACCTCAACCGACTACTCACTTGGGGCTGAGCACTGGCTAAAAACTGGTGAGACCCTGCCCAAGAGCACCATGGATGCGCTGAAAAAGCACGACGCTATTCTTTTTGGCGCTATTGGTGCCGACCCGCGCAGCGGTGATATCCCCTCGGGCCTGATTGAGCGTGAGATGCTTCTGAAACTACGGTTCGCGTTTGACCACTACATTAACCTGCGCCCCGCGCGGCTGTACCCGGGGGCGGTGTCGCCGCTGAGCAACCCCGGCGAGATCGACTTCGTGGTGGTACGTGAAGGCACCGAGGGCCCCTACGCGGGTAACGGCGGTACCCTGCGTGAGGGCACGCAGGAGCAGATAGCAACTGAAGTGTCGCTCAACACCGCACACGGGGTCAGCCGCCTAATCCGGTACGCCTTCGAGCTGGCACAATCCCGCCGCAAGAAGCTGACCCTCATCCACAAAACGAATGTGCTGGTGCATGCTGGCCGCCTGTACACCCGCCTTTTTCGAGGAGATCGGGCGTGAATTCCCCGATGTGCAGACCGACTACCTGCACATTGATGCGGCAACAATTTTCATGACCACCGACCCCTCACGGTTCGACGTGATCGTAACCGATAACCTATTCGGCGACATCCTGACCGACCAGGCCGGTGCAGTAACCGGCGGTATCGGGTACGCCGCCTCCGGCAATATTAATGCGGTGGGGAAGTTCCCCTCAATGTTCGAGCCCGTGCACGGTTCAGCCCCCGATATTGCGGGGCAGAATAAGGCAAACCCGACCGCCACAATCCTCGCAGCGGCCCTGCTGCTGCGGCACCTGGGCTATGAGTCGACCGCCGTGCGCATTGAGGAAGCAGTCGAGGCCGACATGCGTGCCAATGGTGCCCGCACCCGCACCACCGTTGAGGTTGGTGACGACGTGCTGGGCTTTATCGGCTAACCACCACCAGCGGGCACCCGCACCCCAGCACAGGTGTGCGGTGCCCGGTAGCCCGGCAGTAATATGCGTGGTGCCCCCATATCGGGTACCCTAAAACAGGGTGCGGCGAGCACACACGGTTTGCCCACCGCTGGCGTGGTCACGAACCACAGCATCCCCAGGCGCCACCCGCGCAGTTTAACGATGCGCACCGCTCACCTTCATTCGCGGGCGGCACACTAAGTAACGAACTCTCACGGAAGAAGAACCTCGATGGCCATCGAATTCAGCCACGAAACGAACCAAAACCCCGCCAGCGACGCCCGCCGCGCCGAGATCCTAGCCGACCCCGGGTTTGGCGACTATTTTACGGATCATATGGTCAGCATCGACTGGAACGGTGATTATAAAGACCGGCGGTGAATGGTCGAACGCGCGGGTGCACGCCTACGGTCCGCTCAGCTTAGATCCCGCCGCTGCGGTTTTTCACTATGGCCAGGAAATCTTCGAGGGTATTAAAGGGTTACCGCCACGCGGACGGTTCGGTGTGGACATTCCGGCCCGAGAAGAACGCAGCGCGCCTGAACCGATCAGCGCATCGTATGGCGCTGCCTCAGCTGCCCGAAGAGACCTTCATCGAATCCCTGAAACAGCTGGTGCAGGCAGACGAAAAATGGGTTCCCAGCGGTGAGGGAGAAGCATTCTATTTCCGTCCGTTTATGATTGCGACCGAGGCGTACCTGGGGGTCCGCCCTGCTCGTCACGTGGAGTATCACGTGATTGGGTCGCCTGCTGGCAACTACTTCGGCACCCCCGAGCCGGTGGATATCTGGCTGTCCACGAAGTACGCCCGCGCTGGTGAAGGCGGCACCGGCACTGCAAAATGCGGCGGTAACTATGCTGCCGCTATGATCGCCCAGCTTGAAGGTGAAGAAAACGGCTGCAAACAGGTGATCTTCAAAGACCCGCACCGCAACGATGCTCTTGAAGAGCTGGGCGGCATGAACGTATTCTTCATCTACGGCAAAGAGAACAAGCTGGTCACCCCCGAACTGACCGGAACAATCCTAGAAGGCGTTACCCGCTCCTCAATTCTGCAGCTGGCCAAAGACCGCGGAATGACCGTTGAGGAACGCCCCATCACCCTGAACGAGTGGCGTGACGGCGTGGCTTCTGGCGATATTACAGAGGTGTGCGCCTGCGGCACCGCAGCGGTCATCGCCCCCATCGGAAAGCTCAAGGCTGCTGATTTTGAGATTCCCGCAGCCTCCGAAGGGTTTGGTGAGATCTCCAAGAGCCTGCGTGAGGAACTCGTGGGTATTCAGACCGGCACGGTAGAAGACCGCCACGGCTGGATGACCCGCCTCGTCTAAAAAGCTCACCCCCGCACGTGGCTTTTCGACCGAAACGCACCTCATAGAGGCAGCCCCGGCCGGAAAGCCACGTTTCGCGCTTAAAATCCGTGCCGATTCCCTACCCGCCACCACCGCGCCGGGGTACACTTGAGACAAGCAGAAGGGAGGTTCTGAACCGGGTCACACCCGTGCAGGGCCTCCTTTTGCGCACTCAAAACCACACGGTGCGGGTGCGCACCACCGATACATCAGGTTCAACCGAGGGAGACCCCATGCACAAGCTGGCCATTATTACCGCCGTAGCCCCCGATCGCGCCGACCACCTGCACGAAACCGCCCAATCCGTGGCCCAAACCCGCAACCACCTCAACATCCAGTGGATCGTGGTGTGGGACGGCGTGAGCACCCAACCCGTCGAACACGCAGACGCACAACTAACCACCGGCAAACTCTGCAGCGGCGCCTCCGTGGCCCGCAACACCGCACTCCCTACGGTCGAGGCCGAATACCTGCTCAAACTCGACGCCGACGACGTGCTCAACCCCGAAGGCGTGGCCGCCACCATCCACCAGCTTGAGAAAAACCCAGACGCCGGGTGGGCCGCCGCAAACATGCTCATCCACGGCACCGGCGAACGCACCGAACACTGGGCCAACACCCCAGAAACCTACCCCGAAGGCGCCCTCGCCGGGCTCTGGACCGTGCCCTTCCCGCTACACCCCGGCGCCGTCATCTACCGCACCGACCGCGTACTCCAAGCCGCAGGCTGGCCCGCCCTCAACAGCGCCGAAAACCTGGGGCTGCTCCTGCACGTCGCAGAAGACACCCAAGGGCTGCGGGTACCCGACGTACTCGTCTACCACCGCCAATGGGACGCCCAAGAAAGCCAACAAGAATACGCCCCCCAACGCGAAGAGCAAGCCCTCAAAACCATCCGCGCCACCATTAACGCCCGCCGCGGACGCACCGGCCGCGAACCCGTATACTTCCGTACCCGCTAAACCCCGCCGCAGACGCAGACAACCCGGCGGCTGACACCACCGCCGGGCTGGTACCCTAGAGGGTATGCGTATTGCACGATTTACCGTAGATGACGAACTACACTTCGGCCTCGTCGAAGGCGAAGAAGGCGCCGAAACCCTGCGCGTTCTCGCCGGTGACCCGTTCTACAACGGCATAGAACCAACCGGTGCAACCCACCGGCTAGATGATGTGCGCCTGCTCGCGCCCATCATCCCACGCTCAAAAGTAATCGGCGCTATCGCCAACTGGGCGGGCACACCGGCACCGGCCGCACCACAGTTCTTCACCAAACCCAACACCACCGTGGTAGGCCCCGGCGACCCCGTCACCCTCCCTGACTACTCCGAAGCGGTCAGCCCCGAAGGTGAACTCGCCGTCGTCATCGGGCGCATCGCAAAATCCGTGCCGCTAGAACGCGTACCCGAAGTCGTGTTCGGCTACACCGTAGCCAACGACCTCACCGCCCGCGACGTCATGGACACCGACGCCCAATGGACACGCGCTAAAGCTTCGACGGCTCAACCCCGCTCGGGCCCTGGATCGAAACCCAGCTCGACACCGACTCGCTGAACATCACCACCTGGGTAGACGGTGACACCCTCCAAGAAGGCAACACCTCCGAGATGCACTACAGCGTGGCTGAACTGGTCGCCGCCGCATCAGAAGTCTTCACCCTCTTACCGGGCGACATTATCCTCACCGGAACCCCCGCAGGAACCACCGTGCTGAACGAAGGCAACGAGGTCGAGGTGGAAGTTGAAGGCATCGGCGCGCTCGTCACCCGAATCCGCAGCTAACCCCCACCCGGCACCAGATAAGCGGGTACCGAACAGCACCTGCGCCCCGCCACCGAAACCTCTGACACATATATAGGAGAACAATAATGACCGAATACCGCGGCCCCGCGCTCGCAGACGCGAGCCAGACCCGCGTCCGTTTCTGCCCCTCACCGACCGGAACCCCGCATGTGGGCATGGTACGCACCGCCCTGTTCAACTGGGCGTACGCGCACCACACCGGCGGCAAACTGGTGTTCCGTATCGAAGACACCGACGCGGCCCGCGATTCGGAAGAGTCGTTCAACCAGGTGCTTGAGGGCCTGCATTGGCTGGGCATTGACTGGGACGAAGGGGTGGGCGTGGGCGGCCCCCACGAGCCGTACCGGCAGTCGCAGCGCATGGACCTGTACGCCGAGGTTATTCAGAAACTCAAAGACGGCGGCTACATTTACGAAGATTTCTCAACCCCCGATGAGGTGCGTGAACGCCGTAAAGCTAAAGGCGAAGACCCGCAGTTAGGGTACGACAACTATGACCGCACCCTAACTGAGCAGCAGAAAGAGGCGTTCCGCGCCGAAGGCCGTCAGCCCGTGTGGCGCCTGCGCATGCCTGAGGAAGACATTACGTTTAACGACCTGGTGCGCGGCGAAATCACGTTCCGGGCCGGTTCGGTACCGGACTATGTGGTGGTGCGCGCAAACGGCAAGCCGCTGTACACTCTCGTGAACCCGGTGGATGATGCGCTCATGGGCATCACCCACGTGCTGCGCGGTGAAGACCTGCTCTCGTCAACCCCGCGCCAGATCGCCCTGTACCGTGCCCTCATTGATGTGGGTGTTACCGAGTTCATCCCCGAATTTGGGCACCTGCCCTATGTGATGGGGCAGGGTAATAAGAAGCTTTCAAAGCGTGACCCCTGAATCGAACCTGTTTTTGCTGCGTGAGGCCGGGTTCATTAAAGAGGGCCTGCTGAATTACCTCTCACTGCTGGGCTGGTCGCTCTCAGCAGACCAAGACGTGTTCACGGTGGACGAGCTGGTGCAGCATTTCGATGTGCACGATGTGGTGGGCAACCCGGCACGTTTCGACGTGAAAAAAGCTGAAGCCATTAACGGCGACCATATTCGCCGCCTGGATGCCGCCGATTTCCGGGACCGCCTGGTACCGTACCTGCAGGCGGCGGGCGTGCTGGGGGAGCAGCTGAGCGAACAGCAGGAGCAGGTGCTCACGCAGGCCGCCCCGCTGGTGCAGGAGCGCATGCAGCTTCTGGGCGAGGCACCTAAACTTCTGGCGTTCCTCTTCACCGCCGATGAAGATATTGCGGTGGCTGATGATGCGCGTAAGCAGCTGAAAGAATCCGCCCCGCAGGTTCTTGCCGCCGCCATTGAGGCGCTCGAACCCATCACCGAGTGGGATTCTTCTCACATTGAGGCGGCGCTGCGTTCGGCGATCGTTGAGGGCCTGGACATCAAGCCACGCCTGGCATTCGGGCCTGTACGCATCGCAGTTTCAGGTGAGCGTATCTCCCCGCCGCTGTTCGAATCTATGCAGATTCTGGGGAAGGAATCATCGCTGAAGAGGCTGCGTAAACTAGCAGCCGATTTGGGGGAGTAGAATATTACTTAGCCCCTTTCTGAAAGTGCCGCCCGACCCGCCGCCTGCCACGCGCAGGGCGGGCCGGGCGGTTCTCTTATACCCCCGTGCGCAACCGGTAGAGTGGTGCGCGCACTATGGGCGCAGGGTGCGTACAGCTTATGCTTATAGCAGTGCAGGAACCGCTGAGAGGCTACGATGCTGGAGATTTTTAGCAGTAAAAAACGCGTGTGGCGTGCCGTCCGTAAAGGCACGGTGATGGCGTTCGCAAACGCATCGATCATTATGCTCATCGCAACCGTTGCCGATGCGCTGCGGTCTGTGTGGACTATTGTGGCGATTATGGTGGCAAGCCTGTTGGCGTATTTCGCCGCCTACCATGAGGCACGTTTTGACGATGAACAAGACGCCTGGGAGGCGCAGCAGAAAGCCCATGCTGAAGCCGCTGACACCAGCAGCACTGAGCTGGAGAAAGGACAATAAGGATGACCCGCAAAGATGTGGCGCTGGCACTGACGATTTCCGTTGCCGCCCTGCTGCTGTATGTGGGGGTAAAACAGGTGCTGGGCGGGCACTGGGACTGGGTGACGTTCGTGATCTGGGTGCTGGGTGCGCTGCTGTTCGGGTTCGGCATGGTGTACGCAAAATCGTTCCTAATGCGCCTGGTAGATGAGATGAACGAGGACGGTGTGGCCCCCGAAACGCAGCGCAAACGCCAGCCCTCCAACGGCGGTGAGGGCAGCACGAATAGCGACAGCAAACCAGAAAGCTGGGAAGACCACAAACGAACACCCAAGCACGGACAGGAACGGTGCTTAAAGCCAGCAGACAAAGGCACGGGTATTCGTCGTGACCTGGAGTAGCTGCCGGGCCTTGCGCACCCGCCCAGAACCGGAACTATCGCTGAGGCACAGCAGCACCCCGATGAGAAAAACCTCAGAAAAATATTGGCTATGCTCACCAGTGTTTATGCTTGTCAGAGCGTTCTATGGGATAGTTTTCCGGGTTCAGAGACGGAATTTCACGCCCGCCAGGCCCGTGAAGACTTGCAGGGTGCCCAACAGTTCGGTATAGTATTCTTCGTTGCGCGGTTGTAGCTCAGTTGGTAGAGCACCACCTTGCCAAGGTGGATGTCGCGAGTTCAAGTCTCGTCAACCGCTCCACCAAGCCCCCAAAGGTAAAACCTTCGGGGGCTTTTGCTTTGGTTGTTACTTTTCTAGACCGCACGGTATTTGCACTAATACCGTTGCTTATGGGGAGGGGAGAGAACAAACGTTCCGCTGAATACTTTTGAGATTATCACGACTATTGGTTTTCAGTAGCAGCCGTGCGGAGTTTCGCCTGTATGCTGTGGGAATAAATTTTAGAATCCCGTGAGTAAACCCTAAAGGTGCGGTAGAATTGGTTGCGAAGGCTCCTGGCTCTGTAATCTAGTTATTGGAATAGCCATTGACTAGTGGGTAAAACCTCTAGTCAGTGGCTATCTTCTTGCCCAAAATAAGCATAGGATAAGTTTTAAAAAACATACCGCCCTCTGCTAAGCAGCAAGAGGACGGTGAGAAGTCAGCGCCAAGATGCGCCTTATTGGGAACCTTCATTTTCCAGGAATAACTGTAACAGACGGCGGTACGGCTCGCAAGTGCAGGTGGCAGGGGATTACGCCTAATGGCATTCGTCATAGAATCTTAAAAATCAGATAAAACTTGTGCAGAGTTCGAAAAATCAGTATAGGGTTATACACGGGAAGGTAAATCCTATCTTCATTTTTACCCCATCCGCAGAGACAAAGGCTGTTTCTGTGTGGGTACACATAGACTCGCTCGTTGAAGGAGTATACGTATGTCTGAGCACACCAAATATCGGATCGGTATTGATGTTGGTGACCGTTCTGTTGGCCTAGCGGCTATTGAATTTGACGATGATGGTTTTCCTCTTTCTAACCTTGCGATGGTAACTTATCGTCATGACGGTGGCCTTGACCCAACTACGAATAAATCACCTAAAAGCCGTAAAGAAACACGCGGTGTAGCCCTCCGTACTATGCGTATGCGCCGTCGTAAAAAGTCGCGTTTAAAGGAGTTGGATAAGACCCTGCGAGCTCTTGGGTATGTTGTTCCTGCATGTGAAGAGCCTCAGACATATGAGGCGTGGAAGTCTCGTGCGTTATTAGCTACGACAAAGGTTGAAGGCGCTCAAGAGTTAGGCGAGCACTTGGTGCGTGCGGTGCGACATATGGCACGGCATCGTGGGTGGCGTAACCCATGGTGGACTTTCAATCAGCTTGAAATAGCTTCTACTGCGCCTTCCGATACTTTTGCGAAGATTCGTGAGCGTGCTGAGAAAGAATGGCCTGGTGTGGTTCCTGAAGAAGCGACTTTGGGGATGATTGGTGCTCTCGCGGCAAGTAATAATGTGCTTTTGCGCCCCCGTACCTATCGTAAAGACCAGCCACGTCACAGTAAAAAACTTAATGTGTTGGGGCAGGAACCTATTCTGGTAGATAAGGTGCGCCAAGAGGACCTACTGGCCGAGTTGCGTACAATCTGCAAAAAGCAGGATATTGAAGATCAGTATGAAAAGCTAGCTCAAGCGGTCTTTGAACAGACGCGTCCTTATGTGCCGCTTGATCGTGTGGGCAAAGATCCGTTACAGCCAAATAAGTCTCGCGCTTCGCGTGCTTCTCTTGAATTTCAAAGGTTCCGAATTCTTGATGCGGTTGCTCATTTACGTGTACGTGTTGGAGTCTCAGACCGTCGTGCTCTCACTGACGAGGAGCACGATAAGGCTGTGCATTTCCTTATGGGGTACTCGAAAAAGGACGTACCAACATGGGGTGATGTGGCAGATGAGATCGGCGTTGAGCCAACTCATCTTATCGCTCCGGTTATTGACGATGTTCGCTTGAATAAGGCCCCGTATGATCGTTCTTCTACTGAGTTTGAACAGAAGATGAAGAAAAAGACTCGGGCACGCCAGTGGTGGGACGAAGCGAACCTGGAATCGCGCTCCCAGCTGATACTTCTAGTCTCTGATCCTACCGATGAAACTACGCGTTTGGCGGAGGTATCGGGGCTTTATGAGGTGTTTGAAAGCTGGCCTGATGAGGAGAAAGAAGCCTTAGAAGGCTTGAAAGTTGAATCGGGGCGGGCTGCTTACAGCACGGACACCCTCAATAAGCTGAGCGACCATATGCGCCTAAAACGTATTGACTTGCATGAGGCCCGTAAGATAGCGTTCGGTGTTGACGATATGTGGCATCCGCCGCTGGATCGTATTGATGAGCCTACCGGGCAGCCCACTGTTGACCGTGTGCTTACGATTGTGCGCCGCTTTATTTTCGATTGTGAACGTGCTTGGGGGTGCCCTGAGAACGTAGTGATTGAACATGCCCGCACCGGTTTGATGGGGCCTGCTCAGCGTGCTGATGTTCTGAATGAGATAGCGAAGAACCGCAAAAAGAACGATAAGATCCGCGAGGATTTAAGGGCAGGTGGTATCAACAACCCGACTCGGGCTGACATTCGCCGTAACGCTATTGTGCAGGATCAGGAGTCACAGTGCCTTTATTGTGGGGCTACTATTGGCGTAAGTTATTCTGAGCTTGACCATATTGTGCCTCGCGCTGGGGGTGGTTCTTCACGCCGTGAGAACTTAGCAGCCGTATGCCGTGCTTGCAACGACAGCAAGAAAGACACTCCGTTCGCGGTGTGGGCTAAGAACACGTCACGCCCAGTCACTCTTGAGGGGACAATTCAACGTCTTCGAGAGCTGAAGGCTTTTAAACGCCCGAAGGATCGGCGCATGGTGGATCTTATTATTCGCCGTTTGAAGCAGACTGAGAAGGATGACCCTATTGATGAACGGTCGTTAGCGTCTACCTCATACGCAGCTACCGCAATTCGGGAACGCATTGAGCAGTACTTCAATGAGAAAGCTGAAAAGCTTGATCTAGCTAAGGTACACATAGATGTTTATTCGGGTTCGTTGACCCGTGAGTCTCGCCGTGCGGGCGGTATCGATAAAATGGTTCTTTTGCGCGGTCAAAGTGATAAAAACCGTTTTGATGTGCGCCATCATGCGATTGATGCGGCTGTTCTTACTCTTCTGAACCGGTCGGTTGCTGTGACTTTGGAACAGCGCCGTCTCATTAAACAGCAGAGGGAGTATTCTCTAGAGAAATCACGCCGTGAACGTGATAATGTGTGGCGCGATTTTATGGGACTGGGGCCTGCGGCTCAGGAGAAGTTCGCGAAGTGGAAGAAAACGGCTTACGTTCTTGCGGATATCATTAAGGAAGCTATCTCTAATGATGCTATTCCTGTAGTGAGCCCGCTACGTTTGCGCCCGCAGAATGGTTCTGTGCATCTTGATACTGTTGATGCTGTACTAGAACGCACTATTGGTGATGCGTGGACCGTTGACCAGGTCCACCGTATTGTGAACCCCCAAATTTACCTTGCGTTTGCTGGATACTTGGGAAAACAGAAGGCTTTGGAGCCTGATTCCAGCCGCGTTCTGGCATTGAATGATGGACGTAAGCTCACTGCTGAGGACGTTATATATGTTTTTCCGGAGAAGGCGGCATCAATTCTGACACCCCGCGGTGTGGTTAAGATCGGTGAATCTGTACATCATGTGCGTTTGTACGCCTGGAAAAACCGTAAAGGAAAGGCAGAGGTTGGTATGCTTCGCGTCTTTGGTGCGGAGTTCCCCTGGCTCATGCGTGAAAGCGGTGTGAAGGATGTTCTCCGAGTACCTATCCATACCGGCTCTCAATCTTATCGGGATCTGAGCTTTACGGTTCGTAAATATTGAGAAAGGGGAAGCTGTAGAAATTGGGTGGCTGACTCAGAACGAGGAACTTGAGTTTAATCCTGAGAGCTACTTACAGGAAGGCGGCAAGGATAAACTAGCTAAATTCCTCGCCTTTTTGCCTGAGACTCGTTGGCGTGTTGATGGTTTTCCGATGCCAGATAAATTACGAATTCGGCCTGCCCTATTGTCTCGTGAAGAAATACCTGAAGGTGTATTTGGGACAGAAGAACAGAGCCTGCTTGAAGAAGCGTTAACAAAGGGGCTCATTATCGCTACTAAAGGGTTATTGTCGTTGCCTGATGTAAAAGTCTTACGCCGCAATAATCTCGGTATTCCCAGGTGGCGTGGTGGCTCTTACCGCCCAGTATCCCTTGATATTCAGCGTGCTGCACTCGCGGCTCTGGACGAGCAGGAGTAAGAGACCTTGGACAGCAAGTGGCGTGTTTTGGACTTAACCGCTTTTGAAGGCTTTGTCTCTTATGAGAGGGGGCGATTAAAAGTGGGAGAGCGGAGCGCGCCGCTTGCTGAGGTTGATTTTATTCTTCTTGGACCGGGGTGCTCCTGGGGGTATGGCCTTGTGGGCGGTCTTGAACGTTTTGATGTTGCGGCTGCTATTTGTGATTGGAAGAATACCCCTATTTCAACGCTTTACCATTGGTCTAGTAATACGAAGGTGTTTACGCGTCATGAGGCACAGGCGCAGCTGACTTTGCCTCGCTCAAAGAATGCTTGGAAACAGATCATTAAAGCAAAGTTGCGGGGGCAAGCAAATGCCCTTGATGCTATGAGGCGCCCAAATGCGGAGCAGCTGCGAGCGTTTGCCAGGGCCGTGAAATCTGGTGACCCAAATAATCTTGAAGGTCAGGGCGCCCGTTTGTACTGGTCGTCGTATATGCCTGAGGGTGGGTTCCGCCGTAATCAGGTGGGTGACGATACAGTGAACGGTATGTTGAATTACGGGTACACGATCCTTCGTGGGCGTGTACTAACCCGTGTGATAGCGGCTGGGTTGTCGCCCACTTTATCTCTTTTTCACCGTAACCGTTCGAACGGTTTTGCTCTAGTGGATGATCTCATGGAGCCTTTTCGCCCGGCGGTGGATTATGCCGTGTATAAGTTACTGTTGGGAGGAGCTACAGAGCTTGGCCGGCCTGAGAAAGCCGCCTTGGTGGGCGTTCTCGCTGAGAAAATATCTGAAGATCAGGATTTTACAGTTCGTAGCGTCATTGAGGATTTTTGTATTGAATTCGCCCTCTACGTTGAGGGCAAACGTGAACGATTAAGCGTTCCAACGTGGGAGCGCGTAACGAACGGCGATGAAGCCGAGAAAGAAGGGGAGCGGGGTGGCTGAGCCTATGTGGTTATTGGTCATGTTTGATCTGCCGGTAAAAACTAAGGGACAGAGAAAATTAGCGAATGGTTACAGGCATTCACTCTTGGATATGGGGTTTGACCGTCTTCAGCTGAGCGTGTATTGCAAGTACTATATGAACGGTAACTCTGCTGGCTAGGATTTGTCTCAGCTGCAGTTTCAAGTTCCGCCAGGTGGGGCGGTACGGATTATGAAGGCTACCGATTCGCAGTGGGCAGCAACTATTAGATATTTAGGTCCTACTCAAGAGACCCCGGAAGAGCCTCCGGGGGCTGTAGATTTCTTTTAGCTCTACAAATAATAGAAATGTGGGGTGTGGGTAACATCATGTTGCCCACACCCCACATTTATGAATTTGCGGGTGGTATATCGAGCCAGTTTTTCTCACATAGGGCCAATAACAGCCTCTTTTGTTGGGGATATGGCCAGATTTTCCTTCGAAAATCTGGCCATATCTAGCCGCTGACTAGTAGTTATATTTAACGTACTAAGTCTATCAAGGCTACAGAATGAAGGTTCCCAACCCGCCGTGGACGCTGAGTGCACTTGACCTAAGTCTATCAAGGCTACAGAATGAAGGTTCCCAACTAGCATATGGCATCCTCAGCAGGCCGCGTTAAGTCTATCAAGGCTACAGAATGAAGGTTCCCAACAGTCGAAAGAGCTAGTGGACGTTCGTGTTAAGTCTATCAAGGCTACAGAATGAAGGTTCCCAACAGTCGAAAGAGCTAGTGGACGTTCGTGTTAAGTCTATCAAGGCTACAGAATGAAGGTTCCCAACAGTCGAAAGAGCTAGTGGACGTTCGTGTTAAGTCTATCAAGGCTACAGAATGAAGGTTCCCAACAGTCGAAAGAGCTAGTGGACGTTCGTGTTAAGTCTATCAAGGCTACAGAATGAAGGTTCCCAACGCGGGAACGTACACAACAGCTACCTGGGTAAGTCTATCAAGGCTACAGAATGAAGGTTCCCAACGAATTTCCACAGGGCCGCAAGGGTAGCTTAAGTCTATCAAGGCTACAGAATGAAGGTTCCCAACTAGGATTCGGTATCCCGAATGATGCTCATAAGTCTATCAAGGCTACAGAATGAAGGTTCCCAACGGATACCGCAATCCGCACAATCTACGCATAAGTCTATCAAGGCTACAGAATGAAGGTTCCCAACATGCTGATGTGGCAGGGTCCAGAGGTAGTAAGTCTATCAAGGCTACAGAATGAAGGTTCCCAACCCCACCGCAACAACGAAAACCGCTCACATAAGTCTATCAAGGCTACAGAATGAAGGTTCCCAACCCGTGCACACGCCTACCGGTGCAGCAGCTAAGTCTATCAAGGCTACAGAATGAAGGTTCCCAACTTCAGGAGCTAACCCCGTAACCCAAATATAAGTCTATCAAGGCTACAGAATGAAGGTTCCCAACATTACAGGGACGGTGACTGATGTGAAGGTAAGTCTATCAAGGCTACAGAATGAAGGTTCCCAACTCGAGTGTGACAAGGCTGTTTTCGGGGTTAAGTCTATCAAGGCTACAGAATGAAGGTTCCCAACTACCGTCGCCGTTGTCTGTGATGGTGATTAAGTCTATCAAGGCTACAGAATGAAGGTTCCCAACCCAGGGGTGCGTATCCCATCAGTCTCAATAAGTCTATCAAGGCTACAGAATGAAGGTTCCCAACCGTCAGCAGATGGGAGCGAGCGCGGGGGTAAGTCTATCAAGGCTACAGAATGAAGGTTCCCAACCACGCGGCGGCATCCAGTTCGCAGAGGCTAAGTCTATCAAGGCTACAGAATGAAGGTTCCCAACGGTCGAACCCGATAGTGCCGCCCGCGACTAAGTCTATCAAGGCTACAGAATGAAGGTTCCCAACATGTTATGCCGTTTGTCAGCTCGGCCCCTAAGTCTATCAAGGCTACAGAATGAAGGTTCCCAACCCTATGAGGGGGGTGAGCAAATCCCCGGTAAGTCTATCAAGGCTACAGAATGAAGGTTCCCAACTGTGTGCACGTGCAGTGTGTGGTGTGTGTAAGTCTATCAAGGCTACAGAATGAAGGTTCCCAACTACCGCATAGCCCTAGTTGTTATGCCGCTAAGTCTATCAAGGCTACAGAATGAAGGTTCCCAACTTCTTCCTGACGGAATGGATCCTTGTGATAAGTCTATCAAGGCTACAGAATGAAGGTTCCCAACTCATGTATGCGGCTGCGGGTTTCATTCTTAAGTCTATCAAGGCTACAGAATGAAGGTTCCCAACCCGTCTTCGAGGTGGGTAAGGACCCAGGTAAGTCTATCAAGGCTACAGAATGAAGGTTCCCAACCCACATACGTGGGGATGAGTCCGGCTATTAAGTTTAGCAAAGCTACTGGAATGAATGCTTCCGCTATTGTTGGCTAGAGTGTGCAAAGTAGAGGGTTTGGGAAAGTATTCAATAAACACTGTCGGTAGAGTTTCAAAAGGTGCGTTAAATGCGAAACCCGAGCGCCACAACCGTCCGGATGGGTCTCGGGTCCACTTCTAACAACTACTGTTGTTAGCATTACTAACAGGATAGAGGGTTGCGGCCATAATATCAAGATCTTGGCTGAGGTATGAGAACAGGAGCAGAACCATCGCTCCTGAAAAGTACATAGGTATAGGGAGAAACTTATAATCCTATATGTCTAGCCCTCATGCCCACAACAAGTGGAACCTGTACCTGGTATGTCATAAACTACTTCTTGTTGTTGAGAGTATTAAGTAGAGTATGTTTAACCGTCAACTTCGCGTCTACCGTTTTTTCATGGGCTGCGGTGATAAAAGTAATTTTTTGTGTATTTTCGGTATTCGGTTTGTAAAACCTTGGGAGTTCGCTAAAAATTATGGGTAGAGCATTATTGAGGATGCTTTTGGATGCGCGCCCTGTTTCTTCCGGTTAAGAGTGGTCTTCCCGGTGGTGCGCGGCGCGTTTTTTGTTTCGAAAGGAAACCAATGAACCTGACTCTCGCTTCCGGCAAGGTTACAAAGTCTTTCGTGGCTGGGGCCTTGGCCCTGAGTGTTTCTGGGGTTGCTGTTCCCGCGTCGTTCGCTGCCCCTAGCGCACCAGAATCGCAGAGCGCACCTGCTGCCACGTCTCGCACCTTAGATGCGGCGGCAACTAAAGCTAAGATCACGCAGGGCCTACCGGGCCAGTTCCAGGTCTCGTATTCTAAGAAGAACCATAAGCTGTGGGTGGCGGGAACTGCTGATGGGGACATGCATGTCTCTACTCTCGCCCGCCTTGATGCTGATTCGTTGAAGGTTGAGGCTGTGGCCGAGCTGCCCATTATTAAGGGTGAGAGAGGCTACAATTTTGCGGCCGCTTACGGGGTGGAAGTTGATGATGTTGAGGGAACCGTGTGGGTTACGAATACCCGCGATAACTCCATTTCGGTGTACGACCAGGCCACGATGAAGCTTGTGTGGACTAACCACGGGCTTGATAAGAACGACGCGAACTGGATTGAGCACCCGCGTGAGGTGCGCATTGACCACGCCTCAGGGAAGGCATTTGTGTCGGGCCGGTTCTATGTGTCGGCTATTGACTTGAAAACTAAGCAGGTTCAGAAGCTGCAGCTTGCGGGTGCCCCTGACGGCGGGGTGCGGTATGTGGGCATGAACATGCACGTCGATTCTCAGGATCACCTGCTGTATGTGCCGGAGCGCACCAGCGGCAAACTGTTCGTGGTAGACACGAACACCCTCAAAACTGTGCGCACCATTGATGTTCACGCAGATACTGAGGGCACTGAGGTTCGCCCTTCTGATGTTGCCATCGATAAGTCTTTGAACGAAATCTATGTTTCTTCCCAGGGCGTGAACGGTGTTAATTCGGGGGTGACCGTGTATGACTTCACCACCGGCGAGTACAAGAAAACGATTGCTTTCGGCACCCAGGCCCTGGCCATGGAGCATGATGAAGAGCGCGACCTGGTGTACGTGAGTGATTTCGGCACCGGCAAAGGTTGGTGTGATTGACGGCGCCACCAGCAAAGTCATCGGTGAGGTCGCCATGAACGGTGCGAAAGCTAATGACTTTGACCATGCTCAATAACGGCTCGATCGTGGCTGTAGACAAGCAGGATCTGCCCGGCACAGCCCGTGTGCCGTACGTGCTGAACGGCGCCACCGGTGAGGTGAAAACCTCAGATAAGACCACCTCGAAAGCGAAGAAAGACAAGGACGGCAGCGAGATCCCCGCCGCCGAGTCAGAGATTCACCCGAACTCCATTATGAAGTTCAAAGCTGAGGTGAAAGCAGGGGATGAGGCGGCCGTGCAGATCACCCCGCAGCAGCGCGAGTTTCAGGGGTACCCCACCGAGGCCACCCGCACCGTGAGCTACGCCAACCCGGTGATTGAGTTCCCCGACGGGAAGATCGACATCACCGCAGACTATAAGCTCCACATTAAAGGCAGCGGCTACGTGGGGGAGGGCGCCGCGAAGGGCGTGTACGTGTTCCTCGTCCCTGAGGGAACCTGGAAACCCGGGCAGAGCATTGACCGTGAGCAGGCCATGAACCTGTCAAAGAACGCCGTGTGGGTGCGCCCCGAGCAGCTGAAGGACGGCTCGTTTGAGATTGACCTGCCCATCCCCGCGAACACCCTAGAACACGGCAAGAAGTACACGGTCGGCACCATTGCTGCGCACGACTTGTCGGTGACTGACCGCAGCCTGGACTACTCCGCAATGTTTGAGATCACCAAGGACGGGCAGACCAGCTCTAGCGTGTCCGGCCCAAAAACTGAGCAGAACCAGGGCAGCGGGAGCACCCCGGTGCAGCCCACCGAAAGCTGCGGCTGTGACCGCGCCTTCACCCACCCCCGCCCCCACCGAGTCGGCATCTGCGCAACCCTCAGTAACGGGAGGCACCACCGGTGAGGCGAAGCCCGAGGCCACTCAGGAAAGCGTATCCGTGACCGTTGCTAACGGTAACCACCCCGGCGGTGACTCCGCACCCCAGGCGACCCGCGGCTCCACATCCCGCAGCCTGGCGAATACCGGCGCGAACGGCGTGATCATGCTGGCGGGTATGGGTGCTTTGGCTATCGTGACCGGTGCGGTGGTGCTGGTTGTACGCCGCCGCAGTAAATCCTAGCCGCCCCTGGTGCGCTAACCGGCAGGCTGCGTGAAAAACCGCAGGGGCACCCCGCACAACAGGGGGTGCCCCTTCCCGGTGGGTGATGCGTAAAACCGCCGCAGTACGCTGCCTGAACGGGGAGGAAACCCCGGCGGGAGCCACCCCAAACACCACCCTGTGGAAGTGTCGTAAAACACTGATAGCTGATTTGGTGGTGGGGTACCCGAACTGTATAGTTATATCTGTTGCCGAAACACCCACGGCACATAACGAGAAGAAATTCTCACGGCCCCATCGTATAGCGGCCTAGTACTCCGCCCTCTCACGGCGGCAACACCGGTTCAAATCCGGTTGGGGTCACGCTAAGACTAAAGAATCCCCGGCTCTCAAAAGCCGGGGATTTTCTATTGCCACAGTGCCAAAGCTACTTCAGAAGATGCGCGTACTTACGGCGGGCCGCCGCAACCTTCGGGCTGATCACCACAGAGCAGTACCCCTGGAACGGGTTCAGCTCGTAGTAGTCCTGGTGGTAGTCTTCCGCCTCCCAGAACGTCTCAAGAGGCTTTATTTCCGTCACCACCTGAGCATCGAAAAGAGCCTGCGCCCGCACCTTTGCCGCCTCAAAAACCTTCCGCTGCTGCTCGTCGGCATACAGCAGCACCGAACGGTACTGCGACCCGGTATCTGCCCCCTGGCGATCCCAGCTTGTGGGATCGTGGGAGGCGAAGAAAATATCCAGCACCGCGTCCTCACCGATCACGTTCTCATCAAAATCAACGCGCACCACCTCGTGATGCCCCGTCGCCCCCGAGCACACCGACCGGTAATCCGGGTTCGGCACGGTGCCGCCAGCGTAGCCGCACACGCTCGCGCTCACGCCCTTTAAAACTGGCGGAACACCGCATCAATACACCAAAAAAACAGCCGCCGCCAACCACAAAACTACGCATCGTCCCGCTCCTTCACGAAAACCACTGTCTCACCTGACACCCCATTAAACGCCCCGCACCTTCCGAATATTCCCCGCCGGGTGCTCATGCCACAATAGAGACATGACTGAAACCACCACACCAAACCTAGCGCAGGTTGTTGCCGCCTTCCACGACCTCTACCCGCCGCAGCTGGCCGCCGGGTGGGACGCATCCGGGCTGGTCTGCGGGCGCACCGCCGCCCCCGTGAGGCACGTGCACTTCGCCGTTGATGCCCTCGCCGCCACCGCTGACGAAGCCGTAGAACACGGCGCGGGGCTGCTCATCACCCACCACCCGCTGCTGCTGCGCGGTGCGCAGTTCATCCCCGACACAGACTATAAAGGGCACGTGCTGCACACCCTCATCGAAGGCCAATGCGGCCTGCTCGGGGCGCACACTAACGCCGATGCCGCCATTGCGGGCGTGAACGAGGCACTCTGCGACGCCCTGAACCTCACCGACCGCACTGCACTGGCCGAACCTCAAACCCAAGAACTTGGGGGAGAGGAACACCCCGTCGGAACCGGGCGCGTGGGCACCCTGCCTGAACCGCTCACCCTGCGTGCCCTCTCCGAACGCTTAGCGGATGCGCTACCGGCAACTGCGGGCGGGCTGCGTATCGCCGGGCGCCCAGAGCAGCGCATTAGCCGTGTGGCACTGTGCGGCGGGGCGGGCGACTCCCTGTTCGAGGCGGTACGTTCCGTCGGGGCAGACGTGTACATTACCGCCGATTTGCGGCACCACCCCGCCAGCGAATTCCGTGAACAAGAACTCGTGCGCGGTACCGAGTGCGCGCTGATTGACTGCTCCCACGCGGCCAGCGAATCGCTCTGGCTGCAGCGCGCCGGTGAGAGGCTGCAGGCGCTACTGGCCGAACGTGGCCACAGCATTACCTTCACCGTCTCATCACTGAACACCGACCCGTGGGACTTCACCGTACCCACCGGCAGCGCGGCGGGCTCAGCATCCACCCGGTAATTCGCCGTAAAGCCCAAACACCTCAACCCACACAAACCCACATTGCGGCGGTTTGCGGGGTATAAAATGTGCGGCGTCTAGAAACGGGAAGGCCCCGGGAAACCCACCACGGGTCCCGGGGCCTTCCACCTTTAGCTGACTACCTCTGCAGGCAGAGAACAGTCGGTGCTATCGCGTCCTCGTAGCATTCGCGTACTGGTACAGGAACTGAGCGGCCTCAGCACGGCTCACTTGAGCGCGCGGGTTGAACTCCTTAGACTGTGCATCAAGCACCACGCCCTTTTGCTGCGCCCACACCATGTCGCGGTAGTAAATGTTGCTGCCAGCGCGCACATCGGTGAACGGTGAATACTTCGGGAGCGTCACGTTCGGCTTACCGGCGGCGCGATACATGAACGAGACAAGGGTCTGCCGGTTCACGCTATCATCCGCGTGGAATGAGCCGTCCCCATACTCATTACCAATATTCTGCTGACGAGCCCACACAATCGCCTTATACCGCGGGTTGCTGGTAGAAATATCGCGGTAGGGTGACTGGGCTGGGAGCTGTATATCAGGGGAGCCAGCCATACGGTACAGTGCCTCTACCAGCTGTCCGCGGGTTACACTCTCTGACGGGGAGAAACGGCCGTCACGGGCTTCCAGCACGTTCTGATCCACCGCCCACGTGGCGCTCTGGTAGTAGCGTTGTGAGGACTCCATATCAACAAACCGGGACTTCGGCTTCCGGACCTCCTGCTGTGAGGTAACCGCAGGAACATCAATGGTGCGGCTAATCGCGCGGGACGGATCCTGCGACTTCACCGACACGGTAACTTCGTACTGCTTAGATGCGCTTACCTGCGACCCGTTGATTCCCATTGCCACAATAGCGCCTGAACCATCACGGGAACATTGCAGTCTGCAAATCCTGCTCCACCCGCTTCACCACGGTGCCGGTACCCTTTTCACGAAGCACCAGCTCGAAGGAATCGCCCTCATCTAACCGGAAATTCGTGGCCCACACCGATACGTGGTTGTATGACTTGGTGGTGTTGATCGTCTCGCCGATGTACTTGACCCTTGGCTGGGCATCCTTCACCGGCAGGTTTGCCCGCGCAATCTCATTCACCTGGCCGTTATGCCGGTTGTACACAATGTAGGCGTAACGCTTCGAAGCATCAACCTTGAACCCCGAGTACTCCAGGGTGGACGTAAAACTACTGGTGTTTTTACCGTCCTGCGCGGCAAAGGTAATGTCTTTGGAGGCGAGAGGCTCACCCTGAGGCTTCCCGTTCGCGTCCACCTCAACGATCTGCGCGTACGAGGTTGAACCTGCGGGAATATTTCGAGAAGTTCAGCCCCCTAACTGTCAGGCTGGCCTGTTTATCCACAGGATTCAGCTGGTTATTGCGAATGGACAGGCGCTGCACCTCACCCGTGACGGTATTGAGCGGAACGCTCACACCCGTCATGGTGCCGTAGAAATACTCGGAGTACACATCCAGCTTAAAGGTGCCAATGCTGTACGGGCCTTTCGCCGGGTCTATATCATTGCCGGGGACGTTGAGCTGAATTTCGAAGGAACCGTCAGCGTTAATCTTGTCTTTCGGAATTACAGTAGTGTAAAGGTTCGGAACGCGCTGCATCTTCTGCCGCGACCCTTCAACAAACATAGACCGCGGGCCGAATGCAATGGCGAGCGAACCGTCCTGTTCACGGTGCTGCTCGGTGAACCCGGTGCCGCGCACCGTAATGGTTCCACCATCAATCAGGTCAAGGTTTGGGGTATCAACGGTCAGCTTGGGGCCGCTGGCTGCAGGCTGCCCAGCGGCTTGTGCGGCGGCCGGAGTTTCGGCTGCTAATGCTGCCGGTGCTAGGGCGGCACCGAGCGGCAGAGCAAGAGCCCCGGCGAGAGTCAGAGCGCATGCGCGCTTGGGCAGGTTGTGCGGTGAGAATGAATTACCCATCAGATTACTCCACTCGTAAAGTAATTTATTGATACCTTCACGGTAGCAAAACGCCTAGTGGGAGTCGAGGAAAACCGCAAAATTACCCCGAAAAGCATTAACTGTAAAGTAAAGGTGTAGGAAAAACTATTCATAGATTAATATTCATTAAATGGCTTATTCGCACTTTAGTGTCATTAAAAACATAGATATGCATGTTTACATGCTTTAATTCTCTGTATATATATGTTTCATGCGTAAAGTATCTGGGGTGGTCTTAGTATCGTGCAGCACAGTCAAAGACCTATGACCCCCTACACATGCCCCATGGGCCACATTATTGGTGTGCAAACAGGGGAGTGGGACACAGAGGAGAAAATGTTGAATCCGCAGACGCCCCAGAAAACACGGCGCACAATCACGATGCATTAATACAGCGCAGAAAAGAACCCCCGCGCCGCACAATCAGAGGAGATGATGACTGTGCGTCACGGGGGAGACTCAAGAGCTTGAACCGTTGATTACTTCTTACCGTAAATACGGTGGTAACGGTACAGGAAGGCCGCCATTGCGTCACGGGTAATGGCCTGGCCCGGGCGGTAAGTACGGTCGTCCCAGCCGCGGCTAATACCGCGATCGGCCAGCCAGCTGATCTCGGTGTAGAACAGGTTATCCCCGTTCACATCAACAAATGACGTGTGCCGCGGAGCGTAGAACCGGTAGTCCCTCGCCTGACGGTAGAAGAACGCCGCCATGGCCTCACGGCTGACCGAATCATTCGGGCGGAACGTACCATCCGGGTAACCGGTAGTAATACCCTGCTGGTACATCCACACGATTTCCTTGTAGAACGGGTACGAGGCGTCCACATCCTTAAACGGAGACCGGTACGGCATCATCACACGGGGGCTGCCCGCCATACGGTAGAAGAACGCCGCCATTGCACCGCGCTCAATATTATTCTGCGGGCGATAGGTATTATCAGGCCAGCCGGTGGTGATCCCCGTGGAAGCAAGCCACTCAATCTCAGTGTAGAACTGATCCGTGGGGTGCACATCCTTAAACCGCTGAGCTGGTTTGGGCGGCTCAGGCGCCGGAGGCTGCGGTTTTGGCTTCTCCGGTGTGGGCTTAGGGCTTGGCTTAGGCTGTTCCGGGGTAGGTGTCGGGTCCGGTTTGGGCTTTTCGGGCGTAGGCGTTGGACTCGGCTTAGGCTGTTCCGGGGTAGGTTTTGGACTCGGCTTAGGCTGTTCCGGAGTGGGAGTTGGCTGCGGAGTCGGCTTTTTCCGGTGAGGGGTGTCGGGCTCCGGGTTTGGGGTGTGCTCCGGTGTGGGCTTAGGGGCTTGGGCTTAGGCTGCTCCGGAGTGGGAGTTGGCTGCGGAGTCGGCTTTTCCGGTGTGGGCGTTGGACTTGGCTTGGGCTGCTCCGGGGTAGGTGTCGGGTCCGGTTTGGGCTTTTCGGGCGTAGGTTTTGGACTCGGCTTAGGCTGCTCCGGCGTGGGAGTAGGCTGCGGAGTCGGCTTTTCCGGTGAGGGTGTTGGACTCGGCGAAGGCTCAGGGGCCTTGGGAGACGGTTCCGGGGTAGGAGCCGGTGTCGGGCTTGGGCTCGGCTTAGGCTGCTCCGGAGTAGGTGTTGGGCTGGGCTCAGGCGTCGGACTTGGTTTAGGCGACTCGGGCACCTTGAGCGTAATCTCGGCTGTAGTGTCCAATGAACGGTCGCTCTTATTGAGCTCCGGCGACGCGAAAGAAACAATCAGGTACTTCTTCGAAGCATCCAATGTACCTGCGGCAATGTTGAGGGTCGCACGGAACTGCCCATCATGCACATCCTCAGCTGCAATACGAGTCATCGCAGCAACAGAATGCGTATCCGGGGTGTTGCCTTCCTGCCATTTCTCAGCCTCCACCACGGCAACGTACACGCCGTTCTGGGCGGCAGTACCCACATAGCCGGAACCCGAAACGGTCACAGCATTATCCTGAGTGGGGTCAAGCTCGCTCTTGTCAATGCTCAGCTTCGGATCAGCCACCGGCTGCGCGGGCTTGACAGCCACCGGGGAAAGCGCCACCAGTTTCACACCCTCATTCTCAGCTTTTGCGGCCACCACGTACTTTTTCGACGCATCCAACAGCGAGCCGGGCACGGTGACAGAGGCGGCAAAGCCTCCATCGTGCAGATCGTTCGCGTGCACTAGGGCCTCATTACCAACCGGATTACCGGTAGGCTGGCCCTGCTCATCAGCCTCGTACACGCCAACGCTCACGCTCTTAGCCGCACCCTGGCCGTGGAACCCAGTGCCGTTCACCAGCACCTCATTCGACTCTGCGTCCACCTTAAGCTCGGCGGTGGAGAGAGTGATCTTCGGGTCTGCCTGCTTCTGCGGCTCGGTGACCTTCACGGGGGCTGATGCCTGTAAAAGCCCCGCTTTCAGGGCGGCGCCCATCATCCTGTTCCGCACCCGTTGCACCGGTTGCTACCACGTACTCTGCGGCGGGGTCGAGTGTGTTCCCGGGGACATTAAGAACAGCGGTAAACGCACCATCCTGAATATCTGCACCCTTCACGAAGGCGACTGCAGCCACAGCGGGGTCACGCTCATCAGCACTGTGAGCGGGGAATGCATCCTTACGCACCAGGTATACGTACACACCGTGCTGCGCCTGCTCACCGTAGAAGCCGGTACCCGAAACGGTCACCGAGGCGCCCTCATCCGATTTAATCTCATCGGTGCTTAAAGTGATCTGAGGGTTCGCCTGTTTTTCAGGTTCGGGGGCGGGCTGCTGTTCCGGCTGAGCGCTCACCAGGCGGTTCATCTGTACCACGGTGGTGAACTCTTGCGGATCCTCAGCAGTGCTCGGGAAAACAATATCCCCATTGGGCAGTGCCACAGCATTGAGTGAGCCGCGGTTTGTGTTTTTAACGCTCACACCGGTCAGACTGATGCTTCGCTCAACGTTCATATCCTTATCGAGGATAACGATGCGGTTATTCACGGAATCCAGAACGCCAAGCTTATCGCCCACCGTAAATAGCTCACCAATGCTCTCCAGGCCCTTCGCGTGAATCGAGGTTTTGCCGTTGAGCACAGTAAACTGCCCGTCGGCGTATGAGAGAACCTGGTATGAGGAATTATGCAGGTAGCTCCAACGGTATACGCGACCGTCGTCGGTGGTGGTTACGCGGCCGTATGAGACGCGCTCAGCAATAGCTGTGCCATCGTCAAAAACCTTCACCGCATCTTTGCTGAAATGGAGCAGATAACCGCGCTGTACCTCCCCCTGCTCATTTGAGATAGTCGTTCCCGAGTCATACACAAATGACCCGTCGGGCAGCGGGGCAAGCACGTTCGCCGTATGCGTGTATTGGGTGCCGTAATACTCCGAGGTATCGGCATCGGGCGCATTGGCTAAAGCCGGATCTAGGGTTTTCGGGTCGGGCAGCGGCATGCTGCTGAGCAGCCCTGAGGAATCAACCGTAATGTAGTTTAGAGGTAAGTACACCCCAGGAGTGGGTGAACTTGTTGTACCCCATCGCCAGGGTTTCCTCTGCGGGGTCAAAGTTGAAACCAGAAACCGGTTGGGCGGGGCTCAGCTGCCCGTCCTCAGTAACGGTGTACCGTTCCAGCTGGTTGGTGTCTGTGGCAGCGATTAGGATTTCACCCGTCTCGGAATTAGCAGCAAAATGCGCGCCGCCCCCAGCCTGCAGCTGCCCGGTTGATACCGTCTGCATGGTTTCGGGGTTAATAATGGTGTAGGTTGAAGCCTCTTTGCCCAAAGCAGATGCGGCAGCGAGGTGAATAATATATTTACCAACTCGCGCACTCTGTGCAGGTGAGCTATCAATGGTCTTAGTAATAACGTTCTTATTAAAAAGATTGTAATCTGCGGCGGTCTTAGTGTTTTGATCAGTGGGTGCTAATCGGGCAGCTGGCTGAACGGGGGTTGCAAGGACGGGTGTGAGAGGCATAGCGACAGAGCTTACAAGAGCGATTGCGCAGATACCCTTCTTCAACCCCTTGCGGGAGTAAAAGGTAGACATGTGTGTATCCAATGCTAACGGTACATTGTTGCTAGAACATATTTAAGGTACCAAAATGCGGGGATGTTAAAAGGGCAAAAAAACAGCTAATATTTATGAATATTATGCACATCACTTATAGTGCGCTTGAAATAAAATTCAACTATTACTCTAGTGAAGTTAGGAATATATTCCTGGATATTGCAGATTCAATTTAATATTTATGTTTTCTGCATGTAATAGTTACCCGCTGCGGGGTGGCGTGGGCGCAAAAGTCAGGTTGTTGACACACCCGGTATTTACACACCAGCCACCCCGTGAGGCAGCCCCATCCTTACGCCGCTGCGGGCAGTACTGGCACGGGGCCACCTCTGTTATCACTCATTGGACGCTATAGCCTGTCGGCGGTATTACCCCTGATGCCTGTACCGGTAAATAAACGCGGCCATTGCATCACGGTGAATAGGCTCACCCGGACGGTAAGTGCCGTCAGACCAGCCTTTCGTAATACCCTGTTGCTTCAGCCAAGTAATCTCCTGATAGAAAGCATCACCATTCTGCACATCGTTAAACGGTGAGTTCACCGGAGCCGTGTACGCCGGAGCACCAGCATAACGGTAGAAGAACGCTGCCATCGCATCACGATTCACCGGATCATGCGGACGGAACGTACCATCCCAATAACCGGTAGTAATACCCCGCTGGTGCATCCACACAATCTCCTTATAGAACGGGAACGACGGATCCACATCCTTAAACGGAGACTCCTTCGGCAAAGTAACCTCGGGTGAGCCAGCCATACGGTAGAAGTATGCAGCCATCGCAGCACGCTCAACATTCTGACCAGGACGGAACGTACCATCCGGGTAACCGGTAGTGATGTTCTGAGAACCCAACCACTGCACTTCGGAGTAGAACTGGTCGGTCGCAGGTACATCACTAAAACGCTGCGGTTGAGGCTGAGGCTCCTGCGGTTTCTGAGGCTCCTCAGATCGGGGCTGATTGGGGGTGCTCTTCACCAGGCGGTTAAGCCACAGGTTTGTGGATAACCCGTCATTTTTCTCAAGCATCGTGGGGTAAATAATATCCCCGTTCGGCAGCTCCAGGGCATTGGCGGAACCGGTCTTATCGGTCTTCTTCAGGCCCGTGAGCGGAAGTTCTTTTTCAACGGACAGATCTTTAGACAGCCACACGAGGCGGCCATTTGCCGCATCAACGGCCACAATTTTATCGCCTGCTGACAGGAGTGAGGCAAGCTCACCTATACCCTGCGGGGCCTTCGCGGTAGCACGCACTGTTCTGAACGACGAACCATCATATGCGAGCACCTGAACGGCACTCACCGCAGGAGCATAGTTATTCCACCGGTACACGTACCCGTCAGGGGTGGTCATTAGCCCGTTCATATACGCCTTAGCGGTGGCATCGTCCGTTGAACCTGCCGCCACCGAGAAGCCCTTGGTGCTCAGGTGCACCAGCTGTCCGCCCTGAACCTGCTTGTCCGCCGCATCGCGTATCACCTTATTGGGGGCGTACACGAACGAACCATCCGGTAAAGCAGCTAGGGTGCGGGTGTCGCCGGTGAAAGTATCCCCGTAGTACTCGCTCACATCGTTCACTGCGGATATGGCGGTATCGTAGTCCTTGGGCGAGTCTGCTTTCTGGACAGTGACCGCACCGTTGGAATCGACACTTATAAAACGAGCCTGGGCGGAGCCGGTGACCGCAAGAACACCCCACGTTTTGGATGCCCCGTTATAGCCCAGCGCCATCACATTCTCACCCTTGGCGAGACTCAGACCCGCAACGGCACCGCGAGATACAAGCTCACCCTGCTCATTCACGGCATACCGTTCTACCGTCCCTGCGCTCTCATGAGCGAAGATAATCTCACCGCTATCCGGGTTTGCGGCGAATCGGGCACTTTTACCCATCGGCAGGGTACCTGAGCTGACCTCACGCAGAGTATCGGCCTTCAGTACCGAGTAGCGGGCCTGCTCATCAGAACCGAAGCGGGCACCCGAAGCGTGGAACAGATACGAACCTACCCGCACAGTGTTCTGCGGGTCGGCAATATCGGCCCCAGAATCCCAGCTTTGCCCCAGGCGGTAGCCGCTTCCTGTAAACCCTTGGGCGCTTTTACCTGCATAGGAGAAAGTGAGCGCGTCAAGGCCCTCACCGTCACTATAGAAATTCGAGAAAGCATGGTTTCCTTCGGGGGTGAGGTTAGCTGCCACATTTGTCCAGGTGACCACGCCGTTATTTTCCTGCTGCTGTGCCGTCAACAGTGAGAGAGCGGCCACCGGGATCTCATGCGGGCCTTCCCACTGCCCGGAGGCGTAGTTTTTGGTGCGCACCGTCATGTACAGGGTGCCGCTGCCTTTAACCGCATCAAACTCAATGCGCGGGTTCGATAGGGTAAGGTTCAGGGCGCACCCAGTTTCGGGGTTATTGCGGTCGGTACAGTGCGAAATGTAGTGGACTTTACCGGAGCCCTGCAGCGATACCTGATTACCATCATTGGAAACGACGGCATGATGTGCTGGGAACGAGAAAAGGTCTTTGGTGTTGTACGATGCGCCTTCGCCCACCGCATAAGGTTCACCAATATAACTGCGGAATGATGCTTTGATCCCCCAGTTAATGGTGCCAGAAACGGCGGCTGGGGTGTCATTTTGCGCGGGTGCCTGCCCGGCGGCGGGTAATGCGGCGGCCTGCGTATTGGGGGAGGGTGCAGAGAATGCAGGGGCTGAAGTAAACGTGAGTGAGCCAACTAGCGCCACCGCGCATACGCTCTTCTTCACACCTTTGCTAGAAGAAAAAGTAGACATGGGGTCCGTCCGATGTTAGTAGTGTGTTAGGACGTGCTTAGCTTACCAAAAAGCAACCCTATTCATGAAGGGAAGTATGTAATAGTTATGAGTATTACGGTGGGCTCTACAGGTATAGTGAGTGAATTTTTTAGAGGAGTATTTTGGGGTAAAGTGCCTTATCGAACCGCATTTTATCGTTTTTATACTGCTATACAAGAGGAGCAGGTGATAAGAGGTGTGAGCGGGGCTTGTTGGGTGGGACTGCGCCGAAAAAGTATTTAACGACACACTGTCTGCATATACTGCCTTGAGTGGGAGTAATTATGAATAAACACTTGAGGCCATGAGCGCACACGCCAAAAGCGAAGCACTGTCGAGAAACAGCGCAGCGTCACTGCCGTATCAGTACGGTGAGCGTGCCAGCCTTCCGCTCGGTTCCGGCCACCCACTCAACATCCCAGTCTGCCTCCAAAGCCTCCACCAACGCAGCGGCCCCGTCGGCATCGGCCGTAAAATCACGCTCGGCCAGACCACTGTGCACCAGGTAGCGGGCCAGCTCACCCCGGTAATGCTTCGCCATATGCGACACCACCTTACGGGTGCCATCGGCGCTCACCCTCTCAACGCGCACTGCTAAAGTCTGCGTGCCAGGGGTCACCCACGACTTCGCGTAAGCCGCCGAACGGCAGTCCAGCACCAGCTCACCTGCCACCACAGGCGCCAAAGCCGAGCTAAGCGCACCACGCCAAAAATTAGCCAGCTGCCCCAACTCACCCAGCTTCACACCCATGGAAAGGCGGTACGCAGGAATCGCATCCTCAGGGCGCACCACACCCCATAGCGCAGACGAAATCAGAATAGTACGCTGCGCTAACTGCCGCTCGGCGGGGGAGAAACTGCCGTAGTCCAGCGCCTCAAACAGCACACCCGTGTATGTTTGAATTGCCGCGTGCGCAGGTTCATGAAGCAGACGCGTATTGCGCCGCACCTCAGCCTCTAAGGAAGCCCCCACCTTCAGCTGCTCCAACGCCGTTTCCTGCGCCGAAACAGCAGCCAGCTGCTCCAGTACGGTCTCCCGCTCGCCCGTGAGTTCGGGAAACGACAGATCCGCAAACTGCACGGGAGCGTTCGTCGCCTCAGCGGCGGTTTTACCTTCAGACGGCGGCAGAAGAATCAGCATAATACCCAGTGTAAACCGTGCCGCCGCCGGTTTCGGTAGAATACTCTATGAGGCAGGATGCCCAGGCAATCGCGCGGCACGCACCGTTAGCTGGTGTGCGCTTCGAGGAAAGTCCGGGCTCCGCAGCACAGGATGGTGGATAACGTCCACTCGGGGTAACCCGCAGGCCAGTGCCACAGAAAACAGACCGCCGTCCCAGCTTGGGGCGGTAAGGGTGAAACGGTGGTGTAAGAGACCACCAGTGGGTGCGGTGACGTGCCCAGCTTGGTAAACCCCATCCGGAGCAAGGTCAAACAGAACACGCCATGATAGGGTAGTGCGCCCGAACCACTGCGCCAGCTGCGCGCGGGGGTGCGTGTTCGGGTAGACTGCTTGAGGCTCACGGCAACGCGAGTCCTAGATAGATGATTGCCCCGGGCACCCGGTAGAACCAGGCGCCTATGACAGAACCCGGCTCATAGGGCATCCTGCCTCACCTCTAAACCCCGTGACAGCACCACACCCTAGTGACCGAAAGGATCAGGGGTCCACGCCCGGCATCCAGCTATTGCCCTCCACGGTCCACCCCTCCTTTTTCACCACTTTTTTCATGCGGGAGGTCCACTTCTTATTCAGACGGTTCACGTACAGTTTGCCGTCCAAGTGGTCGGTCTCATGCTGCATGCACCGGGCAAACCAGCCGGTCGCCTCAAAGCGCAGCGGATTACCCTCGCCGTCGAACCCGGTGACCGTCACCCACTCGGCGCGTTTGAGCGGGAACCCGTACCCGGGGAATGAGAGGCACCCTTCTTCTTCAGTATCCGGGTCAGGATCTGCCCCAGAGATTTTCCCGAGAGTTAACACCGGGTTCACGACCACCCCGCGCGGCGGCACCCCATCCTCATTCTCCATCTGGTAGGTGAATAAACGCAGACCCACACCAATCTGCGGTGCGGCGAGCCCTACCCCGTGGGAGGCGTCCATTGTCTCGTACATGTCGGCGATGAGCTCTTTGAGCTGCTCATCGAACGCGGTGACAGGTGCAGCCGGGCGGTGAAGTACAGGGTTGCCGTGGATAACGATGGGGTGAACAGTCATACGGTGATACCTTTCGTAGTGTGGTGGTTGGGCGGGTTAATCCAGCAGATCGAAACCAATAGTATCGCGCAGCACCTCGTTCGTGCCCCCAAAAATTGGGAGCAGACGTGCGGCAAGAAAAGCCTGCGCCACGGGATGCTCATTAATATAGGCGTAGCCGCCAAAAAGCTGCAGGCACGTATCGGTGATACGGCAGGCGTTCTCTGAGGCGAAAACCTTCACCTTTGCGGCTTCGGCAGCGCTTAAAGCGCCCGCATTAAACGCGTCAATGGCACGGCTCACGTACAGCTCGGTGGTCTCGGCGGCCATGAGCGCATCCACTAGTTTGAACCGGGTGTTCTGAAAATCAGCCACACGGGAGCCAAAAACCTGCCGTTCCTTCACATAAGAAACGGTTGCCTCAACGGTAGTTCGGGCAATCACGGCGGATGCGGCGGCAATTGCCAGGCGAGCCTGCGGCAACTGCTCCTTCACATACCGCAGCCCTTCCCCGAGCTCACCCACAAGGTTCTGGGCGGGAACCCGAACATTATCAAAAAATAATTCGGCGGTATCGGAGGCACGCAGCCCCAGCTTATCGAGCTGGTTGCCTGCCGTGTACCCCGAAGATTTCTCCACCATAAACAGCGAGAACGAACCTGACCCGCCGCGGGTGCTGCCGGTCTCGGTACGGGCCAGCACAAGCGCCGCATCTGCCGAGATACCCGAACCAATAAATGTCTTCTGCCCATTAAGAATGAACTCGTCGCCCTCACGCACGGCGGTGGTGCGGCAGGCGCGCAGATCCGACCCGGCACCCGGCTCCGTAAAAGCACACGAAGTGACCAGCTCACCGGTGACCATCGCCGGAAGCCACTGCTGCTTCTGCTCCTTGGTACCGTATGCCAGAAGGTAAGGCAGTACCAAGTCTGCTGCAGGTGCACGGCAAGAGCGAACCCGTGGCACCCTTTGGCCGCAAGTTCTTGGGTAAGCACCAGCTGGTAGCGGTAATCAGGCATACCCGCCCCGCCGTACTCTTCGGGCACTGCAAGGCCCAGCAGCCCGGCCTCCCCGGCGGCAGTCCAGACAGTACGCGGCATCATGTGCTCACGCTCCCACTGCGGGTAGTGGGCGGCCACTTCGTGAGTAATAAACTCGCGTGCCGCCTCACGGAAAAGCTCGTGGTCTTCGGTGAATTCGATCGTGGGTCGCATGGGGTCCTCGGGTGCTAGATGTAGGCTCGGGAGGGGGATAGGATATAGCGAAGGGCCGTTACGGCTACTGCCATAACGACCCTTTCATTCGGGGTGATCGACGGGGGTTGAACCCGCGACCTCCTGGACCACAACCAGGCGCTCTGCCAACTGAGCTACGACCACCATGCTTGCTCGCAAGGGATACCTCGCGTTTGCAGCGAGTTCCACTTTACAGGAGTTTGAAACTCTTGTCCAAATTTATTCTCAGTGATACGCAGCACAGGTTTTGAGGCTAATTTGATGCGTTCAGTTCAGCCCTTTCCCGCTCAATATCACTCGCAATACGGGCCGATGTTGTCGCATCCGGGCCATCCTGCACAAAAATTGTGCGGCGATAGTATTTCAACTCGTCAATAGAATCTACAATATCGCCCAACGCCCGGTGGTTACCGGTCTTCGTTGGGGCACTGTAACGGGCAGCTGGGAACCACCGTGCGGCTAACTCTTTAATAGTGGAAACATCAATTACGCGGTAGTGCAGGTGCGCCATAAGCTCGGGCATATAACGTTCTAAAAAGCGCTTATCCATACCTACTGAGTTGCCGCCCAGCTGAGCCTTACCCGCCACCGGCACATACTTTTTCACGTATTTCAGTACCGCCTCCTGCGCGTGATCCATGCTCACCCCGCGCTCAATATCAGCTAACAGGCCCGAAGACTCGTGCATGGTGCGCACATAACTATTCATGTTTTCCAGAGCGCCCGCTGGTGCCTCAGGGCCGGGTTTAATAACTAGCTCAACCCCTTGCCCCAGAACATTCAGATCAGAATCTGTGACCAACACCCCCACCTCAATGAGCGCGTCATTGGCCACATCAAGGCCGGTCATTTCGCAGTCAATCCACACAATACGTTCACTTGAAATACTCACCCTTAACTCTACCCCTTGCACTCCAGAACAGGGGCGTATGCCCCTGAGACAGAACCCTAAATACCAGGTGAGAACAGTGCGCTGCACAGGGGAGTGCACGCCCGAAGAAGTATGCCTCATTTGGGTATCATGGAAACAGGTATGCCCACAACAGGAACGCGGAGGTGATTCATGTCGCGCACTAAGCGCACGCAGCGGGGTCGTCGCACCGAGTTAAACGAGCACCAAACGCTCGAAACCCGGTTAGAGCACTACCGGCGCGAAGGCAAAGAACACCGGATGCGCACCCTCATTTGGGGTACCGTCGGGTCCATTATGATCATGCTCGGCTCCTATGGGTCCGGGTGGCTCGCCGATAGTTCAGACTTCTGGCGAAGCTCCATTATTAGGACCATCCGCTATGACCCTTCGTGGATTATTGCATGCGTGGTACTGGTGGCGGCAGGCGGCATGATTATGTGTCGCGAATGGCTGCGCATCTATCAGAAAGTTGGGACCGATGCCTCATCAAGACGATGGATCTACGCCGTCATCGCCTGCTGGAGCACCCCGCAGCTTTTTGCCTTCACGCTTTTTAGCCGTGATATGTTCTCCTACTATGGTCAGGGACAGGTGATCGCCAATGGCCTCGACCCGTATAAGCACGGCGTATCTGAGATCACCAACTTCTTCCAAAACGGAGCCGACCCCCTGTGGGCGCAGTCGCCCCCGCCTTATGGGCCCGTCTTCATTAAGATCGAACAGTTTATTGTTTGGGTGGCCGACGGTAATATTGACGCCGCCCTGTTTATGTTCCGTTTAGTCAGCGCGCTGAGCTTTTTGGGCATTATGTACTATGCTGTGGGCCTTGCCGGCGAACATGGTTACAGCCGCACCCGCACGCTGTGGCAGGTGGGCGCGAACCCCCTGTTTATTGCTTCGTTCGTCTCAAGTGGACACAACGACTCAATGATGACTCTTTTCATGGTCGCCAGCCTGTACATTGCTAAACGGCACCGAACTTTTTGGGGCGGTATGGCCGCTGTGACCGTGTTGGCGTTAGGGGTTGCCGTGAAACCCCTCGCTCTTGTGGTGCTTCCTTTTGTTGGTTTGCTATGGGCTGGGGAATATGCCAGCTGGCCGCGCCGGTTTGTGTACTGGGCATTATCGCTGGTAGTGCTATTTGCCGAGATGTGGCTCATGGGTGCGGTAACCGGGCTAGGCTTTGGGTGGGTGAGCGCGCTGTCAACCACCGCCGGGCAGTTTATCTGGTTTACCCCGCTGGGGCTCGTTATTGGGGCCGTCGTAACCGCGCCCGGTGTTTCGCCCGAGACCGCCGATCACTACAAGCATATTATTGAGTACATCGGTAAAGGGCTCGGTATGGCAGGGGCGATACTTTTTGCCTTCTTCGGGCGTGACCGCGAGATTGTGCGCCGTGCCGGCCTGGCTATTATTGTGATGCTGGTGCTGAGCCCCATGATCCAGCCCTGGTACCTGCTGTGGGCCTTACCAATGATTGCCGCCACTGGTATTCGCACGAATTTTCAGCTCATGTGGTACTTCGCAACCACGGTGTTCTTTATGGCATTATCAGTGAGCGATCAGCTGGCAATATCCCCGTACCTGCTCGACTTTGATAAACACATGGCACAGCTGATTGCTGGGCTGGTATGCCTCGGGTACGTGCTGTACCTGCTGCTGCTTGATCCCGGCACCCACGCCCTCACCCGTAACACCCTCATGCCTAAGATGCTTCTGGCTCATATTCCGCGATGGAGCATGCGCACCCGCATGAACCTCAAACGGGCAAAAGCCGAATACGCAGCGGCCAAACTATTACGGTCTGAACAGAAAAAGCAGCGTGCTGCCAAGACCTCCTCGGCACCGCAGCAGGCGCACAAAGCTGACGCTTCCGGAAAGCAGCAGGAAGGCCAAACCGATACCTCCGTGCACAATAACGATTCGGGGGAGTAGCCCTCCGTAGGGTACTGCAGCTCAAAAGCCCGCAGAGTATTCCTTGAGGAATACATGCCGGGCTTTTGCTGTAGTGAGCAGGACTGCCGGTGTGACCGGGCGCAGCGTCACATAGTTCCCGTTTCGGTGCTGTAACTGCTGATGCGTGTCTTGAAAAATGTAGGGTTGCTCACGACAGGCGCCGTTTGGGGTGTAGTGTTCCTAACGTTTTCGTGTTTTATGCTGTGTTCTGAAAATTTAGGTGTAATCTATAAATATCACTTGGCACGATCGCCGTGTACGAGTGAACTAGGCTAAGTATCACTTGCCGTGCGCCTCAGTAGCTCAGAGGATAGAGCAGGAGCCTTCTAATCTCTTGGTCGGGGGTTCGATTCCCTCCTGGGGTACACAACAGCGCCCGCTTGGTTCCACATATTTGTGCGGAACCAAGCGGGCTTTATTATTGCACAGGCACCAGCGTGCGGGTCACAAGCTGGGGCAGATCAGGGATGTGACCTGCCCCCGTCGGTTGGCAGGAGCATCACCCGATCACTTACCTGCGGCTTTTTGCTTGCCGGGGTTAGTGCTCTTGCATGAGTTGAGCACGTTCTCCATTGCCCTTTTCTCATCGGGGGTTACCCATAGCTTGTATTTAGCTTTCACATGCACCTGCCGCGCAACATAGGTGCACCGATACGCTGTGTTGCCCGGCAGCCATTCTGAGGCGTCAGAATCAGACTTCTGCATATTCGCGGGGCCATCTGAGGCCACCAGGTTCTCGGGGTCATTAGCGAGCTCGCGGCGTTTTTGCTCATCAATATCCTGCGCCCCGGTCTGCCACGCATCAGACAGCGCCACCACATGGTCAATTTGTACGGCGCTGGAGGTTTTCTTGCCGCGCTTAAATCAATAGTTTTACCGGTGTACGGGTCAGCCAGTTTTCCGGTGATCACGGTGCAGGCGCGTGTTCCAGCCTTAAAACGAACATCCGTCAGGTCTCGGCGTAAAATATCGTCGCGCGTGTTGCACCCGTTTTTGTCCACGTCTTCCCAAGCGGCACCAAACTGCTCCCGGGAATACCCGTTCTTTGAGGCCCGTTCTTTAACGGGCAGGGAGGAGAGTTCCTTCTTAACGGTCGCTAAATCGGGGGCGAGCGCAGTGGTGGGATCGACCGCGTCGTAGGGGTTCTTGACCTCTTGCAGGGTTTCTGTTTTGACGTCCGGCTCGTCCTCTTCACCGGTGTTCGGTGATGAGGAAGCACTGGGGTTCGCCTCAAACAACCCGCCCGGTACCGTGCCTGCCCACATAGATGACCGCAATAATCAGAAGAATAACCACAGCGATAGCGATCAGTGTATACAGCAGACGCCGCTTTTTGGGGTCCATGGTGGAGGGATGTAGTCCTTTGGGAAGGGTGGGTAGGCTCAACGGGGTTCTCCAGGGTGGGTGGTGGCGGGATAAATTGTGGGCGATGCTATAGCGCTCACGGCGTCGTCGGGATGCGTGCTTTTAACACGTGCACACGACGTTGCCGTATATAGCATAGGGGCTGGAGCATCGTAGCGGAAACCGGGCGGTTGTCTGGTGAGTGCTTGGGCTTTATAGGGGATATGTCATAAAACTAAATATTATGCACGTAATGCGAATATTTTTTAAATATTATGGATAGTATTTCAAGAGATTGTCCACATATTCTAATTTTTCTGCAATCCTTCAGGAAAAAGATAGGAATATCCACACTATTTGCGGTGCGCATTAGTTTTAGCGGTTTTTCTTTGCAACTCTAAGGGGACTTCTTACCCCACTACATTTAGGAGTTGCACTATGAGTGACATTGTGACAATCCGCGGGTTTGCGGCCACTCGCCCCGAGCTGCGGGCTCTACCCAGCGGGGTTCCGGTGGCAAGTTTCCGGGTGGCAAGTACGCCCCGCTGGTTCGACGCGGCTTCTGGGACATGGCAGCAGGGGCGTACAAACTGGTACACGGTGACAGCATTCCGCAGGCTGGCGAAGAATATCGCGGCCTCAATCGATAAAGGGCACCCGGTGCTGCTAACCGGCCGGTTGCAGATCAAACAGTTCACCCATAAAGACGGCAGCAGCGGTTCCTCCGCTGAAATCGACGCACAGTCGATTGGGGTGGACCTGGGATATGGCACATGCATATTCGAACGCGGTGTGGAACGGCGGGATCTTGCACCGCAGAATCAGAATGAGCAGCATCCCGAACACGCCGAGCCCATTACGAGGAACAGTATTGTGCGGATGCACCCTGAAACCGCACCTGAAACCGAGGGTGACGGCCCCGCCCGCAATAACGCGGCATACGATAACAACGGGGTGCACTGTGACAATGATGGGACCTTCGAACATGCAGATACGCGGACCCGTCCTGCTGCAGCCGGTACCGATTCTAAGGCACAGGCTGCCGCGTAGAGGCCGGAACTGCTGAGACTGTCGAGCGTGCCTCTTGTGCTGTAGGTGCCTTATCTTGCGTGTTGCCGGGGAATCTGCGATAATTCACAACTGTGTTCACGCTGGGCACGCCCCTGCCGCAGGGGGAAGAGCGACCGTAACAGCGTGAACCGTGGGGCACCAATCCTGCCCCACGCAGTGAGTACCCCTCCATGAATCTTATGGGTGGGCAACCGAGCCTATTTGACCTGCGGCAGGTGGCTCAGGAGATCTAATCAATGCAGACTCTCGACTTTATCGACAAGAAGTCCCTTCGTGACGACATTCCCGAGTTCGCCCCCGGCGACACCCTCAACGTTCACGTGAACATTGTTGAAGGTAAGAACCGCCGTGTGCAGGTTTTCAAGGGCTTCGTTGTTGGCCGCCAGGGCGCGGGTGTGCGCGAGACCTTCACCGTTCGCAAGATTTCGTTCGGTATTGGTGTTGAGCGTACCTTCCCGGTTCACTCTCCGGTGATCGAGAAGATTGAGGTTGTCAGCCGCGGCGATGTGCGCCGTGCAAAGCTGTACTACATGCGCAACCGTCACGGTAAAGCTGCTCGCATTCGCGAGAAGCGCGAGTTCTAATTCTTCTCTAGGGTTTAGAACCTGTGGATTCGGCCGAGAACTCGGCGGTTCCCAGCACCAGGCGTCACCTCAAACGGGGGTGGCGCCTGGTTGCTGTAGCCCTGGGCATAGCGGTAGTGACACTATTGTGCGTTCGCACGTTTTTAGTGGACGTGTACTACATCCCGTCAGAATCAATGGAACCCGCATACACCCCAGGAGACCGGGTGCTCGTCTCCAAGCTGGAGGGAGCAGATGCGGTGCAACGCGGCGATGTGGTGGTTTTTGACGGTACGGGCTCGTTCGCACCGTATGAATCGGGTGGTAGCTTCTGGAAAGACCCGGCTAAAAGTATCGGGCAGTGGCTGGGGTTTACCCCCACGGATACGGTGTACATTAAGCGCGTCATTGCGGTAGCAGGGGATCGTCTTTCATGCTGCTCCGATAACGGTAAACTAGTGTTGAACGGGCAGGAACTGGATGAGCCATACCTGTACCCGCAGGATAGCCCTTCCGAGACGCGGTTTGATGTTGTTATACCGCACTCCAGGGTTTGGGTGATGGGGGATCATCGTTCGGCATCGGTCGATTCTCGCTCCCTGCTGGGAGCACCCGGTGGTGGCATGATTCACACCAATAAAATTATTGGTCGAACCGCCTGGCGTATTCATTTTTAGGTTTTATATATACACTATGGTTTCTTTGTAAACCAATTATTTTGTCTACCCGGTGGTTAACACCCTTTACAATGGCATGTGAACCATATGTCCTCTCAGAAAGGTCTTTGGCATGGCTGAACAGAATGAGCCTCAGGGAACGGACGCGGAGTACCAGCCGCGCACGCGCCGTGAGCGTCGTGAACTTGAGAAGCGGTCCCGTAAAGCCGTTCGCGCCCAGAACAGCGAGAACGCTGCTGACGCTACGGGTGCGCCCTCCGGCAGGCGTTTCGGCCGCCACGCCAAGTACTCCAGCGACGCTTCGGGAACTGAGTCTCAGTCAGCCAACGTAACGGGGGCATCAGGCAGCGCGCATACCCAAGAGACGGAAACATCACAAGCGGCACAGTCAGGCTCGTCGCGGCGGTTCAGGTTCGGCCGCCATGCTGCCCCTGAACAGCCCGTTGAAGCGGACACCCCGCAGCCCCAGCCGGATCCAGAACCTCAGCAGCAGACCCCTGAAACTCAGGAAAAACCGCAAGAACCCGTAGCGAACTTTGGGATAACGTCAGCGCGCCCACTAAATCAAATGTTTTTACTGAGCGCAGCACCCACGCCTCAGAAAGTGATGACGACTCCGCTAACACTACTGAGCAGTCCGATGGTTCAACCCATGTAGCCACCTCCAAATGGCTCAATAGCCTCAAAAAGGCACAGGGCGCAGACTCTGCGCCGCAGACCGGCATTATTGAGACACAGCCCCTTAAACTCAAAAAAAGCTTCCTCAAAAACGGCTACCTGGGGTACAGCACTATGGGCGAAAATGCGCCCCAGCAGAGCTCAGAAGCTCTTGACGCAGGCTACAGCGCCCCCAACGAGCCGCAGCAGGGTAACAACAACGGGTCCGTCACCGAGCCCGCAGCAGATACAGACCCGGACCGCACCGTCAGCATTAACCGCGTGAAACGCAGCAGGCCCTCACGGAAACCTGTCTCCCGCGATACACGTTCTATTTCGCGCACCACGCGTCCCGCATCCCGCAATACGGCCCCGCAACAGACTCTTTACGAAAACCCCGTGCGGCCTAAGCACCTGGGGACGGGGGCATACTCCTCAGACGATTACGACTATGAGTATGAGGACGAGCGCAGCACCAAGAAGTCCAAGAAGAAAGACAAAAAGCCTGAACTAACCCTCAAACAGGCTCGCGAAGAAGGCCGGATGGGTGAGTGGGCATGGACCACATTCCGTGAATCGGCCATGGTGGTGGTGTACGCGTTGGTGATTGCGTTCATCATTAAACGTTCCTGGTGCGCGGCTACTACATTCCCTCCGGGTCGATGGAGAACACTCTGCAGGTGAACGACCGGGTCTTTATCAACGCCGCCGGGTCATATTTCGGTAGCCCGAACCGTGGCGACGTGGTGGTGTTCAAAGACTCCCAAGGGTGGATCGACTCAGCCCAGAAGAAGAGCAACCCCATTAATGACGCCCTCACATTCGTGGGCATATTACCGGACACCTCCTCAAATTACCTCGTTAAACGCGTCATCGGTAAGCCCGGTGACCGTGTTGAAGGTGACGGGAAAGGCAAAATCAAGGTGAACGGTGTAGAAATCAGCGAGCCCTACCTGCACCCGGGCTCCAACCCGTCCGATGTGCCGTTCTCGGTCACTGTTCCCAACGACTCATACTTCGTGCTGGGTGATCACCGTGACCACTCCGCTGACTCGCGCTACCACATTGGGGATGGGCACGCATTCGTCAAACGCGGCGATATTCAGGGCAACGTGTTCGTTATCGCCTGGCCGATCAACCGCGTTGGCCTAATGACGAACCAGTCCGATGTTTTCAAATCAGTGCCCGAACCCTCCAAGTAGGGCAGCTGCATGACTGGCTCACAGGTACCGGCCGCCACTTTAGAGCACGAACATGACCTGTTCGCGGCTGGCTACCAGCTTGTGGCTGGGGTGGACGAAGTAGGCCGCGGCTCTCTTGCCGGTGTTCTCAGTGTTGGGGTGGCCGTTATTGGGGCCCAGGCGCAGCTGCAGGTGGCGGGGCTGATCGACTCCAAAGCCCTCTCACCTGCGCGCCGAGAAAAAATGGTGCCCGAGATCCGACGATGGTGCCTCAACGCCGTGGGGCACGTGAGTCCCGCAGAGATTGACGAACTGGGCATGACCCTTTCCCTGCGTTTAGCGGCACAGCGGGCGCTCGCGCGCTTAGGGCGTGAGGGGACAACACCTGAAGTGGTGCTCCTGGACGGTAAACACGACTGGCTCAGTGCCCCCGCCCCCGACCTTTTAGGGCATCAGGATCCCGCGCAGCTGCGGTACGAAGAGCTTCTGCAGCAGGCGTGGGGGCACAGAAATACGCCCTGGCAGGGGCCGGTTCACACCATTATTAAGGGAGATTACTGGTGCGCCTCCATTGCAGCCGCATCTGTATTAGCTAAAGTGGAACGAGACGGGCTGATGCGCGACCTTGCCGCCCGCTACCCGGAATACGGGTGGGAGAATAATAAAGGCTACGGGTCTGCGGCACACCGCTCCGCTATTAGCGAGCACGGGCCCAGCCCGCTGCACAGGCTCACGTGGGCGCTACCGGCAGACGAACAACAGGTACGGATGGCTATCAACGGCGTCACGCCGAGAACGGGGTAAACGAGAATGAGCGCTGAAGAACTTGAAAACTACGAGACCGATGCGCAGCTGGCGCTATACCGGGAATACCGCGACGTCATGTCGCTTTTCACCCACGCGGTTGATACTGACCGCCGTTTCTACCTGGCAAACCATGTTGAGGTCATTCCCCGGGTGAGCGATGGAACCGTCTACTTTGAGGTGCTCATGAGCGACGTGTGGGTGTGGGATGTGTTCCGCACCAACCGGTTTGTGAAGACCGTGCGGGTTCTCTCAACGCACGACGTGAACGTGGAAGAACGCCTGCCGAACCAGGAATTTTCAATCCCCGATATGGGGGTGCACACACTCTTTGACGCGGCAGAAAACACCGGTATGGTGAGCGAGGCTGAGCACCAGCCAGAAAGTAACGCGCAGCCGCAGGATGCCTCCGATGCCCGGCGGCGCGGCCCCGAAACCGACGGGTAATATCACGACTCCAACGGGTACTAGGGGCACTCGAAAGCCCGCAGCATCTGCTGGCTTAAAAACATACTTTGAAAGTTTCGGGCAGACCGGGTGTCTGCCCGAAACTTTTTATGCCCGTGTGAGGTGCCTGCAACGGGCCGCTCATGAAAACGTCACATTTCTTCACAATAAGAGTCTTAACCACATTTTGAAGCATGAAATAGCATAAAACGCCTGTGGATACGACATCTGGCCCCGCACCAGGTGAGTTATCCACAGACCCCGCTGTCTCTCTAGCGAATATCCGCGTACTTCAGGCACAGTACACGTACCCGCACGGTGCACAACACCGAACGGGCCTGCCCCGGTACGCCAACGAAAAGAGAGACCATGACACCCCCGAAGAAACCCACCCGCGCCGCTGCCTGCGCGCGCAGCCAGCCCAAGGCACACGCCGTAGGCCGCTGGGGCGAAGACCTCGCCGCGCGCATCCTCGAAACCAACGGGTACCGGCTGCTCGACCGGAATTGGCGTCTTCCCGCGGGCTACGAAGGGGAACGCACCCACGGCGAGATCGACGCCATCGCTATCGACCCCGACGATGAACTGGTCTTCATAGAAATCAAAACCCGCACCGACAGCGGCTTCGGGCACCCCCTGGAAGCCATCGGTAAAGACAAGACACGCCGCACCCGTGAGCTTGCCATCCTCTGGTGCCGCCAGCGCGAGACCCTGGACTTCGGGCACTTCCGCATAGACGCAGTCAGCATACTAGGAACCCCCGAACAGTTCACTTTCGAACACCTCAAGGGGGTGGCATGATGGGGTTCGCCCGTACCTACTCCGTGGCGCTTGTGGGGCTGCGGGGGCACATCGTCGAAGTAGAGGCGGACGTCTCCTCAGCCCTGCCGTCTTTCGTACTCCTTGGGCTGCCGGATACCGCACTGAACGAGTCAAAAGAGCGGGTGCGCTCAGCCGCCAAAAACTCCGGGATTGGGCTCACCCAACACCGACTCACCATTAACCTCACCCCCGCAACCCTGCCTAAGAAAGGCTCCGGGTTTGATGTGGCGATGGTGGTAGCGGCCCTGCAAGCCGAGAAAAAACTCAAACCCAGCGGTGACTGCGTTTTCCTTGGCGAAGTCGGGCTAGACGGGTCGATCCGGCCCATACCCGGCATACTGCCCGCTGTTAAAGCCGCAGCTGATGCCGGGCACTCTCGGGTAGTGGTACCCGCCCAGAATATGCACGAGGCAGCGCTCATCCCCGGGATACAGGTCAGCGGGTTTAGGTGCCTAGCCGAAATATTTGTGGCCCTGGGCGCCTCAGCTGAGAACCTCAAATACCCGCCCGAGAGCGTGCGGGAGCAACCCACCGCCGAAATCCCCGAACACGGTATCCCCTCAGATATGTCGGACGTTGCCGGGCAAGCCCAGGGGAGGTTCGCCCTCGAAATCGCCGCCGCTGGAGGGCACCACCTGCTCTTTACGGGGCCACCCGGGTCTGGAAAGACCATGCTCGCAGAACGGCTGCCGGGCATCCTGCCGCCACTTGATGATGACGCAGCCATGGAAGTAACCGCCATCCGTTCTCTCACCGCAGGCGGCACACCGCTGCGCGAACTGGTACGCACCCCACCGTTTGAGGCGCCACACCACAGCGCCTCCGCCCCGGCGATCCTTGGGGGAGGCAGCGGCATTCCCCGCCCCGGATGCGTCTCAAAAGCCCACCGCGGCGTGCTGTTCCTGGATGAGGCACCGGAATTCAAACGCACCGTACTTGACTCACTACGCCAGCCGCTAGAAAACGGTGAAATCGTGCTCGACCGCTCAGCAGCCTCAGCAACCTACCCGGCACGGTTTCAGCTGATACTCGCCGCAAACCCCTGCCCATGCGGCATGAACGTAGGAACCGGAACCGAGTGCACCTGCACCCCGCGTGAACGACGCGGCTACTTCGGGAAACTCTCAGGCCCACTGCTGGACCGCATTGACCTGAACCTGGCAGTACCCAAAGTCTCCTCAGCGGAACTGGCCAGCGGCGAGCGCGGTGAGGCGTCGGCCCTCATCAGGGAACGAGTGATGACCGCCCGAGCCGCCCAACGCGAACGCCTGAGCCGTTTCGGGCTGCGGGTGAACGCTGAAGCAAACGGGAAGATTCTGCGCGGTCCTCTGCGGCTGGATGCCCCACTCACCCGAGAGCTTAACCGGGCAGTCGATCGGGGTGTGCTCACCGCCAGGGGGTACGACCGGGTGCTGCGTACCGCGTGGACACTGAGCGATCTTGACGGGACCGTCAGCCCCCAGCGTGAGCATATGGAGCTTGCACTGTTCCTGCGGCAGCAGGGCAGCGGGGCAATCTAGGGGCCCGGCAGGGCATAACGCAGGTCAGCAGCCAGATAGTTATTCTTCGGAAAGGACGAAAAATGCATACAAATAACCGTGTGGTTCAGCAGGAAACCCGTGACCACAGTACTGAGACGCAGCCTTTCACCGGTGTACCAGCACCGCAGGAACCAGCCCTGAACATTTCCGGTCTTGATACCACCGCCCTCATGCGCCTCTGTGCGCACCGGCGGAGGCTGCTCCAAGAACTGGGCGGGCGGCGCATCCCCGACGGGGCGCAGGAGGCCCCCTGGCGCTGGGCGCTTAACCCGCAGGCTGAGGCCGAGCCCCCGCAGCTCTTCGACCCGCACCTTCCCGCCGAAGCCCTCGAAAAGCAGGGGATTGAGTACCTGCGCCTGTGCAGGGCGCTCATGATGCGTCTAGCGGAACCAGCCGATAATGTTGTGGTGCAGGCGCTTACCGCCTTCGGCCCTAGCCTTTACCGCCCATGTGCTCGCCAGCGGAGGCCGCATTCCGCATAGCGTGTGGGAAAACGGTGAACCCGACCCGGTACTGCACGCCATTCTGATGCAGCGTTCACCCGGGTACCGCCCGGGAGAACATGAAACAACCCGCGAAGAACTTGAGAAAGCGCTCGCGGCCCGCAGCAAACGTTGGGCTCGGCGTGCCCTGAACCCGGTGCGTGAATACGAACTGGCGCTTGCGTGCGGTGCGTGGCTGGCGATCCCTGAAGACGATGACTACCCTCGTTCTCTTGACGATTTGGGGCCCGCAGCCCCTTACGGCCTGTGGGGCAAAGGGGGAGCGCAGTAAGCTGCGGGTGCTGGCGGATCACCATCACAGCAGTGTCGCCCTGGTGGGCTCCCGGGACGCCACCCAGTATGGGCAGGCGGTTACCGCGCATCTGAGCTCTGAACTTGCCGAGCACGGGTGCACTATTATTTCGGGAGGCGCATACGGCGTTGATATTGCCGCGCACCGTGCAGCTTTGGGGGCGGGCACGGGGAAGCTGCCCACTGTTGCTCTCATGGCTGGTGGACTTGATCATTTTTATCCGGCGCAGAACACAGCCACCCTACAGGTGATTGCCCGTGACGCCCTGGTACTTAGCGAGGTTTCGATTGGCAACACCCCCACACGGTGGCGGTTTTTGGAACGTAACCGGCTGATCGCGGCGTTAGCGGCGCACACTGTGGTTGCTGAGGCCCGGTGGCGGTCGGGGGCGCTCAACACGGCGCATCACGCCCTGGAAATAGGGCGGCAGGTGTGGGCTGTGCCGGGGCAGATTGACGCCCCGAACTCGGTGGGGTGTAACCGGCTCATAAGAGATGCCCACGCGCAGATCCTCACCGAAGCGCAAGACCTGCTTGAGGCCGGGGCCGGGTTCGACGCTGAACGTGAAGACGCTGCCCAAGACGCGGGCGTGCAGTATCCGACAGATTCCCTCACTGAGGCACAGAACAGGCTGTGGGATTCGCTGGCGGTCACCGCCTACCGTACTGTGGACGATATTGCGGTGCGGGTTGGGCTGGATGCCCGCACGGTCATGCTGCAGTTGGGGGCACTCGACCGTTTGGGTCTTGCCCAGAGTAACGGGCAGGGGTGGCGGAAGGTACGCTTTAAAACCGCCGCATAACCTCCCTCTGGTGTGCGGCGGCTACAATGGGGAAAGCAGTGGGGCCAGCCGTTTTAGCCCCCTTCATAACGCACCATTGGGGGCGTTGTGTGGGTGAGAAGAAGCAAGGCCCCGCATCTAGTCGGCTAAACCATGAGGGGAGCATATGGACGGTTACCAGGGTTCACCAACCGGTCCCGACGCGCTTCGGGACAGCACCACCTTGCTTCTGACCACCAGGCGCCTTCCTCACCTGCTCCAAACCCCCGGTGTTGCGCCCGGTTCGCCGGTGCCGGGTGCATCCGCCCCCACCCTTGAGGTGTACCGCCCCCATCTGCAACAGTTTGAACGCTACCTGCGCTATGAGAAGCACCGCTCCGAGCAGACCGTGCGCTCCTACATTTCCGATCTTGAAGGGTTTTTAGGGTTCGCTGCGCGGCGGGGCGTGAGCACGCTCGAAGCTATTGACATTACGCTGATCCGCGAATGGCTGGGAGCGATGCACCTGAGGCAGAACTCCAAAGCCACGGTGGCCCGGCGCGGTTCAACCCTGCGCACCTTCTTCACCTGGGCGCAGGATGAGGAACTGATTATTGATAACCCCACCCGCGGGATGAGCACCCCAAAACGTGACCGTCACCTGCCGTCCGTGCTGTCTCAGGCACAAATGAACCAGTTGCTGGACGAGCTGCAGCAGCGGCACCGCCAAAACCCCACTGATGCCCGCCTGCAGCGCCTGTGGGCTGTGGTTGAGGTGCTGTACGCCTCTGGGATGCGTATCTCGGAGCTGACGGGGCTTGACCTGCACAGTGTGGATCGAGCCAATAGGACGGTGCGGGTGCTTGGCAAAGGCAATAAGGAACGCATCGTGCCGCTGGGTGTTCCGGCGATGAAAGCACTCAATAGGTGGGTGGCGCACGGGCGGCCCCAGTGGATTCCTGAAGGGTCCCGCAATGTAACCGCCCTCTTCATTGGCCCGCGCGGGCGGCGCGCCAACCCCCGGCAGGTGCGTGAAGACCTCAGCCGGTTATTGCGCACCCTTGAGAATTCTGAAGCTTCCGGTGCGCACGTGCTGCGTCATTCCGCGGCAACGCACCTGGTGGATGGCGGCGCCGATATTCGCACCGTGCAGGAACTATTGGGGCATTCCTCACTTGCCACCACACAGATCTACACTCACGTCTCCATGAAACGGCTGGCCGAAACCTACGCCCGGGCGCACCCCCGCGCCTGAGCTGCCTCACTTCACAAACCAGTCCCGTCCTTTAGACCCGGAGTCTAAAAATATGTGCTGCGGGTAAAATATTCTGCCGGAAAACCCTGTAAAACCATCCCAGGAAGTTTATGCGCAGGCTGAACGCGCGGTAGCATAGTATGCGAACACTTACCCAGGCGCACCATTACAAGGCGCCGCAGACTGATATGACACAAAGACAGAGAGGCGAGCGATGCGTGCACTCGTATGCCCCGGTCAGGGCTCCCAGAAGAAGAGCTTTTTGAGCCCCTGGCTCGAAATAGACGGGGTGCGTGAGCATCTGCAGCGGCTCTCTGATGCGGCGGGTATTGACCTGATCCACTACGGCACTGAAGCCGAAGAAGAAACCATTAAAGACACCGCCATCGCGCAGCCGCTCATTGTTGCTGCAGGTATTGTTACCGGGCGCAAAGTTCTGCAGAAGCTGGGGGAGTCCAAGCTCATTCTCGCCGGGCATTCCGTAGGTGAAATTACCGCCGCCGCGCTGGCGGGCGTGCTCACCGAAGAAGACGCCATGCGTTTTGTGCGGGTGCGAGCCACCGGCATGGCGCAGGCCGCCGCCGCATCACCCACCGGCATGGCCGCGGTGCTTGGCGGTGTTGAGCAGGATGTGCGGCAAGCTATTGATGAGGCTGCGCTGGTAGCCGCCAACTCTAACGGGGCGGGGCAGATCGTCGCTGCAGGCCCCCTTGAAGCTATTGAGGCATTCGCCGCCAACCCGCCCGCCCGAGCCCGTGTGATCCCGCTGAAAGTAGCAGGCGCATTCCACACCCAGGCGATGGCCTCCGCCGTGGAGCCGCTGGCCGCTTTCGCCGCAGAGCTGACCGTGAACGATCCCGCCTACGAGCTGCTGAGCAACCGTGACGGCGAGCGCATTAGCACAGGCCGGGAATTTGTAGATAGCCTTGTTTCGCAGGTCACCAGCCCCGTGCGCTGGGACCGGTGCATGAGCACGCTCATGGCCGCCGAGGTAGACAGTATTATTGAGGTGGCTCCCGCTGGCACCCTGGTGGGTCTTGCTAAACGAGCAATGCGCGGGGTACCGTCGGCAGCGGTGAACACCCCTGAAGATCTTGAAGCTGTTACCGTTTAGATTCCGGTTGCTACCACATAGGACGTGAAGGAAAACCTCTTTTGACTACTCTCAAACAGAACGAGATGAACCGCTACTCCCGCATCCTTGGCTACGGTGCCGCCCGCGGCGAGGTGCTGGTGCACAATAACGACATTGTTGAGGCCATTAACTCTTCGGATGAGTGGATTACCCAGCGCACCGGTATCTCAACCCGTCACCGTGCGAGCGAGAACCAGTCTGTGGCGGATTTGGCGTTCGGCTCCGCACACGATGCGCTCGCCGCTGCGGGGGTTGACGGCGCGGATATTGGTGCGGTGATTGTCTCAACCATCTCGCACCCCTACGCGACTCCTTCTTTGGCGACGTTGGTTGCGGAGGAGATCGGATCAAAATGCCCCGCCTACGATATTTCGGCGGCGTGCGCCGGTTTCTGCTACGGGATCGCGCAGGCGGACGCATTGGTGCGTTCGGGCGCGGCGCAGTATGTGCTGGTGATTGGCGTGGAGAAGCTGTCCGATTTTATTGATAATACCGAGCGCTCCATTTCGTTCCTGCTGGGTGACGGCGCGGGCGCAGCGGTTGTGGGCGTTTCGGATGAGCCGGGGATCGCCCCGACCGTGTGGGGCTCTGACGGGTCCCGGTGGGGAACCGTGGGGATGACTCACTCTTTGCTGGATATCCGTAACCGTGATTTTGTGCAGAACCCCGTGGGTGAGGATGAGAAGATTTGGCCCACGCTGCGCCAGGATGGGCCGTCGGTGTTCCGCTGGGCGGTGTGGGAGATGGCGAAGGTTGCTCAGCAGGCCCTTGAGGCTGCGGGTATTACCGCCGACGAGCTGGGGGCGCTTATCCCGCATCAGGCGAATGCGCGTATTATCGACCAGATGGCGAAGACCCTGAAGCTTCCCGAGAGCGTGGCTATTGCCCGAGATATTGCGGATGCGGGGAATACCTCTGCGGCGTCTGTGCCGTTGGCGGCGCACCGTCTGCTGCGGGAAAACCCTGAGCTGTCGGGTAAATTTGCTTTGCAGATCGGCTTTGGTGCCGGTTTGGCGTTTGCTGCTCAGGTGGTTGTCTTACCGTAGACTGTGCCGCTGTGAAGCTGGGCCGGAAACGGTGCGGTGAAGGCGGTGAACCTAAAACTTTCCGCGTTCTGGACGCCCCGTGTGCGGCGGCCAGGATTTTCGGGAAAACACCGGGTTTATCGTGTGCATTGAGCGCACAGACACGATAAACTCATGTAGTATGTGTGCGCCTGTTGGGCGTGCCAGGGAAAAGCGGTCTTGCGGCCGTGTTGAACAATAAGGAGCCCCTCAATGGCTAACAAAGAAGAGATCCTTGCTGGTCTGGCAGAAATCGTGAACGAAGAGACCGGCGTTGAGGTTGAGGACGTTCAGCTGGATAAGTCCTTTACCGAGGACTTGGACATCGACTCCATCTCAATGATGACTATCGTTGTGAACGCCGAGGAGAAGTTCGAGGTGACCATCCCGGACGAAGAGGTGAAGAACCTTAAGACCGTTGGTGACGCTGTCGAGTTCATCGAGAACGCCTCCTAAAACAGAAACTGCAGGCGATGGGCGCGGGCCGCACACGCACCGCGCCCATACGTTTATTTCTCTCACCCACCGATATACATGAAGAAAGTGTGAAGATGTCTCGAAAAGTGCTGGTGACCGGCCTCGGCGCGACCACCCCCATTGGCGGCGACGTCCCCACCACTTGGGCGAACGCCCTTAAAGGTGTTTCGGGTATTACGACGATCGACGAGCCCTGGGTTGAAGAATACGATCTTCCGGTCTACATTGCAGGCCGTGTGGCTGTTCCCGCGCAGGAGTCCGAGAGGCTGAGTAAGGTTGAGGCGAAACGCCTTGACCCTTCGGGGCAGCTCGCCCTCATTGCTGCACGTGAGGCGTGGGAAGACGCCGGGTTCTCCGGCCCTGACGCCGAATCTGCTAAGGAAACAGATCCTGTGCGCACCGGTGTTGCTTTCGGCACCGGTATCGGTGGCGTGTGGACTCTACTGGATGCGTGGGATACCCTGCGGGAGAAAGGGCCGCGTCGTGTGCTGCCGATGACCGTGCCGATGCTCATGCCTAACGGGAATGCTGCGGCGGTTTCCATGAGTTTGAAGGCTCGCGCGGCGGCGCAGACCGTGGTGTCGGCGTGTGCGTCGTCGACGGAGGCCATGGAGCTGGGTGTTGAGATGATCCGCACCGGCAAGGCCGATGTTGTGGTGGTGGGCGGCTCTGAGGCCGCTATTCACCCGCTGCCGATGGCGGCATTCGCTAAAATGCAGGCGCTTTCTTCCCGTAATGATGAGCCGCAGAAGGCATCCCGTCCTTACGATACAGACCGTGACGGGTTCGTCATGGGTGAGGGCGCGGCGGCAATGGTGCTGGAGTCACAGGAGCACGCTCAGGCGCGTGGCGCTCGGGTATACGCGGAACTGGCAGGGTACCGGCGTCTCAGCTGACTCGTACCATATTACCGCCCCGGACCCGGATGCTTTGGGGGCTACGCGTGCCCTGCGGGAGGCTCTTGAGGATGGGCAGATCGACCCGCAGTCTGTGGTGCATATTAATGCGCACGCAACCTCAACACCGGCCGGTGACCTTCCCGAAGCCACGGCAATGCACGCGGCGTTTGGGGAGCATACGAAGAACATTGCGGTCTCGGCCACGAAGTCAATGACCGGGCATCTGCTGGGTGGGGCGGGCGCGCTGGAGGCGGTGCTGACCGTGCTGGCTCTGCACCACCGCAAGGCGCCCTGCACGATTAACCTGGAGAATAAGGACCCGCAGATCGACCTGGATGTGGTGACCGACGCCAGGGATCTTCCCTCAGGCGAGATCGTGGGCTTGTCGAATTCTTTCGGGTTTGGCGGACATAACGCTGTGGTGGCGTTCCGTTCGGTCGAAAACTAACCGGGGATAGTCCTGGTGCGGACCGGTAAACGCGGGCAGCCGTGTGCACCCGCCGAGAAGTTCTAACATCAGTGTGCCCCTGGTGCGCGGAGATATTCTTACACTACGAATGTAATGGTGCGCGGTTTCCCTGCCGTTTGGCGGGGCAGCCGCGCACCTTGTTCTGTTGTTTGCGGTCTGTTGCCGCATTATAGGGGTAATAATCTTCGGGGAATGTCTGGTGCCGGGCGGGTGTGTGCTGGTAGGGTGAAGAACTACCATTGCACTGAGAAATTATCACCGCACTGAGAAATCACCATTATGCTGAGAAGGTCACAGCGCTGAGGAACCCCGACTGTAGTCGAGGGTACCCACCGGGTTCACCAGGTGATAGTGCCCGAACATGCTGAGGATAAACACCATGCCGCTGCCCACTACCCCCTCTGAAGCATCCGCCCCCGCTGAATATTCGGGCGGGTTTAAGACTCCCGATGAACACTTCGCTGCCGCAGCATGCTCGTACCGTTCGGTGCGGGTGCACGCCCAACAGGCCCAGGGGCTGCCCGGGCAATATTTGGCCGCATACTCGGCAAAGACTCATAAGCTGTATGTGAGCAGTATCTTTAATTTCACCCCCGCCCACGGTTCGACCGTGGCCACTATCGCCCGCGTAAACCCGCAGACACTGCAGATTGAGGCGACCGCTAAAATGCCAGTCACCGAAGAAATCCGCACCGAACTTGCGGGGCAGTACCAGTTCCGGGGCGCTTTCGGTATTGATATTGATGATGAGCACGGCACCATCTGGGTGAGCGACGCCAGCTCCTATGCCGTGACCGTGTACCGCCAGGACGCCTTAGAGCAGGGCACCCTGCAACCGGTGTGGACCAGCTACGACCCCGCGAAGGGGCTGTTTGAGCAGGATATTAAAGCACCCCCGTGAGGTGTATGTAGATGCGGCTAACGGCAAAGCGTTCGTGACCGGGATGGGCGGTTTTTGGGTGATTGACACCGCCACCTTTGAGGTTCAGAAAGTGGACCCGGCACCCGGTGTGCTCTCGCACCCGATGACAATCGATCGGGATACTCACAGCGGGAATCTCTACATGGGAGACTACTACCTGGATCAGGTGTATGAGGTAGACCCCACCAGCCATACGGTGGTGCGCACCCTACCCGTACCAGCGGGGGACGTTACACATTTTGGGCGGGTAAAAGTACACGGTGTGGTCACCGACCACGCCCTGAACGAAATATATGTGTCAACGCAGGGGTATGAGGGGAAGAACACCGGGGTGCACGTGCTGGATAAGACCACCGGCGAGCTGAAGCATTTTATCCGGTACGGGGTAACCCCCACCGATATGGTGATTGATGAGAAGCGGCACCTGATCTACCTGGGGGATTTCGGGACGGCCCACACCGCAGAACCCAGCGGCGGGACGGTTGCGGTGATTGATGCGTGCGCCGGTATCGTGGTCGGGCAGGTGCGGGTGGCCTCGGCAAAAATTAACCACCTGACCCTGCTGCCGGACGGCTCTGTGGTGGTGCTCGATAAGGCGGGTGATCATAGGGGCGTCACGGTCGATTTTCATATTGATGCGCTCACTGGCGAGTTCACCCCCTCATCCGTTGATACCCATTCGGGGGGAACAGACCCGTATTGACGCTGATAGCCTCACAAAAATCTCGGTGCAGGATACCGGGACGAAACCCGGGACGGTGCGCTCTCACCGCGTGATACCCCTGGCGACGGGAACCAGCGGCGACGGCTCCACGGTGGGGATGCCCGCAGTGGTGGTACCCGGGCAGACCGTGGAAATTTCGGGGCTCGGCTGGGCTGCTGGCGAGAAACGCCACCCGGATCTGCCGCCCACCTACCCGGCCCTTAAAATCCCCGCCCAGCTGAGGGTGAAGGCTGACGGTGACATAGTGCGCGAGTTCCAAGCAAAACAGCTGGCCCTTGATACGTACTTCATCACCGATTTTCGGGTTCCTAAGACCTGGAAGCCCGGTCAGGAACACACCATCACCATCGAATCCGCCACCGAGCCGGTGCGGTCCGCCTCTGTCACAGTGCGCGTAGCCGAATATCCTCAGGAGCAGACGGTTCGCGAATGCGTTGCCTGCGAGCAGCCGGATACGCACCCCACCGTGACCCCGTTCGCAGGGTACCCGGCTGCGGGCGGGCACCGTGAGAATCCTCGCGTTCAGGTGTGCGATAATTGAGGCGTTCAATCGTGCTCCGGGGTCGGTGAAATTCCGAACCGGCGGTGATAGTCCGCGAACCGCACCTGCTGTGAGAAGGCATGGCGCGGCCGAACCGGTGAAATTCCGGTGCCGACAGTACAGTCTGGATGGTAGGCAGCACGAGCAAAAATAGTGGAGGACGCGCCCACACTCGCCGCCCGGCTCGGCGGCAGTGCCGTGCGTATCCGGTACCGTCGAGCAGTAAAGGCTCGGTCGGGGCATGTTTTTGTTCTCCCCCGGGGCCGCCGCGATCTGCAGCTCGAAAGGGAGAAAATGGAATTTCTGCGGTGGCTCTTCGACGCACAGTTCCATGTGGGGAACCAGTCCCTGCTGGTGCGCGAAGTTCTCGGTAACGCGTTTGGCCTGGCATCGGCGCTGGGCGGGATGCGGCGTAAAGTGTGGGCGTGGCCGGTGGGTATTATCGGTAACCTGCTGCTATTCACCGTTTTTATGGGGGCGTTTTTTGGCAGCCCCAACCCCGTGAACATGCTGGGCCAGGCGGGACGGCAGCTCATGTTCATCACCGTATCGGTGTGGGGCTGGTACCGGTGGCGGCAAACCCGCGTAACAGAAGGTGCACACGCTCAAGGTACGGCGGTCATACCGCAGTGGGCCTCCGGGTGGGAACGGGCGGGACTAATCACCGTGATGGCCGCAGGGACTGTGGGTCTCACCCCGGTATTTCGGGCAATGGGCTCGTATGAGCCGGTGTGGTCTGACGCCTGGATTTTTACCGGTTCGCTGCTGGCAACCTACGGTATGGCACGCGGCTGGGTTGAATTCTGGCTCATCTGGGTGGCTGTAGACCTGGTGGGTGTGCCGCTGTTGTGGGGCGCCGGGTATTACGCCACCTCGCTCATGTACGTGTTTTATGGGTGTTTCACCCTTGTCGGGTTTTTTGTGTGGTGGCGCACCCGCAACCGGGAAACACAGCGTACCCGTGTGCAAACGCAGTTCCCGGATATTACGGTCAAGGTGGAGGCGAGTAAATAATGGTTTCGGTAACGCACACTCCAGTGAATGATCTTGACTATTCCGCCGCGGAGTACGGGCATGTGGACGGCGTACCCTCCCCGTACACGCTCAGCATCCCGGATGGGCCCCTCACCGATGAGCAGGCGATGCGTTTGGCGTTAGACGCTGCACGGTGCGGTATTCGCGGGGCGAACCCGCTGGTGGGTGCGGTTATTACGGGCACGGACGGGCGGGTGCTGCACGTGGGCTGGCACCGCGGGGCAGGCACCCCTCACGCTGAAGCGGATGCACTGGCACAGGCACGGGCTGCAGGTACCGACCTGAGGGGTGCAAGTATGTATGTGAGCCTTGAGCCGTGCAACCACACCGGGCGCACCGGGCCCTGCTCACACGCGATTGTGGCCGCAGGGGTGCGGCGTGTGCGCTACGCTTACCCCGATACTACCTCCGCCGCCGGGGGGAGCGGCGCATCTGCGCAATAACGGTGTGGATGCGCAGCTGATGGAAGGGTTTTCAGCTGACTCGTACCTGCTGAATGAGCGCTGGTTTATTGCCGCCGCCGAGCGCCGCCCGTTTATTACAGCCAAATCGGCTTCCACCCTGGATGGGTTTATTGCTGCCGCTGATGGCACCAGCAAGTGGATTACCGGCCCCGCCGCCCGCATTGATGGGCACCTGGTACGCCACCAGGCCGACGCGGTCATGATCGGAACCCGCACCGCCCTTACGGACGACCCTTCCTTGGATGCCCGCCGCAGCGACGGGAGCCGTTTTACGAAGCAGCCCCTGCGGGTGGTGATGGGCCGACGCGAAATCCCTGAATCCTACCGTATTCGCGGGCTTGCAGCAGAAGGCCCATACGACCCGGACCGGTTTTTGCAGGTGTTCACCCACGACCCGTTTGAACTGCTGAGCACCCTGTACGACCGCGGGGTGCGGCACCTTATGATTGAGGGCGGCCCCGGCATGGTGGGGTTATTCGCGGGTGAAGATCTGGTTGATGAGATGATCTGGTACCGCGCGCCCCTGCTGCTGGGGCACGGCAAAAGCGCCGTGTACCGTCTTAGCACCGGCACCCTGGCCAACGCCCCACGGCTGCACCTGGACGATCTGGGGATGTTCCCGGCTGTGCGGGTGCTGGGGGCAGATACCGCAACTCACCTGGTTCCGGTTCCGCGCGGCGACTACCAGAACCCCGGGGCCAGGCGGGTACTGGAACGGTGCACAGAGTGCTACGCCCCCGAGCCCCGCGAGGACGGGTGAGGGCTGCATCATAAGAGGGCGCATCCGCAGAGTGAAAAGTTAGCCGGAACGGGAATAAACCGGCGCGTGTGCGCCGTTAGAATGGATTGGGGCCACTAGCTGGCGTGACGAGGAGAGAAATGTTTACAGGAATTATTGGTGCTTTAGGCACTGTAGAGTCGGTGACGCCGGTTCTGGACGCTCAAGGTAGAGATACTGGCGCCGCGCACATCACCATTAACGCTGGTGATATTGTTGCCGATCTGGGGCACGGCGGTTCGCTGGCCGTTAACGGTGTGTGCCTGACCGCCATTGACCTTCCCCACCTGAGCGAAGGGCAGTTTAGGGCCTACGCCATGGGTGAGACTCTGGCCCGCACCAACCTGGGGGCTCTCGTACCCGGTTCGCACGTGAACCTTGAACGGTGTATGCCCGCAGGCGGCCGTTTTGACGGGCACGTGGTACAGGGGCACGTTGATGGAACCGCAACCGTCGTCTCGGTGACGGATCATGATGCGTGGCGTACTGTCCGCTTCGCCGTGCCCGCCGAGTTCGCCCCATATTTGGTGCAGAAGGGGTCAATTACGGTCTCGGGTGTTTCGCTGACCGTCACCGCCGTCTCCGATCCTGCCCAGAAGCAGCACTGGTTCGAAGCTGGGTTGATCCCCGAAACCCTCGCCGCCACTAACCTGGGGGAGCTCATCGTGGGGGGACACCGTGAACCTGGAAACTGATGCACTAGCCAAGTATGTGGGACGCCTGCTGGCATTCGACACCCCGCCGGTTCGGGAGCACACCACCGCGAACGGGCCCGGCCGGACACTCGATACGGTTCAGAGCGCAGTCGATGCGATTGCCGCAGGGGGCGCAGTGGTCGTGGTAGATGATGAGAGCCGCGAGAATGAGGGCGATATTATTTTTGCGGCCGAACACGCCACCGAGCAGCTGATGGGTTTCACGGTGCGGCACACCTCTGGGGTGATATGCGCCCCGATGAGCGCCTCCCGCGCCGATAAGCTGAACCTGCCCCCGATGCTCGCCCATAATGAGGACCCGAAAGGTACCGCCTACACTGTCTCATGTGACGCGCGTATGGGGGTCAGCACTGGTATTAGCGCCGCCGACCGTGCCCGTACCGTCCGGGTACTGGCCGACCCGTCTGCAACCCCAACCGATATTACCCGTCCAGGACATATTTTCCCGCTCCGCGCGGTAGCAGGCGGTGTGGCCCAGCGCCCCGGGCATACCGAAGCAGCAGTGGAACTGTGCCGTGCCGCGGGGCTTTCGGGGGTGGGCGTTATCGCCGAGCTGGTGCACGATGACGGCTCAATGATGCGTTTCGACGCGCTGCGGGCTTTCGCCACCGAACACAGCCTGCCGATGGTCTCCATCGAAGATCTCATCGCCTACCTGAAGGAGGGCGCATGAGCCCAGAACCGAAACCTGCCGCCTCCACGGGGCAGGGGCTGGGAGGGCCTGAACCTTCCCCCGGAGCAGGAGCAGGCCGTTGCGGACGCCGCCGCATCCTACATCGCCTCACCCCTGGATACGGTACCGATGCCCAGCCCGCAGCTGATCGAAACCACCTATGAGGTGCCGGTTCCCACCCCGCACGGTGTATTTGGTGTACGCGCCTGGCTTTTCGCCGACGGCGCCGAACATATTACCGCCCGCGCCCTCAACGATGACGGAACCCCCACCCCGTTCACCGGCACAGGCACGGAGCCGCCAGCACCCGCAGTGCGCATCCACTCGGAGTGCGCCACCGGCGATATTTTTGGTTCGTACCGGTGCGATTGCGGTCCGCAGCTTGAAAACGGCCTGCGCATTATCGCCCAGCAGGGCGGCTGGCTCGTGTACACCCGCAACCATGAGGGGCGCGGCATTGGGCTGGTCAATAAACTGCGGGCCTACCGGCTGCAGGACGCTGGCCTTGATACGGTAGACGCGAACCTGGCGCTTGGCCTGGACGCCGACATGCGCGACTATACGCAGGCGTCAGTGATTTTGCAGGAGTTGGGCGCCGAACGTATCCGGCTGGTGTCAAATAACCCGGCTAAGGTTCAGGCGCTCGCCGAGCTGGGGGTTGAGGTTCTTGAGATGATACCCGATGAGGTGCCCGCCCGCGCCGAGAACACCCGGTATTTAGCGACTAAACGCGACCGGATGCGGCACCAACTGGGCCCCAGGAATACACACCCCAACCACCCCCACAACCACTAATACCCTGAAAACACCAGAACTACACGTAGGTTCTGAAACAACCCGAAGGAGAACACCATGAGCGGCGCAGGCGCGGCAGATACCACCCTCACCCCCGAAGACTACCGAGGTTTTAAACTCGCTATTGTGGCAGCCAGCTGGCACACCCAGGTTATGGACGGGCTGCTGGACGGTGCCCGGCGGGCCGCAGCGGACGCCGGTGTAGAACCCACTATTGTGCGTGTTCCGGGCACATTCGAACTACCTGTGGCGGCCACCCGCCTGGCTGAGAAGTACGACGCGATTGTGGCGTTGGGGGTTGTGATCCGCGGCGGCACCCCGCACTTTGACTACGTGTGCCAGGGCGCTACCAGCGGCCTGACCGATGTGTCTGTGCTCACTGGCCGCCCTGTGGGGTTTGGTGTTCTCACCTGCGATAATGAGCAGCAGGCACTGGACCGCGCGGGCCTGCCCGGCTCCTCCGAGGACAAAGGGTATGAGGCCACAGCGGCGGCGCTGCAGACCGCCGCCACCCTGAAAAACCTCCCGTAAAGCTGCCCGCCCCGCCCCGGCGGAGCAGCTTTGGGGCGGGACTACACTGGATGTGTACACCACCGAATCAAAGAACTGAAGGAACACCCCATGCAGGATTTGGGTATTATTTCCCCCCTCGCTTGACGAATTCCGTGCGTTAGCGGCGCAGCGGCGCGTCATCCCGGTGCGTCTTAAAGTGCTGGCGGATGCGCTCACCCCCATCGGTATTTACCGCTCACTTGCCCTTCAGGACGATGGCACAGCAGCCCCGGGCACGTTCCTGCTGGAATCGGCGAAGGTCACCGCCGAAGGGGAGTCTGCCGCCTGGGACAGGTACTCGTTTATTGGTGCCTCATCCCGCTCGACCCTTACCACCGTGGACGGGAAAGTGCACTGGCAGGGCGAAACCCCGGCCGGGGCGCCCACCGAGGGAGACCCGGTGGAGGCCATCGCCAAAACCCTGCATATGCTGCACACCGAGCCGCTGCCGGGGCTTCCTCCGCTGACATCGGGGCTGGTGGGGTACCTGGGGTGGGACGTGGTGCGCCGCTGGGAGCACCTGCCGTTCCCTCCCGCCGATGATGTGCACCTGCCGGAGTTCGCGCTGAACATGGTCTCTGATATGGCGATCCACGATAACACCGACGGAACGGTTCTGCTGGTAGCTAACGCCATTAATTTCAACGGCACTGACGATAACGTAGATGCCGCCTACGCCGATGCCCGCGCCCGGCTAAACCGCATGGTAGAGCGTCTTGCCCGCGGCGCATCCGATATGGTCTCAGTGCTTTCGGACGTTTCGCGGGTGGATGAGCGTGTCCGTCATGAGGTCAACGAAACCTGGTCTGAACAGGGGTACATGGACGCCATCGACAAGGCGAAGAAAAACATTGTTGACGGTGATGTCTTCCAGATCGTACCCTCACGCCGGTTCGAGGTCGCCACCAAAGCTAACCCCTTGGACGTGTACCGGATGCTGCGTCAGTCAAACCCGTCCCCGTACATGTACCTGTTTAATTTTGTGGATCCGGCAGGAACTCCGTTCCATATTGTAGGGTCCTCACCGGAGGCACTGGTGACTCTCAAGGACGGGAAAGCAACCACCCACCCGATCGCTGGTTCCCGACCGCGCGGGGCCACCCGGGAGCAGGATATTGCGCTCGCTCAGGAGCTGCTGGCGGATCAGAAGGAGCTTTCGGAGCACTTGATGCTGGTGGATTTGGCCCGTAATGACCTTTCCCGCATTGCTAAGCCTGGTACTGTGTCGGTGGATGAGTTTATGATCATTGAACGGTTTAGCCACATTATGCATATTTCTTCGACGGTGAGCGCCGACCTTGACCCGCAGTTCGGTGCCTATGATGTGTTGCGGGCGGCTTTTCCGGCGGGCACTTTATCGGGGCGCCCAAGCCGCGTGCGTTGCAGCTGATTGATGAGTATGAGCCTACCCGGCGTGGCGTGTACGGTGGTGTGTGCGGGTATTTTGATTTTGCCGGGGATATGGATATGGCGATTGCGATCCGCACCGCTGTCCTTAAGGACGGTAAAGCCTATGTGCAGGCTGGCGCTGGTATTGTTATGGATTCTGTGCCCACCTCCGAAACGCAGGAGACCGTAAATAAGGCGGCGGCCCCGTTACGGGCTGTGCTGAGCGCCTCTGGTTTGGCGCCTTTGAACTCGCAGAACGCAACCTCTTAGGAGGCCCCAATGAGTGATGAACCCGACAGCGGGCGGGCAGACGGGCAAAACCCCCTCGAAAACACCGGTGCCCAAGAGTCGAGCATGGAACGTGAACCTGCCACACCGGATGCCATCGCCTCCGAACAGCAGGCTAAGGAGCGCAGCACCCGCCCGGGACTGGTGATGCTCTCCGGGCTGCTGGTGGCGGCCGCAGCGTTCGGCACCACTCTTCTCACATGGGTGGATGCGCGAATCACCGGTGCTTTCGGTGAGCAGTCTTTAGCGGTTTCCGGCTCAAAAGCCGCTCCGGCGGTGAGCGCGCTTGCGTTGGTGGCGTTGGCGGCCCCGCTTGCTGGGCGTATCGCCCCGCGTCTGTTGCGGTATGTGGTGTACGGTGTTGCCGCAGCTGCGGGGGTTGGTATCGTCTTGAGCGTTATTGCGGTGACAAGCAACCCTGCTGCGGCTGTGGTGACAGAGACCAGCCGCCTAACAGGCACAATTTCTCCGGCAGGCGAGTATGCGCTGAGCCCGTGGCCGTGGGTGTCGGCGGCGTGCGGTGCGCTGATTATCGTGGTCGCGCTGTGGGCTGCGTTCACCTCCCGCACCTGGGATGCTGGGCGCAGGTATGAGCGTTCAGCCGCGCGTAGTGTCCATACGGAGGACGGGCACATGGATGAGATGGACGCTTGGGATTCACTCAGCAGGGGAGAGGACCCCACCACCCGGTGACCCGGTGTGCCCCCTGTTTTTTTCGTGTTTGGTGTCTTAAATTCAGCCTTAGCCCGCGATATGTCATAGAATCGTGTTAACAAGTGGCGGATTGCTCGGTGAGCATCCGCTGGCACACACTGAGGAGTTTTCGTGGCTGAAGAGAAAATTGTTATTGTTCCTGAACGCCCGTATGCTAACCACGGCAACACGGTTGCCGCGTGGGTTATGGTCGCCATTATGACAGTTGGTGTTCTGGTGGGTTCCATTGCTTACGACTTGGGCAGTCAACCGGTGGTTTTCGTCGGCGCGGGCATTATTGTGATTGGCTTGTTGGTTGGGTTTTTCCTGAAGCAGGCTGGCTATGGCCAGGGCGGGGCGAAGACGAAGAACACCGCACGCCACTAGGGCTTGCTGGTAGAGGCGTTCCGCGAATGTGCGGGGCGCCTTTTCTCTACCTGCCACGAAGGGCACCTTTGCGGGCGAGTGAACTGAAGGAGTGAACCATGAGTACCAGTACCGTACTGGATGAGATTATTGTTGGCGTGCGTGAGGATTTAACGCAGCGTATGGAGCAGGTTCCGTTGGAGCGCGTGAAGGAGCTGGCTCTTGCAGCTGAGCCTGCCCGGGACGCGCTTGCGGCGTTACACGGTGATGGTGCGAAGGTACGTATTATTTCTGAGGTGAAGCGTTCTTCCCCGTCGAAGGGTGCCTTGGGGGACATCCCGGATCCTGCGGTGCTTGCGGCTAAATATCAGGCTGGTGGTGCGGCGGCTATTTCTGTGTTGACTGAGCAGCGTCGTTTTGGCGGCTCGTTGGCTGATTTGGATGCTGTGCGTGCTGCCGTGGATATCCCGGTGCTTCGTAAAGATTTTACAGTTGATGAGTACCAGATTTGGGAGGCCCGGGCGCATGGGGCGGATATGGTGCTGCTCATTGTGGCGGCTTTACCGGAGAAGACTTTGCGGTATTTTTTGGAGTTAACGGAGCTGCTGGGGATGAACGCTCTTGTTGAGACGCACACACCGGATGAGATTGAGACAGCCCAGCGGGTTGGCGCGAAGATTATGGGTATTAATGTGCGTAATCTAAAGACTCTTGAGGTGAATAATGAGCATTACGCGTCCTTGGCGGCTAATCTGCCGCAGAGCGTCATTAAGGTGGCGGAGTCTGGGGTGTCCGGTATTGAGGACGTGACAGCCTACGCTAATGCCGGGGCAGATGCGGTGCTCATCGGCGAGGCTTTGGTAAAGTCAGGCGACCCTGAGGCGGCGGTACGTGCGTTTTCGGCGGTGCCTCGTTCGCAGTAGCTTTATTGTGCGTTGAGTATGCTCAGCGGGTGGCGCCGGTTGTGCGGGCCGCCCCGTAGAATATTAAGGATGCGGGTGTTTTGTCTGCCCGCACCCCAGTAGAATCACCCCCAGGAAGGACAACAATGAGCGAAAACCTGGCAGAGACATTCCTTAAGGGCCGCACTCTTAAGGACGCACCCGGCCCTTATTTCGGACAATATGGTGGCCGGTGGATGCCTGAGTCTCTCATTGCTGCCATGGATGAGCTGGAACAGACTTTTAACGAGGCGAAAATGACCCCGAGTTTATTGCGCAGTTTCAGCGTCTTTCTCGCGAGTATTCAAACCGGCCTTCACTGCTGACTGAGGTGCCGCGGTTTTCGGAGCACGCGGGGGCCCGAGTCTTCCTCAAGCGTGAGGATCTTAACCATACCGGGAGCCACAAGATCAACAATGTGATCGGGCAGGCGTTACTGGCTCAGCGGATGGGTAAAACCCGTTTGATCGCTGAGACCGGTGCGGGCCAGCACGGTGTAGCTACCGCAACTGCCGCTGCCTTGTTCGGCATGGAGTGCGTTGTGTACATGGGGGAGGAGGACACCGAGCGGCAGGCTTTGAACGTGGCTCGTATGCAGCTGCTGGGGGCAAAGGTTATTGCCGTACAGAACGGTTCTCGAACTCTTAAAGACGCTATTAATGAGGCGTTGCGTGACTGGGTCGCTAACGTTGAGAACACCCACTACCTGTTGGGTACGGCTGCGGGTGCGCACCCGTTCCCGGCGATGGTTCGGTTTTTCCATGACGCTATTGGCTCAGAGACGCGGGAGCAGGTTCAGGCTCTTACCGGGGCGCCTGCCTGATGGGGTGGCTGCCTGTGTGGGTGGCGGGTCGAACGCTATTGGTATTTTCCATGCCTTCCTTGACGATAGGGACGTTGAAATATACGGGTTTGAAGCTGGTGGTGATGGCGTCGAGACTGGGCGCCATGCGGCCACTATTACCTTGGGCCGCCCCGGTATGCTTCACGGCGCGGTAACGTATCTGATGCAGGATGAGGACGGGCAGACTATCGAATCTCATTCCATTTCGGCGGGGTTGGACTATCCGGGGGTCGGCCCGGAACATTCGTACCTTTCGGATATTGGCCGCGTGAGCTACCAGCCGGTGACCGATACTGAGGCCATGGAGGCGTTCCGCCTCCTGTGCCGCACTGAAGGAATTATCCCCGCTATCGAGTCTGCTCACGCGCTTGCTGGTGCGCTGCGTGTTTGCCAGCAGTGGGCGGCACAGGATCCTGCGGCCGCTCGGGAGAAGATTATGGTGGTGTGCCTGTCTGGCCGTGGTGATAAGGACATGGAGACTGCCCTGAAATGGTTCGACCTGGGGAAGGCCATCCCGTCTTCTACGTTAATGACTGGTAATAAAGAGGCCGCCGCGCAGGGGGCAGCTGAGAACCTCAAGCAGGCAGAAAGCGAGAAAAACTAACTTATGAGCTACCAGGATGCACAGCCGCATGCCGCCACGTACTCCGTGCTTGACGGCACTTTCCCGCCCGCTAACCCGGGGTCGGCATTAGCTGCCCGCCTGCGTGAATGCCAGCAGGCCGGTCGCGCCGCCCTGATCGGTTATTTACCAGCCGGGTTCCCCACTGTGGATGAGTCGGTTGCTGCCGCCATTGAGCTGGGTAATAATGGGGCGGATATTATTGAGCTTGGTGTGCCGTACTCTGACCCTGTCATGGACGGCCCGGTGATTCAGCAGGCTACAGGCACTGCTTTGGATAACGGGTTTAAGCTCACTCAGTTGTTTGATGCGGTGCGCCGTATTACTGAGGCAACTAACGCCGTTGTGGTGGTGATGACGTACTGGAACCCGGTTCTCGCGTATGGGGTGGATCGGTTTGCCAGTGATCTTGCCGCTGCCGGGGGTGCAGGGATTATTACCCCCGATCTGGTGCCGGATGAGGCTTCTGAGTGGTTTGAAGCGTCCGAGAAACACGGGCTGGATCGTATTTCTTGGCGGCGCTGTCGTCGTCCCAGGATCGTCTTAAGACTATTGCGAAGGCGTCTAGTGGTTTTGTGTATGCGGTGTCGGTGATGGGTGTCACGGGTGCCCGTGCCTCGGTCTCTGAGGCTGCTCGGTCGCTGGTGGATGATATTCGTGCCGCCGGTGCCAAGCATGCGTGTGTTGGGTTGGGGGTGTCTACCCGCGCCCATGTGGAGGAGATCGGCGCCTACTCGGATGGGGTGATTGTTGGTACCGCACTGGTGAAGGCGCTGCAGCAGGGCGGGCCTGAGGCTGTGGGGGCTTTGACCCGTGAATTGGCAGGTCGTGCATAATGTTGAGTTTGGTGTCTTCAGCTGCCGTGTCGGCTGTTTCTAGTGTCCCTTTGGCGTCTATCCCTTCTCCTGATGTTTCGTATATTCAGGTTGGGCCGCTGCGGATCCATTTTTATGCGCTGTGTATCCTCGCCGGGATTGCGGTGTGCCTGTGGCTTAGCGGCAGGCGGTGGGCGCAGATGGGGGGTACCCGTGAGCGTGTGTATGATGTGGCGATGTGGGCTATCCCTGCCGGTATTGTGGGTGCCCGAGCCTATCATGTGCTCATTACCGACCCGGGCAGCTATTTTGGCCCGAAGGCAAGTGGCGATCCGCTGGCCTTTTTAAAGATCTGGGAGGGCGGTATCGGTATTATGGGCGCGGTTTCTGTGGGCGCTCTTGGTGCCTGGTATGCGTGCCGCCGTTACCGCATGAATTTCGCGGCGTTTGCGGATGCTGTGGCGCCGGGTATTATTTTGGCGCAGGCGTTTGGTCGTTGGGGTAACTGGTTTAATCAGGAGCTTTTCGGTAAGCCTACGACTCTTCCGTGGGGTCTGCAGATTGATGCGAATAGTCCAAATTTCCCGAGCCAGTACCCGGCGGGTACGCTGTTCCACCCCACCTTCTTGTATGAGTCGCTATGGAATCTGCTGGGCGCGTTCTTGCTGATTTACCTGGGTAAGAAGGGCGTTTTGAAGCTGGGGCAGACCCTGTGGCTGTATGTTTTGTATTACGGTGTGGGCCGCTTGTTCATTGAGGCTTTCTTGCGTATTGATACTTCCGAGATGCTGCTGGGGCTGCGTATTCACGTGTGGACCGCCGGGTTGCTGGTGGTGCTGGGGCTGACCGGCTTTATTGTTGCGGGTGTGCGCGCCTCGGCGAAGGCTGCTGCTGGTGTGACGGATGGCCTTGTTGAGGAACGCGGGACAGCTGAGAACCCGTCGGATGTACTCGAGACGGGTTCAAAGGATGCTGCGGAGGACGATGCAGCCTCGACAGGGGAGAAAGCTGACGATAAGAAGAAGGCTGCGAAGAAAACCGAGAACACCAGTAATGTTTCTTCGGCGAAGGATATGTCGAAGGCTAAAGCTGCAAATAATTCTGCGGCTGAACATCTGGCGAAGCTCAGGACCGCCCCTCTCAACCGAAAGAAGAGATAACAAACGATTCTGACGGATCGTAGCCTCACCACCAGTATGGAAAGGTAGGTACCCTGTGTGCTGCCGATAGTTTGAGATCTTCCCGAGGGACTGCGCTGTGCTTGCAGTAGGTGGCAGCGTATAGTCTTCGGGGTTGTATGTTTCAGCTGTGGCGATGCAGGAGTGGCGGTGAAGTGTGGGTGAAGAGCTTAAAAGGGTAGTAGCTTATAAGCTTTTATCTGCTGACCGGGATACGGTGATTGATGGGCTTATGGAAATGGTCTTTGCCGTGGGTGATATTACCTGGGTGTCTGAGCGGCTTTGCGAACAGGCTGACAGCGCCGATACCGGGGTGAGCTCACTAGCTATTACCTGCTTTGGGCATTTGGCGCGACTACATCAACAGGTGGGGGATACGTCCCGTATTTTCCAGCTGTTGAGAGATAAACATCGTTCCCCTGTGCCAGATATCCGTGGGGCCGCCGAGGATGCAATGGACGATATTAGCGTCTTTATGGGTATTGATCTTAGGAAGAAAAAGTCCACAGGCTACTCCGGATCATCAAAAGAGCCTATAAATGTGAGGTCATTGTAGAGAATCCCGGGGTTTTCTTCGGTAAATTTTGCGTTCACATAATAGTAGAGGGCGTTGCCGTGGGTTATCCCTTTGTTCTTTGCCGCTGCCACAATGCTGTTCAGTGTTTCCAGGGAATTTGTATCGACCTCATCTGCTAGCTCTTCCACGGGCAGAACTTCACCGTTGGTGGTTCTGTAGGCGACGAAAAAGTCAGTATCGATAAATGAGACCCCAAAATCTTTGAAAGCTGGGCATCCAGAACGTGAGTCTTCCAGGCCGTGGGTGTATGCACTAAATTCTTCTATCGTTTGATGGGATATCCCCAGCCACACAGATATTATTTCCCCGAACGGTTGTATCAATCATTCTTGTGTCCTCCCTGTTAACGAGTAGCCATCAGAGCTTTCTAAAAAAAGATATAAAGTACCGGATGAATAATCGAAAGATTTCACATATGTTTTTAAATTTTCTTTCGAAGAATTATCGAGATGCACCACTAAATTATTAGGATGATTTTTCCATATGGGTGAGTATTTCCAGCCGCAGGGTAAATAACCAAGATTTAGCAGAGATATTAGATTTCTATTAAAATTAATAAGCATATTTGTGTGGAGTTTTGATACATAGAATTCTTGAAAACCTCTTACTAAAGCGGGCATTAAAATATAATCAGCAACATTTTCATTTATTTTGTAGGATATTAACCTATGGGTTAGATAAGTTTTGTTTTCGTCAAATATATTCTTACTTTCTGCCGCTAGATCATTGATGATACTTCCATCTATAGAATGCATTTCAAGAAATTCAAGAATGTCATTAAAAACATCAATATCAATATTCGCCCAAGCATCAGCTTTCATGCACCTGTATACTCGGTCTTTCTCTGTAATGAACTGGATATTAAAAGGTGATGATATGCTGCCACCATAATTTTGACGGTTTCCAATATTGTTCAACCAGTTATTAATCTGGAGTGTTTGTCTAAACTCTTGGGACACGATTTGTATGTCTAAATTCATGATTTTCCTATGGTTATTAGTGTATCTTGTTTGACAGCACCTTCTGATTTATCTCATCCGGGAGTGTACTCTCAGAAGAAAATTATACTCTGTCGGAGCGCCTGGATTCGGGCAGGGCGCCAACCTATACTCGCTTGCTTGCTAATGTAGTTGATCGTCTGTATGAGGAGCTTTCAGACGATCAATATCGAGGAGTAAAATATTTTATGTAAGTAAAAGCTCATTCTAAAAAGATTAATTTACTTAAGTTATTAATTTCTAACAAATTGAAGAGAATCCCTCAAATATTTTTGGCCAAGGCTTTGTGTTAAAACATTTTTGCAAGATTTCGGTAGTATTGGTTAGATTATAAAAAACTTCGAAGAGGTCTTTTCCTAGAAGATATATATCTCCCACAAAATCAGTTACGTATATATCAAATTCATCAGCTAGATTTTCGCTATATATATCCCAAAATAAATAATATCCTGATTCGCTTCTAGCAAATGGCTCCATACGTTCCATTAAACTTAATAAATCATTTGGATAATAGCCGATGTATTCATCAATATTATTTATATACGTCGACCTAATGTCTTCACGTGCTTGTTGCCAGGAGTCATGAAACTTAGGATTTGAAGGGATATAGATTAAGTAATTGTTTAATGCTCTACCCCAACCGAACTGGTCCACAAAAATTTGGTAAGAATAAGGAAAAGGTTTTCCATTTGCAAATCTAAATTCTTTCAAGTATTTTGAATCAGCAAATACTTGAGAATAATTGATTATTTCTAGATTATAACTCATAATTCTATTTTCCTATTTTATTAATTAAACTGAATATATTTTAGCATTGGTATTTAATATTTTGATGCATTCTATTTTCTATATCATATATTAATATAACACCTGTTTTATCCTAAGCGAGCATTTTACCTTGGAAGGCACTAAACTGTTGCCTTCATAAAGGGCTACTACTATTATATAGACCAGTACTCCTTCGTGATAACATGCTGACCCGAGAAGGGTATGAAGCTTTGGCACAGGTTTAAAGCCACATTAACGCTGAAGTCAAAAGTTAACAACAGATCTAATATGCCATGTGACAAAATCAGTATCCAGGGGGCGTTGCGCATAGTTTATACATTATATGGTGGGACACGAATAAAATAAAAGGAGCAGCACCAGTTGCGATACAGATAAGAAATGGAAAGCTGATATCAGCATGTAAATCGTGTGGTAAATTTTTAGATAAGCTAGGCATCATTGATGGTGTAGCAGCCCAGGATTATTAAAAATATTTTAAATATTGAGGTGAAAATGAAACAACCATATGAAATAAATTCTGATTTTTTTAAAAAGATGATTTCTTCCGGTTGGTATCCGGAAAGAGACATTGTACTTGAAAAGCTGCCATCCCATATAGAGGACTTACCCAGCGTGGTTAAGAAATTTTTACGAGAAATATGGTATATTTCAGTAACTAAAGATTTTTACATGCAAGATAATTATAAAAGATATATATTTAGTAATGATGTTTATACTTTTGGGGAAACAACCCAAAAATTAATAGATTATTCATCAGAAGAAGAAAGTTCATATTTTTGTACATATTTGACAAATAAGAAAATAAGAAATTTTGGTTTTAAGAGCGGTCGAGAAATTTTGATTGATGAATCAGGGGGAATTTATGAAATCCCTGACTCGGGGAATATTTATTATGTTGGAGGGAAATTTTTATGAAGGACTCTATAATTTAATATTTACAAGAGGAACCTCTTATCTTATAAACGATACAGGTTCATTGTTTATAGAGAGTAAGGAAGGAATAATTTCAGCAAATATTAATATTGAAGATATTATATAATGTTTAAAAAGAAATAAATAATTATGAGCTATAAAAAAAGTGTCTAAATCAAAAAAATTATTAATGCATATGATAAAAATTAGAGAATTAAAAATTAATTGAATCAATTCCGTACACAGAGTTAATTAAATTTTTGATTCTATTTACTGAGATAGAAATAGTTCCTCTTAGCAACGGAAATGACCCCAAAAATAGATTAAAAAAATGTTAGATAAAAATTAAAGTAAAAAAATCAAAAAAATTCAGAGTGGTAATTATGTCATTACTAAAAGATTTGAAAAGCTAATTTTCAATCCAATTATAAATAAAGAAGCTATTCAACATTTTGAAGATGTTAATGATGTTGTCCTCCCTGAAGATTATAAAGAATTTATACAAATCATTGGAAACGGAGGAGTCGGTCCTGGTTTAGGAATATTACCATTGGATAATGATAAAAGTATTATAGATCCAAGAATCCTGTCAGAAGAAGGAGAAGACAAAATTTTATTGTCTGAAAATTTTCCTTACTGTAAAGCTTGGAACGATGATTCCTTTTATGATGCGTTAGAAATTAATGCTAATAATTTAGATGTCCTAAGTAGAAATTATTTTTCAACGAAACATATTAGTGGTTCAATTTGTTTCTGTGACTTAGGATGTGGTGAACTATTTTTGCTCGTCTTAACAGGACCAGAAGCTGGTAATGTTTGGTATGATGGGCGAGGTAATTATGGTGGAATTTTTCCATATTCATATAAAGAAAAGGAAAGAGTTAGTTTTTTAGAGTGGTATGATATTTGGCTTACCGAAATTCTAGATAAAGTTCCTATCGTAGAAAGAGATTTTTGATAACAAACATGAACCTGTGCTGTATAGCGACTGCATCTTTCGTTAAAAATTTTTGATACCACAAAAAGCAAATAAAATACAGCTTAAAGTTTTGGCGAATATTTTTTACGCAACATGCGTTCAGAATGACCAGCAAGCTGTGGAGATATATAATGTATTTATTTAACGTGTGGTGTAGCGTCGTGTATGCTAACTGCACGCGCGCTTCTGTCTAATTACCTGCAAAAAAATAATAGACAACTATATGGAATTGCAGACCAGATTATTATTGAAGTTAATTTAAGTCAAATTCAGGGAGATATTTATTGATTTACCTAGTAGTTGTTCCCGGTTAAAAGGTAATACAGTTAAAAATAGGGCATCTAAAGCACAAGAAATATTAGTAACAGGTAGTATTCCCACAAGTGCAATTAAAAAAGTAGATTAAGGGCATAATATGGAAGAAAATAAAATTCAAATATTTACTAAAAATTTTTTGGATGTTTCATATCAAGCAGAAACGCGAAAAGGTATAACAGACTATGATTGTGAGAATTTAATTAACTCACTACTTGAATTAAAAAAAGAATATTCTGGCGCGGATGCTTTACCTATTAGTTTAGTAAATATATTTATTGATATGACTTCTGTTCTTTTGACATGTGGAAATAGGCAACATGAAGTATATACTAATGAAGAACAAGCAAATAAAATTTTTCATTTAATGGATGCGCTACATGAAATTGCAATGGAAATGACTAGCTAAAACCTTCCTGGCCGATGATGCATTCTTCTTCGGTTAAAATCCGCAAGCGCCACATCATACGCGTTGGCGATATGTTCTATATGAACAACAAGTTCAAAGGAAAGCTGTTGCCTAAACCCCTGTATTTCCTGTAAGGCCGCTGCTGCTGCCGGCCGTCCGGTCAATCCGATATACGGGCTGAAGTTTTTGGAGAGTGAAACCGACTTTGCTTTTGAAGGCATCCTGCCGCCCTGACGGGTAGTAGCGGACGGTTCGGGCGAAGACTGTACCATCTTCCTGCTGGTGGCGGTGGAAGATACCAACGGCACCTGACCCACAGTACCGACCAGCGGACGGGAACAACGCATTTCGAGTATGACAAACTGGGAAGGATCACCAAAGCGGGCAGCGAACTGTTTGTCTTTGACCTGCGCACAATATCTTTTCAGAGGAACCTCGAGGATAAACCGGATTCGTTCGGGACGGCAGCCACCTACTGCAGGAAATTCACTCGGACGGCAGATATACCTACCTGAACAGCTATAAACCGCTTGCGCAAGTCCGCGATGGGCAACCGACGAAGGAGAAAGCTGATACCAAATCCACTACTTCCACTGTGAGCATATCGGCATCCCGCGTGAGATGACCGATAAGGATGGCAATCTCTTGTGGTTTGGGGATTATTACGGTTGGGGCAAACTAAAGAGCGAAACCAAAGTAACGGATACCGTTTATCAGCCATCCCGGTTACAGAACCAGTATGCCGACCGCGAGGCAGGACTGCATTCCAACTTCTTCAGGTATTATGAACCTGATGCGGGTCGGTTTGTGCGTCAGGATCCGATTGGGTTGATAGGTGGAGGTAACTTATATCTATTGGCACTAAATGTTCATGGTTGGGATGATTCTTTGGGATGGAAAACTTGGGTCAAGTATAAAGAAAAATCTGAAATGTTTTGATCAAGTCGTATATCATACAAATAGCAAGGAATTTGTGATCATTACTCAAAAGTTTTGCCCAAGAAAGTCTAACAAATATTATTTTATAATTACGAAAGTATAAGAATTATTAAATGAAAAAAGCTAACCATAAAATTAATGTCATAAAGCAAATAGAAGATGCTGTAAATATCGTTGGTAATCATCCCCACCAAAATCCTGATAGGGTGTTTTTTTATATTAACTATGATATGCATAGCTTTGAAGATTCATTTGATGAAATTTTCAGTATTTCTGAACTGGAATCGGAGGATTTTTGTTTGATTTCGTCCAATTGTGAGATTACTTTACCTAACGGGGAAAAATTTTGTGGGATATCTTTCAAAAGTAACTCAAATAAGACATTAATTCTGCAAAAGATTAAAAATCATTTTGAGAGAAAAGGATATCAGTATGGGGTTATTAGAAACAATAATTTAATATTAAGCACAAATAATGTGATTAACTTAGATGACTGCTCTGCTATCCTTTATGACTATGATTAACATTTGAGGGATTTAACAACTGTAGCAAAAGTTACACCGGCTGCTGACGGAGAAGCCTTACCTTCTTGTGAATCTTATTCTTTTGTCTTGAATCTCTTAGTAAGGAAATTCTACTTTAATAGTTCTTAGGAGTATGATATGCCTATTAATTCAAAAGAAAAAAGGGAAAGAGAAGATATTTATATAGGAAATAAAATAGATAGTAAAAATCTTTTAGAAAATTTATCCTATGAAGAGTTCATAATAATATGTATTTCATTTACAGAGAAATTTATTGTTACTCTTAGTAAAAAAACCTTTCTTTTAAGGAAGATATATATTATGTCAGCTTGTTTACCAAGGGAAAAAAATAAATCAAGAAGTGCTAAGAAAGAGGAGAATAGATGCTTGGTCCAGATATGATTTACTAGAAGGTAAAGATAAATACATACAGCGTGTAATCATTTGCTTTTTATATCCTGATATAATTAATTCAAATAATGAAGGAATAGATGATTTTCAGGAATTATTTTTAAATTTATTACTTGATATTAAAGATAGTTTATGTATCATGTTTTTTGATTTTCTATCTAATCACGCAGGTTAATTAAAATATAACAAATTTTGTGATACATATGTAGCCATATAGGTGACAGTACCGGTAGCCTTCAGATAAGCATCAGGCATGGATGGTACCGCAGGTGTTAATGAGGGGTAGAAGTGATGTTTCAACCGTGGCGATGATCCGGCTGATAATGGTTGCCAGGCTCCGAAGTTTTCGGTGAGTTCTTCGGTATGGGGTACCGCAGGTATCGTACTGGATTAACTTGGCATCATCACAATAGCCCAGGTAAATTAGAATTAGTTGATCGATAAGATTATAGAAAGTATCACAAGATATACCACCCTGATGGTAGCGGTAGTCGTGAAAAATGGGGCGGCGGAAAGAAATATCGTAATAAATGTAGATAACTTATGAAAGGAAATTACTCTATGATTAAATTTATTGGAATTAAAAACTTAATTGATTCAAAAGAAAGCCTTTTTAGACTATGGTTTTCTTTATACATTAAAAAAATGATGACGTAGAAACCGCAAAAGGATTACTCAAGTGTACTTTTTTGTTACCAGAAACTGAAAGCGATGAGTTTTTTATAGAAAATAATAAAGATTATCGAAACTGGCTTGAATCTCCAACATTTATTGACATAATTGAGAATTATACAGAAACCCATTCTGATGCTACGATAAATTCCTTAATTAATGCAGTTTTACATTATTGGGATCATGATGATTTTTTAGATTAATTGTTTAATTATCAAAAAATTTAAAACCATCAAAAAACAACTTATTAAAAGCGAGCAAGCAGTAGCTTGTATGTAGGGCGTGTACCCAAAGGCACGAATGTGGTTTTTAGTTTAATGATTGCTTAGGCCGTCTGAAAAACCTTCCCACAGCCCTTGCCTGCTTCGATTACAACGAAAACAGCCAACTCATCGCCCCGCACCAATGGAAAGTACCGTCCAAAGAAGAGAATTCCCGAAACGGTTTGCCCGACACCGACTGGCGCGATGCGCAGTACGATATGCTGCACCTGCCCGTTACCGAAACCATCCGCTACCACTACGACTTCAACGGTAACCGCACCGCCACCGTCCTGCTCGACGGCGAAGTGCAGAACTATTTCTACGATTTGCACGACCAACTAGTTAAAGTGGAAATATTCAGAAAAGACGGTATGAAAGAAGCGTAGGCTTACCGCTACGATGCCTTGGACAGACGGATAAACAAAGCCCGTCTGAAAGCAAACGCTAACGAAGTTTCAGACAGGCATTCAGCAGACCATACCTGTCTGAATACACCAAACAGCAAAGATATTTTAGATAGCGAAATTGCCTGCATCTACACCGATGCAGACAGCTATGAGCCGCTGGCTCAAATCCGCAATTGCACAGATACAGAAGATAGCAACAAACAGCAGACCAACTACTTCCACTGCGACCAAATCGGCATCCTGCGCGAGATGACCGATAAGGATGGCAATTTATTGTGGTTCGGGGATTATTACGGTTGGGGTAAGCTGAAGATCGAAACCAACATAATAGAAACAGCACATCAGCCGTTCAGATTGCAGAACCAGTATTGCGATCAAGAGACAGGATTACATTACAACTTCTTTAGACATTATGAATCTGACACAGGACGATTTATTAATCAGGATATGCTAAAATCAACCGTTAGAACAAGACGTTCTTACAACAGAGGCAAAAATAAAAACGAACGCACAGTTTTTCAAGATGACTCTGCTTTTGATTGGAATGATGATAATCTTTGTAATATAATAACCAAAGGAAATACCCCAATCGGAAAAGATAGGCTTCAGAATATCTACAATCGCAAGGAAGGCGCAGAAACTCTAAGGAAATTTCAAAATATCGCAAAGGTTGCAAGAACAGGTAAATAGATTCTGATTATTTAATTGATTATATCAACTAAATTAAAAATTCAAAGTGATATCAATTTTATACATAGATTGATTTTTTTATTTCTTAAAAAGGCTTGATAATATGGACGTATTAAATTTAGATCTGCCAGATTCATATAAACAATTTATGAATTCAAGAGATGAAATGGTTGATTTATATTATGAATTTAGCAGGAAAAAAACCTAAAAACTTTAAAAAAAGAATATGGTATTTGGTGTTCATTCATGCTAGAACAATATTCTTTCTCAGATAAAGTACCTAATTATAAAAATTCTTTCCGATAACGAGCGTTATTTTAAAGATATTGAAGGATTTACAACAGGAATAAATATTGAGCTGGTCAAAAAATCATTTGCATTTGGATTAGTATCAAGTGAAGGTGGTATATTATTTTTTCATCCTGAGAATTTCAGTATTTGGGAAATCTATCCTGATCTATATATAAATTTTTTAGCAGACACATTTGATGAATTCATAACAAATGCTAAATTTGGCCGGAAATGGGAGCATAAAAAATTGTAGTCTACACAGTGTAGAATACTTACTGCAGTTTTAGAATACCCACCTGTGAAAGGCTTGCAAGAAGCACGTATCTTCTTCTTCATGCCATTGACTTATGCCGTCTGAAAGATCTTTTCAGACGGCATAAAAGTCTAGAGCCTATACAATCCAACTTTTCTAGTAGCAATCATCTAACCTGTTTCCGCTACTAGGGATGAATAAATATGATGAGGAGCCTGTATTGTTCGAGAGTGAACAGATTTGGTTCAGCAAAGAGCCCGGACGGGTGCTTCTCTGATTGGTTCGATAGTTCTGCGTTTTGCGCCTTTGGTGGTCGCAGAAGACGGAGAAAGCCGACAACAGACCCGTTACTTCCACTGCGATCACATTGGCATCCCGCGTAAGATGACCGATAAGGACGGCAACTTCTCATGGTTCGGCAACTATACCGGCTGGGGTCCTCTGAAAGAGGAAACCAAGGTAACGGATAGCGCTTACCAGCCGTTCCGCCTGCAGAAACCAGTACGCCGACCGTGAGACGGGGCCGCATGACATCTTCTTCAGGTATTATGAGCCTGATGCGGGTTGGTTTGTGAGTCAGGATCCGATTGGGTTGTGGGGTGGAGATAATCTTTATCGGTTTTCGTCTAATATTCAGATTTGGATTGATCCCTTAGGGTTAGCATGTATACCCAATCCAAATAGAAAAAATGATGAGGATCTTGCAAGAAGTATTGATAAATTGTCTGATAATTTGACGAAAAAAATAGAGATGGTTTCACTACGTTAGCCTTGGCAAGGGTAACACTTGCTGATGGAACCTCTCAAATATGGATTGCTGAGGCAGGCTCTTCCCCGTCATCAAAGCCTTCTAAAAGGCACCAAGGTCTTGCGGGTGCAGATGAAATAATACAAAATTTACATCCAGCAGGAAGAAGCGGGCCAGATGGCAACCATTTAAATGATGCTGAACGTCAACTTATACGAGAAGCGAAAAAAAGAGGAGCTAAAATTAAATCTCTTGGAGCTACAAAACCAATGTGTGGCAGATGCGAGAAAGGAGCGAGAAGAGCAGGGATACTGAGACGTATCATAACCCCAATTAAGAGTAGACACTGTTAGTATTTAATATTTTTTTAAATTTATTTAAAATTAAAGGAGTCCAATATGAAGCCGATGGAATTGGATGAAATGCCAAATGATATTTTTATTCAGGATATAAAAGAGTTAACAGAGAGTTTTTCAATAGATTTTCCTGATGTGTTTAGACAACTTTTGACAGAGTTAAATGTATCAAAAGATAATTTATTTATCACGGATTTTATTGAAAATCAGAAGATTGCCAACTCATATACAGGATATGTTTTTGACAAAACCCACAAAAAAATGTATGACTATACAATCAAAAATAAGAAACTTAGTTTTTTTGAAGTCGATATAAAAAAACTAACTACTAAGGACACGGATAGCATCCGGGTGTTGGATGAACTTTAAAATGCAAGCTATATTTGCATAAAGTGTCAGTGACTGTAGGTTGGGTCAAGACCCAACAGCCTAATAAGGTCGTGTGAAAATTTTCAGACGACCTTTTCTTATGTGTCATCCTTCCCTGCCCTGACTACAACGAAAACGGCCAACTCATCGCCCAGCACCAATGGAAAGTACCGTCCAAAGAAGAAAACGCCCGAAACGGTTTGCCCGACACCGATTGGCGCGATGCGCAGTACTACATGCTGTACCTGCCCGTTACCGAAACCGTCCGCTACCACTACGACTTCAACGGCAACCGTACCGCCACCGCCCTACCCGACGGCAGACAGATCAACTACCTGTACTACGGCAGCGGCCACCTGCACCAAATCAGCCTCGACGACGAAGTCATCACCGACATCGAACGCGATAAGCTGCACCGCGAAATCTACCGGACTCAAGGTAAGCTCGCCAGCCGTTACGAACTCGATCCTTTAGGTCGTCTGAAACGGCAAATCGCCACCCTCAATGATTTGACCGAGGCGGCAAAGGCAAAACCAAAGTAGCGGCGGGTTATGGCCAAACCGCCGTCAAACGCAGCTACGGCTACGACCGCACCGGCAACCTGACCCACAGCACCGACCAGCGGACGGGAACGACCCGGTTCGAGTACGACAAACTGGGCAGGATTACCCAAAGCGGGCAATGAACTGTTCGCCTTCGACCCCGCACACAATATCCTTTCAGACGGCCTCAATGCCGTCACCGACAACCGCCTGAAAACCTACAACGGCAGCAGCTATTACTACGACCACTTCGGCAACCCTGATCCACCGCGAACTGGCCGACGGCGAAGTACAGAACTATTTCTACGACCTGCACGACCAACCGGTTAAAGGCCAAAAATCTTCAAAAAAAGACGGCACGAAAGAGACTTGGGC